>Ga0316204_10000042_pt1 | contig 536059 bp, 445 predicted proteins | sample 6monrhotite_MG_2_FD_205661 | JGI IMG/M metagenome (GOLD analysis project Ga0316204, IMG submission 205661) | Microbial mat bacterial communities from mineral coupon in-situ incubated in ocean water Damariscotta River, Maine, United States -... | ecosystem: Environmental > Aquatic > Marine >...
GCAAATTAGAGCCCTATAAACCGCTTACTTTTTAAGAAACACCATGGTAAACTAAAAATAGAGCATGCTTAAATGGCTTTAAATGAGGTTGGTTTTATTCAAAAACTAGGGTTGTGCATCAGCTACCCTTGTTGGGGTTAGTTTAAATTCAATCTGATTTTTTATCTTTATATCATATGTACAGAATAATAATTTTGACTTTGTTTTTTATTTGGGGGTGTGGTTCAAACATCGAATACCCAGAACGGATACCTGACATTATATCGGTAGGATTAAAAAATGAGGTGAAGTCGAGTTCCATAAGTAATTTTTATATCTATCCTGACACTCTTAGTACACCTCAAATGATATCCATCCATGAGTACAACAGAGATGGATTTCAGACAAGTATCAAGAATTTTGTCAATAGTGAAATGGAATTTTTAATGAATTTTGAGCTGGATGAAAACAATTATATACAGGCTTATGTGATCTATGATGAAAAAAATGAAGAAATCGATCGCCAGCAATTCGATGCCAATTATCAAAAGGAACAATGTTTGTCCCCGGAATCAAACGATGGGAAGAGTAAAAGGATTCAGTTTGAAAAAGGTAGATTACATTCGGTTGAAAACTTAAGAAATGGAAATGTTTCCAAGCTTACAACGCATAGTTATAATGAAGAAGGTTTAATCGTAAAAACAACTACAGAATGGCTGCTAAAAAATAAAAAGAGAGAACAAGTTTCTTCACACAATAAAGAAGGTTTTATTATCAAAACAGAAACTATTTCTTATGAAGATGGAGAAAGGTCGGATCCCTCAATCATATTAAAATTCAAAGATTTTGAAGTCGATGAACAAGGTAATTGGATAAAAAGAACCATTTATGATGATGATGGAGTATTACGGATTGAACAGCGGAAAATCGTTTATTATTAATTAACTCCAACGTTTGTGTAAAAAACGTTTCAGAGAAAGTCAAGTATAAGAAGAAACGGGGAACTGAATTAATCAATCACCCCATCTTTCATTACTAGCTGTCGATCCGCCATTTTAGCTAAATCTTCATTATGAGTTACTATCACAAATGTCTGTTGAAACTTGTCTCTTAAATCAAAGAATAACTGATGCAGTTCTTTAGCAGTTTTGGAATCTAAGTTTCCACTTGGTTCATCCGCAAGAATTAATGAAGGTTCGTTAATTAAAGCCCTGGCAACACTAACACGTTGTTGTTCACCACCAGAAAGTTCATTGGGTTTATGTTCCATTCTGTCTTCTAAGCCTAATTGAACTAATAATTCCTTGGCTCTCTTTTCGACTTCTTTTTTATTTCGCTTTCCAATATACCCAGGTAAACAAACATTTTCGAAAGCTGTAAATTCAGGAAGTAAATGATGGAATTGAAAAACGAACCCTATGTTTTCGTTTCTAAATTGTGCTAGGTCTTTTTTGCTGAGAGAGCTCGTAGATTTATTTTCGAAAACAATATCACCACCATCTGCACGGTCAAGTGTTCCTAGTATTTGAAGTAGCGTTGTCTTTCCTGCTCCAGAAGCACCAACTACAGAAACAATTTCACCTTTATTGATAGTGAAATTGACTCCTTTTAATACTTGTAAGTCACCGTATGATTTAGTTATATCTTTCGATTCTATCATGTTGCTAAGGTATGAAAATTCTACTTTAGAGCATGCAATGTTGTGCTACCGTTTGAATAGATGTTCAGAATTGTGTGGTTTTCTAGAATGTTAGCCTTTTGAACCTGACATAGAAAATAGAGTGTATAACCGTAAATCGAGTCCATGTTCGAACTCAGCTGTCTAATTTCGATTTATTGAAATTAGGAAACAGCATTTGTGAGTTTGGATGAGATAGGTTTTATATTCGAATTTTTCAAGGAAGGTTCGAGAAGCGTCCCAAGCCATTTTTGTTTACTTTTTTTGGCGTTTGCAAAAAAGTAAAAGCCAAGCGGCTTTAGTGAAAAAAGAATGATTTATTTGTGTTGGTTCAAATAGTCCAATACAAAAGGAAAATGATCTTTAGGTGCGTCTTTATGGGTTAAGATATTAATGTGGTCATAATCATGCATAAAACCCGTCTCTTTCCCTACAATTTGTTTTGTGTTGACTTGGTGTTTTCCTGTTTCTATAAGTAGTCTTTTTACGTCATCTGGGTGCCCTAATAATTTATCACCTTTTCCCGTAATATAAAGAATAGGAGGTAGGCTTATTTTCTTTAATTCCTTTTGGTAGTCATAGCCATCTTCGGGAGAAATCCATTTTTTTTGTTTTACCCAAATATTTGCTCCTTTATAATAGGCTGCAGGTTCATCTTCCGTTCCCATTTTCATTTGCTTTGCAGGAAGATATCCATGCTTTTTGGTAAGGTAGGTTCCGTATCTGTCCCACATTAAATCAACTCCAATAAATTTACGCCAACCCTTAATGGCAATTTGTCTTTTTGTACTAAAAGCAATCAACGATTTTATATTCGAATCTTTTGTCCTTGCTAGATAAGCAATTGCTAAAACGCCTCCCCAACTGTGTGCACCAAGGTGAATTTTCTTAACTCCTGTTTTATTCCTTACAAATTCTAAATAGGTAGGAAAATCTCGTGTTATTATTTCAAACTGACTATGATTGAAGCCTTTCTTTATTTTTGGCAGGCTTTCTCCTTTTCCAAGTAAATCACATACAAAAACATCAAATCCATTGTTAGCAAGAAAAGGAGCAAGACCTTTCCCCTTTTTGGTAAAGAAAATCCTGCCATCTTCAAAATAACCGTGAATTAGAAAAATAGGAGTTCCTCCATTTCCTTTAAAAAAACGATGAACTTTTGATGTTCCTTGGCTGAATTGAATGTCGTAAGATTCATATTGCATATTGGCGCAAATGTAAGTAAAGTACATAGATAAAAAACTTCTGAGAATTGACGAAAAAAGGTAAGCCTTTTGGATTAGACGTAGAAAATAGAATGAAAAACTGTTTGTTGACTCCTTGTTTGAACTCAGCTGTCAGGTTTTAATTCATTAAAATCAGAATACAGCGTTTGTGAGTTTGGGTGAAATAGGTCTTGAATTCGAATTTTTCAAATAGAATTCAAGAAGGGATAAAAGCCATTTTTGTTTACTTTTTTTGGCTTTAAAAAAAGTAAAAACCAAGCGGTTATAGCGAAAATAGGCTTTTTATTATAATAGCTTTACCACTTGAGGGAGGTAATACTTCAATGTATTGCTCTGTTAATTTGAAATTGTCGAAAACTTTAAAAAAAAGATGAAACAATTCATGGCTTAACCCGAGACAATTTTTACATTTGAGCAACTAAAACCAAAAAAATGAATTTACACGAATTTCAAGGGAAATCAATATTAGAAAGTTACGGAGTAGCTATTCAAAAAGGAATTGTAGTTGACGATGCATCAAAAGCTGTAGAGGCTGCAAAACAATTGACTGCTGATACTGGTACGGAATGGTATGTTGTTAAAGCTCAAATCCATGCTGGAGGTAGAGGGAAAGGAACTATCGAGGAGACTGGTTCACATGGTGTTGAGATTGCAAAAGGAATTGATAAAGTTGAAGGTGTAGTAAAAGGAATTTTAGGAGGACATTTAGAAACAGCGCAAACAAATGGAGTAGGGAAATTGGTAAGCAAAGTACTTGTTGCTGAAGATGTTTACGCTCCAGATTTTGATAAATGCGAAGAGTATTATATGTCTGTTTTAATGAACAGAGAAACAGGTAGAAATATTATTATGTATTCTACTGAAGGAGGAATGAATATTGAAGAGGTTGCTGAAAAAACACCACATTTAATATTTAAAGAAGAAATTGACCCTAAAGTTGGTTTACAAAGTTTTCAATGTAGAAAGGTTGCTTTTAACTTAGGTTTAAGTGGGAAAGCATTCAAGGAAATGACAAGATTTGTAAAAGCGCTTTATACAGCTTATGAAGGATGTGATGCTTCTATGTTTGAAATTAACCCAGTTTTGAAAACATGTGAAGATACGATTATAGCTGTAGATTCTAAAGTAACTTTAGATGACAACGCATTATACCGTCATCCAGATTATGCAGCGATGAGAGATGTTACTGAAGAAGATCCTACGGATGTTGAAGCAGCAGCAGCAGGTCTTAGTTATGTTAACTTAGATGGAAATGTTGGTTGCATGGTAAACGGTGCTGGATTGGCAATGAGTACAATGGATATCATTAAGTTGTCAGGTGGAGAACCTGCTAACTTCTTAGATGTTGGTGGTACGGCTGATGCTGAAAGAGTTGAAAAAGCATTTAACTTAATCTTAAAAGATAAAAATGTTGAAGGAATTCTAGTAAACATCTTTGGAGGTATTGTTAGATGTGATAGAGTAGCAAATGGTATTGTTCAAGCTTATAAGAGTATTGGTAATGTGCCAGTTCCGATTATTGTAAGATTACAAGGAACAAATGCTGTTGAAGCGAAAGAAATAATTGATAATTCAGGATTGAATGTTCATTCTGCAATTACATTACAAGATGCAGCGGATAAAGTAAAAGAAGTTATTATTTAATAACCTTAATAATATGCAAATTAAAAAAGGAGCGCATTGCGCTCCTTTTTTATGTCTTGGTGTTACTATTAAATTTAAAACTCAAAAATAGTTAACCCACTTCTTATTTTTGGTTCAATCCAAGTGCTTTTTGGAGGCATTACGTTATTGGTATCTGCCACTCTTTTTAATTGCTCAATAGAAACGGGGTATAATCCAAAAGCCACTTTTGACTTATTACTGTCAACAGATTCTTCTAAAGCTTCCATTCCTTTGGTTCCCTCAATAAAATTAACACGGTTATCTGTTTTTAAATCATGAATTCCAAGAATAGGAGAGAGTACTAAATCAGATAATAATTGAGCATCTAAACATCCAACAGGGTTGTTGTTATCAATAAATTCTGGACGAATTGTTAATGAATACCAAGAATCTTCCAAGTACATTGATAGGTTATGTAAGGAATTTGGAAGATAAGTGTTGCCCTCTTTTTTTAAGATGAATTTCTTTTCTATCTGAGTTAAAAAATCCTCTGTAGATAAGTCATTTAAACTGCTGACTGTTCTGTTATAATCAAAAATTCTCAATTTACTTTCAGCAATGTAAAATGCCATAAAATAATTAAAACCTTCTTCGCCGTTATAATTATTTTCTCTCTGACTTTGTGTGTATAATACCGATGATGATACACGATGATGGCCATCTGCGATGTAGGAATGTTCTACATCTAAAAAAGCATTTTGAAGCGCTTCAATATCGTTGATGTCCTGAACAATCCAAAGATCATGCTTTACCTCTCTAGTGTTTGTAAACTCATACTCTGATCGAGTATCTGTATATTTATCTAGAATTGAGTCGACATCATTATTGTCCTTATAAGTAAGCAAAACGGATTCTGCATTGAACTTGCAAACGCTCAAATATTTTTTGAACATTTCTTCTCTTTGCGAAAGCGTGTGTTCGTGAACTTTAATTTTTCCATTTAGGTAGTCATCAACAGAAGCACCTGCTATTATTCCAATATAAGTGTCCGTAGGTGTTATTTGTCTATATATGTATATGGCAGGGGATTCATCTTGTGTAAAATGACCTAACGATTTAAATTCATCGTATTTATCTTTTACTTTTTCAAACCTTTCAACGGTGTTTGGTTTAGTAGTATCGTCCTCATTCTCTCTAAACTCAGGGTTGATTACATGTAAAAAAGTATAAGGATTTCCTTCTAATTTTGATTCTAGGTGTTTTTTATTGTACGAATAGGATGGACGACTTGAGAGCAAGTATGCTTTGTCTCTAGTTGGTCTAACAGCTCTAAATGGAATTATTTTACTCATTTACTTAGATTTTAAGATTTGAAGACACTGGACAAAAGAATGACGGATACTTTTCAAAGAACCCGTCAGTCTTTTGTCTTAAAATCTTTTGTCTAAAGTCTATTTGTTGTAAAAATCAATAATTTGACTAGCTAATTCAGTTCCAATTCTGTCTTGAGCTTCTCCCGTAGCAGCACCTACGTGTGGTGTTAGTGCTATTTTTTCATGAGAAAGAATGTCTTGTCTTGGTGAAGGTTCTCCAACAAATACGTCTAGTGCACAAGCGGCAACTTTACCATCGTTTAACGCATCGATTAAATCGTCTTCATTAATAACTCCACCTCTTGCAGCATTAACAATACGAACACCATTTTTCATTTTATCGAATTCAGCTTTTGCGATTACCGCGCCTTCTTTTGGCATAGGTACATGTAGAGAAATGTAATCTGCATTTGCTAATAATTCATCTTTAGAAACCATGTCGATGTTTACATCAACACTTTGATTTCCAACTTCTACAGATACAGTAGCATTTTCAACAAATGGATCAGAAGCGATTACATTCATACCACAACCTAAAGCATATTTAGCAGTGTATTGCCCGATTCTTCCGAAACCAATTACACCTAAAGTTTTACCTCTTAATTCAACCCCTTTTCCATATTTCTTTTTTAATATTTTAAAATCTGAATTACCATTTGAAGGCATATTTCTTTCAGAATCATAAGTAGAACGTGAGATGCTAAACATTTGCCCAATTACTAATTCCGCAACAGCAAGTGAAGATGCAGCAGGTGTATTGAATACAACTACACCATTATCTCTTCCATATTGTACATCAATATTGTCCATTCCAACACCACCACGGCCAATCATTTTTAAACCTGGGCAAGCATCCATTACTTCTTTACGAACCGTTGTTGCACTTCTTACAAGAACAACTTCATACCCTTCATTGTTAATTGCATCTATTAAATCATCTTGTGCAACTGTTTCAGTTACAACTGTAAATCCTTTTGCTTCTAAAGCTTCTTTTCCTGATGGAGCAATACCATCGTTTGCTAATACTTTCATGTTTTATTTTTTAGGCTACTTGAAGAGCTAATTTTTTCATTACATCTACTAAAACTTGTACACTTTCTATCGGAAGAGCATTGTACATTGAGGCTCTATATCCACCAACATCTCTATGCCCTTTTATTCCACTAATGTTTGCTTCTTCCCACATTTTATTAAATTCTTCTACTTTGCTGTCATCAGTTAGTACGAATGTAACATTCATACTACTTCTATCTTCCTTGGCAGCAGTTCCTTCAAACATTGGGTTACTATCAATTTCATTGTAAAGTAAAGCTGCTTTTTCTTCATTCCTTTTTTCAATCCAGCTTAACCCACCATTTTTCTTTAACCATCTTAAAGTAAGCATTGCTGTAAAGATTGAAAATACAGGAGGTGTATTAAACATTGAATCTTTTGCAGCATGCGTTTTAAAGTTTAACATTGTTGGAATATCAACAGAAGAGTTACCTAATATAGAGTCTTTAACAATAAAAAGAGTAGTCCCAGCTGGGCCAAGATTCTTTTGTGCACCTGCATAGATAATATCGAATTTTGAAACATCAATTTTCTTAGAGAAAATGTCAGAACTCATGTCACAAACTAAGGGAACATTTGTTTGAGGAATTTCTTTAAACTGAGTTCCAAAAATTGTGTTGTTTGAAGTGAAGTGTAAATAATCAATATCACTTGGTATAGAGTATCCTTTTGGGATATAATTATTGTTTTTATCTTCAGATGAGGCAATTGTAACGGACTCACCCATAAAGTTAGCTTCTTTTAATGCTTTCTTTGCCCAAGCTCCAGTACTAATGTATCCGCCTTTTTTATTTGTTCCCATCATATTATAGGCAGTCATTAAAAAGCCTAGACTAGCACCACCTTGAAGGAATAAGATAGTGTACCCTTCAGGTACTTCCAATATTTCTTTGACTAGAGACCTTGCTTCTTCCATAACAGCAACAAATTCTTTGCTTCTATGGGACATTTCAAGGATGGAAAGACCAGTGTTATTGTAATTTAATACTGCTTTTGAAGCTTCTTCGAATACTTCCTGAGGCAGGATACATGGTCCTGCACTGTAGTTATGAACTTTAGACATTTTTTACTTTTTTTAATGTTCTGATTTAACGGTACAAAGGTCATAAAAAAAGAAATACTAATACTATTAAAAAGAGGTTCTTTTTTGATGTTTTTTTAACCAAAATTTATAAGCTTATTAAGATTCTGGATTTGATTAAATGAAAATAGCTTATATTTATCGGTTAAATAGAGTGGTTAGTGGTTATTTTATATAGGTTGTATATGCTGATTGATGTACAGTTTTTATTGATAGAAAAAGCAACCATTTATTATTTTACCGTTAATAAGATAATTAAAAAATAATTATGAAATATTTGGTTTTTAGTTTACTAGTTTTCTTTTGCTTTCAAGGGTTTGCGCAAAAAGAGTTGAGAACAACTCAAAAGGCGAAAGTATATACCATAGAGGGAATAGAAAATAATTCAGGTGAAAAACTTCATGTCGAAAATAAAAGCCAGTATATAACAGCTGGAGACAAAAGAGATGAAGGTTCTAAAACAGTCGAATACTACGATCAATACATTAGAGATATTGAAGTGAAAGTTGATATAGTAAAAAATGACGAGGAAGAAAATAAGAAGGCAATAGAAAGTGGTTGGTTTGATGAAATGGCAAAGTATATTGTTAGAGCGAAGACAGATAGAGAAAAATTAATTTTATCAAAACAAACATCTCAAGGAAAATGAAAAATATTTTATTTATACTACTGTTTTTAGCTCCTGGATTTTACTTTTCTCAAGGAGGAGATTGTGCGACCGCAGATCCGTTTTGTTCAGGAACCACTTATACTTTTCCTAATAGCACAACAACCACAGCGGAATCTGGTATTGATTATGGCTGCTTGAGTTCACAACCAAATCCATCATGGTATTATTTGCAAGTGGCAAATTCTGGAAATATTGATCTTACGGTATCACAAACCAGTAACGCGGGTTCTCCAATTGATGTTGATTTTATAGCGTATGGACCATTTAATGACCCTGTTTCTCCATGTGCAAGTGGTCTTGCTGGGGGGAGTGCAGTGGATTGTAGTTATTCAACGGCTGCAACGGAAGAGATTAATATCCCTAATGCTCAAGCAGGAGACTTCTATTTAGTTTTATTAACAAATTTTTCAGGTACCGCTGGAACAATTAGTCTGTCACAAACGGGAGGATCTGGATCTACAGATTGTTCGGTTTTGAATTGTAATTTATATAGTTTGGATGGTACTATTTCTGCGTGTAATTCAGGTACTTTTGATATTACTGGACAGGTGCAATTTGCTAATGCCCCCACAACTGGAACATTAACAATTTCAACTTGTTCAGGAGATCAACATCAAATAAGTGCCCCATTTACTAGCCCCTTTAATTATTCGATTACTGGAATAACTGCAGATGGTACCGCTGGATGCTCGGTTACTGCTGTGTTCTCTGCGGACCCAGCTTGTACATTGACAACAAATACTTTTACCGAACCCGTTTGTGCTTGTGCTATGACTTCATTTAATGCCTCTATTGGAGCTTGTGATGGTGTTTTGAATACCTACGAGGTAAATGGGGATGTCTCATTTAATAATCCACCATCTACTGGAAATTTAGTTGTTGAAGTTGATAATGGAGTTACAACTTACACAGCTACTTACCCTTTACCTGTGACAAGCCCATTAAACTGGGATGTGCTAGGTATTCCTGCCGATGGGAGTAATATTACTATAACAGCTTATTTTTCTGCTGACCCTGCTTGTACGATTAATGTTAGTTCTACAGCTCCGAATAGTTGTATATGTAATGCGGAAGCAGGAACCTTTAGTGGAAGTGTTGCTGGTGTGAGTACAAATGACTATGTTCTTTGTTTTGGTGACCAAATAGATTTATCGAGTAATCTTGATTATACACCTCCAGGAGATGAAAGTATTACAGGCGTAACATATGATCCAGGAATTGCTTATTTGGTATATACTTGCCCTCCATCAGTGTTTCCAACAAGCCCATTGTGGGATGTTACAACAGGATTGCCAAATGATCCTTGCTTGTTAGGGGTTGCATCTTATGGAGATAACTTCTCTGATCAAAATGTCTTAGGAGGACCCAGTTATGCAGGTAGTTTTACGAATAATATAGTGTATTATGTTCCAATAACCACGTATAGTAATATAGATGGATATTATGCTATTTCAATTAATGGTGGTCCATGGTGTTATGATATGGGAACTCCGTTTGCGGTTCAGTATTTACCAGAAATAATTGCAACTTCAGTAGAAGATTGTAATGCAGGAACAGCAACATTTACTCTAAATGGTGGTTTGCCAGAAGTTGATGGTTCAAATTTTACAGCATCAAATTTGCTGCCTGGAACAGCTAGTTTTGGGAATAGCACTACGGGTAACGGTGGAACAATTGTAATAAACGGATTACAAGACGGAGATATGTATTCTTTCGATATTTTAGATGCTAATGGTTGTCCACAAACATTTACTGGAGGTCCTTTCGTGGCTGTTCCAACTGCTAATGCAGGGCTAGATGATACAGAATGCTCACTTAGTTATGGGTTAAGTGCTACCCCAAGTTTTGGGACAGGTACATGGACAGGTGCAGGAGTTACATTTACTCCAAATGCAAACTCTCCAACCGCAACCGCAACAGTTACATCAGCTGGTTCTTATACAATGACATGGACGGAAGATAATGGGAATGGATGTACAGATTCAGATGATGTGATCGTTCAATTTTCAAATCTTGGTTATACGGATGCTGTAGTGCAATCAACTTGTGGAAATCCAGATGGAGAAATAACGTTAACTGGGAATAACGGAATTACTGCATATCAGTATTCTATTGATGGTGGTACGACATTTCAAGCTTCAGGATCGTTTACAGGTTTACTTGCAACTACTTATAATATTGTGGTTCAAGATAACATTGGTTGCCAGGTAACAGGCACAGCTTCTGTTACTGATCAAAGTGGTCCTGTAATTAATAGTGTTACAGCTATAGATCCACAATGTAATGGAGGATGTGACGGTTCTATTTCAATAAATGCAACTGGAGCGACTCAATTTAGTATTGACAATGGAGTTACTTTTCAGGCAACAAATTCATTTGCTAATTTGTGTGCTGGGAACTATGAAATTGTGGTTGCTAATGCTGTTGGTTGTCAAGCTACTTCAGGCTCTCTTTTAAATGATCCAGCTGCTTTGACTTATTCCTCTGCTTTAACTGACTTACTTTGTTTCGGTCAATGTATTGGTGAAATTGATGTAACTGCAAGTGGAGGTACAGGGGCTTTACAATATAGTAATGATAATGGTGTTACATTTGGACTTAACAATGTGTTTGGGACTTTATGTGCAGGTAATTATGATATAGTTGTTGAAGATGTAAATGGTTGTCAGGTGACTGCAAATGAACCAATAACTGAACCAGCTCCATTGACTTTAACATTGGGGATTACGAACCCAATTTGTAATAGCTCTTGTGATGGTATGATTAATTCAATTCCAGCAGGAGGAGATGGAAACTACACTTATACATGGTCTAATGGTCAAACAGTGCCACTAATTTCAAACTTATGTTCAGGTCAATATGATTTAAATATTGTTGATGGAAATGGATGTACGATTGATACATCTGTTACATTGGTTGGACCAGCCGCGGCAGTAATTAATAATGTTATTGAAGTAGATGAATCTTGTCCTGGTTCATGCGATGGATCTTTAGATGTAGTAGCAAGTAATGTTACTCAATATAGTATTGATGGTGTTAACTTTCAAGCAGGATCTACATTTACAAATTTATGTGCTGGTAACTACACTGTTTACGCACAGGATGCGAATGCTTGTTCTGTTACTGCACCAGCGGTGGTTGCAAGTCCAACAGCACTTGGAGCAAATGCAACATCAGTTAGTCCTATTTGTATAGACGGTTCCTCACTATTATCGGGGTCTGCTGGGGGAGGTACAGCGCCGTATACGTATTCATGGGCTGATAATACGGGTGCTATTGTATTTACAACTCAAAATGGAAATGTTTCTCCTGTATTGGATGCAATTTATACATTGACGGTAACGGATAACAATGGATGTACTGCTGCAACAAATACACTGGTACAAGTAAATGATTCATTAACCTTAACAGTATTTGGGGATACTCCAATTTGTGAAGGTACACCATCAAATTTATCTGCATTAGCGGGTGGTGGAGATGGAGGTCCTTATACATATACTTGGGATCAAGGGTTGGGCGTTGGTCAAACACAAGCTGTTAACCCAACTCAAACCACAGTATATACTGTAACGGTAACGGATGGTTGTGAAACACCACCAATTTCTGCTTCAGTAACAATAATAGTAAATACAGTACCTAATATTTCATTTACGGGTGATTTATTATCAGGATGTGCACCAGTAACTACTAATTTTGCTGATAATTTAGTGCCTGCTGGGTCATCATGTGTGTGGAACTTTGGTGATGGTGGGTCGAGTACTCAATGTGGAAACCCTGCTTATACATTTACAGAGCCTGGTTGTTGGGATGTATCTTTAACGATTACAACTGCCGAGGGGTGTGTTGGAACTGTTTCTATACCGAATTATGTATGTGTATTTGATTATCCAGTTGCTGACTTTATGTTTGGGCCCCAGCCAACAACTGTTATGAACCCAACTATTGGTTTTGTAAACATTAGCTCAAATGCTGATTCTTATAATTGGATATTTGATGTTGGAGGTTTGGAAGACCAAAGTACAATAGAACATCCTTCTTATACTTTTCCAACTGCAAATTCTGGAACTTATGAAGTTTGTTTAGAGGCAGTAACTGCAGAAGGTTGTACCGATACTACGTGTCAGAATGTAGTTATAGATGAAGAGTTTATTGTATACGTTCCTAATGCATTTAGTCCAGATGCCGATTTGGTTAATGATATATTTATCCCTGTCGTAAAGGGTGTTGATGAATTAAAATATTCATTTATGGTCTTTAATAGATGGGGTGAATTGATTTTTGAAAGCTCACATCCAAGCTTAGGGTGGGATGGATATCATAAAGGATTATTGTCTCAAACGGATGTTTATGTTTGGAAATTATCTTGTGTTGATGCATCTTCAAATAAGAAGCATGAATTCATAGGGCACGTTACTTTATTGAAATAGTATTATTGGCCAGGAGGGGTTATCTCTCTTGGCTGATTAAAATGCCTGTCATTTCTTGATCTTCCGGTGCGAGCATCGAAATCTTTTAAGTACTTCCATTTACCATTTTCAAGGATGAAAGCATCAAAGCTTAAATCCGGGACTAAATAATCGGGGATTCCAGCTAACTGCCCAGACATGGGAGATAGGTGGTCAAATATGATGTACTCTTTCTTTTTTATGAGTTGATACTTTACAGAAATAGTAGCTTTTTTACTGTATTGAAACACAACCCTTCTTTTGGTATCTTCATCGTATTTAAATATTGGAAAACCGAATTTGATTTTATCTTTCCCTTGAAAAGACATTGTCTCAATTACTTTTTTATTAGACATTCGGTTGTTTCCGTCCCAGCCTAGTAGTGTGTACATTGTGCTTAATCCTTTTTTAATGGGAATGATTTCATAATACAAAGCACCCAGCCATTTTTTATTGTTATAAACTGTATATTCAACTCGTGTCGCATATTTTGATTTGTCGAATAATTCGATAATTACATATTCTCCCTTTCGAGAGTCATATTTCATTACCAAGCAAAAGAAATAATGTTCTTCGGTTTTAGGAACTTCTATATTCCAATTAAAAATTCTAAATGCATTATCTGGAGAAGTTTTAGTACTCATAACTTTAGAAAGGGATTCAAACTTATAAGTAAATGCTTCATCATATCGAAGTGCTTTTCTTAAAGTATTCTCAAAGTGAGTATTTATTATAAGCTTTTCTTTTAATGTTTCTGTAGTCCTTATTTTCTCAATTATAGAGACAAGTGAGTCTTCAAATGCTTTAATATTCTCGATAGCGCTCTGGGCCACGTTAGAAATGGTAAAAGAGAATAAAATACAGGTGAATAACAAGCTTCTCATAGAATGTGATTATATATTATAACAGCGTATTTTTTTGTGGTTACAAAAATTTATCCAAAAAAAAACATCGCTGCTAATTACGATGTTTCTTTGTTATAGTTTCATTTAAAAATTAATCTATGTGTAGGCTATCTTTTTTAATTAAGAGCTCTTCTTCTGTTTCAACGTTATCTTCATCATCCACACAACAATCTACAGGACATACTGCAGCACATTGAGGTTCGTCATGGAACCCTTTACATTCAGTGCACTTATCAGGAACAATGTAATAAACATCCATGTCAACTGGTTCTTGTTCAGCATCAGCATCTACAGTTATTCCTGAGTTTTTTCCAGTTACATCTCCACTTAGTGAGGTTCCTTCAGAAAAACGCCATTCAGCACCACCTTCATATATAGCATTGTTAGGACATTCCGGTTCGCAAGCTCCACAATTAATACATTCGTCTGTTATTATAATCGCCATCGTTTAAATCTTTATAATTTTGCAGTGCAAATGTAAACATTATTTGATTTGGAAATGAATTTAGAGCATCGAGTAAAAGCGTTAGAAAAATTAGGGAAAATTCTTAGTTCAATTGGAGATAGTTCAGATTGGGAAGGATTTGATATAGGAGTTACTGAGGATGAGTACAATGCATTAGTTGAGTTAACTAAAAATGTGCGCATATTCAATGGATGGTTTACCGAAAAAGAAGTTAAAAGTTCATTTAAAGGATGGGGGGAGCAATTATCTATTGATAGCTTATCCAAATGGATAGAGAAATATGATTTTGGAAAGGATGAATCTGATAAAACTATTGGGATTATAATGGCTGGAAATATTCCGTTAGTTGGTCTTCATGATTTTGTTTGTGCTTATTTAGGTGGGTTCAAGCAAAAAATAAAATTATCAAGTGATGATGATAAGTTATTTCCTGCGGTTCTTACTATTCTAAACCATTTTGATGATACGGTCGAGCAGCGGACTGAAATTGTTTTGGCCCAATTAAAAGATGTAGATGGGATCATTGCTACTGGAAGTAACAATACTGCAAGGTACTTTGAACAGTACTTTGGTAAATACCCAAACATTATAAGAAAAAGCAGAACTTCTGTTGCAATTATTAGCGGAGAAGAATCTGAGGAAGAATTGGCAGGGTTGGCAAACGATGTTTTTGCTTTCTATGGCTTGGGGTGTAGAAATGTTACCAAGGTGTTTTTACCCAAAGGATATAATTTAGATAACTTATTTAAAGCTTTTTTCCCGTTTCAATATGTTGCTGATAATAATAAATACGCAAATAATTATGATTATCATAAAGCAGTATTTATGATGGAACAATATGATTTAATTGAGAACGGTTTTCTTATAATGAAGGAAGATCAAAGTTTACACTCTCCAATTGGGACTTTGTATTACGAGTTTTATAGTGATAATAAATCTATTGAAGAACATGTTGGTAAATTTCAGGATGACATTCAATGCGTTGTTTCTCGAAAAAGCATTCCATTTGGTAAAGCGCAAAAACCAGAGCTATGGGATTATGCAGATAATGTAGATACTATAGAATTTCTAATTGGATTGAAATAGAAAATTAATTCGGTAGACAGAATAGAGAAGTACAAAAAGATTATTTCAACTAATGGGTTGAGTAATGAACAATCTATCAGAATTGGAAAATACATTCTTTACTTTTATCCTTTAATCACTAATGAATAAATCATACAAGTATGAGCAAAGAATTATTACTCAAAGACTGCATAAATAATGTGAAAGAATTTCATGAAGCGTTTTTAATAGGAAACGAAGAAGAACCAAAAGCTGAAATTTCTGAAAATGACTACTTGTTGCGCTATAAATTAATGCGCGAAGAAAACGAGGAATATTTGGAAGCTGCTCAAAATGGAGATTTAATCGAAATTGCAGATGCTTGTGGTGATATGCTATACATTTTATGTGGTACGCTCTTAAAACACGGTTTGCAGCACAAGATCGAAGAAGTTTTTACCGAAATTCAACGTAGCAATATGAGTAAATTGGATGAAAATGGCCAGCCAATTTATCGTGAAGATGGAAAAGTGCTAAAAAGCAATAAGTACTTTAAGCCAGATATTGCAACTATTTTGAGATAGATTAAAGCTTAATAAATAAAGAGGTAGTAATTTTAAAATTCACATATTAGCTTATTGGAGCTAGTATGTAACTAAAACCCAACCTTTTTCTTAGGAGCAGCAATTTCTTGCTTAGCAGCTACCATCTTTATACAAGCTATGGCGCATTCAATTCCTTTGTTGCCATGTTTGCCCCCAGAGCGGTCTATTGCTTGTTGCATTGTATTGTCTGTAAGCACACCAAAAATAACGGGTTTATTGTATTTCAGACTCACATCCATTATACCTTGTGTTACTCCGTGACAAACAAAATCAAAATGCTTTGTTTCACCTTGTACAACACTTCCTAAAGCAATTACACCGTCTATTTGTAAGTGTTCTAAAAGGTATTGAGCTCCTAGTGCTAATTCGAAAGAACCAGGCATGTGTTTCACAATGATGTTTTCTTCCTTAGCTCCATTCTCTATTAAAGCAGCTAAAGCACCTTCCAAAAGTCCATTGGTAATTTTTTCGTTCCATTCAGAAACAACAATCCCGAATCGCATAGTAGATGCATTCGGGATTGAATCTTTATCGTAATGTGATAAGTTTTTCTCTACAGTAGCCATTACAGGTTATAAATAGATTTTCCTTTTTTAGCTAATTCGATATATTTTTTTGCTTTGTTTACCTCTGGAGCAAATGGGTATTTATCCATTAATTCTTGGTAAATCTTAACAGCATCTTCATATTTATTTTCAGTTTCCTTAGCGTAAGCTGCTTTCAACATATAAATAGGAGCAGTTAAATCATTTTTCGAGTTGTTATATGCTTTTTCGTAGTTTTCAGATGCAGAAGTGAATTGTCCAAGTTCAACATAAGCGTCTCCCATTGCACCAAAAGTAATTGAAGAAATCATTTCATCTTCAAAAGAAACTTGTTCTAAAGCATTAATCGCTTCTTGATACTGACCATTGTTTAAGTAAGCTATTCCTAATTCGTATTGAGCAATATTTCCTCCAGAATACCCGCCGTATTCTTCTGCAGCTTTCTTTAGACCATTTCCATCGTAAATAATCTTCCCTTGCAATTCATCAAAACCAATAGAATCCCCCATAATTGCAGATGTATAATTTTGCTCGTTAAGTAATTGGTACTCACCATGCCACAATGCTTCTTGAGATTTTAAATCAGCTGGTTTGTATACAAATTGGTTGTAAAAGAAAAGACCTAATACAATTACAACAATACCTCCTAAAACAATAGATATAATTTTTTTGTTTTTCTCAAATAGATTCGCTCCATGAGCAATTGGAGAATCAGAATGCAAAAATGCATCCTTTAAACTTTCCTTTTGTTTTACCTCTACTTCTGTGTATTCAATTTCTTCTTCTGCCATGACTTATTTTATTCGACCCGCAAAAATAGTTTTTTTCGTGATATTTCTTAACGGAATTGAAGTAAATATTCGAAATCTCAAATGCTTTGTCCATTTTTTATAAATTCAAGTAGAATAAAACCTAATTTTGCAACATGCATTTAAATCATTTATCACTTGTCAACTTTAAGAATTGTACTGAATCTTCTTTCGATTTTTCTAAAGATGTCAACTGTTTTTTGGGAAACAATGGTGAAGGGAAAACAAATTTGTTAGATGCTATTTACTACTTGTCCAATTGCAAAAGTTATTTTAATTCTATAGATAGTCAAAATGTTAAATTTGATGAGCCTTTTTTCGTGTTGCAAGGGAAATTTGAATTGAGTGATGAAAAGAGTGAAGATATTTATTGCGGAGTGAAAATTGGCCAGAAAAAAATCTTCAAGAAAAACAAAAAACAATACAAACGATTAGCGGATCATGTTGGACTTTTACCTGTTGTTTTAATTACACCTTATGATAGTAACCTTATTTTAGACGGAAGTGATATTCGTAGAAAATTTGTAGATATAATTATTTCTCAGTTCGATAGAAGTTATTTGGAAAGTCTAATGCATTACAACAAAGTAATGGCCCAAAGAAATGCCCTGTTAAAACAATTTGTAGAGCGTGGTAATTTTCAGAAAGACTTACTGGAAGTATGGGACATTCAGTTAATTGAGAAGGGTGAAATAATTCATCAAAAGCGGAAAGACTTCCTTGAGGAATTTACCCCTGTTTTTAATCGGTTTTATCAAGATATTTCAAATAATAACGAAGAAGTAAGCTTAAATTATTCATCAACATTGAATGACGGGGAATTTGCGACTCTTTTAGAGAATAATATTGCGAAAGACAGAAAATCAACTTATACAAGCGTTGGAATACATAAAGATGATTTAGAGTTTACAATATCTAAACATCCATTAAAAAAGTTTGGTTCCCAAGGTCAGCAAAAATCATTTTTAATAGCTTTAAAGCTAGCGAAGTTTGATTACATCAAAAACAAGAAAGGATTTCCTCCAATTTTATTACTCGATGATATTTTTGATAAATTAGATGAAACGCGCGTTAATTTTTTATTGGGATTGATTTCAAAACGAGAATTAGGGCAGACATTTATTACAGATACTAGTTTATCAAAAGTGCCTTCAGTTTTAAAGGAGTTAAATGTGAATTTTAAGGCTTTTAAAATTACTGCAGGTGAAGCTATAAATATTGATTTGGAAGAAGTAGTATGAGTAAAAGAAATTCCAATGAAGAAACAATAGAAGATGTAATCAAGAAATTGATTAAGTCTTATGGGATGTCAAAAAATCATGATTCTTACCAAGCTGATCACGCTTTTAAAAAGGTAATGGGAGCACCCATAGCTAAATACACAGAAGATATATACATTAAAAATAAACGAATGTATGTTAAGTTGTCGTCTTCAGTTATTCGAGAAGAACTTTCTATGGGGAAAAGTAAAATCGTCAACTTAGTGAACGAAGAAATAGGACGAGTCGTTATTCTAGATATTGTTTTTGTGTAAAAGAGACTGTAATTGATTAGTTTTTCTTTTTGCCGTAAAATTTCTTCTTACCGTAATTCTTTTTGTTTCCTCCTTTATAATTTTTCCCTTTTGAGGATTTACTTCTCCATTCAGGTCCTTCACCTAATTCTTCAGGAAGCTTTACTTTAGGAACTTCATTTTCGATAAGCGTTTCGATATTTCGGAACTTGTACATATCGTCTGGGTTTATCAATGTAATTGCAACTCCGGTAGTGTCAGCTCTAGCTGTTCTACCAATACGATGCACATAATCAGCTGGATTTCCTGGGACATCATAATTGATAACTAAGTTGATGTCTTTAATGTCAATACCACGGCTAATAACATCTGTAGCAACTAATACTCTTACTTTTTTGGTAGTAAAAGCCATTAAAACATCCTCTCTTTCTTTTTGCTCTAAATCGGAAGAAATACCTTTTACTTCAAAGTTGTTTCCTCTTAAAGACTTAACAATGTCATTTACTTTTCGCTTAGTAGAAGTAAATATCAATATGCTTTTGTAAGCTGGCTTTTCTTTAATCAAAGAACTAATTAAAGGGGTTTTTTGATTGTCAAAAGTTAAGTACGCAGCTTGTAATACTCCTTCAGAAGGTTTTGAAATTTCAATACTTACCTCAAATGGGTCTGTTAAAAACCGTTTTGCAAGATCTCTAATCTTTGGAGGCATTGTAGCACTAAACATTAAGTTTTGTCTTTTTTCAGGCAAGAAAGAAATAATTCGACAGATATCTTCGTAAAAGCCCATGTCAAGCATTCTGTCAGCTTCATCAAAAATTAGATTTTCAATTGTACTTACGTTAATACTTTTCATTATAAGATGTGAAATCAATTTTCCTGGAGTGGCAATAATAATATCAACTCCTTGGTCCATTGCTCTTTTTTGCTCTTTCCAATCACCTGCTTTTCCTCCACCATATAAACAAATAGATGTTGCTCCTGTAAAATAGGCTAAACCTTGGATTTGTTGGTCTATTTGTAAGGCTAATTCTCTAGTTGGTACTATAATAAGAGTGCTAGTGTGTTTGTATTGTTTTTCGATAATTTTATTAAGAGTAGGAAGCACAAAAGCGGCTGTTTTACCAGTTCCGGTTTGGGCACAACCAATAATGTCTCTACCTTTTAGTACTTCTGGAATTGCTTGTTCCTGAATAGGAGTGGCTTTTTCGAATCCCATACAAGAAAGTCCTTCCAGTACGAGTTCGTGTAAACCTATTTCTTCAAATGTCATGTTGGAAAGGTCTAGTTATTTTTTGGAATAAACAAATGAGAAGGGAATTGTTATGTACTAATGATTGTTGGTTATCCAAGTCCGACATCAAGAGCAAACATTAGTATAAACCCAACCATAAAGCCTATAGTTGCAATATCGGTAAAGCGATCTCTTTGAGATTCAGGTATTACTTCTTCCACAACTACATAAATCATAGCGCCTGCAGCAAAGGCTAAAGCATAGGGTAGAATGGGTTCAAAATAGATTACTGCTGCAGCACCTATTACCCCAAATATTGGTTCCACGATAGCAGAAAGTTGTCCATACCAAAAACTCTTTCTTCTTGAAACGCCTTCTCTACGAAGTGGCATGGCAACTGCAAATCCTTCAGGGAAGTTTTGTATGGCTATACCAATAGCTAATATCATCGCAGTATTGATGAGTGCCGCATCACCCATTGAAGCCCCGAAAATAACTCCTACAGCGAGCCCCTCAGGGATATTATGCAATGTTATGGCTAGTACTAATAATGTTGTTCTATGCCATTGTGTTTTAACACCTTCTGCTTCTGTTTCTTTAAAATTTATATGGAGGTGGGGCATGATTTTATCTAATCCGAAAAGGAAGAACGCACCTAGCATGAATCCAACGACAGAAGGAATTACTTGTGCAAATCCTTCTCCTTCACTCATGTCGATTGCTGGACCTAATAGGCCAAAACAACTGGCAGCTACCATAACACCTCCAGTAAACCCTAGCATACCATCTAAAACTGCTCGGTTTAAAGTTTTGAAAAAGAAAACCATTGCGGCTCCAGCGGCAGTTACTAACCATGTAAATGTTGTAGCAATTAAAGCAGCTAAAACAGGATGTATGCTTAAAAAAAACTCTATTAAATTATCCCACATAATTCTATTAATTTACTTCAACCAATACGTTTTGAGCAACTCTTTCAGAAATATTTAATTCTCGATTATCAATTGAAATTTTTAAGCTTTTATCAAAGGCATGTATTTCTAAAATCTTTATACTCTTGCCTAAAATCATGCTTTCTTTTTCCAAGTATTGTAGTAATTGAGTTGAAGAATCTTTAACACCAATTATAACAACCTCTTTGTTGATTTCAACTTCAGATAAATAACTTCGTATTCTTGAATCCGTTATTTCATGGTTTTTATTTGGGATTGGATCTCCATGTGGGTCAAATTCTGGATTCTCTAAAAAATCATCCAATCTATCAATTAATTCGTTTGACTTTATATGCTCCAATTGTTCTGCAATTTCATGTACTTCATCCCATTTGAAATTAAGTTTGTTTACCAAAAAGGTTTCCCAAAGTCGGTGTTTTCTCACAATATTTAGTGCTATTATTTTACCTTCTTTTTTTAGCGAAACACCTTTGTATTTTTCATAATTCACCCATCCCTTGTCAGAAAGCTTTTTTAGCATATCAGTAATACTAGACGCTTTCATTTCTAAATGTTGTGCTAAAGCATTGGTGCTTGCTCCACTGTTACTGTTAGAAAGTGAATAAATTGCTTTTAAGTAATCTTCTTCGGATGAGGTTCTCATGAAAATATTTTTGCAAATATACATAATATATTTACCTAGGTGGAAATAAATATTTAGGTTTGTCTAAAAATAAATTAAAGTTAATCTAATAATGAAGTCTAGAGTTCTAGTGTTTTTCCTTTTATTAGTGTGTTCTATTAATGGTCAAAAATGCATATTGACAGGGAGAGTATTCTCCAATACTGGGGAAACAATTCCTTTTGTTTCTGTTTTTGAAAATGATCAAAATATTGGGGTGACAACTAACTTTGACGGGTTTTTTAAAATAAGCTTGCAAAAAGGAAAAGTCCAACTTATTGTTTCGGCAAATGGATATTCAACTTCTAGAATTTCATACAATATTCAAAATGATACCATAGTAGAATGTATTCTTACTTCAATGCAAGATGTTTTGGATGAAGTCGTTGTAAGCGGGACGCTTACATCCATTTCGAAAAGAGACAGTCCAATTCCAGTTGAAGTTTACTCTTCTGAATATTTAGCAAAGGTTCCAACTCCAAGTATTTTTGAAGCTACTCAGAATATTAATGGAGTGAGACCTCAAATCAATTGTGCTGTTTGTAATACAGGAGATATTCATATCAATGGTATGGAAGGTCCATACACTATGGTTACAATTGATGGGATGCCCATAGTTGGAGGATTGTCTACTGTTTATGGGTTACAAGGTATTCCAAACAGTCTTCTGGAAAGAGTGGAAGTTGTAAAAGGTGCTGCCTCTACTTTATATGGGTCTGAAGCTGTTGCTGGTTTGATTAATGTGATAACCAAAGATGTAAATTCTGCATCAGATTTTGCATTAGAATCATCAGTTACATCATGGAATGAAATGCAGTTAGACGCCCATGTGAAATATAAACTAGGAAAAGTGTCAAGTATTTTTGGCTCTAGTTATTACAATTACAGTGTTCCGATAGATAATAATGGCGATAATTTTACTGACCTTACCTTAAAGGATAGAATTTCATTGTTTAATAAATTTAGTTTTCAGCGAAAAGAAAACCGAGTAGCCAACATTTTAATAAGGCTTTTACATGAGGATAGATGGGGTGGTGAAATGCAATACAGTGATTCTTTTAGGGGAGGGGATAGCGTATATGGAGAGTCCATCTATACTAATAGAGCAGAAGTAATTGGTAATTATGAGTTGCCCATAAAACCAAGAGTTGTTTTTAGCGGTTCATACAGTTTTCATGACCAAGATTCATATTATGGATTGGTGTCGTATCAAGCAAAACAGCATATAGGCTATGGTCAATTAGTTTGGCATAAAAGTAACAGTACAAGGCATGAAATGTTGACTGGATTGGCTCTTCGTTACAATCATTATGATGATAACACTATCGCAACTTCAATAGAAGATTCTGTTAACATGATTAATGCTCCAGATAACTGGTTTCTACCAGGGGTTTTTATTCAAGACAATGTGAAAATAAACGAAAAGACAAAAATGTTAGCTGGTATCCGTTTTGATTATCATCAAAATCATGGGGTTATTTTCACTCCTCGGTTGAGTGTAAAGTACGATCCAAATGATCACACCGAACTTCGACTTGGTTATGGAAATGGGTTTAGAGTTGTCAACTTGTTCACTGAGGATCATGCTGCTCTAACGGGTGCTAGGGAAGTTGTTATTTCAGAAGATTTACAACCTGAGAAATCCCATAATATAAACCTGAATTATGTCCATCGAATTAATTTAAAAAAGATTTATTTTACGTTTGATGCTTCTGTCTTTTATACAAATTTCACAAATAAAATAATCCCTGATTATACCACAAACGATGATCAAATTATTTATGGAAACCTGGAAGGTTTTGCAATTTCTCAAGGAGTATCACTAAACACAAGAATAATATTCACTTTCCCACTGCGTATTAATTTTGGTGCGACTTTGCTCGATGTTTATGCAATGAATCGAGATCCAAATGGGCAATTACAAAAAGAAAGACAATTATTTGCAGAAAGCTATACAGGAACTTGGAGTATTTCCTATCAAATTCAAAAACTAAGGTTGAGTATCGATTATACCGGGAGCTTATATGGTCCTATGAAATTACCTTTAGTAGAAAATGATTTTAGGGCAGAATTTTCAAAACCATTTAGTTTACAAAACATTAAATTTTCAAAAGATATTGGTAGCCGCTTAACTGTTAATATTGGTGTTCGGAATTTACTCAATTTTTCACCACCTAATAATTCCATTTTACGTGCTAATGATCCGTTCGATAAAAAAATAGACGATGAAATTGATAATCCAAATGGGTATTCATTTGACCCAACCTATATTTATTCCTCTTTTCAAGGGATAACGTTTTTTGCAGGTGTAAAATTCGAGTTTAATAAAAAGAAATAAGGGGATATAGTTTATCATTTAATGGAACCTAAAATCCATTTTGTTCGTTTCGATATCAAAAGATTCTTAAATTAGAGGAGTAAATGAAACAACAATTATTAATAGCTTTTTTTATCTGTATTTCATCCTTTGGGTTTTCTCAAGGTATAAAGTGGACTAAATTCGCCGATTTACAAGACTCCATAGCGAAAGAAAAAAAACCAATAATTGTGAAAATCGAAACTCCTTGGTGCGGATACTGTAAGCTAATGGAGACTAAAGTGTATTCGAACAAAGGTTTTGCAAAAAGAGTAGGAAAGAACTACTATTTTGTAAAATTAGATGCTGACTCTAGGGAAACGATAAGCTTTAGAAATAAAGAATTTGAATACATTCCTTTTAGCGGAACAAAAGGAGTTCATAGCCTTGCTAAAGAATTAGCGGAAGTAGATGGTGTCTTACGTTATCCAACAACTGTGGTTTTAAATTCGGATTTAACTCAAAATAAGAGGATTGTTGGTTATTTAGGTAAGCAGGATTTTAGGTATTGGTTACAATTTAGTGAGGAGTAGTTTCTTTAATCATTTAGTTTATAATCCCATCTTTCAAACGCAAATTTCCAACGATTATTAATTTGACTTTTGATATCTGAAGGAATCTCAACCAATTTATTTTTTTTGTAATCTTTTACTGTACTCAAGTACGCTTCGAAATTTTGTTTATTCTTATTAAAACCAGAGATATTTAGTTTTGAATACATTTTATTCAAAGATTCTATTGGCTCCGCTTCAAGTTCAGTAAAGCTTATTTCATATAATGCATTTTCAGGTATAAGATGTTTATCAGTCAAGTACTTCTTCATACTTTTTTCATAGCAATATAAGATTCTTTCTTCCATTTCTTTTTCCGAAAAATCTTGTAAGAATTGTGTTTTTACTGCCTTTTGATATAAATACTTTGTAGAGGCATAAACTTCATATGGGTTTCTATGTATGAAAATAAATTTTGCATTTGGAAACATTTCCAATAACACTTTAACGCGCCCTGTATTATGAGGGTTTTTTAATAACAGTTGTTTGTCTTTACCTTGGAATAAAGAAATTTGCTTCAGCATTTTCAGATAAACTCTTTTCCATTCCTTTGTTTCATTTTCTGTTGTCCCTTCAAATAGATTGTATTTGTCAAAATAGGTTCTGTTTTTCGGGAAAAAGAAAATTTGCATCCCACTTTTTTCAGTAAGATTTGTTAAAGGATGTTCTTCCTCTTGCGGAGATCTTGCGTCAATTTTCACGTTGTCTTGAGGACGAGTAGAAGGCATAAAGTAATTTAGAATAGGTTTCATTAATCCTTTGGATACAAAAGCTATTTTAAAAAAGAAGGCTTGAAAAGAATCTAGGTAAACGAATTTTTTATCTTGAGATAGAAGATAATGTAAATGCGTTGTCCCGCTTCTCCAATGGCCTATTACAAATACAGGTGGGTTATTCTTAAATGAAATTCTTTTTACCCTTGATGCAATGAGTATGGATTGCAGCCATCTTAATGGAGCAGAGAATATTACGAATAAGGAAATTTTTCTTGCCACCTTCTTTTTGGAAGGGGCAACTTTATTTTCCTTTCTTAATCTAAGCCAATGTTTTAAGGATGAAATGAATAATTGGTGATCTTTTACTTCATATTCTTTTTCCTTTTTAGACATGAAACGAAGGTACTAGTAATTATTTATGAGCGGAGGTTTCAGACATAAAAAAAACCATCTCAATGAGATGGTTTTTAACTTTTATCATTTCTTAAAAAAATACGCTTATTTACCTACAATCTTTAATTCAACTCTTCTGTTTTTTGCTTTTCCTTCAGCTGTATCATTTGTTGCAATTGGTTTATCCTCACCAAAACCTTTTGAAACTAACCTACTTTGTGAAATTCCTTTATTTTCCAAATAGGTAATAGCAGATTTAGCTCTTCCTTCTGAAAGGTCTTGATTTGCGTATTTAGATCCATCACTATCTGTGTGTCCTTGTAATTCAATTCTAACAGTAGGATTCTGATTTAAGAAGTCCACTAGTTGATCCAATATTCTATAAGAACGTTCATCCAATTGTTTTTTGCCTGTTTTGAAAAGAAGGTCATCTACAATTATACTTTTACCAACTTCAATTGAAGATAAAAGAACCACTTTTTCGATATTCTCTACTTTTGTAGCTTCCACTTTAACAGTTTGGTTAAAGTAACCTTCTTTAGTAACTAAGATTTCAAAATTATTTCCTACTTCCAACGGCTGCGCTTCTGGGGCATAATCATCCAATGCAATTAATGAGTTAACATGTTTATTTGGATTAGTAACATTAACTAACATAATAGTAGATTGAATAGGTTTTTTAGTAATCTCATCTAATACTATTAGTTTCAGTGTTGTAGCAACTAATTTTGGTTTGGTTTTTCCTAAGTAGATGCTTTTACTTAGTGTACCAAACTTATCATATCTAATTTCTAGTATTCCATTGTCATAACCTTCTGCATTTGCTGAAATAATATGTTTGATACCGCTTTCCAATTGAGTTGTTACTTTTTCAGCCGTACCTAGTTCAGTTTGTTTCATTGTGATTGGATCAATATGAGTCACATTTGCAACCAACGGCTTATTTGTTTCTTTATCAAATACTTCTATTTCTAAATCGAATAAAGTTACTGATGGAACCATGAACACTTTAGTAATCACTTCAACTCCGGTATTTTGAATCACATGAATTACCTGGTCATCATATCCATCTTTGGTAATAGTAATATCATACTCTTCTTTTTGGTTTAAATCAGTTGTATCGCTCGATTTGTTTTCAAAAATCATTACCTTACTTCCTGTTGTTTTACTCGGGTAACTAGCAGAAGCAGTTATTAGTTTTTTTGTGTTTTGATCATATACCTCAATAATATTATTGAATTGTTTCACTTTTGATTTTGATTTAATTCTATAGTTCAAGAATATTTCAAAAGAACCAGTACTTTGATTTACACCATCAGTAAGACTGGAAGTATTTATATCGTAAGTGATACCACCATCGATTACATCAGATAAATATTTCAATGAAATAATTCCAGCATCTTTCATACGACTATAAGCACCAAATGCAATTGCAGTGTATTTATCGTGCGTATTTGAAACGAAATACTTTATGTCCGCTCCAAGTACTACTTGATTTTGATTTCCTTGCATCATGAATAAAGCGTTTGGAGATAAACCTAATTTTCCAAAAACGAGATTAGTTCCTCCAGTTATTGCTATTCTCATTGGTTTTCCCATATCGGAAGATACAAACCCAGAAGCTGGTTCATTAACGTTAAATGCTGTTATTCCAAAATAATGAAGACTTCTACCAAGTGAGTCGTTTTGGTACCATGTTGCTGATGGTGATATTTCTAATCCGCTAATAATTGGGTTGGCTACAACTTCTCCAATTTCTGCATTTGGGTCGTAAGTCCCTCCTGTGAATTGACTTCCAGTAGTTAAACCAGCTAAATCTGTAGAACTATTGAAATAACCGAGTTTAGATCCTATTGCGAGGTTACTATTACCAAACGATAAATTATAAGCAAAGTTAAAAGCAAGCTGATTGGTTTGGAGGTAGCCACCTTCTCCCATTCTATCATTTACAAAGGATAATCCAATCACGGCAACCTTTTTATTTGAGTTTGCTTGAAAAATTGGATACGACCCCTCAAATTGAGAAGTGGTGAATGGTTTTACCAAACTTGTCCATTGGCTTCTATGTACCAGCGTTAAATTAATGTCATTACTAATTGCCATTTGCGTAGGGTTAGTAAGTGCATTTGAATATTGGTAGTTCGAAAAGAATGCATCCTGACTAAATCCTAATGAACTAAACAGAATAGCTATTATTGTTGTAGATAAAATTTTCATAACCTAGATTTTCTTTCTGTTATCGTTTAAGTAAAATAGTTCCTGTGTTTTTTCCGCCAAACTGTAAAGCTGTACCATCAACGGTAAAACCACTCATGGTCCAAACATAAGTTCCAACTGGTTGTTGTTCGCCATTAAAAGTTCCATCCCAACCTTCTGTAAACATTACATTAATATCGTCTGTTTCAAATACAATTTCACCCCACCTATTGAACACGTTAAAATTGAAATTATTAGGATCCACTCCATTTCCATACATTAAAAACAAGTCGTTGCTTTGGTCTCCATTTGGAGTAAACAGATTAGGGATAAAGAAATTAAGTTCTTCACTGATTATAACATTAACATCTGCAACATCATAGCATCCATTGGCTTGCATAGCAGTAACAATGTAAGTTGTGTCTTCTACAGGAGACATTGTAATGTCTTGTGTAGTTTGCCCATTATTCCATAAATGAGAAACTCCATCTGGTCCTGTTAGAGTTATAGAATTTCCTAAGAAAATTGTAGTGTCGCTATACAATGAATAATAAGTGTAAACAGGCGAAAAGTTAATTGTATCTTGCAATACACATGTGTTAACATCAACTATTGTTACGCTTACTTCTCCAAATCCAATAATTGTGTCTGTTTGGTTTGTTGTCCCATCAGACCATAAGTAAGAGGTGAATCCTGGTTGGGCATCCAATATAACAGTGTCTCCGATGCAAAATTCAACATCATATCCTAGAAATAGAAGTGATGGTGGGTAAACACTAACGTTGACGGTATCAAAACCAGAGCAACCGCTACCTAAATCAGTAACCTCTACAATGTATTCGCCAGCTGAAGAAGGTGTAATGATGGATGCTGTTTCACCATTATTCCAGCTATAAGAATACAAACCAGAAAATGCATCTAAAGTTGCAGTTGTTCCTGAACAAATCGTTGTATCGTTACCCAAGTTAACAGGCGGCCCTAAAGTTAAGGTAGAAGACCAGCTCTCAGTAGCAATACAACCATTAGCATCTGTAACAGTCACAAAAACAGGTAAGTCACTTGTTGTAACATTAATAATTGTATCCAAACCGTTTGAAGTGGAGCTGACAATATTACCAGCTGTTCCAGTGGCCCAATCGTAAGATACACCGTTGCTGGCAGTAAATATTAAATCACCATTTTCACAAAGGTTAGAAGAAGTATTTAATCCTGGAACTGGATTAGCTAGCATGTTAACTGTTACGGCTTGAGTCCCATAATCATTAATGCAATTCGGTAATTGCGACCAATTTAGTAAATAGGTGTTGCCAGCAACACCTGTCATAGTTGAACTGGGGTCAAAATTATTTGAAAAAGTTGCACCCAAAGCCGATACTTCGGTCCATTCTCCACTTCCAAATGCATCTAGTTGAGCTAGTGTGCCGCAACCCGTAATTGGTGTTACTGCAGTAAGACCAGTATATTCCCATTTAACTCTAACTTTTAACCTAAATTCACCTGCATCGAAAGTGTATATTTTCCATTCACATTGAGATGCAGTTCTAAAGTTAAAAGCAGGAAAAGTAGTGAAAACATAATCATCGTCACCACTATCATAGGTGCAACGGTCAGGGTCGTTATATCCATTAATAAAATTGTCATCTTCCCATGCTTCTAATCTAAGTGTTATAAATGAAGCCGCTGTATTTGAATCAGATAATAAAACAACGGTATTTAAGGTGTTGTTTGTTACTGGTGTATTTCCTGTTTTTGGTTCACAAACACCGCCAACCCAAGAAATATTTCCATTGTCCATTCCCCAGGACTTCCAAGTTAATTCTTCATCTGCTCCAAAGCCATCATCAATTGCAGATGATGCCCAATAGTCTACAACTTCTAATATGTAATTAACGTTTTGAGCGTAAAATATTTGTATTGGACCGAATGCTACTAATAGCAAAACTAATTTTTTCATGTTGTATTTATTTTGAAAGAATGATTTTTTTTGTAATTATTTCACCTCTAGTCGATAGGTTGATAAAATAAATACCATTATTCAAATTAGATAAATCCAATTTGTTGTTTCTTATTTCTATATTTTCTTTTTTCCCTATTGTGTTATATACTGATACAAATTCAACTTTAGATTCTGTTACTATATTAATAATACCGGAAGTAGGATTTGGGAAAATAGATAAATTGTTATCGATTTCATTTATCCCAACACCACTAAATTGAATTGGTGAGGATTGACCAGAACATCCACTCGAATTTATTACTTCTACATAATAGGATCCTCCTTGGGTAGGTGTGTAATCTATTCCTGAAGCTCCTGAAATTGGAGAACCATTATAATACCATAAATAAGCTGAATAATTCTGAGTAGATAAGTAACTACCATTGTCCACAATTGTAGGTGATGGTGATGGATTTACAGAGAGAGAAATACTGTCCAAAGTTGAGCATGTGCCATTAGAGACGTTTACATAAACGTTATTATCTGTAATTGAAGGAGTTAAAGTGTATTGTCCTGAACCATCGCTTAAAACAATATTCCCTACAGTGTTTAATGACCAATCATATAAAGATCCGTTTTGAGCATAAAATATAACATCATTTCCTTCGCATACATTTGAAGTTGAAGAGGTAATGTTTGGGTTTGGAGCAGAAATGAAATCTACTTGAACAGTATCTGTAGTATGTTGTGTAGCACAATCTGGTAAGCTTGTCCAAAGTATTTGATAAGTTCCAAGTGTTCCAGAAAACATAGTTATAGGGTTGTTAATGTCTCCAAAGGTTCCTCCATTTCCAGAATATACAGACCAACTTCCACTACCTTGTCCAGTTAAATTTGTAGTTAAGCCACAATCAATTGCATCGAATCCACCAGTAAAATCATCGTATTCCCATTTTACTCTAACAATTACATGAAAATCTCCTGAAGTAATTGTGTATTGGTTCCAAGTACACATAGGATCATTTCTAAATGAAATTGCAGAATTTGCATCCGAATGGCAGTCATCACCAGAATCATGGGAACATCTATCAGTGGAACCTACAGAATTTGAAAAACTATCATCTTCCCAAGCTTCAAGTCGAATAGATACAGAGTTAGCATTTGAGCTCGATTGTGACAGCAAAGCAGTATTGCTTGGTGAAAGCACCATGGGTACGTTATCATCTTTACCATAACAGTCATCGCCACTGTCATTTGTCCATCCAGTTACCAGGTCATCATCCATTGCCCAGCAATGCCAAGTTACTTCTTCATCAAATCCAAATCCATCAGAAGTACATCCTGTATCGTCAGCTTCTAATTGTACAATTTCTACTTGATAGTTTACGGTTTGGGAATAAATTAGCGTAGCGGCAAGAGATAAAATTAGAGTAGAAAGTATTTTCATATATTAGAAGTATTAATTACAAGATTAATGTAGAAGTAAAAATAACAGAATATCCGTGAAATGTTATAGAAATATGATAAATCAAAGTTTTAATAGTTTAGATGAAATCCAACTGCAGAAATAGCACATACTTTTTTTAGTATTTAAAACTATCATTATTAGTAAGTTACTTTCAAATTATGAAAAATTTTAATTCTAATTGAACTTTATCTATCTTTACGGGTAACCATAGAAAAACAAAGCAATGATGCGATTACCAATAATTATTATTTTCTTGCTTCCATCTGTGTTTCTTGGACAGACAGTAGATACATCTAAAGGGAAGAAAAATAGTGACTCTTCTGCTGCAAAGGCAGAGTCAATTGATATGGTGGCTACAGAGCAAATAGCTGTTCAAAGTGCTGATACCTATAAAAAGAGTTATGTTCAATTGAAGAGAAGCTCTGTAAGTAAGTATTCAAAGGAAATTTCTGCAGAAGAGCAATCGAGTCTTAATGTGATAGTAAAAAATTTAGAAGCACAACATTCTGAGAGCTATGAGTATCATTACGTTACCTATTTGAATTCTAATCAAGATCCAAATGCATTTCATCACCTAGAAAAAGCATATGAAATTTATCCAAATAATGTTGAGTTGTACGATGATTTTATTGCTCATTATGAGTTAACGGATAATTCACAGGGGAAAAAACAGTTTTGTAAAAAATTAGCAGAGAGTAATACAATAGCTCAAGGAGTAATGGATTATAACTACAATGTTTTAATGTCTTTGGAGCCAAATGCTATTCTTTTTACTAATGGTTCAGATGATACTTATCCACTTTGGATTTGGCAGGAAATTCACAATAAAAGAAAAGATGTTACGGTGTTAAACCTGGATTTAATACAAAATTTAGAATATCAAAAAGTAAAATTGAAATCACTTAATATTTATCCTGTTAAGAGTAAAAACCCTGTCGATATTGTGAAAGAGGTTGTAAAGAATAATCCAAATAGACCTATTAATATAGCTCTTACTATAAACCCAAAGGCATTAGTTGATTTAAAATCAAAACTGTATTTAACCGGCTTGGTGTTGAAGTATAGCGAAGATGAAATTGATAATGTTACTACTCTTCAGAATAATTGGGAATTTTCTTTTAATAAAGAATCCTTGAACAAGACGGTGTCGAATTCGACGACGAAAAAAATGAACAATAACTATATTCTTCCTCTACTTGTTCTTAGTGGTCATTATTCCAATAATGGAAAAGATAAAGAATCTAAAGAATCTGAAACACTTGCTTTGAAGTTAGCAAAAGAAGGTGGAAAGGAAAAGGAAGTGAAAAAATACATTGCAGCGAAGAAGTAAGCTTACATGCAGCTCGTAAAGAAACCATATACTACCGAAACAGACGAGAATTTGATGAGAGAAGTCATCAAGGGGGATAGTCGTGCGTTTTCGGAAATTTACGACAGGTGGAGTAAGCCAATGTTGAATTATTTTTATAAAATGCTGTGGCAGGATAGAGAAAAGGCGGAGGATTTTATGCAAGAAATCTTCACGAAGATTATACATAAACCACAATTGTATAATCCGAGTAGAGCATTTAAGACATGGATATATAGTGTTGCAAATAATATGTGTAAGAACGAGTATAGAAGGGCAGAGGTTAGAAAAGGAACTTCGAATAGTTTGCATGATAATATTATAGTGCATGATACTTCGAATTCACCAGATAAAGAGCATGATAAAAATATTTTTAATGACCGTTTAAAAGAAGAGTTGGAGAAGTTAAGTGAGAATCATAAAAAGACATTTATTCTTCGGTTTAAACACGATTTAAGTATAAAGGATATTGCGGATATACTTGAGACGAGTGAAGGGACTGTAAAATCTAGAATATTTTATACACTAAAAAAACTAGGTGAAAATTTGAAAGAGTTTGCACCAGTTACAAAAACAATAATGATCGCAATGTGTTTGTTTGAATTAGCACAGCATATTATATAATCGATTGATGATGGAAGATAGAAACATAACAAAAATGGACGTTGAGTTTTACTTGCTAAACCGAGAGTACAGCGAGTTGAATGCAGAAGAACATGCTATTGTTAAAGAATATGTTGAGTCTGAACAAGATTTCAATGAAATGAAAGCTGTGCTTATGGGAGCTGGTGATTTCTTTAAAGAAGAGAAAGAACTGGAACCTAACCCTGCAATTAAAGCAGCTCTTTTAAAAGAGTTTGATAAACAACAACCTGCTGGAGCTTATTGGTTAAACGGAATATTTGTTTCTCTTTTTCCAAAGGAGAAAAAGATTTTTCAAAAGCCAGGAATGCAATTAATTGGATTAGCAGCTTCTGTATTACTAGTATTAACAATTGTTTTTAACGGCGAAAATAATTTGAATAATTCAACACTTGCTCAAAATGATGAATTGAAAACTGAGGAAGAAGCGATTAATGAGTTAGAGAAAAAAGAATTAGATGTAGAGAAGACATTGTTAGAGGATGAAATAGAAGCCCCGCATGATGTTCTTGAAAAGGAAGTGGAAATTGATGGTCTCACAGAAGTAGAAGAGGAGATGGAGCCTGTAGTAAATGTAACTAGCGTTGGAGGAGTAAACGGATTTACCTTTGATGCACAGCCCATGGAAGATAATGATAATAATCAAGATTTGACTACAATTGACCAGGAGTTGGATAATAGAAGTAACAATAGTTCTGTGAAGGATGCTGAAGGTTATTATAGAAAAGAAAATGCAAAAGCAGATAACTCAATAATGGCAGAAGATGAAAAGTTAGTAATTTCGGCTACAACTTTAGCTACATCAGAAATAGCAGAAGAAGTTGCAATAGCGGAAGCTGACTATTTTGCAGATGATGTAACTGTGGCTACTGGAACTGTAACTGCACCAGGAGTTAGTTCAAATATGGATTTGCCAGTTAATAGTCGAACTTTAGCTGAAGATGCAGATTTGATAGGTATTCTTTATACAGCGATGTAGAACAGTTATTTTAGCTTAACTAAATAATCGCCCTTCAATATTGGTATTACTTTAGACGTATTAGGTGTTAAGCAAAATTTGATATCCTCATTTAAATTTAAAGCTTGTAATCTAACTCTATGAGAAGAGGCTTTTAAGTAACTTAAGTAATTGTCTTTGGCTTGAACATACATAAATTTAGCCGCTACTGAAGAGTCATCATCGCATTTAAAATTACCGCTGTTTTGAAGATTTTCTACAAATGCTCCAGCGCACATTGTATCTTCCAAGCAAAACTTACTTTTCCATCCTGAGCCAAGTATTAGGACATTTTTATTTTGTTCAATAAGCCATTCACTTAATGCATCTAGATTAATAAATGAACCAATAACTACAGTTGGAGCTTTCCGTGCAGTATGTATCGCCCTAGTTCCATTTGTTGTTGTAATTACAATTGTTTCTCCTTCAAATTTGTTATCCATGTAACTTGCAGGTGAATTACCTATGTCAAACCCTTCTACAATTTCACCGCCTCTTTCAGCCGCTACAATGAATCCTTTTTTCTTGTATTCAAAAGCTTCTTCTAACGTTGCTACAGGAATCATTTTCTCAACCCCATTGTCAAAAGCTGTACACATAGCTGTGGTTGCTCTTAAAACATCAATAATAACTACAATTTCAGCATCATCGGAATGCAAATCATATAAGTTTGGAGTAAAGCAAACTTCAACTTTTTTTCTGTTTTTCATAGAATGAAATTTAAAGTTGACCTTATTTAAAAGGTGGTTTTACAACCGTTGCTTTTAATTGTTTTTGTCTAACCTGAATAAATATTTCACTTCCTTCAGAAGCAAATTCAGTAGTAACATATCCCAGACCAACCGCTTTCTTTAGTGAAGGAGCCATTGTTCCAGAAGTAACAATTCCAATTTCGTTTCCATTGGCATCCACAATCGGATAGTCATGCCTTGGGATGCCTCTATCGTTCAATTCAAATCCAACTAACTTACGTGAAACTCCAGCTTCTTTTTGAGCTTGAAGTGCTGTAGAATTAGTAAATTCTTTTGTGAATTTAGTAACCCATCCTAAGCCAGCTTCCAAAGGAGAAGTAGTGTCACTAATATCGTTTCCATAGAGACAATATCCCATTTCCAACCTTAACGTATCTCTAGCTGCTAAACCGATTGGTTTAATTCCAAATTCCTCACCTGCTTCAAAAACTTTTTTCCATACTTCTTCTGCTACAGCATTCGGAATATATAATTCAAATCCACCAGACCCAGTATATCCAGTAGCTGATAATATTACATTGTCCACTCCTGCAAAAGTTCCTTTTGAGAAATGGTAATATTTAACTTCACTTAAATTTACATCAGTTAACTTTTGCAAAGCTGCTGTTGCTTTTGGTCCTTGTACTGCTAACAATGCCATTCCATCAGATATGTTTTCCATTACAACACCTTCTGTATTGTATTTACTAATCCAATTCCAATCTTTTTCAATATTAGAAGCATTTACAACTAATAAATATTCCTCTTCAGAAATTCGATAAACTAATAAATCATCAACAATACCACCTGTTTCGTTTGGTAAGCAAGTATACTGAGCTCTACCATCAAATAATTTTGAAGCATCGTTTGATGTTACTCTTTGAATTAAATCCAAAGCTTTAGGACCTTTTAATAAAAACTCTCCCATATGTGAAACATCAAATACACCAACACCAGTTCGTACAATTTCATGTTCAGCATTAACACCTTCGTATTGCACTGGCATTAAATAGCCAGCAAAAGGGACCATTTTTGCTCCCAATTGTTCATGTATATGTGTAAGGGCAGTTGATTTTATATCTAAAGTTGTATCGCTCATTTTATGTTAAATTTTAATGCCTACAATGATAAAGCTTAAAGTTTGTATCCCCAAACGAAGATTAGGAAATTCACACAGTTATAATAAATTGTTATTTGCATAAGTGTGCTAACCCATAAATTATTCATACAAAGCGTCATTGCGAATGAAGAATGAGTGAAGTATTTTTGATTAACCCAGCAAAGTTTTTCATTCCTGACGAAGCGAAGCGTAGATCAGGAATCTTATTCAAGTATATTTTGCGATACCATTGAATAAGATTCCTGCTTTCGCAGGAATGAAGAATTTCTTTTGAGTATTTTTGCCTACCAAAACCCTATTGCAATAGCACTAAATGATTTTCAATTCATTAGAATATATAATTTTCCTACCTCTGGTATTTATTCTATTCTACGTCTTTCGACATAAATTCAGGGTTTTTATTCTACTTGCTGCCAGTTATTATTTTTATATAAGTTGGAATCCGGCTTTTATTATTTTGATATTGTTGTCCACACTAATCGATTACGGCGCTGGTTTATCATTAGAGCAAACAGAATCAAAACGATCCAGGAGATTGATATTATCATTAAGTGTTTGCGCAAACCTTGGCTTTTTATTTTTCTTTAAGTATTTCAATTTTGCTTTGGAGAATGTCAATGAGATTTTGTTAGCGGTTAAAGGATCTTATGAACCAATCAAGGCTTGGGACATTATTCTTCCTGTAGGTATATCGTTTTACACATTTCAAACAATGAGCTATACAATAGATGTATACAACCGCAAAACCAAAGCGGAAAAGAACTTCGCTTATTTTGCATTGTATGTTTGTTTCTTTCCACAATTGGTTGCGGGGCCGATTGAAAGGTTTAATAATTTAGTCCCACAGTTAAAGGAGAAGGCAGACCTTGTAATTCAAAACATTTCACACGGAGGAAGGTTGATTTTGTATGGACTTTTCATGAAAATGGTGATTGCTGATAACCTAGGTGTTTTTGTAGATAGTGTTTATGGTGATGTCGCTGGAATGAACAGTTTGAGCTTAGTTATTGCTGCCGTTTTTTACTCATTCCAAATTTATTGTGATTTCCATGGTTACACAACTATAGCAATTGGATCAGCTAAATTATTTAATGTTAATCTATCTGAAAATTTTAGAACTCCGTACTTATCTGGTTCTATAACAGAGTTTTGGAGGAATTGGCACATCACTTTAACCACTTGGTTTAGAGATTATATTTACTATCCTTTAGGCGGGAATAAAGGTAGCAAGCTCAAATGGGCAATTGCTATTTTAACTGTCTTTATTGTGAGTGGTGTTTGGCATGGAGCAAAGTGGACTTTTATAATATGGGGTGGTTTACATGCTTTGATTGTGTTGTTCGAAAAATTAACAACTTGGGATAGAAAATCGAAAAATGTATTCATTAGATTTGTCAAATGGGGAATTACGTTTTTTATAGTTACAGCTCTTTGGGTCTTTTTTAGGAGTTCAGATATGGATTCAGCAGTTTTGTATTTTAAGTCCCTTGCAAACAATTGGAATTTAGAGCTTGTTGAATTGACCCTTGAACCTTTCCTTCTTTTAGGATTGTTCATAATAACTGATTTAGCGACTCGAAAAAAGAATTTTGCAATGACTTTGGATAAAGTTCCTTCAGTCTTTAGAGGAACGATTTACTTTGTTTTAATATTCCTGTTGCTATCTCGTTCGGGGACAGATATGAATCCTTTTATTTATTTCCAATTCTAATGAATGTTGTAAAATACATAGCAATTCGATTGGTACTTGGAGTAGTTTTTCTCTTTGTGATGAACCAACTGTATTTATTTACTTTTTGGAAAGGAGATATAAATCAACACGGTGATACTTTAGAAAACTTATGGGTGGTAGATACTAGTGCAGATGCGATTTATTTTGGAGAGTCTTCCAACTTTCATGTAGATGAAGCGGACACAATGAAACATAGAATTAGTTATGCGTTGGATACTTTGGTTCCTAATCTTTCAATTGCAACGGTTGATAATGCTGGTTTGCATGCAGGTTCTTATTTGTCTTTAATAAAGAATATACCTGATGAAATGAACCTAAAATTTATTGTGGTAACTTTAAATTATCGTTCATTTGCTGCCAATTGGCGTTACGCAGCTTTCGAAAATTATTTAGCTAAATCAGAGTTGATGATGGAGCCTTCAATCCCTATATTGAATAGGTTTTTGGTTTCTTTAAAACTATACGATTACAAAACCGAAAAAGAGAGAGAAGACCAAATGAAGACTGCTTGGAAAAATGAAAAGTTTACAATTCCCGATTTCGAATACAATAATGTTGTTGAGTGGGACTCAGCTATGGCATGGCAAACATGGTTAAATGTTAATTCTAACCTGAATGAAGAGAACCTACCATTAGCCAGTCATTACATTAAGAATTTTGCTTTCAGCATTGATACACTTAACAATGAAAGGATTGAAGATTTAAATTCGATTGTTAACATTGGAAGTGAAAAAGGATATAAAGTGATTTTTAACCTTCTGGGAGAAAATACGGAAGAGGCTGAAAAATTGGTAGGCAAGGAGTTAATTTATTTAATGGAAAAAAATCGTTCTTTACTGGTAAACTATTATACAAGTAGAGGAGTTATAGTAGTGGATAATTTTTATGAAATTCCTGACTCTTGCTTTGTTGATAGAAGTTGGCCAACAGAGCATTATAATTATCAAGGGAAAAGAATAGTAGCAGAAAACATTAAAAAGGCAATAGAGAAAAATGAATTACATAATTAAACTAGTTGTAAATATTTTCTTATTGTTATCTGTTTCGATAAATAGCGGAGCGCAAGATAAACATACAGTAAGTGGCTATATAAAAGATGCATCAACAGGCGAAGTACTTATTGGGTCTAGTATCTATATTAAAGAATTGGGTAAGGGAGTTGCAGCAAATGTTTATGGTTATTATTCGTTATCTGTAGAAAGTGGAGTTTATAATGTTATAGCACGATTTGTTGGCTACGATGACTGGAGCCAAACAATTACTTTACATTCTGATGTAAAACTAAATATTGAATTAACTCCCTCTTCTGATATTATGGATGAGGTAATAGTTGAAGCAGAAGCTGTAGATGATAATACTACAGGAACTCAAATGGGAGAGATTAATCTAAATATGGATAGAGTAAAAACTCTCCCAGCCTTTATGGGAGAGGTTGATATTTTGAAGACAGTTCAGTTTTTACCCGGTGTTTCTTCTGGAGGTGAAGGAAATACAGGGTTTTACGTTCGTGGAGGTGGTCCAGATCAGAATTTAATATTATTGGACGAAGCAACAGTCTACAACGCTTCCCATCTTTTCGGTTTTTTCTCAGTTTTTAATGCAGATGCTATAAAAAATGTTAAGATGATAAAGGGTGGAATGCCTGCAAATTATGGGGGTAGAATATCTTCAGTTTTGGATATTAACATGAAAGATGGAAATTACAAAGAATATCATGCTTCAGGAGGCATTGGATTAATTGCCTCTAGATTGACGGTAGAAGGTCCTTTGAAGAAAGATACTTCTTCTTTTATTATTTCGGGAAGAAGAACTTATATAGATGTTTTAATGGAACCATTTATAAGTGATTCAGCGGCATTTAAAGGTTCTGGCTATTATTTTTACGATTTAACAGCCAAAGCAAACTATCGTTTTAATGATAAGAATCAATTATTTGTTTCGGGTTATTTTGGAAGGGATGTATTTGATTTTAACGATAAAGATTTAGGCTTGAGTTTTAAAATTCCTTGGGGAAATGCAACAGCTTCAATAAGATGGAATCACTTATTCAATGATAAATTATTTGTCAATACAACAGGTGTATTTACAGATTATGATTTTTCATTTGAAGCTTCTCAAAGTGACTTTACCTTTAAAATGGAATCAGGAATACAAGACTTTTCTTTAAAACAAGATTATACTTACTTCGCTAATTCTCGCCATCAAATTAAATTTGGATGGAATGCTATTCGTCATCGTTTTACACCAAGTACGGTTTCTGGAACCTCTGGTGAAACTTCGTTTAATTTTGATACAACAAAAATTATTGCTTACGAACCATCTGTTTATGTATTAGATGAAATTGAAATTAACGAAAGTTTAAAGATGAACATTGGTCTTCGTTTTTCAGCTTTTAGCCATGTTGGGCCATTTAAAAGATACTATAAAGATCCTTCAACTGGAGTGACAGATTCTACAAGAGAATGGAGTTCAGGGGAGCATATAACATCTTATACTGCATTAGAACCGCGTTTATCAATGCGCTATTTGTTTAAAGATAACTCATCAATTAAGGTCGGGATATCAAAAAACAATCAATACATCCATTTGGCTTCAATGTCAGGAGTGTCTTTACCCACTGATTTATGGTTCCCTAGTTCAGAATTAGTGAAACCTCAAATTGGCATTCAATATAGCGCGGGTTATTTTAGAAATTTTAAAAAGAATAAATACGAAGCATCTGTGGAAATATATTACAAGGATTTGCAGAATTTGGTTGAGTATAAAGAGAATTCACAGCCTGATGATAATGTGAATGATAACGTTGATAATCAGTTAACATTTGGAAAAGGTTATTCTTATGGAGCAGAGTTTTTTCTAAAAAAGAGTTTAGGAGATTTTAATGGTTGGATTGGATATACTTGGTCTAAAACAATGCGAACCTTCGAAGAAATAAATGAAGGAAGAGAGTTTCCAGCTAAATACGATAGAAGAAATGATTTGTCTATCATTATGCAATATGATATTACAGAAAGGTGGAATGTTGGATTTGCTTTTGTTTATGCTACAGGCAGTGCAATTACGTTACCCGAAAAAAGATATTATGACCCGATAGAAAATCGTTTGATAACTGTTTGGAGCGATAGAAATGCGTATCGATTACCTGCCTACCATAGAGCTGATATTTCGGTTACTTTTAAAGGGAAGGAGTTCAAAACAATTATAAACGCAGAAACAGGAGAAGAGGAACAAAAGAAAAAGAGAGTTCTATCTACTTGGAATTTGTCTGTTTTCAATTTGTACAATCGAAAGAATCCCTACTTCTTGTTTTTTGATTATAGCGGAGATGTCAATAGCGGTAATTTAGATGTAGGAGCAAATCAAGTGTCCTTGTTTCCAATATTACCGTCAATAACGTGGAATTTTAAATTTTAAAAGATGAAATTGATTATAGCAATTATATCCATAGGAATTGTTTTTAGTTCATGTTCCAAAGCAATTGAGTTTGATTTGCCAGAAGTAGAACAAGATGTTGTATTGGTTGGAAAAATCGAAAGTGGGAATTTCCCGATTGTGTTTTTATCAAAAACACAGGGTTATTTCGAGCCAACGGATGCTGAATCAATATTTGGAACGAATATTCATGATGCAAACGTTACAATGAACGATGGGCTGAATGATATTATATTAACAGAATTATGCTCAGCTGATATTCCAGATTCATTATTGCCTTTGGTAAGCCAGGTAACTGGAATTCCAGCTCAAAACTTACAGTTCTTCAATTATTGTATTTATACTTCTTTAGATGCACTTGCAATAGGAGTGGAAGGAAGAACATATAGCTTATATATAGAAACAGATACAGACACGTTAACAGCTTCTACAATTCTTCCAATGAGTGTTCCATTGACTAATACCTATTTTGAAGCGTTTGAGTCATTAGATTCATTAGGCTTTTTATTTGGGACTTTAACTGACCCACCTGAAGAAGGGAATGGATATAGATGGTTTGCTCAGAGAATTAATACGTATAAATACAACTATGCAGCGCCTTATGATAATGTAATGGGAGCTCAAAAAGATGCATTTCCAATTGCTCCACTGGGTTCTGTATTTGATGATAAATTTTTAAACGGATTATCATTGGAAATAGAATACAACAGAGGTGAAGTAGGGAATTTAGAAGGTCCTGATGATGAAGGTCCCGAAGAAGGCTATTTCAAAAGAGGAGATACTGTTGTGATTAAGTTTACGACTATCGATCATTTAACATATCTTCATTTAAGAGCGCTAGAAAACCAAGCAGGAACTAATGGAAGCCCATTTGCCTCACCTGGTAATTTGCCAAGTTCAGTCGTCGGAGGTATTGGTCTTTGGGCTGGTTATGGTGTTAGTCTTGATACAGTTATATGTAATTAATTTATCTACCATTCCCTACGGAGCTTTTAGCAGAGATAGGGAATCTTTGGTAATTGTGTATTAGAGGATTAAAGATTCCTTGTCTTCACTTCGTTGCGCAAGGAATGAAAATTATTTATATTAGCCTCATGATATTAATTGCAGATAGCGGTTCCACCAAAACGGATTGGCGTTTAATAGTTGATAAGGACAATGTTCAAGAGGCTTATACAGAAGGTTTGAACCCTTATTTTAAAACTACAGAGCAAGTTCAACAAACAATTACCAATGTTTTGTTATTGCAATTTATCACCAAAAATCCTTTGGAAATTGATGCTGTTTACTTTTATGGAGCTGGTTGTTCTTCAGAAGACAAAAGAAATGTTATTGAAATAGCATTAGAATCAGTGTTTAAGAATGCTGAAATTGTGGTAGAACATGATCTATTAGGTGCTGCTATTGGTGTCTGTGGAAAGCAAGCTGGAATTGCGGCAATACTAGGGACAGGAAGTAATTCCTGTTATTTTGATGGTGAAAAAGTAGTTGAGAATATTCCAGCTTTAGGTTATGTTTTAGGAGATGAGGGAAGTGGAGCATATATAGGAAAAGAAGTATTGAAAGGATATCTGAATAAAGAGATGGAAGGTGCCATCTTACAGAAATTCGAAATGAAATTCCAACCATCTTTAGAAGAAATTTTAGACAGAGTTTATAAAGAAGAACTACCTAATCGTTATTTTGCTTCTTTTGCTAAATGGGTTGGAGAAGAAGTTGAAAATGAAAAATATTTACAAGGGATTGTAATAGGTGCTTTGGATGCTTTTTTCAAAAAACACATTTGCAAATACGATAAACATCAAGAACTTCCTCTAAACGTGGTGGGGTCTATTGGCTATCATTTTATGCATTTATTGCATCAAGTGGCAGAAAGTAACAATGTAAAGCTCGGAAAAGTTATAAAATCACCCATAAGTGGGTTAGTGAAGTTTCATTTAGAAGATTAAGCACCCATTCCCGGTAGTAATCCAGATGCAGTACTTTTCATTTCATTTTCATTAACATGATCAGCATCTTCAATGGCTTTGTTGAATGCTACAACTAGCATGTCTTCAATGTCCTCTTTATTTTCTTTAGCTAATAAATCCTCGTCGATCGTAACATCTTTCACTTTTCTGTTGCCATCTAAAACAAAACGGATTTTTCCATCCTGAGACTCTCCTTTAACATAAATATTTTCTAACCTTTTTTTTGATTCTTCAACAGCTCCTTGCATTTCCTGCATTTTTGCCATCATATCATTCATGTTTAAGTTTCCAAACATATTTACTTTATTAGGAGTTGATTTTATTCGCTTCGTTCTTAGCCTTTTTTGTCGCCATATCACGTTTGTTCCATCTGTATAGTCGCAAACCAATAATTATCATTGCAGAAAAAACGATGATTATAAATGTTAAAGCTATTATTTCGCCAAGTGTCATAGAGGAACAAATTTAGGGTATTTTGAATTATTTTCAGAAAATTCCAAAGTGATTTTTGTTAGACTATATAACTTCTAGTTCTAAAACTTTCTCTAATCGAATTCCTCTTGAACCTTTCAAAAGAATTAATGAATCAGCAATAGGATGTTTTTTTAAATAAGAGATTAGCTTTTCGGTATCTGGGAACTTGAGTAAATCCGTTACAGTTTTTTCAAATTCTGGTCCGACTAAATAAGCGTTTAAACTATTCTCTTGTAGGTAATCAACCATTTTTTGATGTTCTTCTTTAGAAACATTGCCTAGTTCGAGCATATCTCCAAGAATGGCAATTCTGGCACCATTCTCAATTTCGATAAAACTCTCTAAAGCGGATCGCATACTACTTGGGTTGGCATTATAACAATCTACTATTATTGTATTGTTATCCGTTTTAGTAACCTGAGATCTATTATTAGAGGGAGTATATTCAGATAAAGCTCTGTTGATGTCATTCTTATCTACTTCTAAGTAATAACCAATAGCTATGGCAGCTAAAAAATTGGTGAAATTATATTTGCCAACAAGTTTCGTTTCTATGATTGGGGAAACATATCTACTTGTTCTCCATGCAAGATGAACAAAGGGTGTTAGTTTGGTTAGCTGCCCATATATATAGCTTTGTTCTTGTTCACCATATGTCACGTGTAAAACATGCTTTGGAACTATTTTATTTAAAAGCTCATCCTCATGGTTAATGAAAATTTTCCCCTCAACTTTTAGAATGAAATCGTATAATTCTTTTTTTGTGCTAATAACTCCTTCCAAAGAACCAAATCCTTCGATATGGGCTGTTCCGATATTCGTAATAATACCATAATTAGGCTCAGCTATTTCTACTAATTCTTTAATATCTCCAGGCTTATTAGCCCCCATTTCAATAATCGCAATCTCATGGCTTTTATTTAAGCCAAGTAGTGTTAATGGTACTCCAATATGGTTATTTAAATTTCCTTTTGTATAAAGAGTTTTGTAGGTTGTTTCTAGAACGGCTCCAATGAGTTCTTTAGTTGTCGTTTTTCCATTACTTCCAGTAATTCCAATAACAGGTATATCAAATTGTTTTCGATGGTAATTAGCCAGATGTTGCAATGATTCAAGAACATTGTCAACCAAAATAAAACGATTGTCAATGGCAAATTGTTCTTCATCTATAATTGCATATTTACAACCATCTTCAATGGCTTTTAAAGCAAACTCATTTCCATTGAAATTACCACCTTTGAGAGCAAAGAACATACTGTTTTCTAAAACATTCCTTGTATCCGTACATGGCCCAGTAGTTTCAAGATAAATACTATGAATTTCGTTAATCGTCATTATTTTTTATTGCTTAATAAGTTTTTTTGTTATTACTCCAGCAGGAGTAGTAATAGAAATAAAATAAACCCCAGTCTGATTAATATATTCACTAATATTTATTTTTTTCTGTTTTACTTTGTTAGAACAAATAAGCTTACCTGTAATATCTGAAATAGAATATTGAGCGTTAATCAAATTATTTTCAATAAGAATAAAAGCTTCACCTAAAGTTGGGTTTGGAGCTATCGAAAACCTAATTTCATTATCATTTTCTTTTACAGAAACAAATGAAGGGCAAACCAAGTAGTTTCTATAGTTTAATAAATAGGTATTCATCCTAGCGTATTGCTGTGGAGAGAATAAAGTTCTACAGGATTTTCTGGAGTAGGACATAATATTTCTTGCTTCTGGATTGTAAAAATCACCGTTTGCATCTTGCGCAGTTCCCGTATAAATACAACTTGAATTAACAATAGAAGTAGATAAAGTCGGATCGGCTGGTGTATCACATAGTTGATCACCAGCAGTTACACAATTACTGCCATTAACAAGTTCGTCTCCAGATGAGGTGCTGTGGGTGTGAGCAAGGGAAAAGTAATGGCCTATTTCATGCGGTAATGTACTTCCATTCACTGCGCAGGAGTTTTTCATTAATATTCTATTCTTTGTAAGGCTGGTAGTGTAAGCATAACCACATAAAGAAGTGGTGTCAACTCCTGAAACTTTATAAATGTATGGTGTGAAGTAAATGTTCAAAACATCAACAATATCATTTGCATCACAAATTACTTCATCGGTGTATTTTTCAAAATAGGCATAATTGTCATCATAAATGTAATCTATGGCACCACAATGTTGAAATTCTATTCCAGCATTTGTAAAGTATGCGTTTACTAAATCTAATTCATTGAAAACACTGGTTGAGTCAATGGCTGAGGCTCCATTAGAGTAACTAATAATGTGAAATTTTACAGGAACAATTGTATCGCCTAAAGCCTTATTTAAATTATTTGTTTTTGCACTTGCAATAAATTGACGAATAATTTCATTATCAGCCGCAGTATTAACTGTTCCGCATTCGCCTGTTTGACCAAGAACCAAAGTACTTGTACAAAGGATTAAAATGCTCGTAAGTAGTTTTTTCATGATGCGGTACGTTTCTATCGCTAAGATAGCAAATTTAGACGAAGGAATATTCCATAAAAAAAGGGAATGTAATTTACATTCCCTTTTTTTAATTTTTATCTATCATGACCAGGTGGCGGTGGCGGTGGACCTGGTTTGTGATTTCCTTTTTTTGACTTTTGATTTTTCCTAAATTCATGTTCAATTCTAGTAAGCTTAGCTACTTTTTTAATTGGTAAAACTTCTTTGAATTTAGCCAAATATTTTATTCTAATATCAAGTTCTTTACGTTGTATTTCTAATCCTTGATCTAGTAGTTTTTCAACTTCAGGGTCAGACATTTCACTGATTTTCTTTTTGTCACCCATTGCAGCTTTGTGCTCTTTCTTTAAGGCTTTAAATTCAGCTTCCGATGCATTGTATACCGGCCAAAATTTTTCTGCTTCCGCTGTAGTTAACTCAAGTTTTGTAGAGATGAAAGCTATTTTTTTTGCTTTCATATTTTCCCTTGAATTTTCTTGCTTTTTTTCCTTGTCTTGTGCAATACTTCCAAGACTCATCCCGAGTATAAGAAGGGCTAATGTTATTTTTTTCATAAGTTTTAGTTTTTATTAATAGTTAAAATTCAACATCTAGGTAATAATCTGAGCTCAAGTATTCATCAATCTCTTCAGATGTAAAATCGAGATCAATATCATTTATATTGTTTTCTAAATAAGATTCTTCGTTAAAGTCTTCTTCAAAATCTACGTAGCAAATTAATTCGTCTAATTCGTTGTAATCCATTGCTTCATCTAACTCACTTGCAGTTAGATCTTCCAAATAGGTCTTATTTGAAGCAATCTGAGTGTCAACATCTTTCTGGTTCAAAAGAAAACCAATAATAAAAATTGCTGCGATAGATGCTGCTATCGATATAACCCGAGTAATGTTTCTATTCTGAATTGGAACAACTTTCGTTTCTTCTTTTTCAATTTTATCCATTACTTTATCAGCAAAGCCTTCGAAATAACCAGAAGGAACTTCACTATCTATCCTTTCTATGACCGAATCAGCTAAGTTTGAAAAATACCCTTCTGGAGCTTTAAGGTTATTAATCCGTTCCAGACTAAATAAAGTGGGAGCCATTTTCATTAGCTCTTCTTTTTCGATATTTTCATTCTCTTTGTTCATTCTATATATAGGACTGGTGGAATTGTAAATGGTTTAATTCTCGGTTAAATAAGTTTCTATTTTTTTGACAGCAATATGATAACTTGCCTTCAGAGCTCCGACAGAAGTTCCGACTGCTTCCGAAATTTGTGTGTATTTCATATCCTCATAGTATTTCATGTGAAATACTGCTCGTTGTTTTTCAGGTAAAGTCAAAAGTGCTTTTTCCAATTTTTCTTGAATTTCATCACAGCCCATTAAATAATCTGCTTGACCAGCATGTAAATGGTAAGATTCGTCATCAATAGGGATATTATTCTCTTTCTTCTTTTTATTGATGAAAGTAATCGACTCGTTAGTGGCGATTCTATACAGCCAGGTATATAAATTGGAATCTTCTCTAAAATTAGCTAGTCCTTTCCAGGTCTTTACAAAAACATTTTGTAGTACATCATCCGTATCATCATGATTAACAACCATTCTTCTGATGTGCCAATACAGCCGTTCTTGATATTTTTCAATCAAGTCACGAAAGGCTTTATTAGCATCTTTTCCTGATTTAATTTGAGCTACTATTTCTTGATCCGATAATTGCATTGCTTCCTAAGACTAAGGTATCGGAAAAAGGTTTAATTGACTATAGAATATTTTCTTTTTTTAAAGAAAAAAAGGCCATAAGATTTATCTTATAGCCTTTTGCAAAGTGATTGTTAGTCTATTTTCTTTTGATAACCTTTTCCACTGCAGCAATCAGATGTGGAGTGTCTAATCCGTATTTTTCCATTAACTGTGCTGGCGTTCCACTTTCTCCAAAGCTATCATCTACAGCAATAAATTCTTGTGGTACAGGGTTGTTTCTTGATAGAACTTGTGAAACGCTTTCTCCTAATCCACCAGCAATTTGATGTTCTTCAGCGGTAACGATGCAACCTGTTTTAGCAACAGATTTTAGTATAGCTTCTTCGTCTAAAGGTTTAATCGTATGGATGTTTATTATTTCAGCGCTAATTCCTTTTTCAGCTAAAGCTTTTCCTGCTTCAATAGCTGGCCAAACCAAGTGTCCTGTAGCAACAATAGTGACATCAGTTCCTTCATTTAATAGAAGTGCTTTTCCAATTTCAAAAGGAGTTTCTTCAGAAATGAAAATAGGCATTTTAGGCCTTCCAAATCTCAAATATACAGGACCTTCATAATCTGCAATTGCTATTGTTGCAGCTTTAGTTTGGTTGTAGTCACAAGGGTTGATAACTGTCATGTGAGGAAGCATTTTCATCATCCCAATATCCTCTAACACTTGATGAGTTGCTCCATCTTCACCCAAAGTAAGTCCTGCGTGTGAAGCACAGATTTTAACATTTTTATTAGAATAGGCAACTGCTTGCCTTATTTGGTCATAAACTCTACTTGTAGAGAAGTTCGCAAAAGTCCCAGTAAAAGGAATTTTCCCTCCAATAGTCAGTCCTGCAGCAATTCCAATCATGTTTGCTTCAGCAATTCCAACTTGAAAGAAGCGATCAGGATTATCATCTTGAAATTGATTCATTTTTAATGAACCTGTAAGATCTGCACATAAAGCTACAACTTTAGGGTTCGATTTTCCTAATTCTGTTAAACCATCTCCAAAGCCAGAGCGTGTGTCTTTATTTCCTAATACTGGATATTCTTTCATAGTTATAATGTTATGTTTTCCGGGTACCCAGAAACTATTTTAAATGTTTTCTCAATCGAATGAGCTGTACTAAATGATTTATCGTGTCTAAATACAATCTTATATTTTCCGGGTAGCAATTCAATATTTTGTAAGGTAGCCTCGTCTTTTAAGTTACAAACCCATTCATCTTTCCCTTCTCTAATTACAAAGATTTGTGCTGGTCCAGCTCCTTTGCTAATTATAGCTGTACCATTTTTTGGAATTGTAATGTCAGTATGTCTATTTTGTTTTATTTCAACATCTTTAATATATAATCGAGGCAGTGTAAGAATTTCTAAATCGTATTTACCTACAATATATTTGTGGTTGAAATTCATTTTTTGGACATTAACGGTATTCATTTCTTCCTTTTTACGAACAATGCAACTTATTCCTGTAAATTGATTATTGTATCCTTGAATTCTTAAGTCTAAATGCCCTCTAGGAGCATCTAAGCTAATAATGTTATGTTTTCCTGGAATGACTTTAATATGTTCTTTTGTCACTTCAGGAGTAGTGTGAACAACCAGTTTGTACATATGCAATGGATCTATGGAAAGTGTGTCAGGTAGTTGATTTCTATCCATGGTGTGCATGTAGGTATAAACTAATTCTTTAGTTTTTTGGTCGTAAAATGACATTGTAACGTTCGTCTCACTAGGGTTTTTCCTCGTGTCTAGTAGATTAACTTGAACTGTTGTGTTGTTTAAAGCTTGACTTACAACAAAATCTAAAACACTTTTAAATGAATCTTCTGTTTCAGCGCTTAAAAACTCACCAATACAATTAAACTGGCCCAGATAACTTGTGTCTAGTCCGACCCCAATAATAAAAGGTTTAAGTTTTATACCTTTTTCTCTGAGTGCGCGAGAAACTGCACATGGATCTTCATCACAAGCTTCTATTCCATCGGTAATTAGAATAATAACATTTCTACAGTTACTGCATTCAGGAAAATCCTTAGCTGAATATTCTAATGAACGAGCAATGGGGGTTGTTCCCTTTGCTTCAATTGATCTAATTTTACTTTTTATTTTTTCAATATTCCCATCACCCTCAGCAAATGGGACTTCTAATTTTGTATCATCACAGTCTTGTTGTCCAGGTTGAATTTTGACTTGGTGACCATATACTCGTAATGCTACTTCTGTGTTTTCTAAACCTTTTAGTTCATCGACAGTATTTGAAAGTAATTTTTTGGCAACAACCATTTTACTGCTTTTTTGCCACTGAGCATTCATACTGTTTGAAGCATCAAAAATGAAGAGTATCCTAATTTTTTCAGCATCACTGTCTTGTGCAACCAACGTATTTGGATTAATACTAAATGTTACTAGAAGTGCTAATATGTAATTAAATACTTTCATAATTCTTACTTTTTGGAGTGTACTACTTCAATTATAATTCCAAAAAGTATTAATAGTAACAAAAATTAATAATCACCCAGTGTTTCTTCTAGTTGTAATAATGCAGATTCCAATTGTTCATCGTTGGGAGGAGAACCATGCCATTTATGTGTTCCCATCATAAAATCAACTCCATTTCCCATTTCCGTTTTCATGATAATCATAATTGGAACGCCTTTTCCAGTTGCAGCTTTAGCTTCTCTTAAAGTGGAAATAACCTCTTCCATATTGTTCCCGTCCATTTCCAGTACTTGCCATCCAAAAGCTTCCCATTTAGCCCTTAAATCACCTAGAGGAAGAACATCATCAATATCTCCATCAATTTGTTTGTGGTTATAATCAATGCAAGAAATGATGTTGTCAACTTTATTTCCCGCTGCATAAAGAGCTGCTTCCCAGATTTGACCTTCTTGTATTTCACCATCACCATGTAAGGTGTATATAATACCGTTATCGTTGTTTAATTTTTTTGCCAATGCAGTACCAATTCCATTTGATAATCCTTGTCCTAAAGAACCACTTGCGATTCTCACTCCCGGAAGCCCTTCATGAGTTGTTGGATGTCCTTGTAATCGAGTATTTAGCTTTCTAAAAGTATTTAATTCATTTACTTCGAAATAGCCAGATCGCGCCAGTACGCTATAATAAACAGGAGATATATGACCATTAGAAAGGAAGAATATATCTTCACCTTTTCCGTCCATATCAAATTTTTCAGGATTGTGATTCATTTCAGATTGATACAACGCAGTAATGTATTCAACACACCCTAAAGATCCACCTGGATGTCCAGAAGCAACGGCATGAACCATTCTTACAATATCTCTTCTAACCTGTGAACAAAAATTATTCAATTCATTCAAATTTGTGTTGTGCATCCTTTTCAAGTTTAATTTCGTCAGTAAAAGTAGTGTTTTCGTACTAGGATATGTAATCTGTTAATAACTATTAAGAATAGTGAATAATCTGTGTGAGAATCCAATTTTTAAGCATGATTTGAACCTTCTTTATTGGAAGGGTTTGTTTATTTTTGTGTATATTATATGAAAAACTGTTAAAAATGAAAAAGATATTAATTGTTGTTATTAGCGTAATGTTTTCAGGTTCAATGTTGTTTGGACAGAATTCAGAGTTTGATTCAAGGTTATTGGCAAAATATTCAGTTGAGGAGTTGGAAGCGATTGAAAAAGAAAATCCTAGGGATATACAATTTTTAACCTATTGTTTAGATAATGCATTTTACATTGGAGACTACCCGAATGAAAAGGATGGTAAGTTTAATATAGATGGTGAATTGAATAATGTTGATTTAACTAATATTAATTTATTCAGTCTTGGTATTGAATTAAAGGAAGGCAAGAATCAAATGTATAGTGTAAATGGAAAATCAAAGTTATTGATTGTCTATGATTCTAAGTTTTTAGTAGAAAAATTCAACCAAACCAATAAATAAACCTTTTTAAAGATAGAGCTATGAAAATCTTATCAACCTTATTATTAATTATTGTGTTTTCAAATGTGCAAGCACAATTGGACGTTTTGGTTTCGGATGTGGATTATACTACTGCAGGCCAGGGATTATGTGATTGTGGAACTACATTCAGTTATGTTGATAGTTTAAATTTTCACGATACAGGAGGAGAAGGAGCTAACTATTCGGCAAATGAAGATGAGGTTATTACTTTTTGTCCTGATGTAAATGGAAATAAGGTCTCTGCAACTTTTGGGGTTGGGGGAACTGGTTTTACGTTTGATGTTGATCCTTCAGATACAATATTTATTCACGATGGCGAGTCAATTTTTGATCCGATATTAGATACATTTAACAATAATATGATGCCTGTTGGATCTGTTCCAGCATCATTATCAAATCTTTCTGGTTGTTTAACAATTCGCTTTGTAAGTGATGGGGCAAATGAAGGAACTGGTTGGGATGCAAACGTTTCTTGTGGAAATTTCATTCAACCTTTCCATGTTGGAATAGAGGGCTTTATTAATGGACAAGCAAATGGTGCAAATGATAATGTTAATGATGTGATGCCTTTAGATACAGGGTACATCGATGTTTGCCTTGGAGATTCGATTCTTTTATCAGCGGACACATATTTTCCTTATGAGCCAGGTGGTGATTCTGCTGCGACTTATGGGGGAGGATATGATCAATCAGGAAACCATACTGTTGAATGGGTTATTAGTAATGGAGTAACGTCTACCCAGAGCACACTTTGGATAACTCCTCCTGCACAACAAGGATATTTTGTTGCTTTAAAGGTAACAGATGCTCTTGGAATGAATATGTATGCTACATGTAAAATAAGAGTTTCTACAACTCCAAGTTTTGTTACGTGTGCTGCTGAGGATACCTTACTTTGTCTCCATGAACAAACTTTATTAATTGGAGGAGTAAACGCTACAGATACTGCGGGTGTTGACCCAACAAGTGCAACTTTCCCTATTGGCGGAGAATTTGGTACAGCAACGTTTTTACCAGATGGTGATGGTGCATTGTATCAAACAGAAATTGATATCGCTGGATACACGCAAGGAGGTACAATTGTAGCGGGAACTGATATTCAGCAAATTTGTGTCTCTATGGAGCATACATGGTTAGGAGATTTAGAAATGTGGCTTACATGTCCCAATGGAACAGAAGTAACAATTTTTAATAGTAATTCTGGAGGTTATATTCCTGGTGGGTTTAGTGGTGGAGGAACCTATGTTGGAGGTGGAGACGATAATTCTTCTTCTGTTGGTAATTGTGAAGAATATTGTTTTTCTGAGGCAAATGGTGCCATGCCATCATGGGATTTAGGGTACAATACTATAGCAGCTTCTGGTCCTACCGCAGGACAAATGGTTGTTCCGGGAGAGTATAATCCTGAAGGGACTTTTGCTGATTTTGTGGGATGTCCAATAAATGGAACTTGGACTTTAAATGTTCAAGACAATATTTTAGCAGATGATGGTTGGATTTGCCAATGGGGAATTTACTTTTTGGATTCTTTAAATCCTAGTAATGAAACGTATGCTCCGGAAATATTTGATGAATTTTGGCATACAGACCCTACAATTATAATAGATGGTAATAACGATACAACAATTGTTATTCAACCTGATACGGTTGGTCCATTTGGTTATACATTTGAAGTACTTGATAGTTATGGTTGTAGTTATGATACTACTATTTTTGTAAACGTTATTACTCCAGCGTCTGTAATGCCAAATACGACAGCTTGTTTAGGTAATGAAGTTGATTTTTCAGGTACCTATGCACCTTTAGGAGGTAATTGGTGGGTAGAAGGACCAGGATCTGTCACTTTCACACCGAACCAAACTGCTTTAAACCCTACAATTTCTGTAATTCAAGGCGGGCTTTATACATTTTATTTTGCAGATGTTGAGTGTGGTGATACAAATACAGTAGAAGTATTCTATTCTGGAACTCCTGATGTTGGTGTGTTTTATGAAGGAGATTCTACTATAAATGAGGTAACTATTTGTACTGATGACGTAATAACTTTAACAGCAGAAGGACAAGATGCAGATACTTATTTATGGAACATACCGGGAGGGAATTCAGATTCTATTGTGGTAAGTTCCAGTATTCCTAGTGAAATATATTATGAGATGGTGGCAACAGGATTTTGCGGTGTAGCATCTGACGGAATTACTGTGATAATTGAGGACTGTGAGATACCAAACGTAATTACTCCTAATGGAGATGGTCAGAATGATTTGTTTTTAACAAATTATGCCAACCATCATAATGATGTAGATTTAAAAATCTATAATAGATGGGGTAGAGTAGTTTACAAGAATGCTAATTATGATAACACTTGGAATGGAGTTAATATGAACGGGAACAAGGTAGCTCCAGGGACTTACTACTATGTTATGGTATGGGATAATGGAGAAAAAGATGCTCATGGAACCATAACAGTTTTTGATTCTAAATAAATTTATCCCAATATTATATTAATTAAAAGCCTCGAAAATCGAGGCTTTTTTCTTTCTTTGCATTTCGAAAAAAATGATTTATGGCTTTAAAATGTGGTATAGTTGGTTTGCCAAATGTTGGGAAATCTACATTGTTTAATTGTTTGTCGAATGCAAAAGCGCAATCAGCAAATTTTCCATTCTGTACAATCGAACCAAATGTTGGAACCATTACGGTTCCAGATGATAGGTTAAATAAACTAGAAGAATTAGTACATCCAGAAAGAGTGATGCCTACAACAATCGAAATTGTTGATATAGCTGGACTTGTAAAAGGAGCTCATAAAGGAGAAGGACTTGGAAATCAGTTTTTAGCAAACATTCGTGAGGTTGATGCTATTATTCATGTTATTAGATGCTTTGATGACGGTAATATTATTCATGTGGATGGTAGTATTGATCCCGTCAGAGACAAAGAGGTAATTGATTTCGAATTACAGTTGAAAGATTTAGAGTCGATAGAAAAAAACATTGGAGCCTTAGGTAGAAAAGCTAAATCAGGTGATAAGGATGCAATTAGACAGCATGAAGTGTTTGAAGCAGCTAAGAAACACTTAGAGGAAGGCAATTCAATTCGTTCATTGAAAGTGGATAAAGATAAATTGGAATTACTTGATGATTTACATTTATTGACTGCTAAACCCGTTTTATATCTTTGCAATGTTGATGAATCATCAGTAAAAGACGGGAATGATTATGTAAATGCTATTAAGGAAGCTGTAAAAGAAGAGGATGCTGAAGTTTTAATTCTTGGTGCCGCTATTGAAGCTGATATTAATGAGTTAGATACTTATGAAGAGAGACAGATGTTTCTTGAAGATTTAGGGTTAACTGAGCCTGGAGTTAGTAAATTAATAAAATCTGCGTATACTTTGTTAAACCTTCAAACTTATTTTACTGCTGGTGTAAAAGAAGTACGAGCTTGGACTATTAACAAAGGAATGACTGCTCCTCAAGCAGCTGGAGTAATACATACCGATTTCGAAAAAGGGTTTATTAGAGCTGAAGTTATTCATTATAATGATTTTGTAGAGTTTGGTTCTGAAGCTAAATGCAAAGAAGTTGGAAAGTTAAATGTAGAAGGGAAAGAATATGTTCCTGAAGATGGTGATGTAATGCACTTTAGATTTAATGTGTAAATACTAAACCTAATTCTTAATCGTTATGCATTGAATGAAAATATTTGCCTTACAAATTTCATTATTTATTTGCATTGCTTTTCAAGCTCAGAATGGAGGGAATAGTACATTTCAATTTCTAAATTATTCCAATTCTGCTCGAGTTGAAGCAGCAGGAGGTTATCTTTTAAGTATTAAAGATAATGATGCTTCCTTGGGAGTGGAAAACCCTTCTTTATTGAATCCATCAATGCACGGTTTCTTGGTTCTGAATTATGTGAATTATTTTGCTAATTCTAATTATGGGTATTCATCGTATACAAAACATTATAATGGAATTGGAACGTTTAATGCCTCACTATTATATGCAAATTATGGTAAATTTGAATATGCTGATATAAGCGGAGAAAGAAACGGAAGTACTTTTTCAGCAAATGATATAGCACTTGCTGTTGCTTATGGAAGAGAGTTGGATTCTAATTTTTCTGTTGGTGCAAATATTAAATTTATAGGAAGCTTTTTGGAGTCTTATAATGCTTTTGGGGTTAGTTCAGATATTGCAGCAACCTATACAAAAAAGGCAAATGGAGTTGGAGCTGCTTTAATAATTAAAAATTTCGGATTGCAATTAAATTCATATTCTTCTAATAATAGAGAGCCATTACCTTTAAATGTTATACTGGCTGTTTCTAAAAAGCTAAAACATGCACCATTTCGTTTTTCGTTAACTGCACACAATTTACAAAAGTGGAATATTATCTATTTTGATTTAAATCAGCAAGCAACTACCGATCCGCTTACAGGAGAAACAATTGAGGTAAAGGAGCCTGGTTTTGTTGCTAAGGCAATGTATCATCTAGCAATAGGAGGTGAATTGTTATTGTCTAAAAATTTCAATATCCAGTTTGGATATAACCATAAAAATAGGAAAGACTTAAGTTCTACTATAAAGCCAGGTGCATCTGGCTTTTCTTGGGGTGTTGGATTCAAAGTGAAAAAGTTTCACATAAGTTATGGAATGGGTAAATACCATATTGCAGGAACATCTAACCATTTTACAATTTCCACTCGAATAGGGAAGGAACCTAAACAGGATATTTTTTATCGTCAGGATAATTAAGCCTCTGCGCCATTTACGTAATCATGTAAATAAGAAAAGTGCTCTGTAAGTTCCCCATTTTTAGTTTCAGAGGCTCTACCAATAATATCATCTGGGTCATTTCCAGTAAGAGGTTCTAAAACGTGTTCTAAAAACATTTCACCAAAATCAACTGAGGCATCTAGAGGTAATTCGCAAGGAAGATTATCAACTGCCATAACGCCTATTACTCCTTCCTTCATAAAATCATCTTCACTTTCTGTTTCAGGGTTATACCCATAAAGTGGAGATGCAATTGTAGATGGTCTTATTGTACTTGCAATTGCACAATCAATATCACAACTAATATCTGCAACTATTTGAATTTTCCAATCTTTTGCTTTCGCATCTTCTCTTGTGAAAATATACGGAGCTTCGCTGTCCCAATAATGACAAGCAATGTATAAATCCGCTACAGTTGAGTATTGATTAAAAGTAGATACAAATTTTGAGGGATCTTCATAAAAGTCAGCTTTCGAAAAGCTTGTGCCGTCTGCTTTCGCATTGTATTCGTCTACTGCTAGTTGCGTAAATACGGGTTCGTCAAATTCCTGTGTTAAAAAAGCTGGTGAATCAACCTCCTTTAAACCTAGTTTTTCAATAATTTCCATGGCACCACCACCAACACGTCCATGACCTGTCATGACAATTTTAAAATTACTAGGCAATTTAACATTTATCAATTGAGCCTCCATGTCTGCTCTGTCATCGCACTCATGAGCAGGCTTCAATTTGTATGTTCCAGACTTTTTTCCATAGGCCAAAAATCCATTGTAGCAACCTACAATTCCTGCATATCTACCAAATGCAATTAACCTTCTTCCTTTAGCATCTTTAATTACTTCCCAATCAATTAATTGAATATTCTTGTCTAATATTGCTCTTAATAGATCTCTGTTATATGGTTGTTCTTTAAATGTATGAGAAAAGAATAAGTATTTTTTATTTGGGATTAGTTGTTCTTTTGGGACCTCTTTTACACCAATTAAAATGTCGCAATCTTCAACCGAGTCAACTACGGCAACACCTAATTTTTGGTATTCTTCATCCTTGAATTTTCGAATGTCGCTTGATTGAACATAAACCTCTACGTTTGGATAATTATTTAAAATAAATTCGCATTGAGAAGGAGACAAGGGAACTCGTTTGTCTGGTGGTGTTTTACCTTCTTTAATAACGCCAATTTTAACCATTTGAGATAAATTTGGCACGAAGATAAAAATAATGAGTCAAAATAAGAATGACTATACGCAGTTTATTTTTTAGTGTAGTAATTGATAGGTTTTAACAGTACATCCCATGAATAATATTGAACTTTAAAAATTTCGTTGGCACCATTAATTCTACACCAACCTTTTTCTGGATTCCAAACAATCTGATTATTTGTTTCTGGGCTCGCATCTCTTTTTTTCATTTTCCAAACCTGAACTTCATTCAAGTTACCATCTTTATCCGTTACTGAAATTTCATAATGAGGGACCAAGGCAAAAACAGAATCAACCTGGTCCTGAGTTAGCTCAGTATTGACATCGTTGTAATGAATTTTTTTATAATGTGTTAAGTAGTGTTTTACCTGACTTGAATCAAAGACTGGAATAGGTTGCATTTGATGATTATACAACGCAACAGTATTCTCGTTAAGTACATCAATAGTGTAAGAGTTTTCTATTTCTTTGTTAAACTTTACAGCAATTTTTTTAATAGAATTTGGTGCGTAATTAAAGACTCCCGTAAATCTCCAATCCTGAAAGCTAGTGTGAAAACGTACATCAAGAGTTCCTTTCATATCCTGTTTATGAGTAATATAGGGAACATCAGATTTGGTATCGTCGATTTTGAGTAACATATAAGTTCCTGTGTGATCATTTGTAGCACCACCAATAAACCAAGTTTTGTGTGGTTTACTTTCTCCTTTTAAAAATATTTCAACTTTTTTATGACGAACAGCTAGTGATGTTAATACGTTGTCAATTGCTGATTCTGGCACATCTTGTTTTACCCTTATTCTTTGAAATGTGTTGGTAATTAAATCAACACTACTAGGTAGTGCTTTGTGTTCAGAATCTCCAATCATCCATGTTTTCCCATCCGCTTTTCGTGTGATAGTTATTGAATTGTTTTCTGTGTCTGAAATAATAAAAGTCTCAACTAGAGAAGTATCAGCAATTGCAAATTCACTAAACGCTTCTGATGAAGCATCACTCTCTTGATTATTGAGAAAAAAGGTGTACCATGCTAAGGCGGCTAAAAGGACAATAAGAGAGATTACAAGACCGTATTTTTTCATGAATAGTTAATTATTAGGATAAGTAATGAGACTATTTAATGGCAAACTTTCTTCTTCGAATATACCATTGAACTAGCCCTAATATTACTACAAGTATAACAGGAATTGTTAGATTAAACGTCTGCCATGCCTTCCTATTTAGGGAAATCTCCTCTCTATTTAGTAAACGTACTATTTTCATACGGGAACGGAGAGAGATTAAATGTTCATTTCCCATCATTCTGTCCATTAAGTTGGTAAAGAAGATACCATTTCCATACATTGTAGCTACTTGGTTGTTTTGATCTCTTACTATTGGTTCGAATTGGAGTCCGTATGGTAAAAGTTGACCTTTTTCACTCATTCCTAATTCATTTCTAATCAAATCACCATCACCGATAACAACCATTTTATTTGGTTTACTTTTTTCTCTGTAGTTTGCTGTCGGATCATCAATATACTTGTCTATGATTCTACCTTTGTAGTGTGACGTGAATTCTCCTTCTAATAGCAGTGCTAATGGTTTAGTTAGGTCTGGATCAGTACGTAATGAATCAATAGGTCTGTAACCATGTTGATTGTATTCGTATGAGATTCTAAAACGGGCAGGCATCACTTTGTAATTTCTTGATGTTTCCAGGATTACACTTTTTTTAATGTCTTGGCTACCTACGGCTTCAACAGTACTCCCATATCTGATTTTTATTGGAGCAACATTGTGTGTCAGTTCAGAAGTGTTTTGATTTGTTAGAACAGGGTACAAAAACCAATGGTCTAGGACTTTGTAATTGTTCTTGCGCATAATTGGCCCACTATTGATATCTGCGACCAAATTTTTGTTAATTCTTGCACCATATTTAAATAGCATATCATCCAAGTTTAAATCATACTGAAAAGTGTTTACAACTTCTTTGACTGCCAAGCTATCTTCTGGAACGTCAAGATTGTCTATTAACCAAAAGACTTTACCACCCTTCATTACATATTGATCGATTACATATTTCTCTTTTTCATTAAATGGTTTTGTAGGCTTTGCAATAACTAAAGCTTGAAATTTATCCAATGATTTCAAATTTTCCTTTCCAGTAGAATCAATAATTTGAACCGTATCAACATTGTAGAATTGTTTCAATTCATATTGAATAGACCAAGCTTCGGCATTTGTCAGCTCTCCATGTCCTCTTAAAAAACCTACGTTATCTCTGGTCTGATTGGTTAATTGCCAAAAAGCCTTAACGAAATTATATTCTAGTTGATTAACTGCATTGTTTACGTGAGCAGGTGAAACAAGGAAATTACCTCCTGGTAAAAACTGTATTGCCTGTTCTCTCTCCCCGTACATGATTTTAGCTCCAGCCCATATTTCTGTAAATTCTTCTGTACCCTCTTCTTTTGATAGTATGAAACTTGGATAAAGCCCAAGTTCAGCTAGTTGCTGTTTCATAGCCTTTGCCAACTCTTTATCCTCATTGGGATTGATGAATCTAAACTTCACTTTTTTTCCAGCATAAGCCTGAAATTCTTCAATTTTTTCTTTTATAGAGTTTTTTAATTTCTGGATAAATGCAGGAAATTCTCCATCCAAGTAAATTTCAATGTTAATGACTTGGTCAATTTCGTTTTCAAGGAAATCGATTGTATTGTCTGAAAGCGTATGTAGTTTATCTTCTGTTAAATCGATTCGTGAAAACTTAACGTTCCCAATTATATTGATAACTACAATTAATGCAATTGCAATTAGCACTTCTAGAATATGTCTAAATTTTGGAGATCTTCTCTTCATAACGTTACCACTTTCTAGTTTGCAAAGCTAATTTGGTTAATAACAAGAATAATGAAATTGCACTAACATAATAGATAATGTCGCGACTATCAATTACACCCCTTTGAACACTTACATAATGTTCATGTATTCCTAAATTCATAAAGATTAAATCGAAAGGAGCAGAAAAGATGGCTGCCAAAAATTGAAACCCAATATAAACGGTAAAGCAAAATAACAATGCAATCATAAAAGCAATTACCTGATTACTTGTAATAGATGATGCAAAAATTCCAATTGCAACAAATACAGCACCTAACAGGAATAAGCCAATGTAAGCACCCCATGTACTGGCGTGATCAATATTCCCAATTGGATCTCCCAATTCCACAACAGAATAATAAAAAATCAATGTGGGAAGTAAGCTCAATAAAACTAGTGTGACTCCTGCCAGATATTTAGCGAAAATGATTTGAAAGTCACTCAAAGGTTTCGTCATTAAAATTTCGATCGTTCCAGTTCTTTTTTCTTCCGCAAAAGAACGCATAGTAATTGCAGGTATCAAGAACAAAAAGATGTTAGGAGCGTTAATGAATAACGAGTTTAGAGAAGCTTCACCAAAGTCTAAAACATTACTTGGGCCACTAAAGACCCACATAAATATTCCTGTGGCTATAAGGAATACAGCCATGGTAATGTATCCAATTAGAGAATTTAAAAAGCTTCTTATTTCTTTTAAGAATAATGCGTACATACAACCTATAAGTAGTTAGGTTACAAAATTAACTAAAATCCTATTGAGAAGAGGTGCCTTAGCCTAAGTTATAAAGCACAATTTGTTTATAGCAGGTTAGTCCTTCTTCAATCCCATTAAAATAGAAAATGCTTTGTCTATGTCGTCATCACTAACTACCAATGTAAATTCATTTGTTGTGGAGATAATTTCAATAATATTGATTCCAGCCCAAGCTAATTTTTTAAAGATGTAATAGTACAGACCAGATACTTCTGTATTTTTCATAGGAAGCTTAACCGTAATAGATGATAAGTCACTTTTAGAAGTAATCAAATGTTCTTCTTTAAACTCTCCTTCCAAAGGGTCTTTAAGGGAATTACTGATAATAATTGTTGTTTCATAAATTCCTTGCGAAATTGTATGAAAGTGTTTTTTATTTTTGCTTGCTTCGTCGAGCAATGCTTTTTGTCTTCCGATTAAAGTATTTGAGTTTTCATACGTATATGCTCTCAAATTGGATCGAACAATAATATCTCCAATGTTGTTGACAAAGTCTTTAATACCAATATTTATTTTGTAATAATAGCTAGGAGCTAGTCGATTAATAGCCATTACAATTGCTCCTTCCTTAATGGGCTCACCCATGGTATCTTCAACCTCTTGACGAATTTTGCGTGCTAAAGAAGATACATTAATTAATTTTTCGGTTAACGCTTCTTCAAGAAATGGAGAGGTTATAATGATTTTTTCAACTGTTTTAGATATTGACTTCATGTTTAAAATTTAACCAAATGTTTAAAATATGCACAAATGTACGAATTATAGAACAATAAACGAATAAAAAAATACATTTGCCGTCAAATTGTTTAAAAAAAATAAAATGAACGTGAATGACTTAATGAGATCTGCCGAGGAGAATAGAACTCCTTTCTATTATTATGATATGGAATTATTAGAAAATACTTTGAAAAATTTAAAGTATGCTGCAGATAAATATAAGTACAATGTTCATTATGCCTTAAAGGCAAATACCAACGATAAGGTGTTGGATTTGATTGCTAGCTATGGCTTTGGAGCTGATTGTGTAAGTGGGAATGAAATAGGAAAAGCTGTTACGTATGGTTTTCCTTCGAATCAAATTGCGTTTGCTGGTGTAGGAAAAACGGATAGAGAAATTGAAATTGGATTGGATAATAATATTTTTTGTTTTAACTGTGAATCAGTTCAAGAAATTGAAGTAATAAACGAAATTGCTACGAGAGAAGGTAAGGTAGCAAATATTGCATTGAGGATAAATCCAAATATAGATGCGAACACACATAAATATATTACAACTGGAACTTTGGAGAATAAATTTGGGATTGTAGTTGCAGAAATAGCCTCTGTAGTTAAAATTATTGAAGCATGTAGTAATATATCGTTAATTGGATTGCATTTTCATATTGGAAGTCAGGTTACTGACCTAACAGCTTATAGGAATTTATGTCTACGGGTTAATGAAATACAAGATTGGTTTGATTCTCAAAATATTCACCTGAATCACATTAACGTTGGTGGTGGATTAGGAATCGATTACGATAACCCTGATGTTAATCCAATTGCCGATTTTGATGGTTTCTTTTCCATATTTAATGACAATATAAATTTACGTCCTAACCAAGAATTACACTTTGAATTGGGTCGTTCCATTGTTGGTGTTATTGGGAATTTAATTTCTAGAGTTTTATATGTTAAAGAAGGAGTAAGTAAGAATTTTGCAATTTTGGATGCTGGAATGACAGAATTAATTCGACCAGCCTTATATAATTCGAGTCATAAAATTGAAAACCTCTCAAAGCATTCAAATGATTCTAATTCTTTTTATGATGTAGTTGGTCCGATCTGTGAATCGTCTGATTGCTTTGGTAAAGAGATTAGTTTGCCAGCTACTACACGAGGGGATATTATTGCGATAAGATGTGCTGGAGCTTATGGGGAAGTGATGGCTAGTAATTATAATCTTAGAGAAAAACCAATGGCAATATACTCAGGGAATTAGAAGTTGATAATTAGAAATTATTAATGCTTAACTTTGAAGTAAATTTATGATGTATGAAATTTCGAAAAGTTTATTTATTACTTGCTTTAACAGTAGCTTTTTATTCGTGTGGTAAAGATAAAACTCCGGAGCCAGAACTTGTTGTTCCTACCCCTGGAACTACTATAGATAATAATACAAATGTTGAAGGTTATGGAATATTAGAACAACTTCCTGGAATTTGGAATGGGCCTGTAACATCACCAACACCTTTGGGGAGTTTTCCTGAATGGATAGTTGATTTTAGGCCCATATCTCCTTCTCAGGTTTCTGCCAAGAATGAACTGGATTCGTTGAATGACATCTTTATGAGTTTCTTTATTGTTAAGTTCAATAATGAGTATAAAATGGCTTTTAGGAATGGCGGAGGTTTTGCTGGATCCCAGCGTAATTCTTATATGATAATAGATAGCGTAAGTGAAACTTCTTCAAGTTCATTTTATCGTTTTGTTGATTTTGTTGCTGGAAAGGATAGGGTATATACGGATGTTACATTCAAGGATGATAGTTTAATTGTTCACGCATTTACGAACGTGTTTAATACACTATCTACAACAGAAACGCATATGTTATGGCAGGCTACAATTAAAGATACAACCTCAACTCAACCAGCTATAACATTGTTTGACTTCCCGCAAAAGGAGATGACTATTGATTTTTCAACAACTTTTGATGGATTGTCTCAATCTGTTTTTTATTCTGCAAGTGCAGATCCATATCCTGAACAAGATCAACCCTATTTGGGAAATACAACGGTTACGGTAAATATTAGCAATCCTAGTCCAGTTCCGGCGGGAAATAAGACACTGTTAATTATTACTACGCAACCCTTGTTTAATGGATTTGTGTTCAATTCTGCTAGTTTAGATACACGCTCGAGGTATGTATTTGTAGATGGACAGACTTCTACAAGTTTTAACTTTAACTACATGCACCCAGGAGATTATTATTTGAATGCGGTATACGATGCTACGGGAGACCTTAATCTTGGTAGTGGTGATTATATAAATCAACCGTTTGATATCCCGTTTACCTTATCAAATCAAGGTAGTGAGTCCACTTCGGTTACAGTAAGTTTTCAAATTCCTTAATTAGTTGGAGGTTTTAGTAATTGATAACTACGATTCATTCGTATTTAACTTAGTTCACTATATAGAAGGATTGGGAGCAGAAGTTATCGTCAAAAGAAATGATGAGGTGACACTGGAGGAGGTAGATTTGTATACCAAAATTCTTATTTCTCCAGGACCCGGGTTGCCAAAAAACGCAGGGATTGTACCAGAATTACTGAGACAATATGCTGCTTCTAAAAGCATTTTAGGGGTTTGTTTGGGGCACCAAGCGATTGCTGAAGCTTTTGGCTCCAAGTTGAAGAATCTACCTGAAGTGCATCATGGAGTTTCTCATCCAATTCAGATAAAAAGCAAAAGTAAGTTGTTTGCCAATCTTCCTAAATCCTTTAAAGTAGGGAGGTACCATTCATGGATGGTGGATAAAATTTCTGAAGAACTTATTATTACTGCTATAGACGATGAAGGAGAAATAATGGCACTAAAACACAAAGAGTATGATGTGGAAGGGGTGCAATTTCACCCTGAATCTGTGTTGACAGAATACGGAAAAGATATTTTAGCAAATTGGCTTGGAGTAATCTAGCCCATTCATTATTTTTGTAGAACTGGATGATTTCTCTCCGAAATAGAGGAAAGGATGGGCACTCTCTCCGAGATGAGATGTGGTAATTTATATATAGAAACTTATGGAAACTATGGTTAGTTCAACATTATCATCGCAAGAGTCGATGGATTTAGAAAACAAGTACGGAGCACATAATTATCACCCATTACCTGTTGTCTTGGCAAAAGGAGAAGGTGTACATGTATGGGATTGTGAAGGAAAGAAGTATTATGATTTTTTATCTGCTTATTCTGCAGTGAATCAAGGTCATTGTCATCCAAAAATTGTTAAAGCACTTACAGAACAAGCGCAAACGCTGACGTTAACATCTAGAGCGTTTTTTAATAATGTATTAGGAGATTACGAAAGATACATGACAGAACTATTTGGATTTGACAAAATATTACCAATGAATACAGGTGCTGAGGCCGTTGAGACTGCTTTGAAGCTTTGTAGAAAATGGGGATACGAAGTAAAAGGTATTGCGGAGAACCAAGGGAAAATAATTGTCTGCGAAAATAATTTTCATGGTCGTACTACTACAATTATTTCGTTTTCTAATGATGAAGATGCACGTAAAAACTTTGGGCCTTATACAGATGGCTTTGTTAAAATACCATATAACGATACGGAAGCTTTAGCAAAAGCATTAGAAGATAATACAGTTGCTGGATTTATGGTTGAGCCTATTCAAGGTGAAGCTGGAGTTTATGTTCCAGATGCTGGTTATTTAGAAAAATGTGCAGCAATGTGTAAAGAGAAAAATGTTCTTTTTATTGCTGATGAGGTGCAAACAGGTATTGCACGTACTGGAAAAATGTTAGCAGTAGATCATGAAAATGTTAAACCAGATGTTTTAATTCTTGGGAAAGCAGTTTCTGGTGGTGTTTATCCTGTGTCTGCTGTATTGGCAGATGATTCAATCATGAATGTAATTAAACCAGGTCAACATGGCTCTACATTTGGAGGGAATCCATTAGCAGCTAAGGTTGCAATTGCAGCTTTAGATGTTATTAAAGATGAAGATTTAGCAAATAATGCTGAAGTTTTGGGAGTTTTATTTAGAGATGAAATGAACAGGGTTATTGCTAATTCTGATTTGGTAAATTCCGTAAGAGGAAAAGGGTTGTTGAATGCTATTCTTATTAACGATACTGAAGATAGTTCAACCGCTTGGGATATTTGTGTTGCGTTAAAAGAGAATGGATTATTAGCTAAACCAACTCATGGGAACATCATTCGTTTCGCTCCACCTTTGGTTATGACAAAAGAACAAATAATGGATTGTGTTACAATTATTGAGAAAACATTGACCGAATTTTCAAAATAAATCAACGTATAAATAAATATTAAAAGGCTTCTCTAAAAGGGAGGCCTTTTTTGTGACAATTAATCTCATTATACTTTTCAACATTTCTTTTCCTTATCAATCAATCTTCCTATGTTTGAGGGCATTAAAATAAATCAATTAAAAATGAGGAGAGTATACATTATTACGGTTATGTTTCTAGGTATGGTAGCAATAGGTTGTGGACCAACGGAAGAAGAGAAAAAAGAAATTTCAGTTCAAAAGCGAATTGCAATTGAGGCAATATTAGAAGAATACAATGAATGTAGTGCGAATGCAGAAAGCAGAAACGATTGTAAAAACTTCACAGCTCGTGCTATTTGTGAGTATTATGGTATTGATGACTTAAAGAAAGATGGGGAGTATGTCGAATATCACGATATCTACGATTTTGTTACGATAGATGATAGTTGGAAAAACTTAGGAATGGCGACTGAGCAAGAAACGTTAGATAATGCACAGAAAATGGCTAATGATGGGTTTGCTGTAGTTGCAATTGATACTGAAGATAAACACAAATTAGCCATTGTTATTATTGAAGGAGAGCAAGTTAAATCTGGTTCGTGGGGGCTAAATGCTCCAACATGCGCAGCTTTTTTTCCAGCAAGTGGACCTGAACCATTTATTCACAAGACACTAAACTATGCTTTCAGTTCACCTGAAGGAGTTCAACTTTGGGTAAAAAAATAAATGAGCGTATTCGCAAAATATAAGAAAGCTTTTAAAGGTGATTTTACAGGTGGGGTTACTGCTGCTATAGTCGCAATTCCATTAGGATTAGGATTTGGTGGTTTAAGCGGCTTAGGTGCAGAAGCTGGATTATATGCTGCGATTATTTTGGCAATTATTGCTTCAATTATTGGGGGTACGCAGACCTTAATAAGTGATCCAACTGCTCCAATGGCATTTGTTGCTGGAGCGATTATAGCACAAGGAATTAGTCTGAATGGCGGCACACTAGATGATCATGCTTGGGTACATATAATATTAACTTTTGCCTTGGCTGGTGTTTTTCAAATTATCTTTGGGTTTCTTAAAATAGCCCAATATGTACGATTTATTCCCTATCCTGTTATTTCTGGGTTTATGGGAGGAATAGGTATAATTATAATGATTGGTCAATTGTTTCCAATCATGGGGCATGCTTCTCCCAAAGGAGCAATCAATATTTTCAGTGAAATCAGTCAGCCTTTAGGGGATATAAATACATGGGCTCTTATTCTTGGATTAGGTACAATAGCTCTTATTTATATTGTTCCATTGATTTCTAAAAAAATCCCATCTGTATTGGTGGCGCTAATTGTAATGACTCTTATATCATTTTTTGCTATGCCGGAAGGGTCTTTTGAAATCGTTGGGGCATTTAAAGGAGGTCTTCCTGCTCCAAAAATTGGAGCATTAGCAAATATTGAGTTTCAAGATATTATAAATGTGATGGTACCTGCTATTACACTTGCTTCATTGGGTACGATAGATACTTTGTTGACGTCTGTAGTGGCTGATAATATGACAAAAACCAAACACAACGGAAATAGAGAACTAATGGGGCAGGGGTTAGGTAATTTTGTAGGTGCTTTTTTTGGAGCTTTGCCTGGTGCGGGATCAACTACAGGAACGGTTATAAATATAAAATCAGGAGCTACCACACACATGTCAGGAATAATAAAAGGGGTGTTTTTAATTCTTGTTTTATTGTTTTTAGCTCCAGTGGTTAAGTACGTTCCCTTGCCAGTTTTAGCTGGTATTCTTTTTACAATTGGAATAGGTGTCTTAGACTTAAAAGGTTTAGGAATGCTTTTAAAAGTTCCACGAGCTGATTCTGCAATATTAATTGTTACGCTGCTAGTAACTGTATTTGACACACTTTTAGATGCTGTGGCTATTGGGGCGTTAATGGCGGTTGTGACATTTATGAAAAAGATGTCTGAAGTAATGGAAGACATGACCAAAGAAGGTGATTTAGGTTCTTTTACGCGTGACAATAAATTACCAGATGAACTATTAAAAAAAATATATGTTAAACAATTAGACGGACCGATGTTTTTTGGTTTTGCTGATCAGTTTAGACAACAAATGAGATCTATAGAGGGGTACGAGGCTGTAATTATTGATATGAAGCAGGTGCCATTTATTGATGAAACAGGTTTGTTAACACTAGAAGATGCGATTTCAGATTTATACGAAAGAAAAATTGCTATCTATATTAGCGGTGCAAACGAATCTATTTATACCCAGTTTGAAAAAGTTAAAATACCAGGTAATTTGGTTCCAGAAGACCACTTCTTTAATTATTTTAAGCATTGTGTTAAGCACCTTCGAAATAAGTATAAGTATGAGCAAAGCTTGTTGAAAGATGATTCTAATAATTCTATTGAAAGTTCTGAGGCTTAATGAAATTTGGTCAGTTAGATACTTGGGAAGATGTTGATTTTAATTTTCCAGACATCTCGTTAAATACAAAAGGTTATTTATCTAAATTGACAAAGGTAAATACACCAAATTGTTATTTAGGAGCACCGGTATTTTCAGATAAAAATTATAAAGGGACATTGTTTCCTGCCAATACGAAACAAAAAGATTTTCTAATAGAATATGGTAGGCAATTTAATAGTATTGAAGTAGCTGCTACAAGATACGGAACGCCTAAAGAATCTACACTTCAAAAATGGAAAGATTCAGTTCCCGATGCGTTTAAATTTTCGCTTAAATTTCCACAGGTTATTACCCATCGTAAGAACATAAATGAACCTGCTGCAAAACAAAGGCTTGAAGAGTTTTTAGTTGCACTTGACTTTATGGGCACTAAAAATGGAGTTGCATTTGCTGTTATGGCCAATTATTTTCGACCAGATAAATTTAATGCGCTTGTAGAGTTTGTAGAATATTTACCGAAAGATATTCCATTTGCAATTGAGTTAAGAGCTCCAGAGTGGTTTGAATCAGAGTCGATAATTACAGAATGTCAGGATTTATTTTACCAAAACAACATTACACCTGTATTAACCGATACACCGGGTAGGAGGGATATATTAAATTTCAGTCTCACTAATAATAATTTATTTGTAAGATATGTAGGTGATTTTTCAAACCCTATTGACCAAATAAGGATTAATAATTGGGTGGAAAGAATAGAAGAATTAGTAGGCCTTGGAATTGAAAATATATGGTTTTATGCTCACCAGCCAGGGGAAAAAAGAGAATTGGTTGTTGCGTTTTTTAATTATTTAATTGTTCAGCTAAATAGTCGTCTCAATAAAAACATGACTCTTTTGGTTAATTATAATAACCAAGTTTAGAATTCATCTGAACTTTCAGGTCGATCTTGCTTCCTGTTGTAATTATTTACACGCATCGACAGAGCTACGTTTATAGTTGGTGTTACTGGTTCACTAACTCTATAAGTATAAAGGTTAGTGTTCCAAGTTTCACTCATGTTCATGGAAGTGCTAAATACATCTCTAACTTGAATAGAGGCTGACATTTTCTTTTTGTTAAAGTCTTTTTTAATGGAAGCATCCATTGAGTAATTCTCACTTTGATTTCCGAGTGCCGTTACTATTTTACTATTATACTTCCCAGTTAATTGAACTCTCCAATCCCCTTTCAAAATTAATGTATTGTTTACTCTTAGGTTATAACTATATGATTGTTGATCAAACGATCGTTCATTCAATTCTCCAGTTACTTTATAATTATATGCATTTCCTGATAATGCAAATTTCCACCATTTAGCTAATGGTAGGTTATATGAAGCTTCCAATCCAGATGAGTATTCTTTTCCTATGTTTTCAGGTTTTGTGATAATTACATTTGCTGAATAAACAGAGCCAATGCGTTGAATCTTATTACTAATATCCCTATGGTAAAATTCAAATGATAAGTTACCTTTCTTGAGCTTTCTAATCCATCCAACTTCATAGGATATTATATATTCAGGAATTAGCATTGAGTTTCCAGTTCTAACTGAGTATGCATTTTGCCAAGTAATAAAAGGCTCAAAGTACCAACTTCTAGGTCTTTGGATTCTCCTGGAAGCATTGGCCATAAACTGGTTCTTTTTATCAAGCTCATAAGAGAAATGAGCACTTGGGAACCAATCGAAGCGTTCAATATTATTTTCTGAAGAATTGAAAGTAGAGCTAATAAGTCTATCTGTGTATTCACCTCTGAATCCAAATTGGTATCCCAGTTTTTTTGCCTTACCTGCAAACATTGCATATGCTGCATATATATTTCTGTAATAGTCAACGTTTGTACTGTATTCAGGTTGTTCTATGTAGTCATTTGCTGAAGTATCATAGGTAAAAGTCGAAGTCTCATCCCTGCTAAGTCCTATTTGAGCCTGTACACCGGTCTCAAGCCTTCTACCTTTACTTAATGGTCTTACGTAGTCTAAATTTAACCTCCCCATATTAGATGGTCCAATCTCAGTGTTTTTATTACCTCCTTGAATTGCATCTTCTGAATCGAAAAATTCTGTAATTGAAAGTTCCTCACCATCGTGAACGTTATAGTTTGCTTTTATGTTGATATAGTGTTTTTTATCTCCACCTATATTGTATACTAAAGCTGAACTTAATGAGTAATTGATAAATTCACGTGTTGCTAATTCTATGTTGTGGTATTCATTTAGGAGAGTGTTGTTTGCATATTCAGTAAAATTTAAATCAGAACTTGAATTAAACTTTCGTGTTCCAATTTTACCTCCTGCAGTAAAGATGGTTTTTCTATTTGGTCTCCATTCAAATTCAATATTGCTTCCATATCCACCGAAGTTTCTACTGACAATTCCTTCTTGATTCACACTGGAAAAAGTAGAGTCAAATGTTGTTTCATTGGTTTGTTTTTTGAATTTAGGTCTTTCTCCACCCTTATAATTACCGCCTATGGTGAGCGATATTTTCTTATGATTAATATTAACAAGGAAGTCACCTCCTAACTGAGGGAAATCTCCAATTTTAGTTCCAGGTACAGTTCCAAAATTTGTTCCAGCATTACCATTGATTAAAGCGCTAATTCCATTTAGCCTATTTTTCTTAAGTATTATGTTGATTATGCCGCTAACTCCTTCTGCATCAAACCTTGCAGATGGATTTGTAATAATTTCTATTTCTTGAATCGTATTAGCTGGAATTAATTTAAGGGCGTCTGTTACGTCTAGATTAGTAGGCTTGTTGTCGATTAACAAGGTGAAACTTGAATTACCTCTTAAACTTACATTTCCATCAATATCAACATTAATAGAAGGCACATTCTCTAATACTTCTACAGCCGATTCGGATGCTGTCGTGTTTAGGTTACTAACATCAATAACTTTTTTGTCAATTTCATATTTAACAATTGGTTTGTCACCTACAATATCAACCTCTTCTAAAGTGTTGTCTGTGTTTTTTAAATATATTTTACCCAAATCAACAATGCTGTTTTGCGGATGAATTTTTACTGAGTCTATGGTTTTTGTTTCATATCCAATAAATGAAAACCGAATTTGATACATTCCGCCTTTAATACTGTCCAATAAAAATTCACCATTTTTCCCTGAAGTAATTCCTGAAGTTAATTCCATTGTTCGCATTCGAAATACCGTAACGGTAGCGTATTCCATTGGCTTTTTTGATACGTTATCAATGATTTTTCCGCTAATTTGACCAACGAAATTCCCATTTCTTCCTCCAGGCTTTTTTCCTCCACCAGGTCTTTGACTGTAGGTCAAAAGACAACTAAATAATAATATAATAAATAGTAAGCTTTTATGCATTGATAGGTTTTTTCTTCGGTTGAGACTACAAAGATAGAAGAAGGTTTAATTTGAAAGTAAAATAAATGTTAAGTGGAATGGTAATGTATTGAAGTAGACTGTTTTTATTTTCAAAAGTCGTAATCATCAATGTTTTCAAATCCTTCACTCTCCCCATCATCTTCGAATTCGTTATCACTGTATTCATTTAGAATATCATCGATTTCATCTTGCTTCGATTTCTTTTTTGGCTCTTCATCCAACATCCCTTCCATTAAATCTGGAATTTCTTTTGAATCTTCTTCTGGAGATAATCCAGCTTCACGAATGCATCTTGGATACCGAACACCTTCCTTAAAATCTCTTACTTCAAAAAATTCTACATAAAAAATCCACATTCTAAGGAAATCATAGAGGTAAAGAATTTTGTCATTTTTCTGCTTCACCATTTCTTCTATGGTAGTAACATTCATCAATCGTGGACCTTGATCTTCTCCAAACCCCATGTCCATCAATCCAATCTCTTCTCCCTTATTCCAGTCTTCATCACTCATATAAAAAGAAGCCATTTGATCTCCAGCAAAATCAAATGATTCAATAATCATGTCGTGTAAGTCTTCAAAATTTTGTGAACCCAAAATTTCAATATCTCTAAAAACATCTTCTTCAATGTCAGCAACTACTCTAAAAACGTATGTCTTCATTTTATTTGGTTTCGGCTGTAAGACCTAATTCTTTTCCTTTTTCCAGCATAAAATTATATGCAGCATCGTAATCATTTTCAATTTCCCCCTCTAAGATAGCTTCTTTTATTGCATCTTTAATGTTGCCAATATGTTTGCATGGCTTTAGGTTAAATGTTTCTATAATAACCTCTCCCGAAATAGGAGGTTGCCAGTTTCGTATTTTATCTCTCTCTTCTACCTCTTTAATCTTTATTTCAACTTCTGCAAACCGTGCTAAATATCGTTTAACTTTCTCCTCGTTTTTTGAAGTAATATCAGCTTTGCACAAAGTCATTAGTGCTTCCAAATCTTTGTCAGCATCGAATAATAAGCGTCGTAAAGCACTATCCGTAACAATTTCTTTGGTTAAGGCAATTGGACGTAAGTGTAACTGAACCATTTTTTGAACAAACTTCATTTTATGGTCTAAAGGAAGTTTCATTTTTTTGAAAATCCCAGGAACCATTCGAGCTCCCTTATCTTCATGACCATGAAATGTCCATCCTGCTTTTGGATGAAATCTTTTTGTAGGTGGTTTTGCAATGTCATGCATTATTGCAGCCCATCTAAGCCATAAATCATTTGTATTGGGCAATATGTTTTCTAAAACTTCTAAAGTGTGGTAGAAGTTATCTTTGTGCATTTTCCCATTTTTCTTTTCGACACCTTGTAAGGCTGCCATCTCTGGGAAAATAATATGTAAGATTCCAGCAGAAAAAAGAGATTTGAAACCAATGGAAGGATTGTTCGAAAGAATAATTTTATTCAATTCGTCAGTAATCCTTTCTTGTGTAATTATTTTAATTCTATCCTTATTGACCTTTAAAGCTTTAAATGCTAATGAATCAATATTGAAATTCAATTGCGAAGCAAAACGGACCGCACGCATCATTCTCAGTGGGTCATCTGAAAAAGTAATGTCAGGATCTAAGGGAGTTTTAATAATGCCTTCTTCTAGATGTTCAATACCTCCAAATGGATCAATTAACGCCCCAAAGTTCTCTTTGTTTAGACTAATAGCCATAGCATTTATGGTAAAATCCCTTCTTTTTTGGTCGTCCTCCAAAGTCCCATCTTCCACGATTGGGTTTCTAGACTCTCTATTGTATGATTCCTTTCTAGCTCCTACAAACTCCAAATCAAAACCTTTATGGTTTATCATGGCGGTTCCGTAAGTTTTAAATAAGGAAACTTTTGTTGCTCCTAGTTTTTTAGCAACTAACTCCGCTAACTTTATTCCAGATCCAGCAATAACAAAATCAATGTCTTTACTTGGACGTTGCAAAATAACATCACGTACATATCCACCTATTACAAAAACAGGCTTGTCTAGTTCTTTTCCACATTCAGAAACAATTGAAAATATTTCGTTTTCAATGGCTTTTCGAAGCTTAGCTTTATTTTCTGATGATATTGAGTTCACCTCCTAGTCCTATTTTTATAATTGATGATGGTTCATTGCTTTTTTCAGAAGCGGGCAAATTTACTACATGGTCAACTGCTTTCAAAATTTCTGGAGCAATGTCTTTAAAATCTTTTGGAGAAGCTTTACCTGCAATATTGGCTGAGGTGGAAACAATTGGTTTTTTATATCTCTGAATGAGTTTTTTACAGAACTCATCTTTAGTAATTCGTATAGCAATTGAGCCGTCTTCCGGAACCAGATTATTAGGTAAATTTATCGCTTCGGGATATACGATAGTTGTTGGTTTTATAGCATAATCTAGAATATCCCATACAACTTCTGGAACTTCTCTCACATAGCGATTTAATTTCCTGTCATCGTCTAAGAGTATAATTAAAGACTTTGAATCAGCTCTTTTTTTTATTTCATAGATTCTCTGAACTGCCTTTTCATTAGTAGCATCACATCCCAATCCCCAAATAGTATCTGTGGGGTAAAGGACAATGCCTCCATTTTCTAGTACGGTTATTGCTTTATTAATTTCATCTTGCATTACTGCAAATTTACTATGTTATTGTTTAATAGTCAGTGAAAAAAACTTAAATTTGAAAGACTCAGCAAACTCCTATTACTTATGAAAAATAATTTTCTACTACTCCTTCTTTTTATTTTTTCTCAGCAAGTTATTTCTCAAACATCTGAAGAATCTATTGCCAAGGTTCGAAAAATGTATAAGGAGACAGAGAATGTTTTAAAAACATGTAAAATTATCAAATCAACGGATTGGGTAGATGAAGACCAGTACAATGGGTATACACCAGAGATAACCGCTTACTATGACCCTAGAAGAAAGGAAATTGTAAAAATAGTTGAATATGGTGCAGCTGACTGGCATGAATATAGATCTTCTTATTACTTGAGAGGCGGAAATTTGTTTTTTGTTTTTATTGAGTCAAACTCTGCAGATGAGATGTTTACTGCAGATGAGATGAATATGTCTGAGGAAGAACTGCATGAATCAGGAGGTGAAGCAAAGACGATGAATTATTCAGAGGAGCGAATCTATTTGTTAAATTGGAAAGTAATAAGAGATCTGACTAAACAAAAGGTAGTTGACGTATCCGAAGAACCCAATTTAAAAGAGATTAAAAATAAGGAAGAAGTGATTGTCCCAGGAGTATATGAAGGAGTTTTTAGTCATTTAGAAAAAATGCTAACATACTTGAAAGCTAAAATTTAAGACCTCTAAACAAAGATAATTGTTACATTCGTTTCGTGAGTATTAACCACCTAATCATATTTGTTAAAAATCCAGAACTTGGAAAAGTAAAAACTCGGTTGGCAAGCACAATTGGAGATGAGAAAGCTTTGTTAGTATACAAGTTGTTGTTGGAGCAAACATTCCAAATTACACTTCCTGTTTTGGCAGAGAAAAAAGTGTACTATTCTGAGTTTATTCAAAATATAGATCAATTCAATGATTTAGTATATGAGAAACACATTCAAGAAGGAGATGGGTTAGGGGATAAGATGTATAATGCTATGAAGCGTAGCTTTGGTGAATGGGCACATAAAGTAGTTTTGATAGGTAGTGATTGTTTTGAATTAAATTCGGGAATTATTGAAGAGGCGTTTAAAGCGCTTGAGGAAAGTGATTACGTTCTAGGTCCAGCAAAGGATGGTGGATATTATTTAATTGGGATGAAGGAACTGAATATTGAGGTTTTCCAAAAGAAGGAGTGGAGTACTGAGAATGTATTTTTGGATACTTTATTGGATATTAAAAATCAAGGGAAATCACATTATTTGTTACCAACACTTTCTGATGTTGATACCGAAGAGGATTTAGGTGATTTAAGAGGATATATAGAAGAATGATTTTTCGATTTGGAAAATTGATAAAAGAAGAAGAATGAATTTAGAGCAGATAACCGAATCGGTAAAATTTTTAAAAGAAAAAGGAATAACAGCACCTCAAATTGGAATTGTACTTGGTACAGGTCTAGGAAACTTAGTTAAAGAGATTGAGGTTGAAATTGAAATACCTTATGAGCAGATTCCAAATTTTCCTTTGTCAACAGTTGAATCACATTCAGGAAGATTGTTGTATGGTCAACTTGGAGGTAAACAGGTTCTTGCAATGCAAGGACGTTTTCATGCCTATGAAGGGTACTCCATGGAAGAGATAGTGTTTCCAGTTCGAGTTTTAAAACAATTAGGAATCGAAGTTTTGCTAATCTCTAATGCTGCTGGAGCTATGAATCTTGATTTTAAAAAAGGTGATTTAATGCTGATTACTGATCATATTAATAAGTTTCCTTTCAATCCTTTAATTGGAAAGAATGAAAATGAATTAGGAACACGTTTCCCTGACATGAGTGAGCCATATTCTAAAGAGTTAGGAATGAAAATGGAGGTACTGGCAATACGTGAAGGAATTACTTTAAATAAAGGGATTTATATTTCTGCGGAAGGTCCAATGTTGGAAACACCTGCAGAATATAGAATGTTGAGAACATTAGGCGGAGATGCTGTTGGAATGAGCACGATTCCAGAAGTAATAGCAGCTAGGCATATGGAGTTGACTTGTTGTGCAGTATCTGTTCTAACAGATGAATGTGACCCCGATAATTTAGAGCCTGTTAAAATTGAAGATATTATTGCTATTGCAGGAACCGCTGAGAAAAAGTTAACAAAATTATTTGTCGGCTTGATCAAAGATATTTAATACTTATGTAATTATAGTGACACTATAGCTTAGACCATTACAGTATTTTTGTTTTATAACTTTTCTTATGAGCTACTTAGATGCAACCAACGAATTATATACAAATGCAGCAATTACTCCAGATGTAGGACTTTGCTGTACAACTACGCCAGTTTGGCAATTACCTGATTTAGATATTCCAAACATAATGTTGGAAATGAACTATGGATGCGGAAGTACTGTTAATCCTAGAGATTTAGTTCGAAATCCAAAAATTCTGTATGTTGGAGTAGGCGGAGGTATGGAGTTATTGCAGTTTTCATATTTCAATAGAAATAAAGATGGAGTAGTAGGAGTAGATGTTTTAGATGAGATGTTGGATGCTTCTAGAAAAAATTTCACTGAAGCGGAAAAGTTGAATCCTTGGTTTAAATCTGAATTTGTTGACTTAAGAAAAGGAGATGCTTTGAATCTGCCAATAGAGGATGAATCAATTGATGTTGCGGCACAAAACTGTGTATTTAATATTTTTAAAATTGATGACTTAAAGAAAGCATTAGCTGAAACATATCGTGTTTTAAAGCCAAATGGCCGATTGGTAATGTCGGATCCTATTTGTGAACAGGATATGCCAGAAGTGTTAAGAAGCGATGATAAACTACGTGCATTGTGTTTAAGTGGGGCAATTCCATTAAAAGATTATATTGATATTATTACAAGTGTTGGATTTGGAACTGTAGAAGTTAGAGCTAAACGAGCTTATAGAATTTTGACACCGAACCATTACAACACGCAAGAGCAAATTTATATTGAAAGTGTTGAAGTTTGTGCCATTAAAGATCCAATGCCAAAAGATGGACCTTGTGTATTTACTGGTAAAACAGCTATTTATTTTGGCGATGACCAATTGTTTGATGATAACGCGGGACATATATTAATACAAAATCAACCATTAGCAGTTTGTGATAAAACAGCGGGAGCACTATCTTCTTTAAATCGTAATGATATTTTTATTTCGGAATCAACATACCATTATGACGGTGGTGGTTGTTGTTAGTATTTCGTAAATTGCAAGCATGAAACAGATTATATTTGTGTTAGTGCTATTATTTCAGGTAACTATTATTGCTCAATATGATTCTATTCCAAGCAGTATAGACACCTCTGGTATTACCGAGTTTTCTGAAGTTTTAGTAGTTAAAGGAGAAAATATAAATTTTGAATTTCTTACCAGTTTCAATAATCAGGTCAGTATGAAATTGTATTCTTTAGAAGGGGAACTAATTAGTACAACTGCGATTGAAGTATTCGCTGAAAAAGGATTAGCATTGACAACGAGGAGTTTTGAGCCAGCAACTTATTTTATGTGTCTAAAGCTGAAAACAAAAACAATTATTAAAAAAGTAGTAATAAAACCTTAGTGCTTTTCATACACTTTCTCACCTGCTTCTATTTTAAGATTTAGGAAATTCTCTTTAGGGGGAATTGGGCAATTGTATCCATCTGTATAATGACAGTAAGGGTTGAAACAGTAATTGAAATCTAGTTCAAAAACTCCTGAAGTAGGTGTTTTAGTTTCAATATATCGACCACCACCGTATGTTTCCTCCCCATTTGTTAAATCTGTGAATGGAATGAATATATAATCTTTGTATAGTGGATTAGTCATTAGTTGAATGTTCTGATAAATTGAAAGTTCGTAAACAGCACCATCAATAATAAAGCGTAACTTTCCATATTGCCGAAATCTTTTCTTTTTTCCTGCAGAGGTTGCCATATCAAATGGACCTCCAATCTCTTTTGTGAAAATTGCTTGCACTTTCCATTTTTCATTAGGAGAAAAGTAATTTAAACTATCAAAAGATTCAATTTGATCAGTTTTAAAAGGAGATTTAATTGTGTCTTTGTATTCTATATTTTTATCATTTCTATGCTGAATTAATTCATTTAGATAATCGTTTTGCGAAAATGATAAAATAGGTAAGAAAATGAGTGCTATAAATAGTTTCATATTTTTCAATTAATCAAATTTGATACCTCTTTTTTGAATTATACTAATTACTTCATCCAAATCTTCTTGAGTATCTACAGATATGGCTCTATGATTTGTATGTGCAACTTTTATTTTACCTCCATTTTCTAGCCAACGAAGCTGTTCTAATGATTCTGCTTCTTCCAAACTAGTTTGCTCCATTGAAGCAAAACTTTTTATAGCGTTTGGAGTAAAGCCATACATTCCAATATGTTTATAGTAATCATGGTGTTCAATCCAATCGTCCTTATGAGCACCTCTAACATGAGGAATTACTTCTCTACTGAAGTATAAAGCATAGTTGTTTTTATCTATAACAACCCATATGTCACTTGTAGAAAGTAATTCTTTCTTTTCATGGACAGGTCTAATTAAGGTTGCCATTTCAGTAGAAGGATCATTAAAACAATCTGCTAGATCTTTTAAAATTTCAGGCTCTAAAAGAGGTTCATCTCCTTGAATATTCAAAACGGCATCGAATTCAATTCCCAATTTATTTTGGATAATGTTATAAGCTTCAACACAGCGATTGGTGCCTGTAGTATGTTCAGAAGAAGTCATAACAACCTTTCCTCCAAAGCTTTTTACGACGGATTCTATGCGTGCATCATCCGTAGCAATATAAACATGTTCCAAAGCTTGAGAAGCTTGTTCATATACACGTTGAATCATCGTTTTTCCACAAATATCTTTCAAAGGTTTACCCTCTAGCCGAGTAGAAGCAAAACGTGCTGGTATGATGCCTAAAATGTTCATTTAGATGAATTTTTGAAGTGCATCAAAGATAAAATATCTTTTCCTTTAATTAACTAAGAACAACCTTTTATTCAATTTCAGATATAATTGAAGCTCATTTTAATTATATTTAATTACATTTTTAAATGACAGATTTATGAAAAAATCACTACTAGTTATCTTTGTTTTATTTTCGATTAAATCTTCAGCTCAAACTTATGTTCCATTTAGTGATTCAGTGGCTAATTGGGGAGTGTATCATTGGTTTTACATGTGGTATGATTATAACTCTGGATACGAACTTAGGGGGGATACTACAATTTTGGGAGTTGATTATAATAAATTTTATTGTCAAAATAATCCAGATTGTATAGGGGCAATTAGAGAAGATGTAAATAAAGAGATTTGGTATAGGCAATTTTCTGTTGCAGATTGTGAGCCCTCCATTTTTATACAGGATACTGCAGATATAATGCTCTACTCTTTTGATAATTATTTACCTGGCGATACAATATGGTTAACAAATAATGTGCAATGCCCATATGCATTATTAGATTCTATATCTACTATAAGCATTAATAGTGTTAATAGATTAGTTTATAATGTAACCTATGTGAATAATTGCTATTCATCAATATATTACTGTAATGATAGGTGGATTTCTGGTATTGGCTCATCGATTTCTCCTTTGATAGCATTTCATTCTATATTTGAATGGGAATCAATTGTGACCTGCTTTCATGATGATTCTGTTTATTGGCTTCAAGATGGTTTGAATTCTTGTGAACACCCACTTGGAACTTTAGAAAAACATTTTATCGATGTTTCTGTGAGTCCAAATCCAGTTATGGATGAACTAAAGATTAACACATTAGAAATAGTTGAATCTTATTCCGTTTATAGCTTATCTGGAAAGTTATTGATTTCATCAGATACTTCAGGGAATCGTATTCCAATGAAAGAATTTAAAAGAGGGATATATATTGTTGAGGTAGCAACACAAAAAGGAGTTTTCCGGAAAAAAATAATGAAAGAATAGCTAAATATTCAAAGTATGCGGGTCATTATTTCTCATCTCAATATGGTTTTTAACTTCTTCCATTTTAAATGCTAGCGTAGCATAAAGCATATCATATTCTCTTAACCACTTTTTTGCACCTTCATGTCCATCTATAGCTAACCCCATATATTGCAATAGATCAAAATTAAATTGTTTTAACCATTTTAAAGCAATCTCATCTCCTTCACCAGCAGAAATCATGGCATTTAAATGAGGATAACCATTATTCATTAGCCAATCTTTTCCTTTTACATCATTTTTTAATGCGTGACAGAAAATTCCTAACTCAGGATAACCGTTTTTCATTAGCCAATCTAGAATTTTAGAATTTCCAGATATAGCTTCCCCCCAAGCTACTAAAATTTTTGGAGGGTAGTTAATAGGTTTAATAGAAGCTCTTTCGGCTTTCTTGTTCGTAGTTTTTTTATTTTTCTTAAATAGTCCCATTTTATTTAGCTCCTTCAATAAGGATTTGTAAGATATCTTGAGCTGCTTTACTAATCTTGGTTCCGGGGCCAAATACTGCTGCAACTCCAGCGTCAAATAAATATTGATAATCTTGCTTAGGTATAACTCCACCTGCAATTACCATTATATCAGCTCTGTTTAGTTTTGCTAATTCTTCAATTACTTGCGGAACAAGTGTCTTATGACCAGCAGCTAAAGAAGATACTCCTAAAAGGTGTACGTCATTTTCTACAGCTTGTTTCGCTGCTTCAGCTGGAGTTTGGAATAAAGGTCCGATATCGACATCAAACCCAATGTCCGCAAACGAAGTAGAAACAACTTTTGCTCCTCTGTCATGTCCATCTTGTCCCATTTTAGCAATCATAATTCGAGGCCTTCTTCCTTCTAATTTTTCAAACTCATTGCTAAGTTCAATTGCCTTTTTAAAATCATTGTCTTCCATAGCCTCTGAAGAGTAAACACCCGATATAGAACGAATTGTAGCTTTAAATCTATTAAAAGTTTTTTCCATTGCCAAAGAAATCTCACCTAATGAAGCTCTTTCTCTAGCGGCAACTACTGCTAATTCCAACAAATTACCTTCACCTGATTCTGCAGCATTTGTAATAGCATCTAAAGCATTTTGAACTTTTTCGTTGTTCCTTTCCGCTTTCATTTTAGTCAAACGTTCAATTTGGGATAAGCGAACTTTTGCATTATCAACCTCTAAAATGTCAAATTCTTCTTTGCTGTCTGATTGATAAGCATTTACCCCAACAATAATATCTTTTCCAGAATCAATTCTTGCTTGTTTTCGTGCAGCTGCTTCTTCAATTCTCATTTTTGGGACTCCAGATTCGATGGCTTTTGCCATACCGCCTAATTCTTCCACTTCCTGAATTAAAGACCATGCTCTGTCCATTAGTTCTTGCGTCAATTTTTCTACATAGTAAGATCCAGCCCAAGGGTCGATTGCTTTTGTAATATCTGTTTCATGCTGAATATATAACTGTGTATTACGAGCAATTCGAGCAGAAAAATCGGTTGGTAAAGCAATTGCTTCATCCAATGCATTCGTATGTAAAGATTGCGTTCCTCCTAATGTTGCAGCCATCGCCTCTATGCAAGTACGAGCAACATTATTAAAAGGGTCTTGTTCTGTGAGACTCCATCCACTTGTTTGGCAGTGAGTTCTCAATGCCATAGATTTATCACTTTTGGGGTTGAAATCTTTTATAATCTTCGCCCATAAAAGTCTTCCGGCTCTTAATTTGGCAATTTCCATAAAATGATTCATTCCTATTCCCCAGAAAAACGAGAGCCTGGGGGCAAATGAATCAATATCTAAGCCTGATTTAATTCCAGCTCTAACATATTCCAAACCATCCGCTAAAGTGTATGCTAGTTCAATATCTGCTGTAGCTCCAGCTTCTTGCATATGATATCCTGAAATACTAATCGAATTATATTTAGGCATATTTTGAGAAGTGTATTCAAAAATATCCGAAATAATTCTCATAGAAGGAAGAGGAGGGTAGATGTATGTATTTCTAACCATGAATTCCTTGAGGATATCATTTTGAATAGTCCCTGACAAGAGTTTTTTATCAACTCCTTGTTCTTCTGCTGCAACAATGTAAAATGCTAAAATTGGTAAAACAGCTCCATTCATAGTCATTGAAACAGACATTTTATCCAATGGAATTTGATCAAATAAAATTTTCATATCTAACACAGAATCTATGGCTACTCCTGCTTTACCAACATCGCCAACAACTCTTTCGTGATCGGAATCATACCCTCTATGGGTAGCTAAATCAAAGGCGACTGATAGCCCTTTTTGTCCTGCTTCTAAATTTCTTCTATAAAAAGCATTTGATTCTTCTGCGGTACTGAAACCAGCATATTGTCTAATCGTCCAAGGACGAGAAATGTACATCGTAGAATACGGACCACGAAGAAATGGTGGTAAACCAGCAACAAATTTTAAATGAGTAACATTTTTTAAATCTTCTTTAGTGTAAAGGTTTTTTACAGGAATTTGCTCAGGAGAATTCCAAATTTCTTTCCCTGATTCTTGTAAGTTTTCTTCTATTGATTCGATATTTACGTTAGTAAAATCTTTTCTCATTCTGCTTAATGTTTTATTTGATATTCTGTAATGACCATTTTTTTGCTTCTTCAATTGACTTAAATACTTTTAAAGGCGGAGAGTTTTTATGGAAAAGCAGAAAAGCAGACATGATGACTCTTGAAATACTTGCATTTGTTACAAATGCTGCTGATTTAAATATTCTTAGGCTTTCTCTAGCCTTATTTTTTTCTTCAGAACTAAACTTTACAGCATTATTAATGTCCGTTATATAGGGAAGTTTATCTCCGTTTGAAAGTTTTTGAACAGCTGCTATCATTTCCTCCATTTGTGCAATTGAATGTGAGTTCAAACCCTCCGAAGGATTGAATATAATAATGTTATCCACTGTTCTGTAAAGCTCTCCGGAAGAAATCAATAATTGCTCTTTTATATCGAAATGTTTATTCATATAAAGCTGCTAACCTTTTTTGTGCTGTTTTAGCTGTTTCAATATTATTTGAACTATCCATTTCCTTTTTATTGACGTATTTGTTCACCCCAACCATTATTTTACTTTCATCTTTTAGATCAGTTTCCTTCTTTTGAAGCTCTTTATTCATTCTTGCCTGAATAGACTTGTTTTTTAAACCTTCAATAAAGCCATCACTAGCTTCAATATTTAAAAACATATTCCATGAATTAGCCTTAATTTGGTTAACTATACTTTCAATATAATATGATCCCTTGGAGGCATCTTTTACTTGGTTTAAATGAGCTTCTTCTTGAAGAACTAATTGAATGTTTTTTGAAATTCGTTCTCCAAATTTATCGTCTTCAACTGTGTTGATGTTAAAAGGAAGAAGAGTAAGGGAGTTACATCCTCCTATTACAGCACTCATGCCAGAAGTTGTGGCTCTTAATAAGTTGTTATACATGTCTTTGTTGGAATAATGTAGATCCGTATTTATTGCATGTATTTTGGCCGCTGTTTTTTTTGATGATGTGTATTGGTTTGAAACCGTAGACCATAGAGAACGAAATGCTCTAAGTTTGGCTATTTCTAAAAAATAGGAGGTGCCAATTCCAATAGAAAATTCTAATTTATTTATTACTTTTTCCAGTAAATTCGGATTTTCGCAAAAAAGATTCAAGTATTCATTCCCATGTGCAATAGCATATCCTATTTGAGTGTCCACATTTGCTCCTTCGTTACAATAATTTACTGCATCAATGTTAAGGATGGTAAAGTGTTTGAATTTTTTCGCTGCCAAAACTATTTCTTCAATTTTGGATAAATCACTTTGCTGGTCTTTAAACCACCTCCCGTTTTGAATAAAGTGACCAATTGGGTCATACATGAAACCTCCATTAATATTCTCAGTATTAATATTTTTCGAAACACAAAATTCTAAGAATGTTTTGATGGTTTCTAAAGGAGAGTTTGTATTTATATCCATATATATGGAAACAATATCAATCATTACACCTTCAAGTGTTTGATTAATATTGCTAGATGATAAGTTTTTTATTTCAATGGCATTAACCCCTTCTTTTAAAGCGAAAAGTATTTGGTTATTTACATCAGTTTTGTTAGCATCAAATGATTGTCTGATGTTCCAATCATTTTTTTTATTTCGAATAAAAGCATCTGAACTAACTTTATTTGAATCAAAGATTACTGGATTGATTTCCCCTATTTCGGAATGCCATAGAAGAGAGTCAATAGATTTTCCTTTTAAATCAGTTGTAATTTTATCCAGCCACTTTTCCCTTGTTCCACTTTCGAAATTACTTAATAAATCTTTTTCCATAATCGCTGTTTAACAGTTCGCTAAAATACGAAAAGTTAATATGAGTTATTATTAGGAAAGGGTTTTATTTTAGAGGGGTTGAAGGTGGGTAAGTCGGTTGTTACATTCCACCCGTTTTTTTCCAGCCTTTAGTTCTTCTTCCTTTAAATAAGGCATTGTTCATATTTGCCCATTGGAATGAAATCTCAAAACCTCCTTGAGCAACATTGCTCAATTTTGAAGTGGTCAATTCATAACTCAAGCCAACTTTATAGCTTCCAATTTCTAATTGTAGTTGAGGAACAATTGCATCACTTGATCTATATGTGGCTCCTATAGAAAAATAAGATTCGGAATAGATTCCAGTATAACGAGTTCCTTCATGGATTCTAAACTTCACAAGTAATGTGCTTAGAAATTCTTTGAATTTATTTTGCTGGAAATAAGCAAAAGATGGAGCGAATGATACTTTTGAACCAGGTACATCTAATTGCATTCCTCCATGAAATACCATTTTAGAAGATAGTTTATCCGAAGAACCGTTGCCATATTTTAATGTTGGTTGTGAAAAGTGAAAATAGGATGCGCCAGCATAAAAGTTTTGGATTTCTTCTCTAAGAAAAGTTGTTTTATGTCCATTGAAACGATAAAACACTCCTGCACCAAAGTCAGGGTAGATAAAGGAGCTTATGTTTGTTTCATTAGAAGCAATTTGTGAATCAAACCCATCTTTTCCATTAAACTGATTACCCCAGTCTAGTTTACTGATATCTCCACTTCTTTGAGCTCCGCCAACTTCAATTGCAGCAGAAACTGTTTGCTCATCTGCTACTTGAATAATACCAGAAACAGCTAGACTGAATTTATTCGTTCCGAATTTTGCGTCACCTGCTACATCGTTGTAAAAGTTTAATCCTAACCCAAGATAACCCTTACTCATTCCGTTTTCCTTTTTGAAAAGATTTAAATCAGCAGAAAGCTGGGATGTAACATATGGACTTCCAATTGAAAGCCATTGTTGACGATGAGAAATACTGACTCTTTCCCAGCCATCAAAAACACCTGCAGTAGCAGGGTTAATTAGTTGAGGTGTAGTAGAAGATTGAACAAAATGAACATCTTGTCCAAAGCAAAACAAAGGAAAGGTAAAAATTAATATGTAAAAAACCTTCTTCATGTTAATTTGCAGTGTTTCTAACCAATGTTATATTCCCACCTTTAACTTCCGTAGTTCCATCTGTTTTTTGGATGTTGATTTTATAAACGAAAACTGCAGTATTCAAACTTTCTCCTTTGTATGTTCCATCCCAAAATGTAAATCTATCGTCAGTTTCAAATATTTTTTCTCCCCACCTGTCATATATTACAAATAAAAATTTCTCAACATCACCGCCAATAAAAGTTTGGAGCAAATCATTATTTCCATCATTGTTTGGAGAAAAACCAGTTGGAATATATACACCTTCGAATGTTGGAGTAGGAGGTGTTCCATCTAACCTGAAGTGAGCAATAATTTGTTGACTACCAGATATGTTTGTTGACGAATTCGACGAGTCAGCTGCTGGTGCAAAAGGATCAGATATGGTGGATTCCCAATAGTCAAAAACATATCCTGGATTTGCATTCGCTTTCAAAAGGATATCTATCCCACCATAATAAGTTCCAGTCCAAGGGTATTGATCTAGCCAGGTTGAATTTACTTTTATTGTTCCAGATGCAGCAGGTGAAACATCAAAAGTAACATCATAGGGTCCATTTAAACTATAGCAGTCAACCAATCCTGTTTCTATTTCAACGCATCTATCGGTAATGAAATCTCGAAGCGTTTGAACATTTGCTTCCCAAGTGGCAACACTACTTCCCCATCTTGCGACTTGTCCTGGCATTTCAGGAGTAATTAACGTAATAAGACTGTCCAAATGCCCAATCATAAAATCACAGCTGAACACAGTGTTTCCTAGGTCAATATATCTTGAGATATAGTATTGCTCGAAAGTAGGGTTGTTCATTAATTCGGTCATGATTTCAGTATGACCTTGACCGCCAGGGTCTGGTAACGCTTCAACTGCACAAGGGTCAGCAGTAGCTCCTTGGTCAGGAACACCAGTGTAATTTACATAGTGACCAAAAGTAGCATCCATATCCCAAAGGGTGTAACGCCATTTTTTCTTGTCACCTGCTGGGTTTAATCCCCTCCACCAAGATGTATTCCAGTTTAGCCAATCGGCACAAACGGTGTAGCTGTTTAAGCAAAAATAATCTACCAAGCTCTTCCAGTTAAATAGACTGTCCACATAGTCAAAATTGGCTTGAACACTCATGTCATTTGTAGTAATATAATTTACCAACGCATCCCAGTCGTTTTGAGCATTTGGAGCACCCATTTCTTCCCAAGTTCCTCCCCAAGTTCTTAAAAACTGAACGTCATTTGGTCCACCACTGTATTTCTCATCTTGATCATAGTAATAACTTGTAAAATCAGAATCACCTACTTTTTCTCTTATTTCATAGAGTCCCCAATACTGGCCATCTACATAAAGTACGGCAGGTTCGTAAGATCTTTCATCCATTTTCAAATCTCCAACTTGCGAAAGTGATTGCACGTATGCATCTCGTATATACGCGCCACCTGTTTCGAAAGAAACATTATCGTTTGCAGCTGCTTTTATCATTAATCTTTGGTGACTAGTTCTTGATTTGCCTCTGTAAATTTGATCCTGAATCGCATAGTTATAACCAAATTGATCTCTCATAATAAAGTCAATTCCTCTCTGGTCGTAGGCCCAGCTATCATTACCGTGTTTATTATATTCTCCTTCTCCTTCGTCTATTAGAACTCCTGCTGAAGTAAAAAATTCCAAAGCTCCTCTAAAGTTACTTGAGAAAGAGCCTGGTGCCTGATCATTTATGAAGTCTGTTACTTCATCTCCACAAATAGAAATTATTTTCACCGTATGTGAGATGTTGAAAAAGTAAGTGTTTGTTTCAATAAAACTTGGAGGAATGTTGGGGTCAGAGCTTATTGAGATTGCTCTGATAACCGTATTTGTACTTAAAGCAATTGCTCCAGAAACAGGAGTTGACCCAGCAGTAGGAGTTGACCCATCATTAGTGTAATATAGAGAAACGTTAGCATCAGGAGATGTAACATTTAAACTAATATTTCCTCCTTGGATTCCAGACGCGATATCAAAAATTGGTTTGGTGGCATAGTCTTGTTTTGCATTTGTATTTCCCGCTCCTATTGTAGGTGAAGTAAATAAAGACCAAGTTGCAGCTCCATCGGTTGTTCTTCCTCTGGAATGACCATTCTGACATGGAATCATTTGGATTTGATCTACAAGTATTCCTCCAGCATCTGAAATCAATATTTCTTCAGGTTTTGTTTGCGTGAGTTTAAATGAAGAATGCAAATTCCCTCCTGAAAATTCATCTCGTCCTGAACAAAATATCTTAAGATAACCACCAGCAGGAACAATTCCTCCAGTGACTGTATTTTTTAAAGGTTTTGTAACTTTGTCTGATAAATACCATCCTGTTATATCTATATCAGTTCCGCCTGTATTGTAAAGTTCAATCCAATCTTCAAATTCTCCATAATTATCAGGAATAGAATTCATGTTGGCACCAGAATATTCGTTTATCACGATTTGGGAGTAGAATTGCCCAATAAAGGAGATGAAAAAAACAATTGTAAGTTTTAGCTTCATTTTTTCTATTTGAAATCAATAATATTGACTCGCTCTATATTCAAATAGTTGCTTCAATATTGTTATAAAGTTAAGGATTAATATTATTTATTTTAATATTAATTGAACCAATCACATTGTTAGGTGTAACGAGTGTGTGAAAATAAGTATTGTTATGAAGGTTGTAATTTGGATTTTGAGTTTGTTGATGATGTGGTCTGGTCATGCGCAGTCAAATGTTTTTGATATAGAATTGAAAATATCTTCAAGTCAAAAACAAGGTGCGTTTACCGTTGAAATAAAGTCTCAAAAGGAGAAGAAAAAATTAAATTCAAATTTAAAAGGGATTCTTGTTATCAATTCGGTCTCATATGGTGAGGTTTATGAGTTGATTTTGTCCAAGAATAATTACGTTACAAAAACGATAAAAATTGATGCTCAAAAAGGGTATTATAAAGATGAGGTTAGCAATGATGTTGTTGAGCTTGATATTGAGATGATAGAAGCATTATTGTACGTTGATTATGGCGTTGTTACAAATTTCCCAGTAGGAATAATTGAAATTGGTTCAGAGTCAGGAAGGCTTGAAAATAATACTGTTTTTGCAGTAAAACGAAAAAATGAAATTGATACTTTCCTTGAGACAACTAATGATTTGTCAAGGGATTTACAAGACCATTTTAATCAATCCTTAAAAGACGCTAAAAAACAGATAGAGAATAATAATTTTAAAACAGCAGAATCGCTAATCCAAGAAGCTGAGGAAATTGCGGTAAATACCGATACAGAAGAAGTCAGAACATTGTTGAAAGGAGCTGTTTTAAGGGATGGAGACGAACAAGATGCTATTACAAAAATTATCTCAGTAGCAGACACTCTTTTGGCAGAAGAGAATTATACCAAATCGCTAGGGTTATTCAAGAGGGTTCTGCGATTGGACCCCGAAAATGTATATGCGCAGGAAAAAGTAAATGAAATTAATGTTTTATTGGTGAATATGGAAACAGATAAAAAGAAGATGATAGATTATAAAACCTCTACAAGTGAAATTCTTGCAAGAGCAATGAAAATGCAAGAAAACAGAATAGAAGGATATTATAATAGGTGATTTTCTTGGTGGTTTGAGATGATTAAATAGAGCAGTGAGAGTGTTAGTAAATTTGATGATGTAAAATATGAATAAGATTTAAGTAACGTTTTCATGTAAAATGCGTTATACAGTCGGTTTAATAAAATGAAGTATATATTACAAGTTGTCGTTAATAATCACGATATTTGTTGATTGTAGCTGAATAAAATGGGCAGATATACCAAAATAATTATATTACTATTGTTACCATTTCTTGGTTTGGTTTCGGGTAATGTTATTGCTCAGGAAGAAGACGAGCCTGTACTTTTATTTTCTGGAAAAATAATAAATGCAGCAAATGGGAAATTAGCTGGCGTAACGGTGAAATTTACACAAGATGGTTCTTTGTTTCAGACTGTGACCACAGCTTCTTCAGGGAAGTACCCTAGAGTTGAAGCACCTTACGGGCATGTCTATAAAGTTACTTTCAGTAAAGATGGTTATGTAAGTAAATCGGTTATTATTGACGCGAAGAAAGGGTTCTTTGTAGAAGATGTAGGAGAAAAAGAAACTAATTTTGATGGTATGGGGACCACACTAATAAAACAACAGCCGAATGTTGATTATGGTGTAATTACGAATAGGCCAGTAGCAAAAGCTCATATAGATCCGTCTACTGGTAAATTGGATTTTGATTTTGGTTATATTAATACACGTAAAAAGGAAATCGACAAATTCATTGCGGACTTAGCAAGTAAAGATAATGAGAACGAACAGAAATTTATCCAATTGGTAAAAGATGGTGATAAAGCTTTTACTGCGGAGCAATATGCAAATTCAATAACAAAGTATGAAGAAGCATTAAAGATTAAACCAGATGAAGATGTTGAGTCAAAAATAGCGGACGCAGAAAATAAATTGGAGGAATTAGAAGAGCAGAAAAAGCAAGATGAAGAGTTCAATAAGGTAATTAAAAAAGGGGATGATCTTTTAGCTTCCAATGATTTTGATGGTTCAATTGCTGAATATAATAAAGCGAAAGGGTTAAAACCTGGAGATAAATTGCCAGATGATAAGATTAATGCTGCTAATGAAAAAAGAAAATTAGCAGATGCAGCAGCTTTAGATAAGAAGTACAATGATAAAATGGGTGAGGCTATTGTTAAGTTTAACGCAGATGCATTGACTGAAGCAGAAGACTTATACAAGGAAGCATTACAAATTAAACCAAACGAAAGGGATCCAAAAGATAAAATTGCTGAAATCGAGGCAATTCTCAAAAAACGGAAAGAATTAGAGGAGAAGTATAATAGTTTAATTACTGCTGGAGATCAGGCGATGTCTGGTGAAAAATACGGGGATGCAATTTCAAGTTTTGAAGAAGCATTATCATTAAAGAAGAACGAAAGTTATCCAAAAGAACAGTTGGCAAAAGCAAAGGAACTTAAGGCCAAAGTAGATGCAGCTGCGGGGAAGCAGAAACAATATGATGATTTAATTTCTAAAGCGAATGGTGAATTTGGTAGCGAGAAATGGGAGGATGCAAAATCGACTTACAATGAAGCCTTAGGGATATTGCCAAATGAACAATTACCAAAAGATAAAATTGCAGAAATAGAGGCAAAATTAAAAGAGTTAGCAGATGCTGAAGCAGCTGAAAAAGCGAAACAAAAGAAGTATGATGATTTGATTGCTAAAGCGAGTGGTGAGTATAGTAGTGATAAATTAGAACAGGCAAAATCGACATATAATGAAGCTCTTGGTGTTTTCCCAGATGAACAATTGCCAAAAGATAAAATAGCGGAGATAGATGCAAAGTTGAAGGAGTTAGCAGATGCCGATGCAGCAAATGCTGCTAAGCAAGCTAAATATGATAATCTAATTTCAAAAGCAAATGGAGAGTTTGGAAGTGAGAAATGGGAGTCAGCGAAGTCTACCTACAAAGAAGCTTTAGGTGTATTTCCAAATGAACAATTACCGAAAGACAAAATTATCGAGATTGATGGTAAGTTGAAAGAATTAGAAGATGCAGATGCAAAGCAAGCTAAATATGATAATCTGCTTTCAAAAGCAAATGGAGAGTTTGGAAGTGAGAAATGGGAGTCAGCAAAATCTATTTATAATGAAGCTTTGGGAGTTTTTCCTAATGAACAATTGCCAAAAGATAAAATAACAGAGATAGATGCAAAGTTGAAAGAATTAGCAGATGCAGATGCTGCTAAACAAAAGAAATACGATGACTTAGTTTCCAAAGCCAATAGTGAATATGGGAGGGAAGAACTTGAACAAGCTATATCCACTTTTAAAGAGGCTTTAGGAGTTTTTCCTAATGAACAATTACCAAAAGATAAAATTGCGGAAATAGAGTCTAAAATAAAAGCATTAGCAGATGCTGAGGAAGCCAAGAATGATGCTGAGGAGAAAGAAAAAGCAAAAAAGAAGGAGTTTGATAATTTAATGGCAAGTGGAAATACCCATTTGCAAGAAGGAGAGCTGGACAAGGCTAAAACCTCATTTACCGAAGCTGCTAAATTATATCCAAACGATAATGCGCCAAAAGATAAATTGACTGAGGTAAATACTAAAATAAAAACACAAGGCGAACAAAATAAAAAAGATAGTGAGTACAATGCCATTATAGCTAAGGCTGATGCTGCTAGGGATTCTGAAAGCTGGGATCCTGCAAAACAATTGTACAAAGAAGCTAATAATGTAAAGCCATCGGAAACTTATCCTCAAGAACAAATTACTTGGATTAATGACAAAATGAAATCTCAATTGGAAGATGAGGTCAATAAACAATATCAAAAAATTATTGATGTTGCTGATAAGCTTTTTGGCGAAGAGAATTATACCAAATCAATAGAGTTATTTAACCGTGCGAAAGGGATGCGTCCAAATGACGAGTATCCAGTTAAGAAAATTGCTGAAATCGAAAAAATATTAGCTGATAATGCGGCTAACGCAGAAAAGGAAAAAGAGTATAGTTATTTGATTGCGCAAGCTGATAATGAATTTGAATCTGAAAATTGGGAAGCAGCGCGTGGTGTTTATAACAAGGCATTAGCAATTATCGATAAGCAATACCCAAAAGATCAAATATCTAAAATTGATGATAAAATTAATGAAGGTAAAAACAAAGAAGAGGCCTATAGTCAATTGATATCAAAAGCGGATGGAGAGTTTGCTGCTGAAGATTGGCAAAACGCCAAAAGCAATTATGAAAAAGCATTGGCGTTGATGCCTAAAGATTATCCAAGAAAACAAATCGATATAATTGAAGCAAAATTAAAAAACTTAGCTGAGAGTAGCGCCTTGGATAAAAAGTACAATGATAAGATAGATGAAGCAGATGCTGCTCGTGATGCAAAAAAATGGGATTCTGCTAAAAGTCTTTACAAAGATGCCAATGGAATTAAACCTTCAGAAACGTATCCGCAAGAGCAAATAGATTGGATTAATAATCAAATGAAAACTGCCTTGGAAGACGAAGTGAACAAACAGTATCAAAAGATTATTGACAAAGCTGATGAATTATTAGCAGCGGAAGAATATGAAAAATCAAAAGGATTATATCAAAGAGCGAAGGATATGCGACCTGCCGATTCCTATCCTCCAAAGAAGATTGCTGAAATTATTGCAATACTAGATAGATTAGCAAAGGAAAATGCTAATTCAGCTGCTCAAAAATTAATTGACGATAAGTACAGTGCTTTTATTGCTCAAGCGGATGCTGCTCGCGATGCAAAAGAATGGGAACCGGCTAAAAAACTTTACAAGGATGCAAATGGTGTGAAACCAGCAGAACCTTATCCTCAAGAACAAATTACTTGGATTAATAATAAAATGAAAACGTCATTAGATGAAGAGGTTAATAAACAATATCAGAAAATTATTGATGTTGCGGATAGGTTGTTTGGCGAAGAAGACTACTTAAAATCTAAGAAACTCTATCAGAGAGCTTCAGGAATGAAACCAGGAGATTCATATCCACCAGAACAAATAAAGAAAATTGATGCATTGATTGCAGCAAAAGCTAATAAGGATAAAGAAAATAATTTGTACTCATCTTATATTCAAACCGGAAATTCTGAGTTTGATACTGAAAAGTATAGAAAAGCATTAAAATCATTTCAAAGCGCACTTGGATTAAAACCGAGTGCTCCTTATCCACAAAAGAAAATAGATGAGATTAATGATATTTTAGATCAATTAGCTGCCGAAAAAGTAGAAAGAGACAAAATAAAGCCTGCAGAGTTCGTTGAGAATCCGTATGGGGAAGAGGTAACTGGGAAATATTCAGAAGATGATGTTAAGTTTATAATGACTAGTGGAAGAATTGATGATAATAATATCAATGATGAAATTATACGAAAAAGAAAAGAGGCTGAGGCATTAAAATTACAATCAAGTACTGATGCTCAGCATGAGCAAGGAGATAAAATTAATGAGGTAAATGAAGAAATGGAAACAAGAATTTCTGAGTTTACAAAAGATGCGGATATTCAAAGAGAGAATAACGCTGATAATATGGTGGAATATAAAGATAAGAATGATGAGGTTTTAAATGGCCGAATTAACATTGGAAGAAATGTTACTTATGATAATAGTGAAGCTAACGAAGCTATGGAAACTCGCATCGCTGAATTTTCTGTAGATTCTGATATTCAACGTCAGGATAATGTCAATTCTATGGAGGACTATAAACAAGTTGATTATAATGGACACGGCGATAGAATAGGGTTTGGAACAGATAGGACTTATGATAATGAGTTGGCAAATGAAACAATGGAAACACGTATTACTGAATTTTCCACTGACTCTGATATTCAACGTCAAGATAATGTTAAATCGATGGAGGACTATAAACAAGGAGATTATTCAGGCCATGGTGAAAGAATAGGGTTTGGAACAGATAGGACTTATGATAATGAGTTGGCAAATGAAACAATGGAAACACGTATTACTGAATTTTCCACTGACTCTGATATTCAACGTCAAGATAATGTTAAATCGATGGAGGACTATAAACAAGGAGATTATTCAGGCCATGGTGAAAGAATAGGGTTTGGAACAGATAGGACTTATGATAATGAGTTGGCAAATGAAACAATGGAAACACGCATTACAGAGTTTTCAGTTGACTCTGATATTCAGAGACAAGACAATGTTAAATCGATGGAGGACTATAAACAAGGGGACTATTCAGACCACGGCGATAGAATTGGATTTGGTACGGATAGAACCTACGATAATGAACTAGCAAATGAAACTATGGAAACACGTATAGCTGAATTTTCAGTTGATTCAGATGATCAACGTCAGGACAATGTGAAGTCAATGGATCATTATCAAGAAAAAGAATGGGCAATTCAAGCGATTCGTACAGAGACAACTTCGGATAAAAACTACAACACATTTGAAGAGCATGAAGACATGTTAACCAAAAGAAACGAGGAAATGAATGATGCTGACAATCCCCGAGAACGAAATGCAGAAGCTGTTGGAAAGTATGAAGATGATTTAAAGGATATGGGTAGTGAGTACTACAATAAAGATAAGGATGCAGGAATGGAGAACGCAGACGAAATGGATAGAGTTAAAAACCAGAGCCCAACCATGTTTGTAGACGAGAACCAACAGAAATTAGCTGCGCAATATCCAGAAGGAATTACTGAGAAAATGTTTGAAAGAAGAAATGGACGGGGAGATGTGATTGAAGTAACAATTTTAAGAATAGTTGTAACTGGGTTAAAAGGTGATGAGTATAAGAAAGTGTCAACCAAATGGGGAACTACCTACTTCAAGAATGGTGGAATAATCTCTGAGTATATTTGGGATACTGAAACGAATTAAGCTTCTTGCACTTCTTTGTATCGGAAACAATCTGTTCCATGATCATTAACCATTCCAGTTGCTTGCATATGAGCATAGATAACGGTTGATCCAACAAATTTAAACCCTCTCTTTTTTAAGTCTTTACTAATGGTGTCTGATAATTCAGTTTTGGCAGGGATTTGAGACATTTCTACGAATCCATTTTGAATTGGTGTGTTTGCAACAAAGTCCCATATGTAGGTGCTAAACGAACCAAATGCTTTTTGAATTTCCATAAAAGCAATTGCGTTGGAAATTGTAGCTTTAATTTTTAGTTTATTTCTAATAATCCCTGCATCCTGAAGTAAAGAGTCAATTTTATTTTGATCGTAAAGAGCCACTTTTTTATAGTCAAAATTATCGAAAGCTTTTCTGAAGTTTTCTCTTTTTCGTAGAACAGTAATCCAACTCAAACCTGCTTGAAATGTCTCTAATATTAGAAACTCAAAAAGCTTGTTCTCGTCTCTAAGTGGAACGCCCCATTCTGTATCATGGTATTCTATATAAAGGGGGTCTTTTCCACACCAAGTGCACCTTGTTTTTTCCATACATAAGTTTATTTAAAAGGTTTATATCCAAATTAAAACCTTCAAATTTAAGCTTCTAATAGCCCCGTCTTAACCAATAAAGCTTTGGTAGAAGGCTCTTTCCCTCTAAACTTTTTATAAAGCTCCATTGGGTGTTCACTTCCTCCTTTAGATAAAATGTTTTCTAAAAAGTTGGTAGCCGTTTCCTTGTTGTAAATTCCTGTTTCTTTAAAAAGTTCGAAAGTGTCAGCTTCTAAAACTTCTGCCCATTTGTAACTATAATATCCAGCGGAATATCCTCCTTGGAAAATATGAGAAAAAGCACACGAAGTTGTAGTTTCTTTAGAGGGGGGGAATAACTCAGTTTCTTTCGTTGCATTGGCTTCAAACGAATAAACACTATCGGTAGGGATAGAAGTTAGGTTATGCCAAGACATATCTAATCTTCCTAATCCAACTTGTCTCACCGTTTGATATCCGCTTAAGAAATTAGCACTGTTTTTAATTTTCTGAACCAAATCAATCGGGATAATTTCATCTGTTTGGTAATGGCGAGCAAACAAGTCTAAACATTCTTTTTCGTAACACCAGTTTTCCATTAATTGAGATGGTAATTCTACAAAATCCCAATAAACAGATGTTCCACTTAAGCTTTCATAATAACCATTTGCCATCATTCCATGTAGCGCATGTCCAAATTCGTGGAATAGCGTTGTTACTTCCCCAAATGTCAGTAAAGAAGGTTTTGTATCTGTTGGTTTGGTGAAATTACAAACGATGGAAACCAATGGTCTCGTATCGATACCGTCGTATTTGTTTTGACCACTAAATGATGTCATCCATGCACCATCTCTTTTTCCTGGTCTAGGAAAGAAATCTGCATAAAAAACGGAGATGTGTTTTCCGTCTTTGTCTTTAACATCATAGGTAATAACATCTTCATGGTATTTTTGAATGTTATCTAGCTCTTCAAAAGTAATTCCGTATAATTTTTCTGCAGTTACAAAAGCACCTTCAATTACTTTTTCCAATTGGAAATAAGGTTTCAATATTTCGTCATTGATAGCAAATTTTTCATTTTTTAATTTTTCAGAATAATAAGAAAAGTCCCATCGTTCGATAGGGTTTGGTCCATTTAAAGAATCACTGATATCCTGGATTTCTTTCATTTCTTTTTTGGCTACTGGTAAAGCATGCTCCAATAATTCATCCAATAATTGATAAACCTTTACCGGCTTTTCGGCCATTCTCTCTTCTAATATTAAATCAGCATGAGAAGAATATCCTAATAAATTGGCTTTTTTATGTCTTAGTTTGGCAATCTCTTGGACGTTGTTTTCATTGTTGTTTTCATCATTTTGAAAAGCCCTTGAACCAAATGCTAAGTACAGCTTTTTACGTAACTCTCTGTTTTCAGAATATTTCATAAAAGGAATGTATGAAGGATATTCAAGCGTAATGAGCCAACAATTTTCTTTTCCTTTAGCTTTAGCAGCCATTGAGCAAGCTTCTCTAAAACCATCAGGAAGTCCAACTAAATCATTTTCATTATCAATCCACATTTCAAAAGCATTGGATGCTTTCAATAGATTTTCCCCAAAAGTTAAGCTCAGTTTTGAAAGGTCAGTATTTAACTTTTTTAAAGTTTCTTTATCTTCTCCTTCTAGGTTTGCACCATTTCGTACAAAGCTTTTATATGTTTTTGAACGAAGCATTTTTTGTTCAGCGTTTAAAGCTTCATTAGCTGTATTATCATAAGCTTCTTTAATGCGAGTAAATAATTGTTCATCCATTAAAATGTCGTTCGAATAAGCCGTTAGCATGGGAGATAACTCCTGTGCTAATTGTTGCATTTCTTCACTTGTTTCAGAACTATTTAAATTAAAGAAGACACTAGAAGCCGTATCTAATAATTTTCCACATCGTTCCAATGCTTCAAAAGTATTTTTAAAGTTTGCTGGAAGTGGATTGTTTTTAATTACTTCGATTTCCTCTTTTCCCATTTCAATGCCTTTTTCCATAGCGGGCATGTAATGCTCTAATTTTATTTCTTCAAATGGAATTGTATTATAAGGAGTATTAAATTCTGAAAGTAGTAATGGATTACTCATAATGTTTTGATTGTATTATTGTGTTCTCACAAAGTAAATGAATTTTGATTTAGTTGATTATCTTTATTCGCAAATATTCAATATGAAATTTATAATCGCTCTCATTTCTGTACTATTTGGTTTTAATTTTTACTCTCAATCGGAAAACAAGTCACCCTTGTCTATTTCGGATATAATGAAGGGAGAAGGTTTTATTGGGAACCTACCACATAGTATTCAATGGATGCCGAATAATAAAGTGTTGTTTAAGCAAGACCAGAATAACAATAGAGTTGATGAATATTATTTATTGGACATAACAACAAAAGATATTTTGCAAGTACCAGCAAAAGATTTGACTCTATTACCTGAGAATGGATTTGAAAAGTATATAAACTCGAATCGTTCATTTTATGTAAATAATTCATCATTACGATCATGGCAAGAAGGTGCTAATTCATCTGAGTTATTGATGTATGAATTGGGAGGTATTGGAAATGTTAATAGTGTAGGTAATCCTGATGTTATTTATTTCCAAAAAAGAAAAAACATTTACAGGTTTCATCTAAATAAATCTTTGGTAGAACAGGTGACAAATTTTAAGCATGGTAATGAAGAAAATGAAAGGCAGCTATCAGAAGAAAAGCAATACCTGCAAAACCAGCAGTTAGAGTTATTTGATGTTTTGGTTGTTGCAAAACAGAGAAAAAAAGAACAAGATAATTTTAATGAAGCTAAAGGACTGGAGACACCACTTGAAATTTATACAGGTGATAATTACTTAAATTCCATAATTGTTTCACCAGATGAGAAATATATTTCTTTTATTCTCTCCATGTATCCTGAATCGGAACCTACGCACGTGGAAGGGCATATTACGCAATCGGGATGGACAAAACCTATTTCTGCCAGATCAAAAATTGGAAGAAAAGATGCTACTCATAAACTGGGAGTTTTCAATATAGAGGCTAATGAAGTGATTTACGTTTCTATAGATAATCTCGAGGGTATTTTGGATAAGCCTTACTACTTACAATCTTATAATAAGGGTGATTTGAAATATAAAACTTCTAAAAATGTAATATTTCATGGACCCTATTTTACAGAAAAGGGTAAAGCAATAATTGAGGTTAAATCTTACGATAACAAAGACAGGTGGATTGCTTTACTAAATTTAGAGACTGGGGTTTTAACACAAATTGAGCATCAACATGATGAAGCTTGGATTGGTGGCCCAGGAATTAGTAGTTGGAATGAAGTGCCTGGTAATATTGGATGGTTGAGAGATAATAAAACCGTTTATTTTCAATCAGAGGAAACGGGGTTTTCGCATTTGTATTTGTACGATACTGAGAAAGATAAAAAGAAGCAGCTGACACAAGGGAAGTTTGAAATTCATTCTGCGCAGTTATCTAATGACGGAAGTAAATTTTATGTTTCAGCGAATAAAAAGCATGCAGGAAATAGAGAATTTTATCATTTAGATATTAAATCTAAAAAATGGACATCAATTCTAACTAAAGATGGCAATTATGAAGTTGAGATTTCTCCAGATGAAAAGTACTTGGCTTATCGTTATTCATATAAAAACAAACCTTGGGAGATTTATGTAACAGAGAATAAAGAGGGAAATATATCTGCTCAAGTAACAAGTTCGCTGAACCCAATTTTTGAAGATTACAGTTGGAGAGCTCCAGAAGTAATCTCCTTCAAAGCTGAAGACGGAGCAGATGTCTCAGCTAGAATTTATAAACCAACTACTGAAAATAATAACCATGCGGCGGTTATATTTGTACATGGTGCTGGTTACCTCCAAAACGCTCACAATTGGTGGAGTGGATATTACCGTGAATATATGTTTCATAATTTGCTAGTAGATAATGGTTATACAGTGTTAGATATTGATTATCGTGCTTCAAAAGGATACGGCAGGGATTGGAGAACTGGAATATACCGATACATGGGAGGGAAAGACTTGTCTGATCAAGTAGATGGTCGTAAATACTTGATTGAACAATGTGGTGTAGACTCCAATAGAGTGGGAATGTATGGTGGGTCTTATGGCGGATTTATATCGATAATGGCTATGCTAACTACCGATAAATTCCCTTGTGCTGCAGCAATTCGTTCGGTGACTGATTGGGCACACTATAACCATGAGTACACCTCTAATATTTTAAATACGCCTGTTCTAGACAGTATTGCCTATCGAAGAAGCTCTCCAATCTATTTTGCCGATAATTTAAAAGGTAAATTACTTATGCTACATGGAATGGTAGATGATAATGTACAATATCAAGATGTTGTTCGATTGTCACAACGGTTTATTGAATTAGGAAAATCAGATTGGGACCTAGTTGGTTATCCAGTAGAACCGCATGGTTTTAAAGAAGCAACGAGTTGGACTGATGAATACAAACGAATCTTTAAATTGTTTCAAGAAAATTTGAGATAGTTCACCTTCAATGGTTATGCCATTACAAAGGAGGAACGACTGTGGCAATCTCATTCATTAAAATTAGATTGCTACGCCTTATCTAGGGTTCGCAATGAGGTAATCAAAGCGAGACTAACTCATCAATTGATAAGTAATAAAACTTCCCAAATATGCCATTCCTGTGAAAACAAGAAACTGAGTAATCGCAAATTTCCACTTACCTGTTTCTTGTTTTACAATCGCTATGGTACTCATACATTGTAGTGCAAAGACATAGAAAATTAATAGTGAGAATGCGGTAGGTTTATCAAAATGTATGGATGCCAGAGCTTCTTTCGAGTTTTTATCACTTCCAACACTATAAATAGTCGTCATGGTTCCAACAAATACTTCTCTTGCAGCAAAGGAGCTGATTAATGCAATCCCTACTTTCCAATCAAAACCTAATGGTTTTATTACAGGTTCAATCGATTTCCCAAAGTAACCCATGTAAGAATATTCCAGCCTTTCAGAAGCTTTCATTGTTTCGATTTCTTCAATTGTGTGACTTTCAAGCAGTAACTCCGAAGTATATTTCGTTTCAATTCGTTCCATATCAGAAGATGGACCAAAAGAAGATAAAAACCACAATACAACAGAGGCGATTAATATTATTTTTCCTGCTTCAACTACAAAGGTTTTCCCTTTGTTAATCATAGTGGAGAATACATTTTTAAATGTTGGGATCCCGTATTTAGGAAGTTCCATTATGAAAGAGGATTTTTCCTTTATTTTAAGAAATTTATTCATAACAATGGCTATCAATAAACTAAAAACTATTCCTAATAGGTATAGCCCCATCATAAATAATCCTTGAAGGCTTATAACACCTCCAACCATTTCGTTTGGGACAATGAAAGCAGTTAGGAAAACATATACAGGTAAACGAGCAGAACAGCTCATTAAGGGTGTTATAAAAATAGTTATTAAACGTTCTTTTCGACTTTCAATGCTTCTTGCAGCCATAATAGCTGGAACACTACATGCAAAACCACCAACAAGTGGAATGACAGATTTACCATTCATTCCGAACATTCGCAAAAAGCGATCTGACATAAAACTAATTCTCGATAAGTAACCTGAATCTTCAAGTACCGTAATTAGTCCAAATAAAATCATAATTTGAGGAAGGAAAACCAATATGCCACTAATTCCTGCGAGTAATCCTTCCGTTATAAAATTTGATATATGTCCTTCAGGAAGGGCGTTTGAAATAGTGTCAGAAAGGTACGCTAGACCATTAGTAATAGCTTCCATTGGTATTTGAGCCAATGTAAATACTGATTGAAATAATAAGAAAAAAACACTAATAAAAATTAAAAATCCCCAAACCGGATGCGTTACAATTTTATCAATTTTATTGGTTGTGTCATTGTCATCACTTTGTATTTCAGAAACAACATTTGAAGTTATTATTTCATTAATTTTTTCGTACCGATTATTGATTTCGTGTAATTCAGCTTCGTTTCGATTGTAACTACTATTTTGGATTACTAAATTGTAAAATTCTGGGTCTGCTAGCCAATCAAGGTTATCTCTGTTGTTTAAAGTTTTAAAAAGGCGGTAAGCATTTTCTTCAGGGTACTTATCTAAAAGAACTCCCAAGGTTTTTCCTCCTATTTTTTTAACATCAATAACTGGCTCCCCTTTTCGAGACCGTTCAGCTACAAATTTAGCTTTTAGGCTAGCAGCGGATTCTTTCTTTGCACTAATTTCAACAATGGGAACATTTAAAGCTTTACGAACACCTTCTATATCAACTTGAATGTTTTTCTTCTTTGCAACATCTGACATGTTCAAAGCCACAATAACTGGAAATCCAAGATCAATAATTTGAGTGACTAAAAATAAATTTCTTTTCAAGTTGGTTACATCCACGATAAGAACCACTACATCGGGAAAAGATTCATTTTCTTTATTCAACAAAATGTCTTGAACTACACTTTCATCAGGAGATGTTGAAGATAAGCTATAGGAGCCTGGTAAATCTATTATTTCATATTTCTGGCCATCAGCCATTGTGCTTATTCCAGCTCTTTTTTCAACCGTAACACCCGGAAAATTCCCAACTTTTTGATTTAGTCCGGTCAATTTATTGAAAAGAGTTGTTTTGCCACAATTCGGATTCCCAACTAACGCTATCTTAATTCTCCTGCTCAACTCCTTATTTTGAATGGTTCTAAGTTTTTACAAATATCACAACTGAAAACAGATTTTCCAATACCACTTTTAGGGTATTATTTAGATTGATTAAAAATAATAATATTTTTAAAAATATTCCAAATCCTTTTGGTAGTGGTGGATTCAGAGGTGTTGGTCATTTTTAGAGAATCAATATACCCTAAAAGTGGTATTGCTATCTTACAATTCGGCATCTACTTTTGGGGTGTTAAATTAATTAGATTGATTCTAAATAGATGAAATATCATAACAAACGTAAACGATAATAAAATGAAAAAGATAGGACTGAATTTAATGATGTTGTTTAGTGTTATAGTAACACAGGCACAAGTTACTTCCGCGGATAGTACAACCAATGAACCGATGAATACTGCTCAAAATATATTAGCAGGTAATGGAGGTAAATCAATAACGGTAGCTGGTTATGGAGAGGTTCATTATAATCAACAATTTAATGATACATTAAGTCATAATGGGAAGATGGATGTGCACCGCGTGATAATGTTTTTGGGATATAAATTCAGCGATAAAACTTCATTTATAACTGAATTGGAATTTGAACATGTTAAAGAATTATATGTAGAACAAGCATTTTTGCAACATAACTTGCATGAAAATATTAATTTCAGAACAGGGTTAATGCTAATTCCTATGGGAATTGTAAATGAGTACCATGAGCCAACAACCTTTAATGGAGTAGAAAGACCAAATGTTGATAGCAAAATTATCCCGACAACATGGAGAGAAATTGGAGCAGGATTTTCTGGTAAGTTTCCTAGTGCTTCGTTGAGGTATCAGTTGTATGCAGTAAATGGTTTTTTAAGTTATAATGGTGTAGGAAAAATAGGAGGGTCCTCAGGATATCGTTCTGGAAGACAAAAAGGAGCAGAAGCAATATTTACAACTCCGAACTTGTCAGGAAAGTTAGATTTTTATGGATTAAAAGGATTGAAACTGGGGCTGTCTGGGTATTTTGGAGGCACCCAATCTACTGCATACAACAATTTGGATAAGAGCGATGCGGACGCAGTTGCAGCGGCTGATTCATCTGTTATTAATATTTCAATGGTTGGAATTGATGCTCGTTACCAAAACAAAGGTTTTAAAGCTAGAGGTCAATTTATTTACAGTAATAATGACAATTCTGAAGCTTATAACGCATATACAGGGAAAGACTTAGGTTCGAGTTTTGTTGGCTATTATATTGAAGCTAGTTATGATATTATGACTCTAATCGATAAAGAATCGAAAATGGAATTAAATATTTTTGGACGTTATGAAAATTATGACACGCACAATTCAGTATTAAGTATGGATAGAGACCTTTCATATGGTAGACTTGATTATACAACTGGGATTGGATTAAAATTAGCTAATGGTGCTATGTTAAAAGCAGATTATCAACAGTTTATTAATATAGATCCAACTACAGATGCTAAACATCAAATCAATCTTGGATTTGGGGTATGGTTTTAGATAGGTTACTGAGAAATTATTTATAGTTTGATTGGGAATTGGAATTATAAGAGTATAGTTCCAATTTCCTATTTTACTTAATACCTTTGTTAGATGAAAATATTTATCCTTATTTCTGTTCTTGCCTTTGGCGTTACACTTCAAGATGTTCCATGGCTAGATAAAAATGGTCAAAAAAGAATAGACAAAACATTTGCGAAATTATGGAAGGATCAAAACGTTAAAACGGTTAATCTGGATATTTCCATCGAAGATCAAAAAGAGTTAGGTTTTAAAATAAGAAAACAAACGTTATATAAAGTCTTTGCAGATGCTAACCATGAGGGATACATGTATCTGGATAAGGCGCCAAGTAAATTCGATAAATTTGACTACATGGTCATTTATAACCCTGATTTAACCATTAAAGTTGTTAAAATATTAGTGTATAGAGAAGATCAGGGAGGTGAGATAATGAGTAGTTCATTCTTAAAGCAATTTAAAGGAAAGAACCATTTTTCAAAATTTGAATTAGGTAAAGATATTCAAGGAATTTCAGGAGCAACAATTTCTTGTCGTTCAACAGTAGAAGGAGTAAAGAAATTATCAAAGAGGATTTATAAAATGAATCAATTGGGTAAACTTTGATGGATATTAAAATATTTTGTTAATTTGGCTTTGATTGTGAGTAAAATATGATGACAACGCAAGAATATGAATTAGTAGAGTATTTGAAACAACACCCTGTTGTAATGAATAATACTGTATTAGTAGATAAAGCTATTATTGAAAAATCATTGTCCTATTTACTAGAGAATGAAATCACCATAAAATCCTTGTCTTTTGTCAGTATGTCTGAAAATGGTGTAGAAAAAATAGAAAATCAAAATATCCAGTATCTGGATAAACAAGCTTCTTTGGAAAAGATGATTAAAGATGTTTCAAAAGTTTTAGTGGATTATTCACATATTGAAATTTCTATTAGATTAAAAAATCAGCCTTGAATCTAGAGGGAAAAATACATGGGTTGCCTTCAATTGCCAAGGCATTGGTATTTGCTTTTTTACTTACATTAAGTTTTGGCTATTTTACAGGTATTTTATTTGTAAAACATACCACTGAATTCACTCCTCAAGGAGTTGAAGAAAGTTATAATGGTAACCAGACAGATGAGATAGTAGCAGAAGAAGACTGGGAGAATGATGACTGGGAAGAGGAAGAAAATGCTGAGCCAATAAAATATAAGAAGTCAGAACAGGAAATAATATCTATTGTACATTCTCATGTAATTTCATTTTCATTAATTTTCTTATCGTTAGGCATAATATTGCTGTTGACTTCGATCCCTCTTTGGTTGAAAAAGATATTAATTATTGAGCCATTTATATCAATAATTTTAACCTTTGGAGGTATCTGGATGCTTTGGAAAGATATTACATGGATGAAATATGTAGTGATGTGTTCTGGGATTTTATTGACAATTACTTTTAGTCTTTCGGTGCTATTAGTAATTCAACAATTGTTTAAAAAGTCAAAAGCTTAAATTAAGCCTTCTTTTTGGTAAGTTTTAACTCCAAGTTGAATCATTTCCTGAACTTCTTTTTTCAAATCTTCATCCAAGTTTTTGATATGAAAGCAACTTTTTCCCTTTAGCATTTTACGCATTTCAGGTGAGATGTCTTTATAAGTATCAACATGTGTATAAATAGGGAAGAAGTACAAACGAATATCTTTTGGTTTTGGGACAACTGTAGCGAAATAGTAACCGTCTACTTTCTTTTTGCCTTGCATAGCTTCGATTGTTCCAGTTACCTCAAAACTAGCATCTGTATCTTTTGTAATTTTAAGAGTGGGTTGTTGTGAAGTAAGGCACTCTTTCAAGTAAGCCTGTATGTCAGAAAGTTCCATTTTTTATTCTCCCATTTTTAATGTGTGCCCCATCTTATCTTTCTTAGTTTTAAGATAAGATTCATTGTGTTCATTACAGCCAACTTCAATTGCAACATTTTCAACTATTTCTAAACCATAACCAATCAATCCAGTACGTTTTTTTGGGTTGTTAGTCATTAAACGCATTTTTCGAACACCTAGGCTTCTTAAAATTTGAGCGCCAATACCATAATCTCTTTGATCAGCTTGGAAACCAAGTTTTATATTAGCTTCAACCGTATCATATCCTTCTTCTTGAAGTTTATATGCTTTCAGTTTACTAACCAAACCAATTCCTCTACCTTCTTGATTCATATAAAGAACAACTCCTTTACCTTCTTTTTCAATTTGATCTAAAGCGTTTGCTAATTGAGGTCCGCAATCACATCTTAAAGAATCTAATATATCTCCAGTAAAGCAAGAAGAATGAACTCTTACTAGTACATCGTCCTCCTCTGTCCAACTACCCTTAGTAATTGCTAAATGTTCCTCTCCAGACGTTGTTTGTTTATAAGCAGCCAATTTAAAGTGCCCATGTTTTGTAGGCATGTCTACTTCAACTATTTTTTCTATAAGAGATTCGTTTCGTAACCTGTAGTTGATCAAATCCTCTATGCTGACCAATTTTAAATCAAACCTTTTTGCGATTTCAATTAGCTGTGGTAATCTAGCCATTGACCCGTCTTCATTTAGTATTTCTACGATTACTCCAGCAGCGTCAAATCCTGCTAATCTAGCAAAGTCAATTGCAGCTTCAGTATGTCCAGCTCTTCTTAATACACCTCCAGCTTTTGCTCTTAAAGGAAAAATATGGCCTGGTTTTCCCAGTTCATTTGGTTTTGTATTAGGGTCAGTTAAGGCTTTAACCGTTTCGTATCTGTCACTAGCAGAAATTCCAGTGGTAGTTCCATGCCCTATAACATCCACTGAGACTGTAAATGGAGTTTCAAACTGTGCGCTATTGTTTTGAACCATTAGATCCAATCCTAATTCATCGCATCGACTTTCCACTAAAGGAGCACAAATTAACCCACGACCATGGGTGGCCATAAAATTGATGATTTCAGGAGTAACATTTTTTGCGGCAGTTAAAAAATCACCTTCGTTCTCTCTGTTTTCATCATCTACAACGATGATAACTTTCCCTTGTTTGATATCTTCTATCGCGTCTTCTATTGAATCTAATTGAAATTCCATATCCTGTATAATAAGGGCACAAAGATAAGGTTAAATAGAGATGTTTCTATTTATTACTTCTTGTTTTCGATTAATTGCATTAATTTTTGGGTTGAACCTGCCCAATTGAAAGTGTTTTCTACATATTCCTTTCCTGCTTTTGCGATGGAATTGCTTTTTTCACTATTAGAAAGTAATTCAAGAATTAGTTGTTGGTATTGTTCAGGTGTTTCTCCAATTAATATCTCCTTATTATTAGTGGCATTAAGTGCATTATTTGCCAAATTAGATGTGATGCATGGAATTTCCATGGCCATTGCTTCTAGTAATTTGTTTTGAAGGCCAGTACCAATATTCAATGGTGCGAAAAATATTCTCCCTTTGGCGTATGATTCCCTGATGTCATCTACCCAACCTGAAACAGTAATATATTTCGATTCAAGATCGGTTACTGCTTTGGTAGGAGAAGAGCCTGAGAGCAGGATTTTAATATCTGTTTTTTCTTTGATTAATAAAGGTAAAATTTCTTTTGCTATAAATAATGCACTTTCAATATTGGGTGCATAACGCATGTTTCCTACAAATACTATGTCATATTCTTTGTCAATTGTTAAAGGAGTAAACTTTGATAGATCAATTCCATTTGGGATAATTTCAATTTTATTACGGTTTGGGTGAAAAATTAACTCTTGATCTTGTTGGGAAATGATTGTTTTGTTTTCAAAGTATTCAAATATTAAATTCTCATATTTTTTTAACCTTTGAAACTCTGCTTTAATAAATGGTTTTTTCCAGCCCCCATTTTCAATACGCCTTTCCATTCCTTTTGAGAAGGTATCCATATAATCCAGTGTTTTAGGAATGGAATGTTCATTTTTAACATATTCCGTTGTTCGGAGCAATTGGCAATAAATATGCTCTGGCTGAATGTCTTTTATTAGTTGCTTTATTTTTCGGTGTGCATGTGCTTGATAAAAATACCAAACTTGAAAAGGGAGGGATGAAAATAACCCTATAAATAGATTTATAGCAATTTGCCATTTCCGTAATTTGATAACAGTAACACTTTTGCAAAAAGATTCTAATTCATTTAAATGTTCTGAAGATATATTATCGTCATCCAAGCAGCATAAATGAATTTCATGAAAAGCGGAGAGTTCCTTAATTTGATAATAAGCACGTAATTTGTCTCCTTTGTCTAAAGGATATGGGAAACGAGAAAGAAGCACGAATATTTTCATGCATTTAAAACTTTATCGTAAAATGAAAGTAGTTTTTCAGTTATACGTTGGTTATTGTAAAAAGTCTCAACTAGTTTTTTCCCGTTCTGTCCAATTTCATAGAGTTTTTCTGGATTAGCTTTCAGCCAGATGAGTTTGTCGTTAAATTCTTTTGCATTGTTTGCAATTAGGATGTTTTCTCCGTCTTTGTAATCAATTCCTTCAGCTCCAATTTTTGTTGAGATAATCACACGCCCCAATGCCATTCCTTCAATTATTTTTACACGCATCCCGCCTGCGGATAATAGAGGTACAATCATAATATCATGGGACAACATAAAGTCTTGAGCGCTGTCAACCTCTGTATGATTAATCATATTTGGGATTTCTTTTTCAATCAACCATTCAGGCATAGATCTTCCGGCAATGTGTAATTCCAGATCTTTATTGGATTTTAAGACCGTAGGCCATACTTCCTCTAAAAACCACGAAATACCTTCCATATTTGGTTTCCAGTCCATTGCTCCAATGTGAAAAAGTCTAAATTGATTAACAAGATTCATTCGTAATTGATAATCAGAATTGTAAGCTTTTAAGCTAATTCCAAATGGGATGGTTGTCATTGGTTTTTTACATCCAAGTTGAACGTATTTTTCTTGATCTTGAGAGCTTATGCATGCAACTCCATCTATTGAAGAAAGAATATTCGTTTCGTATTTTTTTAATTGCTTTGCTAATATTTTTAAATAGACTTTTTTAGCTGGGTTAGCTGGTGCAATAGCGAGACGTTGCCATATCATGTATTCCAAATTATGAGACCGGAGAATGATTTTAGCTTTGGAAAACCTCCTTATTGTATGTGCATAAGGTGTCATAAATAGACTTTCCAAATGGATAATATCGTATTCATTTTTCTCGAGTGTTTTTCGTAAAAGAATATCAAAATCTGTAGAAAAGAAACGACTTATGTTATAAGAGTCAGATGTAACCAAACTTGAGAATGCATCAACTAGGTTAATTTTGGTATCAACAAAAACACTTTCGATATTGGTAGTTGAAAGGTAGTTGGCGTTATAATGCATTTTGTCAAAAGGATGCTTTTGAGTACTTATGGTTAGAACCTTTATATTAATGCTATTTTCAATAAACCCTTTAGTAATATTGTTTATCGCTATGCAGCCTCCGTCAACAGCCGGTTGTGGTGGTTTATGACATAATTGTAAGACCCTCATTTTTTCTTTTTTCCAAAATTAAATTTAAATAGCTTTTGGTAAAACTCCATGTCAAATAATTTAGAATCATTATTTGCTTTATAGAAAATGAAAATAGCTATTGGGCTTAAGACTATAGCACTTAACCACATTCCCAGTGTGACGTTAATTTCTTCAGCCATTGACATTTCATCACCAGCTCTCGTGAGTATAAAATAGACAAGAAATAAAAGAATAGCAATAATTACTGGCCAGCCTAATCCACCTTTCTTTACAATAGCCCCTAAAGGAGCCCCTAAAAAAAATAGCATCATACAGGCATAAGCAAGTGTGTATTTTCTATGCCATTCCACATCTAGTGTCGATAAATATTGCCGTGTGTGCTGTACCCTTCTTTTGTCCATTTCCAGCGTTCTTTGCGTGTTTTTGACAGACGTAATGGCAGCATGAATATTCCTTTTTTGATTTGGTTTTGACAGCGCTTGAAAATAATTCTCCGATGGAGAAATAGTGTCAAATCCTCCACTTGAATCTCTTTTTATTCTTAGAATGGAAAGCGTATTATTCATAAACGTTGTTGTTCTTTCAATTCTTTTGGTTGTTTCTTCTGCAGTAGAATCCTTTAACTCTTGTATTTGACTTAGACTTAATAAATATTCAGGGTTTTCATAAACGTCATCTTCACTTTTTTCAAATTCCATTGAAGTAAGATTGAAACTTAAAGAGGCTTTATCAAAATAATAACGCATAAAAGGCATTTCAGAATTACTTACTGCACTCGGATCCATTTCTTGAACAATGTAGCCATCAACTAAATCTAAGAGTAATTTTTTTTTGTCTTTAGATTGTGAAATTTTACCTTGTTGAGCCCTTATTATTCTCTTGTAATCACGAGGGTCAGTGGTAATTTTATTAGGTTTTAAAGTCCCCGAGTAGTCATAAATAACAAGGTCGTATAATTCTTGGCCATCATCACTTTTTTTACCTACCCGAATGCTGAAGTTTTCCATTTCATTATAAAAAATACCTTCTTTCAATATAATTGCTGCTTTGGTGTTTTGAATGTCAGTAATCAGTACTTGCATTTTAAATTTTGCTAATGGCCACAAATTATTTGAAAAGAAAAAAGCACCAGCGGATACAAATACCATCAATACGATTAAGGGTTTCATTATTTTAGTTAATGATAATCCTGAAGCTTTCATGGCAGTAAGTTCATTGTGTTCGCCTAAATTACCAAATGCCATAATAGAGGCTAATAAAATAGAGAGAGGTAATGCTACTGGTACCCAGGTAGCAGATGCGTAAAATAGCAATTCAAGGATAATGTACCATTCCAATCCTTTACCCATGAAATCGTCAACATACAGCCATACAAATTGCATGTCTAAAATGACCATCCATATCATAAAGTTAAGAATGAAAGGACCAATAAAAGCTTTAAGAACAACCCACCCAAGTTTTTTCAAGACAGAGTGTATTTAATTATATTAGAAAAATAGAACGGTTTTTTTACAAAGATATTACCCTCCAATAACTTGTTTTAATTTACTAACAGTGTTGTCCCAAAGAAGTTTTGCTTCTTCAAGTTCATCTTCGTCTGCAAAATCAGTAACAATCAAAGCAACTTCTTTCGTTAGAGCATCAATGTTAATTAATAATTCAAAATAGTAATCTTCTCCTTCATCATCTTCCCACTGAAAACGAATAGAATCACCTTTCTTCTGTTGCATGAGTTTAGCAACTTCTTCATCTCCATCCCAAAAGAACGTGTAACGATCATCTTTAATGTTTACATCATCTGCGAACCATTCTGATAACCCACTAGGAGTCGTAATACATGTAAATAATATATTAGGTGATGTATTTACTATATATTCTAATTCGTATTTTATTTTTTCCATTATACTAATGTCTAAATTGTCCAAATTGTTGGACTCGCACAATATAATAAAATATATCTGCTTCTAGTATGATTTAACAATTAATAATAGATTATTGTCATATTTACTCATTTTAAAAAAAAAATGGAAAGACTTTTAAAATATCCTTAAAGAAATATCTTGTAGTTAAAGAGAATTTATATATTTGCGCCCTCTTAATCGAGGCGCGGTAGCTCAGTTGGTTAGAGCGCAGGATTCATAATACAGAGGACGGACAAAAAGTTGTTTGTTTTAAATTGAAAAGAGAATAACCAAAAAACAGCAAATTTCTAAGGGGGAATTAAAAGCTGAAAACATCATAAGGCGCGGTAGCTCAGTTGGTTAGAGCGTTGGATTCATAACCCAGAGGCCGAGAGTTCAAGTCTCTCTCGCGCTACAAAAGAGGTAAATCTCTTACAAAAAAGGCACTCGAAAGAGTGCCTTTTTTTGGTTGGAGTAAACATAGGGAGTAAACATCTTTCAACTTTTTGGGTCATTAAATACAGAAAAGTCACTAGCTTTTTCAACCATTTTCTTGTTATTAATGTAATGCTTTTTTAGTACCGCCATATTCGCATGGTCACTTATTAAATTAGCACTTTCTCCAAAGTGATTGGCCAAAGCTGTCAAATAAGTTTTCCTCAAGTTTTTAAGTTTAATTTCTTTTTGTATTCCTGTTATTTTCCAAAAATGCGTGAATGCCTTAGAAACTTTATCTATTAATGTCTTTCTTGATGACTGCTCATTCAAGCCTATAATGTACTTGTCAGTATTTCTATTAGTTACATAATCCAATTCATATAGCATTTGTCTCATAGAAGTTGTTATAGGAATGAGTTTGTACTGTTTGCTTTTTGTTTCTTCAATATCCTTGGCTCGATTAATTTTAAAATTTTCAACCTTTATAAACTTTGGCTTTTTATTATTATTTTCAACTATATTAGAAAACTTTAATGTCATAAACTCTTCTCTTCTTAATCCCGTTTCAAGAGCTATTTTAAATGCGTGTTTAATCCAATCTCTGAACATATTTCTTTGTTCGCCAGTAGAGTATTCCATTAATCCGTTTTCTGGCCTGACAGCTTCAATTAACTTATCGAATTCATCCTTCTCAATTATTTCATTATTTGTAACCTGTGCTTTACGAGTTACTTCTTTGAAGGGGTTTTTGAATTTATAATTCTTTCTTTCGATTAACCAACTAATAAATTGCCTCAATGCTGCCATATATTTATTGTAGGTTGCATTAGCCAATTTTTTTGTGCTTAACAAGTAGTTATGAATCATTGCAACAATCTTATCATTGATAGAATATATTTCAATAATGGTGTGATCTATTTTGTTTTTTATTAGACTTTCGCAGAAATACCTAAAGATTCGGTCAATATCATGAATATGACCTTTGGATCGATTTTTTTGCATGTGTGATTCAACACCATCATTATTCAAGTAGCTAATATACATTGCCATACATTCAATTAGTAGATGAGGCTTAGCTTCTGTATTATCTATTAGAATGGAAGTTTTCTGATAGCTATTTGCTTCTAATTCATGTTCAAATTGAATTTTCTCTTTTATAGCTTCATTTATATCGCGAGTATCCAAAATCTTAGTTCGCTTCTTCTTGCTATCAGTTCCAGGGATCGCTCGAATGATTTTAAATTTATGATACTCTGGAAACTTACAAGAACTTAATCTTTTACCAGTTTTCCCACAGATTCTCGTTGAAGTCAACCTTTTGCATTTAGAACAATAGGTGTGTAACCCTTTTGTTTTCTCTCTTGAATCAATAATTAACGGTTTTAAAGAGCTCATAATTTTTTGATTTTGTTTAGAAAGGACTTTTCAATGGTTGTATTCGGCTTATACTTATCTGCAATTTTCTTTTGAATTCTATACCCAGGTAATAGGTTAGCTAGATTTCCTTTAAGATAATCCATAAAAACATCTTTCCAGTTCTCATGGTTAGTTTTAAGTTTAGCAATGAAGGGCTTATAAAAGGCAAGAATAAATTCATGCTTATTTACAAACTGTGAATTGCCTTGATTGATAACAAAAACATCATTTTTTTTGCACCAACTATTTACTGATCTCAAGTCCTTATAATTTAACATTCTTTTTATTTCGTTCAGTTCCAGTTCCGACTCTTTATTTTGATTTGTTTTTTTTGAATAAGTGTCGAATATTCCTAGAACAAAATTTTCAATCAGGCTTATTATACTCAGATACTGCGCCGCTTTAAAATTGCTAGAATCAATTATTCCATTTAATACATCAAAATCTAGCTCCTTTTTAAGGGCAGACTTGATGTATTCGGTCATATTTGAAGGTAAATTATTCATTAATCCTTCTTTCAAAAGCTACCCTAGCCATTGCTTTACCGTGTGTTATTCTGTGATAAATTAATTTCTCGGTAGCTACCAATGCATTTCCTAACTCTACATCCTCATGTGGCTGAATGATAACAGAATCAAATGAATTTAATTTTTCCGAATCAGAACCGTACAAAGTAATATTCCTGGAGTTAGCTTGTTTGATTAAATCATTGATCTTGGTAAAGTGCTTCACATCATTGTTGAATATTTCTGCAAATACAATCTCATGAATTGAACGTGTGGCAATTCCTCCAATGGATTTTTTAGCAAAGTCCTCTGGTTTAATCAATCCGTTACTACAATTGATTACGATTACTTTGTAGTCGCTCTCTTGTGTATCTTCATTAATCAACTTAATTACATCTCCTAAAGGGGAAACGTTTCGAATACCTCCATCCACGTTATTCAAACTATTAACCAATCCTTTTTCAGAATGAAACTGAATGCTATCTACGGGATTCCAAACAATCGGTATAGATGTTGAAGCCAATACGCCCTTTACAAAATCCTGATTGCTTGCAAATTCACTGTGCAAGACACTATGATACTTTCCAGTATCTAACGACACAAATCCACAAAGAAAATCAGTTCCTTTTATTGTTGAACGATCCAGATACTTCTCTAATTTCTTTTTTAGAGGTGCATTATCTGCTAGACTTCTGAATTGGGGTAATCTACGTCTAATGCCTGTTTGAACATCTTTAATTATTTCATCAATAATTTCCTTTCTCTTTTTCTTAGAGAAGATCAAACCCAATTTTTCCCCAAGTTTTAATTTTATATCAATATTGGGTAATAACTTTTTGGCTAATCCTTTTAAATCAATTTTCATTTTGAGTTTCTCGGACTTGCTTGAAGTATCAATAAAATTGGAAGTGTAAATTTCTGTAACCCCTTTTCTTCCTATTTGGTTAATCCAAAGGTCATTTAGCAATTTGAATTTATCCATTGCAATCAAAGAACCATTTAATGCACCTACACTAACTCCTGCTATTATATCAAACTTCATTGGGGTGGCTTTACCCGTAATCTGTTTCCAATTTTCTTTAATATAGTTCAGCGCTCCTAATTGAAAAGCTCCTAGAAAGCCACCACCACTTAATACTAATGCTATTTTTTTTTTCTTCTTCATCTCTCTTTATTTTAATATTTAATTACTTGCAGCTTCGCTACCGAATATGTCCATTGTACCCCCTTGATTGAACCGCCCAAACTGAACGGCTTTACCTAGTTCTGGAACCTCGATCACCACATCTACATCATGTTGAAATTCATTGTTCCCTCTAAAATTCCCTCCTTTTGTTGATTGAAAAATGTATATAAAAGCTTTGTCTGGATACTTACTTTTCAAACTCTCAAGATCATCTGGAGATAATCCCATTTTTGTGACGCTATCCAAAAAGATAAAATCAAATTTTGAAATATCTTCAGGTAAAAAATCACTCACAAATAAATCGGGATGAGCCACTTTAGTGTCTTTTAATTTTTCCTGTAAAGTATCGTCAATACCTTCTTCTTTAGCGACATATAAAACAGTTCCATGATTTCGGGCAAGGTATCCTGCAAAATCAACTGACAAATAAGATTTTCCCATTTTTGGTTTACCATAAACCATAACAGTAAAATCTTTGGAGGGATTACCAATTAGTTTCAGCCATTTTCCAGTAAATCCTAATTTTTCAAAATTAAGTTTCATTATGTCCATGCTATTCATTATTACATTTTCTCTTTTTTGAGAAACCTCCGGACCGTTTAATGAAATATTAAAATTAGAGCCTTGAACAATTCCGTTTAATCCATTTAGTGTTTTTGATTCTACTCTAAGTTCCCCTCCAACTGGATTCGTTTTAATGAAACCTCTTAAATTGGTTACAATGGATTCAATTTCATCCCAATAGCGATCTTTTTTAGTAAGAGAACCTGCATTAATTTTTCGAGCTATCTTGTTGTGTAGTTTCTTGGCTTTAATAGTAGGTACTGCCTTGCCTTGAAGAGAAATATAACTCTTAATAAATTTAACAGATTGTAATTCTGTCTGCTTACCTAAAATTGATAAATACCTAGCTCTTAATTTTGAAGGAATAACAACTTGGATTATTTTCTCCTTTCCAAAACGATCTAAAAGGTTAATTAATCGCTTTTGAATTTCCATTGCATCTTCCGCATATTGAGAAGTTTTACGTACTTCTTTTTCTGTAATTGCTCTTTGCAGGTAATTTAGAAATAGTCTTATTTGATTTTTAGTCTTTGCCTTTTCATGTAGGTTTAAAAACCGCTTAATCAACCTGATTTCAAAACTTAGTTTCTCTACAAAACTGGTATTAACTTTTCTTACAACAGCCTTTGGTGTTTCAACAGGACTTTTTGAAGGCACATTGGATTTCTTGCTCTTTATGGATATTGGCTTTTTATCTGGTTCTGTTTTAACTGAAGTCTTAGCCTGTTTACTTTCCTTTGCTGGCTTTCTTTTGCTTTTCAAAAAAGCCTGTAGTTTTTCAAAATATAAATCAATTGTTCGTTTAACTATTTGACTGGATTTATAGATTTCTATATCCTTTCCTTTTTTTGTAACCTGATTCACATAATCCCATCCTTTTTGAAGAGCAGAAGGCAAGTTCTTTCTTTGAATATTTTGATTTTCTATTGTCGTGTAATAATTGGTTATTCCTATCATGCCTATGCTATTTAAAAGTTTAGTAATTCTAATTCAAGCTCAATGGCTTTTGCTTCTATTTCGTGCAAATCAATTTTATTTTCTTGTATAATAGCAGTCGAAGTAAGGTTAATTGGATACGGAGAATCAACTCCCATTAATCCCTGATCTGCTAATGAGGAATAGTCGTTCTTTGTTAAGATAATGTGATCTAAAACCGAAATATCTAAAAGCCTCGCTCCTTCCTGAAGTTTTTTAGTTAACTGTTTGTCAGATTCACTCGGCTTTATATTTCCGCTAGGGTGATTGTGCGAAACAATAATAGCAGATGAAAGAGATTTTAGGGCAGCACCTAATATGATTCGGTTATCAGCTACAGTTCCTGCAATACCTCCTATAGAATGCTTATAGTAACCGATTGGTTCATTTGCACGATTGAGATACACAACAAAAAAAACTTCATGAAATTCAATTTCTCCTTTATCAAAAAGTGATCTAATTAATTCCGCAGCAGAATCTGATCCACTTATCTTCTTCGGAAAATCAACTGCCCTAATTTTATCAAAAGAAATATTGATTTCAGGTACTTTAATCACATTGTTATTTGTCTTCTTCGCTACCATTTTATCTCTTATTTAGTATCTCATATAATTCAATTGCTTTTTGTTCTATCACACTTATATTAATTCCATTTAATTCAGATGAAAAAGCAGGTTTTAGCTTCAATGCTATTAGTTTCATAACAAGGCTCGTTATTGCATTTCCTAACATACTGTATCGTTGTGTCTTTGAAATTTCTTTAATACCATTTTCAAATTGGCCCAACTTGGTCCAGTTATCGGGAAGTCCTTGTAATCGTTCATGTTCAATTGGAGTTAGCTTTCTAATTTGATCTCCAACTTTCACATACCCTTTTGAATCTCCTTTTCCCACCATAAGCGTTGGCGCACAACCTAAAGCCGAATAAATGACGTTTTGACGGTAATTTCCATATCGATTCAACACCTTTATTCGAGGTTTTCGAGTTGCATCCTCTTCATATCCTCCAAGGAGAGGAAATATTCTGGGGACACAGATTTCTCTAAGAGATCCAACAAGAAATAACCGCTCTCTATTTTGGGGTAATAACCAGGCAGTATTAATAAGTTGCCATTGGCACTCATATAACCCAAGGTTGGCAATCGTTCGCAATACGATTTCAAAGTCCTTTCCTTTGTTACTGAAGAGTAACCCTTTGACGTTTTCAAAGACAAAAACTTTGGGGCGCAACCTGTCAATAACTCCAATTGCATCAAAAAAGAGTTTACTTCTAGCTCCAAAGAGTCCTTTTTTTTGCCAGCAAGTGATAGATCTTGGCAAGGAGACCCGAATGTGAGAATATCTGGTCTTTGTATTTCATCGGTTTTGATTTCTTGAACTTTTCCAACATACTTTGCATTTTTAAAATTGTATTTATAATTAGCGATGGCGTATTTATCCACCTCACTGAAATAATGATTCTTTAATTTGAACCCAGCATCAATTAAACCTTTGGGAAATGCCCCAAGGCCTGAAAACAAATCGATATATGTTATTTCATTACTCATCGTCTTCAGGATCAAAATCTAAAATATACTCTACATCGCCTAAATCAAACTCAACATTTAACGCTCCTTTTGGAGGTGTTAAGGGGTAAGGGTTTGTTAGGTTAATCATTTCATGTTCTGCCATTGAAGTATGACTATCTTTAGTTACAACAATATGATCTATGATTGTAAGGTTGTGGTATTTTGCAGCCTCCATGAACTGCAATGTGATTGCAAGATCAGCTTCACTTGGGTCGGAAATTCCAACGGGGTGATTGTGTGCTAAGATCATTCCAGAGGATAAGGAAGTAAGGGCAGCACCCAAAATCAAACCTAAATCTACCAATGTTGAATCTCTACCTCCTGTGGAATGTTTATATGTTCCAATAGGCACATTTGCTTCATTAAAAAACAACACCACAAAAGCTTCTCTCATTTCAATTTCACCATCATCAAAGACGGTACGAATGATGTCGGCTGCGTCCAAAGAACTAACCTTATCCCCGTGAAAATCAATCGAATTTTCATTGCTAAATGCAAACTGCATTTGTGGAATGTTAATCACTATCCCATTACTTTCATTCTCCTTATTTTTCATCTTCACATTGTTTTTTCGTTACTACTTTGGGTGTGCTGTTATCCCCTTCTTTTATTTCATCAATCAATATTTCTATTGTAGAATGTAATTGACCGTTTTCGACTTGTAATTGCTCAACTTTAGTAGCATCTTCACTAGGGTTATAGATTTGTCGCAACACGCCAAAATAAAACCCCATGCTTCCTAAAAAACCAATCACTGAAAGTAAAAATGTCAGTTTGTGGTATTTGATTTTTTTCTTATCCTTCTTCATCTTGTTGTCTTTTAATAGTTCATACTAAATTGTCATTTCCATTTTCTTCTCTTGCTCACTTAACCACCAAATCCCTGCTGATAAAATTCCTAGAGAAAGGAATCCTAAAGCTGTTCTTTTTATCGTTTCCCTAAACTCCATTCGCTTATCGATCAAGGTGTAGGTAAACTTATTTCCATGTACTCTTTTATGCATTTCACATAGCTTCATAAAGAAGTCAAACTCCTCTGCTTTTTGAAAAACCTGACACCCTGCTGAGTAGTTGTCAACTTCATAGGTTGTTCCGTTTTTTCTTGCCCGATGAATATTTATTCCAAACATTCCTCTGTCAATTGTTCCGTTATAAAAATCAAGTATCGAATTCCGATTATAATCCCTCACTACTTCAACTTTATTCAGACGTTGAGTTAGTGCATAGTACTTATCCCTATGTCTTGCAATTTTGTAGGTATCTACATACTGATTAGGAAAAAGCATTGCAGTACCTTGTGAGTGCATCGGATTGTTCAACCAATAAGTTCCTGGATCGGTTGTGCATTTAAAAACGAAATATGCCCACTTAGCTATTCGACCTTTTGAAGTGTTAAAGAACACATGGAACTCATCATCAAATTTGTTCGGCTCTACATTCTTTGACCGAACCCCCCAGATGTTTAGTTTAAAAGGTTCTTTATAGATAATGTATCCTTTTCGTTGTGCGATATTTCTGATTCTTGCTATCATTATTGTTCATTGAAATCACTTCTATTGAGTAATGTGTAGCTGAAAATATTTCCATGATTTTGACAAGCTTTTTCAAGTAAATACAGTAAGATTTCGTAACCCTTTTCAACGAATTGAGAGCCGTTACTCCAAACTCTAATTGTCTCTGGAGAGAAAAAACCTAAATGCCCTTCAATTCGAATATTGGGAATACCAACACTTGGGACTTTAGAAGATGTAAAGTCAGGAGTGAATTTTCCTCTTACATATCTCAGGTTTTTAATCGGGACTAGTTTTGCCCCACCTTTTTCAATTCTCTTTTCAAATGAGTCAGGGTAGTGTCCCTCTTGTAATTGAATTATATCTTTCTTATTTCTACTTGAAAGTTGAAGAATATCAACGGGCTTTAACAGAGCAGAAAAATAATCACATAGAAGTGTCCCAAAAAAATCAATGTAGCACACCATAATAGTTCCTGCAAAAAGTCCACTTGACTTCCTATTGTTTTTTATCCCGACAATATTCAAGTGATATGGCATACCATCATCGTAGAAAGGGAAGCCCTTTTGAGAAAGAACCTTTTTGAGTTGATTAATTGTTGGTTTAAACATAGCCGATAGATTTTGAATTTGTAAATAGAACTTTACCATCTAGCGTTTTAAATTTTGCCATATCATTTCGAGCCTCAATAAGCACCCCTAAAATGGTGTCTTTTGGCACTTTTATACTTTTGCCTGAAGCATTCCAAACAGTTGTATTTTGAATAGACTTTACCTGATCGCAAAGAATTTGATCTAACCCACTCAATGACCATTGACTACCGTTGAACTTTAATCCCATTCGATGGAAATGTGTATTCAATTTTTTCTTTTCACTTGTCTTCGAAAACTTTGTTAGAAGGGCATTGACTACTGTTTTTCGAACCCCTCCGATTCTTTTTTTCTTAAAATGAGTACTGACCGCAGAATAGTTTTTGACACTTTTCATTTTACTAAGCCAGACATTAGCTTTACTAAAATCATCGTCCAGAATGGCAAGTCTAAGATTGGATGCTACTAAAGCAGGTGTAATTTTCTTTTTGGTAGGTGTTCCAGAACTAGAACCTCCAGAAGTTACGATTTTGGTAAAAGTATCTGCATCAATGGTTGTTGGAAACCCTTTCGAAGTAAGAGCCTTTACCATTTCCCCTCCAAAACCTCCATCTGCTCCAAATTTGGGTAAAATACTAGCCCCATATTTACTTATTAGGGCTTCTTGCAAGTTTTTAACTAAGTCACCCCGACTTCCTTTTTTCAATGGAAAACCACTTGATTTGTTACCTCTGCTACTTCCACTACTGGATGATGAAGAGGTTGTGGAGGGTATAGCATTTGTTGGGTCAAATGAAGTAATGCTATCGGTGTTGTTTTTTGGCTTTCTAGTAGCAAAATAATATGCTGTTCCAGCAACGGCTACTACACCTAGACCGATTAATATAAATTTGCCAGTATTACTTTTCTTATTTTTCTTTCCCTGTTCCATCTCTCTTAAATTTTTATCTTTTTTTTGATGCTTCCATAATCAATAATTCAACTTTGCTAATCTGATCCTCAACTGAAGTCGTAATCTTCCAGAGTTCATAATGTTTATTTGACCCGAGCAATTGTTTGTTTAATTGTATCACGTCTTTTTGAAAATCATTAAATAAAACCCGAAGTCCCCAAAGAATTGTTTGATCGAATAGACCTTGTATTAATTGTTCAGTTATCATCATCTTGTGGTATTTAAGATCCTCTACAAATGAATCAGCCAAAAGTCTGGTATCAATTTTTTCCTTTTTCTTTCCATTGTATTTGAATTTCTCGATCAACAGTTTTTCCAAAAGCTCCATTTGTGTGAGTTGCATCCATATCGCATGATGAAGCAACCTATATTTTGTATTTACTTTGACTTTCATATCTCTAATTTTTTGGTTTTTTGGCTACCATTTTTAAGTAGCTCTGTACTTCTGATTCATATAAATCTCCTCTCAAATCGCCTAATAATGTGACACCGTATAATTCCTGATAAACTTTGTCTGTGTCCAGAAAAGCTTTTTGAGTTGGAAACTCTAAAAACACGGCTGTAATAGCGGGCTTATCTGTTCCCCAGAAAAGACCTAATGAAGCATAATTGACCGCAGCGTTAATTCTTTTTGCCCAACCATGTGGATCATAGATTACTGCTCCATTTTCAGCATCTTTTGCTTTTTCAGGTTTGGAGTTTAGAATTGCAAGCATTTCGTTGTATTCGGTCTGCTTCAATTCTGATGTCATTACTTCAATGAGGTTTTCCCCTTTGTAAAGCTTTCTATAAGAAACTTGTACTTTTCTAAAGTCTTCTTTCGATGGGATCTCTCTTAATGTATTTCTAAGGAGTTCTTCATCTGTTCCCCACCAACCATTATTGTCAAATGAGTTTTTAAATTGCTTTGCCCAAGTAGCGTGTTTATCTTGTCCTAGACTTTGGTTTTGTTCAACATTGGAAACTTGGTTTCGAAAAAACTTTACTCCTAAAACAATAATAACCGCAGCAACCAAAGAGATTCCCAAACCTATCGCAAGAGAAGAAATTAATCTTCTTTGTTTGGGGTCAAGACTTTGCCACCATGATTGTTGTTCGGTTTGCTGAACAACAACGGTAGTGTTGTCTTGTCTCTCTGGTACTTTGGCTACTTCCTGATTCATCATCTACAGTTTTTGATATTAGTATTTGCTCACACTCCTAAAAACTGTTTCGCCAACTTCACTTTATCAGGATCAGTTTTAACCACCTTGGCTAATGCTGTTAATGTCTTGGCATCTAAATAAGCTGCCAATGTTCCAATTGCTTTTGCTTTTTGTGTGGCTGCTTCTTGGCTTCCACTTATTGATATTTTAAAACTATGCTTGTCCATCGTTATCGTTTTTTAGTTTGTTAATTTCTTCGTTGATTGTTTGTTGTAATTCGGGGTTTGTTGATATGAAGGTTATTAGCCCTAAAACATTTTTGATTCCTTCTTCTCCATACTTTTCGAGTAGTATATCAAGAATCTCTTGATTGCTTGGTTCTTCGGTTGTTTCGTTGCTTACCGTTTCCCCATCAATTTCCACTTCAACCTCTGATTCAGGTTGTGGTGTGTCCTGAGATATTCCTGAAAGACCTTTATTTGCACCAAGCCCAAATACTCCTGCTAGTTCGACACCACCCTGAACCAATTCTTTGAGTTTGTTAATTCCTGTGTCGTTTGCTTCATTGATTTTTTTCAATTTTTTGATTTTCCGATTCTTTTTCTCTAGCTTTTCTTTTAAGAACTTTAATTCATTTTGCAACCGTTGTTCTTCCAACGCTTTGTCAATTTGCGTTTGAACATCTATTGTTTGTGGGTTGCCCGCTAGTGGAAGCCCTTTGTTTAAATGAAATTGGTATTTGTTACAATTAGGAGAAGAACCATGAAACATTCTCACCTCTACTGTTTTGGTGTGTTCGTTTACAAATTTGAGATACCCCGAAAACTTTCCTCCGTTGGATGTTTTAGCTACTACAATTTCTCCATCTACTAAAATGGCGTAGAATTTTTGCTCTCCCTGATCTTGAAATGTGACAACCAAATTCTTTAAACGTCCAACTCCAACTTCGCTATAAACTTCCGTAAAAACCTGAGTTCCATTTCCTCTTGTTTCTACATTTCTTTGTATGTCTTCTAATTCCTCCATGTCGGTTAGTTTTTATTTTTGTTTGGTATCGGAACAACCTGAATGAACTTCACATCAATTCTCGATTTTAAGAGGTTTTCAATTTTAATAAGTCCCCTGTGTATGTGTTGTTGTTCATTAATTCCCACGTCATTCATATTGTAAATCCCTGCCTTACTTGCTACCAGAATTCCCATGTCTGGCTGAATCAGGATATACAAGTGGTTTTCTCCCTTTATTCCTAGCTTTTGCCCTGCATCTAACATTAGGTGTCGGTAACGGATTATGTAGTCCTTCCCAATTCCCATTTCTTTCATTTTTTGCTCTGCAATCTCTATGGCTGTTCCCTCATTCATTTATCTCTAATTCTAAATAGATTTTGATTTTATAGTCTGTAAAATTCTTTGCCGATCTATCGACATAAAAACCTTCAATCATTACATCTTCCATTGGTACAGTTACATTGAAAAAACTTCTTTTAGTTCCTCCGATCCACCATTGAGGTTTCCCAGAAAAACCTTGCTCTGGTATTCCCTGTAAGTCTTGTTTTAGTGGATTTGAAAACTTTACCTTTTCTGCATAAAACACATCTCTCTTTTCAGGTATTCTAAGCCATGTCCAGCCTATCACGGGATTAAACATTTTTATGGTTGGAGGTACATGTCCAACAAATGCAGACTTTCCACCTTTATCAAGCTCGGTTGCTGTAATCAAAATACCTTTCACCATATTGGTAGTTGTTGGCATCTTAATTTGAAACTGGAGCTTTGCGCCCTGCTTTAAAATTTCTTCGGTATGGATGATAATTTTTTTCATCGTTATCTTTCTATTTTCACTTTTGAAAAAAAGTAGAAAGTCACTCGGTATGGTGTGAATCGTGTATTTGAATGATTGGTGTCTTTAAACCAAACCTCAACCTTTCCATTTCCTGATTCGATAATCCCCAGATTAACCATGCGGTCATTGGGTGAAACTGATAAGCCAGTCATTAACAATTTAGATTCAAAATCTTCAGGAAAGAGTTCCTGATCGTTGATCTGCATTTTTTGAGAACCTCGGTAGTATAAGAGGTCTTCTTTGTCGCTTGTGATTGCAACACCAAAAAGTAAATCAGCATTTTTGTCTAATTCCCATTCCCCCTTTTTAACCTCATTTGCAGTTGTTATTTGCAAATCAAATCGCTCCTTTATAATGTTATGCTTGTAACTCATCGCCTAATTTTTTTTGATTTGGATTTAAAAAAAAAGGGCGAGTGGAAAACCCAAATAAAAAACCACTCGCCCTACACACTCACCTTTTAATTAAGGTGTAGTTGCTGTTCCATCTAATCCTATATAAAGGAATTGTTCTGGTGGAATACCGAATTGTGTTCCTAATTCAACAGTCAATTCGATTGATTCCTCATCTTTAATCAATCTCGGATTATCCAACTTATAGTACCCCCATTGAACCGTGTGGTCGTTGTCGGTAATAAATCTTCTGTTCGATTGATTCTCAGGAACAATTTGCTTTTTGTTCGCTTTCAAACTGAACTCTCCATTTGCAATAGAGGGTATTGTCGAAAGGCTTTTGAAATTGATTCCTTTGTTTGCCTCTGGATCGGCAACATTCGTTGATTTTCCAGTTAACAGAATGATCCCACTCACCAAGAAAACGGTGTTCTTTGGAAGCTTTGCGTTGGAAATATTTCTCAACCCTACTTCTTTATCATCCTGTGGCTCAAACATTTTGATCGTTTTGGATTTAATCTGCTTTACAGAATAAATTGTCCAATCGGCTAATCTTAAAGCTCCTTTTACCAATTCTTGTTTGACATTTTTTGGAAGTTGTTTAAAGAACTTCTCCATTTCCCCTCTCGATCTTCGAGAAGTTTTAACTTGTCTTGAAAGTCGGGAGATAGCTTTCACTCTTTCTCTTGGTGACATGTGTCTTGTCACTCGTTCTAATTCTCCGAATCCAAATAACTCTCCCACGTTATTAAATTCGCTGTCCAATAAATCTTCCATTTTCATTTATTTTATGTCTGCCTTTTCTAATTTTTGGGCAAACGGTTAACACTCTAGCTTAAAAAAGCCACTTACATTTTGTTTCAGGTTTTGTTTGTAAAGGGGTGAAAAGGATAAAGGGGTAGGGGGTACTAAATTGATTCCCCTTAGAATGAATTAAAATCTATTTCCTCTTCAATTAAAGCGAAGTTTAGTCCTTCTAATTCTTCGTTTTCTTGTTCGAATTCGTCCTCTTCGAAATCTTCATCCTCTTCAAACTCGTCCTCGTCAAAGTCATCCTCCTCTTTTATATTTTTCAATTCAAATTGAATAGCGGATTCTTTAACCATTTCTTCAATGGAGTCCAATTCGCTCAAATCAATTGCACCAACTGTTGCATCTTTTTTATCGTCGGTAGCCGTTTCCTTTTCTTTGGTAAGCTTGTCCAGATAAAATGCTTTCAACCAGTTGTTTTTAAAATCAATCAACCTCTGTTTTGCTCCATCCGCAACTGATCCTAAACTCACACCGTTTACAGAAGCATCATCTACTGCTGCTCGGTTCTCTGAAGCTTTAGCAATTCCATAAGCAATTGTAGCTGCTCCAGAAACTCTTAACAAGCCACTTTTGTCTCCAAAATAATGTCCTGCTCCAATTAGTATAACCCCTACAAGTGGCGACCAAATTCCAAATACTGCTGCTAGTCCTGCTCCTGTCGAAGTTCCAAGAACCGCATCAACACCCGTTTTCATTCCTGTGTGTTTTATGTTCTTTTTAGTCTCGGCATCGTTGTAGCGTTGCAACACGTTCTTCTTTTTTTTCTTCTTATCCTTCTCCATAACTCCTTAGTATTAATTCTTATTTGTTAGAGTAACTCTACTTTGGGTACTCTGTTAGCTGTCTTGTTTTTAGTTGTGGGCTTCTTTTTTCCACGACTTTTGGGAACGAATTTTTTATGCTCTTTTTTTGGCGTTCCATCAAGCCCTTTTTTCTTTTTCTTCTTCTTGGATTTTTTGACCAAATGAACCGTTAAAGCTGTTCCACCAATGGCTATTCCCGCACCGATTAATCCTGCCAACACTTTGTTGTCCTTAACCCATTGCCCGAATCCCTTTTTATCTTTACCATCATCTTTATCATCTGCATCTGCATCAACATCGGGATCTGTTGTCTCTGTGGTATCCACATCCGTCCCTGCATCAAGTTCACGAGTGAGGGTTTTAAGTGAGTTCTCATCGAAAACGAACTCATCCTCTGCTGATGTATCAGAATCCGTATCACCACCTTCTTTATTTGCTTTTTTTCGAAGGCGTCTTTCTTGAATATTCTTCTTAATATTTTTTAAGCTGAATTTTCTCGTTTTTTCTTCAACATCATCACTCTCATCTTGATCTTTAAATTCTCCTTCTTCTTTAGAGCCTTTCTTGAATAGTCCTCCTAATTTCTTTATCAATTTGGCAATGATTCCTATTACACTACTTGCTGCTCCTACTGCTGCGCTAGATGCCACAACTCCCAAACCTCCTAGTCCGTCAATTGTTTCTATTTCGCTTAATTCTTCGTCAAAAAACAATTCGTCTCCCAAAATAGTTCTCAAATCATCTTCGTCATTTATATTCGAAATAATCTGCCCAAGTCCATTTAGCTGAACCATACTATTTTTATTCCCTTTTCCTTTAAGGATTGCTTTTTTCAAATTCTTTGGTTTACCACCCGCTCCGAAAAAAATCTTTTCCATTTTTTCCCGAATTCTTTGAAGCTGATTGAATTTGCTCAAATCCATTGAGTTTTTTCTCGCTTGTTCTTCTGTCCAGTATGCAAACCGCAAGTGACTTGCTACTTTAAGGATGTTCAGTTTCATACTTAAAAGGATTCCTGCTCTTAACAAAGCTGCTCCTGGATTAAGTCGGTTAATTGCGTGTAAGCCTTGCTGCAATCTCGCTTTTAACCTTTCTTTTTTTGGTAATTTTTTTATTTCAGCGTTTTTAGCTTTTCTATCCGCCTTTTTCGTTTTTCTTTTACCTTTTCTCTTTGCTTTACGTGCCTGTCGTTCTGCTTTTCCTTCTAATCCTTGAAGTTCCATTTCATCCAGAAATAAATCTTCAGCGTCAATAGGTAAATCATTCTCGAATTCTACTTTTTCTCCCAATTCGTTGAATCTTTCCTGCTTAACTCCGTTTAAATATTGTAATTCCATTTCTACATCTTTTTTTTGAGTGTATGGTACTTCATAGTTAAATTGATGTACAACACAGTCGATTATTACTTCTCCCTCTGGAGTTACTGCTACTGGATAAATGTGTTCAAAATCTAATGCCTCGTATCTTGTCATTCGCATTTTGAATGCTATCCCTAAATTCGTTAGAATTGAACCGATAAGAACTGTCAAACAATCACAGTCGATTCCTTTTATTCTGTCCTTCCATGATCTTGAAGGTCTTCGCACTTGTTCCTTCCGCTCCTCATCTTTTTCATATTGAAAATGAGAGAAGCAGAAGTTCCAAATGCGGTTACAGGTTTGTTTCACACTCGCTCCCTGTAACCTTTGTGCAATTTCCTTTGTGTCGTCAAGGGTATCAATCACAACTTTCTTCATCAATGCTAGCGTGTCATCTAAAGTTGCTTCCTTTTTGACTATTACGAAATTGCCTATTGGTCTATTTGTAAAAAACCGATCAAACTCGTGTCCTCCTCTGATATTTCTTTTCCCAGTTGCGATCATACTTCGATTATCGTTTTATCATCGTATGGAAAACTCGCAATTTTGGTAAATACCGTTGAAGTGGTTTCTATTTCAAATTTTACAGTTTCTTTATTTTCTGAATCTGGTTTTAATCTATTTTTTAGAATGGTTAGCAAATTGGCTCCCGTTCCAATAATTGATAAGGTTGGTATCAGTATGCTTGTTGTTATATTTCCTGTTTCTTTGTTCGCTAGTATTTTGATACCCTTATCACTTCGTACATTTTTTGGTATCTCCACAAGAGCCATAGAACTACTCGCTAGTACTTTGCCGTTGTGCATTAACTTAATCAATGGGGCTGCCATCTCAATACTGGTTTTGGTGGGGTTCTTTATGTTATAGTTCAATACAACTTGGACACCTTCAAGGGAAACTTTATGTACCCTAGCACCAACCGAAACAACAACTTTTTTTCCTGCTCGATTTAAAGAAAAGAGGTATCGCCCACCAAAAAATGCTGCTCCTCCAATTAATATGGCTTTTAGTATTTTCATTTTTCTTCTTCTTCTAATTTTTCCAACCGATTTTTAACCGATTTGATATGCTCATTTACTTTACCTGACAACTCTGAAAATTTCTCCTTCATTCCCCTAACTGTTTTAGCCACCTTTTTAAAAGTCTTGTGAAAGTCCTTAATGAAGTAGAGCGTGATTGCTACCAGTAGACTATTTATAATTAGTAATGCTTCCATGTCTATCGTTATTAGTTTTGCAGTTTATCTGCGTTTCTGATACAAATTTGAGGTATTGATTTCGTGTCTCTCGTCCAAACTTCACCCCAGATCACTTTACTTCACTTTTTTGCACTTTTTTGCACCTTTTAGCATAGTATTTTTGTCGGATTTCCTGTAAGAGTTAATGTAAAAAAGGGCTGTTTGATATTCTATTCCGTAATATTCACAGTATTCTAATACCGTAAGTTTGGAATTCCAATGAAGTTCCATATTCCTTTTGGTTTCGAGTATGTGTGCCCATGCCTCTTTTTGCCCAAAGTTGTTTATCATCATTATATCCTGCACAGTTATTTGCTCATCTCCTTTTAATTGCTCCATTATTCAAGTTTTTAGTGTTTGTGATTATTATTTGGCTATCGAAAAGGGTTGATATATGCCACGACCGTATCGTAATTCAACCCTAAGTATTTACAATAAGCTTCAACTGTAAGTTTTCTTGGTTTAACCTGAAGTGTATCTCGAATTGTAAGGTGTTCCGTTTTTGCTTTTCTGAGGCTGCAATTATTTAAAATTTGAATATCCTTTGCAGTTATAAAAATTCCTCCTTTTAACTTTTCCATATCTCTAGTTTTTAAGTTTGTTAGTATTTAGTTTGAAATCAATTCAGAAAGACCTTCCCGAATTCATGACCATGTTTTGATTTTATTCCTGTTTCAATTGCTTCCAATTCAGAATTGATATGTCGCAGTAATGAACCTAATTGTTTGCCATGTAAATTTTCCACTTTGAGAAGTATGGCTGAAAAAATCTTTCGCAGTTGCATAATGTTTACATCATGGAATTCTGCCATTTCCATAAAAGTCATTTCCTTTACAATGCGTTGATGTAAGAGTTTGACTTGAATCTGTCTTAATTCTCCCCATAATTCGGCATCCCATCTGATCCAAAGGGCGAGTAATTCGGTTAATTTGTTTTTCTCAATTTTCATGACTTTGGTTTTAGTATGCCGTGTTATTGACATTGTTTGATACAAAGTTGGAAAGTTGAAAAGCGGTGGACGACAACCTAAGGGGGGGACTAGGGGGGGGCACGTACCTGCTTTTTGTTGAAAAAACACTAAAAAACCTTGATTTGGGAGTGGGTGTTTTTGTTGAAAAATGCCAAAAAGGAGTGAAAAACACCCAAATAAGAGCTAAAAACGCCCGAAAAAGAGAAAAAAAGCACCTTTTAGCAATTAGTCTGACTTTTTTTAGAGTTTTTGCGTTATATATTTATAAACTTAATAACCACAGCCTAAATGAGCAAGCCCTGTCACTATTCCCCATCGGAACTTTTGGAGTTATATCCAAAGGCTACTATGATTGGATGGACAGCTACGAAAATTGGTATTTTCTTTAGAGCAGGGTTATTAGTAGGGTTTATTAGTGGGAAAGAAAATAAAGCACTTATTACCGAAGAAAGTTTTATAAAATTAATGCGTTATGTAACGGAGGTAAACAATGACAGAAATATCATGGATTAACCATGTTAACCAATTAATAATCATACTATAACGCTTATGGGAAAAAAGAAGATTTTTACAGAAAAACGATCAAACACAGAGGATAATTCCGTATATTTATACAACAATAAAGAACTACGGAAAATGAACCTTTTGTCGCTGGATAAAATTTATGTAGAATATCCTAATGTTAAAGAACATTTGCATTGGAGTAAGCAGGATATTCATGTGTTTTTTGAAAGTAAGATTCTTTTAGGCAAGTTTGATCCAGAAGATTCTACGGAAATGGAGGATTTGTTAATTGATTCTGATAGTTTGGAAAAGTTGATGGAGTATCATCAAGAACTTTCAAAACAATAATTACCGCTAATATTTTTTAAATGAGTCCTGTTTCGATAGGACTTTTTTTATACCCTAATTTTAACGAAAACCCTAGTAAAATCCCATGTTACCCCATGTTACTCCATGATTAATTAAATAAAATTCCCGAAACCCCAGTAAAATCCCATGTTACTCCATAGATTTACATAAAGTGTGTATTTGAGTAATTCAAAACCCTAACATCATGATAACAGAATTAGATTTAGTAGAATTCAAAAATAAATTGGTATTCAATAAAAGAAGAAAGTTTTTATTCAACCGCTTTCTTGATGAGTATGAAATTATTCAGAGAAATTGTTATGCCTATCAGATTCTTTTTATAGGGTCGTATATAGGTGATAAAGACGGTTTAAAACTTAAACCAGGAGATATTGATATTTATATTCGTGCGTTCACTAGACCATCTCATGCGGAATTTCTTCCAAAACATTTAAAGAAAAGAGTTCCTATTCTTCCTTTCTGTGATTACGATAACTTTACAGACATTCTTCCTCTGGAACCGTTCGTAACAAACGAACCGACTTATTTATCCGCAGAGGAAATGATTGAGATATTTAATAAAATAAATAAATTTAACGTAGATTCAGCTATCGTTGTATCTCAGTTCCAAAAAACTCCTGTAATAACTCATATTAATACCATCGATAGAGATGGAAACCCACATGAATTTATTGTAAATGAAGAATCATTTATTCACAAAGAAATTAAAGGAACAATATATAGGATATCAGTCGAAACGGAACCCTCATGGATGTTCTTTGAATTTAAAGTTCTTGACATTACGGAGGATAGAACATTAATTTATATGATAAATAATAATCACACCCCTGTGGTATCTGGTAAAGGAATTGTAAAGTCAATGATAAAAGCCTTATCATCAACGTATCGGAAAAATATTGTTTCTTCCACGAACACAGAAGAACTCAAGTTAGACAATACAGAAGGTAGAATTGACATAGTGAGTGATTTTTGGAATAAATGGATGAGGGAAATGGATAATGTAGACTATATCAAAGAGGAGGACCGGTTTATTTTTAGACCTGCATAAGTAAATAGAGCATTTTGTATGAACAATTGGCGAGATTTCCATAAAACTCCATGTTTTCCCATGTTACAGCATACTTTTAATGAAATAAAAACGAATATTTATGTAATAAAATGTCTTTCTAAACTTTAAAAGGTGTTATGTTTCTGAATAGTTTTAGATTTACTTCACTTTTTTATAATTTTATTCGACGTATTTCTACTTTTTTTCTTCGCTTTTTCTTCGCTTTTTCTTTTTAGCTTAAACCATCACTCATAATTTTTCGTTTTTAATTAACTTGGTTATATTACGATATATAAACAGGCCTGTCAATCCGTTTTTAAATGGACAATAATTCATAATTTTTCTTTCATAATAATACGCAGTAAAAGGTTAATTAAATCTATATTTGACAAATATATTGTGCATAAAGATGGAACTATAATTGAACGAACAACTTTATATGGTTAATTCTGATATAAAAAAAGAACGTTTTAAAAGGGTAGCTTCAAAAAGAGTGGATAAACTCTTACTTGGAATTGGTAGCCTTTCCAAATGCTCTGAGACGAACAATTATGAATATACCAAAGATGATGTTCAGAAAATGATAAAAGTTTTAAAAGAAGAACTAAAAAACAATGGAGACATTGTATAAAAAGAACCGCAAAAACAACAATGATTCATTTAATTTTTAAACATGAGTGAGATTTTCAAATTGCTTCTTAAAGCACATAAAACTTCAGAAGTAACCAATGTTCTTATGAAAATTGGTAAATCCAAAATGAGATGGGAACCAGTTGGAGGTAGGAAAAATAATCTTGCTACAATTAATATCGGAACTGATCCAGCAGCAGGTGTTACTGAAAGAATAACGAATGCTATTGACGCAGTTTTGGAAAAGGAATGGGTACTACAAGGTAAACCAACAGATATTAAAACTCCAAGGCGAGCTTGTGAGCAATGGTTTGATATTGAGGAAGGAAAAATCTCGAAAATAAAAGACCCATATGACAAGAGGTTAAAAGGGCTATCAGATAAAATCCAAATAACGCTTTATGATTCTGGAAAAGACACAAAACCAACGGTTGAAATCAGAGACAAAGGAATTGGATTGGAGCCTGAACAATTTTCAAAAACAATACTTGACTTAAATGGTAATAATAAAATAGGTAAACTTCACTTAATGGGTGCCTATGGACAAGGAGGATCAACGGCATTATCTTACAATGATTTAACTATAATTGTTTCAAAACCATTTTTTAGTAAAGAAGTTAAAAAGAAGAAAGTTGCATGGACAATTGTTCGAATAAATGCAGGAGATGTAAATAAAGATAAACATGAATGGTACGAATATATGGTTGATAAAGGTACAGGACAACCATTCGTAACTGAAGTAACCGACAAAGAATTTGAGCCTGGAACTCTAGTCCGTCATATAATGATGGATTTGGGGAAATATAAAGGTAAGATTACAACTCCGTCAAACTCACTTTGGTACTTGGCTCATAGCTATTTATTTGATACTATTGTTCCGTTTACGATTTCTGATAGAAGAATTGAGAGAACGGACAACAGAACTGTTACAGGAAACAATAGATTACTAACTTACACAGAGAATCTTGAATATAAACAAGAAGTTCCTTTGACTTTTAGAGATGGAAAAGTTATTATCTACTATTGGGTAATGAATACAATGGGTGAAAATCCTAAAGACAGAATTAAACATTACACCAAAGCTTCGACTCCGATATTAATTACATTTAATGGTCAAAAACAAGGCTCACTTGGAAATGGAATTATTAAAAACGATTTAAAACTACCTTTTCTTGATAAATACATTATTGTTCAAATTGAAGCTGATAATATGGATAATGATTCTAAAAGACAGCTTTTCAGTAGTACAAGAGAGTCTTTAAGAGACACTTCCATATTAGAAGAATTAAAAAAATTAACAATTGATACCTTAAATGAAGATAGCGATTTAAAAAGGCTTGATAGAGAACGTAGACAGAGGTATTTTACTAAAAATGACACGGAAGTTCTGGATAGTTTGAGAAAAAGACTTGCTAGCAGAATAAACTCATTTCTCAAAAGTTCTGGAACGGGAGATTCTGTAACAGCAACTAAAACAAGCGAATCAACAAATTCTGAAAAACTTCCAGAAATTCCAATAGAAGACCCACCGACATTTTTTGAAATTATCACAGAATCTCCTAAAGAAGTTTACCCAAATAAAATTTTTTCAGTAAAGTTCAAAACTGATGCTCATCCAAATTATTTCGCGCAAGCAGAAACATTTGTTGCCTTTATTGAACCACAGTCATTTGGAATGTTCACTGGTACAGCTAGAGTTATTGATGGCTACGGATTAGCATATTTCAAAGTAGGAGAAGAAACCGAATTAGGAGAAACGGGGCAAATCATGTTAGAACTTAGACCACCAAGACAGAAATCATATAGTGGTACTGTTAATGTGATTAGTGTAGAAAACCCTGCTGATTCAAATCCTGAAGGGGATGGAAAAAATAAAACGCCAAATGTAAAAGTGGATTTTATCTATAAAGAGGATTCATTTTATCACGAAAATAATTGGGATGAAAATAGTGTTGCTGAAGTGATTGATGACCAAGACGGTGTAATAATTTTTGTGTCAGCAGAAAATAAAAATCTTAATAAACTTGTTGTAAGAGCGCAAAGACAAAATGAACATGCTGTTGAAAATATAAAAAACAAGTATTTGGAACATATTTCTTTTTATTCTTTTATGCTTAGCCAGAATAAACCTGAAAGTTTTGTTTCTGAGGAAGGAGAATCAATAGCAGATGAAGTTTATCAGAAAATAAGGCAGTCAGAACTAAAGAATGCAAGCGAAACAGTATGTGGAATGATAAATGACTTTTTTGAACCAATTATTACTGAGAGTATTGAACGAGAAACGGTTGAAATATGACCGAAGAAAAATTTATTAAACCTTGGGCAGATAAAAAAAATGCTGATCCATTTCATTCACTATGTTCATATTTAGGGGCATTTCCCCCATCATTAGCTAAATATTTCATCAAATACTTCACAGATGAGGGAGACCTTGTTTTCGATCCATTTTCAGGTCGGGGAACTACTCTTTTGGAATCAAGAATTTTAAACAGAAGAGCCATAGCCTCTGATCTAAACCCCATTGCATTGGCTCTTAGTCGAGCTAAAAGTCATGTGTTAAAAGTAGAAGAAATTCTATCAAGAATAGATGAATTGGAAGCGGACTACGATTATGCACTATTTATGCCAGAAGCTAAGGCACAGGTGGATGAAATACATTTAATTTATCATCCTCGAACACTAGCTCAGTTATGTTATTTGAAACTTACCTTATTAGATTCTAGGCATGAAGTTGATGAATATTTAACAGGGGCTGTATTAGGTGTAATGCATGGGGGGGAAAGAAAAGATGGTACATCTGGTTACGCTTCTATAAGTATGCCTAATACGTTTAGCATGTCTGCCGAATATGTTAGAAGATTTGTTCAGACAAAGCAACTCAATAGGGAATATAGAGACGTATTTCAGCTTCTTAGAGATAAAACTAATAGAACATTTGAAAAACACAAATTTCCAAAAACAGAAGCCACGGTTATTGAAAGTGATGCAAAGGAAGTTTCGAGAGCTAAAGAGTTTAAAAAATACTTAGGGAAAGTAGATTTATTATTAACCTCACCACCTTATTTGGGGATAGTAAACTATGCAAAGCAGAATTGGATACGTTCATGGTTTATGGATTCTGATCCGATTGGTATTTCCAAGAAATTAGATGACGATCTGAACTTATTCGAATGGGTTGCATTTTCAAAAGAAACACTCCTTGAGTTTAAGAAGTTTTTAAAACCTGATGGTGTAGCAGTTTTTGTAATTGGTGATGTAGCTAAATCAAAGGATAGCGTAATACCTCTAGCTCGTGAATTTGCAATGATGGTTAAGGAAAATAAAATATTTAAGAATATTTGGGTTTTCTCAGACTACATTCAAAGTGTTGATAAAACAACTAGAATATGGGGAGAGACTAAAGGAAAAGCTACTGCTATTGATAGAATTGTTATAGTTTCAGATGTAAATCCTTTTGTTGGAAATAATAGGCTTAATGGAAGTTCCACTTTAACCCATGAATTAATTAAGGAAAGTACGAAACACTTTATGGGTGATTTAATGGAGAATTAATGATTGGACGATCAAAAATATTGGATTATGAAAATAAATGGTTTGACGAAATTGATCCGATAACCTTTTATGAAAAGCACTTTGAAAAGACATTTCTATCAAAGTTATCAGAAGTTTATCCCGATTATATCGGTGTTCCATTTGGACCAACAATTCGATATGGGGATGAAACTTCACGACCAGATTTGGCAATGATAAAAAACGACTATTCCGAATGGTTTGTAATAGAAGTTGAAATGGGACGACATGATTGGGATGGGCATGTAGATAAGCAAGTAAGGGTTTTTACTAATGGTCATTATGAAAAAAAGCATATCGCCAAAAAAATTCTCGAAAAAAATGGAGATTTTGATAAGGCGGAACTAGAAAAAATGATTGACGAAAATCAGCCAAAAGTTATGGTTGTCGTGAATGAACTTTCAGATGAATGGCGTGAAAAAATTAAAACATATAAGGGTTATTTAAGCCTTTTTCAAATTTATAAAGGAGTTGATGGGTTTGAAATTTATAGAATTGAAGGGGACACCCCTTTTGTTTATAGATCAAAATCTCATTGCTCATTCTTAAAAGGATCATCAAATATTTTGGAAGTGTATACACCTACTTTTATTACAGAATCTCATAATACTGAAATGGTAATTACTTTTAACGGAAAGTTTACCAAATGGAAAAGGTTAATTGATGGGGGAAAAACGCGTTTAATATTTGAGGGACGTACACATTATTTGCAATTAGAGAAAAAATATGTTTTATACCTGTCAGATTCAGATGAATATTTCCTAGAAACAATATAAATTATGGAGCAATTAAAAATAGAATTTACATCAGATATAATAAGTTCATACCGGAGATTATCTTATAGAGTTTGGTATGCATTGGCTGAATTTGTGGATAACTCTACTCAGGCTTACGCAAATAACAAGGCTGATCTTGATGAAGTTTTTGAAGCGGAAAAAATAGGGCTTGAGGTTTACATCAAATATCATAAAGGGGCAACTTTAGAAGAGGACTATTTTGAAATTACCGATAACTCTATTGGTATGTCTCCTGATGATCTTAGAGCAGCTTTTAAAATAGGTAGCCCGCCAGCCAAAACAGATGGAAGAAGTAGATATGGACTTGGAATGAAAACAGCATCTTTTTGGCTAGGTGATGAATGGACAATTGTCACAAAAAAATTAGGTGATGATAAAAAATGTGTAGTTGATCTTCAAGTTGATTCAATCTCTGGAGGCAGCCTTGAAATTGATATTATTACCTCTGATGCTCCCGTTGTTGAGCATTACACGATACTTCGAATAAATAAGCTTCATAGGCGTTTTAAAGGAAGAACAATAGCTAAAATAGTGGAATTTTTATCTTCAATTTATAGGTTTGACATTGAAAGTAAGGAGTTATCTCTTTTTTGGAATGGTACAAAATTAGAATGGACAAATTATAATACCAGTGACTATATTAAAGATTACGAAGGTAACCCTTACTGGATGAAGTTTGATTTTGAGGTAGGAGGTAAAAAAGTTGAAGGTTGGGCAGGAGTACTTAGTAGTGGTGGTAGAGCAAAAGGAGGGTTTTCCCTAATTCAATCTAAAAGAGTAATTCAAGGTCCTCCTAGTGGATATAAGCCTGAAAGTATTTATGGAGATCAAGAAGGAGGGGTTAATAACTTGATTAATCAAAGAATTGTTGGTGAGTTGTTTTTAGACGGTTTTAGAGTTAGTCATACAAAAGATAGTATTCTTTGGCAAGGTACCGAGGAAGATGATTTGAATGAAAAACTTGAAGAAAAAATTGGCTATTTAAAAAAGGTAGCCCAAGATTGGAGAAAAAAAGAGACTGATGAGCGCGCACCAACAGATTTAGAATATGGGGTAGCTGTTGAACATCTTTTAAATGAAATTGTTTCTGGTGAAGCAAATGATGTGATATTTGGAAACGAAGTGCCTTCCGACGAAGTAATTGATGTTTCGAATAAATCTATTCTTGAAGCGACAGTTGTTGGAACTGAAGCAATGATTGTTAACGTAGGAATACTTACAATAAAGTTGTATGTTGAAGAGGGAATGTCGCCTAATGATCCTTACGTGATTTATGATCCAGTCACTGAGGAGAATGTGGTAATAATTATTGTGAATAGGAAACATCCATTTTGGAATGAGTTAAGAGGTGATGTTGGTGTTTTGAATTATCTACGTCATTGTGTTTATGATGGTGTTGCTGAATGGAAAGCATATAATCAAAAAGGGGGAATATCTGCAAAAACGGTTAAGTATATTAAAGATAATTTAATGAGACTTCCTTTTGAGATTGAAAAAAACATTCCGTAGTAAATTTGGATAAGTTGTTATAATTATTTCGATTTTGCTTAACTTTATTTAAAATTATCTAGTTGTAGAATTAAAATGCATAGGATGTATTATGTTGTTTTATGAATAAAAAACTTGAATCACAATTGAATTATCGGTCTATTAAGCCTACTGCTATGAGGCTTTTGATACTGAAATATTTAATGGAACAAAAAACTGCAGTTTCATTAAGTGATATTGAGACTGCATTTGATTCGGCTGATAAGAGTACAATTTATAGAACATTAAAAACTTTTCAGAAAAGCAAACTAATACATAGTATTGAAGATGGAACAAATCACATGAAATATGCTATTTGTTTGAATGAATGTGAATGTTCTCCTCAGGATTTACATTATCATTTTCATTGCAATGGTTGTAAAGAAACCTTTTGTTTAACCTCTAATAACATTCCTAAAATAGATTTACCCAGCAATTTCACTATGCAACAAGCAAACATGGTAGTAAAAGGCTTATGTTCAAATTGTAATTTATAAGTTTGCAATTCAGTTGCATTAATTTTTTATTACATTTGTTTTTGAAATGAGAATTCTGACTCTAATATTATCTATTGTAATACTTACATCGTCGATGATGCCCTGCATGGATCATTGTAACGATAATGTGGGAGATATTGAGTTAGTGTCGCACGATTGTTCCGATGACAATCAATCTGATAATGATGAAGAATTACCTTGTTCTCCTTTTTGCTCGTGTCAATGTAGTCAAGCACCTTCTTTTTATCAGCAGGTAGAATTACCAAATGAAGAGATTGTAGTTATCATGAGTTCTAATAATTTCGATTATATAAATACATATTGTTTCAGGTTTTCTCATGAAACATGGCATCCGCCAATATTAAGTTAAAACAGTCTAGGGTGAATTACGCCCTTTTAATTAAGTTTTAACCTATTTCAATAAAAATATTATGTTTGATAAGATAATCGCTTATTCTGTAAAGAATAAGTTTGTCATAGGGCTCTTTGTAGTGGCCCTTACAATTTGGGGCGTTTTTTCGCTTCGACAGTTACCTATTGATGCCGTTCCTGACATTACAAATAATCAGGTTCAAATTATTACATTATCGCCAAATTTGGCTACTCAAGAAATTGAGCAATTTATTACTACCCCAGTTGAGCTTTCATTGCAAAATTTGCAACGGATAGAAGAGATACGATCAATATCGAGGTTTGGTCTATCTGTAATAACCGTAGTTTTTGAAGAAGATTATGATATTTATCTAGCAAGACAATTAGTTGGTGAGCGACTAAAAGAAGCTCAAGATGCAATTCCTGAAGGATTGGGTACCCCTGAAATGTCACCTCTTTCTACTGGTTTAGGAGAGATTTATCAGTATGTTGTTAGACCTGAGGAAGGGTTTGAGGATAAATATTCGTCTACCGAATTACGTTCTATACAAGATTGGATTGTAAAAAGACAATTGCTAGGTATCGAGGGAATTGCAGAAATCAATTCAATGGGAGGTTATCTTAAGCAATATGAAGTTGCAATTATTCCAGAAGTACTCAAGTCTATGAATATTAGTATTTCTGATGTATTTGATGCTATTTCAAAAAGTAATGAAAATACTGGAGGAGCATACATTGAAAAAAAACCAAACACCTATTATATTCGTGCAGAGGGTATTGCAAAATCTCTTGATGACATAGGAAATATTGTGGTTACTACAAAAGGAGAAACCCCTGTTTTAATCAAAGATATTGCAAAAGTGCAATACGGTAAAGCTCCTAGATACGGTGCTTTAGTCCGAAATGGAAAAGAAGTAGTGGGCGGTAAAGTCATGATGTTCAAAGGAGCTAATTCGGCGGAGGTTACTGATCTTGTAAAGGAAAGAGTAATCCAAATACAAAAGTCATTGCCAGAAGGTGTAATAATTGAACCCTATTTGGTAAGAGATAAATTAGTTAAAACGGCAATTGGAACGGTAGAAAAAAACCTAATTGAGGGTGGATTGATAGTCGTTTTTATATTGATCTTATTACTAGGAAATTGGAGGGCAGGACTTATCGTTGCCTCAGTCATCCCCTTTGCAATGCTCTTTGCGGTTGCAATGATGAATCTATTGGGGATTTCTGCTAATTTGATGAGTCTTGGTGCTATTGATTTTGGGTTAATTGTAGATGGTGCCGTCATTATTGTGGAAGCCATCGTACATAGAATTTTTATTGGGTATGCGGGGAAAAAAATGTCCCAAAAACAAATGGATGACGAAGTTATTTCATCTTCTCAAAAGATTAGAAGTTCAGCAGCGTTTGGAGAAATCATTATTTTAATGGTTTACATCCCTATATTGGCTTTAGTAGGTATTGAAGGTAAAATGTTTAAGCCAATGGCTCAAACAGTAATGTTAGCAATTACAGGTGCGTTGATTTTATCGTTAACCTACGTTCCTATGATGGCATCTCTTTTTCTTAAGAAGGATATTATAAATAAACGAACAATAGCAGATCGAATCATTGGTTTATTCCAAAGAGGATATACTCCAATTCTTCAAAAAGCATTAAAATATAAGACTGCTTTTGTTGCTGGAACTATTGTGATTTTTCTATTTAGCATATTTTCATTTAGTAAAATGGGAGGTGAATTCATTCCCACGTTGGAAGAAGGAGATTTGGCTATGCAACAAATTCTACCTCCAGGAAGTTCTCTTTCACAAAGTGTAGAAACTTCGGCAATGATTCAGAATAAGTTATTAGATGAATTTCCTGAAATTATTGATATCGTTGCAAATATTGGATCAGCAGAAATCCCCACAGACCCAATGCCTGTTGAAATCGGAGATTATGTTTTGGTGATGAAGCCTAAGTCAGAATGGACTTCAGCATCAAACAGACAAGAAATGTTTGAAAAAATTGAAGAATCGTTGGAGGACATTCCTGGAGTAGGCTATGAATTTTCGCAACCGATACAACTTCGATTTAATGAGCTTATGACCGGGTCAAAAGCAGATATTGCAATAAAACTTTTTGGTGATGATTTAGATTTGTTATACAATAAGGCAAAAGAAGCCGAAAAAGTAATTACTAAAATCCAAGGGGTTGGAACAGTTAATGTTGAACAAACAATTGGAATGCCCCAGATTATTATTTCGTATAACTATGATAAGTTAGCCCAATATGGGTTACACATAAAAGATGTAAACAGAATTGTTAGATCTGCTTTTGCAGGAGAAAAGGCAGGAATCATTTATGAGGGAGAAAAACGGTTTGATTTAGTTGTTCGCCTTAATGAAGATCATCGTACTGAAATAGAAGACGTAGAAAACTTATTCATAACGCTGAATAATGGTGAGCAAATACCTTTGAATAACGTTGCTAATATTGACCTAATGGATGCTCCAATGCAAATTTCAAGAGAAAATACAAATAGGCGTATTGTAATTGGAGTAAACGTTGGAGATACAGATGTAGAAACATTAGTAAAAGAAATTCAAAAACAACTTGATGGGAATGTGAAATTGCCTGTAGGTTACTATTTTACCTATGGTGGGCAATTTGAAAATTTAAAGGCTGCAAATGCTAGATTGTCAGTTGCATTACCATTAGCTCTTGCATTAATTTTTGTATTACTTTTTTTTACGTTTGGTTCTGTTTCACAAGCAGCACTAATTTTTACGGCAATTCCATTATCTGCAATTGGAGGTGTATGGGCATTGCAATTAAGAGGCTTACCTTTTAGTATTTCTGCTGGTATTGGGTTTATTGCGCTTTTTGGAGTGGCAGTGCTAAATGGAATAGTCCTAATCGGTTATTTTAATCAATTAAAAAAAGAAGGTATGTCTAATATCAAAGAAAGAATTTTAGTTGGCACTAAAGTTAGATTACGACCTGTGTTAATGACTGCTGCAGTAGCTTCTTTAGGTTTTTTACCAATGGCTATTTCTACATCAGGAGGAGCTGAAGTACAAAGACCATTGGCAACAGTGGTAATAGGTGGTTTAATTACAGCAACTTTTTTGACTCTAGTTGTATTGCCAATCCTATATTTTTGGCTGGAAAGATGGAAAATCAAAAGGTCAAATTCAATGACTAAGAAGGTGCTTATGATTGCTGTGGTTATTCTTGGATGTGGGTTTTCATCAAGTGCACAAAAGAATGAAGTATCCTTGGATAGTGCAATAAATATTGCTATAGCTAACCATCCTAATATAAAGGCGGCTAATTTGAAAGTGCAAAAATATGAATCATTGGAAAATATGAAATATAACTTTGGAACCACTGATATTAGTTATCAAGGAGATGGATTATTTAATGATAATGGCCAAAAGGTAAATCAAGTTAGTCTTGTTCAAAATTTACCAAATCCCTCGATTACAAAAGCTAATAATCGATTAAATACAATCCAGAAATCTCAAAGTGAAATAGCTAAACAAATCACTATTAATGAATTGAGATGGAACGTTAAGCAACTATATTTTGAAATTCAATACAAAAAAGGGTTGAACGATTTATATTTAGATTTAAGCAATATTTTTCAATCTTATTTAGATAAAGCAGAAGTCAGGGTGAAATCTGGTGCAGCTAGACCTTTAGAGAAACTAAATATTCAATCTCTGCATAAGGAATATGTTTTATTGAAAAAGCAATCTGAAATTGAAATTAAAAATTTAGAAGATCAGTTTAATTTATTGTTAAATATTTCTGATAATGTGACGGTTAAAGCAAAGCTCGAAAAAAGCATTTTGGATTCTACATTATTACCAAATAATCTATGGTTGGATAAAGCTAGGCAACGTATTCTAAAAGAAGAAGCAGAAATAGCTGTGTTAAAATCAGCTAACAAGCCTGCGTTTAATATTGGTTACGCTGCGCAAAATTATTTTGAAGATGGATGGCTGACAGGGCTACAAGCCGGGATGTCTATACCATTATTTAAAAGTCAAAATAAACAAAAAATTAATGCGCAAAAAATAGAAGTTGAAATAGCGCATACAGATTTTGTTGCTCAATCAATTTTTATAAATCGAAAAATAAATAATGCAATGAATGTCATATTGCTTTATGAAGAAGGGGTTATTTTTTATAAAGACCAAGTTGAGTCAATTAATCCCGAAATAGAACGGATCTCTGAAATGAATTATCAAGCAGGGGAATTATCCTATTTGGAACTCTTGAATACATTAAACTTATTAGCACAGAATAAAAAAGGGTATTTATTACAGCTTTTGAACTACAATAATGCAGTGGCAGAATATAAATTTATTACAAATAATTAAAAAAATGAAAACTATATATAACTTAATCAATGTTAGCGTAATAACATTAATACTATTTACTTCTTGTGGAAGTGAACATTCAAATGATGATGGACATGGGCATGGAGAGGAACATGGTGAACACGAAGAACATGAAGAGGGCGGAGAAGGAATTCACTTATCTAAATCTCAAGTTGAAACCATTGGGCTAGAATTCGGGAATTTTTCTAAAATTAAAGTAAATGATTTCATAAAATCTACTGGAAAGTTAGATATTCCAACAAGTGCTCAAGTTACTGTTACTTCAAAAACTGAAGGAATTATTACAGGTAGCGCTTTAATAATGGAAGGACAATATATTAAAAAAGGAGATATTCTAGCATATCTGGAAAATCCTGAAATAATAATAAAACAACAAGATTATTTACAAGCAAAAGCGGAGCTTAAATATGTTGAAATAGAACTGGAAAGGCAAAAAGAATTAGTGGGTGCAAATGCAGGGATTCTAAAAACAGTGCAAAAACTTGAGTCAGATGCAGCGGTTAAAGAAATACAATTAAAAGGAACAGCTAAATACTTAGGTTATTTAGGCATTTCTACTTCTAGTTTAAACTCTGATAACATCAAACAAAAAATTGCAATTACCTCCCCAATCTCAGGCTTAGTCGACAAAGTAAATCTTCATGATGGGATGTATGTTGAACCTAAAACAAAACTCTTAAACATAATAAATGAAGAGCAGGCTATGCTTAAGTTGGATGTGTTTGAAAAGGATGTATCTAAAATTGAAATAGGACAAAATATTTCCTATCAATTACCAGCTTTGGGGAATGAAATATATGAAGCAAAAATAAGCCAAATTGGAAAGGACTTTAAAGGGGCAAACAAAATCATTAATGTTTACGGTACGTTAGACAATAAACGATCTGCTTTCACTAAAGATTTATTTATTAATGCCAAAATATGGTTAAACGATAATATAGTAGAGGCACTTCCAGAGAATTCTGTTGTTAGAGACGGAGAATCGTCATATATATATGTTGCTAAGAATGATAAAAATGCTGATGAAATCATGTTTAAAAAAATAATGATAGTACCGGGAGCAACAAACAATGGATTTACAGCGGTAAAGTTACTTGATGAAATTCCAAATGGTATGGAAATAGTAACAAAAGGAGCGTACTATGTCTATGCACAATCAAAAGCGGGTGCATTAACACACGAACACTAAATTAGTTATTGAATGGTTCAAGGGTCTGGCTTGAGCCATTCAACCTAAAGTTTAAGCATAGAGATGAAACATATAATTTTTAAACAGAAATATGATACCCTTCTGATCAAAACACTTGGTATTAGTCAAAATCAAATCAAGTCCGAAGTACATTTTATTAACGATTTGGGAATAGATTCACTTGATTTGATTGAATTAACCATGATAATTGAAAAAGAGTTTAAGATTCTAATTCCTGATACTGAAGCCGAACAACTTAATACAATCGGAGAAGTTGAAGACTATATAAAAAACAAACTAAACTGGTAAAACTATGAAAGAACTATCAAAATTTCTGGCAGGTTTCATGGCTTTTTTAGCCATAGACCATACCTCACTTTTTTTCTGTGATGAACTGCCACTTTCTTTTTGTGGAATAACCATTACAGAAACTTTAAATATAGTCTTAACCATTGTTCCGGCTGTAATTTCATTGTTGCTGATTTACTACGGATGGATCAGAAAATCGAAAAAAAGAGGATTAAACTGATTAAAATACAGATGGGATTAACTGTAAAAGGAAACATACAAGAGATGCAATTACTGGCTAAATCCAGAGGTGGTATATGCTGGTCTAAAATATATATTAATTCCAAAACAAAACTATGGTGGGAATGTATTAAAGGGCACAGATGGCAATCCACACCATTAAGTGTAAAGAATAGAAGTAGTTGGTGTCCCATTTGTGCAAGAAATCAGCCTTTAGGCTTAGAGGAAATGCAACGACTTGCATCAGAGAAAAATGGAAAATGCTTATCAATCAAATACATTAACGTTAAAACAAACTTATTGTGGCAATGTAGCAATGGTCATCAGTTTTTGAGAACTCCTGAAAGTATTAGGAAAGGAAAGTGGTGTTCGTATTGTAAACAACAAAAACAATCAAAAAATAACTAATTAAAAGCATAAGTAATGAGTGAAGATTGTTCAAAAGATGTTTGTTTAACAGATGAAAAACAACCCAAAAAGGAAAGTGTTTTAAAAAAATATAAAGCATATTTTCCATCCATTATAAGTTTTATACTATTAGTAGTTGGAATAACTTTTAACCAACTTGAACTAGTGTTTTTTAATTCTTATTTTCAATTATTTCTATTTGGTATAGCCTATTTAGTTGTCGGTGGGCCAGTAGTTTGGAAAGCACTTACAAAATTTGTAAAACTTGATGTTTTCAATGAATTTTTTCTAATGAGCGTAGCCACCATAGGAGCATTTGCAATTGGAGAATATGCTGAAGGAGTGGCAGTAATGTTATTTTATTCCGTAGGAGAATTATTTCAAGATGCAGCTGTAAATAAAGCAAAACGGTCTATTGAATCTTTACTTAAATTGCAAATAGAAGAAGTACGTGTATTAGAAAACGAAACATCAGTAGTTAAACACCCAAATGAGGTAGAACTCGGACAAATAATTCAAGTAAAATCTGGCGAAAAGGTTGCATTGGACGGAGAGTTGCTGACTGAATACGCATCTTTAAATACCGCGGCATTAACAGGGGAATCGGTACCTGATGATAAGAAAAAAGGAGACATAATCTTAGCTGGAATGGTTAATTTGAATACTGTAATAGAAATTAAAATAACTGCACTTTATTCCGACACAAAACTATCTAAAATCCTAAAATTGGTGCAAGAAGCGAGCGGCAGAAAAGCAAAAACGCAACTTTTCATATCTAAGTTTGCAAAAATATATACTCCAATTGTTACCTTTTTAGCAATTACTTTAACATTCTTACCTTATTTCTTTGTCGATAATTATGTGTTTAATGAATGGCTGTACAGAGCGCTAGTGTTTTTGGTTATTTCTTGCCCTTGTGCGTTGGTCATTTCAATTCCACTTGGTTATTTTGGAGGTATTGGAGCAGCATCTCGCAATGGAATTCTTTTTAAAGGTTCTGATTATTTAGATAAAATGACAGAGATAGATACGGTGGTGATGGATAAAACAGGAACATTAACCAAAGGAGTTTTTGAGGTTCAAAAAATTGTTTCAGAAAGTTTATCGGAAAAAGAATTGCTCAATATTGCTGCGGCAATAGAAGCATACTCAACACACCCAATAGCCAAAGCAATTGTAAAATATGCCAAAGTCGATTTTAAAAAGATTGAAATAGAAAATATTGAAGAAATTTCTGGTCACGGCTTAAAAGGCGAGATGAACAATCAACAGGTTTTGGCAGGGAATAGTAGATTACTTAAAAAGTTTAATGTTGCTTATGATGAAAAAATTTCAGCAATAACAGACACTATTGTTCTAATAGCCATAGCTGGAAAATTTGCTGGTTACATTACCATTGCAGATACTATAAAAGAAGATGCGGTAGAAGCGATAACTGCATTACACAACCAAAACATCAAAGAAGTAATTATGCTTTCTGGCGATAAGCAAGCGGTTGTGGATAAGATAGCCAAACTGCTGGGGTTGGATAAAGCTTTTGGAGGTTTATTGCCCGAAGACAAAGTGAACGAAGTAAGTAAATTAAAAACATTAGGTAGAAAAATCACTTTTGTTGGAGACGGCATTAATGATGCTCCTGTAATAGCAATGTCGGATGTGGGAATGGCAATGGGCGGTTTGGGAAGTGATGCTGCAATTGAAACGGCTGATGTAGTCATTCAAACCGATCATCCTTCAAAAATAGCAACAGCCATAAAAATTGGTAAAGCAACCAAACGTATTGTTTGGCAAAACATAGGTTTGGCTTTTGGGGTAAAACTCGTTGTCTTGGGATTAGGAGCTTGGGGATTAGCTACAATGTGGGAAGCTGTGTTTGCAGATGTGGGAGTTGCATTATTAGCTATTTTAAATGCCGTGAGGATTCAAAAAATTAAATTTTAGCGTTGTACCAACCGAGCTATAACAGAAAAGAAGCAAGTATAAATTCGCAAACCTTTATTATAGGGAAATTAATTAAACAGTTGAAAGAATCTAGTAGGATGGTGAATACCATAAATGTGGTATTTTTCAATAAAAGGGTTCGGTCTATTTGGAATAATTCTAATTAATAACTTGATTTGCCATCTATTTAGAAAGATTCTAAATAACTTAAATAATAACGACAAACATGAAACTAAAACTAATAATACTAATTACGATTTGTTGCGGGATAGACGTATTTGGTCAAAATGGAACAATTGAAGGGGAAATAAGAAGTAACGACAGTACTGTAGCTTTGTCAAATGTGTCGGTTTATTTAAGCAACACAAATTTAGGGGCTTCAACTAATGGAAGTGGAAGTTATTCAATAGAAAATATCCCAGAAGGAAATTATCTTTTGACAATTTCATGTGTTGGATATTTTACAATAAAAAAAGAAATTAAAGTTGGAAAAGGTGAATTAATAAATGAAAATTTTACTATGACAGAAACTATATCTACACTAGCAGAAGTTACTATTACAGGAGGTGATGTTGGAATACGTGATATTCCAGGTTCAGTACATTACATATCGCCCAAAGAACTCCAAAAATTTGGTTATACGGATATCAATCGAATTTTAAGATCTGTGCCAGGTGTAAATGTTCAAGAAGAAGATGGTTTTGGACTTTTTCCAAATATTGGATTAAGAGGTACAGGAGTTGAACGAAATACCAAAATTACGGTAATGGAAGATGGTGTCTTAATAGCACCAGCTCCCTATTCTGCACCAGCTGCTTACTATTTCCCTACCATAGGAAGAATGCAAGGCGTAGAAGTTATCAAAGGTAGTAGCCAGATTAAATATGGCCCATATACAACAGGTGGAGCGATTAACCTGATATCAACCGGAATTCCTAATGAATTTTCAGGAAAAATAAATTTGAATGGTGGAAGTTTTGGCGGAAGAAACGTTCACGCAGTAGTAGGAAATAAGCACAAGAATTTTGCTTATTTAGTTGAAACATTTCAACAAGGGTCTAATGGGTTTAAGAAATTAGATAATGGGATAAACAGAGGGTTTCAAAATAATACTGGATTTATTAAACAAGATTATCTTGCTAAATTTCGAATTAATACTAAACTTGATGCAAAAATATTTCAATCTCTGACTCTTAAACTTGGTCAGTCAAATGGAAATATAAATGAAACCTACCTTGGTTTGACTCAAGAAGATTTCATTAGCAACCCTTTTCAAAGATATGCTGGTTCCCAAATGGATAATATAAAAACATCACAGTCGCAACTCTCGTTAACTCATAAAGTTAAATTTTCAAAAACATTAGATTTTACCACCGTAATTTATAGAACCAACTTTAGTAGGAATTGGTATAAACTAGACAGGTTAAAAGACAGTTCAGGAAACGAGATTAAAATTGCTAAATTATTAGATAGTCCTGTAGAATTTGGTAATGTGTTTGATATTTTAAGAGGGACTAGTAGTATCTTTAATGAAGCCTTATTTGTAAAAGCAAACAATCGATCATATTATTCTAAAGGTATTCAAACAAAATTAAATCTAACCTTCAAAACAAAAAAAATCAAACATAATATTGATTTAGGTTTTCGCCTACATCAGGATCAAATTGATCGATTCCAGTGGTTTGACGAATACTCAATGGAGAATAGTGTAATGCTACTTACTAACCCTGGAATACATGGAACAGAAAGTAATCGTATAGAAACCGCAAATGCTTTTGCAACTTATTTACAATATAAATTGAAAATAGGCAAATTTACCGCGACTCCTGGCCTTCGTTATGAGAATATTACACAAGAACGGGAGGATTTTGGAAAAACTGACCCTGAACGTTATGGCTTAGACTTATCGGTTAGAAGTAATAAAGTGGATGTTATAATCCCTGGTATTGGGCTTGATTATCGATTTAGTCCGTATCTAAGTACTTTTCTTGGAGTTCATAAAGGTTTTGCTCCACCTGGCTCAAAAGATGAACTAGAACCAGAGGAAAGTATTAATTATGAATTGGGGTCGAGATTTTCCAAAAATGGATTATCTGGCCAGACGGTGATATTTTACAGTGATTACAAAAACTTATTAGGGACAGATTTGGAAGCTTCTGGAGGTGGAGGTACAAATGAACAATTTAATGGTGGAGAAGTGAAGACCTATGGGGTGGAATTTAATATGAGTTATGATCTTCTATTTTCAAAAAGAAAAAGTACGTTTAATTTACCCGTTACTTTATCTTATACTTACACTGATTCTAAATTTCAAAACGATTTTGATAGCGATTTTGAGGGCTGGGGGAATGTGACAGCAGGTGACCAATTTCCTTATTTAGCCAATAATCAGTTTACAATATCTTTGGGTCTTGAACATCATAAGTTTGAGTTTAATATTAGTGGTAAGTATATGGATGAAATGCGCACGAAGCCAGGTCAAGGAAAGATGAACTTTGATGAAAAAACCGATTCTTATTTTATATTAGATGCAGGTGCGACTTACAAAGCACATAAAAATGTTTCTTTTTTCACTAATGCAACTAACCTTACAAATCAAGTTTACGTTGTGGCTAGAAGGCCTGCAGGATTGCGTCCAGGTATGCCAAGGTCATTTAATGTGGGATTGAAAGCTAATTTTTAATCTGGTTAAAAAATAAGTTTCTTACCATATAACAATCTAGTTTCCAACAACAAAATAGGTGTTTCATTTCCAATATAGTTTTATATTGTTGGTGGGCTAAATATTTGATATATAGGCTACACTTCTGTTTGTTAATATTTTAAATGAAGATTAAATTGTTTTTAATTCTCTATTTATTAATTGTGATAGTCATCATTTTATGACTATTGAATTTAAATCAAGTTTTCGTAATAGTGACGTGAAATTACAATATTTAAATAAATAATTAGGCTAGTCTAAAAATTATATTAGTTTAGCAGAAAATATTTTCATGAAAATCCGAACCAAAACTTTATTGAGCATAATCTCAATAATTATATTAGTTATTTCTTGTAAGAAAACCATGCCTCCAACACCTGAAGAAAATGAGTTGCTGGATGGCCCAATAGATGGGTTAAGCACTGAACAACAAGCTCAATTCTTAAAGGGAGATGAAGCCTTTGGTGATGTATTTACAGTAAGTGAGGGGCTCGGGCCAATATTTGTAGCTAATCAATGTGTGAGCTGTCATGCTGGTGATGGGAAAGGTACACCATTTGTCAAATTTACACGCTTTGGTCAGCCAGATACATTAGGTAATCAGTTTCTTGCTTTTGGTGGTCCTCAATTACAACATAAAGCTATACCAGGGTATCAACCCGAACAACTACCTATAGGCGCAACTACAACAGATTTAATAGCACCTGCGGTTTCAGGCTTAGGTTTTCTTGATGCTGTATCTGATGCTGACTTGATTGCTTTATCTGACCCAGATGATATTGACGGGGATGGTATTAGTGGTCGACCACATTGGAATAATATACCATATTATGTTTCACTAAGACCTAATAGTGTTTCTCAAGGTGGCAGGTATATTTCGCGGTTTGGAAAAAAAGGAGCAGCGTACGATTTACTGCACCAAACTTCGGGAGCATACAATCAGGATATGGGGATTACTTCACTATTCGAACCAATTGATGTATACAGTGGTTTAGAGATTGATCCAGAAGTAAGCACCCAAATAATACATGATGTGGTTTTTTACTTGAAAACCTTAAAGGCACCCATCCCTAGAAATCAGGAAAACACTGATGTAATGGAAGGAAAACAACTCTTTTCGCAAATACAATGTGCCTCTTGTCATACCCCTACTTTACAAACTGGTTTTTCACAAATTGATGTATTGTCCAACAAAGAATTTTATCCTTATACCGATATGTTATTACATGATATGGGACAAGGATTAGATGATGGCTATACGGAAGGGTTTGCATTGACTTCTGAATGGAGAACGCCACCACTTTGGGGACTTGGGTTATCGAGAGATGCACAGGGAGGTACTTACTTCCTGTTACACGATGGGCGAGCTATGAGTATTGAAGAGGCTATTTTACAACACGGTGGTGAAGCTCAACAATCCAAAACCAATTATATACAACTTTCGAGTGCAGAAAAGGAACAAATAATCAAATTCTTGGAATCACTATAAAATGGAACGAAGAAAATTTATAAAAACCTGTTGCTTTTCGGTTGTTAGTATTCCGTTAGTAGTTCCCTTATTGCAATCTTGCGGAGCTATTTATTATGCAGGCTCCACCCGTGAAAGAGGCAGATTGGTAGTTGCCAAATCTGAATTTTTATTAGTTAAGAAAAATAAACAAGTAAATAGGACTTTTGTCTTGCTGAAAACCGATGGAGTAGATTTTCCTATTTGCCTTTATCAAACTAATGAGGACCGCTATAACGCCTCACTGCTTAAATGCACACACAATGGTTGTGAACTGAATGTGGGTGGAGGGATTTACACCTGTCCTTGTCATGGCAGTGAATTTTCCACCACCGGTAGAGTATTGGAAGGCCCAGCAGACAGAGATTTAAAAACATTTAAAACAGAAACAGATTATGAAAATATTTATGTCTACATATCATAAATCATTAGTGTTAGGATGCTTACTTATTTGCATCATCGGCAATTTGCAAGCTCAAAAACTGGATTCGCTAATAACACGTGTTCCTACAGACACATCAAAAGCGTTGCTAAATATGGATGCTGCCTATAACCGTCCGTTTTTAACTGTTAATAAAATGCCGGTGGCATTAGGAGGCTACCTTGAGGCAAACTCAATTTATAGTTCGGAAGATGGAGTATCAGAAGGCTTGTCATTTCAGGCGAGACGATTGACAATGTTTATGTCAGCCTCGATTACCAAGCGGGTTAAGTTTCTTTCGGAGATGGAGTTTGAAGACGGCACCAAGGAAATTGGGATTGAGTTTGCTGCGATGGATGTTGCCTTTCACCCGGCATTGAATTTTAGGGGTGGAATTGTTATGAATCCCATCGGAGCTTTCAACCAGAATCACGATGGCCCGAAATGGGAATTTATTGAACGTCCAGACGTAGCTGTGAATATGCTCTCGGCCACCTGGTCGAATGCTGGTTTCGGATTGTACGGAAAGACGTACAAAGGAAACTGGGTATTTGGCTATGAAACCTATTTGACCAATGGTTTTGACAATAGCATCATTGACAATGAGGAAAATAAAACCTTTTTACCAGCTTCTAAAGAGAATGAGGATCGGTTTGAAGAAAACAATAGTGGTAGGGCACTTGTTACGGGTAAAGTTGCTATTAAGAACCGAAAAATTGGTGAAATTGGATTTTCCTATATGGGGGGAATTTACAATAAATTTGAAAGTGATGGTGTGGTGTTAGATGTGAAAAGGAGATTAGATGTTTTTGCTATTGATATGAACACTACAATAAAAAAGACTGGAACTTATATTGTGGGTGAAGCTGTTTGGATAATGGTCGATGTTCCGTCAACTTACACTCAACAATACGGAAACAAACAACAAGGAGCATTTCTTGATATTGTTCAACCAGTTTTAAAAAGAAAAATGTTCGATTGGGATGATGCAGTTTTGAACATTGCTGCTCGATTAGATTATGTTGATTGGAATATCGGAAAATTTAACGAAACGAAAACTGAAATTGGAGATGAACTAATTAGTATTACACCTGCCATAAGTTTCCGTCCATCGACACAAACCGTTTTTCGCGTGAATTACCGTTACCAATGGCAAAAGGATATCCTCAATAACCCCTCTTCAAGAACAGCATCATGGCTATTTGGTTATAGCACATATTTTTAGATCCAGAAATGTCTAGTAAACACTTATTAAGAATCTATTAAAAGAATCCTCTACAGGCTTTTTAGCAACAACTATCACCACTCCCATTTTTCTGAACTGGAGGGCATGGTAAAGAACCATACGAACAATAAACACAACAATCTCCTTCCAATGGTTTTAAGAGTTCTTTACAATTATCGCATTCATAAAACCAGTAACAAGCATCGATTGGCATTGTTTCCGTTTTATTGTGCCCGCATTTAGGACATGTTAATGTTGATTTTAATATTATAATCTTTTCACTCATTCTCAATAGCTTTGTATCCAGTACTGTTAATAGCATCAATTATTTCTTCTATATTGGTTTGAGACTTGTCAAATTTTATCATTGTCTTTCTATTATCGTAAGAAGAACTAACCTCAATAATTCCGTTTAATTTGTTAACTGCATGATTGATATGATTTTCGCAAGAGGCACATGTCATTCCTTCAATTTTAATCTCAATTTCTGTAATGTTTTTTGAGTCAGCAACTATTACTTCTTTCGAATTGTTTGGGTAGAAAATTCCTGAATAATAAGGAAGTGTAATCGAAAGAATACCAAAAATGGTCATTCCAATCAGGAAACCTCTTTTTTGATAGAATTTTAGTTTTTCAATTTCACAACCACAGTCATCCTCTTGCTTTGGCTTAAGATGAAGATACCAAGCGTATCCTATAGCTAGTACCGCAAATACGATTAAATATGGACGAAATGGTTCAATCCAGACCAAACTAGACGAAGCTCCACCGACACCTGCTATTAAAGCAATTAGAGGTGATATACAACAAGAAGAAGCTGCGATGGCTGCAAATATGCCCGTAAATATTGCTCCTTTTGAATTATTACTTTTCATCTTAAATAGTTTATAGGTTAAATTCTGACCCAAAGTACTGCGAAATCATTGGCTTAAAGTCATGTGAAACTGAATAATAGATTGTTTGTCCTTCTTTTCTACGCTCTAAGATATTCCCTTGTTTAAGTTTGTTCAACTGTTGCGAGATTGCCGATACCGACAAACCTAAAATATCACTTAAATCACATACACAAATATCATTTTCATTCTTAATAAGATATATTATTTTAAGCCTTGTCTCATTTCCTAATAGTTTAAAGAGGTCAGACATTTTGTTGAAATGAAAAGATTGCTCATTTAATTGATTTATGCCTCTATTAATCATATCAACGTTGGCACAACCTCTTATGCATGTTTCTTCTGTTTTTTTCATTCCACTGTATTTAAGCCTTTGCTTCAATACAAATGTACGTAATGTTTAATGTATTTAAGCAATTTCTTAAATAAGAATTTTAATGTGTCATTATTTTGACTATTCTATTATTTTATTAATAGAGAATATTTGGTATTAGTGCTTTGAGTTTGTTAGAACGTAGAGGTTTTAAAGTTTGAATTCTTAAATGACATAAGTGAACAAGCGGCTACTATCGTTGAGAGTAAATATCTATCATCATCAATGTTTCATCTCCCTTCAAAAGATTGAATTCTGTCCTATTGATGTCATATTATTTGGTGTAATAAATTGTTATTAGTTGTATTGTTTTGTAATGTCAACTAATTAAAAGGATGCCTGAAAATGATATTTAGGAAGGCTTACCCCAGTACTCATGGATCGAAAGTAAAAAGTAGTTGTAAGGTTTTTCAAACGGAGTAAACATTGGAAGTAACTATTTGTTGACTTTTGCACTCAATTGTTGTGATTTGTAAACTTGAAGTGCTCTAAAACACTGCTAATTAGCAGGTGTCCTCTGTATTCATAACCCTGAGGCCGCGAGTTCAAATCTCGCTCGCGCTACATAGTAAAGACCAGATGAAAATCTGGTCTTTTTTTATGCTTAAATTTTAGTGAAACCATTTAGTATTTGACGATAAGGGAATAAATAAGCGACTTGAAAATATTTTGAATAAATGGAATTAGTTACATTTGTTTCGATAAATAATTAAGGCATGGATAATCAAGATTTAGAAGTATTTGACGATGGAGATTTTAATAATGAAGCACCTCGAAAGAGACCAGCTTTCATTACAGTTTTAGCAATTCTTAGTTGGGTTTATGTAGCTATAGGTTTGTTAAGTGCAGTGTTTAATTCACTTTCATCAGAAGAGAAGCAATTAGAACAGATCGATCAGGCAATTGCTATATACGATGATATGGATGATGTTCCATTTTTACAAGATTCAATTGAGGTGCTAGAGGCATCTAAAGACAATCTTCGAATCTCGAATTTAGGGAATTTAATTTTTCTTTTAATTGAGGGGATAGCCGTTTTTATGATGTTTAACTTGAAAAGAAATGGATTTTGGTTATATACTTTAGCTCAGGTAGGAATTGTTGCACTAATGATATACGTGATGCCTTTCCCCAATTTAATATCTACATTAACATTGGTGGTTACTTTGTTCCTCGTGTTACTTTTTGAGGTTCTTTATGCGGTTAACTTAAAGCACATGAAGGCATAAGTTACTTTTTATTCCCCATTGTAATAAACTGAACAATGTTCGCTCCCATTTGAAGTGCTTTTCTACGGGCTTCTTCGCTATCATTGTGAACTTCAGAATCTTCCCAGCCATCTCCTAGGTCACATTCTACATCGTAGAAACAAATTAATCTGCCTTCAAATACAAGTCCAAATCCTTGTGGAGCTTTAGAGTCGTGCTCATGTATTTTAGGAAGACCTTTGTCGAAATTGTATGTTTGATGATAAATAGCATGTGAAAAAGGTAATTCGATAAAATCTAGTTCTGGAAATACTTTTTTCATTTGCGGTCGAACAAATTTATCCATTCCGTAATTATCTGAAATATGAAGAAATCCTCCACCTATTAAATAATTTCTTAAGTTTTCTGCTTCTTGCTGATTAAAAACAACATTACCGTGCCCTGTCATATGTATTAAAGGGTAATTGTACAACTCAGGACTTGATACTTCAATGCTTTCAACATTTGGGTCTATATTCATTCCAAGAGAGGTGTTACAATATTTTACCAAATTGGGAAGCGAAGTAGGGTTCGAATACCAATCACCACCACCGTTGTATTTTAAAACGGCAAAAGTATAAGAGTAGTTTCCTGGCGTAGCCGAAAGACTAATTAATGCTGTGAAGAATATAAAGACTAAAAAACGCACATCCAAAAGTAAGATTATTAAAAGTAAAATCCGATTTTTGCAAAATATATAAACTTAAAATAAATTTAATTAGTAAAAATGCAATCCTTAGGAAATCATATCTTGGTTGAAATTACTGGATGTAACCCCCAAGTAATGAACGATGTTGCTTTTATCGAGCAAACAATGGTAGATTCTGCCACAATAGCTGGTGCAACAGTTATTAATTCATCTTTCCATCATTTTTCTCCCTATGGAGTATCTGGAGTTGTTGTAATTCAAGAAAGTCATTTAGCGATACATACATGGCCAGAGTATGGTTATGCTGCTGTAGATTTATTTACATGCGGTGATGAGGTGGATGCATGGAAAGCATTTGATTTTTTAAAGGAAAGTTTTGGCGCCAAAAATTATTCAGCACTCGAAATGAATAGGGGAGCTATTAATTTACTTTCTAGAATGGATGTTGATTTAGAATCATTAAGAAGCACTGTAGAAGATAATATTGGTAAAGACAACATCGAAAGAAATATATGGTTTACTGATAAAGACGATTCTCAAGCTTTGTCATTAAGATATAGTAAGCAATTGTTTAAGGAGAAGTCACTGTTTCAAGAGGTTAAAATTTTAGATACCTATCGTTATGGTAAAATGCTTACTATCGATCAAATGGTAATGACCACAGAAAAGGATGAGTCTCATTATCATGAGATGATAGCGCATCCAGCAATGTTTTCACACGGGGACGTAAAAAACGTTCTTGTTATTGGAGGAGGTGATGGTGGAACCATTAGAGAAGTTTTGAAACATGAAAGTGTAGAAAAAGTAACAATGGTTGAAATAGACGAGGTTGTTATTAATGCGTGCAAAGAATTTTTGCCAACTATTGCTTCTGAATTTGATAATCCGAAATTAGAGTTAATTATAGGAGATGGAATTGCTTTTGTGCAAAATGCGCCAAATGAGGTTTATGATTTAGTATTAGTAGATGGATCAGACCCGGTTGGACCAGCCAAAGGATTATTTTCAATAGATTTCTTTTCAAATTGTAAAAGAATATTGAAAGAGAGGGGGGTTCTTGTAGCTCAAGGAGAATCTCCTAAATTTAATGAAAGTGTATTTGTTGAGTTAAATGCAACTTTTCAAGAAATATTTGGAGAAGAGAAAACGAAATTAACTTTGTTTAATGTTCCAACTTACCCAACAGGAATTTGGAGCTTTCAATGGGGGATAAAAGGAACGATAGAACCAGCTTTAGTTAATTTTTCTCTTGTGAATAATGTTCCATTTTTAGAGAGTTTAAATTACTACAATGAAGCAATTCATAGTAGTTCTTTTGCTATGCCGAACTATATTCAGAGAATGCTAAAAACGAAAAAAGTAGAAATTAATTAGTATGAGTTTTGATCCAAATGATATAGGTTTGAATAATGGAAATATTTTCGGTTTTCCATATACAGAGAAAGAAGCAGAGGTTCTCTTGATTCCAGTTCCTTGGGACGCGACAGCATCCTATTGTAAGGGTACATCATTTGGTCCGAAGGCTATATTAGAAGCTTCAACACAAATAGATTTTTTTCATCCAGAAATTGATAATGCTTGGAAGAGCAAAATTTATATGACTCCCATTTCGGAAGAGTGGAAAAGTATAAACGATAAGCTTGCAGAAAGAACAGCTAAGTACATTCATTTTCTAGAAAATGGAGGTGATGTTAAAGAAAATAAAGAACATCAATTAACGATTACGGAGGTAGAAATAGCTCAAAATTATCTGAGAGATAATTTAAAATCAAAGGCTGTTAAAGCTATCTCTAACGGGCAAAAAGTAGGAGTTATTGGAGGTGAACATAGTACACCTTTGGGTTTAATAGATGCTTTAGCCGAAAAGTACGACGACTTTGGAATTTTGCAAATTGATGCACACGCTGATTTGAGAAAAGGTTATGAAGGCTTTGAGCAGTCTCATGCTTCAATTATGTATAATGCCTTACAGCATAAAAATGTTTCGTCATTGGTTTCAGTTAGCGTTAGAGATATTTCACAAAGTGAAGTGGATTATATTAAATCTGATTCAAGAATTACACCATTTTATGATTGGGAATTGAAAAACAGGCAATTTGAGGGAGCTTTATGGTCTGATCAGTGCAAAGATATTATCGATAAATTACCTCAGAAAGTTTATGTCAGTTTTGATATTGATGGATTAAAACCATATTTATGTCCGAATACCGGTACTCCAGTCCCAGGGGGGCTAGAATTTGAAGAAGCAGTTTATCTTCTATTTGAAGTTGTAAAATCTGGGAGAGAAATAATAGGTTTTGATTTATGTGAAGTAGCTCCAGGTGTAACAAATATAGATGCTATTGTTGGCGCAAGAATTCTATGGAATCTATGTCTGGTTACTGCGTAATTATTGGTTAAGGTAACAATTGTTACTTTTTTTCTTTTTATGGTGTTTTAATTTTGTGATAAACTTAATAAAACCAAAACCTATGAATATTAATAATTCAATAAAGCTCATTGCAGGGATATTTATCTTGATTTCAGTTCTTTTAGGACACTTTGTAAATGAAAATTGGTTCTTTTTTACTGCTTTCGTTGGTGTGAATCTTCTACAATCAAGTTTTACAAAATGGTGCTTGATGGAGAAAATATTACTCAGAGCAGGTGTGAAACATGGTGGTGATAGTTGTTCTATTTGAGACATAAAATCGAATTGTTTACAATTTATTTAGAATCTTTCTAGCAAACCTTTTCATTGTTCGAGAATCCCTTTTACATTTGTTTAAGCATAAAATAATTCTACATGAATACTTGGACAAAAGAAGCAATAAGAGAAGTTTATAATAAACCATTAATGGAGTTGTTGTACGAAGCAGCAACTGTACATAGAGAGTATCACAACCCTAGTGAAATTCAGGTAAGTACATTGGTGTCTGTTAAGACAGGCGGTTGTCCAGAGGATTGTGGATACTGTCCTCAAGCAGCTCGCTACGCAACAGATATTGAAAAAAATGAAATGCTTTCTGTTGAAGAAGTTGTTAGTGCTGGCAAGTATGCAAAAGAAAATGGTTCGTCAAGAGTTTGTATGGGAGCTTCTTGGAGAAATGTGAGAGAAGATGATGATTTTGATCAAGTTCTTGAAATGGTTCGTTCGTTAAATGAATTGGACTTGGAAGTTTGTTGTACACTAGGAATGTTAACAGAAGGACAAGCAAAAAGATTAGCAGAAGCTGGCTTGTATGCATACAATCACAATATAGATACGTCAGAAGAATATTATAAAGAAGTCATTTCTACAAGAGGATATGATGATCGTTTAAAAACGATTGATAATGCAAGTAAATCAGGATTAAGTATTTGCTCTGGAGGAATTATAGGAATGGGAGAAAGTGATGAGGACCGCATATCCATGTTACATACATTAACTCTAATGAATCCTCAGCCAGCATCGGTTCCAGTTAATGCTTTGGTTGCAGTTGAAGGAACACCAATGGAGGAACAAAATACTGTTCCGATTTGGGATATGGTACGAATGGTTGCTACTACAAGAATTGTGATGAAAAATTCTGCTGTACGTCTATCAGCTGGTAGAACAGAAATGACAATGGAGGGGCAAGCTCTTTGTTTTATGGCGGGTGCAAATTCAATTTTCTCAGGAGATAAATTGTTGACTACTCCAAATCCGGGAATGTCAACAGATGCCGAAATGTTTAAAATGTTAGGTCTTCAACCAATGAAGGCTTATAAAAATGGTGAAAAACCTAAGATTAACGAAAAGTATAAAATTCGTTCAAACAGTGAGGACAGAGTGAAATGGTCTAGACCAGAGCATAAAATTGAAAGAAACGAGGTCGCTAAACAAAAAGGAAAAGAAGTACGAAAGGTTACTTCTGTTAAAGAACTCTAGTTGTTGGAACCAATTCTTCAAATATTACAGGATAAATTAAACAATCGAATTGAAGAAGATCTATTTAGAGAGTTGAAAGACTATTCTCATTTGGTTGATTTTTCTTCCAATGATTATTTGGGCTTTTCTCAAGATAATGAGAAATCAAATAAGTTTGGTTCTACGGGATCTCGTCTAATTTCAGGTAATTCAATGGATATTGAGAGATTAGAATTGGAGATTGCTAATTACCATAAAGCGGATTCTGGTTTACTATTTAATTCGGGTTATGTTGCTAATCTAGGTTTGTTTTCAACTATTCCGCAAAGAGGCGATACAATTATATATGATGAATTAATTCATGCTTCTATTCGTGATGGGATTAGATTATCAAATGCCGATTCCTTTTCTTTCAAACACAACAGTATTGAACATTTGGCCGAAAGATTGTCAAAAGGGAAAGGAAATATTTTTGTTGCTGTAGAATCTATTTATTCGATGGATGGAGATTCTCCTAATCTTATAGAAGTTTCTGAAATATGTAAAAAATACAATGCTAACCTTATAGTAGATGAAGCACATGCAGTTGGAGTTGTTGGAGAGAAAGGTGAGGGGTTGGTAGTTAAGTTGAACTTGCAAAAGGAGGTGTTTGCTACCGTTGTGACTTTTGGAAAAGCATTGGGCTGCCACGGAGCAATAGTCTTGGGCGATAATATTCTAAGAAATTATTTGATTAATTTTTGTCGTACTTTTATCTATACAACTGCACCTTCCCCGGAAACCATAACGATCATTAGAAAGCAATATCAGAGGTTAGAAGAATTGTATGAATCAAAAGATATTGAGCAAAACTTGGCTTCAGAATTGAAAATGTATTTTATTGAAAAGGTTGGGAGTTCAAGAGAATTAGTTACTGGGAAATATGGTAATGTTGTGTCCGTGATTGTTCCTGGGAATGAAAATGTTAGAGAAATGGCTAATGTGTTTAAAAAGAGTGGGTTATTTGTGAAAGAAATACTCTCGCCAACTGTTACTAAAGGCACGGAAAGACTGAGGATATGCTTTCACTCTTACAATTCTATAAACGAAGTCAATAAACTGATAGAGTGCCTGAATTCTACGACTAAACTATCTGTTTAGTTAATAAGTTTACTGTTTTCTTAATAGTTCTCCAAAACCTTTTGGCACAATTTTCGTAAATTTCGTTACTTCTACAAACTAATCCTTTTATATTTTGAAAAGATCTCTTATAATTCTTATTGCACTAATCAGTGTAACCTCGTTCGCACAAGTAACAACAGTTGATTCACTTGAATCAGCCTATTTAAACTGGTATAATAAATCTCCAGAACTGGATAAGGTTTGTGGTACTGCTGTGGATAGAGCGTACGAAACAATTCTAAAAGATAAAAAACCAAAGAAGGTAATAATTGTTGCAGTTATTGATGGAGGCGTTGATGTTCGTCATGAAGATTTGAAAGGGCAAGTATGGATTAATGAAGATGAAATTCCAAATAATGGTGTTGACGATGATAAAAATGGTTACATCGATGATGTTAATGGATGGAATTTTTTAGGAAATAGTAAGGGGGATCATTTGGATGCTGAAAATTTACAAATCACTAGAATTTATAGAGATTACAGAGGTAAGTTTGAAGGTAAACCTGAAAGTGATATTGCTGACAAAGATAAAGCAGATTTTAAAATGTATACTGCTGCTAAAGCTGAGTTTGATGAGTATGTAGAAAAGTACGGTGGAATAATAGAAAAATACTCGAAATTAATTGAAAAAATTGAAGAGGCAACGGATGAGATCAACTCATTTTTGAATAAAAGAGATTTTACGCAGGACGAATTGGAATCAATTGAAACGAAAGATTCGGTTATTATTGGGTACAAACAGCTTTTGCTAAAGGGAATTAACAAAGAAAGATTAAAGGGTGCCGTTGCTTATTATAGTGTTTATACAGATAGTTATTTAAACTTAAATTTAAATGCAAGGGCTACAGTTATTGGGGATGATCCAAATAATATGGAAGATGCATATTATGGAAATGGAGATGTGAAAGGACCAAGTGCTGATCACGGGAGTATGGTTTCTGGAATAATTGGAGCTGTAAGAAATAATGGTATTGGAGTAAATGGAATCGCGACTTCTGTTAAAATAATGGCTTTAAGAACAGTTCCTAATGGAGATGAATTTGATAAAGATGTTGCACTTTCTATTCGATATGCGGTTGATAATGGAGCGAATATTATCAATATGAGTTTTGGTAAAGGTTATTCCCCAATGGAAAGTGATGTTTATGATGCAATTAAATATGCAGAAAGTAAAGGAGTATTAATGGTGAAAGCATCAGGTAATGAAGGTGTTGATATTGAAAAAGTAACACAATATCCTACACCTTATTCTTCAAAAGGCGATTTAACTTCTACATTTTTAACGGTAGGGGCAAATTCTAAAGATTTTGAAAAGAAAATGACAGCTTCTTTCTCCAATTATGGAGCAGCTAAAGTTCATTTATTTGCGCCAGGAGTAAAAGTAATATCCATATCTCCTGATGATAATTATGATATGATGAATGGAACTAGTTTTTCTTGTCCTGTTGTAACTGGGGTGGCAACCTTAGTTTGGTCATATTATCCTGAACTTTCTGCAAGTGATCTAAGAGCAATATTATTAGAGTCTTCTGTTAAGTATAAAAAGGTGAAAGTAAACCTTCCAGGAGATTTTAAAGAAGGCGAAGAACCATCTGTTAAATTTGGAAAATTATCTGAATCAGGTGGTGTTGTAAATGCTTATTATGCTTTGCAATTAGCAGAAGAGAGAACTAGTACTGGTAAATAAGAAATTAAAGGTTTGAGTACGTCCTATTTCGTTACAGGTATAGATACCAATATTGGTAAAACCATTGTTTCAGCAATTCTTGTAGAGGCATTAGAGGGTGATTATTGGAAACCGATCCAAAGTGGTGACCTTCATAACTCAGATACATCTAAAGTTAAGAATTTGGTTAGTGAAAGAAGAGTCTTGCACTCAGAAGCGTATCGTTTAACAAATCCACTTTCACCTCACATATCGGCAAAAATAGATGGTGTCACCATTTCGGTAGATAATATATCATTACCACATACTTCGAATAATATGATTGTTGAAGGTGCTGGAGGCTTATTGGTTCCGATTAATGAAAATGGAGAATACCTCTCCGATATCATTTCTAAATTGAATATGGAAGTTATTCTTGTAGCAAAGAATTATTTAGGAAGTATTAACCACACGCTGTTGTCAATTGAATACCTGAAGTCAAAAGACATTTCTATTAAAGGAATAATTATGATTGGAGATAAAAATGAAGCTTCTGAATCTATTATTGCCAAAAATACTGGAGTTCAAGTACTACATCATGTTCCTTTTGTGAACGATATAACAAATGGTTTTATTAATGAACAAGCAGAGTTACTAAGAACTGCTTTAAATTGAAAAATCTTTCTTTTCTTTGGCTTTCTAAATATAAGCCATGTCAAATCTCAAAGAATTAGATAAAAAGTACATCTGGCACCCTTTCGATCAAATGAAAGGAGCTGATATTATTCCAATCGTAAAAGGTGAAGGCTCTTATGTCTTTGATGAGAATGGTAAAAAGTATATTGATGGTTTTTCAAGTTGGTGGGTCAATACACATGGACATGCACATCCTTATATTGCTAAAAAGTTATCGGAACAGGCATTTCAACTGGAGCATGTAGCTTTTGGTGGTTTTACACACCCAAGTGCAGTACAGTTATCTGAAAGATTGGTAAAGCTGTTACCTGAAAAAATAGAAAAGGTATTCTTTTCTGATAACGGTTCTACAGCCAATGAAGTGGCTCTAAAAATGTCTATACAATATTGGTTTAACCAAGGAGAGGAAAGAAATCGCTTTATTTCGCTAAAAGGAGACTATCACGGAGATACTTTTGGAAGTATGAGTCTTACTGCAAGAGGAGGGTTTAACGAGCCATTTGAGCGTTTTATGTTTGATGTTGATTTTATAGATATTCCTACTGAAGAAAATAGAGTACAATTATTAGCGCATTTCGAAACTTTACTCAAGACAAATGATATAGCAGCTTTTATATTTGAACCAATTGTACAAGGTGCGGGAGGAATGATAATGCATTCCCCAGGTGTTCTTTCTGAATTAATAGGACTTTGCAATAAATACAATGTCATAGCAATTTCGGATGAGGTGTTTACAGGTTTTGGTAGAACAGGGAAGATGTTTGCGATTGATTACTGTGAAAACAAACCAGATATTGTATGTCTTTCAAAAGGAATAACAGGTGGATTTATGGCAATGGGAATAACAGCCGTTTCGGATAAAATATATCAAGCATTTTATTCGGATGATAAAGGGAAAACTTTTTTACATGGGCATTCCTATACAGGAAATGCACTGGCTTGTAGTGTTGCTAATGCCTCTTTAGATTTATTTGAAAAGGAAGATGTTTGGCAAAACATTAGTTCAATATCAGAGATGCAAAGTGACTTTGTTAATTCAATGGTATCACACCCCAAAATTAGAAATGCACGTAGTTTTGGAACAATAGCAGCGGTTGAATTAGAGGCAGAAGGCGTAAGCTCTTATTTTAATAGTAAAGGTAAGGATGCTTATAATTTCTTGTTAGAAAAGGGGGTCATTCTCCGACCTTTAGGAAATGTAATAGTGATTATTCCTCCTTATTGTATTAGTAACAAAGATTTGAATTATATATACGAATCAATTAAAGCGTATTTAACTACCCAGTGATTTCGTCGTATAATTTTTTGAAATTTTCATTATCATCTAATAGACAGTCCTCTCTTTCTTCATAGAAGAATGGTTGACCTATACTAATGATTTCAATTGCTTTTGCATGATCTTTTACGTCAACAAATTTGGCATATTCCATTAATGCTTTTCTTAAATACCTTTGTTGCATTTCATTCAAATCTCCAAATTGTACATCAGTTCCAATTGTTTTAATTAAATCTAAACCTCTTGCTACAGTTTTCCTTCCTTCGGTTTTGTTCTTAGTAAGAATTTCTAACTCCCCTTGAATTAATATTGCACCATAATCTTTAGGATCGAATGAACAAACTTTCTTAACTCCTCCAAGAGCTTTTTTATAACCTTTTTCAGATCCTTCCAACATGTAGTTTTCTAACTCTTCGTAGATTATTCCTTTTAATTTATCCAAATACTCTTGAGAATCTTCTTTATAGGTATTGTCTGGATCTTTCTTTCTATACTTTTTTGCAAAGCTTAACGCTGTACTGTATGCTTTTGGCCAATTCTCACTGTATTGATGATCCTGACTCATTTCAAAAGAAGCCATTGATGCATATAAGTAAGGTAAAGGATGCTTCTTGAATTTATCATTTTCAGAATATTTTATTGATTTGGCAAAACATTTTTCATATTTCTCATCTACAAACAAGATCAAAAGGTCCTGAAACTCTTGACTAAATACAGTATTCCCAGCTGTATAGAATAAAAGTGATAAAATGATAAGTATTTTTTTCATTGTTTTATGCTTTAGTTGCAAAGGACTTTTCAAAAGTCGTGCCCAAAGTACTAAATTACTGGAAGTCGCCCATAGGGTTTTATATAAAAGAATAAAAAACAGATTGTTGATAGTCTTATTTTTTACATTTGCAGAGATGAAATTAATTGGAGAAAGAGTATCCTATAAAAACCATGAAGATTACAGCACAATTGTAGTTTCAACCAATATCGATAAATGGAAGGAAACACTTTTACTTACATGGTTATTGGGTTGGACTATTTGTGGAGGAGTGTTCTTTTATTTTCTTTTCGCTGGAGATTTTGTGAAAGAAGAAAGGTTGATGTTACTTGTAATGTGTGCATTTTGGTTGTTTTTTGAAATTAGGATAGGCAAAGCTTATCTATGGAGAAAATCTGGGATGGAATTCATTAAAATTGACAAGGATTTAATGACAATTAAAAGATCTATCCGTTCTTTTGGGAAAGCGATTCCATATCAACTAGGTAGAATAAAAAATGTTCAAGGTCTTGAAATTGATCCAAAAGGGTTTAGTAAGTCTATGAACGATTCTTTTTGGGTAATAGGGCAAGGTACAGTTCGTTTTTTTTACGACGAAAAGGAGGTCCGTTTTGGTGCGCAATTAAGTACGCAAGATGCTGATAAGTTGGCTAAAATTGTTAAAAAATTGATTCGAGAGTACACTCAGAAAAGCAATGATTATTTAAAAGAAGTTGCTAATGAGGTTGCTGATAATAATACGGCAGACTCTAAATAATTTTAAAAGAAACGGATTTAATTCTTGTCGTTTTCTCACCGTTAACTATTTCTTCTAATAGCATGTTTTGAGCAGTTTCGGAAGCAAATACTTCTTTCATGTTTTTAATGGCTCCAACAGGTATACTCTTTTGAATACATTGTTCTATTAGCTCATCCCTGCTAAATTTAGAAATAGCGGAAGTAAGAATGTTTTGAAGATTTTTTCTGTTTTGTAATCGGGCTTGGTTCGTCGAATATTTATTGTCTTTTGGAACCGATTCAATTTCCAATAATGTGCAAAATGACGTAAACTGTTTATTAGAACCAATAGCCGTAACAAGTAGCTTCTCATCTTTTGTTGTAAAAACATCTCCATATGGGGCAATATTTGGGTGCAATGATCCTATTCTTTGTGGGATTTCTCGATTCATTAACCAATTTGTTGCCTGGTTTGCTAAAGAACTTAATGCAGCTTCTTCCAATGAAGTTTCAACTAAACTTCCTTTTCCTGTTTTTTCTTTTTTTAGAAGAGCAACTAATATTCCCTCTTTTAATTGATGTGCAGCTAAAATATCCATTAATGCTAATGGCATTTTTGTAGGGGGTGAATCCGTTTGACCATTCATAAACATATATCCACATTCAGCTTGTAAAACAACATCAAAGGCTACTCTTTCCGGTCTACTTTGAAACCCATTTAATTGAGCATAAATTACCGTGTTGTTTGTTTTGGAAATATCTGAATAAGTGAGTTTAAATTTTTCTGCATCTCCATGCTTAAAATTACAAATAATAACATCTGCCTCTTTTAGTAAAGAGAGTAAATCTGAAAAGTCTTTTTCATTAGAATAATCCAAAAAAACATGTTTTTTCCCCCAGTTTACACTTGAAAAATAGGCAGATATGTTTTCTCTTGTCTCATTTGGTGATTTCCAGTTTCGAGTAACATCACCATTGGTTTTTTTGTTTTCGATTTTTATAACATTTGCACCTAATTCAGCGAAAAACATTCCTACGGCAGGTCCAGCGAGCACGCTAGCTAGTTCAACTACTTTTAAATCTTTGAAAATCTCCATGTTGCTAAACTACAAATTAATGGTCTTTAGCTATAACCTTTTGGCATATTTACCGTCTAAGTAGGGTTGAAATTGAAACATTAATATAACTTAGGGGCTATAATGTCGCAAGGAAAGAAATTTGGAACATTTGGGGGCGTTTTTACACCATCGATACTAACAATATTGGGTGTAATAATGTACATGCGTTTAGGTATGGTTGTAGGTAATGCGGGAACGCTCATTACAACCATTGCCATTATCCTTCTTGCTCATATTGTTTCTGTTACAACTGGATTAAGTGTTTCTTCTGTAGCTACTGATAAAAAGATAAAAGCCGGCGGAATTTATTACATGCTGTCTAGGAGTCTTGGCTTACCTATTGGTGGAGCGATTGGAATTACCCTTTTTGTTGCAACTGCATTGAGTATTGCTCTTTATTTGATTGGGTTTGGTGAGAGCGCCATGGTCGTCATTTCCGATTATATGGATATTGAAGAAATTACGACCAATCATCTTCGAGTAATAGGGTCAATTGCTCTTTTCGTGATTGTAACTATAGCCTACATAAGTACCAGTATTGCTATTAAATCACAATATTTTATTCTATTGGCAATCGTTCTTTCTTTGATCTCAATTTTTCTTGGGACAAGTGAAGGAAAGGGATTTGATACATCACATGTTGAGGGAACCACAGTAGGGTTTTCAACTTTGTTTGGAATATTTTTTCCTGCAGTAACTGGTTTTACAGCTGGTGTAGCAATGTCTGGTGATTTAAAAGACCCTAAAAAATCAATCCCTTGGGGAACAATGTTGGCTGTTGTAACAGGATTAGGGGTATATATAATCCTTTCAATATTTATTCATTATTCTATACCTCAGGCGGAGTTAATCAATAACAACAATGCCTTAGTGGAATTTGGGCTAGTTCCTTTGCTTGTAGTAGCAGGAATCTGGGGAGCAACATTATCTTCTGCTTTAGGTGGTATACTAGGTGCTCCACGTATTCTTCAAGCAATGTCATTGGATAAGATTACACCCAACGTTTTTGGAAAAGGTGTTGGTGTAGATAATGAGCCGCGAAATGCATTAATTCTAACCTTTATTATAGCAGAAGCAGGTATTTTAATTGGGGAATTAAACGTTATTGCTGAAATAGTAGCTATGTTCTATATGGCTGCCTATATGTTTATTAACCTTTCCTGTTTCTTAGAGCAATGGGCAAGTCCTGATTTTAGACCAAAATTCAAAATATCTTTATTCTTTCCATTAATTGGAACAGTTGCTACTTTCTTATTAATGGTGCAATTAAACCTAGCTGCAGCTCTAATTTCAGTAGCTATTATGGCTTTGGTTTTTCTTTGGTTAACCAAAAGGCAGTTAGAGCTTGGATCCGGAGATGTATGGCAAAATGTATGGTCTTCTGTTGTTAAAGTTGGCTTAAAAAACTTAGGAAAGAAATCAACACACAAAAGAAATTGGTCACCAAATATTCTCTTATTTAGTGGAGGAACATCTGCACGCCCACATTTAATAGGATTCAGTAAATCTATTGCTGGAAGGCAAGGAATGATTTCGAATTTCGATTTAATCGAAACTCCAAATGCAGAGGTTCTTTTCCCTAAACATCAGCAGGCTATTAATGATGACGATTATGATGATTCGATTTTCCATAGGAAACAAGAATGTCAGAATATCTTTAAAGGAATTGAAGCAATTGCCAGTACTTATGGGTTTTCGGGAGTAGAACCGAATACTGTAATGATGGGATGGGCACGTAATACAAAAGACCCAATTTGGTTTGCTCAAATGACAAAGAAATTAGGTGTGTTGGATTACAATGTGCTGTATCTCGATTACGACAAAGAGAAAGGGTTTGGTCAATACAAAAGAGTCGATATTTGGTGGCGACAAATTAATCAAGAAAGTGATTTGTCTTTACAATTAGCTAGGATGTTAATAGCATCTCCAGATTGGAGTAATGTAGATGTTCGGATACTTTACTTGAATAATGATAATAGCCAGAAACTTATAGTAGAGGATGCTGTAAGAAAAAGGTTAGAAGCTTTAAGAGTAGATGCTGAAGTAGAAGTGGTAAACAATGAATTGGAACAAAAAGGATTTTACGAAGTTGTAAAAGTTAACTCTTTTGAAGCTGATTTGATTTTATTGAATATTCCTGAAATAAATGAGGGAGAAGAAAAGAAATTTATTGGGAATACGAATGCATTTTTAGATGTAATGGGAACCACATTGCTTATGAAAGCATCTTCTCACTTTTATGATGAGGAAGGTTTTGACCCATTATTAGAAAAGAATTACCAAAGTGAAGAATTTGTTTCTTTACATGTTGAAAAAGAAGATACAGTAGCTCTTGGATTACCAGGTTATGCTTCCTTGGATAAAAAGATATCTATCATTGATGATAAAATTCATGCGTTAAATGCAGCGTTTGCTAACCGTGTATATGATACTTGGTTTGATGTATGGAATAATTATATAGGTCTTTTCGAAGAGAGGTTAAGAGCTGAAGAAAATGGATCGATAAATAATGCACTTGAAATTGAACAGAAACTATTAGAAGATCTGATAGATAATCGTTTGGGAAAAATTACTGCCGCAATTTCAATGGGGGTTGAATCACATGTTAAAGCAGTAAGAAAATTAGTAGAACTATCTCCAAATAATATTGAGAGAATTTATTCCCCAGAAGAATTAACTGAAAATGCTCAAGACTCACCGAAATTGGCAAGGTTGAAAAGGAGGTTTTCTAGAAAAAAGAAACAGAATATACGTTTTGCTAAAGTTGTTCAACATCATTTTGAAAACTCATATTTATACCATTTTAATACAAAATTGAATGTTCTTGGCTTGTCTAGTTTTATGATTAATAAATCATTGAAAGACTGGTCCGCGAACAATGAAGATAGCATAACCCTTGAGGATTTAAAAGATGCTTTAGCAGCTCAGTTTAAAAAAGAAAAGAATATCTTTTTACAAGAGCTAAATGCATTGGGTAGAATATTTTGTAATTCAATAACGGTTGATGTAGATAAATTAGATGTAAATAATTTGTCTTTAAACAGAGAAGAGGAAAGAACAGGGAAAGTAATTAAGCATGCATTTCTGTCAATTGCATCTTATCCAGGAAATTGGCATGCAAACCAAAAATATTTAACCAATCAACTCTTGGTTAATATTCAGTTGGTTAGATTGCGAAAAGCTTTAATTCCATTTGTAAATCGTTCTTCAGAAAAAATAGATAAGGGGTTTATTCAATCATCATTGCATTTGTTTGAGGCTATCGAAAAAGAAATCGATACGATTGGATTAGAGGATTTGAGTAAATTTGAATCTAAGTTACTGGCAGTTTCCAATGCTATAAACGTAGATAATCTGATTAAATCAATTATCCAAAAAGTAGACAAAAGCGTTATCAAATATTGTGATAGTTCAGAAGTGCTTTCTCCAAAGCAGATAAACGACTTTGAAAACAAGCAATATGATCTTTCTCCTTCTAAAATAAATGTAAGGAAAGTCTCAGACCACCTTATTGAAAATGAATTGGTAAGTAAGCTAAAAGATATTTTTCAGTTGGCTCATAATGAAGTGCGTTCTGAAGTTATAAAAGTTGAAAACGCAATGCGATTGCTCAAATTTACTTTACAAAATAAAGAGCACGAAGAAGGCAATTCAGATGAAATAATAAATAAGGTAAAAGAAAATATACTTGAAGCAAAAACGCATCTGATTACAGTTCAGACAAGGTTGAATGGAGATACAAAGACAGTTTTAGGCTTATTAAAAAAGATGCTAAATGATGAAGTAATCATTTCAAGAGCATCCACTTTAGATGGTATCATATTAAGGGAGAAAACTCGGAAAGGAGCTGCTAAATACCTAAATAGCGTTAAAAGTAGAGCGGAAAAAATCAATAATGGTATTGATAAATTATTGATTAAGGCTCGAGATTTATTTGCAATTACAGGTTATCAATATAGAACAAAGTCTGTTCAAAATCCACATAATCGATTAGCAGATTTTATGGATACTGTTTCTTTAAAACCGATACTAGAAAGTCAATTACCGTTCTATTATAAACAACTATTTTTAGGTAAGCATATTGCTCCAGAAAAGCCTTTGCAAAATCGTCAAAACGAAATTGAAATGGCTCGAAAATCGATTGAAAGATTTAAAACAGGTAGAACAGGAGCTATATTATTTACAGGAGATCCGCTTTCAGGTAAGTCTTATTTAATGCATAATGTTGTTAATGTTTACTGTGAGAAAAAAGTTTACAATGTTTCGGCTCCTTTGCATACAGTTAATTTTTCAGAAAAAGTATTTGATAATGCATTGAATTCAGCCACAGGAATAGAAGGGAATTACATTCAAGTATTGAATGAGCTACCAGATGGAACTACACTAGTATTTGAAGATCTTGAATTGTGGTGGACGCGCTCTACAAAAGGAATTAATTTATTGGAAAGAATATTGTCGGCTGTTAAAACTTATGGACATAAACACTTGTTCTTGTTTGATTGTAATATCTATTTTTATCAGCACATTCGACAATACATTGATATTGATTCAAAGTTATTATCTACAATAACAGTATCTCCTCTAAAAACAAATGAGATTAACAATGCAGTAATGGACAGGCATAGTAGTGGCGGTATGTCTTTCATGTGGAAGGGAAAACCCGAAAAGGATTTGAAGCAGCGAGAACAAAATCAATTGTTTAAAAAATTGACTTCCAAGTCTGACGGAAATGTCGGGTTTTCATTTTACATGTGGTTGGCCAATATAGACTCTATAGAAGGAAATGTATTGGATTTAAAAAAGATGGAATCAATGGAGTTACCCAATGTGTTACTACCTGATTGGAATTTGATGTTGTTGCAGATTTTATTACATAAACAGATTGATTTTAATCAGCTTTGTACAGTGTATCATACAGAATCTTCAGAAAATATTAATACCACATTGCAAAGTTTGGTAAGAGCTGGCATCGTTTTAAATTCAAATAACCTTTTTGAAGTTTCACCTTACGCGTTGCCATACTTGATTAAATATTTACGTAAACACCAATTGATAAACTAATGTTATTTGAATTTCAAGACATATCGTTTGGAATGTTTTTTCGCTTACTGAGTGCAGCGTTTTGGATCTTTATAGTCTTTTTTGTTGCAATAAGATATGTAACACCTTGGATTAGTAATGAGCGTTTACAAGAGCGATTACGTTTTTACCTTCCTTTGATAAGAAACATCGTTTGGATTCTATTTTTTATAGACTTGGTCTATGAGATATCCTTGATTAACCTTTTTGTTTCACTGAGTCTTTTTGGGGTTGTAATAGCTTTATTGTGGCAATTAGTTCGAGACTTTGTGCAAGGGATAATTTTTGGATTTCAGAAAGGAAATATAGTGGGACAGCGATTAAAAATAAATGATTTCTCTGGGACGGTATCGGCTCAAACAGCGACTAAGCTACATCTTGAAGTAGAAAACGGAGAAATATTTCAATTCCCATACAGTAAAGTAACTTCTCAATTAGTTTCCAAACCAACGGAGGCAAGATATCTTAAGAGTTGTAGTTTTTCTGTTGTTTTATCCGAAAAGGTAAACATTGATGCAGCAAGAGATAAATTAACTAGCCATTTATTAAGTATGCCTTGGGTTATTTCTACTATGAAAATTAAAGTAGAAGTGGTAGAAGAGAAAAATGCAAATATTGAATTGAAAGTAGTTGTTTATACTTCTAGTGAAAAGTATATCTCAAGAATCAAGCAAGAAATAGCGGAGTTGTTATTTGATTAATTTCCTATTTGATAATCTTGATTATCATCCAACAATAAATGAAATTTCTTCCAATTCTTTTAGATAGTTTTTTTCAGGTTTAGTAATTTTTTCGTTTTCTAAATAAAAGACCCAATTCTTTCCGACTTTTTGCTTAATAATATTGTAGCCCCCTTTACAAGCTGTAGAGTAATTAAAAATTTGTGTTTCGTATGTCCCTTCGGCTTTGATAAATTTGTTTTTAAAATAGTATTTCCATTGCCCAACTTTGTAGCTGTAGTATTTCCAAAAAACACTGCCATCGTTACACTCCATGTATTTCTCTGTTAAAAATAAACCTTCTCCTTTTTTCTCGCCAGTTGGGTAGTACTCTGTCCAAGCCCCATATTTCAAGTCTTTGTAATTTCCATCTTTTATGGTGTAGCCAATGCCTATTATGTTTGAGTTGGCATCATAAGCAGTATCTAACTTAGTGTCTATCAGTCCGAAGGTATCTTGAGAACTTCCATTTAGATAGAGTGTGTACAATGCAGCAATAAAAATGAATTTTAATAACATATCATTTAATTTTCAAAATGTTACCTCCTTCTGTAGAGACATAAAAAATGTTACTTAAAGTGGTTATTGATGTTAGTTTGTAATCACTATCATAATTTACTTCTTTCCAGTTATCTCCATAATCTTCTGAAATAAGTAAATTATAATCTGTAATTATTATTCCTCTGTTTCCATTAAAGGCTATTCCATTGTAGCTTACCCTTTTCGAAAAGGCACCTTTCTTTTTTAAAATTGTTGTCCAATTGGTTCCTGAATCATAACTTTTATAAACACCGCCTGTGTTACTGGTGGTAATAATGGATTGGTCTTCTAATTCAAGAATGCTTGTAAACACGTCATTGGTTAACGAAAGTTGTTCAAAGCTACCTGCAGTTACTTTTCCAATATAACCAAACCCAGCTGCCCATGCATTATTTTCCTTTGAACTAATAAAATTAATTTCTTGATGTAAGGTATCAAAGCTCCAAGAAGTTCCATTGTCATAAGTTTGATAAATAACACCTTTGTTATAATCCTCACCACCTACAAAATACCCTTTACCTGCATTGCTAAAAGAGAACTTTTTAATAGCAGGCCTGTTTTGTTCATGAAAAGGTAATTCTTCAAACTTATAGGGGAAATGTTCCCAATTTTGCCCCCCATCAGTGGTAATTAATAAATAGAGAAAGTCACCACCAGCAAAACCAACTGAATCATTTAGGAAGTGTATGTCATACATACACCTAGGTTTGTCAACCGTAGTTTTGCTCCATGAAATCCCCCCATTTATTGTTTTATAAATATATCCTTCGAGATCTCTTTTTCCTCCACACGCAAAAGCTAATGAGTCGTTTACATAATAAACACTTCTTAAGTAGCTGTCATTATCTACTTGAATCGTTTCAATATTTAGGTTTTCTTTATCACTTTTTTTACATTCAGAGAAGACAAATGTCAATGAAAACGCAATTGATATTATAATAAATTTTGCTTTGTGCATTGATGTAAAAATAATAAATCCTGAATGAACAAAAATAGGCAAGGCTATTTATCCGTAGAATTTAATATTTTTTCACTTCAATTATATATCCTAAATGGTTTATAACTCCCATTTGATCAAAGAATAATGTGTGACTTTTAAATGTTGATTCAATAACAACTTCCCCAGTTTTTAAATCTTGGTATCCACCACCAATAATAGCGTTCTTTTCAGAAAGTGTTCTGAAGCCAATTAAGTCAGAAAAATCGGAAAAATATTGATCACCTAGTTTGCCAAAACTTGGCTTTTTAACCATTTGCTTTCCAAAATCAGAAATGTAAATTTTGATTTTATTATTATCTTCAATAGTACAAATTATACTATTTGGAGTGTAACCTATAACATCGTCAGCTTGCTTGTCTGTAACATATAAGTACGACTGATTACTGGTTAAACTACCATTTATTTCAATAATATTATCTCCTTTTGTATTAATAAAACCACAGTGATGTACAAATGATTTTAATTTTTCCTTTGCACTAGTACTAGCTTCTTCAGAGTCGTAAAAAGTTGCTAATCTGTTTGGAAGGTAATTGGTATAAAAAATAAGTCCGTTTCTATTTACGTTTAAAGCTCTCATGTGTATCGGAGTAAACTGAGCTTTTCCTTCTCTATTAATAAATGTTGTTTTTGAATTGGGCATATCAGGATGTTTTCCTTCTATTTTTTCTTTGTAGTAAATCTCTACTCTTGCTAAGTCGTATTTAAAAGGAGAGATACTCAGAATTTTATTCCCATCTAATTGTAGTAAAGGCCCAAGAAATATTTCTCCTTTTTCGTTGTAGAAAACAAACCCTTTTCCATCAGATAATTCCCCCGATAGGGTTATGTTTTTATCACTTTCGTACGAATTTGACCATGCGGTAGAGAGAGATAAATGTTCGAAAGGAATAATCGTTTCACCTATATTATTAATTGCTCCGAAAATTCTCTTAGAATCTTTTTTTATCGATACAGAAGCAATTCCGTTTTTGAATTGTGAGGCATCGAAATACTTCGGTGAGATAACCCATTCCCCTTTTAAGTTTTTATATCCATAAAGATTATCTTTTTTACACTTAATTAACTCGCTGTCTAAAGCTTGGTTAGTAGACCAATTACTTGTAATACCATAACTTCTTAGCAATTTCTCATCTCTGGTAAAAACATTGTGACATAGTTTTTCTCCTTTATTGTTTATGATACCATAATTTTCGTCTCCTTTATTTTTATAGAAAGTGTAATTTGGATGAATAAATGCCTCTCTTGAAATCATCGTTGGCTGAACAACCCAAACTCCTTTTTTATCTACATACCCCCACAAACCATTTTTCTTTACACAAGCCAAATTGTTGCTAAATGGTTTGGCACCTTCAAATTGTGGGGGAATTACAACTACTCCTTTTTTGTTGAGATAGCCATAATTTGCATTCTTTATTTTTTTATCCTGAAAAGCTATCAACCCTTCTGAGAAATGACCAGAATAGACACTGTAATTAGAATTTAATAATGTAGTTACTTCTCCATTTTCATTAACTAAACCAAATGCTTTTTTCTTTTGAGCAATATAAGCTTCCCCATTTTTTGTGTAACTCCATGCAGTTTCTCCTTCTTTTATTTCAATATTATTTGGATTGTAGATATAGAAACCATCTTTGTCTGTTGTATATTTTTGATTTGCACTATTACTTTCAGCGTTAGAATTATTAGCGTCTGTTGCTTTGTTACTTGTACTTAGATCGTTGTTGTCTCCTCCTGAAAAGACAGTTGGAATATTCGCTTCATTTTCTATAATTGAGATGCCTAATTTTTTTTTAAGTTTCTTTTTTTCAGATGCTGTAATCTTAGAGTTGATTAGAACAATTGTTTTTAAATGGGGTAGTTTTTTAATTGTACTATACAAATATGAAATGTCTGTATTAGAAAGATTTAAGTATTGAAGTTTTGTTAGCTTTTTAAAGCCTAAAGGCATATAAGGTAACTTTACTCCAGACAAGTCAAGAACTGTAAGGTTTGGAAATTCTTTGAGAACAAAACCATCTGTTTCTGTTTTAAAATTGCGTGCTTGTAAGCGATAAACATCATTTTTACTCGTTTTTGCTTCTGATAGCGTAGAGTACATTTTCTTTTTTAATAATGCATCTGAAGATAACTGAGAGTAACTACAAAAATTAATAATGATAAAAACGAAAAATAAAACGGTTTTCATACAAATATTTTTTATTAAAAGACAAAATGACTTCATAACCTAATGGATAGCGGAAGTCATTTTACTTTGCTATGCTGGTTAAAACGTTTCTTTTGCAATCATTCTGCCTCCCCATCCGCCAGAATCTAGCTCAAAATTTGTAGTGGATCCACTAACTGTTCGAGCATATACTCTAACGATATGATTACCTATACTTAAATTAGAAAATACAGCAAACATAGAAACAAAGGTATTAGAATTAGATGTCTTTAAATTTCCCGGTGTATCGAAATTAGCTGTAGCGCCATCAATTCTAATTTCAAGTTTAACTCCAGAAGTTCCACTGAATATTCCTGGGTTGATATAGGAATTAAGGGTTATTTCGATGATTGAATTTTCATTCGTTTTATTAATAGTAAACTCTGGTCCTACAGGCTGAAAAACTGTTGTTACATTGTAGAAATTGTCATTTAATTGACCTGATTCTGTATAAATAGAAGCTGGAGCAGTGCTAATTACATTATTTGTAATATCTATTCCACTACCAGCGGTATAGGTATTTAAGCTATCGATAAAAGAGCCTCCACCATTACTTAATGTAACTGTAGTCCCTGTTCTAGATATTGTTTGAATTTCATTCGTTGCATCCGCATCCGCATCATCAACATTGTCTGCAGTTTTAGCATGTAAAGCATACGGCACGCTCATTAACTGAGATGTTCCCATTGTTGTGAAATTACTTCCACCGGCTTCGTCTAATTCTATTTTTACAAAATAAGAATCAGCACCCCAATCTATTGTTGTGAAATCACCACTTACAGTAGCACCATTTCCAATTACAAAGTTGGTTAAACCAAAATCGTTAGAGTTTAAATTGTGTGTTTCAACATATACAGCGTTTCCACTGGCATTATTTTGTAAAAGACTAATTTGATAGTTTACATTCTGATTGGCAATTACATTACCTGAAACGTCTCTTACTACCGCTTGGTAGTTTATTCCTTCAGGTGCTTGTGCTAATGCTACATTAATCATAAGAAATGCAGCAATTGATAGTATTATTTTTTTCATATTAATGTGTTTTTAAAATTTTAAATGATTTGATATTATTCTTAGCATTCGAAATGTTCACGAAATAAATGCCTGTTTCATAGTTGGAAACATCAATTTCTGTAGTAGATGAATTTAACTTCCAACTATACAATCGCTTGCCATTTACATCTGTAAGAAGTACCGTTAAGTTTTGGTCTTCATTCTTGTTGGAGATCGTTAGGAAATCTACTACCGGATTAGGAAATACATTAACGCCAATAGCATCATTTTCTTCTATAAGTGTTATAGTAAGGTTGGTTTGATGAAACCCTTGTGTTATTTGGCTGGAACCAGAAACTCCCGTAGAAATAATAGATTCTCCAACTGTATAATCTATTCGTGCAGCTGTTCCTACAAAGGTTTCTCCTGCCGAACCTAAAACTTCTTGATTTTGACTAAAAGATATCAATGAAATCGGAAGCATAAATGCGGCTAAAATAGTTTTTTTCATAGCATAGTTTTAATTGAGTACACTTCAAAACTAGACATGAGTCAGCCAGTAATAACGCTAAAAATAGAATTCGGCAGACCTGAAATAGAATTCGGGAAATAGTTAGGTTTTATTACAGAAAAGAATCCTTCATAAGAGCAATTACCTCTTCTTTTTTACGCCTTGAAACAGGAATTTCCTTTCCTTTAATTATAACATAACCACCTTCTCCTTTTACGTATTGTTCGATAAAGTCTACATTTACTAAAAACTTTTGATGTGTTCTTATAAATTGGTTGTTTGACAATAAACCTTCAAAATGTTTTAGTGTTTTGGTAATTAGTATTTGTTCACTATTAATAAAATTAAAGAATGTATAGTTGTTCTCAGATTCTAAATAAGTGATGTCAGCAATGGGCTTAATAATTAGCCCATTTTGAGTTGGTAACGCAATTTTATTGATTTGTTGTTTGTTTTGTAAAAGTGTATCTACTTTTTTATGTAAGTCTTCTTTTCCTAACTCAAGTGCTGCTTTTTCTACAGCTTTTAAAACATCTAAAGGGTCGTAGGGTTTTAAAATGTAATCTATAGCACTGTGCTTAATTGCCTTTTGAGCAAAATTATCGTAGGCAGTAACAAAGATGATATTGAAATTGTATTTTGGAATTTTTTCTAAAACTGTAAACCCAGTTCCATCTGGTAATTCGATATCTAAAAATAAAAGCTGGGGTTGCTCTTTCGAAATTATTTGAACAGCTTGAGATACGTTCTCAGCTAAAAATAATTCAGTAATTTTCGGACAATAATTCTCTATCAAGTTTTTAAGAGCAATCCTTCCATTTTCCTCATCTTCTACAATTATTGCTTTCATAATTCGTTTTGCTGAGGGATAAAAATAGTGACTAAAGTTCCTTGTTCTAAATCTGTATAAATAATATTTTCCGACTTTGTAATTTTACCTTTGCTTTCCAACCTTTCTTTTGTGACTTGAATACCTAAAGAATTGTGATTTTTCTGCTTGGTTTCTTGTAGTAATTTAGATTTTTTTCTTCCAATTCCATTATCCTTTACAGTACAAGTTATTTGAGACTTATTTACTTCAAAATGTATGGTTAAAATACCTTTGTAGTCGATATTTCCAAAGCCATGTAGGATAGCATTTTCTATAAAAGGTTGTACAATCATAGGGGGGATATAAATACCATCGTGCAATTCTGTATTGCAGGTGATGTTAACTTCAAATTTGTTTCCAAAGCGTAATTGTTCAAGTTCTATGTAAAGGTTTAGGGTTTCAATCTCGTCTTCTAACGAAATTTCACTCTGCCTCGTTTGAATCAATATAGCTCGCATTAATTTCCCAAATCGAGCTAGGTAAATCTGGGCATTAAAAACATCATTTTCTGATACGTATCGTTGAATTGAATTTAAAGAATTAAAAATAAAATGAGGATTCATTTGAGATTGCAAGAGCTTTTGTTCAATTGCCAATTTTTTGTTGGCTAATTCTAATTGAAGTTTTTCGGCTTTTATTTTCTTTCGATTTATAAAAACAACAATAATAACAGCAATGGCAATAGCGATAATAAGAATACTGAAATAGAGTAAACGCTGCTGTGTTATTTTAGTATTCTTACTTTCTATTTCTACTAAATTCAACTTGTTGGTTTTGTTTAGTAATTCGTTGTCTTTAGCAAGGAAATCAATTTTATTTTGTTTCTCTTTAGTTTTATATTCTTCTTCTATTTCAAGAATTTTTGATTTTAAATCAATATTATCTAAGCTATCTTTTATTAGTGTGTATTTTTTTAAATATCTATTTGCTAATTCATAATTACCTAGTTCAGTTTCAACCATCGATAAGTTTTGGTACAACTCATATTCTAACTGAATGTTTTTGGATGAATTGAGTGCAGAATTGTAATGTGTTTTTGCTTTGTTGTAATCTTTTGTTTTTAAATAGAAAGCACCAAGTTGTTGGTCGATTTCTTGATTGTATATGTCAATACTCCATTCTTTTGCGTGGATCGAAGCATTACTAGCATAGAAAAATAGGCTATCTAAGTTATTTAGGTAATTGTAATTGTTAGCTATGTTATTTTCCAATAAAATAATCCCTGATCCATAATTTATTTTTTTGTATATATCGAGTGCTGCTTTATGAAAAAATATGGCACTATCTCGTAAATTTAATCCAGAATATGCACTCCCTAAATTAATATACATATTAGCTAGTAAAGGTTCGTTTGTGACGTCTATAGTTGTAATTGATGACAGTATATTTCTTTTGGCTTTTTCGAACAAATGCCTATTCAGTTGAATTTTGCTAAGATTCAATAAAACACTTCCTTTAAAATCATGCTTGGTTCCCTCTAAAATAAAGAGTGCTTTTTTATAATAATAAAGAGCACTGTCTTCATTATTAGACTCTTCAAAACAGACGCCAATATTCGAATAGTTTTTTGCTGCCCCTAGTGTGTCTCCTAGTTTTAAATATTCTTGCAGTGCAATTTTGTAATTAATCTTTGCACTGTCGTATTTCCTTAAAAAATAATAAGCTATTCCTTTTTGTTTATTCCATAAAGCGAAATCTTCAGATGGTATATTGCCTGTTAGTACTTCATTTGCAATATCTAAACTATACGTTGGGTTGGAATATAATGAGTCACTAAAGTTTTTTTGAATATCTTCTAACTTCTGTGTCGTCCCTTTAATGTTAATAAGGAGGGGGATAAGTATTATTGATAATTTAAAAAAGTACAATTTCAAATTGATTAACTTTATGCTAGGTATTCAAATGTAAGAATATGAAGGTATTTATAACGATGGGATTAAATAAAAACAAATTTATTTGTTTAAACATACTTGAATAATAAAACTGTGTATATTAGAATATACAATAAAGAGGGCCAATTTAGATCACATACTATATCCATTTTTTAAGTCATGAATACAGTTGAACAAAAATTAAAATCATTTGAAAGATTACTAACTATCATGGATGAGTTGCGTTCGCAATGTCCATGGGATAAAAAGCAAACGTTAGAATCCTTACGGTATTTAACGATAGAAGAAACCTACGAATTGGCTGATGCCATCCTGGAAAAGGATATGGATGAAATAAAAGGAGAGTTAGGAGACCTAATGCTTCATATGGTGTTTTATTCGAAAATAGCATCAGAAACAAATAATTTTGATGTTGCAGATGTTTTAAACACCGTGTGTGATAAGTTAATAGAACGTCATCCTCATATTTATGGAGATGTTGTTGCGGAAACGGAAGAAGCGGTAAAGGAGAACTGGGAGAAAATAAAGCTGAAAAGTGGAAAGAAATCTGTTTTAGAGGGTGTTCCAAAGTCACTTCCAGCGATGGTTAAGGCAACCCGTATACAAGAAAAAGCAAGAGGTGTAGGGTTTGATTGGGATAACAAAGAACAGGTTTTCGAAAAAGTAAAAGAAGAGTTTGAAGAATTACATACAGAAGTAGAGGTAAACGATGTTTCTGCTATAGAGGATGAGTTTGGAGATGTTCTTTTTTCAATGATTAATTATGCCCGTTTTATTGGTGTAGATCCTGAAATGGCATTAGAAAGAACTAATAAGAAGTTTATCAAACGATTTCAATACCTCGAATCCGAATCTAAAAGCGATGGTAAAATCATGGGAGAAATGACCCTTGAAGAAATGGATGAATATTGGAATAGGGCAAAGAAATTATAATATTAAATTTGACTAGATATATATCATAGATATAAAATGCTAAAAAATATTAAAAACCTACCTAGATGGATAAATATTATTTTCTTTATTATAGCTCTGTACTATAATTTAAGTATAGTTCCTAGTGGTAGAGAAGTAAAAGATTTTAGTGATACACATGATTATATACAACAATCAAAATTAGATTTTTTTAGTTCAGAATTCTTTTTTCCTGACAGTGATAAATTTGCGGAAAGACCATTCACAGTTCCTCTTTTCTATAAACTGTGTAATGCAAACCCCAAAGTGATTTTAGCTGCGCAAAAGGTAATTCACTCAATTGCATCATTTCTATTAGTAGCGTCATTATTGCTATTTGTTAGAAAACGTGCACTTCAATACACCTTGATACTAATGGTTTATATTTTAATGTCTTGGTGGAATATATTAGGCTGGAGTAATCTTATGCTTTCCGAGTCATTAAGTATGTCATTATTCTTTATTTGGATTTCAAGCTTGTTGTGGTTGCTAAAAAGAAAAGACAAGCTTTCAATTATTTTTCACGTGTTTTGTGTAATTCTGTTTTCATTCACACGGGATAGTTGGCCTTACTTTTTGCTTATAATATATGTGATGCTTGGAATTAGCTCATTTAAATATGCAAAGGCTTTAAGGTGGAGGTTTTTAGGAATGGTACTCGTTACTGTTCTTATCTTCTTTATTCAACAACAATCAGCAAATATTGGACATCGATATAGGTTACCGATATTGAATAATATTGTAGTTAAAATATTACCAAGTGAAGAGTACACAAAATGGTTTGTAGAGGAAGGAATGCCTTTGTCCGAAGAGTTAAAATTGAATTTTTCGAATTCCACAGATGAAAATAGAAAAATATATTCTCTCTATCATGATTCAACTTATCAAGAATTATTTAATTGGGTTGATACGAAGGGGAAAAATGCTTACATGAAATTTTTATTGACGCACCCTAGATTTTCTCTTTTATTGGATGAAAACCAAGAAGAATTTGATAGGATTTTTGCTTTTAATTTAAACTACTATACAGTACACATACAAGGGTACAGCCGTTTAGCATTGAATATATTGCCGTTTTTTAAAACTTGGCACTTATTTGTTTTGGTGATTCTAATGGTAGCGTGTTTTATTAGAAGCAGAAGGTTTATTTTTCTTATTCCGTTGGTATTTACGGTAGCTTGTTATTTCAATGCATTCCTATTGTATAATGCAGATGCTCTCGAAGTTGAAAGACATTTATTCATTACCCAAATATTTATGGAAGTCATAGGGTTGTTTTCATTGTTTTTATACTTCGATTCTGACTTTTTTGCAGCTAAGATGGATATTGTAAAATCAAGGATAAGGAGAAATAATTAATCTTAGGAAGGCATTACCATAAACTCCCATTTCCTTTTCATTTTATATTTCTTTGTTTTAAAAGGCCACATTATTGCTCCTAGACCTATTAGTCCAACAGATGGAATTAGGTGTTCACGATAAAAAATGGGTTTATCTCTATTGATTATAGAATTAAATGTGGTGATAAAAGCAAAAGTAACCCCTGCAATTGGGAACATAACACTTCCGTTTCTCAAAAAATGTCTTTTATTAGGATCAATTATAATATTAATTGATTCGTATTTTACCCAGGTGGTATCAATTAATAGACTGTCGAAATTGATTTGATTTATTAGGCCCAATCGGACTAGTCCATTTGATTTATATACTATAGGTTTTTGTTCAGTGTAATAGATTCTTTTTGCACTTTTCCGTTTCCGAAGAATTAAAACATTCTCTGTTTGCAGTGTGTCTTGAGCATGATAAGGAAGTGAAAGGGATGAGATAATAAAAAATGATATGAAAGTTACAACTATACGCATTTCTAATTTTCGACTAATAACTTCTTAAAGTTACGTTTTATTTCATCGATACATTTTATTTTTTACAATGACTTTGTTCCTACATTGTATTTTTTTAATGTAATTTGTAATATGTTTAGATATTTAGTTTGTTTCATTTTTATTTCAATTTTCCATTTTGTAAATGCACAAAATATTGTTCCTGTTCCAATGGAGAATTCTTCTAATGAGGAAGATAATCAAATCCAACGAATATGGTATTCCCCAAATAAAACAGTTGGTGAAGTAGGGAAGTACCACAAGTTGGAAATAGGGTTTAGATTAGATAAAGAACTTGAACGAGAGGTTGAAAACTTTATAACAAAACGAGATAAAGGAGTTAACCCATTTGACCCTGAACAGATAAATGTTTCAATAAAATTGACTGCTCCAGATGGAAAAGTGGTAAATACAAATGGATTTTACTATTTGCCATATTTTAAAGATATGTTTAATGATGGCTGGAAGCCTGATACCACATCTTTTAAATTTCGATTACGATTTGCACCTGATCAGGTCGGGAAATGGGAAGGGGTTGTAGAAGTTTTTAAAGCAGGTATTCGTACTGCTAAATCATCATTTAGTTTTAGTTGTGTGGAATCTGGACATAAAGGGGTTTTGAAAACGAGTAAAACGGGAACTTTGGCGGATAGATATATGTATGAAAGTGAGACTGGAAATACATTTATTCCTATTGGTCATAATATTTCTACAAGAGGGTATGATGTTAAATTATATCGAAATAACCTCCATAAAAAATGGATAAATGAATTGAGTGATAATGGGGGTAATTTTTTCAGAATGGAACTTCCTCCTGGAGGTGCTTTGCCTGATTGGCCAACTTGGCCTTATGATAGCACAAGCTATAAATCCTGTAAAGATTATTCAGGTAAATTAGATAAGATGTATGGTTTTGATGAGGTTTTTGAATTGGCAGAGTTAAAAGAAATGTATTTTATCATGATGAGACATCATGTCGAAGCTGGACAAGGAGAATCTTGGGATAGTTGGTCTAGTAATCCATATAAATCAGCCTTCAATTTAAATTCGTCTGAAGCATATTTTTCTGATCCAGAAATAATGAAACTACAAAAAAACACCTTGCAATATATTATGGCACGGTGGGGGTATAGTCCAAGTTTCGCTTTTTACAGCTATCAAGAAATAGATATTTGGACATCCCAAATTGGATTGAAAGAGAGTGAGTCTTTTGATCTAATTGCAGATTGGTTAGTGGATATGAAGGATTATGCTAGAGGGAATTTACATTTTTTAAGTGATATGTATGTTTTTCCTTTTACGTCTGGTTACCCAGTATCAAAGTTAAGCAAAGGGTCTAGTAGTAATGCATACCGAATGATAGAAGAATCGGATATTATAGCTTTGCATGCTTATCATAACGAAAAGAATCAAAATTATCAGACTCGATTTAATTATGTTCAAAGGATGTTGAAAAAATGGAAGGGTGAGAAACCTGTTTTAATTGAAGAATCAGGTTTACAAATGCCTGAAATTTATTGCTGTACTGGTGTGGATTTTCATAATTCTATATGGAGTTCAACTTTAATGGGGAGTATGGGTACTGGATTAAACTGGAATTGGGATAGAGGGATTCATGCAAATGGGTATTTCATATCCTATAATCATGTGAATGCTTTTTTGGAGAATGAAAATTTAAGAGAGGGTAATTACACTCAACAAAAATGGAAAAACGATAACTCATCATCTATGAAAAAAGCTACCATAGAGAATTTTGCTTTAAAGGCGAGCGATAAAACGAAGGTTTTAGGTTGGGTGCATAACGCTACTTTTTATTGGAGGAATATGTTTGAAATTTCACCTTGTCTAGGAGAATTAGTTGATTCTGGTAAAATTAGTAACCCCTGTAAAATGGAGGATAAATCTCCAGATTTAGGAGGTAGAGTCAATTCGTATTATAATTATAAGAACCCCAATTTTGTAGATGCTTATACAGACAATAATGCTGCGCACGAGGTTATGGATCGACCTATTTTCAAAATTAAAGGCTTGAAACGAAATTTTAATAGATTGTACAATCCTTGGGCAAAAAAACATTGGTATGAGATATCTTATTATAATACACATGGAGAAGTGGATACAACAGCTGTTGAAGTAGATATAATTAGTACAAATTTATTGGGGAAATTAAAACCTCGTGTTCCTGAATTAACCAATGAGAATCCTGATTATTCGTATAAAATTGAATATTTGGGGTTAAAAAGAAGAGTTAGAGCTAAGTTCTAACTAAATCTTTTCACGCTCTGAATGTGTTCATATGCACGATTAATCCGAGCCATTTTTTCAGTTGCCATTTTAACATGAGCTTGACCTAGTGAAGCAAATTGATCAGGGTGATTTGCTTTAGCTAATTTTCGATAAGCAGCCTTTATTTGAGAAACAGAAGAATTTAATGTCAACCCTAATACTTGAAGGGAGATTCTTAGTTTAAAAGAAGATGAAATAGCCCTTTTCCTAGTACTTGTGTGTTGTTTGCTCTTTTTTCTGAAGCTTCTGTCCTCTGTTCCATATTTTCTATAGTCATTTCCATTACTATTTGTAAAAGGGGTAAACCCACTTACATATAAAGCACATATTTGGTTGACTTCTTTTTTGTTAAATCCCAAATGCATCGATATTTTAAATATTTGGTTTAACTCTCTTGTATGTAGTCTTTCATCTGCACCAGACAATTCATACAGATAGTAAATAAGATGTTTTTTTTGATCTTTCTTTAGGTGGTGATTAATGTCATTCATTAGAGAATTGAAAAATTCATGATTAAATTCAACTTGATGATACTTCTCCAGCATATACATTGCACTTTCAGCTTTCTCTTTGCCTAGGAATTTTTCATAAAACTTTTTGGTGAAATTTAACTCATTAATTGACCTTCTGCCGTCGGCATTAATTATTTTATTGGAAAGAAATATTGCTGCAAGATTAAAGTGGTCCAAATTATTAAAGTGTTTGTTTCCTTTTGTATTAAAAAGTTTAACAAAACTGCTGAAGAAAAAAGGTTTGTATTCGATTAGTGTGTTATATCCACCAAATTGTTTGGTATGCCATTTTTCAATTCTACTCATCCGTTAAAATGTTTTTCAATATACGAATAAGCTTCATTAATTTCTTTAATCATTTTAGTGGCTTTGTCAAAATGCATTTGTCCGAGATGAGTTACCTTATCGGGGTGGTGTAATTTTACGAGTTCCTTGTATTTTTGTTTAACCTCTTTTAGTGGCGTTTTAACTTCCAATCCAAATACTTTATAAGCTAAATCTAAATTGCTGTCTGAAAAGCTGAGAGCCTGTTTTCTGAAGTTTGGGTTATACATTGCATATAATGCAAAAATGGCTTGATAATTTTCTTTTGAGATATTGAAACTCTCTCTTAATGCTTCAATAAACTTTAATTCTTCATCGTGTAATTTCCCATCTGAAACAGTTAGGTCAAAAAAGTAAAACAGTAATTGTATTCTGACTTTTTCAGTAGAGACTTCTTTTATTTCTGTACACAGTTTAAAAACTTCTAGTGTACTTGTTAAGTTAAGCTGAACAAATTCTAACGCATCATTAGCTGTATTTGCATCAAGTAATTTGGTATAAAATTTTTTGAGAAAATGGGTTTCAAACCAATGCTCGGTTTTATCGATATGAATAGCATGAGAAGAGAGTAGGAGGACTGCGATGTCAAAGTGATTTATCTTTTTCAAAATATGAGCGCCCGGTGTATCGAACCATGTGACAAGTAAGTCATCGATGTAAGGTATGTGAATTTGGCTAGGACTCATAATCCTTGGAATTTAGCAAAAAAAAAGGAACCCATTAGGATTCCTTTTCATATAATAAATATTCTTTTTATACATTTTCAATAACCATGGCAGAAGCACCACCTCCACCATTGCAAATTCCAGCAGCACCGTATTTACCCCCGTTTTGTTTAAGAACGTTTATAAGCGTAACAATAATTCTAGAACCACTGTTTCCAAGTGGATGTCCTAATGATACTGCACCACCGTTAACATCAACTTTAGCAGGGTCTAATCCTAACGCTTTTGTATTGTAAATTCCTACAACAGAAAATGCTTGATTTAATTCCCAGTAGTCAATATCCGAAATTTCTAAACCAGCTTTTTTCAAAGCAACTGGAACAGCAATAGATGGAGCAGTTGTAAACCATTCAGGTTCGTGAGCAGCATCACCGTAACCAACTAATTTAGCGATTGGTGTTAACCCTAATTCTTCTGCTTTTTCTTTACTCATTAATACCAATGCAGAAGCACCGTCATTTAAAGTAGAAGCATTTGCAGCGGTAACAGTTCCATCTTTTTGGAATACTGTTCTTAATTGCGGAATTTTTTCCATTTTAACAGCAGTGTACTCTTCATCTTTGTTTACAATGATAGCATCACCTCTTCTTTGTGGAACTTCAACAGGTACAATTTCGTCATCAAATTTTCCAGCATCCCAAGCAGCAGCAGATCTTTTGTATGATTCGATTGCAAAATTATCTTGATCCTCTCTTGTGATGTTATGTTCTGCAGCACATTTTTCAGCACAAACTCCCATATGGACAGCGTTGTAAACGTCAGTTAAACCGTCTAATACCATACCGTCTTTCATCTTTACATCCCCTAATTTTGTCGCATTTCTTGCATTGTAGTAATGAGGAACCATACTCATGTTCTCCATTCCTCCAGCAACAACAACATCATTGTCTCCACAAATAATAGATTGAGCAGCAAGACTTAAAGATTTCATTCCAGAAGCACATACCTTGTTTACCGTAGTACAAGGAACATCATTCGTGATTCCTGCGAACATTGCAGCCTGACGTGCAGGAGCTTGTCCCAGTCCAGCTTGTAAAACATTTCCCATAAAAACTTCTTCAACAGCGCTTGGTGATACACCAGCTTTATCTAAAGCTCCTTTAATTGCTGCAGCTCCTAATTTGGTTGCTGGTACAGTTGATAATGATCCCCCAAAACTTCCCATTGGAGTCCTTACTGCTGATATGATATATACTTCTTTCATTCTATATTGTTTTATAAATTATAATCGTAAAATTGGAGCACGAATGTAAGAAAAATTGGTGGATTTGGAAAGGGAATTATATAAGCGGAAAACAATGTAGTTTTATAAAGATAGAATTTATCAATTATTCTTTCTTTCCTGTTTTTCCTTCTTCTTTTGCTCTTTTTTTAATCTTCTAGTTTCCTTTGCTGAAGTAATTCGGAAGTTAACTGGAAGTGTGAAAGAATAAGTAGCCTTTTCACCATCCTTCACTCCAGGAGTCCATTTAGGGCTAATTTTCAATATCCTAATAACTTCTTTGTCTAATGTGATGTGAACACCCCTGACTATTTTTTTATTGATTAAATTGCCATTTTTATCGATGTCAAATTTTACATATACCTTGCCTTGGATTCCTGCTTCTCTGGCTGTGTTTGGGTAAACAATATTTTCACCAAGCCATTCGTACATTTTACTTGCTCCACCTTTAAATTCAGGTTGAACTTCAAAAGGATAATATTCAACTTTTTCCCCATCTTTGTTATAGCAGGTTCCATTCATTAAACTATCCATTTCAAAAACATCCTTACGTTTTAGTTGACCATTTCCCCAATATGAGGTTAATTCACCGTTTAATTTTCCTTCCTTATAAACTACCAACCAATGTATTTTACCATTTATATACCATTCTTTAGTAGTATCAATGTTTACTAATTTCTTAAATTTATAAGTGTATTCTTTCTCTGATTTTTTCTCCCCCGTTGCAAAGAAACCTTGTTCTATGGCTCCAAAGCCAACTTTAGTTTTAATGATAAAATATTCAGCATTATCTATAGTCTTTATTCTAAGATCATTTTGATTATAATAAGTAGTGTCCTGCGCAAAGCTAACTTGGGATATAATCAGAATGACAAAAAGGGTAATTGATGAAAAATTCATTAGTTTCGTGTTAATAGGAATTTAGGTTGTACAAATTTAAAAACTTTAACATTAGTGAATTTAATAGGATTGAAAGAACAATTACTGAAATTATGTGAGAATTTTGTTCATGACAGAATTCAAAATGCTGAAAATGCAATGAAAAATGCGCAACAATCTGCGAACAGTGAAGAAAGGTCGACGGCAGGGGATAAACACGATACTGCCAGAGCCATGTCACATTTAGAACAAGAAAAAAGTGCAAAGTATTTGGATGAAGCTATTAAATTAAAAAGAGCTCTTTCAGAATTACTAAAAGCTAAACCTTCGGGTAAAATTGATTTTGGAAACCTGATCATTACTAATCAGGGAACGTACTTTATAGCCTTAAGTATTGGAGCTGTTAAACTAAATAACGAAAATTATTTTATCGTATCTCCAACTTCACCTATCGCAATTGCATTTAAAGGTTTGGGATTAGGTGATATAGCTACATTTAACGGGAGAAGCTTTGTTATTGAAGAGTTTTGCTAACTAATCTCTTTTGCTAATAAAGTCAAGCCAACTCTAATTTTGTGATAAGGTAATTTGCTGTCTAAAAACTCAAAATAGGGTTTTAAGGAAGTTGAATCTTGAATTTCTCTATGGGCTTCAATAATTGCTGCTTGTTCTGTTTGGGTAATGAACTGTTGAATATTTACATCCTTTCCGTCAAAATATAATTTGCACAAGTGTGAGAATATGGTTTCCTGCTTTAATTCACGAGTAAAACAAATTTCATCTACTGTAAGCCCTTTTTTATAGAGTTTATAAGTAACGTCTATAGTGTTTAATTTACTATTATTGAATTCTATAATGGCTTCAATAAATAGTTTTCCATATTTATCGTATTTGATTACACTAATTCCTTGTACGGCTAGCATATCCAATTGAGTAGTTGGTTTTTCTGAAGCCATTTCTTTTAACGATGCATCATGTAAAATGATATAAGCAGGAACTTTTTCTTTAATGGCAATTTCTCGTCTGACTTCCCTTAATATTTCGAACAGCTCTTCATCAGGTGATAGCTTCTTTTTTGAAGCTTTTTTAGTTCCCTTTTCTTTAACAGGTTTATCTGTAGGTATGGTTAGTTGAATTGTTCCATCTTCAAAAAGGACACTTCTACCATATTCAGTAATTTTTAATGTAAAAGATTCATCGTAGGCGATTTCAAAAACACCTTGATTTAATAATTGAGTAGAATAGTGTTGCCAATCTTTAAAACTAACATCTTTACCTACGCCGTAAGTTTTAATGTTTTGATATCCTTTCTGATAAACATCTTGATTGGCAGAGCCTCTCAAAATGTTAATCATCATATTAGTTCCTATCTTTTGCTTGGTACGATGACAGGCAGAAAGTGCTTTTTGAGCGATTATTTTCCCATCGAAAAAGGTTGGTGGATTTTTGCAAACATCGCAGTTGCCACAATTCTCAGGTAAGTGTTCACTGAAATAGGAAAGCAATATTTTTCTACGACAAGTAGTTGCTTCTGCATAATTGAGCATTCGATACAATTTGTCGATATAAACTTCTGATTTAGCACCTCCTTCTGCAAATCGTTTAAGTACCATTAAGTCACGTAGATTGTAATATAAAATAGTAGTACTTGGAACACCGTCTCGTCCCGCACGTCCTATTTCTTGGTAATAACCTTCAATGTTTTTTGGAAGATTATTATGGATTACCCACCTAACATTGGATTTGTCAATCCCCATTCCAAAAGCGATAGTCGCACAAATAATATTGGTTTTATCGTTGATAAAATTCTCCTGAACTTTTGCTCTTTTATTTGCTGCTAAACCAGCATGATATGAAGCTGCATTGAATCCATAGCTTTTTAAATCTTTTGCCATTTCATCTGCCCCTTTTCTGCTCAAGCAATATATTATTCCAGATTCATTTATTCGATTATCAATGAACTGCCGAATTTCTTTCAATTTTTCCTTCTTCGGAACATTTGCTCTAACTTCAAGGCTTAGGTTCTCCCGGTTAAAAGATGAAATGAAAACTTGAGGGTCCTTTAAGCCGATTTGTTTTATAATATCTTTTCGGGTTGTTTTATCAGCTGTAGCTGTTAGCGCAATGAATGGTATGTCAGATAATCTCTCCCTAAATTCGTTCAATTGGGCATATTCAGGTCTAAAATCATGACCCCACATGGATACGCAATGGGCTTCATCAACAGCTACTAAAGATATTTTAACATTGGTCAACCAGCTATTTGTTGAGCTTATTAATTTTTCTGGAGAAAGGTAAAGAAGTTTAATGCTTCCATTTAAAACGTCGGATTCAATTTCTCTTTCCTCAATATCTGATAACGAACTATTGTAAAAAGCTGCATTAATCCCATTTGAATTTAATGCTTCAACTTGGTCTTTCATTAATGAAATTAATGGAGAAATAACAACAGTTAATCCATCACTAAGTAATGCTGGGATTTGAAAACAAATTGATTTTCCCCCTCCCGTTGGCATTAAAACCAAAGCATCATTTCCAGTCATTATAGACTGAATAATTTCTTCCTGTTGGTCTCTGAACGAGTCGTAACCAAAGGAATTTTTTAATATTTCTTTTGCTTGTTGTAGCACAAGGCGAAGTTACCGAAAAGGGGTAGGGATTTAATATGAAATAGAGAATTTAGTTTTGAACAGTGTTCAATTCTGTATAACCGTGTTAAAAATAAAAAATTGTTTGTGAAATTAAAATATTGTAACTTTGAGCGTATTGCCGTCGAATTGATTTCTCATGATTAAACCAAGTTAACTATGAAACCTGTTATGAAAATTACTGCTTTTTTGGTGCTTTTAGTGGTTGTATTTGCCGCTTGTAAGAAGAAAAAAGAGTTAGAAGGATGTACTGACCCTTCTGCACTTAATTATAATACTTTGGCAATTGTGGATGATGGCACATGTACCTATTTGGATTCTTCTGTAACTATATGGGAAAATGGTGAGCTTGGAAGTTGGGGAGATGTTTATACAGGTACATTTATTAATAGGAGTTGTTTCACAGGTTCATCAATATATTTATTGAATCCTGATACAACTTTTGTTCTTGCTGACACTACTTTTGTTCTTGCTGACACTACTTATGTTCCTGCAGATACAGTTATTACAGTAAGTCCACCTGATACTTTAATAACTCCTGCTGATACTTTATATTTTCCAGCTGACACATTATATATTGCTGCAGATACTACCATAGTTGGTGACCCCCATTTGTTAGTCGAGAGTGATACTTCAGGAAGGTACGAGTTAATACTTCAATTATTAAATAAGAGATCAGCAACTGATTTTGCGAATGGCGTTCTTATTTTTGAAGCAAAGTTACTGCCTGGTTGTGACGTCACTGATTTTGGTGTTTTTATACATGGTAACCAATTAAATTATGGAGGAGAGTATTGTCCTAATTTTATGCAAAGCGATTTCGTTAATGTGCTGACCTCTGCATTGGATACAACCGACTTTCACGAAATTACTATTCCTCTAACGGATTTTGCAAATAGGTATATGAAAGAAGTAGATTTAATGTTTGGAATAAAAGGTTCTGGAGCCTCTCCAAATACCCAGATGATGATAATAAATAGTGTCAAATGGAAGTCTAGGTAGTAGCCATTGCCTTTTTAATTTCAACCTTCATTTTTGAGTAAATACCATGCTTATTAAGTAACTGTGTTTATTGTGTATGTGGAAAATTACATCTGTAATACTTTCTAACCTCGTGAGAGAACTTAATATGTATTCTTTTTCTGCTTTGTGTTTCTTAAAGCGTAAACAGCCAAAGACCAACACATTTCTGGAACTTTTTTACTTCTCAGAAGTATAAAGCCTTGATTAAAAGATGTATTATGAAGAAGATAGCTTTATTATTTACTTGTGCATTATTTTATGTGTCAAGTTTTGCTCAATATGATACGTATGAAAACGGAGACATTGATTTAAGTTTAGGTACTGGGTTTGGTATTTACGGAGCATCTACAAACGATGTAGATGAAGTTGATACAAACGGAGTTGATGCCGCGGCAAGTTTATTGAGTTTTAGAGCAAATTATTCTTTGACTTATAACTTGGCAGTTGGTTTTGTGTTTGAAAGAAATGGATTTATTACTCCTAATGATAGCTCAAATACCGATTCTTATGGTAATTCATTTAATTACAGATTTTCATCACAGTTTAGATTTGTTAATTCTGAAATGAATTGTTTTGCACTAAAAGGTGAAGTTGGTTATAGCATGTTTAAGTTTGGGGACAGAGTTTCTAACGAATATGTAAAAGGTAGTGGGTTGACATATGAATTTGGTTTAAACTGGAACATTATTTTGGAGAGCATGTTGGCTTGTATTTGAATTTTGGATACGGAGGTTATAAGTACAATGAATTAATAGATCAAAAAGGTGATGTTTGGAGAACTAATAATGATACTGATAATGTTGAATTTACTATTGGAGGTGTAAATTCTAGGATTGGATTACAGATAAAGTTGTAGGTTAGGTTCGTGAAGTTTTATTTTATATTGGTTTGTGTTGCCATTACGGTAGTCGGTTTTTCCCAAAATCCTGTTGAAAAAATAGATTTTGGTAAATGCATAATGCCAAAACCAGGAGAGAGTCCTTTGGTTAAGTTGCCTAAAAGTTCTAATTGGAAAAAATATCCAGATTTGAATGAAGAGTTATTACCACAGAAAAAAAAGATTCATTATTCAAGGACTTTTCAAGGAGATACAGCTTCTGTAAGTCAAAATGGAGAATATGTTGAATTTAGAGAAAATCCCTACCCTTCTGTAAAAACACCTCATATATATTATAGCGAACTAGTTACAAATGCTGATTGGCTTATTTTTCAAGAGTATGTAAGAGATTCTATAGCACGTATGATTTTATCCGATCAGTTTGATTTAGAGTTATTCCGATCTGAATTTGAAGAAGAATACCCAGGAATGGATGAATCTGATTGGCCCTTGGACTGGGGGGCAAAAATCAATTGGAAGAAAGAAAAGGGAAATGCACACTTCCCTCTTGTTGAAGAGTTAAATTACCCAATGTATGAAAGGTGTAATAGAAAGTCAGAGATTGATTGTCGGAAATTGCATTATGCCTATAACTGGTGCGAATTCAATAAATGTGAGTCGCTAAAAGAGGTGAATATTAATAACATTATTGACCTGTATAAAGTTATTAGAAATACTGATTGCTCGGAATATATACATAAAGAATGGGTGTCTTTGTTTCGTGATTCGACTCTGTGGGTAAAGGATACATCTCTGAATCATTTTAATAATATAGAAGATGGAATGGTTCGGTTCTATAATTCAAATAAGTTTTTTAATGATGAGCCTGTCACGGGAATTAATGCTCCGCAGGCAAAGGCATATTTACACTGGTTAGAAAAACATCATCAACAAAGATTAGACGCAGGCGGTATAGATGTTAAGGTTGTTTATGAACTACCTCCTTCATCAATTAATAAAGAGTCTAATACGGCTGATTTTATTACAATTCCTTCTTTTGACTTAACGAATTGGCAAGTAACAAATTCTGATTATGAAGTTTTTGTAAAGTATATCTCGGATTCAATTTCTAGAAAAATATTGTTTGAGGAATTAGGAAATGAAGGTGAGTTTGGATTGAAACAATACGGTTCTGAATTTGATTTGTTGAGTGAAGAAGATTGGACCTTAAATTGGAAAACGAAAATTAAGAAGCAATACTCGAGGTATTTAATAGATATGTATTATCCAGCTTTTGAAGGAGATACAAGTATTTTAGATAAAAGAAAGTTACTTGTAAAACAGTTCTATTACGATTTCAAAACGGCTGCAATTGAAGTCGAAAGAATTCCAGGAGATAACGGGAGTTATTATAGAGATCCTTTAATAAAGGATAAAGTTTCGTTAATTAGGAATGCACCAGATAATTGTTTTCGGGGATCCTATAATGGTGCTTTGGGAAAAAACTTGAACATCGGATATTTGAATGATTTAGGACAGGTTACTGATGTTTATGCACACGCGGATAGAGGAAGTTTTATTATTCGTGATGTATTATCTATTTATCCTGGAGTTATTTATCGGCAAGTAAATGTAGATTGCCGAATAAAAGGGAATTGTTATGAAGATCAATATTATTCAGATTCGCTAAGGTATTGCCAAGTGATTGACTGTAAATTATGCCCACAAAAATATGATTGGGAAATTGTACCTAATGAATATGATTTTAAGAGTTCACCAAAAGCTTTGATTACTTCAATTGAATATTTTCAATATGTAGCTTATTGGCGTTGGCGTATTCGAAATAGAGACTTCTCAATTAAGAATGAAAACCCTGTAATTTCAAATTACATACCATCTAAAGAAGAGTTTTTTAAAATTCAAAAAGGAGAATCGATAACCCATGCAAAAGAACTGCATGGATTACCGACTCCTAGTTTTAGATATTTGGTTAGTTTTTATGTAAAATAACGGGTTATTCTACATCTGCAATACCTTTGTTTCACCAGTGGGAGATATCAAAATATACTCTTTTTCTGTTACAATTTTCTCAACGATTTTTTCTTTAACAACAACATCCTTTTTCTTAGCAGGAAGAGTGTAAATAACATTTAAAGTATAGGTATATTGAACCGTTGGTTCTATTATTCCAGGGTTCATCACAATGTCAAAGTTTTTAGTGCTTAAGGGGTCATAAAAAATAGATGTGTTTTTAGAAACTCGATTGACACTTCTTTTTTTCTTTTTTTTATTACCTAAAGCTTCATAAGAAGAGCTGCTGTGAGCAGTGTATCTTTGGTACCTGTCCTGTGGGTAATATTCATTTGTTTTTTCGTTAACTTGGATAATATCAATTTCATCTTGAATTTCTAAATCATGGTAAAATGCGATTTTATCACCCAAGTGTTTTAGCATTTTGTCACGCATGGTTAACATGTTTTCTTCATTGTTAAGGACTACATATTCCACTTTTGCCATATCGTAAACTTCATGTGCTGCACAAATAGCAATTATTTTGTCAATTAATTCGTGGTCTTTGAACTTTATATGAATGTTCTTTTTTAATTCAAACCCTTTCGGTATTTCAGTAAATGTCTTGCTGAATTTCTTTTTTACAACCGTATCTTCATACCTAGGAATAAATGAAATCATATCAACCACAATACTAGAGTTTCGAATCCCCAAAGCATTTAACTCTGCTTTAATTGGGTTTACTTTAGAATCTATGAGTTCCGTTGCTTCTTGTGCGGATTCTCCTAACTGAACAATTGTGAATACAACAATTTGAGCATCGGGAACAATATTCATTAAAGCACTTGCTTCAATAGTTAGTGTGTTGGAATTTAATGATCGAACATTTTTATCACCTGGACCACCGAGGTTAGGTGTTGTGCTTTTCATTTTCTCATAAACGTAGTTTCCCGCTGTTTGAGAATAGTTGGAAGATGTAATTGCTAATAATAGTAATAACGTAAGTAAATTTTTCATGGTGTGTGTTTTAGTTTGTCTTTGTTACACACCATAAATATTTTGGTTCATTTAAAATTAATTTCCACCAAATTTGACAGCTAATCCCATATTTAGATGCACGCCTGCTGTGGTGAGAATATTTTCCCAATTTGTTAGGTCTAACGGGTCATTGTTTATTGAATAATCCGTCATTAAAAACTTTTGCCCGCTGTATCCCAGCCCCATATTTAGTCCAAAATTCTTTGCGAAATACCAACTGAAACCCGTTTCGAATCCAACATGTGATGATTTGTATTTAGCTTGGTAAGGAATGGTCACCAATATTACAATTTGTCTATTAATTTCCAATTTACTAGATCCAAGTGTTGCGCCTAAATACCAAACGAATTTATCTTTGTTAACTGGATACAATCTCACTCCAAGTCCAATCATGTTGACTTTATTATTAACGATCTCTAAGTCATTTTCGTCTTCAAGGTATTTACCTCCCCTGTAGTGTAATCCTACCGACACAAGTTTTACAATGTTGTAATGTGCATCAAATCTAAACATTGTAGTAGCAGCACCACTAGAGTCAGTATCCCCGATAGTAGCACCATTATATTTTGAGTCATATTGATTGAAATGGGCACCTAAATCAGCACCTAAATCAATAGAAATAGCTCCTTTATCTTGAGCTTGAGAGAATCCTTGAAGTGTGAGTGCTAATATAGAAATTGTATAAAGTATCTTTTTCATAGTAGAATTAATTGTACTGTGAAGTTAATTGATTTAATCAAAAGAACAATTAAATTTATTTAAGACAATTTTAAATGAATACAATGTGAGATCCTTCACCTTCAGCTCGTGCATAAAAATCACCAACAGTCAATACTCCATCTAAATCATCTATTAAATCTTCTTTTTTTAGATGGAACATGTCCATTGCAAGTTTACATCCCCAAAGTTTTGTACCAGCTGCATTTAACATTTCAAGAAACTCACCTACAGGTGGAATATCTAATTTTTCCATTTCATCTTTCATCATTTTGGTAGCAAAAGCTTCCATGCCAGGGAGCCCTCCAAGCATAGTAGGCATATGCATTGCTGGGTTACCAACCGTAGCGACATGAAGGTGTTCCAATTTCTTCTTTGTGATGGCTTCTAATCCGAAAAAAGTAAAGAATATTTCAGATTGAATTCCTTCCATTCTAGCGCCATTTGCTAATATGAAACAAGCATAAACATTATCCAAAGTAGCTTTGGATAAGATTAGACACATTTTTTTTACGGGTTTTACTTCTTTTTCTTCCATGATAATTTAGTTAAATACAACAAACAGGTTTTGGTATTCCAGCAATTTTACTGGATGTTTTTAATGGACCATTTGGAAACAGTTGATAGAATTGTTTAATATCTACAACACCACTTTTCCCAACTCTTCTAATGGAAAGAATAGTGTCGTTTTTATGTGATTGTTGCAAAAAATCTACAACTTCCCAGTGTTTGTCTGTCATTTCAATGTTTGCTTCTTTGGCAAGCTCTAATGCAACTTCTTTGTTCCATTGATTAAGGTCTGTTAAATAACCTTCCTCGTTTAAATTAATATTTTGGTTAGCAATCATTTTTTCCATTTTATATTTCATTATTAATGTTGTTGTTCTTCTTCAAGGTTCTTCCCCGATTCACTCATATTTGATGACACAAATGGTATATGGGTTCCTTTTAGAAGCATATTCCAATAAATCCATCTAAATGCCATTTTTCCCATGTGGTTCATATGCGTTTCCTTCAAAAGGGATAAAGGACCTATGCCTGGTAAAGGAAAAGATCCGGATACTGGCTCATGTGTATAATTAAAGTCAATCAAGATGGCTTTTCCATGACCTGTTTCTATGAAACAGTTAGAGTGTCCATCAAATTCTTTTTTCAATTCTTCACCTTTAAGAAAACGTAAAATATTTTCAGTTAAAATCTCCGATTCGAAATGAGCAACAGCCCCCGCTTTTGATGCGGGAATATTGGAAGCATCTCCAATAACAAAAATGTTTTCCTTTACTTTCGATTGTAAGCTTCCTTTGTCTGTTGGAACAAAGTTTAAGTCATCTCCAAAACCAGATCTTTCAATCATGGAGTCTCCCATGTTTGTAGGTACTGTAACTAATAAATCGTATTCAATTTCCTTATCCAAATAATCAACGATTTTTTTATTCTTGTTGTCCACTTTTTCAATATTGAAATCAGGAACTATTTTAATGTTTTTTTCTTCCAGTAAATAATTAAGAGCTTTAGTCGCAACAGGTTTTGTAAAAGCACCGCTTAATGGTGTAACATAGGTTATCTCAACTTTGTCTCGCATTCCCTTGTTCTCAAAATAGGAGTCAGCTAGAAAAGCAAATTCTAAAGGAGCTACAGGGCATTTAATTGGCATTTCGCAGATGTGCACAACCAATTTCCCTCCTTCCCATGTTCTCAATTTATCTCTTAAACTTTTCGACCCTTCGTAAGTATAAAAATCAAAAATATCCTTTCTCCAACCCTCGTCAAGCATTCCATCAATTTCTTGAGGAGCAATGTCAGTTCCAGTGGCAATTATTAAAATATCATACTCCAAAATATCTCCATTATCTAGCAAGACATTATTACTGTTTTTATTGATGTGGTTAATAGATTGTTTAACCAAATTAACACCTTTAGGGATGAACTGTTCTGTTTTTTTTTGAACGTGTTTTGTTTTATAAATATCAAAGGGTAGAAAAAGAAAGCCAGGTTGATAATAATGCGTTTCCTTTTGGTCGACTATTGTAATTTCATAATTATTTACAGGAAGTTTGTTTATTAAAATGTTGGCCATCATCGTGCCTGATGTTCCTGCTCCTAAAATTAGTATTTTTTTCATGTTAGCATAGTGGTTCTTTACTACTGTAAAAATACAAGTTTTTTTAATGGTATTATCATGATAAATATCAAGTAAATTAATGAGTTAAAAGTATATCTCGTTTTTGAAGATGAACCATAGACAAAAACACTGGATTATTTGTATATTCGCGTACTCATAAAATTGATTTGGAGATGGAGAATATTACACCTTATAAACCTAAAAACAAAGTCAGAATAGTAACGGCAGCCTCATTATTTGATGGTCACGATGCAGCTATTAATATTATGCGTCGTATTATTCAATCAACGGGTTGTGAAGTTATTCATTTAGGTCACGACAGAAGTGTTGAAGAGGTAGTGAATTGTGCAATTCAAGAAGATGTGCAAGCAATAGCAATGACTTCTTATCAAGGAGGGCATACAGAGTATTTAAAATACATGTATGATTTGCTAAAGGAAAAAGGTGCAAACCATATTAAAATATTTGCTGGAGGAGGAGGAACAATTCTTCCGGAAGAAATTAAAGAATTAGAAGCACACGGGATAGAACGAATTTATCATCCAGATGATGGTCGTGAAATGGGGCTTCAAGGAATGATTAATGATTTGGTTGAGCGTTCTGATTTTGCGGTTGGTGAGAATTTGAATGGAGAAGTAAATCGCTTGCAAGAAAAACAAGTAACATCTATTGCTCGTTTGATAAGTGCTGCTGAAAATTTTCCTAAAGAGAGTAAGTCAGAGATGGAGAAAGTCCATGCGATGGCCGAAAAGGTTTCGACACCTGTTCTCGGAATAACCGGAACGGGAGGGTCTGGAAAATCATCTTTAGTAGATGAATTGGTTCGTCGTTTTTTAGTTGATTTTCCTGAGAAAGAAATTGCTATTGTATCTGTAGATCCTTCTAAAAGAAAGACGGGGGGAGCATTGCTTGGTGATAGAATTAGAATGAATGCTATCAATAACGATAGGGTTTATATGCGTTCTTTGGCAACAAGGCAGAGCAATTTGGCCTTGTCCAAACACGTTTCTGAAGCACTTGAAGTGTTGAAGGCTGCAGAGTATGATTTGATAATATTAGAGACATCTGGAATAGGTCAATCCGATACGGAGATTATGGACCATTCAGATGTTTCGTTATATGTAATGACTCCTGAATTTGGTGCTGCTACTCAATTGGAAAAAATTGATATGCTTGATTTTGCAGATCTAGTAGCGCTTAACAAATTTGACAAACGAGGTGCTTTAGATGCAATCCGGGATGTCAAAAAACAATACATGCGAAACAATAACCTTTGGGATGTTGATCAAGATGATTTACCAGTATACGGAACAATAGCATCTCAATTTAACGATCCAGGGATGAATTCTTTGTATAAAGCTGTAATGGATAAGTTGGTAGAAAAGACGGATGCAGAATTAGTTTCTGATATGAAGATTACCAAAGAGATGTCTGAAAAGATATTTATCATTCCTCCTGCGAGAACGCGTTATTTATCTGAGATTTCGGAAAATAATAGAGGCTATGATGCTTGGGTAGACAAGCAAGTTGAAATTGCTGAAAAATTATTTGCAATTGATAAAACGATTAAAACTCTAAAAGATATTGATGCAGATATAATAAAGGTGTTAAATGCTGAGTTTGATAGAATTAAATTAGATTTAGATCCTCACAATTGGCAGATTATTGAGAATTGGGACGATAAAGTACAGAAATATAAAAACCCTGTTTATAAGTTTAAGGTTAGGGATAGAGAACTGTCTATTGAAACGCAATCTGAATCTTTATCACATACTCAAATTCCAAAAGTTGCTTTGCCAAAGTACAAAGGGTGGGGTGATATACTAAAATGGAGTTTACAAGAAAATGTTCCTGGAGAATTTCCTTATACATCAGGTTTGTTTCCTTTTAAAAGAGAAGGAGAAGATCCAACGAGAATGTTTGCAGGTGAAGGTGGTCCTGAAAGAACAAATAGGAGGTTCCATTATGTTAGTTTAGGAATGCCTGCTAAGCGCCTTTCTACAGCATTTGACTCGGTTACTTTGTATGGTAATGATCCTGATTTAAGGCCTGATATTTATGGTAAAATTGGAAACTCTGGAGTTTCGATTTGCTGTTTGGATGATATTAAGAAATTATATTCTGGGTTTGACTTAACGCATGCTTTAACATCTGTTTCGATGACGATTAACGGGCCAGCACCAATGATGTTAGGTTTCTTTATGAATGCTGCGATAGATCAAAACTGTGAAAAGTACATTAAGGAAAATGGTTTAGAGAAAGATGTAGAAGCCAAAATTGCAACTATTTTCAAACAGAAAGGAGTTGATCGACCAGCTTATCAAGGTGAATTACCACAAGGTAATGATGGTTTAGGGTTAATGTTATTAGGCGTTTCTGGAGATAAAGTTTTGCCAGAAGCTATTTACAATAAAATAAAAGTTGAAACGCTTACTAAAGTTCGTGGAACGGTTCAAGCAGATATTCTTAAAGAAGATCAAGCACAAAATACATGTATATTTTCTACTGAGTTTGCTTTACGTCTCATGGGAGATGTTCAAGAGTACTTTATTGATAATGGTGTTCGTAATTTTTACTCCGTTTCAATTTCTGGTTATCATATTGCGGAAGCCGGAGCAAACCCAATTACTCAATTGGCTTTAACATTAGCAAATGGATTTACTTATGTAGAATACTACTTGAGTCGTGGTATGGATATTAATGATTTTGGACCTAATTTATCCTTCTTCTTTTCGAATGGTGTGGATCCAGAATATGCTGTAATAGGACGTGTTGCTCGAAAGATTTGGAGTAAGGCTTTAAAGTTAAAATACGGTGCTAATGCAAGAGCTCAAATGTTGAAATACCATATTCAAACTAGTGGTAGATCATTACATGCGCAAGAAATAGACTTTAATGATATCAGGACAACGTTGCAAGCTTTGTATGCGATTTACGACAATTGTAATTCACTGCATACTAACGCTTACGACGAAGCGATAACTACACCAACTGAAGAATCTGTGCGTAGAGCAATGGCAATTCAGTTGATAATAAACAAAGAGTTAGGGTTGACTAAGAATGAAAATCCAATTCAAGGGTCGTTTATTATTGAAGAATTAACAGATTTAGTTGAAGAAGCTGTTTTAACAGAGTTCGATAGAATTACGGAGCGTGGAGGTGTTTTAGGAGCAATGGAAACAATGTATCAGCGTGGTAAAATTCAAGAAGAGTCGTTGTATTATGAGACCTTAAAGCACAATGGTAAATTTCCTATTATTGGTGTAAATACCTTTTTAAGTTCAAAAGGTTCACCAACGGTATTACCAAAAGAAGTTATTCGAGCAACTGAACAAGAGAAACAATATCAAATATCAATGTTAAGTAATTTGCATAAAGGGAATGAGGATGTTGTTGGTTCTGAAATTGAGAAAATTCAAAAAGCAGCTGTCCAAAATGAAAATTTATTTGATTACTTAATGGAAGCTTCTAAATATTGTTCTTTAGGTCAAATTACGAGTGCTTTATTTGAGGTAGGTGGGCAGTATCGAAGAAATATGTAAATGAATTATAAGCAATAAAATGAAACAGTGAAATATCCCATTATTACAATATGTTTTTTGTTTCTCTTTGTTTCTGGACAAGGTCAGAATTTAGACTCTTTATTAGGTGTTTGGAATAATTCAAAAAACGACGATTCTGTTCGCGTAGAAGCGATTCATACAATTGCATGGAGAATGGCGTTTTCAAATCCTGACTCTTCTATAGCTTTAGCAACTCTGGAGTTGAAGTTTACAGAGACAATTGAAGACGAAAATATGCAAGTAAGCGCTCTGAATACGATTGGTGTTGCCTCTACACTGAAAGGGAGTTATATTGATGCTTTAGGCGCTTACAACCAAGCAATAACTGTTGCCAAAAAGAATTTGAATAATTCTGATACAAATAAGGTGATTTTGGCAAAAAGAGGTATGGCTCAAACCTATATAAATCGAGGTATTTTATATAAAAATCAGGGAGATTACCCAAATGCATTGGATAATCAACTCAAAAGCCTTTCGATATGGGAAGAATTAGGGGTAAAAGAGAATGTTGCTACTGCTTATGGAAATATTGGAATAATATATAAGTATCTTAAGGAATATGATAAGGCTTTGGATTTTCAAATGAAAAGCGTAGACATAAGAGATGAGTTGGGAGATTTCAAAGGGCAGTCATCTGCTTTTTCAAATATTGGTACGCTTTATAATATTTTAAAAAAATATGATAAAGCATTAGAGTATCATATGATGAGTCTAGAATTAAGCCAGGAATTGAATGATCGTAAAGGTGTGTCTACATCTTACGGAAACATAGGTAATTTGTATTCTGATATAGGAAAGTATGATAAAGCAATAGAATTTCAAGAAATCAGCCTGGCATTAGCTATTGAGATGGGAAATAAAAAGAGTATCGCATCTTCTTATGTTAACTTGGGGGAATATTACATTAAATTGAAAAATTACACTAAAGCAATAGAGTATTTAAATCAATCATTAGAGATAGCTACTTCAATAGGGGTGCTAAAAGAACAGAAGTTTGCGAGAGAACGATTAGTAAATGCTTATAGGGAAAAAGGAAATTTTGAGAAAGCACTTGAAAACTATGAATACTATATTTTGCTAAGAGATTCAATGTTGAATGAAAATACTAGTAAAGAAATAACAAGGTCGGAAATTAAATTTGAGTTTGAAAAAGAAAACTTAAAAGATAGTCTAAGAAGAGAGCAGGAGAAAAAAATTCAAATGATGGACCAACATCGAAAAGATGAATTGAAAGAAGTTGAAATTGTTCAACAAAAAAATTATTTATTTTTTGCAATACTAGGAATGATGTTGATGTTGTTGCTAGTGATTGTGTTTTATCGAAATTTCAAACAAAAGAAACGAGACAATATTGTTATTGTTTCACAGAAAAACGAAGTTGAAAATCAAAAAGCAGTTATAGAAATTAAAAGCAAAGAGATATTGTCATCTATTGCATATGCTAAAAGAATTCAAAATGCAATTTTACCCTCTGAGGACAGGATGAAAGATTTATTAGGGGATTACTTTGTTTTGTATAAACCAAAAGATATTGTCGCTGGTGATTTCTATTGGGTTGAGGAAGTGAATGGTAGTATACTTTTTGCTGCCGCAGATTGTACAGGGCATGGAGTTCCAGGAGCTATGGTGAGTGTTGTTTGCTCAAATGCTCTAAATCGTGTTGTACATGAAGATAAACTTTCAAATCCAGGTAATATTTTAGATAAAGCTACAGAACTTGTTATAGAACAGTTTGAAATCAGTAAAACGGAAACAGTTGTAAACTTGCCAGAGGAGACAATAAAAGATGGGATGGATTTAGCATTGTGTTGTATCAAAGGGAGAAAGTTATCCTATGCAGGGGCAAACAATCCACTCTGGATTATTAGAGATGGTGGTCTGATTGAAGTAAAAGGAACCAAACAACCCGTTGGTAATTTTCCATATCATTTACCATTCGAAAATCATGAATTTGACTTACTGAAAGGGGATACAGTTTATGTGTTTTCTGATGGTTATGTAGATCAATTTGGAGGAGGAAAGGGAAAGAAATATAAATCCAAAGCATTTAAAGAATTGCTTCTTTCTATACAGTCTCAATCTATGGAGCATCAGAAAGTTTCAATAGATACAGCATTCGAAAACTGGAGAGGAGATTTGGAACAAATTGACGATGTTTGTGTAATCGGTATAAAAATATAACCAATTAGCACAAAATCGCGAGAACGCTTTGCTTAGTTGACGATGTTTGTGTTATTGGATTAAGGGTGTAACATTAGTAATGAACAATGAAGAGCATATAAAAAAAATTAGAGAAAGTCTAGATCATCATTATGATTGGCCAAGCGTCTATGTTTTTAAATTTATTCTTCCCACGATTCCAAATAAACAAGATGAGCTTTTGAATTGTTTTTCGAAAGAGGTAGATGTTGGGTTGAAAAGATCTAAAAATGCGAAGTATATAAGCTTCACATTGAAGGAGGTCATGTTTAGTTCTGATGAGGTTTTAAAGAGGTATCGGGAAGCCAGCGAAATTGAAGGTATAGTTTCCTTGTAATATAAAAAAAAACGCCAGCTCAAAGAGCTGGCATTTTTCATTAAAAGAATATAAATTATTTTTTTCTTGAAATAGTAACTGTGATATCATCAGTTGAATCAGCTAATTTTTTCGCTAGGTTTCTAATCGCAACTTTTGTGTCGTTATCAGAAATTGTTCCAGTTACATTAACAGATACCAATAGTTTTAAATCATCAGCTTTTCCACTATTTCCTGGGGAGTAATCAACACATCCAAATTCTCTACATTCGGTTAGATCAGTTACTATTGTACCATTTTCTGTTTTGATTGTTTGGCTATCGAAGTCAATTTCTCTATTTCCATTAGAATTAGTTAATTCACCTGTAAAAGTGTCATTTGGGCTTTCAGTAACGTTGTTTTTAAAATAAGCAGTAGACATAATTTTTTTTTTAATTAATATTAATAATAGACTGAAAGAAACGTAAAAAAATTAAATTTACTGGATAATGAAGTCAAAATTTACATTGTTTTTCTGTATTTGTAGTTTTTTAGGTTTTGAAATACCAAGTCAAGATCTAAAAAAAGATAGTTTATTGCAGCTATATATTAATGAGAAAATAGATTCAAATAAAGTTGATATACTAAGTGATTTAAGCTGGGAATATTGTTTCTCGAATACTGATTCTGCATTGTATTATGTAGAGAAGGCGATTAAGCTATCAGATGAAATGGGGAATCTGAGGTGCCAGTCTAAAAGCTATTCTCAGAGAGCCACGGTTTTTTATTTCAAAGGTGATTTGGATAAATCAATCTCGGATTATTTAGCTGCATTAAAAATTGATGAGCAATTAAAAGATTCGGTTGGTATTTCTTCTGACTTAATGAATATTGGATCGGTGTATTTTAATTTGAATAAATATAATCAGGCACTTCAATACTATCAAGAATCATACAAGTTAAATGGTTTGATAAAGGATACAGTAGAAATGTCTACCGCCCTAAGTAATATTGGAGCAATTTATTTAAAACAAAATGAACTGGAATTAGGGTTAGAGGCCTTTAAAGAATGTTTGATCGTTTCCAAAGAACCACGGATTAGAGCGAATCTTTATCAGAATATTGCTCATATTTATATTGAGAATAAGGATTATGAAAATTCTCTTATCAATCTGCAAAAAGCATTAAATATATCGGAGCAAAATGGATTGAAATTTAACGAAGCTAAAATTGCTAACGCAATGGCCAATAATTATTCTCTATCTGGGCAATCAAAATTAGCCATTGAGTATGCTGAAAGAGCGCTTGAGTTATCAAAGGAGTTAGGAGCAAAGGAGGTAGTAGAACATTCCTATCAGCATTTATCCTCCTTTTATGCAGATTTAAATAACTATGAAAGAGCTTACCATTATAGGTTAAAATATATTGATGTTCATGACACTATTTATAATGAAAGAAGCAACGAAATTATTGCAGAAATGCAAACCAAGTATGATTCTGAAAAAAAGGAAAAAGAAAATGAGTTGCTCCGAGTACAGGGTAAAATTGATGAATTGGAAATTGGTAAGAAGGATGAAGAATTAAAACTGGAAGCAACAAGGCGAAATGTTTTGTATGGAGGAATTGCTATAGCTTTGTTAATAGCTGCTTTTATTTTTAACAGGTTGAGAGTTACGAGAAGGCAAAAGTTATTAATCCAAGAACAAAAGAAAGCAGTCGAGGAGCAAAAAGAAATTGTAGAGGAAAAGAATACAGAAATAACGGATAGTATAAATTATGCACAAAGAATTCAGCAGGCTTTGTTGAAATCGGAAGAACATGTTTCTGACCATTTCCCTCCTCATTTTATTTTGTTAAAACCTAAAGATATTGTCAGTGGAGATTTTTATTGGGCAATTGAAAAACAAGGCTGTTTGTATATTTCGGTTGCAGACTGTACGGGTCATGGAGTTCCAGGAGCTTTTATGAGTATGTTGGGAATTGCTTTTTTAAATGAAATAAATAGTGGGGAAGAATTATTATCACCAGCTCAAATATTAGATGAATTAAGAGGGAGAATCATTCGAGAATTGAGTCAGACAGGAAGCTTGGAAGGCTCGAAAGATGGGATGGATATGTGTATAATTCGATTGAATAAGGGCCGGGAAAATTTTGAATGGGCTGGTGCAAATAACCCATTGTATATTGTAAATGGAAAAGAAATAAAAGAGATAAAAGCAGATCGTCAACCAGTTGCTTTTTCAGATTTCTCAAAACCATTTACGAATCACTCTGTACAAATTGAAGAATCAAACTGCTTGTATATGTTTAGTGATGGATATGTGGATCAGTTTGGAGGGGCTAAGGGTAAAAAGTTTAAAACAAAAAGGTATAAAGAACTTTTGTTGAGTTTTCATAAGGAAGATATGGAAGTTCAAAAAAGTCAATTGGATAATACGTTTGAATCTTGGCGTGGGGATATAGAACAAATAGACGATGTGTGCGTAGTTGGATTGCGTTTGTAGTTTTTTATGAAAAATGTAGCTATCATAATAATTTTAAGTTTTGTAGGGTTATTAGCCTCTGCTCAAAACAGATACGTAGATTCTTTAAAGTTAGAAGTTGAAAGTGAGTTTGAGCCGGGTAAAAAGTTGATTCTTTTAACAGAGCTTTCCAATACTTATTTGGATGTAAATGAAGTGACGTCATTATATTATGCTGGAGAAGTGCTAAAAATAGCAAGTGCTTTAGAAGATGATATTGAAATTGGAAAAGCATATCAGCTAGTTGCTTATGTTAACTTTAGTTTTGGAAAACAGCAGGTAGCTTTAAGAGAGGCAAAAAAGGCAATAACCTATTTTGAAAAAAATAATGAGCACAAATTACTAGGTGATTTATACATTTTCATAGAATCTATTTACGATCAAATAGGTGAATATCCTAATTCGTTGATAATGGCCCAAAAAGCTTTGGTAGAGTATGAAATTATATCAGATACTTTAGGTCAAGCTGCAGCTTATAATGATATTGGAGTAGTCCACTATTACAGTCAAAAATATGAAATTGCATTGGAGTATACCAATAAATCGTATGAGCTTTATAAGTTGGTAAATGATTCGAGCGGAATAGGAAGCTGTTTCAATAATTTGGCAAATGTATATTGGGGATTAGGAGATGAGGAATTGTCTTTAGAATACTATCAAAAAGGATATGAAATAGATGTTGCAATTGGCGATTTCGAAGGGCAGGCTACTTCTCTGTATAATATTGGTGAAGTTTATGTTATCTTGGAAAAGTATGTAGAAGCAGAGGAGACTTTTTTAAGAGTTTATGAGTTGTCTGATTCTATTGGAGATAAATGGTTGAAGACGTACGCTTTAAGAGGTTTGGCTTCTTTGTTTTCCTATCAAGGAAAATATTCGAAAGCATTAGTCTATGCGAAAGAAAGTGTGAAACTTTCAAAGGATATAGGGGCAGCTGCAGAGGTATCTGAATCATATTATGTGATTTCAGATATCTATAAACAATCAGAAAAATACAAAGAAGCATTAGAATATTTTGAAAAGTATTATAATATGGAAGACACCATATTTAATATCGAAAATGCTTCTATAATTAATGAAATGGAAGCAAAGTTTCAAACAGATAAAATGTCTACTGAAAACGAATTGCTGAAACAAAAAGGCGAATTGACTGAATTGAAAGTCCATGAAGAGAAACAACGGAATTTGTATTTAAATATAGGGCTTGGATTGATATTAATAATATCAGGTGTTATACTGTGGTCTTTATTCGCAAAACAAAAAGCAAATAAAAAATTGAAAGGGCAAAAAGATCTTATTCAAGAAAAAAATGAAAGATTGCATGTAGCTTTTTCTGAAATTGAAGAAAAAAACAAAGAAATAACGGCTAGTATTAGTTATGCAAAAAGAATTCAATCTGCGATCTTGCCAGATAACAAACTGGTTGATTCCTATTTAAAGGAGTCGTTTATATTGTATAAACCAAAAGATATTGTAGCAGGTGATTTTTATTGGATGGATGTAGTTGGAAAAACTGTGTTATTTGCAGCAGCCGATTGCACTGGACATGGAGTCCCAGGAGCGATGGTAAGTGTTGTGTGTAATAATGCCCTTAATAGAGCTGTTCGCGAATTTGGTCTTGTGAAACCTTCTGATATATTGGATAAAGTTACCGATTTGGTTATAGAGCAATTTGAAAAGAGTGACGAGGATGTAAAGGATGGAATGGATATAGCTCTTTGTAGTTTAAATGGAAATATTTTAGAATATTCTGGAGCTAATAACCCTTTGTGGATTGTAAGAAATGGAGAGCTGTTGGAAACAAGACCCGTAAAACAACCAGTCGGAAAATTTGACAGCCGAGAACCATTTATGAATCATGTACTTGAATTGGAGGAGGCAGATACTATTTACATTTTTAGTGATGGTTATATTGATCAGTTTGGGGGACCAAAAGGGAAGAAATTAAAAGCAAAACCATTTAGAGAGCTTCTTAGCACTTTTCAAGACGAATCAATGGAAAGCCAGAAACGTTTATTAAATGATCAATTCGAAAATTGGAGAGGTGACCTAGAGCAGATTGACGACGTTTGTATAATTGGAGTTCGCGTGTAGCGCTCACTTGTTTTTAGTGTCGTCGAGCTCGCGAAAAGCTCGGTTGATGATGTATGCGTACTAGGTGTTAGAATATAACCGATAACATTATGTTTTGGGAGTGTAATGCATTGTAAGATGAAAAAAAAAGCCCCCAATTCTGGAGGCTTTTATTATAATATGTAATTAGATAAATTACTTTATCACAACTTTTTTAGTTGTTGTACCTTCTTTAAAGCGTACCGTAGCAAAATAAATTCCTTTCGGTAAATCTAGGTTAGAAATAACGATGTTAGTTGCATTAATGTTAGATTCAGTTCTTACAACTTTACCTTCTAATGAGTAAAATAAAATTGAAGAGATAGGGTTGCTATCTTCAGAAACAAAGGTAATTTGATCTGATGCAGGATTAGGATAAACACTTACCTCAATTGTAGAAAATTCTTCCACGGAGAAAGGTTGCTCTAATAAACCTCTATATAATCTTGGAGCTAAGTAACCTTGGATAGTATCTAAATACGCCATTGCTCTTGCTTGACCAGCAACAGGCCCTAAGGCTTGGTACATTGGGTTAGAAGCATATCCATTTGCTAGTATAGCTACTGGATCCATAGTAGTTCCTAAAGCACTGTTAATGAAATTTACCTCAGCGGTTACCGTAGCATCGTCCCAAAATTCCCATGGTCCGTTTCCGTTTGCTGCACCTACGAAAGTATATAAACCTTCGTTTCCAGCATTACCATACGTTCCATCTAATGCAGTGTTGTAGCTATCTGCTTGTGTTGTGTAAGCATCTGTAATAGCTGGAGTTTTAAATACATCGTTGTTACCATAAGCATCAGCAATTCTTATTATATCACTTGCACCACTTACTTCAACAACATTTCCTCCAGTTCCAGGAATAGTAACCATTCCGAAAGAATAAGGTGCAAAAGCATCTGCTTGTCCCTGTAATGATACGATTGGCATTTCACCTGCATTTAGCCATGTTGAATCTCCAAGAGCACCACCAATGTTGAATGTCATTAAAATATCATCAGAATACCCCACATGGTTGTTACTGTTTAAAGCAGCATTTCCACCTAAACCACTAAAATCTCCCATCAAAGTAGTGTCAACCATAAATGCTCCGTCAGTAACATTATAGAATTTTGTCATTTGAATTTCAGATACTTTATCCAATGTAGCATAAGCTAATGAAATATAACCACCTGAACCTTGACCACCAACAGCTATTCTTGTGTCATCAATTCCATAAGTATTGCTGTTGTTAGCAACATCTGATCTGAAAAAACGAACGCAAGTTTTAGCATCTTGTAATCCTCTGTAAACAGCTTGAATAATAGTTTGTGCTCTCATTTCTTGCGTAGCAGCTTGAGGATTCCAACCTTGTCTGTAACTTACTGCAGCTACTACATATCCTTGTCTAGCTAAACGTTTACACATTTCAACTGTTGCGCTATCTTTAATGTCACCTGTAGGTAATTGGTTGAAGTATCTTGGTAAAAAACTTCCTGTTGGTAAATATAAAATTAATGGTCTGTCTGTAGCAACATCTCCAGTTGGTTCATATAGATCCAATTTAAGATCACCAGCAACAGGAGCTCCTGTTATAACACTAAAATTGTTTCCGTAAACAATATCAGCGGTTACAGTTACATTGGTAAATACTTCATCCAAGTAACGTGTTTGAGCATTTGTGGTATTCACGATAAGTGAAGCACAAAATGCGGTAGTTAAAAGTAGAATTTTTTTCATAGTTTTTGTTTTTTATTAATTATTGAATTTTGAGCTAATTTATATTGTATTGTTATTTATAGTTTTCAATTTTTACGAATCCGTATTTTTTTGTTCTTTTTTAATGATTAAATTTTGTCGAAATCAATTGTAACAGATATGTAGGCCATTCTTCCAACTCTTGGTCCTCCATAAACTTGAAATTGTTGTCTGTTTAAAATATTTGATACTCCTAGCTTGAATATTGCATTTAGCTTGGGTACTTTTCTATTTATCTGTGCATCTAGTAAGAAGTAAGTCGGTACAATTCCAGTAAATTGTGGAGAACCTTCATATAGGAATCCTTCAATCCATTTGTAGTTTACATTAAATCCAAACTTTTTTATTTCAGAACCAGTTACACCTATATTAAATTTATGCTCAGGAGTATTAAAAGCTGGAATTATTGGGTCTAAAGAGTCTTTAGAATTCAATTTATTCCATGAATAGTTACCATTAATTTTCACGTACTTTTTAAAGTAGTAATTTATACCAATAGATAGTCCTTGAGTGGTTACTCCGTCTTTAGCATTAGCAGCAATTCTATACGCGGTTGTTGCATTTGGGTCGAATAGGTTTGTGACTGGGTCTACAACTGCATCAACACCAATGTTAAACCCAATAAAATCCTTATAAAAACTATAATAGTAACCCGCATCGATATAGATACTTTTATTAATTAAAGTTCTAAAACCTACTTCAAACGTTTTGACTTTCTCTGGAACTATAGGAGCAACATTAAAGTATACAAGTGTATCTGGGTTTTGAGAATTAGCCATCCACCTTGCGGACTCAACAGTGGTTAATGAATCATAACCATTTAAATTTCCTAAAAGAATTGCTCGTCCAGTGTTGTAGTATAAGTACTGATCTTGCAGTGTAGGGTTTCTTGTCGCTGAAGAAAAAGAAAATCGAAGAATATTATTGATATCAAACTTATAAACTAATGAAGCAGCAGGGGAAAATACCATTGGAAAATTTTCATTTTTATCAGCTCTTATAGTGGAGCTGACTTTTAGCTTATTATCCATGAAATCTTTTTCAAGACCTAAATATAATCCGCCTTCTTGATTGGTTATAGCCTCTGCTGAATCACTAAATAACGTCCCTCTCGACATTGGTGTGTACATTCTGTAGTTTGCACCTGCTCTAATATCTAACTGAAAATACTTATTGGTGTCTAGTTTGAATTTCCTTTCTCCATGAATATGATAAAGCGCGCTTTTATCGTAAAATTTCGAACCACCTTCTGTGAATGCTGTTTTTGAAACTATACTGTTAAAAGCCGAATCATAAGCAGCAGTTCCAGGTATATATCTATCGTTATTCTCATCGAAAAGTATAGTCCCTGAGATTGCAGAATCAGCTACGGCTCTTGTCTCAGCGTGCCAAAGAGCAATACTATCTGAATATTGAGCCATTATATCATCTGCTAAATCATAATCATAAAATAGATAGGGACCATCTGGACCTATTAATATTTGTGCTGTGGGAAACCCTGGCAACGATTGGACTCTGTTTTTAAAATTTGCGTTCCAATAATTCGTATAATCTTTAGCCCATTGGTCATCTCCTTTTACAGCATTTTGCATTAATAAAGCTGTAAATACTGCATCATAAGAATCACCTGCATTTTCATGCGTAGCATAAGCTCTGATAAATCCTTTATCTGATTTGTATTCTAATTTATTTTGAAAGAAAAGTACATTTTTTAGACTGTAACGGTTATCTCCTTGGTATACTGTAGTCCCTGTTCCAAAGCTAGAAGACATTATAAATTGTGAATTATCCTTGAACTTATGATGCAATGCAATATTTGCTTTTAAATTTTCTGTATCATAGTCTACTATATCTTTTTCTTCATAACCAGTTCTGTGAAAAATACCTAACCCAGGCGAGTTTAGTTTTTGGTAATCAGAATTCTCTCCAAAAGCAATCTCATCACCATATCTATTTACAGCATCATACCCTCCCCAATTAGAGATAGAACTTTCACTTTCATAAATGGAATCATAATTTTCAGCTACCCAATCATCCGCACGTAAATAGGAAAGGTTGAATTTAATAGCCCAACGCTCCAAGCTATCTTTGTTCTTAAAGGCATGAGCGTATCGTACTGAAATGTCGGCTAAGTTTCTTTCCCCTCCTTTTGCCATTACACTTAATCCTTGAAAGAAAAACGGGTCTTTCGTTTCCATGCTTATAACACCATTAAAAGCATTAGGACCATAAAATGCAGAACTGGCACCAACAATTAAATCTACTTTTTTGACATCTAATTCAGATACGCCTAAAAAATTTCCTAATGAAAAATTGAGCCCTGGAGCTTGGTTGTCAATACCATCAATAATTTGAAGGGACCTGACAGGTGATGTGGAGTTGAAACCTCTGGTGTTTATCACTTTGAAACCAATACTTGCAGAAGTCAAATCAACCCCTTTTAAGGTTCCTAATCCTTCGTAGAAATCGGAGGATGCAGTTTGTTTAATTTCTTGAACTCCCATTGATTCAACAGTAAGTGCTGATTCTTTTTGTTTTTGAGAAATGCTAATCTCCCTAATTTCAACAGCATCTAATTGTTGACTATCTTCTGTTAGTGAGATTTTAATTTTTTCCCCTGCGGAGTTGACGGTTATTTCTTCAGTGTTAAAACCAATAAATCGAATTATGAGCGTTATGGGGAAATCATTTTTAGAATTAAGCGTGAATTTTCCGTTGTAATCAGTGACACAACCGTTAGAAGTTCCTTTTTCAAGGATAGCTGCACCAATTATTGTTTCACCCGAGGTTTTTTCAATGATTGTTCCTTTTATAACAGACTGACCAGATGCCAAAAAGCTAACTATACTTAGTAAAATAGTAATAATTAGAGGTAAACTTAGTCTTGGTTTCATCTATTAATTAGGTTGATTAATCGATAATTAATTGTGATTAATCTGTTAAATTTTGCGCAAAGAAAGTGATTTTTTCTCAATTACAGTTCTATAAAACCTTAAAATACATGAACGGTTTTAAACATATTAGGTAGGGATTTTGTGAATATTTATGTAAATTCTTTTTTCAAATAATATAGTTCCTATATTTAGCCTACTCTACACTCTTAATGTGAAAGATATAAAAGATCAATATTTATCAATCTATCGGCTGTTATTATTTTTATTAGCAGTAATGATCCCGTTGTTTGGTCTTGCCTTTTCGTATGGTAATCCAGAAGCTGTAAGTCCTCCTTTGTTTAAAGAAATTTTAGCTCCTGTAGGGATTTTAATTTTAATTGCCAGTTATAAATCGACATGGGTACAAAAAAACATGCAGAATATAATGCTAGTGCTGTATGTTATTGTAGTGATTTGGCAATTGTTTGTTCTTAAAATGAATAAATTTAATCCAAACAATGATTTAGGTTTTTTAGTAGTCGTTTCAGCTATTACGGTTGGGTTTGAAAGTAGAAAAATATTCATTTCATTTATTTCCATATTGTTTGTTTTGATGACTTCATTTGTATTGTTAAATGAGGTCGAGGGGATTAGTAAACTTATATTTATTATAACTGTATTTTCAGTTCTGTTCATCTCATTCTTAGTGAATAATCGGAAATTTAAAGCAGAAGCCAGTGTAGCAGAGTTTACAGCTCAGTTAAAGGAAAAGAATAAAGAAATTACGGATAGCATAGCTTATGGAAAAAGAATTCAAAATGCGATTCTGCCCAATAAGGATTTGGTGAAAAAATACTTTCCAAACAGCTTCGTGTTGTACAAACCGAAAGATATAGTTGCTGGTGATTTTTATTGGATGGAACAAGTTGGAGATCATGTGCTATTTGCTGTAGCTGATTGTACTGGACACGGAGTGCCTGGTGCAATGGTTAGTGTGGTTTGTAATGGAGCTTTGAATCGTGCAATTCGTGAATTTAAATTAACAACACCATCCGATATTTTGGATAAAACAACTGATTTGGTTGTGGAAGCATTTTCTCAAAGCGATGATATGGTGAAAGATGGAATGGATATTTCTCTTTGTTCTTGGAATTTGAAAACAGGTGATTTTTGGTATTCAGGTGCAAATAATCCAATTTATCTGGTTAAGGGTAAAGAGAAGAAGATAGAAGCTTATTTGCCAGACAAGCAGCCGATTGGACAGTTTGACAAAAGGAAACCATTCACAAATGTGAAAGTTAATTTTGAAAAAAATGATACATTATATCTTTTTACAGATGGTATGGTAGATCAATTTGGAGGTCCCAAGGGTAAAAAATTAAAGCATAAAAATTTTAAGGAATTACTGTTGTCTATCAATAATCGATCACCCAAAGAGAAAAAGAGTGATATTGATAATATATTTGAAGATTGGAGAGGTGAAATGGAGCAGGTAGATGATGTGTGTATTGTTGGAATTGAATTGTAATTGAACATGAGAATGGATTTAAATAGCATTATAATAAAAGTAAGCACGATTGTAATCGTGGCTTTTAATGCTATTTCAGGAGCTTCGCAAGATGATCCTATAATTGAAGGTTATTTGCAATCTTCCTGGGATGTAATTGATGCTTACCCAGACTCTGCTTTTGATTTTTATTGTAAAGCTGAAGAACATGCCGCTTCTGTTGGTAACCTGGATTATACAGGGACGATAGCCTACGGAAAAGCTAGGATATATGTTTTATTGACGAATTATGGAAAAGCTAGTGAGGAATTAAACAAGGCAATTCTATTTTTTCAAGAGAATAATAATAAAAGTATGTTGGCAAGTACTTATTCACTCAAGTCTATTTTGCTAGAAAGAATTGGTGACAATGAAGCCTCACATTTAATTCAGCTAAAGGCTTGTGAAATTGCTAAGAAGAGTGGAGATATGTCTTCGTATTCCAGTATGGTTACTAATTTGATATTGGATTATTTTGATTCTAACGATACTGATAGCGCATATTATTACTTAAAGGAATTGGAAACATTGGAATCATATATTTCTGAACCAGGGTTATATTATTATAATCAAAACTGGGGAAAATACTATTTGATTAAAAAAGACTTTTCAAATTCAGTTTTCTACTTTAAAAAAGCACTTGATATTGCTATGAAATATGAGATGCTGGATAGTAAGGCAACAATTTATTATGAATTATCTAATTCCTATGTAATTGATGGGCAATTAGAAGAGGCACAAGCTATGACATTGAGAAGCTATACTATTTCACATGAAAATAATTTGATACACGAAGAAAGCGAGGCGTTGTCTCAATTAGTTCACATTGCAGAATTATCAAATAATTATCAGGATGCATTTGGGTATCAAAAGGAATTAACGGCCATAGAGAAAGAAATATTTAATGTTGAAAAAGTTAGAAAGACGAAAGAGATGGAAGGGCAATTAAACCTTGTACAAAAAGAAAAGGTTATTGCTGAACAAAAGCTTTCTATTCAGGCAGAACAACAAGAAGCAGATAGAGTTAAGTCACAAAATACAATGCTTTATCTGGTTATTGGAATAGTAAGTCTTTTGGTGTTCTTTACTTTTTGGATGTACTTTAAAACAAGAAAGTTGAATATATCAATTAATAAACAGAAAGATATAATAGAGGAGAAAAGCGAAGCTGTGGAAGAAGCATATAATAATATTCACGATAGTTTAGAGTATAGTAAATACATTCAACGAGCGATGCTTCCATCTCCCGAGTTTTTTAAAAACAGATTTTCTGATTCGTTTATCTTCTTTCAGCCTAAAGACATTGTCAGTGGAGATTTTTATTGGGGGCAAGAACAAGATGGACAAATATATGTAGCAGCTGTGGATTGCACTGGACATGGAGTCCCAGGAGCTATGGTAAGTATTATTGGGTACAATGGATTAAATAGGTGCTTGAAAGAATTGAAAATTTCCGAGCCTTCGAAAATATTAAGTAGTCTTTCTGATTTTGTTGAAGAATCACTCTTTAATGAAGAAAAAGAAATGAAAGACGGAATGGATATGGCTTTATGTTCTTTTGATTTGAAGAATAATCTATTGCGTTATGCTGGTGCAAATAATTCAATTTACATAATATCAAATGGTAACTTAAAAGAGTATAAGTCAAATAAGCGACCAGTGGGGAAGTATCCGGGTAAAAAAGAGTTTAACGAACAAGAAATTAGTTTGGGAAAAGGCGATTCAGTTTATCTTTTTTCGGATGGATATGCAGACCAATTTGGAGGCATTAAGGGGAAAAAGATGAAGTACAAAGCTTTTAAAGAGATTTTAACTAATCATGCTTTGGAACCAATGGAAAAACAAATGGAAATAGTTAGGGAGAAATTTGAAAATTGGAGGGGTGATTTAGAGCAAATTGATGACGTATGCATAATTGGTATAAAAATATAAATTCCTATTTTATAGATATGATAAAGAGTTTTAAATACAGTATAATATTAATGATCTACCTGTTTTCAATAGGGGTGGTGAGTGCACAAGATAGTTTGTTTGTTGAAGAGTCAGATTCAATATTTTTTGAAGAAAGAAGAAATTATTTAGGAGTAAACGTTTCCCCTTTATTTGCATCTGCTTTTGGAAAAGAAAACAAGAACTCAAAAATCAGCTTAATCTATAAAAGGAACAAAGGGTTTAAAAACTTGAGAATAAGTGCCAATTACCTAACACTTGCAAATAGAACTTCTTATTATTCTTTTCGGACCATTGGTTCATCAGATTCAAGTATTACGAACAGGTATTATGAATCAGACTATAAAACAGGAGATATAAGGATTGGTTTTGAAGAAATAAAAGGAGGAGGAGCTGCAAGATTCCATATTGGGGCAGATGTAATATTAGGATACGGTCAATTTTATTCAGAATATAGACATAATGAATTAATTATTGATTCTACTGGAGTTTATAAGTTTCAGGATGATGTCGAACCTTCTTATACAGGAAGCCATAGTAGCGATTACTTTATTACGGGACTGGATGTGAGTTTTGGATTTGATTGGTTTTTGGATGATGTGTTCATGGTTACACTTCAATTAACACCTCAATTCAATTATTACTTGGCAATTTCAGAAAAATTATCAGATCAATTTACACAGTACAGGCCCATTCAGAATTTTGTTGATTTTGATTTAGGCTATGTTGATATAATGCTTATTTATAAGTTTTGATAACGTAAATAGGAAAACTTCGTTACGATTAACCAACTTTTATAGGATATATAAAAAAAAGAGCCATTTGAAAAAATGGCTCTTTTTTATTTAGTTTTTGCTATTGACTAGTGAGTACTTAAATACTCAGCAATACCTTCATGTGTAGTTGTTAAACCATCTTTTCCTTTGTTCCAGTTAGCTGGACAAGCTTCTCCATTTTCTTCGTTAAATTGTAAAGCATCTACCATTCTGATAGCTTCATCCACATTTCTTCCAAGAGGTAAATCGTTTACCAATTGGTGTCTAACAGTACCTTCTTTATCAATTAAGAATAATCCTCTGTATGCAATCAATTCACCTACAGCTGTCATTTCACCTTCCTCGTTGTAATCCCAGTCACCTGCTAAAACATCATAATTAGTAGAGATAGTTTTGTTTGTATCTGCAACTAATGGATAAGTAATACCTTTAATTCCACCTGCATTCTTCTCCATATTTAACCAACCCCAGTGAGATTGCTCAGTGTCAGTAGATACACCAATAACTTCCACATTTCTAGATTTAAACTCCTCTAATTTCTCTTGAAAAGCATATAATTCTGTTGGGCAAACGAATGTAAAATCTTTTGGATAAAAGAATAAAATTACATACTTCCCTTTGAATTGATCTAATGTAAACCCTGTTACTATATCATTACCATTTGTTACAGCTGCTGCTGAGAATCCTGGTGCTTTTCTTCCTACTAATACTCCCATTTTATATGTTTTTTTAAGTAATTATTTATAATAAGTTTTGTAGCTACAAAAGTACTATTTAAAATCAATTTAAATAACTGAATCAACGTAAATTTTCAGAACCTTTAAAGATCAGATAATTTTAATGTTTCTTTAAGCCTAACTCCTTTTTCTGTATGTTGTACCGTACAACATTCATTTATACTATCGTGTTCCAGAAAAAGAATAAATTCTTCGTCTGCTGCAAGGTTTAGAAATTGTTGTTTTTCATCCATTGTAAGTAAGGGGCGAGTGTCGTATCCCATTACATATGGAAGCGGTAAATGACCAACACTTGGTAATAAGTCTGCCATGAAAACAACTGTTTTTCCTTTGTATTTTATCATAGGCATCATTTGGCTCTCTGTGTGCCCATCTGCAAAGAAAACATCAACGTCGTTGAATACATTTTTTGTAATTCTATCTGTTCTATTAATAAAGTCCAACTGTCCGCTTTCTTGAATGGGAAGAATGTTTTCTTTTAAGAAAGATGCTTTTTCCCTAGGGTTAGGTTCAGTAGCCCATTTCCAGTGTTTATCATTATTCCAGTATTTTGCATTTTTAAAAACGGGTTGCAATTGAGAATGTTCATTGTCTTTCCATTCAACACTTCCGCCGCAGTGATCAAAATGTAAATGTGTTAGAAAGACATCTGTTATGTCGTCAAGTCCAAAACCAAGGTTGTTCAAAGACTTTTTTAAAGTATTGTCTCCATGTAAATGATAATGACTAAAAAATTTATCACTTTGTTTATCGCCAATTCCAGTGTCAATAAGCATTAATTTGTTGCCATCCTCAACTAGCATACTTCTCATGCTCCAGGTGCACATGTTGTTGTTATCAGCAGGATTAGTCCTTTCCCATAGTGTTTTTGGTACAACACCAAACATTGCTCCTCCGTCTAATTTAAAATTTCCTGTTTCTATTGGGTAAAGTTTCATTTTATAATTCTTTTAGTTTGTGTATGAACGAATTATGTCCATTATCATGTTAAATAGGAATGGCTTTTGCTATTTTTGTCTAAAATTATAAAAATGAAAAGTATTTTTCTCCTTTTTACCCTTATTATCTGTAATTCTTCCTTTTCTCAAAAACCAGAGTTAATTACTCAAGAAAAGAATTTAGGAGTTATCACTTGTATAAAGTACAGTTCAGATGGTCGTTACATTGCTTCTGGAAGTGATAAAGATTACAAAGTGAAAATATGGGATGTCCAATCGGGTAAGCTGGTGGGTACCCTTTCTGGTCATACAAAGTTTATTAATGATATTGCTTTTCATCCAAATGGTAAAACGATTGTAAGTGCTTCTTCTGACATGAAAAATTATGTTTGGGATTTAAATACTTGGTCGTTGGTGGATAGTATTAGTTATTCAAAAGAGGTTGTAAAGTTTAATTATTCAGTAAAAGGAGATAGGATAATTGCAGGGACAACAGGTGGCAATGTTGTGTTTTGGAATAGTAGTGATTACCATACTGTAATTGATTTAGGTAAAGCAGGAGGTGAAATTAACTCTTTGTTGGTTTCTGAAAATATTATAGCAGCAAGTTCAGCTAGACATGATATGGTGATATGGGATGCGAAAACAAAGCGAAAATTGAAAAAAGTAAAGCCTATTGGAGCAACTGAAATTGTAGGAATAACTTTAGTTGATAATAAGCTTATTTATGGAGGAGAAGATGGAAAGATAAGAGTAATGGATTTAGCTACATTTAAAAATATACTAACGTTTAAAGCCCATAACTCAATCACCACAATTGGATCAAATTCTAAAAGGAAAATAATTGCTTCGGCTGGAAATGATAAAACACTTAAAATTTGGAGTTTGGAAACAGGAGAATTAATAACAACATTTCATAACTCTACGCTTAATTCTCAAGGAAAAGAAATTGATGAAAAAGTTAGACAGATTATTTTTAGCCCTGAAGGAGGGATGTTGGCTACCTCAGGCTATAAGACCTCTATTTTTAATAAAACAAGATCAAAAGACAATACAATCAAATTGTATGATGTTGATAGGAGAAAGTTGTATAAAACATTAAAAGGAGAAGTGAGAATCCCTGATGCTTATTGTTTTCATACTACAGAAAATTATTTCTACACTTTGAATGACTCGCTTTTGAAAATTTGGGATTTGAACATTGGAGAAAGTGTCGGAGATTTTGTTTTTCATGAAAGGAAAAAGGAGAATGCATTAACAAATGAAGATGAAAAAGCAGAAACGAAAACAGTAGCAAAGAAAAAGACTTTATCTGGGTTAAATAAATTTAAAGACATGGCACTGAGTGGGAATGTTCCAACTGTAAAAGTAGATCCAAATAAGATTAAACAAAAGACCGCTGAAGTTGGAGGTAATATTTCTAAAAGAGTAATTAAAAACAAAAACACAATCTATATCTCCTCAAAAGGGAAGTATATGCTTACAAAATTTGTAAAAGATGAATATCGATTGTATGCTATGAATAATGGCGTTCCAGAATACCAACGTTATTTAAAAGCAAAAATAAAGGGAGGCGTAAACGGTTTTGCTATGAGTCCGAATGAAGATGTGATCGTTTTTATTGGTGGTGGAGAAAATGGGATTTCCATTTTGGATTTAGAATCAGGTTCGATAACCCGAACATTACATTCAGGTAAAATAGATAAAGTGTTATATGAAGCACGATCTGTATCTTTCAGTAGAGATGGTGCGTTTATGGCTGTGGTTTCAAATTTAGGAGTGATTACGATTTGGGATACATCCAATTGGATGGAGTTAACAACAGTTGACTTGAAAGGTGGTGTTCGTAAAAATGCTTACATACATTTTGGTGATAATTCAGACCAGTTATTTGTACAGACGTTGATCGGTGTTTTTTCGATTGACTTAAAAACGTTTTTACCAAAAAGAATGGGATCCGATATAGAAGGTAATCCGTTAACCTTAAGTCAACCATCAAATTATATTGTTTCGCAGGATAAAAAAGGCTTGTACTTCTATAATATAGCTAATAAGACAAAGTCACAAATAGTGGGGATTAATGTGAAAATGATTGCACATGTTGAAATGAATAAATATGGTTATGTAGGTGTTAGTTTGAAAAATGGAGAACTTAAAATAATAGACCCAGAAACGGGGAAGGAAAGATTTACAATGGTGACGGAAAGTGATAATGCGATTTTTAAAACACCATCAAACTATTATAAGATTACAAAAAAAGGTACTGATTTGGTTACTTTTAGAGTGGGGAAAGATGCTTATCCATTTGAACAATTTGATGCTAAATTTAATCGACCAGATATTGTGTTAAAAGCAATGAATAGTGAAGATGAAGGTTTGGTAGCATTGTATGAAAAAGCTTATTCAAAACGTTTGAAAAAGCTTGGTATTTCAGAAAGTGAATTATCTGGAGATATGAATCTTCCTACAATCTCAATTTTAAATAGGAATGAGTTGCCTGTAATAACTTCTGAGAGAAAAGTAATTCTGAAATTGAAAGGGAATGATGAGAATAACAGCTTGTCGAAAGTAAATATTTGGTTGAATGATGTTCCTGTACAGGGAGCAAATGGGGTTAAAATTTCTGGTAATCAGTTTGCTGATGATATTGAAGTGGATTTGGCGGCAGGTTTAAATAAGATTCAAGTATCAATTACAAATTCGAAAGGGGGAGAAAGCTTAAAACAAACAGTCGAAATTGATTGTGAAGTTGAGGTAAAGAGAAATTTATATGTGATTTCAGTAGGAACTTCAGCTTATAAAGACAAACGATTTAATTTAAATTATGCAGCAAAGGATGCAAATGATTTAGCTGGATTGTTAAATGAAAGTAATGATGTCTATTCATCAATTTATCAAAAGGTATTAACGGATCAAGAAGTTTTGAAAGATAATTTTAAAGCGTTAAAAAGTTTTTTAAAAGGAGCTTCAATTGATGATGTTGTGCTTGTGTTTATAGCTGGCCATGGAGTATTGGATAGTGAATACGATTATTATTATGGAACGCACAATATTGATTTTAACAACCCACAAAGCTATGGTTTGAAATATGCGGAAATTGAAAATGTTCTGGATGGAATAAAGCCACTTCGTAAATTATTAATAATGGATACTTGTCACAGTGGAGAGGTAGAAAAGGATGAGGTAGAAGAAGCTGAAACAGCAGAGTTAGTTGAAGGTGATATTATGTTTAGAAGCGTTGGAAATGGGGTAAAAGACATTAACGAAGATGGTGTAAGTCCATCCAAAATGATGAAGGAGTTATTTTCTGACTTACGAAGAGGAACGGGAACTACAGTAATTACAAGTGCAGGTGGTACAGAGTTTGCTATGGAGAGTGCTGAATGGAAAAATGGATTGTTTACTTATTGTTTGTTATCTGGTTTGAGAAATAGAACAGCGGATATCAATAAGGACGGCAAAATTATGTTATCAGAATTACAGTTTTATGTTACAGACAAAGTTTCAAAACTGTCACACGGTCGACAAGTGCCAACGTCTAGAATTCAAAACATTGCATTGGACTATCAAATTTGGTGAAATTTATTAATTTAGAATTATGAAAAATTTATTTTTAGTATTGCTAGTCTCTTTGTTTTCACTTGGTGGAAATGCACAAGATTTGATAAAAGATTATGCAGGTTTATTGTTGGAGATAGAATCCAATGTTTCGCATAAAGGATTTATAAAGTCATGGAAAAAGGAAAAGAAAGCGTGGGAGTCAAATTGTGGTAGTGCATCAACAGTTAAGGATGTTTCTAAGTTGACGGTTGAGTTTATATCAAAGGTATATGAAACAAAAATGCTCAAAGCAATGATTGTTACTACGGAGAACCTTCATGATCAATGTGTTGCCTTATCAAATGTTCACAATATTTTAAAAGATGCCGATTTAGAAAAATGGGGTGGAAGTGATGCTTGGAAAGAAAAATTGGATGTTTTAATAAAAAAAGCAAAAAAACAGGAAGAACAGAAAGCTGCTAAGGAAAGAGCTCTTCATATAAAATCGGTTATGGAAGGGTTTGAGAAGACGTTTAAAACAATACTAGAAGACAGTAAAAAAGGGAGTTTTGCAAATATAATAGAAGAAAGCAAAACGGTTAATCATTATGGAGTTAAGGTTTTTTTTAAAAACGGTGAAAACCAAAAAATTGTGGTTGATAGTGACAATATTTACGAATTTCAGGTTGAGTTTAATACCAATAATGACCCATTGTTGGCAGGGGCTTTACAGGAAAAAATATTGCAAATAATATCAGCAAATCTTCCTGAAGGGTTTGCGAAATCTATTAAGTATGATAAGCAGTATGTTAAAAATGAAATGTACCGATTTGAATTTAAAGCAGAAAAATTTGTTTTAACAGCTAAGCAACCTTCGGTTTTAATTGGCGCAAAAAAAGATGGTAGCAGTGTTGTTTTGAAGATAACAGAACCTGTTTTTAAGAGGTGATTATCTCTTCAGCATCTTTAGATGCACTTTTCTTCTAATTAAAAACTCTGCAAAGATTAAATTCGGTACCCAACCAGCCCATGCTACTATTCTGTATAAATCCATTGGATGTAAAAAATCCATATCTGGGTCAATATAATTAGCATAAGCATATTTCCATAACCTCAATGTAATGGCAGATAAGGTTAGGGCATAGCTTCTAATCATCCATTTTCCATGTTCGCTGTATTCTTTGTTTAAAACGCTTCTAAATGCCTTGTAGGTTGAATACCACCATAATATTGATAATAATGTAAATGCGATAATTGATGTCCAGCCACCATTGGCAAAAAAGCTCATAATCAAGCCAGAGGTTGCAGTAAATAATAAAACAGAAAAAACGTACAGTTTTCCCATCCATCGATGAATTTTCTTGTACAGCAGCGTTTTGAAAAATTGTGTAAACCCGGCAATAACAGCAAAAATACTTGTGGCTACATGCGTGAAAAAGGCAATAATCCAAATAGTAGAAACAGTGCTGTCATATCGTCTAAATACCCACTGTTTTATTCTTAAGAATGCAACATTTGTATCGAGATGAATATATGGTAATGAGAGGTTTACCATTAATACACAGAAAAACCCAAGTAGGCTGATTAAAATGATATTTCTGATGACGGTTAAATTCAAAATTTGTACTTTTCCGTAAAATTAAACAAAATAAAAATGAAGAAAACGCTTATTTACCTCTCAATCCTTTTTATGGCAGTTGCATGTGGAACTGGTTCAAAAGAAGATTCAAAAGAAACCAAATCAGAAGATAAAACAGAAGAAGCTGCTATTGAGACAACTGATGCGAAGCCATTAGTAATGGATCCTCGTACACAGGGAGGGGAAAAATCCGAAACGCAAAATTTTATTGATGAACATTTGTTAAATAGCAATGGCAAGTTTGGCGAACTGGGATATTGGGTAGGTGCTTTTGGAGGTAACGTTATCAATATTTCTTTATATGAAATTGTAGATGGAATTGCACATGGTTATAGTGTTTGTGCAGGGAATTTTAGAAAAATTGAAGGAAGTGTTACGAGAGAAGATGATGTTTTGATTTTCGATATGAAAGAACCAGGAGATGATAAATACGATGGACATTTTGAATTTCAAATTGATATTACAGGACAATCACTAAGCGGTAAATGGTCGCCATTTGAAGAAGGAGTTACAGATCCAAAAGAATATACTTTGTCAAAAAGAGTTTATAGCTATGATAAAACAGTAGGAGACTATCCAGAGGCATCCGAACGAGAATTAACTTACGAAGATGTGGAAAACCTAACAGGAGAGGAGTTGGCAGAAATGAGAAACGAGATTTATGCTCGTCACGGATATAGCTTTAGCAATAAGGAATGGCGTTTTCATTTCGAAGAAAAAGATTGGTACATGCCTTTAGGTGTTGATGTTAGAGATAAATTAACAGATGTTGAGGTTACTAATATTGAACTTATTTATGAATATGAAATGTATTATGATGAGTATTACAATGATTATGGGAGATAGGAAATATTACAAATAGATTAGAATTAAGACCTTACAAGTAGTACTTTTGTAGGGTCTTTTTTATTTAAGAATAATGAGTTTAGAAGAAGTAAGAAGTTACATGAATCAAATCCGTAGAGAGTTTGCGGATAGGTCTTTATCGGAATCATCTGTTAAAGAAAACCCTTTTAAACAATATGCGCTATGGTTTGAAGAGGCTGTTAACTCTCAAATATTAGATCCATTTGCTATGTGTTTATCCACGGTAGGTTTAAATGGACAACCTTCATCTCGTATTGTATATATGCGAGATATATTGGATAATGGTTTTGTTTTTTATACGAATTATTTAAGTCAAAAAGGAAAAGAACTACTATCTACGCCAAAAGCTGCTCTCAATTTACATTGGGGAGAACTAGAGCGGCAGATTAGAATTGAAGGAGAGGTTGTGAAAGCTCCAGAAGAAGTGTCTGATAAGTATTTTGCAGGCAGGCCTAAAGAAAGCCAAATCGGAGCATGGGCATCGGCGCAAAGTGATATTTTAACAACAAGAGAAGAGTTGGAACAAAAGGTGAAGGACTATTCAGAACGATTTAAAGACATTGACGTGGATCGACCAGAACATTGGGGTGGTTATATACTGAAACCAACTAAAGTAGAGTTCTGGCAAGGAAGAGCAAGCCGTTTGCATGATCGGATAGTATACACGAAAGAAGGTGATGATTGGGTAGTTGGCCGTTTATCTCCTTGATACCCGAATATGGCTGTCAATATTAAATCTATTTCAGAAGTATATTTTGATCGATTCAATCATCGAGCATTAGAATTGAATAGTCCTGTTCCTCTTAATTTAGAGGTGATAGTTGTTATTCCTTGCCATAATGAGCCTGATTTGATTAGAAGTTTGCAATCATTGAAAGATGCTTCCATTCCGAATGGTGTTTCTGTTGAAGTTATAACTATTATCAATCAAGGTGAAAATGTGGCTGACTACATCATTGAGCAAAACAATAAAACTTTGCTTGACGCAAACCAATTTGCCATACATAATAATTCAGAGTTGATTACTTTCGAAACGCTAAAAGTTTTTGATATGCCAGCTAAAAAGGCAGGGGTAGGATTGGCTCGAAAAATAGGAATGGATGAGTCGTTGAATCGGTTTTCTAAAATTAACAAGGATGGAGTAATTGTTTGTTTCGATGCAGATAGTCTTTGTGAGAAAAATTATTTTGAAGCAATTATAGAGCACTTTAAAAAGCATCCAAAAACACCAGGATGTTCCATCCATTTTGAACATCCAATAGAAGGAATTGAATTTTCAAAAGAAGAGTACAATGCAATTATTTTATATGAATTACACTTAAGATATTACAAAAATGCACAGCAATATTCAGGTCTTCCTTTTGTCTTCCATACGATAGGTTCGAGCATGGCAGTGAGAGCATCTGCATATGCAAAACAGGGTGGGATGAACAAACGAAAAGCAGGGGAGGATTTTTACTTTTTAAACAAGATAATTCAGTTAGGAAATTTCACTGAATTGAATTCTACCAAAGTAATTCCTTCACCTAGGGTTTCGGATCGTGTTCCGTTTGGAACTGGTAGGGCTGTTGGTGAAATAGTTGAAGCAAATAAAATTGGATTTAGCACTTATAGTTTCCAAACATTCAAAGACTTGAAGTTGTTTTGTAATGAGGTTATTGATTTTGATAAAAACTTAATACCCAGTAGCATAGGCGGTTTAATTAATGGATTTGAGGAGGTTGGTGTGATTGCTGAGAAAGTTGCTGAAATAACAAAAAACTCCACCTCAAGAGAAGCATTTATCACGCGATTTTTTAAAGTGTTTGATGCTTTTTGGGTGCTGAAATATGTGCATTTTTCGCGCGATAATTTCCATAAACAGGTTCCTGTTTTGGAAGCTTCAAATGAATTGTTAATGGAATTGGGTGTTATAAATGAGGAGTTAAAAACGGAGCAAGAAGCTTTAGATAAATATAGAGTTTTAGATAAAAAACGAGCAGAAAATTAATCGAATTATACACGAATTCCCATTACGCAAATGTCATCTAATTGTTCTAAGTCACCCTTCCATTCTTGATGCTTCTTTTTAAGAATTTCATGTTGCGTTGTCAAGTCCTTTTGAGAGATTTCTAGCAAGTTTTTCTTAAGGTTTTTGTACTTGAATTTTTTGCCTTTATCTCCTCCAAATTGATCTTGATAACCGTCCGAGAAAAGGTATATCATATCTCCTTTTTTTACCTGCTGTGAAATAGTGTCATAGTCTTTCCCGTGATCAAACCCTCCAATGGATTCTTTGGTTCCTTTGTACTCAGTTAAATTATTTTCGGAATAAATTAAAACAGGATTCATAGCTCCTGCGAATTTTAATTCGTTTGTTGTACGATTCAAAGAACAAAGCGAGATGTCCATTCCATCCATCATTGTTACTTTGGCATTTTCTTTTCGAAGACGGTTTGTAATTCCTGCGTTTACATCGGCTAGTATTTCTCCAGGTGCGGTTAAACCATGTTCACTTACTGCTTGCCCTAAGAGATTATTGCAAAGTACAGATACAAATGCTCCAGGCACTCCATGGCCTGTGCAATCAGCAACTGCAAAGTGAACAGTGTCACCATGTTCATGAATCCAGTAAAAGTCACCACTTACAATATCTCTAGGCATGAAAAGTACAAATGCATCATTAAATGAATGTGATAAATCTTGTTTATTTGGAAGTAAAGCTTGTTGAATTCTTTTCGCATATTGAATGCTATCAGTGATGTCAGCATTTTTTTCTTCCAATTGATTATTTAGGCCTTGTAATACATTGGTAGTCCTTTTGTTTGTTCTTAAAAGGAATAATATCAAAACAGCAATAAGAATCACTATAATCAGTGACCCTATCAGTAAATAGCTCCGTGTTTTGGACTTTTCCATAGTTAATGCATCTTCTGCTTGTTTAGCTTTAAGTGCTTCGTTTTCAAGAGCGGCTATAGCTCTCTGTGCTTTTAATTCTTCATTTTCTTTTTCTGTTTTTTCAGTCTCAAACTTCGCGACCATTTCTTCAATTTGTTCACTTTTTGTTTCGTTGAAAATTTCCTTGCTTAAATTGTAAGTTTGCAGCAGTACAGAAAAGGCTGAATCTTTTTGATTTAATCTGTTATAGGTTTTAGCAAGAGCATACAAATTGTCTTTTATTAAGCTTTTATTATTGAGCTCATCTAGTATTTGTCTGGCTTCTATTAGTAAGGGTAACGCTTCTCTTGGCTTACCATGATTTGAATAGGCAATTCCAAGGTTACTAACTACCTTTGCAAGCTCATAAGGGTTGTCTAATTTTCTTTTTATTTCAACTGATTTTTGATAATATTCAAATGAAAGGGCTATTTCTTCCATGTCTTCGTAAACATTTGCCATGTTATTTAAAGTGCTCGCTATTTGAAACTGTTCTCCTAAAGCAGTTCTAATCTTTAAAGCTTTTTCATGGCAATACAGAGCCGAATCATTGTTGTTGTTAAAATAATGAAATGAACCTAAGTTAGAAAAGGAGTAACCTAACCCCGTAGAATCACCTTGTTCCAAATCAATAGCTGCACATTTGTTCATGTATTCTATTGCTTTTGAAAGCTTGTCCTGTTTATAATATACAACAGCTATATTGTTAAGAACAGAGGAAATGTCTTTTTTGTCGTCTAGTTTTTCACGAATTTTTAACGCTTGAAAGTAGAGTTCTAATCCCCTTTCAGTTTCACCATTATCATCATAAACAGTACCTATTCCAACAAAGCTTTTGCTAAGCAAGAATTCATCTTTTAACCTCTCTGCAATCTTTTGACTTTTTTGATAAAAAGAAAGGCTAGTTTCAAATTCACCTAATACGTAATAACATTCGCCGAGTGTATAATTAGCAGTAAATAGTTGCGTCTCTTGCTTTGAAATTTCAATAACTTTTTTCGATAACCTAATCGCCTCTTCTGTGTTGTCATAAAGGTAATTTTCTGCTTTCTGTAATAAAGAATCTGCATTGTATCCTTGCCCCATGGATATAAGCGAACAAATACTAAGCGTTAAAATTATCAGCAATTTTTGCATGATTGCAATATACACTTAATGGATTGATTAGGATTTGATATGACAATATTCTAGATGAAATGATAAATTCGTATTATAAATAGATGGCGGAGCTTGATAAGTTATATTCACAATATCTATGATGCAAATTGATGTTTTACTTTGATTTTATACGTTCAGCTTCTTCTCTATTTCCTGATCTGTCGGAACCATCGAATTTTTTAAGTTTTCCAAAATTATATCGAAGGCTAAAACGATAAAAATTAGTGTCGTAGCGATCTGCATATTGCACTTCAACTCCTTCCAAGTTAGATTTACCTTGTTCCATATAGGATTTTAATATATCGTTACCCGTTAAGCTTAAAACGAGATTGTCGTTTAATAATTTGACAGTAATAGTGCCTTCTAGTCCATAAATTGCATTGTATTCAAAAACGCCTTCAATTCCTTTAGATGAATACCAATAAGTACCTTGTAAGGATATGTTTTTAGTTAATCGTACTTCGTTATACAGGTAAAAATAAAAAGATGGAACTGATAAATTAACTTGAACTCCTTGGTTGTTCAAACTATAACGAGTTAATGAATAGCTAAAGCCATTATATGTTGTCCAATTTTGTTTTTTTGTTTCATAGGGAAGCGTTATTTCAGCATTGTAAGTCTCTCCAAATTGAATATTTTGGTCTTGTACTAGAAATACGTTGTTTATTAAAGAGCGCTCTACAATAGTTAAAACTTCATTCGTAGTTCTTGTATATCCAAGTTCAATTGACGCATATTCCATAAAGGTTAGTGAAGCTTTAATATTATGAGAATATTCTGGAAGCAAAAAAGGGTTTCCAATGAATGCAGTTACCGAATCGATATATTCTACAAAAGGATTTAGATCTTGAAATCTTGGCCGGCTATACCTTGTGTAGTAATTGAATCCGAATACTAAGTCTTTGTTTATTTTATATCCAAAATAAGTAGAAGGGAATAAACTAAGGTAGTTCGTATCTATTACCATTGATTCTGTAATAGATGAAGTTCCTTTTGTTTTTGTATGTTCTGCTCTTAATCCAATTCTAGCATTAAGTTTTTCGCGGTTAAAAACAGTTTGTAAATAGGAAGATGATACATTTTCATTAAATTCATATCCACTTGTTAAGCTTGAGTCACTATTCCATTCATTATTAATTAATTGTTGAAATAACGTGCCGCTACTATTACTAGAACCGTAGTGTTTTGCTCCAAGGCTTAACTTCCAACTTTTACTAAGTCTTTTTGTGTAATCCAATTTCCCTGTGATTAATTGAATCTGACTATTACCATTACTTTGTTTAGTGTTTTCAATAGAGCTGCTGTCTGCAATGTTTTCTAGTATAGTTCCTTTATCATCTGAAGAAAAAATTGTGTAATCGATACTTGCATTAAATCTTGTTCCGGTTGAATCATTTCTAAACTTATATCTTAAGTTGATTCCATTGTTTTTCATTATGTACTTACTTGTATTGACTGTATTAAGTGAGGTAATTGTAGAGAGATCATCCGAAATGATATTTTCATTGGTGCTTTCTGTATCCACATTGTCATAAATGGATTTCCATTGAATTCCAATCTTTTGAAGTGAATCGATATCATAGTCCAATCCGACACGGATATTTGAATTATTATTCATTTTTCGGGTAGTTTTGATAGTGTTGTTAAAGTAAAGGTTACTGGCGCTGTCAAATATTGTTCTCAAATAATCCGAATTGGAACCCCGAACCCCAAGAAATGTGTTGACCGCTGTATAAAAACTTATTTTCTTCTTTTTATAGTTAAATCTTCCTCCTCCACTAGAAAACCATGATCGTCCATGGGCAATACTACCATATATAGTTCCGCTGTATCCTTCTAGGTTAGCACTTTTAGTGACTATATTAATAACCCCTCCTTGTCCTTCCGCATCGTATTCTGCTCCAGGGTTTTTAATCACTTCAATTTCTTTAACTTCTTCAGAAGGTATACTAAGAAGTATGGTATTTGAAGTAATCAATTGACCATCGATATAGATTCGTGCAGAACCTCTTCCAAAAATTTTGACATTATTTTTCGCATCAACTAAAACACCAGGACTTTTTCTAAGTAGGTCGATTACGGTTCCGCTGTTAGCCATTCCGCTATTCTCGACATCTACAATTATTTTGTCTCCATCTCTCTTAAAAGCTGGTTTATAGGCTATTATTTCTACGTCATCAAATGAAATCGAAATCATTGTAATATCATTCAATTTTAAAGTATCGTTATTTGATGATTGAATTGGAATGGAATAAGATTCATAACCTGTTGCTCGAATTTCTATTCTTCCTTTATCTAATTCTATTTCAGAAAAAGTGAATTGACCATCTGTAATTACTGCTCCTTTTTGTAAAACGGAGTCTGGAGTGCTAAATAAAAGTGCATCACCCAATTCAAGAGAATTCCCGTTTTCGTCGTATACATTACCCATAATTGTATAGGCCTGCTGAGATTGGGAGAGAGAAACTATTCCTAATGAAATAAGAAAAAACAAAAAGCGCATATTAAATAAGTGGTTAAGGTTTTAGGTATAACACAAAAGAAGCAAAAAGGTTCAACATAAATACCATTTATTGTGTAAGTGTGTTAATTCTTTCAAAAGTTACATTATAATATAATTTAAAGTAAGAAATTTGTAAACAGATTTATGGAGAAAAACCTTGAAACATATTTGGAGCAAATTGTGAAACTAAAGGACAAAGAGGTTGAAGCCTATCAAAACCTTTATTCCAAAATTAACGATATAGCCTCTTTAAGAGAAAAGGTTAGAAAAGGCTATGCTGTATATCCATTAATCGTTCATTCAACCAGTTTTGATAAATTGGGGCAAGTAATTATTGAAATAGAAAAAGTAGCCTATTGGCCTAGAATGCTTTCGAAAGGTTCGCCAGGAAGATTGTATGCTGTGAATTCGGAGGAATACTCCAATATAACTATTGGAAAGGTAGGATATGATAAAGTGGATTTAATATTGGACTCCGATGATATTCCAGAATGGGTAAAGGGTAGTAAATTGGCTTTAATGGTTCGTCCAGATGATCGTTCTTTTAGAGAAATGGAAAGAGCTATAGCGGAATTGTCTGACAAGAAAAACGAAAATTTCAGAAGCGTTTTTAGGATCGCTTACGGTTTGGAAAAGAACGATGTTGTAACGGCGCCTTTTGTTAATGAAATTTTAAATGAATCTCAAATAAATGCGGTTCAGCAAATTATTGCCAAGAATAAAGTTGTAGTGGTTCATGGACCTCCGGGTACGGGTAAAACGACAACTTTGGTTCATGCCATTTTTGAATTATTAAAACAAGATAAGCGAATCTTAGTAGCGACGCCATCTAATGCAGCAGCAGATCACATGACTAAAAGCTTGTTGGAATTCACTAAGAAAGTTGTGCGTGTTGGAAATATTGCTCGAGTTGACGAGGAGCTGGAGAAACATACTTTAGCAATGAAAGTACAAGTTTCAGAAGAAGCACAACTAATTAAGGAGTACCAAAAGGAACTAAACAAAACCTTAAAAAGAGCAAATTCCTTTAAGAGAAACTTTGGGCATGATGAAAGGCAGGAGCGTAGAAATTTGCGTTCAGAAGTTAAGTTATACCGAAAACAAATTAAGGAGCTTGAGAAGTTCTCATATGAACGTATTTTGTCTCAAAGCAGGATAGCAGTGGGGACACTAATTGGATTGTGTAGAAACGAAATTAAAGCGCAAAACTGGGATGTTGTAGTAATAGATGAAGCTGCACAAGCTTTCGAACCAGCTTGTTGGGCGGTAGCTTCATTTGGTAATCGATTAGTTTTAGCTGGCGATCACAAACAATTACCACCTACATTGATGCAACAGTTTCCGATGGATAAACCTTATCAGACATTGCAAGAAAAAATCGTTGAAAACAATCCTACTACTATCACTTTTTTAGATACGCAATACCGTATGAATTCAGTAATAAAAGAATTTAGTAACCAACAATTTTATGAAGGGAAATTAAAATGTGCTGATAAGAGTGAGATTGCTTCTGATTCTTTGAATAATCACAATGACGACTCTAATGAACCTTTAGTGTTTATTGATACCGCAGGTTGTGGTTTTGATGAAGAAATGCAAGATGGTAGTCGTTTTAACTCGGGAGAAATAGGCATTGTGGGTAAAATGGTAGCTACTTTTCAAAATGATTTCGAATCAATTGGTGTTATTAGCCCTTATTCAGTGCAGGTTAAGTCACTTAGAGACGAATTGAAAGAAGTATTATCTGAAAAAGATATTCAAACGATAGACGGGTTTCAAGGGCAAGAAAGAGAGTTGATAATTATTAGCCTTGTTCGTTCTAATACGGATGGTACAATTGGTTTTCTTAAAGATTACAGAAGAATGAATGTAGCACTAACCAGAGCCAAGAAAAAATTGATTGTAATTGGCGATAGTGCTACAATAGGAATGGATAGTTTTTATAATAATTTTCTAACATACGTAGAAAACGAAGGGACTTATAAATCGGCTTGGGAGTTTATTACTTAATGACCAATTTTTCAATTTTGAAACCACTTTCTCCATTAACGAGTACCGTGTAATAACCATTGTTTAATGCCGAAATATCAATTCTCCCAGTTGAGGTGTTAATTAATTTAGCAAAGCATATTTCACCTAAAAGATTCGAGATTTGAATCAATTTTATTTTACAAGAGGATTCAAAATACAAATAAGAATTTGCTGGATTTGGAAAAATTCGAAAATCAAAAGGCGAATTAATACTTTCTCCGATTATTGAAGGAGAGTTATCTATTCCGAGCATATATTCCCAAACGGGTTTGTATATTGGAACTCCAAAACCATCATAGAATGTTAAAGAATCTGTATAAACAGAACCATGCATTGCACTAAATGAAGTGCCTATTGTTGAAGTGTCTTTTGTATATAATAACCTTGTGTTTTCATATGGGTATGTTGATGCGTCAACATTTACAGTATCTCCATGATTGATTATTCCTAAGCTACTCCAAGCTAAATACTGTCTTTGGAATTGAGAAACTTCATCATAAAGATTTGAAAATGCATATAAGTTAGAATCAGGGGTTTGTGAAAACGTTGAGACCCAGGGTGCAGTAGACAAAAAGTTGTTGTTGTACTCGAATGGCGAAGCAAATAGTAATGCTCTTTTAATTGTAAACTCATGTGCAATAAAAGCGGCATGCGAGCCTCCTTGAGAATGTCCTGCTACTATTACTTCAGACCAATTGACATTATCCCCAGAAAGAAACTGATTCCAACTTTCAGATGGATAATTACTGCTAAGATATTGGAGTAATTTCTCAATTCGGTTTAAAATGCATTCGCTTGTATCAATATTTATAGAACTTAATGAATCCTGCCCATAGAGGTTTTCAATGTGATAGTTTTCATAGCATTCTATATCGCCGCTATTTGCACATTTTATAGCCTCAGAGTCATTGTTCTTATATTTTATACTGATAACATGAAACCCATTATTGGCTGCAACACTAGGGAAGGTTAAAAAGTTAGTAAGTGGCATTGTTCCAAATGGATCTGTTCCAATTAGATTTATTACAAGTGTGTTTTTTGAATTACATGTTGGGTTGTGTAATACTATATGTTGCTTTGCTTCCCAAGTAATATTTGGATCAGTATCAGATGCTCTTATGGATTTAATTACAATTGAATCTTCATTACAGGACTGACTAATAGCACAGGAAGACCAGAGAAGGGTAAATAGTAGGGGAGAAAGTGTTTTCATAGCTATTTCTCTATATTAGAAGTTCTATTGAGTTGATAACAAGAGAACTAATTAAGGTCTAAATATAGTGAAACGAATCCAATAGGATGTAAATAGCTCCTTTAAGCCTTGCTCTTCGCTAGGTTTTTTTCGTATTTCCCCGTTCCTAATTGATTTAGTAAAGTTAAATGACTTTTAATTGCACCAAAAAACGTCTTATGTTGGTGATAAGGTAGGTTGAATTCCTTGGTTGTCTCTTTAACTATTTTCGAAATCTTTTTGTAATGAACATGGCAAATGTTTGGAAATAAATGGTGCTCGATTTGGAAATTTAACCCTCCAATAAACCAAGAAAAGAAATGACTTCCATTTGCGAAATTTGAAGTAGTTCTAATTTGATGTATAGCCCAATTGTTGTCAACACAACCATTTTCATCAACATCAAAAAATTCAGTTTCTTGAATAACATGTGCTGGTTGGAAAACAAAAGAAAGAATCAAACCACATATAAAATGCATAACTAAAAACCCTACAATAGATTGCCACCATGCCAAATCAACCAGTAAGATTGGTACAACGATTAATAATGCAAAATACCATATTTTATTAAGAAAAATTTGAATAAACCCTTTTGCTAAAGTAAGTCCTTGGCCTTCCAGTAATTCTTTTTGATTGTATCTAAATAACTGAATAAAATCCTTTGCAGAACACCAATAAATAGTCATCATACCATAAAGAAATGGAGCATAGAATATTTGAAAGCGATGCATCCATTTTCTCTTTTGAGTTGGGCTAAAACGCATAATACCAATTTCGATATCCTCATCAAAACCTTCAATATTCGTAAATGAATGGTGTAAAACGTTGTGTTGGATTTTCCAATTCTCTCTATACCCTCCAATAAAATGGATTAACCATCCCATTGCGTTATTCACTTTTTGATTTTTTGAATAGGATCCGTGATTTGCATCATGCATGATAGATAATCCAATCCCTGACATTCCAAAGCCCATTAATGCCCACATTAGCATAACTAACCAAACATTAGTAATAACACCCGTTAGCATAAGTACTAAAGGAGTAAAGTAAAGGGCAATCATGAATGCCGATTTAAACTTCATATTGAAATTGGCATATCTGGAGATATTATTCTCTTTGAAGTACTTATTTACTCGCTTACGTAACTCTTTAAAGAATTCCGTTTGGTCCTTCACATTAAATTTTACAACTGGCACACTCATAATCCTCTATGATTTAAATCAACTGCAAATGTAACGTTAAAAAGAGCTAGAATTGTCTGTAAATAGCAATTTTTAACAAAAACTTATCAACGATAGTAAGGCGTTGGACTTAACTAGGTACTATAGTTTAGCTTATGTAAAGAAGTTAAATCATAAATAATTTACACTCTTACTCCAATTACGCAGACATCATCAAGTTGTTCTAAACCTCCTTTCCATTCTTCGAAAGCATCATGAATAAGAACTTTTTGTTGTTCCATTGTTTTGTCATTAATGTCCAAAACGAGTTGTTTAAATGCTTTCGATTTGAATTTTTTACCTCTATCCCCACCAAATTGGTCAGCATATCCATCAGAAAATATGTAGATGGTATCTCCTTTTTCTAAATCTATTTCATGCGTTATAAAAGGGATGGCATTGTCAAATTTTCCAATAGGCTGTTTAGAGGCTTTAGTCTCTAAAATTTCATTATTACGGATTATCCATAAAGGGTTATGTGCACCTGCATATTGAAGTTTACCTCCATTTAGAGAACATATAGCAATATCCATCCCGTCTTTTACCTCTTCCTCACTTTTTTCAAATTCTTCTATTACAATCTCTCTTGCTTTATCGAGTATTTCCCCAGGGGTGTTAACCCCATATTCTCTAACAGCTCTATTTAATGCGTTATTACAGACAACACTTACCATTGCGCCAGGAACACCGTGCCCTGTGCAATCAGCCGCTGCAAATAAAACTTTTTCATTATGGTGTTCTAACCAATAAAAATCACCTGCTACGATATCTTTTGGAATATATAACACAAAGGAATTGGGGAGAAACTCTTTTATTATTTTACTAGGAGGTAAAATGGCATGTTGTATTCTTTTGGCATATTTGATACTATCTTGAATATCATTAAAAGCCTCTTCAATCATGTGGTTTTTATCCTCAATTTCTTCTTTTTGGGCAACCACTTCTTTTGTCCTTGCGGTCACTTCACGTTCAAGAATTCGATTTCGCTTTTGCATTTGCTTAACGCGAATTCGATAAAAGCCAATTAAAGTTAATGAAACAAAAATAATCATCGTTATTTTAAACCAAAGAGTTTGCCAAAATGCAGGGTGAATAATTAATCGGATAGTAGCTGGTACGTCGTTCCATATACCATCATTATTAGCTGCTTTGACTTTAAATAGATACTTACCGTTTGGTAAATTAGTGTATTGCGCAAACCTTCTTTTTCCACTCATTTTCCAGTCTTTATCAAACCCTTCCATAATGTAGGAATAGGTATTGTTTTCTCCTCCAGCATATCCCAGTGCAGCAAATTCGAATGAAAATTCATTTTGGTAATGTTCCAGCTCTATCAAATTCATTTCATTAATAGATGTGTCAGAGTGCCAATCCCCTGAACCAACAGAAAATCGTGTTAAGACTATTTGAGGTGCATGAGGATTAGTGGATAAACCACTCGCTGAAATAACATTAAAACCATTTATACCTCCAAAAAGCAATTCTCCTGATTTTAATTGTAAAAAAGAATGGACAAGAAATTCATTGTTCTGTAAACCATCGTTTATGTCATAATTAGTGACTTTATCTCCATTAAGCATAAAGTGGCAAATTCCTCTGTTAGTTGTTATCCAAAGTTCTTCATTGTTTATTGGGATAATTCCCATGACTGTTTCATTTGGTAACCCATCAATAACGGAATAAGCAATGAATTTTTCAGTTGTTAAATCAAAATGATTGACACCACCTTTAGTCCCAAGCCAGAGACAATTATCTCCAAGTACAATAGAATAAATTCGGTCATCAGAAATTTCAGAATTACTTGTGTTCCATTGCTCAAAACCTGATGCTGTTTTACGATATAGGCCTTCTCCAAAAGTAGCAACCCATATGTTTCCATTTTTATCAGCTGTAACCCAGGTTATTTTTTCTGTCCCAATTTCATCTTTATAATGAATAGTAGTATCATTTTTTAACAGAAATAAGCCTTGATCGTTTGTAGCAATCCAAAGCTCATCGTTATGAACATGAAGGTCCCAGACTCTTGAAGATGGAGACATTCCAGAAACGGGTATATCCGAAAATTGCATAAGTTTTGCATCAGGGTTAAATTCTTGTATTCCTCCACCATCAGTTGCAATAATATATTTCCCTTGCCATTCAACGATTTCACGGATATGGTTACTCTTTAATCCAACTCCACTTTCGTTATTCCAATGTGAAAAAGAATCCGTATTTCTGTTCCATAAGTTTAGTCCTCCCGCAACTGTACCTACCCAAATTCGACCCTTCGTGTCTTCATAAAAACTTCTAACCTTATTGTTGCTTACTGTATTCGGTAAAACAGGGTTGTTTCTGTACAGTAGTATTCCTTCATTAAGCCGATCCCATTTACATACACCACCAAGTGAAGTTCCGATCCAAATTACACCACCTCGATCTTCCATAAGAGAGGTTATCTCATCAGCACTCAATGAATTGGCATCAAACAATTCATTTTTGTAAGTAATCCAATTATTTGTTCCTTGAGGGTTCCGCAATAAGCCTTTGTCAGTTCCTATCCATTGGTCGCCTTTAGAGTCAATTAATCGACAATTAGTAATTGTTTCTATTCCTGTATCTTTGCTAAAGTACGAAGTGAGAGAAGGTGCGTTTTCCAGCAGTTTATAATCTTCTGCACTTATACGTTCACATTTAAGAGTTGAGATATCAATAAGGTTGATTCCTACATTTGTTAGAGCTACCATTTGGTTGGCGTTTACCTTTTTTAATGTGAGTACAGAGTTACCTATAAGTCCATTGGTGTTTTCTTCTGTTGCAATCGGGAATCTGGTAAACTGTTCAAAAGCAGGATCGAAAATGCAAATCCCTTTTGAGTTGGTTCCTATCCATAGAAGACCATTTTTATCAACACAAAGAGCTTGAATGTAATTATCGGCGAGTGAAAATGAATCTTCGGCATTGTGACGATAGGTTTTAATATCATAACCACTGTATCGGTTTAAACCATCATAAGTTCCAATCCAAATGTACCCGGTACTGTCATGAGCAATTGCAAATGCAGAACTTTGAGAAAGTCCTTCTTCAACAGAAATACGAGAAAATTTAATGCGGTCTTGTTGTCCATTCGTAAAAACGAAAAGAAAACTAAAGAAGAGTAGTAAATAATATTTCATATTTATGAAAAAGGTACAGTAAACTTACGGTTTTAAATTATTATTCTTGATTAATAATCAAGAGATTAAGAATGTTTCTAAAAATTAATTACTAGTTTTCGTGCAAACATATATTTATGAAAAAAATAATTAAGATGACATTATTTTGCATCTCAGTAATAACAGTGTCTAGTTGCGGTAATGAGGGAGCTAATGGGATTACAAATGAAAGTACTCCTGAAAAAAAGGAAATTATCACGATGAATACAACTGCTAGTTTTAACCTAGTAGAAGAAGGAAATGAGGTTAGTTGGGATAGGTTTTTACATCAAGGACCAACCAAGAAAACAATTAAAATATTCGGAGCAGAGGCTGAAGTTGAATTGGGAGAGGTTGAATTAACTACTTCTGGAGATGTTAGCCTAAATAGTGGAATATTGAATGAATACAACGATTCAATAACAGATCTTACCTTGTTTTTTGATATGACTACCTTAAAGTTGAATACCAATATGGAAAAGGGTGATGATTTATTCAAAGCGAATGAGTTTGGTAGTTCAGAATTAAGAATTACGGAAGTATTGAAGGATTCAGCAGGATATATGTTAAACGGAGAATTGGAAATAGCTAGTGTTTCAAATCCTGTTAGCGTAATAGCTCAAATAGAATCAACTGAAAAGGGAAAGAAAATTACAGGAGATTTAGTTATTCAAACTTTAGATTGGCCTTTAAGAGAAGAATCAGCTAAGAAAAGTGTGATAAAAGATGAGATTACAATCAAACTTAATCTACTTTTTGAGGCTGGAGAAGTAATGAGAGATACGGTTATTACTTACGAATAAGGATACTATAATATTCCATTCGGAACAACTCTTCGTTTCCAAGTCTCTGTGAGTTTAATTGCACCTGCAGAAGCATCTGGATTAAAGTTGAGCGTGGTGTGCCAAGCATTTTCAGGAAGAAATTCTATTTCCATTCCTTCTAAAACACCTTTTGAAACTTCTTTGGAGTGAATAATTGTAACACATTCGGTATTTAGATTGGCACTTCTTGGATCTAAATTAAATGTGCCTATTACAGTTATTTCATTGTCTATGACCATGCTTTTCGCATGTAGTCCAAAAATAGGAGTGTAGTCTATAGTCTCTTGTAAAGCTCCTGTCATGATTTCTTTTCTAACAGCAGCATCAGGACGGAATTCATAAATTTCAACTCCCGTTCTTAATAAATCCGCACGAATACTTTGGTATCCACTAAAAGCTTCCAAATTGTCTGTTGAAGCTAGACTATTTGTTAGAATTCGTATTTTAACACCTCTGTCAACTGCAGCTTTAAATAATTGCTGACTAAGTTCAGTTGTAATTAAATAAGGACTTTGAATATCTATGCTGTGTTTAGCCTTTTTTATCAATTCGATTAATGCATCTGTTGATTTTCCACTACCACCTAATCCTTCTGTTCCATCATTTTTGCCTGGTAAATCAGAAATGTAGGAGATGCTATCTAGCCAAACCAATTTTCCCGTTTTCTGAATGTTTTTAAATGCTTCTGGCATACTTTCAATCTTTGTTCGAATTTGAGGCCAAAAATTATCTGGGTTACAAGCATATCGATGTAAGTTTTCAAACCTTTCAGGGTTGTTTGGTTCAACCGTTTCGTTTTCTACCAAATCAGCAACAGGAACGCTTAAGCCACTTTCCCAAAAATCAATAAATGATTCATTAACTTGTTTTGTGTCCTTTCCAATGAGTAAAACATCTCTATCTCTAAAGTTGTATTCGTGATCGTAATCAAAATACTCATCCGCAATGTTCCTCCCTCCGGTAATTACAATTTTTCCGTCAACAGTAAATGTTTTGTTGTGCATTCGTTGATTTGCATCTCTAAAGTCGTATCTGAATTTGGCTAATTTCTGAACGATGTTTTTCCCTAAATTAACGCCAGGGTTATATATTCTAATTGAAATGTTTTCATGAGAATCCATGGTAAGAATGTCATGTGAACCGGCATCTACCATAATGTCGTCAACCAAGATTCTAACTTTTACACCTCTGTCGGCAGCTCTAACTAAATAGTCACAAGCAATTAAGCCAACATTGTCTGTTGAAAAAATAAAGTATTGAATATCAATTGTTTCTTCTGCGTATTCTGATAGGAATGCTCTAGAAATCATTGCGTTTCCACCGTCTTCCAAAACGTAAACACCTGTTTTCGTTTTCATTAATTCAGCTACTGGAGCTAATTCGTCTGAAAGACTTATAGAATCATTTCGATGAATGTTTTCACAAAAGTCTTTCTCTTGAATGGGGATGGTGTTTTCTTCTCCGCATGAAAATATAAACAGAGATAGAATTAAAATAAGAGATGGTTTCATAATTACAGGTTGCAAAGCAAGCTAAACTAATTAAATTATTTAGTTGGAAGCGACATAACGTAGTCGTAACTTTCATCAAGGTACTTGGCTAAAGTATCTAAGTCGTCTAACATGCTACCTGGAATCAAAATATATCCCTTCATAATTGCTCCATAAGATTTGTACAGCGTAGTATTAAACTCCGCCATATACTTTTGTTGTACTTCTTTTGAAAACCGGATTCCTATTTCACCATCCTTGTTGAACAGGGAGAACATGTATCCGTTTGCAGAAGTATAAGGCATTGTTTTCCCTTTCCGCTCGAATCGAGTGCATTTGGAAAGAAGTTCATCATAAATTTTAAGTTTTTCTATATATGACATTTTATTGATTTTTTTCAACCACGTAAAATTTTATCCATTTTTCGACCTTTTGCTAATTCATCTACTAACTTGTCTAAGTATCTTGCTTTTTTTGTTAATGGATTTTCGAGTTCTTCGATTCGATAGCCGCATATTACTCCTGTAATGAGTTGAGCGTTGGGGTTTAATTTAGCTTTCTGAAAGAATGTCTCGAAAGTTGCTTTCTCATCAATTAATTCTTGTAATTTGTTTTTGTCAAATCCTGTTAACCATTCAATTACTTGATGTAATTCTTCTTTCGTTCTCCCTTTCTTTTCCACTTTTGTAATATAATGTGGATAAACAGATGCAAAAGTCATTTTTGCAATGCGCTCGTTATGTTCTGGCGTTGTTTTCATTCTATATTCTAAATTATGTTTAGGATAATACATTGCGTTATACAATGCTTTTTCCTTAAATAAAAATAAAGAAAAAAAAGGAAAGAATTATTTATCGTCTTTACACTTTTCGTCAGGGCGAGCGCCACAAACGCTACAAGATTCTCCTTCTTGGTTTAGAACAGGGTTGTTGCTAGCACAAGTACCAGCAAATTCACCACCTTTCTTTGCCCAAATTTTAATAGCAATTCCTAAAACTCCTAATCCTAATAATCCGATGGCAAACAATGCTAATTTCATAGTACAAAGATACAATATATTTACTATTTAATGATAATACAATCGATTTGATTGTGGCTAAAAATGTATTTTTGCATGGAAGTTAAATGAATCAATGAGCGAAGTAACTGGCAAAGCATGGGATGGTAAATTATTCGGAAGAATAATGAGCTATGCACGTCCGTATAAAATACTAATGATTGGTGCAATAGCACTTACTGTTGTATTGGCAATAGTGACTTCTGTACGTCCAATTATATTTGGTTACATGGTGGGTTCATGTATCGAAAACCCTGATGCTGTTGGTTTGTTGAATTGGACATTAGTTCTTATCGGCTTATTATTATCTGAAGCAATTGGACAGTTTTTCCATACCTATATTGGACATCTAATTGGACAAAATGTGATTAAAGATTTGCGTGTAGAGTTGTTTGGACATATAACAAACTTGCGATTAAAATATTTCGACACGCATCCTATTGGTATGCTTGTTACGAGAGCTGTAAGTGATATTGAGACTGTTGCGGATGTTTTTTCTCAAGGACTGCTAACCATCTTTGGAGATTTATTGAAATTAGCTGGTGTTTTGATTTGTATGTTCTATATAAACTGGGAGTTAGCTTTGATGGTAATTATTCCAGTTCCTGTTTTATTAATAGCAACGAACATTTTCAAAAAAGCTATAAAGAAAGCTTTTCAGGAAGCAAGAACGCAGGTTTCTAGACTCAATACTTTTGTTCAAGAACACATTACGGGGATTAATATTGTAAAGATTTTTGGTAGGGAAGAGATTGAGTCCGAAAAATTCAGAAAAATTAATGAAAAGCATAAAAAAGCGCATATTAAGTCAGTTTGGGCTTATTCCGTTTTTATGCCCATTGTAGATGTATTAAGTGCATTATCTATGGCGTTACTGATTATTTATATTGTAATGCAATTAGACAATGAGGGAGCAGAAGTAGGTAATCTGTCTGCACAACTGACAACTTATATGCTATTCATCAATATGATGTACCGTCCTATCCGTATGCTTGCTGACCGTTTTAATGTATTACAAATGGGAATGGTAGGAAGTTCTCGTGTATTCAAAGTGCTGGATACAAAAGAACAAATAGAGAACAATGCCAGTATTGTAGAAAAAGAGTTTAAAGGAGAAATTGAGTTTAAAGATGTTTGGTTTGCCTACAACGAACCAACCTATGTTTTGAAAGGAATTAATTTTTCCATGAAACCAGGAGAAACAGTGGCTTTTGTTGGTGCAACTGGAGCAGGTAAGTCTTCCGTTATTAATCTATTAAGTCGTTTTTATGAGTATCAGAAAGGTGAAATAATAGTTGATGGAGATGATTTAAGGGAAATTGATATTGATTTGATTCGTAAAAATGTAGCCGTAGTATTACAAGATGTGTTTTTATATTCTGATTCAGTATTGAATAATATTACGTTGGGGGATGATTCAATTTCTAGAGAAAAGGTAATTGAAGCTTCCAAATTGGTTGGTGCTCATGATTTTATAATGTCATTACCAGAAAATTATGATTTTGTAGTAGGAGAGAGGGGAGGAATGTTGTCAGTAGGCCAACGTCAATTGATATCTTTTATAAGAGCATACGTTTATAATCCAAGTATTTTAATTTTAGACGAAGCTACATCTTCTATTGATACGGAATCAGAGGAATTAATTCAAACAGCAATTGATAAGTTAACACAAGGTAGAACCTCTATAATTATAGCCCATCGATTATCTACTATCAGTAAAGCAGATAGGATAATTGTGATGGAACAAGGTGAAATAATTGAGTCTGGTTCTCACCAAGAATTATTAAGTAATGACGGAGCTTATAAGAAGTTGTACGACATTCAGTATAACAAATAATTAACTCTTTAAGATCCCATTGAATCTAATTTCAAAATAGGCGTCAAAGGCTTTTTGAATATTCAATTTCCTTGTTTTCATTAATGATGGGTTAATCAATGTATCAAAAAACAATTCATCGTGTAGAATCAGATATTCTGGATCAATGTCAATTACATCACCGTTTTGAATCCCCTCTTCATAATAGTTTTTCAGAATCGTAATTGCCAATTGTTTAAAGCTTTCAATAAGATTCCATAGATCCGGATAAAGTTCTTTCAATTCACTTAAAAATAGTGGAGAAACATCTTTAAGAATCTCTGATACATATTTCACTGCGTTTTGATACCTGTCTTTGTAATTTTCGGTAGAAAAAAGTAGCTCAGGGAACTTTTGCATTGCTACCATTTTTTCATTCAGGATGAATGAGATAATTTCTTTTTTTGAATCAAAATGCTTGTAAACGGTTGCTTTTGACTTTGATAGAATAATGCAGATATCATTTGCTGAAACATTTTTAATCCCTTGTTCCATAAATACTGGAAAAAGTTTTTGAGCAAATTCCTTTCGCTTTTTTGGAGATTTTAGCCGGTCTTTATCAATTGAAATTCTTCCCATTACTCCTCAAAGGTAAACTAAAAATTAAAAGTAGTTTACTTTTTAGTATATTTGTTTATATCAAATCGAGTATTTATGCAAGTTAAAAGAAATATTGGCTATCTATTAGCTTACTTATCCATGGGGTTAGGAGTTGTTGGATTGACATTTAATGGTTGGTTCACTTTTCTATTACCCATTTATGCATTTATTGTAATTCCCCTTTTAGAGCTAGCATTACCTTTTAGCGAAGAAAATCTTTCAAAAGAAGAGGAGGAAAAACTTCTAAGAAACAAAATTTACGATTGGGTGGTGTATTTAATTGTTCCCGCACAGTGGGGATTATTGGTTCTATTTCTCTTTTCGGTCCAAGAAAAGCTAGAATTTTACGAGTTAATAGGACGAGTAATCACATTTGGGCTAGCATGTGGTGTTTTTGGGATTAATGTCGCGCATGAACTAGGACATAGGACAAAAAAATACGAGCAATGGATGTCTAAAGCATTATTGCTAACCTCACAATACATGCATTTTTTTATTGAGCATAATAGGGGGCATCATAAAAATGTAAGCACTGAATATGATCCGGCTACTTCAAGGTACGGAGAAGTAGTGTACACATTTTGGTTCCGTTCTATGATTATGGGGTACCTATCAGCTTGGAAACTGGAAATTTTTAAATTGAATAAACAAGGTCGTGGAAAGTTTCATTGGAAAAATGAGATGGTGTTTTACATTTTTTGTCAGGCAGGACTGTTAACACTGATCCTCTTATTGTTTAACTGGCAAACAATGGTAATGTATTGGATTAGTGCCATAATTGGCATTTTATTACTTGAGACAGTGAATTACATTGAACATTATGGTTTAAAAAGGCATAAAAGTGAATCTGGTATGTTTAAGAAAGTGCTTCCAGTGCATAGTTGGAATTCAAATCATTCACTAGGGAGAGGTATTTTATTTGAATTAAGCAGGCATTCTGACCATCATTTTAGAGCAAATAGAAAATATCAAATACTTCGACATTTTGAAGAGTCACCTCAAATGCCAACTGGATACCCAGGGATGATTGTTCTTGCATTATTTCCACCACTTTGGTTTTATATTATGAATAAAAGGGTTAGGAATTTACAAAAGGAGAATTCAGCATTAATTGCCGCTGTAGTATAGAGAAAGATCTGGAAATGTTTTAGTGAAAGACTCGTTTCTAATTTTATCCAACTTAGTTATTTGTTTCGTAAATGCCTTTATATTGTTGGTGTTTGCATTTTTTATCATATAATCAATTACGGACTCAAATTCTGATATAACATTTTGGTTAGCCTTTTTTTCGTGTAACCATTTGATATGAGATTCAATCTTGTTTTTGATTTTTTCCTTTAATAATTGAGGAATGTTTTTACAATTGTAATAATTGGGACGATCCAGAATATTTAGGTAAATGTCGTTTATCCCAATTAAATTGTTCTCTACAAAAAACCGATGTAGTTCGCTTAAAGTATGTATTGATAAATTACTTACTGTAGGGGCTATTTGAATATTAATATGCGGACATTGGTCTTTTATATGTGCAATGTTATCCAATAGGTTTTGCCAAATCAAACCACTTCTTATGTATTCAGCTTTTTCTCGAATTGAATCAATGCTCACTGAGATTGTTACATGCTTAAACTGTTTCCAATAATCTAGAACATTCTTATCTTTCAATTTAAGCTTACTTAAATTCGTGTTGTATCTAAGATGAACAGAGGTTTGTTTTTTTGAGAGTAGAGACTCTAAGAAGGAGTAGTGTTCTTCCATCATTAATGGCTCTCCACCAGCAAAGTAAACTTCTTCAAATTCCGTATCGAATGAAGACAATTCATCAATTAACTTTTCATTATTCGTTGTAGCTTTTATGATTGGTTTATCCCCAAAGTTTGTTTTTAATATTTTGGCATCATTAAACCAGCTAGAACTTGCACCATGCCAGCATGTTCTACATTTCAGGTTGCAAACATTGCTATATCGAATGTCTAAATAGATAGGTTTGGAATCATTGCAAGTTCCATCTGGAGAAGTTTTTTTAACCCATTCAAGGAAAGGTTTGAATTTTTCTAGGGTCTCTGTTCGAATACTACTTTTGTTTACAGCTTCCCTTTTAAAGCAAGAGGCGCATCTATTGTCTTTAATTCCTTCCAATAAATTTTTCCGAAACTTTTTAACAGGTTCCCCATTCCAGATAGATTCAATACTCTGCTTATTGACATTACCATAAGTAATTCTAGTATTGCAACAAGCTTTTGCATTTCCATTGGTATCCACATATAAATGAATCCAAGGCATTAAACAAATTGATTTTGGAGTCACTGGATTACTTTGCGATTACAGTATATCCTTTCTTTCGAAGCAATTCAATTACTCCTTCTTCGCCAGGTAAATGAGCTGCTCCAACAGCTATAAAAGTGCTACCTTTTTTAATGAATGGTTCAGCTCTGTTTGCCATATTATGATTTCGTTTTACAAGGAAAACATCATTAAATATTTCAGCCATTTCTTCGTCTTCTTCCGATTCCGTTGTCATTTTAAGAAGTTCGTCAAGATTCCCTTCAACGTAATATTTCATCATGGTGTCCATGTCTAACTCTTCCTCTTTCCCATAATTTTTTACTGCATCAACTAATCCCTCTGCTTGCATTTCGTACGGAATAGCACTAAAAGCATCAATTTGTTCAATGGTTTTTTCTAAGCCAATCGTTTGTTTTTTTTGTTGCTTCGCTTCCTTAAAAAAGTAGATATCTAAAGCCTCATCTTGCTGGGCTTCTAGATCTCTTAATGAAACCATTTGCGTTGTAAAAAGAGGTTGCATTTTTTCAAACATAAAAAGCGGTTGACCTAAAGAATCTCGAAAGAAATCAGAAACCAATTTGTATTCTTCTTTTGTCAATAATGTCTTAAGAGAATAAGTTGAATCCATTATCAATTTGCTTAATAAAGCAACTTGATCAACGCTATCAATATTTAATTCCATAGCATAAATATCCGCTTTGTTAAAAGCGTCCATTACACCCTCCTTAAATTGAAAAACACGGTCATCTTGCGTATGCATTGTTCCATATAAGTAAGATGGTACTGACAATCCATTACCTGATATTTCCCAAAACAAACTGTTATACTTTTCTTGACCAATAGCAGCCAATTGAAATAATATAATTCCTAAATAAATGATGTGTTTTTTCATAATCGAAATGTATCAGGCAAATGTAATGCCGAATTGTCTATAAACATAAAAACTCCGATAGCAAATATCAGAGTTTTTATGTTTATTGTAGATTATTATTTAGTAGCTGGGACAGAAGCAGGTTTTAGTGGAGATACACTGGTAGAAGCTTTAACCTCTCCTTTAATTTTAATGTTCGTTATACTAGGCTCTGTATTTGCAGTAATTGTAACTCCTTTTGCAAATACACCGACTCTTTTAGTGTCATACCTTACAAGAATGGATGATGATGCTCCAGGTTGAATAGGTTCTCTTGACCATTCTGGAACTGTACAGCCACAAGTTCCTTTTGCTAATTTAATTAGTAGGGGAGCTGAACCAGTGTTAGTGAACTTAAATTCATATTCACCGTTCCCATATTGGTCTATCACACCGTAATCATGTTCCGATTTTTCGAAAGTGATTTCTGGTGATCCAATTTGAATCTCATTTTGGCTATAGACTTGGTTTGAAACCATTGCCATTAAAAAAAGACTGAATGTTAAAATTGTGTTTTTCATACTTATTTGTTTTATGATTAATACTGAAACAAATGTAGGATGAGATATAGAAGGTATTATGTTGTTTAACACATCACTAACAGAACTTTAACAACTCAATAGGAACTCATTAACAAGTCATTAACAGATTGTTTGTTATGAAGTAGTTAATGTTTTTCGTTTACAACCATTACCTTAAAACGAATAGTAGCAGGGTTGTTTTTAGCATTAGAGGTGATTACTAGGATTCTATCTTGCCAACTGTATTTTTTGTTGGTGTCAAACGTAACATGGATAATTCCTTTTTCTCCAGGTAGCAAAGGGTTTTTAGGGAATGTGTATTTCGTACAAGTACAAGAAACCTTAATACCTTCAATCATTAAGGGTTGGTTTCCTGTGTTGGTAAAATGGTAATCATGTTCTAGAAGAATACCTTCTTTTGTTTTTGGAAACTTATGTGTTTTATTGTCAAAAGTTATTCTAGGCTGAGCCAAACCAAAAATGGAAATAGAGCATAAAATAATTGTCAATAGAAGCTTCATGATATAAAATTAAGGTAAAAAAAAACTCCGATTAAGATAATCGGAGTTTTTAAATAGTGTTGTAAACTGATTATCCTTTTGTTGCAGGACCATCAACAGGTTTGATTGGTGTTGCACCAGCAGCAGGAGCTTTAACTTCACCTTTAATTCTAATAATTTTAGTTGAAGTTTCTCCGTTTGAAGTAATCGTTACAGATTTATTAATTAAACCGATTCTTTTTGTATCATATTTTACTTTGATAGCAGAAGAAGCACCAGGAGCGATTGGCTCACGTGGCCATTCTGGAACAGTACATCCACAAGATCCTCTAGCATTAGTAATTAATAATGGCTCTGTTCCTGTATTAGTAAATACAAATTCACACTGCCCATTAGCATTTTGTTCGATAGTACCGTAATCATGAACTTCTTTTTCGAAGCTAATTTCAGCGCCACCAACTTGGACTGCCTCTTGAGCACTAACGTTGAAAGCCATAACAGCTAATAACATCATTCCAAATGATAAGATTGCTTTTTTCATAGTTGTTGTTTTATTTATAGTTTAACTTTTATTTTCTAATTACAAATATATACAGGAATTATACCAATCTATATTCTTTAACACTTCGTTAACAAGTATATTTACTTGTGTGTGTCATCTGTTTTCTTTTTGTCCTCTTCTGGCTCTTCGTAATCTAACTCAATGCTTAATTTATGTTCTAGCATTTTTGCTAGATTTTTAGCATCTAATTTTTTCGCTCTAATAACTTTTTCTTTATCTAATAGATAGATCTGAGGAGTACTGAAGATATCATACGTTTTTCTAAAGTTTAAACTTTTTAAGTCTGTTACTTTCTTCTCATATAAATATTTCTCTGGATGTTCATTAGCATCTGGAAAATCCGAAATGTTAATCCAAGGAAGATTGTTTTCTTTAATAAATTTCTTCCATCCTTTGTTTTCAAGACTAGTTCCAACAGCAACAAACTCTATATTGATGTTTTTAGCTTTCAACTCATTATACAGTTTAATAAGCTTAGGCATTTCTTTTTTACAGTGTCCACAATCGTCCGCCCAAAAGATTAAGGCTGTGTAATCTGTTTTTACATCAGTGTAAAAGTCTATCCAGTTTTTCTCTGTTGTATCAGCTAATATTATTCTTGGTGCTGGTTGTCCAACTCTTAAAGGACCAACGGCTTTTACTCTATCACATAATTCAACTAATTTATCATGATCTAGCCAAAACGCTCTAGAGTTGTCAGGCGGGCAGTAATAAGTAGAACCCATACAATAGAATACTGCATCCATGCCCATTATTTTTGATGTCTCGTATTTATAAGTAATAAAGTGTACTACATATTTAAACATTTCTGAACCATCTTCAATTTGAGAGATTAATTGATGCGCATTTTCACAGATAGTATCTGGTTGTTGCAAAAGCATTTTTTCAAAATAGAATTCCAATTTATTTTTGAATGCAGGATAATGAACTAACCTTTTATCCGATAAGTCAATGTTATCCCAATAATGTGCTTTGTAATACTTGTAGCGTAAAGTATCATTTTTCATAATGTCATCTGGAATGTCTGGATCAATTGACATGTTAATCAGTTTTCCTACAAGTAATTCTTTGTTTTCTGAAACTAGTTTCTTTTGGTAGGCTTTAACTTCTTTGTCTAGCCTGCCCATTAACTCCTTGTCGTCACGTTTGTCTTTAGCTTCGTTTTTCTTTTCGTTAATGAATTTAATGTAATCGTAAAATATTTTATTATTTACCGATTTTTTAACTTTCATATTAGTGATGAAGTTATCAATTGAAGTTTCCATTTCAACCTCTTTTTCAGCAAGTATAACTTCAAACCACTTTGGTCCTGGACAAATTACAGTATAAACTCCCTCATCAAACTGTTTGTTAAATTCAATAACTCCATTTTTAGATTCAGCAGTGTCAGCGTAATAAAGCTTGTCTCCAAGATACCTTGCAAGAAATATAGTCGTGTCTTTTAATCCACCAACTTTAAACTTTAGGTTGTATTGAGCGCTTGCTCCAATGGTTGAAAATAGGATGATCAGTAGTAAAAGCTTTTTCATATATATCTAAAATTTTCTATTCTAATTCGAAAGTATAACAAATGACGCACCAATTTAATTTAGGATGCTTTTTAAATGAAACTTTAACAAAAAATTAAGAATTCGGTTTTGCCAGTTGTTTTACTTTATTTGAAATGTTAAAACCAGTTAGAAATAAGAATAACAATAAAAATCCTATTCCAAAAAGTGCTGTATTTAAAGAAACTAAACTAGTTACTTCCATTCCTACTTCTTCTAACAACCAAGTATTAAACCATAGTTTAACCACTCCAAAGCATAAGAAAGAAACAATTCCAACCAGCATGAATACAAGAATGAAAGATCTGTTGATCTGATTTGTAATAGATTTCCAACGGTATCCAAGAATTAATAATAATTGTATTTCGTATTTCGATTTTTGAATAAGTATCTGAGAATAAAGAACAAATAGAAAAGCTGATTGGAGAATGATGATAATACCTATGAGCACATGAAAGTTTAAAAAACCTAACAATATTTGCTCGACTTTTCCTCCCCTTAATTGTTCACTGTTTGTTTCGTAATTATTATCTTCTAAGTATTTTATTAAACTTGGGTCTTTTGTATTCGTCACTTCAATAATAACTCTTGAAACTTCCTGTTTATTTGGGTTTCCATACTTTTTATTTGCATAATCTAAAAAACTTTCTGGCACTAGGATTGAGTTTATTCGATCTGAGAAATTTATCACATTTCCATTATAGGTATCTTCTAATTTATTTCCTTCGATTTCTAATTTAAATGAAAATGCACCAATAATACTCTTACTAGCTTTTGGAGATCCAGTAGCCTGAGCGATTCCAAAATTATAGGCATCTAAGAACATATTAGGCATTATTATAGGAATGTCTTTTTGACCTTCTTTCCAATCCCAATTTTTTGTTTCTACATCAATAAATTCATCAGGAACAGATTCGAAAAAAGCAAGCGTTTTAAAGTCTGGGAAATTACCTCCACTCATCCCCATGATTGCCATTACCTCAAAAGTTCCATTTTTAAAAGGAGCAGTGTTTTTAATGAATTTTTGCTTATTGAGTTCTTCGATTTCATCATCATCGAATGATGAGTTGCCTGATAACCCAAGGGTGTTTAGGCTGGAGACGTGTTTTTTTAAGACTAAGAACTCAGAATCAATGGCATCTGATTCATTATTGAAAATAGTGTCTACATCGGTAAATAATTGCAGCGTAATCAATAAAAGCGTAAAGCCCAAAACAGCTCCCATAGCAGAGAATGCTAAGGTGAATATGTTTTGTTTTTTATTGATTGCTTTTTTCATACTAGGTACTTCCTATAAGTAAATTATATTTACATCTTGAAATTCGTAATCATGGCCAAGTGTAGCTAAAATAAAGCCAGCATTATTGGATTTACATTCTTGGTCGATTAACCTTTTTGCTATCTGAATGTTATTGTCATCGATATTACTAAAAGGCTCATCTAACAGCAAAAACTCAAAAGGTTGAAGTAAGCATCGAATTAGAGCCACTCTTTGTTGTTGACCTAAGGATAATTTACCTGCTAATTGATTCTTTTTAGCAAGTAAACCAAATGACTCTAACATTTCCTCAATTTGAGGTGTTGTTTTATGATGCGTTATGTCATTCTTTATAGTTAAATTATCCCAAACGGATAAATGTCCAAATAACCTTAAATCTTGCAATAAATAAGAAATTTTGTTGGTTCTCAATCTAGACCATTCTTCAATGGAAATTTCTTTCTGATTTGCTCTGTCGATGTCTATAGAGCCAGAATAGTCTTCTCGTAATCCAAAAATGTAGGAGAGTAGTGTGCTTTTACCTTTTCCTGAATCAGATGAAATCAAATAAGAATGATTGGATTCTAATGTGCATTCTTTTCCCCAGATACTTTCTTTCGAGAAAGAATCGTTCTTCATAGGGTTTGGTACAACTGTATGTAGTTTTATTTTCAAAGACAGGAATTAGCTAATACAAAGAAACGAAAATTTATTTCTTCTTAAGCTTATCTTTTAATAACTGGTTGATTTCTTTAAGGTATTTATTCTCCTTTTCCAGTTCTGTGATTTTCTGATAATCATCCTCTATACTAGGTTCATGCATAGGTTCTTTATCTAGTTGAGGTATATAGTATTGGAAAAAGTTGTAATCTAATACTGCGCTAATGTGTTTTAATAATTCCGTATCCACACTTTCTCTTTCAAAAATTGTATAAACATTTCTTCTAGAGCAATTTATTTCCCTCGCAAATTCGGTTACAGAAAATTTACTACTTTTAACTTTATCCTTAATCAATCTCCCAATGTGCCTCTTCATACGGGCAAATTTCGCCAAACTTTTACCTGTTTAAGGATACCTTTGAGTATAATATATTCTCAATATGTGATATATTATTTCACATTTCGTTTTAAATTATTATATTTGAACAGATTGCTACATAGCAAAATTATAAGATGAGAGAATTATTTGTTCCCAGATATCAGTTTGAACCATCTTTCAAATCTATATTAATAGATTTATTGGTTATAGTAGTTCTATTAATCGGAATGCTAATTAGATTTTTAATTCAATTTAAGAATCCAATTACATTTTTGGTTTTAATGCTATCAGTTCGCTTAGTAATCTTAGAAATGACATCAAGAGACAGTATGGAGAATTAAGGTGAAAATCTAATTATTCTACTATCAACTTTTTCGAAATATCATTTCCAATTGTAAGAATGTAGAACCCTTTAGTTATGTTTTCAATGTTGATTTTATCAAATGTAGTACCGCTTTGAATTAGCTTACCATTTATGTCGTGGATAGCATATTTTGTTATTTTAGAAAGACCTTTGATTGTTAAATTGTCCTTTACTGGGTTTGGATAGAATGAAATGTCATTAGATTCCTCTCCAGCTATTTCCATTGGACTTTCAGTAAATACTTTTATGTTGTCAATTTCTAAAATAAATTGATCATAAGCATTGTGTCTAAATGCCAAATAAACGGTTTGTCCAGTTATTCCAGCGCTATCCAATGAAACGGTATAGTTTGTCCAATAGGAAGGCCCAACTGAATCAAAAATAACAGCGTTATTTGTAAATGAATTTAGATTCGAATAAGAGAATAATATTTCGAAATCATCGTGATAACTTTGGTCTTTCGATTTACAATCAAACGAAATATAATTTCCATAAGCTCCTAATGTTAACGCTGGAAGTACAATGTAATTATCAGCTGTACCTGCAGTCTCAAACCAAGAAGTACTAATTAGAATAGAATCATTCACACCTAGCGTATCATAGTCTTCATGCATTACCCAAGAATCCGTTATAAAGTCAACAGCAGGGTCATTGTATGGTACAAGACCATCCTCATCGATTGTTTGCCATCCAATAGGAAAACCATCATTGAAATCTTCAAATAGAATAGTGTTTTGCGCTAAAAAATTTGATGCAATTAATAAAAAAGTAAGTATAAATAGATTCTTCATTTAAATTATTTTCTGTGCGTAAAGGTAGTGAATTAAGGCAATAACGGCATAGAATAAATTTTATTTTCAAAGTGATTGAACTTTTTAAAATTGCCGATGTACCGCTTGACATAATTAATTGAAAAATAGAAATCATGAAAAAAATAACAATCACTTTACTCGCTATATTACTTATTGGAACATCGGCTATAGCTGAAGTTGAAAAAAAAGTAAGCTCTAAAATTAATAATGTAACAGTATTTCTTCAGGGGGCTCAAGTCCAAAGAAAAGGGAAATTTAAAATTGATAAAGGCATCACAAAAATTGTTTTTGAAGGAATGACCCAACAATTTGATAAAAATAGTATCCAAGTTAAAGGCAAAGGAAGCTTTGTAATTCTTGATGTAAGTTCAAATATTTTTTATCCAGTTCCGAAAGCATATATTCCTTCAACTATGCCTGAAAAAATAAAAAAAGAAATTACACTTTTGGAAGACTCTATAAGCAAGTTGAATTGGAAATCTCAAGAATTGAGAATAGAAGTTGATGGGTACAAGGCGGAGAAAAATATGTTAATGACTAGCGGTGTAATTAAAGGCCAAAATGTAAATGACTCCATTGCAGCTTTAATGGATGCGATGGATTATATGCGTGTGAAACTTCTTGAACTAAATAAGTTGATTTTTAGAATAGATAAAAAATTGAATACAGATCAACTTAGCATGAATAGGATGAATACAAGATTGGCTGAATTAAAAAACTACAATTACAATGCTGGAAACAAGCCAACACCACAACAGCCAATTCAACAAATAATTGTAACACTATCAGCTGATGTTGAAACTTATGGAACGTTAGAATTTAGTTATATGGTTCCTAGTGCAGGTTGGTCTCCTTCTTATGATTTAAGAGCAGATGATGTTAATTCTCCAGTAAAATTGACTTACAAAGCACATGTATATCAAAACACGGGAATTGATTGGTCAAATGTTGATATGACGTTGTCTACAATTAATCCAAATAGAAGTAACGTTAAACCTGTTTTGGCGACTTGGTATTTGAATTATTATCAACCTATTGTCCGTACAGGAGGGTACTACAGCAAAGATTCTAAAAAGAGAATGGATAAAGAATCCGAAATGGCATTATCAGCACCTTCAGTTGCTAATAATGCAGTTACAGGTGGAGCAGATTTTCAATGGGATGATTTAGAAGAGGCTCAGCACATGAACAACTTTACACAGATGAATAATAATATGGCAATGGTTGAGTTTGAATTAAAAATACCTCAATCTATTAAGTCAGATGGACAATCTCACTTGATGGCAGTAACTTCAGAAAAAATAGATGCTTCATTTCAATATCATATTGTTCCAAAATTAGATAGAGATGCCTTTTTAATGGCAAAGCTTAGTGGATGGGAAGATTTAAACTTATTACCAGCAGTAGCTAATATATATTATGATGGGACGTACGTTGGACAAACAAGGTTAAACCCATCTGTAATGAGCGATACCTTAGAGTTAGCTTTAGGAAGAGATAGAGGAATCTATTTAACAAGAAAGAAAACAAGTGATGAAGAAAAGATTAAAAAGTTAACAGGTCAAAAAGAAAAAACAGTTACCTATCAACTGGCGTTGAAAAATTATAAATCGTCAAACGTTGCTATTATCATAGAAGATCAGATTCCAGTTTCGAATATCGAAGATATTAAAGTAGAATTATTAGAAAAAGGAATAGCTGACTATAATGATAAAACCGGTAAATTATCATGGAATATAAACATAGACGCAAAAGAAACTTTGAAATACGAGTTTACTTATTTACTAAAGTATGACAAGGATAAAACGCTAGCATTAAATTAATCATCCTAATACAATTATAAAAAGCCTCCTTAGAAATAGGGAGGCTTTTTCATTTTTAATCATCTTCTTGTCAATTGAAATCCATTACTTTGGAGGTGTCAAAATAAAATTCAATTGAAAAAATTTAAAAATAACTTAAGATGGATTTGGTTAGCACTAGTGCTAATTGCGATTGCTTTGTTTATATTTTTTCCAGAATCATTTACAGCAGAAAGCTTGAAGCAAATGCTGAATAATAATTCTTCATTAATTTTATTCGTTTACATAGCGCTTTCTTGCTTACGCGCTATGTTATTTCTACCAAGTACAATTTTTGTTTTGATGGGAACGGTTTTATATCCCGATGAACCTGTTTTTGTTTTAGTTGTTTCGATGATAGGAATCTTAATTGGAGCCTCTTTAGTATACAAGGCTGCTTCAGTATTGACTCCAGATCAATTATTGAGTGGTAAAAATTTAACTCGATTAGAAGGCGTTCATAACAAAATGGAAAAGTATGGTTTTTCCATTGTCTTATTGTGGTCTTTTTTTCCAGCCGTGCCAACGGATTTAATTTGCTATGTAGCGGGAACGATAAAAATGTCTTTTTGGAAGTTTATTCTAGCTGTATTTCTTGGGGAATTAATTTTAGTTAGTCTTTATATTTGGACTGGAAAGTCGCTTTTAGAATTTTTGTAAAAAATTCTAAGTTCCTAGTTAAGTGTTAATTAGTTTCTAGTTTGACGGATTCTTTGTAAGGAATATGTTATTTAACCTGATATGAATATTTTCACAAAGAATTCGTAACTAAGAACTTCCCGAAAGAATCCGTAACAAGATACGGAGTAACTAGGAACGTATAGCGAAACATTTTGAACCAAAATAGTTCATCTGTGTATTTCTAATCAAATATTTTTATAAATTTGGGATATGTCAGAAATGAATCAAACAGAAGAACAAGTTGTCGTTGAAGAAAAAGTAGTTGACTTAAAAGACTTAATTCTTTACAATGACGATGTTAACACATTCGATCATGTTATCAATCAATTAACAAAATACTGCGAACATTCAATGATTCAGGCAGAGCAATGTGCTCACATAGTTCATAACAATGGAAAGTGCCAGATTAAGAGAGGAGAATTCGAGACATTAAAACCGATTTGCGAAACTCTATTGGAAAAAGGATTGTCCGCTGTAATCGAATAATTTATATTTTTTTCGAAAAAATTAGGTTACCTTTTTAAACGGTCGACATAAATGACAAAACACATTTATGAAAGACGAACAAATTATATCTCAAATCAGGAAAGGAAAGCGTGATAAGGCTGTCCGATTCTTATATAAAGAATTCCCAAAGATAAAGGCTTTAATCTGTTCGTCAGGAGGGGATGAAGCTATAGCGCAAGAAATATTTCACGATAGTTTAATCTTAGTAATAGAAAAGGTTTCAGATCCAACCTTTGTTCTTACGTCTAAACTTTCGACTTATCTCTATGGTGTAAATCGTTTTTTGTGGAAGAATCAATTACGTAAACAAAATAAAAACTATGAATTAGAATGGAGTGATACACTCATTATCTCAGAAGAGGATTTAGGTTACAATGAAGAAAAGGAAGAAAAACTAAAATTGCTTGAAGGCGTTTTAGCTTCTATAACTGAAAAATGCAAAGCAATTTTTGAGCTCTTTTATTTCCAAAAATGGAAAATGAAAGATATAGCTGAAAAATTAGGCTATTCAAGTGTTAATTCTGCAAAAACGCAAAAGTACAAGTGCGTTGAGCAAGCAGTTAAGTTAGCAAATCAAGTTAAACATTCTAAAGCCTAAAGACATGAGAGATTCATTAAATATATACGAACAAATAGATAATTATTTATCTAATAACATGTCAGCAGATGAAGTAGCGGCATTTAAAATTCAAATTAAAGAGAGTTCAGAATTACAACAAATGGTAGAAAACCAGCAGTTAATGATTCAAGCTCAACAAAGAAAAGTACTACGCTCAGAAATTGAAGCTATAGCCAAAGGTGGAGGGTTTCCTTATGGGAAGTTTATTGGAGTAGTAGGAACTATAGTATTGATAGTGTCTGTTTTATTATTCGTACTTAATGTTGATAATAAGACGCTACAAGAAGATATAGTAAGTGTACCAGTAGTTATTTCAGAAGAAAGCTTAGTAGAAGACTCTTTAGTTGTTCAAGAGGTAATTCTAGATTCTCTAATGGAAGAATCAGCGATTGATTCGAATGCCATAAGTAAAACCAAATCTACTTCAGCTAATGATGGACATTACTATTCTGAAGATACAGAATGTGGAGGCCATAAAACTTGGGTGGAACCAGATCGTCAAAAATTTACAATAGATCCGAATAAAGGTAAAACAATAGAGGGAAAACAAGGAATGCTTGTGATAGTACCAAAGGACGCATTTGTTGATGCAGAAGGAAATCTTGTTGAAAGTCCAGTAGAACTCGAATTAGTTGAAGCATTAACGCTAGAAGATATGGTGCTCTATGATTTGGCAACACTCTCAAATGGAAAACAGTTGGAATCTGGAGGGATGTTTTATTTGGAGGCTAAGTCAAAAGGTAAAATAGTTCAAATAAATCCTGAAAGACCATTTTACATTGAAATTCCAACGAATGAGGTAAAACCAGGGATGATGGCTTTTAAAGGAGAAGTTGACGAAAATGGAAAGTTGAATTGGGTAGACCCAAAACCATTAAAAAAGTATTTGGCTAAGGTTGATTTGAATCAGCTTGATTTTTTACCGGAAGGATTCGATGTTGGAGTAGAGGATGGGATACCTTTTAAAGGACATGTTGAAGCAGATAAAAATCTTGTTGATAGCTTATATTATTCATTGGGGAATATTGAAAATGTAGAAGATGTAGAGTCATCAAACTTGAAGGATTTAGATGGTATTTTCTTTTCTTCCATGAATATTAATAGAGTTGGAAAGGGTAAAAAGGAAGTATCCCTTACTGCATATCTAGATACCACAGTAATTTCGGAAAAGAAGGAGTATTTATATAATCCGAGATTAACTGAATTCACAGGGTCAATGGTTATTCAAGATAGAAAAGGAAACCTTAAAGTGATTAGTAAAAGGGATGGAGAAATAATATATCCAGACGAGATTCAAGGGTTCAATAATTATAATGGTGAAATAAGTAATTTAAGTAGAGTAGGGGATATTGATGGTTTTTCTAATATAGAGAAGGAAGAAAAGGAGATACAAATAGTTAATACCCCTAAACTAAATAGTAAAACTTCCAGTTTGTCTAGTTCGTCAAATGAAATAACATCTAATAAATGCGGAATCAATCCGCTTTCAATCAAAACAATTAAAACAAACGGTTTTAAAGAAACATACATTGCTACTCAAGAATTTGAAGAAAGGGTAGCGATGTTGCACAAACTTAACAATGGACAAGCGTTATTGGGTGTTTATTTAAATAGATTGGGTGAAGATATGTATGTATCTGACTCAATTGTTATGACCAAAGTAAAAGGAGATTTTAAAACTGTTTTTAGAAACTATTACAATCAGAAATTAACAAATTTAAAAGACGCTGAAATCCATCAAGAGCAATTATCAGCATATTACAACAAGAAGAAAAAGGAGTATGCCAATTCAATTCAGAAATTGAGAAATGAATTGAATAAAAAAGACCTTGAAGAGATTAAGCAATTGAAGGAACAAATTAATGTAGCTAGAAAAAATTATACAGCTACATTAGTACTAAGTTCACCTCAGGAAACAACAAATAATAGCAATTCGAAAAGAGCGAATGCTGTGGCTAATTTAGTTTCCAAGCTACCAAGAAGAAATGTGGTTAACTCCCCAAGTACCTATTCCATGCCATGGGCTTCTACAGGGTGGGCAAATATCGATAGCTATCTTCATATGTTATCAAAAGGGTCTGAGAATGTTGAAATACTGGCAAAAAATGGAGATGAAAGCACACAGGTGTATCAATGGTTAAATGCCATCAATACACTTACACCTTTGGTTGTGTCAAATGGCACTGCTCAAGCTAAATTTCCTAAAAGAGGTTCTAAAAACGCGAATCAAATGAAAAATACATTTTGCTTTGCAATTAGTAAGAAAAATGGGATATTTAAATGGTGTAAAAGAGTATTTAATCCTTATCAATCAGGTACGTTGATAGCAGAATTGCAAACAACTAGCTTAGAGGATGTTAAGTATGATTTAAGAGTTTTAGGAGTTAAAGAGAATAACGTTTTTAACCATTTGAATAAAATAGAAGCTAGGTTAATTAAGGAGGTTCGAGAAAGAGAGGAAAGAGAACGAAAAGCAGAGCAGATTAGAATAGCAAAAGATGCCTATTTGGAAAAAACAAAAGAGGTTAATGCAAAAATTAATGCCATTAACATGAGACTAAAAACGGAAAGGCTGTTTATCGAAAGTTTGAGGCAAATAGCTTTTCCATGTAATTCTGAAAATGAAGCTGAATCAGTAGAGATAGTTGAACCAGTAATTATGTCTCAAGTAGTTGCACCAACGGTTTACTCTCCAAATGGGGATGGCAAAAACAAGGGGTTTTTACCTTCGGGAGAAATATTACTTTCAGGTAGTTATAACATTAAAATAATTAATTCTAAATCGGAGGTTGTATATTCAAATAACTCAAGGACTCCGTGGAATGGAAAAATGAATAATACGGGGAAATGGTGCAGAGGAGGCGATTATGTTTGGGAAATAAGACACACTGGCGACAAAGGAGAAGTCCATAAATTTAAAGGGAACTTGCTGTTGTTAGCTGGTGAAAATTAACTGTAAAAGAGCTATTTAAATAGGAACTTAATGCCAATAAGTATTTGTCTTCCTGGTTGAGGATGATAGGCAGGAATAAACCCGTTTGGGTTTCGTATCTGGGATTGGATATCATCTATTGGTCTTGAACCATTCCCTGACTGTCTTCCCATCAGTATGTATTTAGTATCTAATATATTTTTAATGATGAAATAGGGTTCGATTTGAAAGTTCTTACCTTTTACTAGATTTTTACCTGTTATTGCCCCATTCAAAACCATAAATGAATCCGAATGTCCATCCGGATTTTCCTCAGTTACGTAATCATATCCAATTTCTTGAATCGTTTCTGGAGTTTTGTATTGAAAATAACGATTAGAAGCAGGTGCTTTTGTTTTACCCACCCAATTTCCACGAAGATTAATATTTAATTTTTTAAAGAGTAAAGCATTAAATCCAAAGTTAAGTTTATGCTCAGCAACGTTATCAATTCCTTCATTGTATGCTGCGTCTCCAAGAAATTGGTAATTCCCAAAAACAAAAATATATTTATTGAGATATGCATTTCCATTAACAGAAATACCATAAATCTTTTTTTCACTAATGTTTTGGTAATAATCAATATGCTGCCCAGCGATGCCTATAGGAATAGCAACAGTGTCTAGATTCTCTCCAATTTCAATAATATTGCTTAGTTCACTGTAAAAAACATTAGAAGTAATGGTCATTTTATCATTTACATAGCCGAATTCTGTTTCAAAAGTTTTGATCGTTTCTGGAGATAAATTTTTGTTCCCTCTCCATTCATCGTACAGCTCGAAGATTGATGGAGGTCGAAAGCCTTGTCCCAGTATTATTTTGTAATTAAATCCTTTTTTAACAGATCTGGTTATAGCTATTTTGGGATTTATAATATTTCCATAAAATTCATCGTAGTCATATCTTATACCAGCATTTAATTTGATGTGTTTTAATATTTTTTGCTCATCATTAATAAAAAATGCTCCATTTTTAGATATATACTCTGTATGCGGTCTCAGGGTATTTGATATAGAGTCAATCTCAAATACTGGAACAGGTACTCCCTCCACAAACACGATATCAAAATATTCTCTTATTTTTTGTTCGACTTGAAATCCAACGAGAAGGTTGTTCTTAGAAGAAAGTTTTGCATTTATTTGTTGATCAACCCCTACCATAAAACCTTCACTAGTATATTGCTTCTTTTGATCGGTGATAATACTATCCACGCCATTGTTTACACTTTGATATCCCCATGTATAAGTAAACCCCGTTTCTGGTAAAACGGAGTTATTTAAAAAATACATTCTTGACTGAGAAGTGATTGATTTTGATGCTTCAAACTTGTATCCAATACTGAATGATTTTCCTGTATGATGGATTTGATAATCTAGCAAATCGGTATTAGCAAAATATTCATAAGCAGGAACTTCATTTCCAAGACCTTCTTTTTTTCTCCAGGCACTAAAATTTATGCTGAGCTCATTATTTTCAATTTTGGCTCTGAAATAGTAATCATCAATATTGGTTTTGTATCCATCATTAAGACTTTTCGAACTGCCATCTGGATTTTTTTCATTTGCAATTATTCCTTGATTGAATGTCAAAACGGAGTCAGGTTCGTAATTATTTTGAAAATAATTTCCTGGATCTAATCTACCAATACCATTATCTCCTTTTGAAGAGAAATACCTTCCGGAGAATTGAAATGCAAGTCCATTTTTAGCTTTGTATGAAGCAAGTAATGAAGGAGAATAGGTACTTTGTGTACCTCCAAGCATATTAACATTTATATGAACTCGGTTGTCCTTATTGTCATTTGCAGATTTAGTAATAATATTGATATATCCCGCATGTGCATTACCTCCGTATAATGCAGATCCTGGACCACTAACAAATTCAATTCTTTCGATATCATTAAGCGTAAAATTGTAACCAATATGCCTAATCCATCCATTGGATACATCATTCTGAGAAATTCCATCAATCAGTAAAGCAACTTTGGTCTGTCCAACACTACCTATTCCACGAAGTAGAAAGTTCGCAGGGTATTCCCCAGATGGTTGGTCAGTTGAAAAATCAAACCCGGGTAAATCTTTTAAAATATCTTGAATGGTAAGATAGCCTCTATTCGCTATTTGCTCCGCAGTAATCACAAGAACATTTGCAGGAGCTTCAGTAATAGTTTGTGGTTTTCTACTGGCAGCAACTACCTTTGTGTTCAGTAGTTCTTCTAAACCAGTATGCATTGGTTTGACAGTGTCCTGCGTTATTCCAATAATAGTAATATTAGTCAAAAGCGAAACAAGAAATAGATGTCGAAAGACAATATACCAATTTGTCATGTAACCAAAATTATGATATCTAAAATAGTTTTCCTATCTTTTCTCAGGAAAAAAAGTTGAATTTGTCTAAGAATATATTTGATTAATAGGGTGTTGGAAAGGTTTTGTCGACATAAGTTGGTATGTTTTATTGGTTTAATTTTAATTGGGTCTCTTTTTTCGTTACATGGATATTCGCAGGATAAAGATGAAGATCATGTAAAGTCGTCTTTCATTTTAAATTTTATCGAAGAAACTTCTTGGGGCACCAAAATTGATACTTTTCACATTGCAATTGTAGGGAACAATAATATTTCATCTATTCTAAAGGAACTTTCAAATGATTTGTCAGTAAAGGGGAAACCTTTTGTGGTATACGCATACCCCTCTTTGCAGGTATCAAAAAAAATGGAGCTAATTTATTTGCCTCTAAAGTTTCAATATGGTATTTCTGGGATTGAGGGGAGAAATATTCTAACCGTTACTGATAATGGAGAAAAGGCAAATGAAGCTTCAATTTACTTTTCGCGGAGCAATGAAGATAAAATTGAATATAATTTGAACTTAGATAAGTTTAAGAAATCAAAGCTAACTCCTTCTGCCAAATTACTAATGTATGGAGGTTATAAAGAAGAAGCATTTGGAATGATAGAGCAAGCTGAAAAAGATTTGCAGTTACAATTAATTAAGCTTCATGATAGAGACCAAGTAATTAAAAAGAAGGAAGAGCAAATTGTAGAACTGGCTAACAAAATGAAAATGTTGGAACGCCAAATCTTCTTAAGGGAAAAAAATATTTTACGATTAAAAAATGAAAGTGAATTGAATCAGCAATCCGTAAGTTCACACAAAAGTCAATTGGATTCGTTGCGCGTATCTTATGGCAGTGAGAAAAATTTAGCACAACAATCTTTGTTGGAATTGCAAAAAGCGGAATTACGCTTTTATAAAATACAAGATTCTCTTATCCAGTATCAATCTTCCTTGAATGAAAAAGCAAATGAAATTGATGTAAACAATAAAATCCTAAAAGAACAATCGGATAAGATTGAAGAACAAACTCAAAAACTGTCTAAGTTAGATTCTCAACTAAAACAAAGTGAGTTCTATTTTTGGGGAATTGTTGGCGTCGTGTTTATTATTTTGGTAATCGTATTTTTCTTGTTTAGGGAAAATAAAATGAAGCATAAAAACTTACTGATTATTGAAGAGCAAAATCAAAAGGTGATTGAAGCATCGCTGCATAAAGATGAATTTATAGCGAACTTAACACATGAGGTAAGAACCCCTTTAAATGCGATTACTGGATATACCAATTTGCTTTTATCTAAGACATTAGATAAAGGGAATAAATCTTACTTACAGAAGGTATTGCTGTCCTCGAATAATCTATTAGCTATTATTAATGACATTTTGGATTTATCAAAAATAGAAGCAGGTAAAATAGAATTTGAAGGAATTAATTTTGATTTTCATTCATTGATTCAAAATACCTTTGATTCAATGAAAATTATTGCTGAATCCAAACAGTTAAGATATACACTGAACTTTGATACTAATCTCCCTGAGTATGTTAATTCTGATCCTACAAGAATTAACCAAGTGCTATTAAATCTGTTGTCAAATGCCATTAAATTTACCGATAAAGGGAGTGTAGAATTAAATATAAAATTGATTGAGATAAATGATGGGAAATCATCCATTTTATTTGAAATCAGGGATAGTGGAAAAGGAATTCAGGAGGATAAGTTGGAAACAATATTTGAGTCTTTCACACAAGAAGATGAATCGACGTCAAGAAAATACGGTGGAACTGGGCTTGGGCTAACTATTTCTCAGCGAATTATAAAATTGATGGGAGGCACTATTGAAGTTAGGAGTGAACTCAATAAAGGTTCTGAGTTTTCTTTTGTGTTAGAGCTTAATAATGCTGATGCTGCCGGTGTTTTTTACAATGAAAACAATACAATTACAATTGAGGGAATAGAAGAAAAGACAATCGTTATTGCTGATGATGAAAAAATGAACCGTGAATTATTTCAGGAGCAATTTTTTCTTTGGAATCCAAACGTTAAAATTGATGTAGCAAAAGATGGAAAGCAATTGGTCGATCTTGTGGTAAAAAATGGATATGACCTTGTGTTAACAGATATTAGAATGCCTGAATTAAATGGGATTGATGCTACTAAGCAAATATTAAATATTAACCCGAAAATGAAAATAATTGGTGTTTCGGCGAATGCAATGGATAGAGATGTTCAAGAATGTTTGGATGCAGGAATGAGTGATTATATTACAAAACCTGTCAATTTTAACGAATTATTAATTTCAATAGCAAAGCAGTTAAAATTAAATTTTAACATAGAATCAGGAGAGGGGGAACAAGAGAATAATGAATACTTCCAGCGAATGAAATTATTAAGTGACTCTAATGAAGAGTTTAATGATTTGAAACAAAATTTGATAGATGAGGTAGATGAGATATTAAAAAATGCAGATAAAGAAATAAGTTATTTTGATGCTCATTCATTATTGAATAAAGTCATTTATGTTAACGATGTTGAATTAATTGAAAAAGCAAGATCGTTGGAAAAGAGCGTTAAAGCAGATGATGAACCCAATATTTTAATAAAACTACAAGAGTTAAAGCAGGATTGGGGAAAAATAAAAATAATCCTTTTAGCTGATTAACGATTTTTTATGTCATACCTAATATATTTGCATCAAAATTAAGACAGATATATGAAACATATTTTCCATACACTTTTAATTCTAGTTGTATTTACAGCTTGTTCTAAAGTTCCGATAACAAATAGAAAGCAAGCTAATTTAATGCCTGAAAGCAATTTAATTGAAATGTCAAAAATTCAATATGCTGAGTTTTTGGCTGGAGCTAAAGTATTGCCAGATAATGATTCGAGAGCAATAAGAGTAGCTAAAGTAGGAGAGAAAATAAAAGTTGCCACGGAATCTTTTTTAAATGATAAAGGCCATGGAAAACGTTTAGTTGGTTTTGAATGGGAATTTAAAACCGTTGATGAAGAAATAATCAATGCTTGGTGTATGCCAGGAGGAAAAGTATGTGTTTATACGGGATTATTGGATTTAGTTGGTTCAGATGATGAATTAGCTGTCGTTATGGGGCATGAAATTGCTCATGCAATTGCCAGACACGGAAATGAGAGAATGAGTCAGCAAATGGTCTTAGGTGGAGTAGGGAGTGTATTGGCTCCTGAAGATACTACTCAAGTATCTATATATCAGCAAGTGTTTATGGGGATAGGAACATTGGGTATGTTAAAATATGGAAGAGGGCATGAATCAGAATCGGATAAATTAGGGTTAGTATTTATGAAAATAGCAGGTTATGACCCTAATTCGGCAATAACGTTTTGGGAAAAAATGGCTGCTTCTGGAGGGCAAAAACCACCAGAAATTTTCAGTACACACCCAAGCGATGAAAGAAGAATAGCAGATATAAAGGAATTTTTACTTACAATTGATGAGTATACTGATTAGTATTACTTATATTTGCGCTCCGAAAATGGCCTCGTAGCATAACTGAATAGTGCACCACATTACGGCTGTGGAGGTTGAAGGTTTGAATCCTTCCGAGGTCACTAAGAAAGCAAAGTCCAATGAGTTTTACTCATTGGACTTTTTTGTTTTCCATGAAATCAAGCTTGCTCGAGCTTTCAATGGCAAACAAAAAAGTAAAATTGCGTAGCAATTGTGACTTTGCTTTCGGAATTCGGAGTTAAGAAGGATCACCGAGCATAGCGAGGTACTCCTGTATATGTAATCTATTCGGATGAGAAAGGATCATAAGCGATAGCGATTAATTCACTGCATGTTGGGTACAAAAGATCATGAAATAATCTTTCCGAGGTCACACAAAAAAGCGTTTGATTGAATTTGAGTCCTTCTCCAAAATGCAGAATTTCATCAAATATTGAGAGATTTGGGTTAATATTAAATAAACTAAATTGGTTTAAATGTGTCCCATTTTACTGATGTAAATAATAATGTCATTGTCATTTAACCTGTTCAACTTATGACCTTCGTCGTTTATGAGTTAAATCACTCATTGTTTTTTATGATAGAAAATTCAATATTTGAAGTCATTTTATTTATTGATATATGGCACACAAATTAACAATTACGCGTAAGGATAAATTTTTAGAAGAGTCAGTCGTTGTTAAATTATTAGATGATTTTATCAATGAATCGTATTCTGGGAAAAGATTAAAAAAGAATGGAACACGAATTAGTAAAAAGACAGTCAGGAATTATGAATATTTTAAAAATGTTTTTCTTGATTTTTTGGAGTATTCTACCTTTGAGTTCAAAATTTATATTTTCAATAATTTGACGCAGTCTCAAAAAGAGAAAGCGGGTAATTATCACAAAAAATTTTATAAAAAGTTTACCTCTTATTTATACACGAAGAAGAAGTATTTCGATAACTATGTCGGATTTATTGTCAAGTTATTACGAAGCTTTTTTAACTATTTAAAACTAGAAAGAAATGTAGATACAGGAGAATATCATCGGAAGTTTTTTGTTCCAGTGGAAGATATTCAAATAGTCGCTTTAAATTCAGATCAGCTTCGATATATTCTGTCTGATGAGGCGTTTAATGATAAACTGAAGGAAAACAATTTAATCCTGGTAAGAGATGTATTTATTTTTGGATGTACTGTAGCATTACGGGTTTCGGATTTACTTTCATTAACAAAGAAAAACTTATTGGTACAGAATGTAATGGCTTGAGTAATAAAAAAAGTTTTACGCCATACCCAATTCATTTTACTAATTAAGGCATGAGAGGTGTTAAGTTATAACTTTTTTCAAGTATTTATTTCTGGCAATGAGGTTAAAAACGAATTAAAAGCCTAAAGTTCTAATCTTAGCCCTGTATCTCTTTTATGAATTAAGCTATCAGTTGAAATATAAAGATAACTGTGTTAGTTACATTTTATAATTAATCAAATCTTAAAATTAAATATATCAACGTTGGGAAACCAATAAGCCTAAATGGGAATTTTTTAATATATATAAATGCCATTAGTCAATAGTTTTATACAATAATTAAATGCTAAAAATTATTGTTATGAAAAAGATACTACTCTTAATGGCCATTTCATTTACATTTTCATCTTTTGCTATTGAAAAAGATAAAAGAGGTAAAACAGAAGCCTTAGATAAAACATTTAAAATAAAAAGTGATTTTTATAGCTCTAATGAAAAAATGAAAAATGCTACTTTGCGAATTACAGAGAATGGAGTAACATATAAAGTAATACCAACTGAAAACGGCAAGATAGAGTTTACACTTCCAAGGAACAGTCAGTTTATGTTAGAGTTTTCTTCTGAAGGGCATTTTACTAAAAGGATAGCAATAAATACAGAGCTATCAAGTAGCATAAATAAAGTTCCAATGCTTATGCTGACAATGGTCTTAATAGAGAAAGATATCCCATACTTATTAAAAGAAGATTTAGAGTTGTTTGATTTTCCTTTAGTGTACATGGCTTTCAATTCCACAGGCAAATATTATTATGACAAGAATAAGTATTATTCAGAAATAATAATTAATGGATTAAATGAAGGTGTGAAGAGGTATTTTAATGAAACAAAGTTTAGTTTTCATTAATTCAATTGGATTATGCATGCAGGTGTTCTTACTAAGAAACATCCTACACCATAATTCTAATAACTCTTTGTACTGAAGGATTTAAAAATTCCATAAAAAGATTACTGCTTGTACATAAATCTAAATTTAGTTGTCCTTAATAACGGTAATCCAATGAATCAATAAACACAATACGAATCAATTAATAATGTCTAGAAAAAACTCACTTAAACAGAGACCATCAACCCGGTTAAACCTTAAGAAAATATTGCTATATGCTATTGTTGCAAGTTCCTCAATGGTTGGTGGGTATTTTTTGTTAGCTGCGTTAGGCGTTATCGGAGTGAATTCGAATTTAACCGCACAATACACACCTGGGTCAGGACCTGTGGCAAATGGCTTTACATGGTCAAAAGTACTTACAGTAGACAGTTCTAAAGTTGTAGGTTCATCAGATTTAGTGGATTTTCCTGTAATTGTGCATATTACTGATCCAGATTTTATTCATGTTTCTAATGGAGGAAAAGTTGAAAGTATAAATGGTTATGATATTGGGTTTACTGGAGCCAATAGCTTGTTGCTTGATCATCAAATAGAAAGCTATAATCCCGTTAATGGGGAACTAATTGCTTGGGTAAGAGTGCCAGTTCTTTACGCTTCAGTTAACACGGAATTTGATGTTGTTTATGGTAATCCTGGAATAACAAATGATCCTTCAACTGATGCTGTTTGGAATGCAGGTTTTATTAGTGTTTGGCACATGAATAATGATCCTGCTAGTTCAAATTTAACCGATGCAGCAGGTATAAATGATGGTCAACCAAATGGAATGAGCTCAAACAATATTGTAGCAGGAGTAATTGGACCAGCTATTGAATTTGATGGAAGCAATGATAGGTTCGCAATTGAAAATATCAATTATTCAACATCTGGATGCCTCCCAACATTATCTGTTACAGCGTGGGTAAATACCACTCATAGCAGTGGAGGAAGGCCAGATAATTGGTCAATATTAGATTTTGATAGGTCAGAATATTTCAATGTCTATATTCATGGAAATGGTAAGGCAGCTTTTTCATCAAGAGGAAGTTCAAATGGGATTAATGATTTTTATGCAGGAAACTCAGGTCAGGTTAATGATGGTAATTGGCACCATGTTGCTATGGTATACGATGGAATTGATAAATATATATACATAGATGGTGTCTTAGAAGGAATGGAGTCTAACCCCCATGGAGGAGATCCAATTGGGAAGGGTAATGTTACTCGATATGCATTTATAGGGGATGGTTCGGAAGCATCTTCATTTAATGGCAGTAGAAATAATAGACATTTTGATGGAAAAATGGATGAGATTCATTTTTTTGAAGGAGGGTTAACGGCAGATTGGATTGCCACCGAATATAACAATCAAATCTCTCCAGAAACTTTTATATCTATTGAAGGAGCTTCAACACCATTACCAATAGAATTGACTTCATTTGATGGCTGGTTAACCCAAGGTAAAGTTGAATTGGAATGGGTGGTAGCTTCTCAGATTAATAATGATTATTTCTCAATTGAAAGATCAACTGATGGAGTGAGTTTTGAAACAATTGGAACTATAAAAGGAGCCGGTACTTCAAGTGCAAATACAATATATAGATTTACAGATGCCTCTCCTTATGAAGGAATCAGTTATTACCGTCTTCGACAAACAGATTATAATGGGAAATCAGAATTGTTTGACCCAATTGTATTGGAATATAGAAAGAAAGTAAATCAATTAACTTTGAATAAAGCATGGCCAAACCCGTTTTCTAATCAGTTTACTATCAATTACTCAGTTGAAGATCCTACAACTGTTGAAATTTCAATTGTAAACCTGAAAGGAAATACTGTATTTAAAAATACCGTAATGCCAGAAAAAGGGGAAAATGAATATCGTTATTCAGAGGGGTCTGAATTGCCTCCAGGAGTTTATTTGGTTTACCTTATAAAGGATGGAAATAGTTCAAATTCGTTAAAATTGATTAAGCGGGAAAATAGTTGATACATGGAAGCTACAAAGAACCGAATAGATGAAAACATTGAAGCTGTATGTGAATCTGAGTTAAGAAAAAAGATTTATAGACAACATGTGCTTGGTTGTTGGGTAGCCATTATTGCTGCGGCAGTTTGGGCAATTTTGGATTATTATGTGCGATTCAATAATTACAAATTATTGGTGACAGATATGTCAATTACTGCAATCTCCATTGTAGCATTAATAATGTTGAAGAAATGGAAAAGCATGAACCCAGAAATATTGGGTGTTATCCCTGCTATGTATATGTTTTTATTAGCGGCATATTTATACAATTCTTTTGAGTATGAAGAGTTTGCAAAATATACATTGAATTATGTCGCAATTTTTGTAGGAATTGGCATGTTTTTTTTATGGCGATTATCCTATTCAATAATAATAATAAGCATCGTTTTTGCTGCAAATGTAATTACCAATATATTGTATAGTCCGCTTTCTATTCAAGAATATTTGAACGGTGGAGGAATTCTAACCTTAACCATGGGAATATTTATGGTTATATCTATTCATGCTAGATACAAGATGGTTAAAAAAGATATTCGAAATTCTATTGAATTGAAAAATAGTGAGGAAAAGGCTAATCAACTTATTAATACTACAATGGATGGAGTTATTACTGTAAGTAGTCAGCAAAAAATAATCATGTTTAATCCTGCAGCAGAAACCATGTTTGGATATAAGGCAGCTGAGGTAATAGATAAACCACTTGAGATGCTAATTCCTGAAGGGTTTCGGAAAACACACCCTGAAAAAGTTAGGTCTTTTGAAACGAGTAAGGATATGACCAAACCAATGAAAGAGGGAAAAACTGTATACGGAAGACGAGCAACTGGAGATTATTTTCCTGTGGAGACTTCGCTGTCTAAAATGAAAATAAACGGAGAAGTATTTTTTAATGCCATTATTAGAGATGTAACCATTCAAACCCAAGCAAAAAAAGAATTAGTTGAGGCAAAACAATTAGCGGAAAACTCAAAAGAAATGCAAGCAAGATTTTTGTCCAATATGAGCCATGAAATAAGGACTCCTATGAATGGAATATTAGGGATTACAAAAATTCTTCAAAAATCTGATATTGATAATGAGCAACAAAAGTATTTAAATGCAATAAAAAAATCAGCAGATAATTTGATGGTTATTATTAATGATATTCTTGATTTTTCTAAAATTGAAGCAGGTAAAGTTATTATTGAAAAAACTAGCTTTAATATTTATGAGAGATTTGAGGTGTTACAAAATATTCTGGAAATTAAAGCAAGTGAAAAAGGAATCTATTTTGAAATTAATATGGAAGAGAATATTCCAAAACACATAATAGGTGACCCAGTTCGACTCAACCAAATCTTATTGAATTTAGCAGGAAATGCAATGAAATTTACAGAAAAGGGAGGAGTTACTATTGATGTAAGTATTTTAAATTGTAAAAATGGAAAACTTTCTATTCAGTTTGAAGTGCAAGATACCGGTATAGGAATCCCTGAAGATAGAATAGAAGATATATTTTCAAGCTTTACACAGGCAAATTCTAACACAACCCGAAAGTTTGGAGGCACTGGATTAGGACTAACTATTTCAAAAGATTTAATTGAATTACAGGGAGGGGAATTAAAAGTTGATAGTGCTGAAGGTATAGGTAGCTCTTTTAAATTTTCTCTTGTTTATGAAATTGATGCTGAAGAAAAAGAAGTTGACTTTAATGATTCTGGTAAAAAAGAACAAGAGAGATTGATAGAGATAGGAGAAATAAATATTTTACTCGTGGAGGATCATGATATTAATCAAATGTTGGCTATTAAAGTTTTAAAAGACTGGAACTTTAACGTCGACCTTGCTGAGAATGGTTTGGAAGCAGTTGCAATGGTAAAGAAAAATGATTATGATATTGTTCTTATGGATATAAGCATGCCCATTATGGATGGCTATACTGCGACAAAACGAATTAGAGATACACTTCCTTCACCTAAAAATAATATACCAATTGTAGCAATGACAGCATCTGCGCTAATTGGGGAAAATGAAAAATGTTTTAAGGCAGGGATGAATGATTACGTTCCTAAACCGTTTGATACTGACCTTTTGTTAAAGAAAATAGAAAAAAATATAAATTAATGTGTATGGATATTTTGGGAAAATCATATCAATTTATTGATCTAGGATACTTGAAGATAACTTGTTCAGGTGATCAGATGATGATGCAAGTTATAATGAAAATGTTTGTTGATAAAACACCTAGTTTAATAAATGCATTAAACAAATCGGTGTCTGATGGCGAATGGAAGGAAGTACATGCTGTCTCGCATAAATTAAAATCTTCCTTTTTAACTTTTGGAGCAAAAGACCTTAGTGAGATGTTGGGGGTGATTGAGTCAAAGACAAGTGAAGATAGACTAAATTCTTCTGATAATTCTTTTGGTAGTTTAGGGAAACTGATGAACAGTATTAATAAATTTAGCAAGGGTGCAATAGATGAGGTATTTAAAGTGTTAAATGAATTAGAAAATAAAACGTCAAATTATGAATAATCAACTAATTAAAATATTTGTTGTCGAAGATGACGAGTTTTTTTCCGAGCTTATAAAAGCTAAATTACATCAAGAAGAAAATTACGATGTTTTTTTATTTAGTACAGGTTTTGAAGCTCTTCAAAATCTTGTAGAACAACCTGATGTTATTGTCGTAGATTATAGTCTTCCAGATATGAATGGAGTAGAAATTTTAAGTAAAATAAAAGAATTTAATATAAATATTCCCTGTATAATTTTATCTGGGCAAAAAGACTTAAAGGTAGTTGTGGAAGCTTATAAGCAAGGGGCAGAAAGATATATTATTAAAGATGAAAATGCCATTGTTGAATTGTCTCAGAATCTATCTGCAATTTGTGAAACCATTGAGTTAAAGAAAGAATTAGAATCTTTAAAAGATAAAATTATAGATCGTAATAAATATCAAAACATTATAGGCGAAAGTTTTCCAATAAAGAAAATGTTTAACTTGATGCAAAAAGTTGAAAACATTAAAATACCTGTTTTAGTCACTGGTAATAATGGTTCAGGAAAGGAGTTGGTAGCAAATGCATTGCATTATAATTCAGATCGAAGAAGAAAGGCATTTGTAGCAGTAAATGTTGCTGCAATTCCTGAAGATTTAATAGAAAGCGAACTTTTTGGAAGTGAAAAAGGAGCATTCACTGGAGCATCAAAACGAATAGGGAAGTTTGAGGAAGCTAACAAAGGGACTATTTTTCTTGACGAAATAGGAGAGCTTGATCTAGCACTACAAGCAAAACTATTAAGAGTTTTACAAGAAAATACTGTTACTCGACTTGGCGGGACTAAAGAAATTTCACTTGATATAAAAATCATTTCTGCAACCAATAAAAATTTATGGAAAGAAGTACAGAAGGGTAAGTTCCGTGAAGACCTGTACTTTAGATTACAAGGATTCCAAATTCATTTACCAGCATTAAATGAACGAGGAAACGATATTATATTATTGGCACAACATTTTATTAAAGTATTTGCAAATAAGCAAAAAACGCCAGAAAAGACTCTACATCCTATGGCAATTAGAAAAATGCTCGACTATAGATGGCCCGGTAATGTAAGAGAATTAAAATCTATGGTAGAAAGAGCTTATTTAATTAGTGAGGAAAACACAATCCATTTAGGAGATCTTATCTTCCTGGAAGATTCTTTTGACTTAAAAGAAGCAAGCTAATTCTTACTTAAATGTTTCTAGCCATTCAAGTGCTTTGTCTTTATCAGAGAACAGTTTTACTTCTATGAATTTTTCACGTAAATTAACCTTAATTAAAAAATTTGCTAAAAATGCTGTTATTGGTGAATCAACGTATAATGCCGACGCAGATAATAGCTGAGATCCTTCTTTAGAACCAAATAAACGTCTTGCTTCTTTTGTTACTTTTTTTATTTTTCTTACGTCTATGAATGCTGGATAAGTTTTTCCTTCTGACACACTAATTCTATAGGAAATCATAGACTTTGCCATTTCTAAGTCCAATAACTTTTTTTTAAACTTCCCATGAATTATTCCGTTAATAGCCACGAGATCAACGTATTCTGTGGAATATACTTTTGTTTCGACAAGCATAGCTCCTAAAATAGAAATTATATTGAAATTTTATCTAATATTTCCATATTAAATTGGTCTTCAATTCTAAAGAATGCAAAGCTGTTGGTTTGATTTGCACCCATTTTTCTTTTTTCTAGATCGGCAGATAATCCCCAAAATATTTTGTCCGAACCTTTTTCTATCGCTCTACAAACAACTTGATACAACATTTGTTTATAACTTTTATAATCATTATTTGTTGGTTTGTCCATACCAAGTATAACTGGGCAGTATATTTTGTTCGTAAAATAACAACAACCCACAGCTACTAGGTTGTTATCAATGTACAAACAAATAAATTCCCAATTTGAGTTTTGATTCATTGATTTAAATAATTTTCTAGGGTAGTTAAAAATATTGATGGCAAAGTTTGATTCGGATAATTGAAGATAAAGTTGATAAGTTTTGTTTTCCTCTTCTTCAGTTAAATGGGTTTTTATAATAATTTCAAATTTATCTCGGTATTTCAAGATGTCATCTCTAAAGTGCTTTCTACTTCTTTTCGATAGGTTTTCATAAAATAAGGTTTTACACTGAGGTAAACTATGAGTAATATTGGTGTTTGGCATTTGGACTTTAAAAAAACCTGAAGAATGAATGATTCCTGAAAACTCTTCATCTTCAGTAAAGAAGTCTCGTAATATAATACCATTTAATTTTTCCGTTTCTTGAATATGAAAAATACGTTCTATCATTAAAGTAACAGCCTTTTTCCAGTTTTTGTCTATTTTGTTGATGAAGAGATGCTTACCTTCCGTAAGCAATGACCCCATGATTAAGGTTTTCGAGCATAAATAGTGTTTATTTACCTTTCTTTGTTTTTCGACCGTTTTTGAAATTTTTATCTCAGATAATAAATCATCTTTAAATAGACCACTTGTTAAGAATGTTGCAAGTATTATTTCATGTTTTTCGTTAAATATTTGAATATAATGAAACTTCCAATTTTCTTCTTCACTTTGATTGTTTTTAAAAGAATTTTCTTGCATTAATAAAGCTTCCCATGAAAAATTAGGCTCATGAGCATAAATATGATCCCATTGTTGTTTCTCGATATCCTTTATAGTATTCTTGTAGACGATTTTAAATTCCTTTTTTAATTTAGTTTCTTTAGGTATCCTATTTTGAATAGGAAGTCCGAACGCCTTTCTTACATCGTTTAGACATTTTCGTTCTTCTTCCAATGCTTTGGGGTAATGATAATTGACAGCTTCAATAAATGATTTGATTTGTTTTTTAGAAACATGGTTGGTAATTGTGAAACGAAGGCCTGTATTTTTTATTGGTACTGCTGGGAACATGCCAATATTAACATAATATCCTTCATCTAAAATTCTTTTATTTAGGTTATATCCAACAGCAGGTTGGCCAGTGCCTATGAAGTATATGGGGGTATTAGGATTAGAAACAATTGGGATATCTGATTGTTTAAATAGGGCGTTTGCGTATTGAATTTTGGCCTGTAGTTCGTCTTGTAGCGTATATATTTCTGGTGATAAATGAATTTTTGCAGAACCTATAGAAGCTCCCATCATAGGTGGGGGGATAGGATGGGAGTGAGCCAAAACTCCTCCGTATAAAATGATTTTGTCATACCATTTTTTATTTGGAAATACGGCTATTCCTCCCATAGCTCCAAACCCTTTCGCCATTGTGGTAACATACACAGTTTTATTACTTTTTAATGTTCTTGAAAATAGCCTTCCGCTACCATTTTTTCCGTACCAGCTCATACCGTGAGCATCATCCATGTATAAATGAAGTTTTTCGTATTTGTCCATCAATTCGTTTAGTTCGTGCATTGGAGCAATATCACCAAACATAGAATAAACACCATCCACCATATACCATATTTTGTCGTATTTGTCATAGAGAGCTTTTATTTTGTATTCTAACATCTCCATGTTACTGTGACGAATTATCTCAATAGGGACTCCTTTTGCGGCCATTAATTGAGTAGCGGTTTGAATTGTAGCATGTACTTGTTGGTCAATGATTATGGCATCATTATTACTAACCACAATTGGAATTATACTCGAATGAGCCATGGTGGTTGATGTATAAGTGATAACAGGTTTACCATCAAAAATAGTAGATAGGTACTCTTCCAAGATGCTACTTTGCTTAGAAACCAAATAGGATCTTGATACAGAAAATTGAGCTCCGTAACGCTTTGTGAAATCTATAATCTCTTCGGTTATTTTAGGATGATTTTCTAACCCTAAGTAACCACATGTTCCGAAATTTATGTAGTCTCGGTTATTGATTTGCATTGTATCTCCTTTCCAAGAGTCTCCTTCAAATTCTAATTGAATAACCCCTCTTTTTTTTGCTTCTATTAGTAAATCATTTATGGTGTCGTTGAAATTATGGTGTTTAATTTTTGCCATTGAATTGGGTCTTAAGTATAGGTTGAATGGTTAATGATGTGTATCAATGTAACTTATGATTGGTGTTTTTCATCTTTGGTGGTTTCCTAACGTAACGTTCCCCTTTCCGAACGTCTCTTTATTTTTTGAAAAGGCACCGTTGGGAAGAAGACTTGTATCGGAATGTGAAAATTACACACGTTGGAAAACGATATGTCTACGTTGGGAAATAATGCTGCAAAATATTTGAATAGAAATACTAATATCCCAAGGGAAATATATAGTTATTATAAAATTGAAATCAATAAAATTAATTGCCTTGATTATTTAAATACAGTGTAGAACAGAATTAATTCTTACATTAAATATTTAAAACTATCAATAAAATTGCAATATGCTTGAAAGTGAAGATAATGAACATAGGCTAATTCAGATTCTGGATGCAATTTCTAGAATAGCTTCACTTGATTTCGAAAATCTGCTTGAAGCCAAAAACGATAACAGTAAAGAGGATATGATTATCCAAGCTTTAAACATGCTTTCAGAAGAATGGAAAGAGACTGTTGTCTCAAAAGAAGCTCTTTTGGAAAAGCAAGAGTTACTTATTAAGGCTTCAGTTGATTTAAAAAAGGCAAATACTCTTTTTGAGGATACCGGGAAAATGACAAGGACTGGCAGCTGGGAATTGGATATAGAAAAACAACTGCTTTATTGGTCATCAATGACTAAAGAAATTCATGAAGTAGCTCCAAACTATGCCCCAAACCTTGAAACGGCAATTAATTTTTATAAGGAAGGCAAAAGTAGGAGCACAATTGAAAGACTTGTTAATGATGCTATAAACAATGGTGCTGAATACGATGTAGAATTGGAGCTAATTACTACTAAAAATAGACGTATATGGGTTAGGTCTACAGGGAGGCCAGTGATTGAAAATGGAGAAGTAGTTAAACTAATTGGTTCTTTTCAGGATATAACAGAACGAAAAATAAAGGACGAACAAATTCAATCATTTTCTAATATGGTTTATAATTCGTCTAATGAGGTTTATTTCATTGACATAGAAACCTTAAAGTTTGTGTTTGTCAACAAAAGTGCGTGCGATAATTTGGGTTATACCAAAGAAGAACTATTTAAATTGAGTCCACTTGATTTAAAAAGTGATTTTAATGAGAAAAAATTTACGAAGACAATTGCTCCATTGGTTAAACATGATGTTGAAAAAGTAACATTTAAAACTGTTCACACAAGAAAAGATGGCTCGGTATATCCTGTTGAAGTATATCTAGATATCCATAAATTCAATGATAGGAGGGTGTTTAAAGCAATGGTAATAGATATTACAGAACGTGAGAAAGCTGAAATATTGGCCAAGCATGTTTCGCAAATATCTAGCACCCATGGTGGAAAAGAATATTTTAACGAGTTAGTTTGTTTATTGAATAAATCACTAAACGTTAAATATGCATTTGTAGGAGAGTATTTGCCAGATACAAATTCGGTAAAAACAATTTCATTCTGCATAGATGGAAAACTTCAGGAAAACTTTGTTTACTCTCTGAACCATACTCCTTGTCAGGTAATTATAGGAAGTAATATTGAGTCTTATCCCTCTAATGTTCAAAAATCATTTCCAAATGATAAAGACCTTGAAATTATGAAGGTTGAAAGTTATAGTGGATCTGCATTGTTGGATGATAATGAAGCCCCCATTGGATTAATTGTGGTTATGGATACGACCCCGATGCTTGATATAGACACAAAAGAAACTTTATTGGATATTGTTACAAGGAGAACAGAAACAGAACTAAAGAGGCTAAAAACAGAAAATAGATTAAGGTTAAGTGAAGAAAAATATCGTTTACTTTTTGAAAATGCTAATGATGGAATTCTTATTATAGATCGTGACACAAAACTTATAAAGGATGCAAATATCACGGCAGCCAGTAATTTGGGGTTTGAAAGAAATGAATTAATAAACCTGCCAATAATATCCTTGTACGAAGCAGATAATCTACCTTTTATTAAAGGTGTTTTAGGTGAATTATTAGATAAAGAAACAGTAACGTTCGAAACAAAACAGGTTAGAAAAGATAAATCATTTTTACCGGTAGAAGTTAGTGCCAAAGTGATTGATTATGGAGGGAAAAAGGTTATTCAATCAATTATTAGAGATGTATCTGAGCGATACGAAACAGAAAAAGAGAAAGAAAAGTTATTTATAGAAATCCAAGAATCCGAAAAACGATTTAAACACTTGTTTTATAGAAATGTGGCAGGAGTATTTCGAAGTAATATAAAAACAGGAATTCTCTTAGATTGTAATAAGGCTTTTGCTAAAATATTTGGATTTTCTTCAATCCACAAGATAGTAAATTCAAATATGGAGTCTTTTTACTTCTCGGGTGAAGATCGAATAAAGTTGATTGAAAAGATTAAAGACAACTTTTTAGTAACTAACTATAAGATAAAATATAAAGATAAAAATGGAAGTGTTGTTTGGGGGTTATTGAGTGCATCTTTAATTGATGATGAGTATGTAGAGGGAACAGTAGTTGAAATTACAGAGCAAATTAATTTTGAGTTTCAAAAAGAGCAAGCTTTTGATGAATTATTATTAATTGATAGTATAAACAATATTGCAAATTCCAAGTCAACATTTACAGAGTTAACAGAACATGTATTTAACTTATATAAAATCCAGGTAGAAGGAATAGGAGGTCGTGTTTATTCGTATGACGAATGTTCAAATAAATTAATTATCGATAATGAATCTTTGGAGCATGGTATAATTCAAAAAATTGAGAAAAAAACAGGGATAAAAGTTTCAAATCATAGTCCTATATTAAAGTTAAGTAAACATTATTTAGGTGTAATAAAGTCACAAAAAATGTTTGTCTCATCTAATCCTACGATTATTAATAGTTGCATTGAAGAATATACCTCTAGTGCACTGTTGAAGAAATTTGCACCGTGGATAAAAGGGATGTTAAAAATTAAAACATATATAATAATGCCAGTCGTTGTTCAAGGCAAAACGATTGGCGTTTATAGCTTGCCTAGTAAAATTGTATTGTCAGATTTAATAATTCAACGATTGAAAAGAATTAATAATCAGGTAAATCTAATTCTGTCTAGAATGTATTCTGAAGATTCATTGATTAAAAGTGAAGAAAAATACAGAAGCCTCTTTGAAAAAATGAACGAAGGCTTAATGTTGTCTGATGAAAACGGAATAATTCAATTTGTGAACCCTTTTTTCTGCGATATGACAGGATATTCCAAAGCTGAATTATTAGGGAAAAATGGTTATGAATTACTTCTTGATAACGAAATGAGAGATCAAATTAGAAGTAAAGTAAGATTTCGTAAAAAAGGGTTGAGTGAACAGTACGAAACTAAATTAATAAGAAAAGACAATACTGAAATTTGGACACGAATCAATGCTTCTCCAAAGGTGGATTTAGATGGTAATTTGGATGGAATAATGAGTATTATTACTAATATAACAGAGCGAAAAGTTTCAGAAATGGAAGTTGCTAAACTTTCTCAAGCCGTTAATCAAATTCCAGTTTTGATAGTAATTACAGATTTACAGGGAAATATTGAATATGTAAACCCATACTTTGAAGAAATTACAGGATATACATTGCAAGAAGTACTGGGAAAAAACCCTAGCTTTTTAAGCTCTGGAGAACTGAAACAAAGAGATTACGAACTATTATGGGAAACGATATCTTCTAACAAAACATGGGAAGGCGAGTTTCTTAATGTGAAAAAAGACGGAAGTGTTTATTGGGAAAAGGCTAAAATTAGAAGTATTGTCGACAAGAATAATAATCCTACCCATTATATTGCTATAAAAGAAGATATCACTGAGAAAAAGGATATTGAAAGAAAGCTTAAGCATAGTTTAGAATACACCGAAAAAGAGGTTGTAAAGAGAACTTTAGAATTGGAAAATACGAAAAAAGAGCTAGAGGAAAGTTTAAACAAAGAAATGGAACTTGGAGAATTAAAGTCCCGATTTGTTTCAACTGCATCTCATCAATTTAGAACACCCTTAACTGTTATACAGACCAATATGAGCATATTATCTATGCAAATGGATAAAATGAATGATGAATTTAAACCAAAATTTGAACAAGCATATACTAGAATTAAAGGTCAAATTTCTCGGATGACAGATTTAATGAATGATGTACTTATTCTTGGGAAAATTAATGCTGGGAATATTATTGTTAAGTCAATTCAGACTGATTTAGTTTCGATTTGCGAAGATATTGTTACCAACTTTAATGAAATACAAATAGATAGTAGGAGGATGGTGGTTCAAGTTGTAGGTAAAGAAAGGTACCTTTATCTTGACAAACAATTGATGGGTTATGCCATTTCTAATGTTGTGTCAAACGCATTAAAATATTCCGATGGGTGTGCTACTCCAATTTTTACAATTTCATTTTCTGAAGAAGATGTAAAAATTTCAATTAAAGATTTTGGTATTGGTATATTCAAAAATGAATTGACTCATATTTTTGACCCTTTTTATCGAGGGAGTAATACCAAGGACATATCAGGAACAGGACTTGGAACTTCAATAACAAAAGAATATGTGGAATTAAATGGAGGCGAAATAAATATGTTTTCTGTGCCTGATGAAGGGACAGAAGTTACTTTAACCTTTATACAATAGATGGAATAAATGAGTACAAGAAAAAGCTTTTTAAAATATACAATACTATACGTAGATGATGAACTTATTCATTTGTATGCTTTTAAAGCATCGTATAAGGACAGGTATAAGATTATTACGGCAAGGTCTGCTGAAGAAGGGCTTGCCATATTAGAGAACACAAATATACATCTTGTTGTTTCAGATCAACGAATGGATAATATGAATGGAATCGAATTTTTAAAAATCGTTAAAGTAAAGTGGCCACATATTATTCGAATAATGTTAACTGCATACACTGACAGTTCATCCATAAAAAAAGCAATTAATGAAGCTGAAGTATTTCGCTATTTAGCAAAACCGTTTAAAGATGAGGCGGTTATTCCAAATATCAACCAAGCATTGGAGACTTACCAATTAAAAGCGGATCTTGAAGCTAGTAAAAAGCTATTGGGAAATGCAGAGAAGAAATTAATTAAAATTGTAGAAACTGCCAGAGACGCAATAATCACTATTAATGATGAATTTGATATGGTTATGGTGAATGATGCTACATGTACAATGTTTGGATATACGAAAAAAGAATTATTAGGTCAATCTGTCAATTTATTACTTGAGAAAAATATATGGGAAGGAGATAATAAGGAAATAGAAAATTTTTCTAAGAGAAAGGATTCTTCTGCGGTTATGGGGGGTCCAGATATGGATCTTTATGGTATAGCCTCAGATGGAAATAAAATATATATTGAATCAACCTTGTCCAGAATGAATGTTGATGGTAAGATATATTATAATGCTATTATTAGAGATGTTACCGAAAATAAACTTGCTAAAAAGTTATTTAAAGAAAAATTAGAGTTTCAGGTTTATGAAAGAACTAAAGAGCTGGAAAATTCTCGAATTGAATTGGCTCAAAGCCTTGCTAAAGAAAAAGAGTTGGTGGAGCTTAAGTCTCGTTTTGTTGCGACAGCCTCGCATCAGTTTAGAACACCATTAACGGTAATACAAACCAATATGGGAATGCTTGCAATGCAGATGGAGTCAATGGACACTAGTTTAAAGATGAAGTTTGAAAAGGCATACAATCGAATCAAAGGACAAATAGAAAAAATGACTGTTCTAATGAACGATGTATTGATATTAGGAAAAATAGATGCAGGAAGAGTGAATACAAAAATGGAGCCTATTTCTATAGTGACAATTTGCAAAAACCTTATTGGTAACTTTAACGAAATACAAGATGATGGCCGAAAGTTAAATTTTTCAATAAAAGGACGAGAAAAGAAAATAGAATTAGATGCAAAGATGATAGGGCATGCATTGTCAAATATTATTTCAAATGCCTTTAAATTTTCAAAAGGAAGAGTATCTCCTGAACTTAGTGTTTTCTATGAAAAAGCTGAAATAATTATTAAGGTGAAAGATTATGGAGTAGGAATTCCTAAATCAGATATTAAGCAACTTTTCGAACCATTTTTTAGAGGGACCAATGTAAATGATATACCAGGGACAGGGCTTGGAAGTGCGATTACAAAAGAATACATAGAATTAAATGAAGGTGAAATTTCGATTAATTCTTATATTAATAAAGGAACTGAAGTTATTATAACATTTAAATATTAATATTATGAAACACATACTAGTTGTAGAAGATGAAATAGATATTCGAGAATCTTTAGCTGAAATTCTTGAATTATCTGGTTATAAAGTATCCACAGCCAACAATGGGATGCAGGGTTTCAAAAGTATTCTAGAATTGAAGCCAGATTTAGTGTTATGTGATGTGAACATGCCAGAATTAGACGGGTTTGAATTGTTAGCTGCAGTTAATCAACGGTTTAAAGATGGGATAGTTCCACCGTTTCTTTTTCTTACTGCAAAGGTTGAAAAAAAAGACATGCGGCAAGGAATGAGCTTGGGTGCTGATGATTATATATTAAAGCCGTTTGATCATATAGAAATATTGAAGACCATTGAGTTACGTTTAGAAAAAAGAACTAAATTAATTAATGGAGGGAATAATTACACATCCAAATCATTGAAAAATGAAGGGTTTAACAAGTTGGCTCTGCCTTCAAACGATGGACTCGAATTGGTGCCATTTGGTAGTATTGTTAAATGCCAGGCCGACAGAGCCTATTGTAATTTTTATTTATTGGATGGTAGAAAATTATTGGTTTCAAAATCAATGAAAGAATTCGAAGAAGTATTGCATGGCAATAATTTTTTAAAAGTTCATAAATCAACAATAGTAAATATGAAGTTTGTAGAAAAGTATGTTAGCGGAAAAGGAGGATATTTATTATTGTCGGACGGTTCGCATGTTGATGTGTCCGTTAGAAAAAAGGAAAGCTTGATGAAAGTGTTAAAATTGAATGCATAATTGTCTTCAAAATAATGGACACGAAATAACTTTGTATTTTTTCTTCTTTTCTTTTTGCTTATAGTCGAGAAGGTAGGTTAATGATATTTCATGTGCTCCTCCAGAATAAGTCATCAATTTGTTAGTTCCTATATCAAAAGAGTAGCCAAATCGAATATTGTCATTGTCTAATCCTGCACTCAAGATAAATGAATCTTTAATTCGGTTCCATACACCTACAGAAAATTTATTAAGAATAAAATAGGTTCCGAGTATTAGTTGTTTACTTTCACTTTGTTGGGTATATATTATTTGAGGAGCAATATTTATTTTCGATGCATTAGGCATATACTGTAATGGTATATTTCCACCCGCATGAATTTTATATCGAATAGGAATTCTTGGATTATTGTATAAAGAAAGCATTCCAAATTTGGGTCTATTTAAATGCTCTATTGCAATTCCCCCATAAATTTTATCAGAATATACAATTGCTCCAGCTCCGCTATCAAAGTGTTTTTCTGAATTAGAACCTCTTGGTTGATTAGTGGTGTAAATAAAACCATTTCTTGCATCAATCATGTCTCCCCATGTTAAATTGTTCCAATTTATTGAATTAATATTATACGATCCTTTAAGACCAAAAGAGGCATAAATGTTTTTGGAAAACCTAACTTGTTTAGAATATATAAAAGCAAGCGATTGCCTTCTTAATGATCCTTCTCCTGCAACATCATTTAAAAAATAAATACTAATACCTGCTTCATGTTCCTTCAATTTTCTATCGTAGCTTACAAAATAACTTTCGTATGCATGCCTAATTGCTGGCCATTGATTTCTATAAGTAGTGGTTATGGAATTGTCTCCTCGTAAGCCAGTAAACGCAGGGTTTAGATATATTTTTGAAGCATAAAATTGACTAAATTCCACATCTTGTCCTTGGAAGTTTAATGAGCACAGTGAGAGAATTAATATGTATAAGTATTTTCTTTTCACTATTCTAAAATTATAAGTGTTAGATAAATAGTTTACAGCTGAACGCTTATTTTTTTACTTATTATCTGATCATTGATTGCAAGGTTAACAATGTAAATTCCAGTAGAAAGATCAATAGTTATTTTATCATTTAGTGAGGTATATTTTGGATATTGCTTAGAAAATACTTTCGCTCCGTTTATGTTTATCAATTCTAACTTATAATCTGTAGAAACATTAATGTCCGAGTTTATTATAATACTGTTCATTGAGTAATAAACCTGAACATTATCATTTAAATTTTCAATCACACTAGTGCTTTGACTATTTAATACGGTAATCGTTTTAGAAAGTATATCACTACATTGTCCGCTTTCTACGGTTAATAATAATTCATATTCCCCTTCTTCTTCATATGTATACTCTGGCGAACTATCATACGATATTGTTCCATCACCAAAATCCCAAATATAATCAGCCCCGTTAGTAGATAAGTTGACAATATCAAGTATTTCCTCATTAGAAAGTTCTATGTTTTCGTTGGCTGTGAAGTTGGCTATTACCGGAGTAGGACTTGTTATTTCAACTTCAAAATTCTCTATTGTACCAAAATCGGTAGTAGCTACGATAGTATAGTTTCCTGGTGCTAGTTCAGTTATGTAAGCTGTTTCATCAACGTTATTTTCAGATATAATTAGGTTACTGCTGTCGTTAAACAAGTCATATGCAAAATTATGGTTACCAAAATCGGATAGTGTAATAGTTCCATCGTTGTAATTTGCACATTCTAATGGTGTTGATTGAACTTCGATTGGTGTAGAGAACCTTAGTCGAAACCTATTTTCATCTACACCGTCATCCAAGAAAAGATTAAATGAAGTATTGGCTTCAAGTTCTGTAATTACTCCTGTCTGAAGGTCTTCTAAATAAATTTTTACACCTGGCATTGCATCGTAATTAATTACACTAATTTCAAAATTCCCAGAAACATCTATTCTAGTAAACAAATCGACCGTATTATCTTCCGATAATTGATCAAATGAATTAATTGATAATTCGTAATCGCTTGCCTCTTTTGAATATAAACTAGGGACTCCTTGTGTTGTACTGAATAACTTCCAAGCATCATAGGCCCCATCAAAACTATCTGTAGCTCCAGGTAAAAATCTTACCGCAGTTTCGTCGTAATAGTTATTTTGAGTATTTGTAAGTCTTAATACAACTAGATTGTAATTTGCGTAACTTCCGATAGATATTAGACTAAAAGTAGTTACTAAGATAAATATTACTTTGAACGCTTTCATAGTTTGAATTTTTATCAAATTTGGACTGGTTTTCCTGAAAAACATAGCTCAAATTTCCTAAGAGGTGATTATAATATCCCAACGTAGTTCATTTGGAGATTTTTTTTACCTAATCAAAGAAACGGTTCCCTTTAATCTTGTGAATTTTTCGTCTTCTATACCACGGGCTTCAATAACATAGACATAGGCATCTTGGATTGATAAAGTTCCTTTAAAACTTCCATCCCAAGATTCTTTTATATCATTAGAATGGTAAACAACTTCCCCCCATCTATTATAGATACTCATTGTATAATCTTCAACTCCATCACTTACAGCAGAGAACAAGTCATTAATGCCATCTCCATCTGGGGAAAATGCATTAGGAACATGGATGTGAAGACGCTTAGCTACCTGAACTTCGTTGGAAATACTAACAATAGTGTTTTCGGTATTTTTATACGCAACTAATCTATATTCTACATTATTAACTGATTGACCAATAAATGATTTCAGTAATAATGTTAATATAATTGTAGTAAGCGTTTTCATTTAAGATTGCGTTTTGATATGGCTAAGTAATCTATAATAAAGTCGTTTTCATTGCTTTGTTTTCCAAAAAGACTTTTTGAATTTCCCAAAGTGATTTATACCGAGAATAGCAGATAAATATGCTGAAATTATGGTCGATTTACCTTGCATTATCGATTGGAAGGTAGAATTGAACGATGGGAATAGCCATCTATTTTGCATTAGTAGTATTATCTAGGTTTGATTACTAATTCAAGTTAAGTTAAAACTTTTTTCATCATGAGATTAATCACCATATTTCTGATTTTTAGCTCTTTAGCTACTGTTTTGACATCGAGTGCTCAACCTTTTCCTTCATCTTCTAATGGAGATTTTTCAGGAAATGATACAGTAGGCTGTTTACCACTAATTGTCAGTTTTCAATCTATAATACCAAATTGCGTGTCCTGGAATTGGGATTTTGGAAATGGCAATACTTCTTCGCAACAAAACCCAACAGAAATTTTTCAAAACAGTGGGACGTATACGATTACTTTAGATGTAATTTATACAAATGGAGATAGCGCTACTATTAGCAAGTTAGATTATATTAGTGTAGTCTCAAAGCCAGACCCTAATTTTACCATTAGTTCTTATCAGGCTTGTGAAAACACAAATAATTTATCGTTTCAAAATAATACAGTTGGAGCTAATCAGTATTTATGGGATTTTGGAGATGGAAATTTAACTACCGATATTTCGCCATCACATCATTATAGTTCTTCAGGGATTTATACTACTACTCTAATTGCAACAAACCCTCAAGGTTGCACAGAAAATTTTGGGATGAGTAATATTGAAATATTTGAGGTTATTCAAAATGGTTTTCAGTTAACCGGTCCAAGTCAAGTATGTGATTCATTACATACTTTTCCGTTTGTAATAGCAACAGGAGGAATGACGAATTGTGTTTGGGAATTTTCAGATGGTACAGAACATATAGGGTTTAATTGTCAAAAAATATTTGGCGCATATGGTGAATTTGATTTACTATTAATTACAACAGATATGAATGGTTGTGTTGATAGTACTAATACAAATACTGTGGTACAGGTAGACAATCCCCCTGATGACTTTATGGCTTCGTCAACTGAAAACTGCACATCAGAAGATATTACTTTTAATGGATTGGCAAATGGAGCTTCCTCTATAGAATGGGACTTTGGAGATGGCCAGGTAGGTTCAGGCTTATCAGTCAATCATGCGTATCAAAATGATGGTCAATATAATGTAACTATGACTACCGTTCATCCCAACGGTTGTAATCAAACCATCGTTAAAAATAATTATGTCAACATCATTTCACAACCTAATGCTTCTGTTGTGGTATCTGACACAATAATTTGTACGAGTGAACAAATTCAATTTGAAGGGCTTTCAACCAATGGTTTTTCAATAAACTGGGATTTTGGTGATGGAAATAATTCAACATCGGCTTCTGTTTCACATCAATATTTGAATCCTGGATTGTATAATGTATTACTAGAATTAAGTTATGGAGGTTGCATGGATACGTTATCAAAAAACATAAACGTTTCTCAGCCAAGCGCCCAATTTCAGAACGATTCTATGCATAGCTGTTCTCCAGTAGATGTTGTATTTACAAGTCAAACTATAGGTGCAACTTCATGGGAATGGAACTTTAGTAATGGTGTTACTAGCACAGATCAAAATCCATTAATAGCGTTTACAAGTCCTGGGAATTATGATGCGAGTTTAATTGTTTCGGATTCGCATGGTTGTAGCGATACAATTGAGGTAATTGATGCAGTAACAATATTAAATAATACGCCATCAAATTTTCAATCTACGGAATTTTCAGGATGTGCACCACTTTCTATTTCGTTCTATAATTATGTAATTGGAAGTGGATATTGGAACTGGAGTTTTGGTGATGGAAGTACTAGTAATTCTGCAATGTCTTCACATATTTATACTACTCCAGGAGATTATGTTGTTTCTTTAGAGTCTGTTGATAGCTTAGGTTGTAACATTTACATCGATACTTTTGCACTTGTAACTGTAAATGCATTGACCATCGATTCAATTCAATTAGGATTAAATTGTAATGATGGTGAAGTAATTTTCACTGTAGATTGTCCAAATTGTTTCAATGGTGAATGGAATTTTGGTGATGGAACTACAAGTTCGAATTTTAATTCTTCTCATATCTACAGCTTACTTAATTTTTATAATATTTCCTTTACGGGTGTTTCTAACGAAGGATGCATGGCTACATCGGTTTATACGGTAAACTTGGATAGTTGTACTATTCAGCAACTTACTTCAGGCTCTTCGAATTCTGGATTAGGTGGTTGGTCTGAAGATTCGCTAATTGGAATTAATAATGAACCACAATACAGAATGTGTGGACCTGTAACAGTAAGCTATTATAACCCTGTTCCAAGTGCTCAAAGTTGGACTTGGGATTTTGGTGATGGGGAAATAGGATATGGGTTAAATCCAGTACATACATACAGCGATACTGGATTATATTCATTGACGCTTGTATATTATGATGGAAGCGTTCTTGATACTTTGTATTTTAATAATTACATATTGATAATCGGTCACTCAAATAATATTGTTATAAATTCAATTAACACCTGTGATGGTTTTGAATTGAGTCTTTCATCTCAAAACTCTCCTTTTGTTAATTATTTCTGGAGTATTGATAATGTTCCTTTAAATAACAATAGCCCATTGTTAGATATTATATTAGCTAATAACAATGAACTTCATTCAATAACGCTTACTACAAACGATTCAAGCCAATGTAGTTATTCGGCATCAATCGGAGTTGTTTCAAATGGTTTTGCTGTGGGTTTTAATATGGATTCGATTATTTGCATAGGTGATAGTCTTTTTATTGAACATACTATTCCAAACGGATTCCAAATGGATTGGATTTATGAAGGGAACACAATAAGTAATGATGCATACCATGTTTATATGGATGCTGGTGTTTTTGAAGTCTCTTTGGAGGTTACAGATAGTAATGGATGTGTTATGAATTTTAATATAGGAGAGGTTGAGGTGCTTGCCCCTATAAGTGATTTTGAAATTGTATACTCTTCAAACTTATGTGTTGGAGACACATTATATGTTACGGCAACTGAACAATCAAATGCATTTTATAATTGGAATATGGGAAATGCAACCCTAATTACGGGTGGACCAAATGCTTCGGCAATTGTGATGTCTACAGGTACTTTTGATATAGAGTTAGAAACTGGGGCAAATGGATGTTATTCCACAACCGTAGAATCGGCTGTATTTAAGGTTTATCAAGCTGAAGTTGATTTTGATTTTGTGCAAAACAATTACTGTTTGCCAATAGAAGCTCAATTCCTTGATCAGAGTATTTCTCCTGTATCATGGAGCTGGTCATTTGGTGATGGGAACTCATCAACAATTGAACACCCAAATCATACATTTATTTCAAATCCAAATGGACAAATTACATTAGAAATTGTTGATATAAATGGATGCAGTGCTTCTGTTTCGAAAAATAACATTGAATTATTTGAGGTTGATATAGCTTCTAGTTCTTCTTTTGGATGTGCACCAACACCTATTTCATTTACAGAAAGTTCTCAAAATGGAATTGATTGGTTTTGGGATTTTGGTGATGGTACTAGTTCTACAATTCAAAATCCAACCCATACCTACACTGTTGATGGGACATATAATGTTTCTTTAATTGTTACAAGCGCACATGGTTGTACAGACACTGTTAGTAGCACTTCTATGGTGGAAATTGATGATGTAGTAGCAAATTTTACAACAATGTCTGGAAGTGGTTGTGCACCTCAACCAGCTTATTTTTCTGATAGTTCATACAATGCGGTGTCATGGGACTGGGATTTTGGAAATGGTTTTACCAGTACTTTGCAAAACCCAATTCAAATATATTATACAGGTGGAAATTATTCAATACAATTGATTGTAGAAAGTGCATCTGGTTGTACTGATACAGTATTATCACCTAATCCTTTAAATATAATTGGACCTCTTTCCGATTTTTCCATTGTCGATTCAACTATGTGTAGCTATGATAGCGCTCAGTTCATTGATAATTCTCAAAATGCAGATTCTTATTTGTGGTTATTTGGTGATGGTAATTCGTCTTCATCGGTTTCACCTGCCTACCAATATGCTACTTCAGGAATGTATGACATCTCGTTAATTACAACAGATGCCAATGGTTGTCAAAATATAGCTATGCAGTCTATTTATATTACACAGGTTCTAGACCCAGATGTATCTTTCTTATTATCTGATACTATTGGCTGTAATCCATTATCAATAAATGGTAGTACAAATTCAACTGGGCTTCAATATCAGTGGGTTCTCGATGGGGTAAATGTTGGGGTAGGGGCTTCATACAATAACACATTGTCTACGGGGGTCTACACTCTTGGCTTAATTGCTGAAACACAAGAAGGTTGTATTGACACATCACTAATTAAAAGCATAGAGGTTCACTTCGTTTATGAAGTTATACTTGATCCTATAAATCCAGTTTGCGAAGTGGAAAACACAATTAGTGTTAGTAGTTCATCATTTATGGGTACTTGGTATATCGATGGAGTTACGAATCCGAATAATATATTCGATATCTCAAGCCTTAGTGTTGGAGATCATGTGATTATGAAAGAAATAGCAACTTTTTGTGGTGATTCTGACTCAGTTATATTACATATCGACTCTATGATTACAGCTATTATTAATCCTTCAATGGCTGTTTGTGAATATGAAGCTGAATTTAATTTGCAATCATCTTCAAACCTTGGGTACTGGAGTGGTAGCGGAATTACAAATCCTTATACTGGCTTGATGGATCCGAGTTTTGCAAACCATGGAAATAACGTATTAACATATACCATTATTAATGGCGCTTGTACCTTTACTGATTCAACTATTATTACCGTAAATAAGCCACCTAGCTCAATGTTTTCATTGAATAGCGCACAATTTTGTGAAGGGCGAAACATTCAAATTATATCACCTGAAAATGAATCCACTACGGTGTATTCTTGGGTGTTAGAAAATGAAAATGATACAATTATTTCTACAGAAATAACTCCAGATATTTCATTGATGTCTGGTAATTGGAATATTGTACTTACAACTGAAGATAATGGCTGTACAAGTACCAATTCTGTAATTAATCTAATAGTTTATGATACAATCGCTCCAAACACTCCATCTATAATTAGATCAACAGTCTCAGGAAATGCTGTTTTGACAGAATGGGTTCCACCTCAATATGGGATGGAAAAAATAAAGGAATTACAAATTTGGAGATCCACAGATTCTATTAATTTTTCAATGGTAGATGTGGTAGAAACCACGGCTACTTCTTATATTGATGAGGATGCTAAAATTAACGATCAAAATTATTACTATTTAATTATTCCAACGAACGTGTGTAATGTTCTTCCAGAAAAGAATTTAATGTCATCAAGTATCTTGCTTGAAAAAGAAGAAATAAATGGTGAACATATTAAATTTACTTGGAGTGAGTACTTCCAATGGCAATATGGAGTTGATTACTATGAACTACAAAATCGTAATAAAGATGGTATATGGGAAACCATACAAACAATAGATAGTTCTAGCCATTATGTTATAATTGAAAAACCATAATTCAGTAATTATTTTTAAATGTTAAATGGTCAAAGTATAATGCTTTGATCATTTCTGTTTTCGGAAAATTCATTAACTAGATTATTAGTTAAATAACAAGGAGTAATGCGCTTTGCTATAAGATGTTAAACATTCCATTTTAAATGGGGTTTTATAAATGTTTCAGAAGAAGAATATATTTTATATCCGTTTGGGAACAAAAATGTTACGTAGGGAAATTTGGAATTATATATGGCATGAAACGTTCGTATAATTGTGTATACAAAAAACCAAAAGATATGAAATCCCTAACTACACTATCAACTATATTTATCTTAATGATAATATCTTCATCAAGTTTTGCAGTAACCAGCGATTACTCTGTAAGTGATACAAGCAAAGTGATTCAAAGAGATGTAGAAAAAAGCTTAACAGCTAAAGTTATTGGAGATAAAATATATTTCAAATTAACAATGCTAAATGAATCTAAACCTGGAATGTATTCGCTTGTAAAAACATATGCAGATGGTACTTTTGAATCTATAGGTATAAAAGACATCGCTGTAAACACAATTAATCAGCCACTTTTATATTCTTTTGTTGAGGAAAATAAAAGTGATGTAAATGTTTCGTATGATTTAATTAGAATATCTTTCAATGTAGAGCCCGTTGAAAGTTGGCAATACTGCCCATTGCAAGATAAGGTATGTACTTCTGAATTGTTTAGTGATAATAAGTAATTTAAACTTTTACAAAATAAACTTACCTAAAACAAAAAAGCCCAACAAATTGTTGGGCTTTTTTGTTTTATAGAATCCTAATAGTTTTTATCCGCATTTTGAGTACCCACAACTTTTACATTTTAAACATCCTTCTTCGTAAATTAACCCATCTTGATCACCGCATTCTGAACATTGATGGTCAACGGCTTGTGTTCCATCTTTAATATACTTTTTAAGCGCTCTAGCTACACCATTCTTCCATGTGTTAATATTATCATGATGTAAGTCTAAATTTGCTACTAAATCTACTACATATGGTAGTGGCATTCCATGTCTTAGAATCCCTGAGATTAATTTTGCATAATTCCAAGACTCTTTGTCGAATGATCGAGATAATCCTTCAATGGTTACTTTATATGCGTCTTTATCGCAATATTGAAAATCATATCTGGTCTTTCCATCGTCTGTTTTCTTTTTAAGGATAAATCCTTTTTCAACAAATTGGGGAAGGAAGAATGAATCTTCAGCTCTACCCGTAAATATTTCGTAAGGCTTGCCATTCAGTAGACCTACTACGGCAATCCATTTTTCATTATTGTTTTGAAATCGAAGAATTTCTGCATCCATTTTTGATGGTCGCTTAGGTGGTTTTGTTTCAATGATTTCTTTAATGGTTTTGTTTTCATCATCATTGGAAACCAAAACACCTGCTCTTGATCCATCTCTATAAACGGTAATTCCTTTTAATCCTTGTAGCCATGAATCCAAATAAATTTCACTTACTCTTTCCTCAGTTACATCGTTAGCTAAATTGATGGTTGAGCTAATAGAGTGGGTTACATATTTCTGAACCACTGCCTGTGTTTCAACTCTTTTTTTCCAATCTATTTCTGGTGCAGTAGATCCAGCATAAGGGCTTTTGTTAATGTCGGTTTCACCTGTAACATCCATCCATTGTTTTAGCTTTCCATGAAATACGTCAAATTCTTCCCATTGATCCCCCATATCATCTACAAAATCAATCTTTGCCTTTTTATCTTCTGGGTTTACTTTTCTTCTACGTTTATATGACAACATAAAAACAGGTTCAATACCAGAAGAAGTTTGAGCCAACATACTTAAACTTCCAGTTGGTGCGACTGTACTTATGGAAATATTTCTTCTTCCATTTTCCATCATTCTCTTGTATACATCGGGTAATTCCGTTTCGAGCATTTGAACAAATTCAGATGTCTTTTCAATCTTTTCATCGAATCCTTCAAAGCTTCCTCTTTCGATTGACATATCAATAGAACTATCAAACTCAGCTCTGCATTTTTCTTTCATGATTTTATCAATTTCAGAAATAGCTTCATCCGAATCAAACTTTAGACCCAGTGCAGCCATGCAATCAGCTAATGCAGTAAATCCTAATCCTGTTCTTCTTCCTTTTTTACCTGTATTGTATAATAGTTCCCATGTTTTGATTTCTTCCATTTTAACAGCATCCGGTTCAGGGTCACTTTTAACTTTATCAAGAATTCTTTCAATTGCTTCTAATTCCAGGTCAACCAAATCATCCATTAAGCGTTGAGATTCATATGTTACCTCATAAAACTTTTTCATATCGAAAGAAGCTTTTTTAGTAAATGGCTTTTTTACAAAATTGTATAAATTGATAGCTATTAACCTGCAGCTATCTCCACCTTGCATTGCAATTTCAGAACAAGGGTTAGTAGAAACATTTTCATATCCTGGATAGACTGAAGAAGTAGAGTAGTAGTGCTGTCTATCCCAGAAGATAAGACCTGGTTCAGCAGTGTTATGTGCACATTTAATAATTGTATTCCACAAGTCTTTAGCTTGAATGGTTTTGGTGACTACTGGCTCATCAGAATTGATTGGCCATTTGTGCGTATAAGAAGTGTCTTCTTGAACAGCTTTCATAAATTCATCCGATAAACGGATAGAGATATTTGCGCCTGTTACTTTAGTTAAATCTTGTTTAATTGTAATAAAATCTTCTACATCTGGATGTGCTATATCCATTGTTAACATTAAAGCTCCTCTACGTCCATTTTGAGCAACTTCCCTTGTTGTATTAGAGAATCTTTCCATAAAAGAAACCGCTCCAGAAGTAGTTCCTGCAGCGTTTGATACAGCTGAATTTGCTGGTCTTAATGTGGATAAATCAACTCCTACACCACATCTTCTTTTGAATAGTTGTGCCAATTGTTCGTCTGTTTTGAAAACACCACCATATGAATCATATATTTCTGGCATTACAACACAATTAGATAAAGAAGCGAGCATATATCGATTCCCTAATCCAGACATTACACTTCCTTGTGGAATTACATATTTAAAATCTTTAAAATAATCATAAATGGAATCAGCGGTTAAAAACTCTCTTTCTGTTCCATATTTAGAAAGATTTTTTGCGCTTCCGTTTAAATGCGTTCTATTGTTATTTTTTCTTTCTATTCGAGCGAATTCTTTTGCCATTCTCTGGTGCATATCATCTGGAGTAGATTCTACAAATTCCCCTTTTTTATTTTTCATGGCGTATTTATTCATCCACGTTGTAGCAGCTAATTCATCATCTTTAAAATAAGCGATTGCCTTTTCAAACACTTCGTCGAAAGTATAAGTTGTTAATTCCTCTATATTTTTAATTTCTGGCTTGTCCATTTCTAATACTTGCATATACGATGTGTTTGTTGTTTTGTTTACTAAAAAAAATGTTTTGATGATTTTTATAGAAATGCTACGGGTAGCTCACATAAATTTCATGCAGCTAAATAAGGGTTTTTAATAATGGCGATTTTGGGAATTTTTGCAAGTTTTTCACAAACTATACGGTGCTCATAGATTCGCATGATATGCATCAATATAGATTCCGATTAGAACAGGTTTATATTAAGTCTAAATTGTAGAAGCCTCCTCTGTTTTCCTTTCTGTGTAGGGAATGTGTGACAATAAGGTAGGCAACAGTAATCATGTTTCTGAGCTCACAAAGTTGAGGAGAAATAGTTGTTGTTCGATAAAGAGTTTCTGTTTCTTCGTACAATAAATGAAGTCTTTTATGGGCTCTTTCAAGGCGTTGGTTTGATCTCACAATCCCAACATAATCACGCATTATTTGTTGTAGTTCATTTCTGTTATGCGAGATTAAAATCATCTCTTTTGGGTCAGTTGTCCCTTCTGAGTTCCATTCAGGAATTTCTGATTTAAAATCAATATTGTTAATAAGCTCAAAAGATTTTGAGGCACATTTATCTGCATAGACAAATGCTTCTAAAAGAGAATTTGAAGCCAACCTATTAGCTCCATGTAATCCAGTCTGAGAACATTCCCCACATGCAAATAGATTTTGTATTGAGGTTTGTCCATTTTGATTTACCTGAACTCCACCACATACATAGTGTGCTGCTGGTACAACTGGGATATAGTTTCGATGGACATCCAGTCCAAAGCTTTTACATTTCTCTTTTATATTAGGAAAATGCTTTGAAAATTTTTCCTCATCCAGATGCGTACAATCCAAATAGATAAAATTTTCACCTGTATTTTTAAGTTCAGCATCAATGGCTCGGGCAACAATGTCTCTGGAGGCCAATGCCCCGCGTTCATCATATTTATACATGAACTCTTTACCTGTTTTGTCTCGTAATTTAGCTCCAAAACCCCTTACAGCCTCAGAAATTAAAAAAGCAGGAGTTGTATCTGTAGCATAAAGTGCAGTTGGGTGAAACTGGATAAATTCAATATCTTTTACTCGTGCTTTAATACGATATGCCATTGCGATTCCATCTCCTGTTGCTATCACTGGATTTGTTGTGTGACCATATACTTGGCCAATACCACCAGATGCTAGCACTGTAATTTTGGATGAAATTGTAATTGTTTTACCTTCCTTTTCACATATTACATATGCGCCATAGCAAGTGGTTTTTGATTCGGGTAAATCTTTCTTTAAATGATGATCTGAAATAAGGTCTACAACAAAATGGTGAGATAGAAATTCAATGTTTTTTAATTTTTTTAACCGGGTAATCATAGCTCTAGAAATCTCAGCTCCCGTAATATCTTTATGATGAACAACTCTATTTTCTGAGTGACCGCCTTCTTTTCCTAAATCTAATTCCCCATCACTGTCCGTATCGAAATCAACCCCCCAACCGATCATATCAGCCAAGCAATTAGGCCCCTCGCTTATTACCGTTCTCACAACTTCCTCGTCACATAAGCCATCTCCTGCTCTCAAAGTATCCTGAACATGCTTCTCGAAAGAATCAGTTGCTTTTTGCACAATAGCTACACCGCCTTGGGCATACTGAGTATTGGATTCTGTCTCGCTTGATTTTGTTACAACGATAACTTTTTTATCTGGGAATTGTTCAGCAATTTTAATTACGTAGGTTAAACCTGCGATACCAGAGCCTATGACTAGAAAATCTGTTTTCATTGATTGTAAATAAACCCGTATTAGGATAATTCCAACATCCTTTGGATAGGTTTTAATGCTTTAATTCGAATGTCTTCAACTACATTTATTTCTGGAGTTTCATTCAGTAAACAGTTATATAATTTTTCAAGCGTATTGACTTTCATATAACCACATTCGCTACAAGCACAAGTGTTATCTTCTTTTGCAGGAGCAGGAATTAAAACTGTATCGGGCACTTCTTGTTGCATTTTATATAAAATTCCGGCTTCAGTAGCAACGATAAATTTTTCGGTTGGGTGTTCTTTTACATAATTAATCATACCAGAAGTAGAACCAATATAAGTTGCCGTTTTTAAAATATGCTCCTCAGATTCAGGGTGTGCAATAATTTTAGAACCAGGATTTTCTTCGTAAACCTTCAATAATTTTTCTAATGAAAAAGCTTCATGAACAACACAAGCTCCATCCCATAAAAGCATTTCTCTACCTGTTTGGCTGATAATATATTTGCCTAAATTTTTATCTGGAGCAAAAATAATGGGTTTGTCTTTTGGAACCGACTCTACAATTTTCAATGCATTTGAAGATGTACAAACTATATCGCTCATTGCTTTAATTTCGGCAGAACAGTTTACATAAGTAATAACGACATGATCAGGGTGTTGTTTAACAAACTCACCAAAAGTATCTGGTGGGCAAGATTCTGCTAGTGAGCAACCAGCGCTTAAATCAGGTAAGATTACTTTCTTTCTAGGGTTTAAAATTTTAGCTGTTTCTGCCATAAAATGAACACCAGCAAATAGAATAATATCAGCATCAGTTTCAGCTGCTTTTTGTGAAAGTCCTAAACTATCACCAACATAGTCAGCTAAGTTCTGAATTGCTTCTTCTTGATAGTAATGAGCAAGAATTACTGCATTCTTCTCTTTCTTCAGCTCTAATATCTTTTCAGTAATTGTTTTCATTCTACTGTGTAATTCTTTTAATAGATGCAAAAGTACTTTTAATATTTTTTCAAAGTGTAATTATATGGTAACAAAACTATTTAGTTTTTTAACTTTTGCTCATGATTCACATCATATATAAACCCTTCATATCTGATTATTGCATTCTTTTTATGATTCACATCATTTTATATAGGGGGCTTTGAATAATACTTTTGTACATTAGATTATAGTTTGAGTAGAAAAAACGGAAATAGAATAGTGCTTGGAGTATTGGTATGTTTAGTAACCATTTATAACATTGTCCTCTATACTCAAGACACCGATAGAAGTAGTGCTCCTTTGATGTCTGAATCTGCAATGAAAGGTGAACACTTGTGGCAAAGCAACAATTGTACAGCTTGCCATCAGCTGTATGGTTTAGGTGGCTATTTAGGCCCTGATTTAACTAACATTATTTCGAATCCAACCAAGGGCAGAGAATATGCTAAGGCTTTTTTCAATAGTGGTGTCAAATCAATGCCAGAGTTTAATTTTTCAGAAGAACAGAAAGAATCTATAGTAGCTTTTTTGGAACATGTAGACCGAACAGGTATTTACCCTAATACAAATGCTGAATTTGGCTATTCTGGTTGGGTAGCAATAGAGTATAAATAAACCCGAAAATGAGAAACAATTATTCATTAATATTTATCACTTTAGGTCTGTGTGCTTTAATTTTTGGTGCATTTATAGGAGTGCTTATATCTCTGGTTTATATCAATCCTGAATTTTTTAAAGATGTATTGCCTTTTAATCAACTAAGACCAATGCATACAACATCTGTTGTTTCTTGGATAATTCTTACAGCCACAGGAGGATTGTATTTTTATTTAACTAGAGTTGATAAAATTAAATTAGCTTTTCCAAATTTAGCTAGAGCCCATTTAGGGTTGTTTATTATTACTGGTATTGGAATTTATTTTTCATTATTTTCAGGAAATATGGGAGGCAGAGAGTATTTAGAGTACTTCCCGCTACTTACGGTTCCCATACTAATTGGATGGATATTGTTTGGTATTAACTATTTTTCATCTCTTGTTGGAAAAGTAAAAGATTGGCCTGTTTATTACTGGATGTGGGGTGTTGGTTTGATTTTTATGGTATACCATCTTTCTGAAGCTCATTTCTGGATTTTTACTGATATCAGAAATGACTATATAAAGGATTTAAGTGTACAATGGAAATCTTATGGGTCGTTTGTTGGGAGTTGGAACTTATTGGTTTATGGAACAGCAATTTATTTAATGTCGAAAATTAAAAAGGATTCTAATGTTGGACGAGGTAAAAAAGCTTTCTTCTTTTTCTTTTTAGGATTGACCAATTTAATGTTCGGATGGGCACATCATACGTACATTATTCCTGCTCAACCTTGGATTCGTTATGTCGCTTATGTGATAAGTATGACCGAATGGATAATATTTGCAAATATCATTTATTCTTGGGCAAAATCATTAAGTTCAAAAGAGAAGAAAGAAAATGCATTACCCTATAAATTTTTAATGGTAAGTGAAATATGGGTGTTTTTAAATATTGTATTAGCACTGCTTATGTCAATACCTACTATTAATTATTATACACATGGGACGCATATTACTGTAGCACACTCCATGGGAACAACTATAGGAATAAATACGGCAATATTGCTTGCTTCAGTTTCTTTTATAATATCCAATTTATACGGAAAAGTTGATGTTTTAAAATCTAAGATATTGCGGATTGGATTTATAGTATTTAATATCTCCTTATTAGGATTTTGGTTATTTCTTGTAATAGGAGGAATTTATAAAGCGATTTGGATGTCGAATCCGGAAAACGTAGTTTTTGGAGATTTGCATGAAAGCTCAAATTCCATTTTTATTACTTTTATTTTCTTTGGAATTACCTTATTTATTGGATTGTTTATGATCGTTGTTCCGATGATTAGTAAGATTTATCCTTATTGTTTTATGCCGAAGGATGAAGATGAGGATTAGAGCGCATTGAACTCATGCAGCCAAATTTGATACATTCTTAAATATTCCAAGATTTTAAAAGCATCGTTCTCTTTAGTGATTTCTGCACCACATTTGTCTTTGTATTTTTCTAGAGTCATATTAGCAAGTGAATCTTTAATGAGCATCTCCTCTTTATTTAATAAAAAATTCATAACCCACTCAGGTTTTCGTATGGCTAGAATATCGCTGATGTCTGGTCCCGTATTCTTATATTCCATAGTATGGCATTGAGAGCATTCGTCCGTAAATAATTGTAGACCAAGTTTCATTATTGAGTCGCTGATAATAGGAAGAGTTAATTGATCTATTGGTCCGATTCCTTTTGTGTCTTTTGAAAGCACGAAAGGTTCAGTTTTTAGCTCTGTTTTACAACTAGAGCTGATGATTGTTATTACTATGATACTATAAAAGAAAAGTCTCATTTAATTAAAATAAAATTAAAACGCCAAAGAAATAGATAATTACAAAGAGTAGGGAAGTCAGTTTCCAAACAGGGTGAGCATGTTTTACTTCTACAAATTGAAAAATAACGCTTAGAAATTTTACTACAGATAATCCAATAATTATTAAAAAGGAATATTTATAACCATTTTCAGAAAAGATAGTACTGGTACATATTAAAAGAACCAGTAGAATCCAAATAGTTATATTTCGCTTAATTTCTGTTTTCATATTAAATAAAGTATGGGGAAAATTAGAATCCATATTAAATCACACATGTGCCAATATGTAGCACTAGCTTCCACATCAAACATGTGTTCAGCATTGTATTTTTTCTTTTTAACTGCTTTATACATATAAGCTAATAATCCTACACCAAATAGTACATGTACAAAATGAAATCCTGTCATGAGCCAATAAAATGTGAAGAAATTATTGTAATTAAATCCAATTCCAGAATCTAGTTTATGGTAGAATTCATAACCTTTAATTATTAGAAATAAAACACCTAAGGTGACTCCAAATAGTATGTAAAGAGAAGATTTTCGGTAGTTATTTTCTCGAAGTTTGTTTATTGATAGTGCTATAAATAAACCACTTGTAATTAGTATTATGGTATTTATAGTGCCTAATATTGGGTTTAATAATGTTTTAGATTGAGCAAATTCTTCAGGGCTATTGTGTCTGTAGTAGACAAATATTAAAGTTGCTCCTAAAAAAGTGAAAATTTCTAAAATGATAAGAAACCAAATCAATATTCCACCAGGAGGATAATAAATGGAATTAGTGTTCTGTTTGTTAATTGAATTCTCCATTTAAAGTTTTTGTATTTCGAATGTTGGATATCCTTTTACCCCTGTATTATTATAAAAATCGATAAAACGTATTTTGTAGAAAAACCCGTTTGTTGTTTTCAAAATAAAGCTTTTGTTAGCATCAATAGTGAAGGAATTATCTTGGCTGTTTCTAATTTTCCAATCATAGCCAATTTCGTCCCATATATCGGTGAAAATGTAATTTATACTATCTTTTAATTCTATAGTAGAGAAGCTATTATTGTTGTCTTCCGCAATAATAACATCGTTGTGTTTGTTTGACAATACTTGGGTTAATACGAAAGGTAAAGGGAGGTTACTAAACTTATGATGGTGATTTGTAAATAGTAAGTCCCATTCATTTTTATTCGGCTCTAAAACCAGTGTTTGACCTCCATTGTCAAATGTAAAATGAATGAAATTAAGATTCTGATTCTTTTGGATGGTATAAGTTACTTCATTATTTCCGTTTAAATCAGCAAATTTAAAGGTGTAATTTTGGTTGTTAACTGACTGAAATTGAATTTTTTTGTACCCCATATGATTACCGTTCTCATCGTATTGTCTATCCACGATATAAATATTGTTGGAACCCTGCCAATTATTTACAGCTGTAGAGTCAAGATTTCCACTAGGAGCATCCCAAAGCCATGTCGATCCAATGGTGTCTGAAACGTTATCAAATATTGAGCTTCCACTATTGCAGGCAAGCATTCCTTTAGCTGTATTTAATAATATATGATTTCCGTTTTGAGTACATTCAAAGGAAAGGTCCCAATCATACTTCGTATTTGTGTTTACCACGCTATTAGTTTCACAATTGTAATATACTTGATAGGTGTATGGATAGCCAATTTCAATTTGTACAGTTTGGATGTCACCTGGTACATGTGCGATTACCGGAACATCATCTTTGATACAGTTGGTAAATAATAATGACAACAAAGAACTTAAGAGTATTATCCTTCTATGAATGTTGATATGTCGTTTCTCCTTCATTTCTTTAAAAAAATGCATTTATTGAAATGAAAAAAGACCTCCCCCAAAGAACGTTTATAGATGTGGCGTTGTTGGAACTGGAAACTCCAAATACTTCGCCTACTAGTTTTACATCTGTAACATCGAATATGTTTTTAGCTCCTAAAGTTAAGAGCAATTTATTATTCCAAATCTTTTTTGTTGACGATAAATCAAACGTGTGATAATCACCAATAAAGCTTTCATCTATTACTCCATTATCATCTAAATAGTAGCTCTTAATATTTCCCGTGTATTTATAACTTAGGTTGATAGTCATGCCTATACTGTCCAATCTGTATCCAATGTTTGAAGTAATATCGTTAGAATAGAAATAGGAGTTTTCAATCTCTGTTTGGTTGAATTGTGAATTATAATTTCCATAGTAGTTAAAAGCAGTTTTTATTTTGAATTTATTGTATTCATAATTTACCAATACAGAAGCACCTTTTGTAATCAGATAATCTACATTATTATAGGTCCAATCTATAGATGAGTTTTGAACTAGACTGATAAGGTTATTTATCCTGCTATAATAAATCTTAGGGACAATTCTAATTTTGTGTTTATTTACTTCTTTGTGAATATCAATAGATAAGTTGAAGTGGTCTGAATTTTCAGAGATTAAGTTTTCATTTCCCCATAAATTGATGGTCGAATTGAAATGAAATTCTAAATACAATTCTTTTAAACTTGGAGCTCTAAAACCTTTTGCAAAAGATGTTCTGATATCAATATTCTTATTAAGGTTATATAGAACGTTAATGGATGGAACAACTGGAGCTTTATATTTTGTGTTGTAGGAATATCGAGCTGCTGGTTGAATATTTAATGTGCTAATAGGCGTATATTTAATATTTACAAATACTGAATAATCTCCAATATTTTGAGACTGATCCTTAATTCTAAGAGCTGTTATGTTGTCATATTTTAGCTCTGTTCCAATCATGAAGTTTACATTACTACTATCGTATTTTGTATTGTAGACTGCTCTTAACATATAATTAGTGAACACTGTTGTATCTTGGTCTGTAGAGCTTGGAGTTAAAGTTTCTTCTAATGTTACCAAATTTTTAAAGTAAATATTTCTGGTTCTTTGATAGTAAGATTGTGATAAGGTTAAGTCCAAATAATTTGTTTTGGATAGCCTTCCTTTTAGAAGAATTTTATTGCTAAACCGTTGTGTGTTATAATAGGTATCAAAAGCAGATTCATAGTAAGGCACTCTTGCTAATCCTTTGCTAATCATTGTTTCTTGGAACCCATTAAGGATGTAAGATAGGTTAAGGTGGTTAATCCTTCTGTTGAATAGAAGCGTTCCAAAATATTGTTCTCTTGGTTTCCAGTCTTTATAACGAGATGTATCTTGACTTGCAAAACCGTCAAAGAAATTTCTTCCTCCAGAAACCTTGAATAAATTCCTATTTAGTTTAAAACCGATTTTCCCGCTAAAATTGTATTGTCCGATAGATTCATAGTAGCTATTTACGGCAATGTTTAATTTTTTATTCTGTGTTTTTTTCGTAATAATATTAATTACACCCCCTAGGGCGTTACTTCCATATGCAACAGATGTTGGTCCTTCAATGATTTCAATTTTTTCGACTTCATCAAGGTTTATTTGTGATAAATCGATGTTTCCGTTTAACCTTCCTTCAACTGGAACTCCATCAATCATAAATTTTATATGATTTCCAGAAAGCCCATTAAGGTTAATAGAAGTTTCATTTACATGGCCATTATTCGTTTTAAAGTTAAGCTCATTGTTTAAAGCTTCTCTTAGGTTATTAGCGCCTTTTTCTCTAATTTTTTCTTCATCAATTATCTTTATATCATAGATGGATTCTTTTAATAAAATTGGAATGTATTGCCCTGTGATAACCAATTCATTTAGTCCAAAAGGAGTAGGGGTTAGGTATAAAGTTTTAGTTTCATTTGGGAGTAATGTTGTAGATAGATTATTAAAACCTACAAAGGAAATATCTACTTGTGTAGTGTCTGAAAATGGGTTGTTGGCAATTCCTTTTTGATCTGAAACAGTCCATTTATTTGTGTTTTTATCTATACCTGAAAGGCATGTGAATTTTACATGAGATAATTGGATAGGTGAACCATCTTTATCACTTAAAATTAGAACCTTAGATGTTTGCGCAAATGAAATATTGATAAATGCTAATAAAACAAACATAAGTAAAACCAACCTATAGCTTATTAAGGCTATCGGGAAATTCCATTTTGCTATTTTATCAGCGGTCATATTTTATTTTACTACTATTTGATAATCAGTTTTTGAGAACTATTCAAATTTGAGTTTTTTAAGTTTATGACATAAATACCTTCACTTAGGTCATTAAATTGTAGATGCTTCTGGTTGACTCCTGCTGTTAAGCTTATTGTTTTTTGAAAAACTTCTTTTCCTGATAAATTATAAATTGAAACAATAAGGTTGTCATTTTCTGGATAATCTATAAGTAATGAAACGCTATTAATAGCAGGGTTTGGATAAATGCTAATATTAGCATCAAATTCAAGTTCGTTCACACTAAGCGATGGAATTCTCTCTAAGTTGAAGAAAGCTTTCCCTGTTGACATACCATCAAAATCGGTAAAAACCATTCTGTAAAAATCTGTACTATCATTATCGTAAATAAAATATGCAATAGAATCATAAACTACCCACCCGGTAGATGAACTATATTTCTTCCATTCGCGACCAATGTTAGTTGTTCGTTGGTTGTAAGAAGTTTGTGGCGTTGTAGAAGTTGAAGCGGCAGTATAGTCTGTTTCATTTGCTTTTGCACTCCAAACATTTCGGTTACTAAACACACTGGTAACCGAAGCATATTGAAAAGCATAGGCAATATAATCTGTATGTTTTGCAAACAAAATGTCCCAAGTTGTATTATCTGGTTCTCTGTCTATTGTCTGTTCTGTAAGCATAGAATGATAAACAAAGTTTCTATTTGAATAATTGTTTTTATCTATGGTAAAAGATTGTTCATTAGATCCGTCAATGTTTGCATATTTAAATTCCCAAACGCCACTTTTTAAGCTAATAATCCATAGTTTTCTATAACTGTTGTCACTTAGTTTAGCAACGTATAAGGAATCTCCAAACGTCCAGTAATTATTCTGTGGGTTTAATATTCCCCAACCTAAATCCATTCCTCCTCCGGCTCCTCGATAAAGGTTAAAAGCTCCGTTTGTCCAGCTAGTATCTGTGTTTAATAGTTGCTCCCAATTGGCATGACCAACAGTATCTAGACTCGACCAGTTGGCTGTGTCTCCAGGATAAGCCCATAGAGTAGTATTGGCTTCGTTTAGTAGAATAGCACTTCCTGCAGCACCATTACCGTACATTGAAAATCCTAACTCCCAGTCGTTGTTGTTAATGCTAGCAACTTCTCCATTATCGAGACTATAATAGACTTGATTGGTATAGAGTTGTTCCATAGATATGGAGTCGTTTATTGCTTGACCTTGAGCAATAATTACCAATCCGAAAATCAGTATAGTTGTGTGTATATATTTCATGTCTTATGGTTTAAGTTTTTCCAAAATTCGCCTAATAGAATGCGAGTAATAATGATGAAATAATCACCATAAATTGATTTATGTCAGTAAATTAAAAGGGAGGAGTTTAAACTCCTCCCTTTTTTAACTCACAAACCAATAATCAACCTAATAGATGTCATGAGTCGTATTATAAATATTGAATTTACCAGTTGGGTTTTGTACCCAGTCACCAGTTAACATTTCTTTTAATTCAAGAGTTTTATCATCATAAATTAAAATTGCACTTGCTTCTCCCATAAATACTGAGACCCAAACTTCGTCACCTGCTTTATTATATTCCATGTGTACCATTCTTCCACTAGCTCCTTCTGGCATAGTAATCGTTTTCTTATGCTCTAGGGTTTCTGTGTCAAAAACATCTACAACTGAGTGTAAAGCTTTATCAGGGTTCAATGTTCTATCTACCCATAAGTGTTTAGATTTTGGATGAGATTTCACAAATAATGCTCCACCACCAGCACCTGGCGATTCGATTTCTTTAACCACGGTCCATTGGCCTTCTCCAGCATCAGTTTTAATACCTACAATTTTATTTTCTCCTAAGTGAGATGTAATCCAAAGTTTGTCACCTCCGAAGTCAATATTTGTTCCTCTACCTGGGTGAGGTTTTATTCCAGTCTCAATGATTGTAACTAGTTTTTTATTAGGAACATCAATTACAACTATTTTATTAGCTGCATTTGCCGCAACCAAGAAGTAGTGTCCACTAGCATCCCAACCACCATCGTGTAAGAATCTTGCAGATGGAATTTCGGTTATTTGTGGATTTACTGGGTCAGTATAATCAACAATATCCACCATTCCTCTTTCTTTAATATTACATATCCAAACTGGATCTGTATGAGAAGCAACAATTGAAGCAACACGTGCTTCTTCTATATACTCTTTGTCTCCATCACAAGCATTACCTGCAGTTGGTGTTACACTTATTGGTTCTAACGTTAATGCATCCATAATTGCAATATGAGCTGGGCTGTATCCACCAAATACTAAGTACTTGTCTTCATATCCTTTAAATTTAGAAACCTCTACCGATCGAGCATCATACGCTCCTCTAACTTCCGCAACTATTGTAGGTGTTTCGAAATAGGTATCAATCATTGTAATTCTACCATCTCTACCAACAGAGTAGATGTAACGACCAGAAGCAGATGTTCTCAAAATATGGACAGCAAAACCTGTTTTAAGTACTGCTAATTCCTCTTTAGTGTCACCATCAATTACAGCAACTTTACCAGCATCACGCATAATAACACCAAAATAGTTGTCAATGTTTCTATCGTGTTGTGGCTCGGTAGGTCTACCTGCAACAGGAATAATTAAATTCCAAGTTTCCGTCATCTCTGCCATACCAAAAGCAGGAATCGCTGGTGGTGTAACTTGTAAAAACCTTGACATTAATTCAATTTCTTGATCAGTCATAATACCTTTCCACTCTGGCATACCTGCTGGTGTACCATTTTCAATGAATGCTGTAAGACCTGCAGCTCCTAAAAGTTTTGTTCCTGGTGCTGCGTTACCCTCTGGTGCTTCAGGTAGTAAATGTGGACCTGTTGCTCCTTTTCTTGACGAACCATGACAACCAGCACACCTGTCAAAGTATATAGCTTGTGATTGTTCCCATTCCGCGTCTGTTAAGTGAATATCTCCTTCTGTTATTCCTCCAGCTTCTACTACTTCTTTCGGTTCATCCGACTTTGAGTCGTCTGCCTTTGTTTTTTCGCTTCCTCCACAACTGGATAGAGCTACGGAACTAGCAATTGTTAAATAAATTAATGCTTTCTTTTTCATGATTTTAAGTTTTTATAGTTACAGTATTGCGTTTGTGTTTTAGTTATTATTTCACGATATAAAGATACTGAGGTCTTTTATTGTGCTAACTGATTCAACTCAAGAATGAAAGTGTTAATTGGAAGAAAAGTATGTGATGAAAGTCATGTTTCATCACATACTAAAGGGAAGTTAGTCGTTGAGAATTCGTCGGTAGAATTTACCAAATGCTGTTGGGAGATCTGATGGCTTTGGTAAAATGTTATAGTTGTTATGACCAAACATTTGGGGAAGGTAGTATTTGGCTTGTGCCTCAATAGCTAATGAAAATGTATTTACGTGATTATTATCTAATTCCTTAAGGGCTTGTTTTACATCTTCAATACCATACTTGCCTTCGTAAGTGTCGTAATCATTCGGTTTTCCATCGGACAAAAGAATAATCCATTTTCTTTGAGTAGGTTGTTGCGAGATTATATTTCCTGCATGCCTTAATGCGGTGCCAATTCTTGTGTAGCCTTCGGCCTCAATACTTCCGATACGATTTCTAGATTTGTTCCAGTTTTCTTCAAATTTTTTAATATGCCTGTAAGAACAGTTATTTCTTGTACGGGAAGAAAAGGTATCTACTTGAAAGGAGATGTTGTAATGGGATAGTACTTCTCCAAATAAAACCACAGCGGTTTTTTCAACATCAAGCACATGCACATTATTTGTGTAGCTATCTGCGGATAAACTAGTGTCCATTAGTATTAGAACAGAAAGATTTTTTTTTCTTTTCCTTTTAGTAGTGTAAATTTTATCTGATGGAGATCTTTTAGCTTTAATTTCAGCAAAGGCATCTGTAACAGCGTCAAAATCTATTTCATCTCCAGAGACAACTCTATCTACTTTTTCATATTCGTTGTGAACTTTAGCAAATAATCTAAAGAGTTCTTGCTTTGTTTTTAAATTCTCTTGAATTGTTTTTGAAGCGAAGTTACTTACAGTTGAAGAGGTAAGTTTTGGATAAACTTTGCAAAAATTAGACTTATAAGATCGCTTTTTATAATCCCATTCATCATAATGCAAAAAAGGTCCAGGTTCATCTTTATCGTTGACGATTATGCTCGAATTGGAATTTACAAACTCTGCTTTATAAACAGAATGCGAAACATCATCTGCTCTGACTGTATATTTAAGGTTTAATTCTCTGATAGCATCTTCATCATCACTCAACGTATCATCACCATCCATTTCTCTGAAATTCCCGTTAAATTCAGAGAGAGTATCTACTTTTTCGAAATTATTTGATACTACATTATCTTCAACTTGTTTTTTGTCAATTCCAATGGTTGTTACTTCATCACTAGGGTTAGCATCTATTTCAGTAGTGATTTCTTCCTTTTCGGTTTTATTATTGTTTGAATCGGGAGAATTTGTAGTGGCTTTAAATTCACTTAAATTTAGTTTCATCCACCTGCCAAATAGCCAGCTATAATCACAAGGTTTGTTTTTTGAGGAATAATAAGTTTCTAATTCCATTTTTAGGTGCTCATACAACTTTATTGTAGAAGGGTATTCTATAAAAAGTTCTTCTAGCACCTCTTTAGAGGTTGTTTCAGCTTTTAGTTGAGATTCCGAAGTTTTATAGTCATCGAAATCTCTCCAATTTAATTGTAATTTTTGTTGTACGGAAATGTACAATACCCTAAAAATAAAAAAATTGATATTAGTTTCTTGACTCTCTGAAAATGAAATTGAATTAGGTAAGTAAAATTTTAATCCAGACCAACCACCTTCTCTTTCGGAAGTAATTATTTCATTTTGAACCCCCGTTAACGCTCTCGAAAGAATTGTTAATCTTGGTTTTAAAGGAGTCAAATGAACGGCCCTATTTGACAATTCATTATCTGTGTTTGATGTAATTCGCTTATAAAAATTATGAAGACGTTTAAATATAAGCTGGTTAATTTCCATTATTACTTTCGTTTATAATATTTTGATAAAAAGTTGCATCTTCATCATTGTCTTTTACATTTTCCTTAATCCAATTAAGAGAGTCTTCGAAGTTGTCGAAAATTTGACTTCTTGGAACCAGGTCAGGAATGATATCTATTTTTTCCATCATATAATCTGGCTGTTTTAGTAAGTGAATAAATACAACCTTAACATCCTTATGAATTAAATCAGCTAAAACCTCTTCCATGGCATATAGTCCAGACTGATCCATGTAGCGCATTTTGTCTAATCGGATAATTACAGCGGTTGCAGTATCAGGAAGTTCTTTTATTAATTCAACAAAATCACTGGTTGAACCAAAAAACAATGGGCCACTCAAGTGTTTGATATATACTTCTTCTTTTAAATTCTCAGGGAAATTAATTTCATCATCCCAAATAGGTTCTTGTGAAAGTTGGGTAATTTTCGATCTGTCCGAAGTCATGTCTCCAATTTTTTTCATAAACATTAATGATGCGATAACAAGTCCAATACCAACAGCATAAACTAAATCCCATACTGAGGATAATATTAGTACCGTAAGCATTATTATTACTTCAGGTTTTGGCATGTTAGGGATGGCTTTAAGGCCCTTGTAGTCCATAACTCCAATACCAACGGTTATAAGAATACCCGCAAGAACTGCAGCTGGAATTGCAGAAGCAATCGGTGCTAGTGCCAGTATTATTATTAATAACAGTAATCCTGCAATCATTCCTGAAAGTCTTGTTTTTCCTCCAGCATTGATATTTACAACGGTTCTTATTGTTGCTCCTGCTCCAGGTATTCCGCCAAAAATTGCTGCAACACTATTACCAATACCTTGTCCAACTAATTCTTTGTTTGGATTGTGCTTTGTTTTTGTCATGTTGTCTGCAACAATGGAGGTTAACAAAGAATCTATTGCTCCTAACAAGGCTAGGGATAGTGCTGTAAATATGTAGGGAGCAATGTTTCCTAGACTGAATTGTGTGAATATTTCATAATTCAATTGTGGAAGCCCACTTGGTATTTTATCAATTGGGCGATAATTTAAATCAAAGCCATAGGCAATTCCAGACATTACAATTAATGCAACAAGTGTGCTTGGAAATGCTGTAGTAATTTTTTTAAATCCAAAAATGATAATAACAGTACCCAAAGCTAGGCATAGTTCGAGCCAATTAATATTTCCAAATGCACGCGGAACGGCTTTGATAGCACCCATAACACCTGAAACTTCTTTTGCAGCTAAGGTTTTTGCTTCGGTCATTATTTGTTCTTCAGTAATATGTTCAGCTCTGTCAATCGTTTCCCTGAAATCTTCTAATACTAATATTCCTTCGCCTGTTTCTTCTTTTAATATGTTGTCTAGAATTATTTCTTCAGCATGTGGTTTGAATTGATTGACTAATTCTTGGTCTTCTTTTGGGTAATATCCCATTGAAGGTAGTATTTGAGTAATTAAAATGATTACGCCAATGGCTGTCATAAAACCAGAAACAACAGGATATGGAATGTATTTGATGTATTTCCCTAACCCAATAAGACCGAGACCAACTTGAAATAGTCCTGCTAATAAAAATACCGTCATAATAGCTGGAATAGCCTTTACAATATCGCCATCAAAAGATGCCGTTATTCCTGCAATAACCACCATACTAACAGCTGTCATTGGAGCGGTAGGCCCTGAAATTTGAGTACTTGTTCCGCCAAATAAAGCAGCGAAAAAGCTGACAAATACGGCGCCGTATATTCCTGCAATTGGGCCAAGTCCAGAACTTACACCAAATGCTAAAGCTAAAGGAAGTGCAACGATTCCGGCTGTGATACCACCGAATAAATCACCTTTGAAATGTTTGAAGTTAAATAGATTTTTCATATCCTATTTTGTTTTAGAAGAGATAGAATTCTCTTGCTGAAAACTTAATTTATTACTGTTTCTGAATTATAATTATTGTAGTCTGGGGTCCTTCTAGATATTAGAAAGGTGTTTGATGCATGGACTGTTAGATAATTTCAGGAGGTGGTGATAAAACTTCTATAATGAAATTAGATAAATGTATTTCGGGATAAAATATTAATGAGTTTTTACATAACCCTTTTTTTTGGTTTATAAAGCTTAATTTTTTAACCTCATGAAACTCATCAATGAAATCGTCTGATAACTCAATTTCTTCTGTATTATTCTCTTCATTGTTTTCGCACAATTCAAGATTATCGTTAGAAACATTGGTAATTGATTGAATAACTGGTTTTAGTAAGAAAAATGAAATAAGAAAAACAAACCCTATCAATTTTATTGAGGAATAAGAATTACGTAGATTATATGTAGATACTCTTTTCATTTATAAAACATAAACATACAAATTATATACTTAAACTAATTAAATCTTTTAATGCTTCTAGTGTATCTTCATCATCTGTTAGAGGTTCTGCAATAGCAACATTGCAAGATAATCGTTGTGGTAATCCACTTTTAATAAGGATTGCTGCATCAACTAAAAGCCTAGTGGAAACTGTTTCTGCCAAACCAAGTTCAGTCAAATTTCGAATTTTCTCTCCCAGTTTTATTAGTTTTTTTGCAATAGAATCTTCGACGCCAGTTTCATTAATTAGAATTTCTATTTCTACTTTATTCTCTGGATAAACAAATGATAAGGAAATAAAACGTTGACGTGTTGATGGTTTTAATTCTTTAAAACCTTTTTGATAGCCAGGATTATATGTCGCAATCAGCATAAATGAATCATTCGCTTTCACTGTCTCACCTATTTTATCAATAAATAGTGTCCTTCTATGATCTGTTAGTGAATGTAATGCTACAATGATATCTGGTCTTGCTTCTGCAACTTCATCTAAGTATAACATTGCACCTTCTCTAACTGCCTTAGTCATTGGTCCGTCTATCCATACAGTTTCTGCACCTTTAATTATATATCGTCCTATTAAATCCGTAGCAGATGTTTCTTCATGACAAGCAACTGTGTAAAGTTTCTTATCAAGTTTGTGAGCCATGTATTCAACAAACCTAGACTTACCAGTACCCGTTGGGCCCTTTAAAAGCAATGGGAGTTTATTTTTGAAAGTATGTTCAAAAATAGATTCTTCATCACCAATTATTTTGTAATAAGGAGAATTCATAATATTAATTTAAATAAAAAGGCTAGGGAAACCATAACAAATCCTAGCCTTTCTATATCTAACCCTTAGGTGAGTTATGCTGTTATTATAGCTTCATCTGTGGGTTTTCCATACTTGAAAAAGTTGATTATATAAAGTATAATACCAAGGGAGAATACTGTTGCACATAGAATTAGCACTAAAAAGTGTGGTTGTATTTCGATTTGAGTTTCCATAAAATCTACACCCATAATTCTTTCCATGTATACTTGAGCGACACCAGCGGCACCAAAAGCAACTGTCATTCCTATCATTCCTATATTACTAAGCCAAAATGCAGCTCTGGTCATGCCAGTATCATACAATTTTCTTCCCGTTAAGTTTGGCATTGCATAAGCAATAATGGCCAATACTAACATGCCATACGCGCCCCAAAATGCCATGTGACCATGCATTGCAGTGACCAATGTTCCGTGTGTGTAAAGGTTAATATTAGGTAGTGTATGTGCAGCACCTAATAGCCCAGCACCAACGAAGGAAACAATTGCAGTTCCAATTGTCCATTGTAAAGCAGTTTTATTTGGGTGTTTTTTCTCTCCTTTTCTGTACATTTTAATTGCAAATAATGCCATTGCTAAAAATGCTAATGGTTCAAGAGCAGAGAATATACCTCCAATCCACAACCAGTAAGAAGGTGTTCCGATATAGTAATAGTGGTGACCCGTACCTAAAATTCCAGATAAGAATGTAAGTCCAACAATAACATAAAGCCATTTTTCAATTACCTCTCTATCTACTCCTGTAATTTTAATAAGCAAGAATGCTAGGATACCTCCCATTATTAATTCCCATACTCCTTCTACCCAAAGGTGAACAACGTACCATCTATAAAAAGAATCTAATGTTTGGCTATCAAACCAAAGCATACCCGGTAAATAGAGTAGTGCTGCAAAGAAAAGCCCCATCATTAAGACAAGAGATGTTGTTGTTTGTCTTTTTCCTTTAAACAAAGTCATTAATACGTTGAATAAAAAAGCAAGGACGTTTACTACAACCAAGAAATCAAGTGGTCGAGGTATTTCTAAGAATTTTCTTCCTTCCCACCAATTCATGTGGAACCCTACAATTGCTACAACACCAACTAATAAAAAACTAAGCAATTGGATAATTGCCAGTTTTGGTGAATAAAGTTCATTTTGTGATTCTTCAGGGATTATGTAATACGCAGCACCCATAAAGCCTAATAATAACCATACAACGAGTAAGTTAGTATGTGTGGCTCTCATTGCATTGAAGGGGGATATCTCATGTAACCCATCGTATCCCATGTGTGCAAACCCCATTGTAAATCCAAATACTAATTGCAAAGCGAAAAGCAATAAGGCGGATAAAAAGAACCAGTATGCTATTTTTTGTGATTTATATTTCATGATAAAAGTTTTGTAATTAATATTCTTATTTGATTTTTTCGACTTTATAGGTTGGTTTTGCTGGGAACCCATTTAGGTCCATTTCACCTATCCATGTTAAAAATGCTACCACATCATCTGCTTCTTCAGAAGTAAGTCCATAAGCAACCATTTTACGACCGCTTGTGTGTTCACCCCATGGAGTTTTAGACATAAGTACACCTTTTATGTAGGGACCACCTCTTCTTTCAATTACCTTGGTTAATTCTGGAGCATAATATGCGCCTTCACCCAATAAAGTGTGGCATCCCATACAATTGTTCTCATCCCAAATTATCCGACCTCTGATGGCTGATTCTGTTAAATTTTCTTCATGTGTTTGTTCACCAACTCGATTTGCTACAGTGTCGTAGGATAAACCAAAAAATAGAAGTGAAAAAATTATTGTTCCAGCTAGGAAAAATAATTTTGCTTGACTTTTCGATAACATAGTTTTTATTTTAATTTGACTTAACAAATAAAAGACATAGGTGTCTTTTATTTGTGTAAAAGTAGATTGTGTTTTTCGTATAATTATTGATTACAATCAGAAGGAAAAGTGTTAATAGGAAGATGGATATCTGACTTTTATCATATTATCCAAAATTATAAACCCCTTAATAGTTAATCATTTGTAAAAGGGAATCTTTATTTGAAATTATTATTTTTTTACCATTTGTTTCAATAATTGAATCTTTTTTAAACTCTCCCAAAACCTTGGTTACTTGATTAGATGTAAGCCCAACAGAATCCGCTATATCTTGTCTTGATAATCTTTCAATATGATTTATTTCGTTATTTTCATTAAGTCCGAAGGTTTCTGTTCCTAGAAGTAGAGCTTTAGCCACTTTTTCTCTTACATTAAATAGAGCCATATCTCTTAATTTTTTTTCTTCATGATATAATTCATTAGAATAAATTAACATTAATTCTATTGATAATGCAGGAGCTTCATTAAGAAGTTCGAAAAAATAGGATTTTGGCAAATAGCAAATTTCCGAATCGGTAACTGCTTCAGCAGATACTGGATAAAGGCCTGAGTCAATAAAGCCTCTGTGGCCAAGAATATCTCCAGCAAGACTATATCGTACTATTTGATCTTTATTAAAAGCTCCGTTTTTGACAACTTTAACGATTCCTTTTTGTACAAAATAGATACTAGCTACTTCATTATCCTCATGAAAAATGATTTGTTGCTTTGCGTATCGATTTATTATTTTATTGTTATCGATATCATTTAAACAGTCTGATGGAGCATGTTTTTTTAATATGCAATTGGCATTAGAGCATTCTGTACAGGATGTTTTTAGCCTTACCATTTATTTTTTATTTAGGTTTTTTATAAAAGCATCCCCTTCCTCGATTTTAGAGACTAAATCTTCAATTGATTTTGAATTGAACAAGTTCCAAAGACCGTCTCTATAAATTTTAAAATCGTCATGCAAAGGGCATGGGTGTGAATCTGAACATTGATTAAGGCCTAAGCCACAGCTTGTAAAAAATTCTAAACCATCCATGGTTTCAATGATTTTAATTATGGTAATCTGTTTTGAATTTTCATCCAAATAAAAACCTCCATTTGGACCTTTTACGGATTGAATAATGTTGTTTTTACTTAATTGTTGAAGAATTTTACCAAGGTACGGAGTTGGTAAATCAAGTTCTTTTGCAATTTCTTTTATTCCAATTTTAGATGAAAGAGCAGCGTTATGTGCAAGGAATACTATTGATCGTAGAGCATATACACATGATTTAGAAAGCATAAAATATTAGTTTAATGAAACAGGCTATCTAATATAGCCTGTTTCATGTAAAAATAAATTATTGTTTTAATATATAATCTGAAAGGGCACTTCTTTCATCATCAGACATTACTTTGGTAAGTTCTGTTTGAGGTTGCATAACGGCTTCTTGTGCAGGATCCACGATGGCAGGTCCTTCGCCTTTTAAAAATTTATTCAAACCGTCTTTGTTTCCTGAATATGCTGTTGCAATTTCGATTAGAGATGGGCCTACGGTTTTTGCATCTTTTTGATGACAGGCAACGCATCCATTAGAAGTAAAGATGTCTTCACCAGATTTCGATGCTACTTCGGTACTTGTACTATTTGAGTTTTCAGTTTTCTTTGAGGGTTCTGTTTTAGGTGAACCACATGAAGTTAATAGTACTGTTAAAGCGAGTGTTGAGGTGGTTAAAATTTTCATAATATTAGTTTTGTATGAATGAATAATTTAGTTACAGTTTTTGTTCCAAGAGTATGGCTTTGGGGAATAGAATATTATTTTCTAAATGTATGTGTTGAAATAAGTCGTTTTGATATTCCTCTAACTTAGCGTACAGAGCTCTAAAAGTATTACAAGCTTCTGGTGGCGGAGTAAAATTGTTACTTAATTCTGCCAATTTTGTAATTATTTCTCCAGCATCAACATGTTCCGCTTCCATCATCTTTATTGGGTTCTGTATAGTTCCAAATGGAGGAGGAGTTACTTTTGTTCCATTTTTATTTGCAATAGCTAGTTCCTTTATATAAGGAAATAATATCATTTCTTCTTTGTGCATGTGCATTTTCAATTCCGATGCAATACCATGGAATAATTGATTAATTTCTACTACCTCAGTATAATGATGTCCATGAACTTTAGCTACTTTGTCTGAATATTGAATAATCAATTCATTGGCTTCGTTTACGTATTTGTGATGCGTATTAATTATATAGTCAGCTAGAAAATCCAATTCCCAAGAATTATAATCATGTGCGGACATTGGTTGATTACCTAGGTTATAAATTTCATCTCTAATGGTGTTGAAATCAACTCCTTTTTTTTGACAAATTTCCTGCACTTTCACATTTCCACCACAGCAGAAATCAATACCGTTTTTTTTAAATATATCTGCTGTTTTTATATTTTCCGTAACTATCTCAGCAACAGTTTTATTCTCAATATTTTCCATAATTAAGTGTTTGTGTGATTCAAATATACGAATTAAAATAATAAAAGATAGAAATGTCTTTTATTATTTTAATAAGAGAATATTATTTTTGCTACAGTTCTACTTATTGTTTGTATTCAGGGAAACCAATTTCTTTTAACTTTTTCATATCTAGAATATGAATTGCTTTTCCGTCAATTTTTATGATATTATCTTTATTTAATTCAGCAATGGTTCGAATTACTGTCTCGTATGTTGTTCCAGCTTTGCTAGCAATATCTTTTCTTGATAATGTGTAGCTAAGTTTAGTGGAACTATTTTCTTCAAATCCAAAAGCTTTAAAATTATCGTAAATTGAACGTGCGATTAAGTTTTTAACTGGATAGTGCTTAATTTTTGCTTCAGATCTTCTTAATTCTTCTGCAAAAAACATCATTAAGTGGTAAGTAAAATCAGGGTTAACTTTAGCAACTGTTTCAAAAATATTTACAGGAATAAAACTAACTTGTGTTTTTTCTAGCGTTAAAGCTGAAATGGGGTATTTCCATGTGCCTCCGAAACCTCTATGTCCTAATACATCTCCTTCTACAGCAAGCCTTATAAGTCTGTCGCTACCATCAAACTGTTTATACGTAATTTTCAGTTTTCCACTATCTATGATGTAAAGTCCTTTGGTTTCTTCTCCAGCTTTAAAAATATAATCTCCTTTTTCGAAATTAATTATTTCTTTATGAAAGTCAATAAACTCTTTCCATTCCTTGGTACAGTACTTTTCAATAAATGATTTCATCTCCCAATATTCATTATCCTCCAATTGCTACCATTGATCGGTTTTTCATGTTTTTCACAAAATCGTCGTTAAATTCTTCAGCGCCACCTCTTTGTTTTTTCTTTTCAAGAATAGAAGAGGTGATGAGAGGTTTTATGTCTAATTTTTGACGGTATGTAGATAGTAAGTCTGTTTCTGTTTGTGAAAATAAACAGTTTTTAATTTTTCCATCTGCTGTTAGACGAATTCTGTTGCAGGTATCACAAAAAGGGTTGGTAACTGAACTAATTACACCAAATGTTCCCTTACCATCTGCTAAACGGAAGCTACGAGCTGTGTCATTTTTACTGTCCTTAATTTTAAAAACCAAACTTTCACCAAAAGCTTCATGTGCAATGTTCATTATTTCTTTGTAAGAGACCTTTTTGTCCCAATTCCATTTATTGCCGTCGAAAGGCATGAACTCAATAAAACGAACATGTACAGGTTGTTTTTGTGTCCATCTAATAAAATCTGGAATTTCATGCTCATTCAAGTTTCGCATAACAACCACATTGATTTTTACATTAAAATCATTTTGAATAAGTAGTTCAATATTTTTCATGATTCTCTTGAAGTAGTTCCTTCTAGAAATCATATTAAAACGCTCTTCTTGTAAAGAGTCTAAGCTAACATTTACCGATTTTATTCCAGCCTCTTTAAACACTTCAATAAATTGATCGACAAGAACGGCGTTAGTTGTAATTGCTAATTCAACAGGAAGTTTGCCTAATTGCTTAAGCATGTTAGCGGCGTCTTTTTTAATTAAAGGCTCACCACCTGTTAATCTTATTTTTTTAATACCCATGCTAACAAAAGTTTTAGCAATTGCCAAAACTTCCTCGCTAGTCATAAATTCGGATTTTTCTCTTAATTGTATGCCTTCTTCAGGCATACAGTAGAAGCAGCGTAAGTTACATCTCTCCGTTAAGGAAATTCTTAAATAATCATGCTCTCGACCAAATTTATCGACAATATTTGTAATGGAATTATCCATAAAATTCATTTAATTCTTCCTCTGTCAATAATTTTTGAGCGAGAGGGAAGATTGTATTATCTTCTCTAAAAGTATGTAGTCGAATAGACTCAACTAAATCTTTACCGTTGTTGTAGGCAATGTCATAAACAACAGCTTTAGCTTCGTGGTCTTTTAAACGCATCGCCAACCCTAAGAAATTAAAACTTAGTGTAGCAAATTGAATGAACTGTACATGTTCATCTTCCATTAAGTCAATTGGTGTGTGAGGGTTTTCACCTTCACTGTGCTCCCCAGTTTCTAACATCCTTTTATGTAGAATAGGGAAGAGGCCTCTTTCTTCTTTTCTATTGTGTGGTAAAATATGTTCATCGAAATAAATAAAAAATTTATTAAATCCTTCATTTATTTCCGGAGTGATACGAAATCCACCTTCTTTAAACTCCAGTAATACCTTATCGAATAAATCACATTGAACAATTACTTCTTGATGTTCCTTTTCTAAATCTTTAAGGTTTGCATGAAGGTTTTTATGTTCTAAATCAACTACTCTCTGTTTATCATAGCCATCAGGCGGATCCATTGGTGAAAGTTCCTCAAAATCTCCTTTGTCTACATTTCGAAGAATAGGATCTTCTTCTTTCAATTTTTTTTTGAAATCTTTTTCCTCTCTGTCTTTTGCTCCGACTCTTTTTCCTGTTTTCTTATCTATTATTTTCATCTGAATATGACTTAAATTTAAATAGCGTTATATTTTCGTGTAAATATCGGTTTACAATGTACATCCTTTTATGATACATATCAGTTAAAAATAAAAACTACATCAATTAATGGGTTATTCTGGTAATTGGTTTTGTGCATTTTTAACAACAGTAGTTGCTATTTTTTCACAAATCTTACCATTGGATTTTATTTCTGATAGGAGAGATTTTGGCTGTGATTGAACTTTTCTAATCAAAATAAATATAGTAATGCAAACAATGATTGTAGCTGTAATCATTAACCAATCTGCCACACCTATTTGATACATGTATATTAGTAAAATTCCTGGAAAGGCAATTGCGCCAAATAAAATACCAATCCAGACATTGGTGCTTTTAAATATATCTGCTGCAGTTTTTAGCTGTTTAGCCTTTTCAGCTAGAGGTTTGTCTTTTTTATATTTGACATATTCTACTACTTCTAAATGCATAGCATTGTAGTATTTCTTAAACGCTTTTATAGCATTTCCAGTAAAGTTATTCGCCTGCAAAGTTTTAATTTGTTCGGGGTATTCTTTTAAAGATTTCCCTAGTGCATTTATTCTTTCACTTTCCATTTGTCAATTATATCAATATAAGTATTCAAATGTATGAAAATAAAAAGGAAGCATTCATGACGAATGCTTCCTTTTCGAACCAACTAAATCAATAATTGAGACTCAATTATTTCTTTTCAGTCTTTATAAATGTAGGTTTGAAGATAACCATAACATATCCCCAGTTACTTATTTGGTCAGTTCTTCCTTGACCTTTATAATCAGTAACACCTTTTAGCCATGCTAAAGATTCAGTTCCTAACATTTGAGAATATCCACCTTTAAGCATTACACCTTTAGATAATTGGAATCCAAATGATAAATCGATTTCCATACCTAAGTTTTTACTCATAGCAGCATTGTATGCAGCACTAGTATCAGTTGCTAATTTATACCCATCAGAAATATTAGCAGCAGAACTAAACATATGGAAGTCTAAACCAACGTAAGATTTCTCTTTTTTGTACTTAATTTTAGCATAAATATCTTGTAGACCAACACTGTTAAAGTGGTTACCAACATAGAAGTAATCAATGAATCCGTTAAATTTATGATTTGTTCCATAAAAAGGAGAGAAAGAGTGATTAACCTCATTGTAAGCTGTTGTTGTATCAGTTTGGTCTTGACCCGATTGCATTTCAAATCCAAGTGTCGCACTAAAATTGTCATTGATTTTGTAACCTAAGTCAAGTCCAACCAAGTAAGCGCTAACATCTTTAGCAGGAACAGAGTTTACTTTCCCCATTTGATAGTACCCATTAAATGCAACACTTAATTTTTCTTTTTTATACTTAGTGTGTGTTCCAATTGTTTGTGTGTAGTTATCGTGGTATTGAGTATTACCAAGTGTATCTACCCAATTAGCTTGTTTACCATTGTTTAAAAATAAGATACTTGTTTGTAAATTATCTCCAATTTTTTTATTGAACCAAATAGATTGAAATGCTTTGTAATTTCCAGCCGTCGAACCTAGGGCAGAAGAAGTTCCAACCAGTCCAGCTCCGTCTTGATTATAAGCACCAGTGATGTCAATCTTCATACCTTCTTTTTGGTATTTAACTTGGATTGCATCGTGACTACGAGCTTGTTGTGCCCATCCTACACTACCAAATATTCGGTGATCATCATAAATAATTTCTTGACGACCAGCTTTTAAAGACCAATTTTCATTGATAAATGCTTGTCCCCATGCTTCATGAATTGATGAAAATCCATCAGCTGTATTTAATTGCTTAGCAGCACCCCATACACGAATGTCTTGTAACACTAATTTGACTTGATAACCTTCATCTTTGTAGTTGAAGTTTAATCTAGATCTTTGGTCAGTAAATGCTGCATGTGCTTGGTTAGAATCTGCTAACGATTTATAGCCATGACGGTACTCCATTCTTGGTCTAATTTCACCTGACATGGTAAATTGACCATACGAAACAGCCGAAAATGCTAGCATTGCTCCTCCGACTAAAAGTTTCTTTCTTGTTTTCATAATATTAATTTTTTAATGAAAAATTGGTTTTGGTTTTTTAGTTAGCTCCATCACCAACATTTGATGATGGAGCTAATTTTATTATTTATTAAGGATTTTTAATTTCTGCTTTTGGTCCTAAATAGTACCACCAGTTCAGGATTGCACAGACTGCATAAAATGCGGCAAATCCATACATAGCGTATTCAGGTGTTCCTGCTTTCATATTCTCTCCAATTATTTTTGGTATTAAGAATGCTCCATAAGCTGCAATAGCTGATGTCCATCCTAATACGGGTCCTCTTTGTTCTTCGTTGAATACCATTGAAATTGTACGGAAAGTCGATCCGTTTCCAATTCCAGTTGCAGCGAAAAGGATAATAATTAGAATAAAGAAAGGCATAAAGTAATCCTGTGGAGTAGAAGTTTGGTACGCTAAATTAGCATAGTAACCCACACCAATAGATGCTAGTACCATCACAATTGCTACAACTTGGGTGATTATTGCACCACCTAGTTTATCAGCTATTTTCCCACCAATAGGACGAATCAATGCGCCAATAAAAGCACCTACCCAAACGTACATAAATGTAGCTGGGCCAGCGGGATTAGGAACGTGAGCCCATTCACCATTACTTAATGATGCGAACGCAGCTTCAAAAGCTTCAGGCTTCATCAGATCTTTTACTGATTCTAAAATTACTAAACCTTCAGGTCCGACAAGGTGTTGAACACCAAAAATGAATTTTATTGCTAGACCAACTGCCGCAGCGAATCCAATAAATGATCCGAAAGTCATAGTATAGATAATGGTCATTACCCATGTATGCTTGTTGTTGAATATTTTATACTGACGAGTAAGGTTTGATTTAATCTCACCGGGAGAAAGTAATTTCATTGCATAAACAACAAATACCACAACACCAGGTATTGCTACCCATTTAACCCATGTCAATTCTTTAAATTTAAGAATTAAGAAAAGCCCAATCGCAGCTCCAATAAATCCAATTAATAATAACCATGCAATTCTACCAAAAGAAACCGCAGGTCCTTTAATATTCGGAGAACAAGCTTCAGTTCTAATATTGTTCATTTTAGACCATCCTAAAAATGCTAATGGAATTAACCATATCATCCAAACCCATCCAGCATTAGATAACCATGTATCTGAGCCAGCTGCAATTCTTTTAAAGATGGTACCAGAAGTACTAGAAAGTACCATTGGATCACCACTTAAAGAACCTAACATAGGAACAGTCATTACCAATGGAATTAATATTTGCATGGTAGTAACACCGAAGTTACCAAGCCCAGCATTCATTCCCAATGCATATCCTTGTTGTTTTTTAGGATAAAAGAAGCTAATGTTACTCATCGAAGATGCGAAGTTACCTCCACCAAATCCTGATAAGAAAGCCATTGCCATAAAGAATTCAAAAGAAGTCTCTGGATTTTGAAGCCCTATTGCTGTACCAAATGCTGGTATCATTAAAAGAGCTGTTGTAAAGAAGATAGTATTTCTACCACCAGCTAAACGGATGAAAAATGAACTAGGAATTCTTAATGTTGCTCCAGTAAGTCCAGCAATTGCAGGAAGCATAAATAATGAAGCCATAGCTTCTTCTGGGGCTTTCCCAAAAGTAAATCCTAAATTTTTCATTTGTACGGTAATAATACCCCACATTAGCCATACCGCGAACCCTACTAAAAGACTCGGTATCGAGATCCATAGGTTTCGGGTGGCTATTTTCTTTCCTGTTGATTCCCAGAACTGCTCGTCCTCAACATTCCATTCGTGTAAATCTGCCATATTATTGATTATTGGTTTTTATATTGAAAAGGAGCCTAAGCTTTTTAGGCTCCTTTTAGTTTATGCTACTTCTTCTTGTAATTCAGGTGTTTTTATATCGTCTCCTTCTTCATCCTCACTACCAAAAGCATCTTTTGGTTCTTTTAATAGGAATGCACATGTGATAACACTTATAAATGCTCCAATGGAAAGGATGTAAAAGAATGTCTTAGAATCTACTTGACTTAATATGAATAAGTAAGTTACGGCACCAACATTACCATAGGCACCTGCCATACCAGCAATACGCCCCGTTAACTCCTTCTTAATAGAAGGTATCATCGCAAATGTTGCACCTTCAGCTCCTTGAACAAACATGGAAGCAAACATGGTAATGATTACAGACATTACTATCCACCAGCCGCCTTCGAACATTGGTGCTAGTAATTGATTTCCATCTCCATCAATACCGTCATATTTAGCTATCAGTCCCATTAAGAAGAATCCAAGTGTAATTCCTACCATGTACATTAGCATCGTTTTCTTTCTAGAACCCATTTTATCAGATAAATAACCTCCTAACGGACGAGCGAATAAGTTTACAAAGGCAAACGACATTGCTACTAAACCTGCCATTTGAGGCGTAAAGTTGAATATACCTTCAAAGAACATAGGCAACATCGATACAACTGCTAGCTCAGCACCGAAATTTGCAAAGTAAGTAGTGTTTAATGCTCCAACACTACTGTATGGATATTTCTCTTCTTCAGGTATTCCTGCTTTTAATCGAGGAATATTGAATTTTAAAATTGCAGCTGCTTTAATAAAGTAGAATACCGCAAGAATTGCCCAAATTATATACATTGTATTCATGGAGAACATGTTTTTAAATGTTCTAAGTACGGTTCCGCCTTTAGTAGGTTTAGCATCTTTGCTTACAGCTTCTCTTGCTTTGTAAAATGGAGCAATACCTCCTTCAGTATATAATGTCGTTAATTCAGCTTTTTTGTATTTGTCATTTACAGCAAGACCGTCATATTTTTTAAGAATAACTTTTTTCTTAACAGTTACTTTTAATTTATCATGCTTATAAACTTCAACTTTTTCACTGTTTTCAAATTGAGATCGAGTTGCTTCGTCTACAGGTGGTAATTCATCTTTTTTGTAGGTTTGAATTACTCCTGCGTCACCGACTAGTCTAATTTCATCTCCTTTAGCAAAGAAGTTTGCAGCTCCTCCAGTAGAGAGTACTTGAATAGCATCAGCTTCTACAAAAGCTTGGTCCATATTTTCATAGACTTCTGCTTGAACAAATTCTTGATCAATGATTTGCTGTTTCTGTAAATTTCTTGCTAATAAACCAAGAGCAGCATATAAAGGAATCGTCCAAAATAAATATGCCATTAAACCTAACTTAGAGGATACTGGCATAACACTACTTCCTTTTCCTTTCTTTTTAGCAGGTTCTTTTCCAGTTGGGTAATCTCTTACTGCAAAATAGTAAAACACACCATAAGCTGCTGTAAGTATACTACTAATAGCCATAGACCATCTCCAACCAACTTCTCCACCAATAAGTGAAAGACCAATTACAGGAATTAAACCTGCAGCTGCAGCAGAACCAAAGTTCCCCCAACCTGCATAAAATCCTTCAGCTCTACCAATGTGCTTTGGTGGAAACCAGTTATCTGTCATTTTAATACCAATTACGAAACCAGCACCAATAGAACTTAATAGTAAACGAGAAATAACCAACTGCATAAAGGACGTACCAAACGCGAACATCAATCCTGGTATTACGGTTAGTACCATTAAACCAGAAAAAACAACTCTAGGACCATGTTTATCTACCATAGATCCAACAACGATACGGGCTGGTATGGTTAAGGCAACGTTACATAAAAGAAGGGATTTGAAGTTCTTCATATCTAAAAACGTAAAAGCTTCAACCATTGCCGACTTTAACGGCGCCATGTTAAACCAAACGAAAAAGGTTAAAAAGAATGCAATCCATGTATAATGTAAGACTCTCACTTTCTCCTGAGAGAAATCAAACAACTTAAATTTTTCTGAACTCATAGTATTAGGTTTTAATTATGGGGTAAAAATAGAGTCGATAGACAAAGTGTTTAATGAGGTTGACCATGGAGTAGTATGATTTAAATCATACTATTTGATTATGTAAGAAAAAAGTGACATTAGTCATGAATTTTAGCTCATGCAATCTCATGAAATCAGGCTGATTATAGTTGAAGATTGAAAAAAACAAATAGATTCTATGATTCAAATCATATAATTGTTATTTTTGCATAAATTATAATAAAAAACAAAAAAAATGGAATTAGCAATTTTGGGATTACAAATTGGATTAACATGTATTTTTTTATACTTCGGGTCTTTAAAATTATTTATGCCTGTAGATAAAATTGAAAAGAAAGTTTCTTGGGCAAAAGATTATTCTCCAGCTAGATTAAAGTTTTTTGGGTTTTTGGAGGTGTTGGGTGCGATTGGTTTAATAGTTCCTGATCAGTTGGATGTTTTTCCAATTCTAACGCCGGTAGCTGCAACGTTTTTAGCTATGATTATGGCTGGGGCAGCAATGGTTCATTTAAGAAGAGATGAAATAGGAATGATTTTTATAAATATCGTATTAATATTTTTATTAGCAGGTGTTGGATTCAACAGATTGCTTGAAGTATTTGGAGTAGAGATGTATTAAAAATAATGATTAATGATAGTAAAAAGCTTCACTATTCCGATAGTGAGGCTTTTTTTATAATATTTTTTAACTTTTAGCTGTTTGTAAGAAACATGATTATTCTCTTATCAGAATTATGATGTTTGTCATACACTTAGGGTATAGTTCATAATAAATTTGTGCTTATTAAATTAGTTAATTTAAATTAGCAGAATGAAAGAATTAGATAGCAGCACGATAGAAAGTAGTGAAATGGTTGAAGAAACGTTTAAGTTTTGGTTTAACACTAATGAGCATATACGTTCCCCGTTTCCAGATTATATAAAGGAACAGGTGAAAAAGGAGGCTACTCAGCGTTTTTATGAATGGGTATCTGGTCTTAATCCAAAGGCAAAAGATGAAATGAACAATGAAATGATTGGAGAAAAGTTTGAAGAGTTAATTTTCGAATCTGCAATTACATTGATTAAAACGGATGATGAAAGAATAACAATCATGTATCCTTTCCTTCCTCGATTAGGGGATAAGATAAAAAAGGAAAATGAAACGGATAGTGTTATAATTGATAGAGCTCTTTTAAAAGAAGGAGATCATAGTTATTTGAAGATTAATCTTGAAAATATGGAGACAAAAGAAAAATGGGAAACCAAATTTGATTTACCTGTTTAGTCTTTTTCTTCTAATAATGTTTAAAGCTCCATTAGAAATAATGGAGCTTTATTTTTTTACTAATGTATCGTTTTTGTAAGTATGTTGTTCGGTGATTTCACCTTTTGAGTTGTATTCTATAAATAAACCATTTAGTCTATTGTTTCTATAGGTGCTTTTAGAAACTAAGTTTCCATTTTGATCAAAAGTTTCCCAAATACCTGTCCTTTCCCCAACGAGAAAGTTTCCTTTCATTTGCACAGATCCATCTTCAAAGTACCAAATCCAAAGTCCATCATTTTTCGAGTTGGAGGTAATTCCACTTCTTTTAATTTGGCCATTAGTATAGTACAGTCCATCATCATTTCTAAGTGAAAAGTTATAGATAGCCCAAATAACAACAATTATTGCGATGACGACTTTATGCGTGCTGTTATAACTATACATGAACTAATTAATCGTGTCTCGCTCCTTTAAATATTCTAAATACGTGCAGTATAGAAGGAAAGAGTGCGTCCATAGATTCTGCAGCTCCTTTTGTAGATCCAGGCAATGCCAGTACTAAAGTTTGATCTTTAACACCAGCAACACTTCTAGATAACATTGAATAAGGAGTTCTATCTTGACCGTAGTTTCTTGCAGCTTCCGCTATTCCAGGAATTTCTCTGTCTAATAATGGTTTTAGAGCTTCAGGAGTAACATCTCTTTTGGATAGTCCTGTCCCTCCTGTAAATATTACCATATCCGTATTTTCTGCAGCATGTTTAAGAACAACTTTTTGAATGTCTTCTATCTCATCTGGAATAATCGAATAATCTTTTATTTCAACGGAAGATTCTTCTAGTTTTTTGATTATCGCCTTACCTGCCTTATCCTCTTTTTGTCCAGCAGATATGGAGTCGGAACAAACAATTACTGCAGCAGTAAGGTCTTTTCGGTATTTATCTTTAAAATCAGATTTCCCACCTTTTTTCATCAATAGTTTGATGTTATGAATTTCAACACCTTTATCTATTGGTTTCAACATGTCGTACATATTTAATGCAACAACACTTGCACCATGCATAGCTTCGACTTCTACCCCTGTTTTATATATTGTTTTGACAGTCATAGTTACTGTAATTTCAAGCCCATCAATGCTGTATTCAATTCCGGTGTATTCAATTGGCATTGGATGGCAATCAGGTAATAAATCTGGGGTTTTTTTAACACCTAACAAACCGGCAGCTTTACTCATTGCAAAAACATCCCCTTTAGGGACAGTTTTGTTTTTTATTGCATCAATCGTTTCTTGTTTACTAACAACAACAACTGCTTGTGCAGTAGCAATTCTTAATGTGCTTGCTTTAAAAGTTACATCTACCATTATTCAATTTTATTTATCCTCCAGCAAATGGAGGTAGTAAAGCTATTTCTACTGATTCATAATTTTTATCAATTGCTTCAGTTAAAGTTTGATTCACCGCAATTTGATAATTCATGTCATTCAATACTTCATATTTCTGAATAAAATAAGCACGCAAATCAGCTTGATTTTTCTCGTCAAGATCAATAGACTCTTCCGTTTTTCCAATCTTTTCGGCAATCATTCCGAAATATTTAATGTTTGCTTTCATTCGTTATGTTTTTCAATTCTTTATGGGTGTTAATATTGCTGAAAATCATTTCGTCAAAATTAGCATAATCTTTTTCAATGTCTATTATTTTGCATCCCAAGTCTTTGTTTACCTGACTTAGTTTTAGATAACCTTTCTCTGTACTTTCCTTAAATTTTGCCAAGACATTTCTTGGGTAAACACCAATCATCTGATGTACTTTTCCTCTATATAATGGAAGTGTAATGTTGGAGGTGTTATTTTTTTTAAACATCCATTTGATGAAATCCGAAGAAATTAACGGAACATCACAACTAATGCAAAAATTTTTATCTGTTTTAGAATAATATAGACCTGTATAGATTCCGCCAACGGGGCCTTTTTCTTTTATTATATCTGAAAATACTGGGTATCCAAATTGATTATAGGCTTCATTGTTTGAAATAATAATAATACTGTCAACCACATTTTTTAAAGCTTCAATAATATATTGAACCATTGGTTTTCCATTGAGTAAAACAAAACCTTTGTCTTCTCCCATTCGAGAGCTTTTGCCACCAGCTAATATTATTCCAGTAACATTCATTGTTAGAAGCAAATTTTTTCAAATTCTTTATCTAATGATGCTTTTCCGCTCTTGTTAACATGTTGAAATAGTTTTATAGCATTTCTACCAGCTTCAGTGAGAATAGTCCCACCACCACCTGTACCACCAATAGTCCTTTCTACCAAAGGTGTTTTACTTTGAGAGTTCATAGAATTAACCAATTCCCAAGCTTTTTTATAGCTCATATTCATTTCTTTAGCAGCTTTACTGATAGAACCAAATTCATCTATTTTATTCAATAGTGAAATTCTTCCTTCGCCTAGAAAAGTTCCCTCATCAGTACAAATCCAGATTCTGCTTTTTATCGAATATTTAATATCGTTGCTCAAATCGTTGTGTTTTCATTTAAATAACGGTCAAAACTAACTTACAATGCAGTTTTCTAATATGATTGAAGTCATAATTAACGCTAAGATTAGTTTTAAACAATAATTTTATACAGGAAGCATATAGACACTTACTTTATCACCAGCTTTTATTTCTCGGTCTTCCTCCGATAAGTAAATTAAGCTATTTGCTCCTACAAATGAACTTAGCATAGCTGAACTTTGTCCAGTATGAACTTTTACTCCTTCAGAATTAATGTAGGCCTTTAAAAGGTGAGCTCTATCTCCTTTTTTAGTGAAGTCATGTAAAAGAGCTACTTTTCTTTCTTCTAACATTGAGCTTGATTTTCCTATTAATGTTTTAATTGCTGGAAGAACATATATGTAGAAACAAGTTAAAACGGCTGCAGGGTTTCCGGGTAATCCAAATACACTTTTATTCCCTTTTTTACCATAAAAAAGAGGTTTTCCAGGCTTTTGTTTCACTTTATAAAAAACTTCATCAACTTGTAGTTCAGCAAGAGCTTTTCCAACAAAGTCATAATCTCCAACAGAGATACCTCCAGTAATAATAACCAGATCATTCTGTTCTATAGCACTCCCAATGGTATCTTTTGTTGAATTGTAATCATCCTTTACTGTAACAACACTTGAATCGAAACCAGCATGTTTCAATACAGATGTTAGCGTTGCAGAATTTGACTCGTATATTCTACCAGGAAGTAGTTTTTCTCCGGGTTTGGTTAATTCGTTACCCGTAACAATGATAGCAATTTTTGGCTTACGGATAACGCTTACCTTTTGAATACCCAAGCCACTCAAGAATCCTATAGCTGCTGGATTAAGATAAGTCCCCGCTGTTAATGCAATATCATTTAATGCAATTTCTTCACCTTTTATTCGGATACTCATTCCTTCCCGAACCTTTTCCAATAAAGTGATGCTACTTCCTTCTTTCGTTACTATTTCTTGTTTAGCAATTGCTGTTGTTCCTTCTGGTATCATTGCACCAGTAAAAATCCTTACAGCTTCACCTTTTGAAAGTGGTCTTCCTGTATCAGTTGCCCCTGCTTGTATCTCTCCAATAACTTCATACGTGACTGATTCACCACAGATTGCATAGCCATCCATTGCAGATTGGCTAAAAGGAGGCATTTCAATTGGTGAAATAATATTTTTAGAAAGAACACTCCCTAATGCTTCTATTAGATCTACTTCAATAGATTCTAGTTTGTGTGTAGTTTCAGTCACCTTGTGTAGCGCTTCTTTTATGCTAATCATAATGTATTTATTTACTTCTTCAAAAGTCATAAATATAGGCAATATCTAATCATGATATATATCATATTATTACTTGATGTATCTGATGAAATTCGCATAGATTTAATGATAAATTTGTTACAAATCATACTTAATTACTCCCAATAATGAAAAGAACAGCAATTCAAATTCCTTCTTGTGCAGATTGTAAAAACGATAGTTCTATTTTTTGTGCTCTTTCTAAGGAAGAAAGGGGTGAGTTATCGGAAAATAAGGGAAGTAATTTTTACAAAAAAGGACAAGCTATTTTTTATGAGGGCAATCACTCCAATGGGTTATACTGTGTGTTTAGCGGTAAAATAAAATTGTCTAAGTTGGGAGAAGATGGTAAGGAGCAAGTTGTTCGTTTTGCCAAAACTGCTGATATCTTAGGTTATCGGGCCCTTTTAAGTAATGAGCCTTATCAAGCAACGGCAACGGCAATGGAAGATTGTCAGATTTGTCATTTATCGCGAGATAGATTTATGTCATTGATGCAGGAGAATCCAAAACTTTCTTGGAATACAATGCAGTTGCTTTCTAAAGATTTAAGAAGTGCAGAGCAGCATTTGATTAACATTGCGCAGAAAACAGTGAAAGAGAGAATTGCTGAAGCATTAATTTTATTGCAGACAACATTTGGATTTTTAGAAGATGATAAAACATTAGATATTGTGCTAACTAGATCTGAAATTGCTGATATTGCAGGTACTACTACAGAAACAACAATTAGAACTTTAGCAACGCTAAACAAAGAAGGCCTTATACACTTAAAAGGGAAAACGATAAAAATCTTAAACCTTAAAGAACTGACAAGGACAGCAGGCATTTATGATTAATTGCATATAATGCTCTGGATGTATCGTAATCATTATGATACATATCATTTTATTTATTACCGTTTCAAAATAAATTCGTTGGAATATTAATTCAATGGATTATGAGCAATGCACACTTCCATAAGGCTACAAAAAATTATTTTTTAGAAGCTGAGATAGACAATTTTGTTCTGGATAAAGGGAAAACACTTTTCAAACAAGGTGATTGTATAGATTATATATACTTCCTATCAGAAGGTGAATTGAATATCTTAAAAAACAGCCAAATGATGTGGCAGGCGTATCGAAATGAATTCATTGGGATTTCTTCTTTTTTTATTGGAGAATTAAACTATTCTTACTCTGTAAAAGCTTGCAAAAATTCAGTAATATCTAGAATTTCATTAAAGGACTTTAAAAATGCATTGAATACTTACCCAACATTGAATACTTCATTAATGAAACTTTTTTGTAGTAGGATTAATCTAACCTTGGATAAGGTTAGTGTTCGTTCAAAGTTGACGCGAAAAATGCGATTAGTTAATGTACTTATTGAGAAAGCAAAAAAAATAGGAAAAAAAGAGCAATTAGTTCTTAGTTATACTGTGTCGGACATTGCGGAATTTGTAAATGTGTCTCATAATTTTGCAAAAGAATTACTGTATGAATTACAAAGTAAAAATTTAATTAAAATAAGGAAGGCAGATATTGAAATTACAGATTTCACTGGATTGAAATTGGTGTCTCAAATGAAAGGAGTGATAAATACCAAAGAATAGTATAATTCTGTAATAATTATCCAAAAGCGTGTTATTCCACTTATTCAGCTAACTTTGCCAGCTTAATAAGAATAAATGACATTCAAAGAATTACATATAATAGAACCAATCCTTAGAGCAGTTGAAGAAGAAGGATACACAAACCCAACCCCCATTCAAGAGCAGTCGATTCCAATTTTACTAAAAGGAAAAGATTTATTAGGGTGTGCTCAAACAGGAACTGGGAAAACAGCATCGTTTGCTATTCCAATTTTGCAGCATATATATTTAGATGAGAATCAAAATACTGGTGCAAGAAAAATAAAAGCATTAGTTATTACTCCTACAAGAGAATTAGCAATTCAGATTGCGGATAGTTTTACTGTTTATGGTAAACATACAGGAATAAAAAACACAGTTATTTTTGGAGGAGTAAAACAAGGACAGCAAACAAACAGGCTAAGAGCTGGAGTTGATGTATTGGTTGCGACACCAGGTCGTTTATTAGATTTAATACAGCAAGGTTTTATTTCATTAAAACACATTGAATATTTTGTATTGGATGAAGCAGATCATATGTTGGATATGGGCTTTATCCATGATATTAAAAAAGTGATTGCATTATTGCCAGAAAAGAGACAATCTTTATTCTTTTCTGCAACGATGCCGAAATCAATTGTTGAGCTTTCTGGAAAGATTTTAGGAACCCCTGAAAAAGTAACAATCCAGCCTAAGCAAGCTACTGCTGAAAAAGTTGATCAGGCTTTGTATTATGTTACAAAACCTAGTAAAACGAAGTTGTTGATTCATTTGATTGAAGAGAAAGGTGCAAATTCTACTCTGGTATTTTCAAGGACCAAACATGGCGCAGATAAAATTGTAAAAGTATTGATGAAAGCAGGAATTAAAGCTGCAGCAATTCATGGTAACAAAGCTCAAAATGCTAGGCAAAAAGCATTGAATGCATTTAAAGATGGTGATTTGAAAGTTTTAGTTGCTACAGATATTGCTGCTCGTGGTATTGACGTTGATGATTTGGCACTTGTAATTAATTTTGATTTACCAAATGTTCCTGAAACGTATGTACACAGAATTGGAAGAACAGGTAGGGCAAAAGCAAGTGGAATAGCATTGTCTTTCTGTGATGCTGAGGAGAAAGCGTATTTAAAGGATATTGAAAAATTAATTAATCAAAAGGTTCCAGTGATTTCGGAACATCCTTTTGCTCATGAAGGTGTTGAACAAGCACCAATTGCTAAAAAGAAACCACAGCAACAAGGGCAAAGGTCTAGACATTCAAACAGTAGTAGAAATAGAGGAGGTAGTGGCAATAGCAATAGTGGAGGTAACAAAAAAAATTGGAAACAAAGGAGGTAGGTTAAATCGTTATGAGCACTTTCAAAAAACCTGATTTAATAGAATGGCAGCCTGGAAAGATTGATGGTTTTTACGGAAAGGAATTATTGGAGGAGAAAAACGGAGGATTGAAGTTGGTTAAAGTAGAGGCTTTGTCATCTTATCCAACTCATTTACATCCAGACAAGACAGAATTTATATATGTTTTAGAAGGGAAACCAACGATTTCAATTGGAGACGAATCTAAAGTAGGGGAGAGAGGTGATTTTTTTATTCTTCCGAATTCAATTAAACATTCTATTGACAATCAAACAACAAGCAAATGCATTTTGTTGGTTGGGTCTATTAAGAAATAGTTTTATGTATTGTAAGTAATATAACAAAAAAGCCGGCTCAAATGAGTCGGCTTTTTTGTGTTTAACTATTAACAAGAACTATTATCCATTAATGATTTCTAGATCTTTTACCAAAGTTATGACGAGTTGATTTACGAATTGTTTTTCTATTCCAATTCCAAATAACCAATTGGTATCTTCTCCAAATATAATCTACAGGAGCAACTAAGAAGTGCATAAATCTAGTAAAAGGGATTATTGCAATTAATAGAAATGCAGAAATAACGTGTAACTGCACTAAAACTGGTGCCTCTGAAATAGCTCCTAAATCAGGATTGAAAGAGAAGATAGAACGTAAGTAAGGAGTTAATACACTTGCGAACCAAGTTGACCCCCATCTTACGAAAAATGCAACACCTAATCCTGAAATGATTTGTGTAAGTAAGATTGTATAAACAACCATGTCCATTTTATTTGTCACAACTAATAGAGTTCTAGAAGTTAATCTTCTTTTGATTAATAATACCAAACCAACTAATGCTAAGATGGCAAATGCAAACGAAGTAACTTCAAGAATCACAAGTCTTACTGGTTCTCCGTTCCAAGCTATTAATGCACTTGGAAATAAGAAAGCAATTAAGTGACCAACCAATAGGACTAATAATCCCCAGTGAAATGGTTGAGATCCCCAAAATAACTTCTTTCCTTCTAAGAACTGTGTAGATAAAGAAGAGACTTTAAAACCTTTCTTTGTGTAACGATAAACACTTCCCAAAATAAAGATTGCAAAAGCAACAAAAGGAAATGCACCGAATAAAAGAATGTTTATCATTCCCATATTATTTTGAAGTCCAAAAGTAATAGCGCAGATAATAACTGCTGCCACTATTAAAGATCCAACAAAAATAGCTGGGTAATTCTTTATAGAGTGTGGGTCTGGAAAAATTCCTCTTTCAACAATTAACCTTTCAACTTTACTGTTTAAGCTGGCAAAGTACAAAATGATTAAGATTAAAAAGATCACTCCCCAAAAGATAATTGATGATTGTGAATCTGATAATGTAACATCTCCTTCCTCTCCTGCATCAACACTTGCTACTGATCCACCACTAGCTGGTGCTGCTTCAGCAGCTGCGTTAGCAGCTAAAAAGTCAATTAAACCATCTATTTCACTATCTGAGAACTGTGTATAAGCAGGCATTGGCATTTTATTGTATTCGTCAAACAATGCAATTGCATCTGCATCTCCTGATGCAATAAGTTCACCAGAATTTTTAATCCATGCTGCAAGCCATGCTTTCTCTCTTTTGTCTGTAACTCCTGCCAATCCTGGTCCAGTAGTCTTTTTAGAACTTAATTTATGACAAGCTGCACAATTTGTTTTGAAAATATTTTCACCTGTCTCAGCGCTTGCTGTATTTACAATAAACATTGATGATATAACTAGTATCAATGCTGTTATAAGTCCTTTACTTTTTGTTAAGTAATTTGATTTTCTCATGATTACCTGATTTTTATTTTTTATATAAGCATCCATATTAATTAGTTTTTGCGGGTTCGTTATCTGTAGAACAAGTGCCACAGTCTGATAGGAATTCGCTTGTAAGGTCTCGAACCTCTTCCACATCATTATAATTTATGTCTTTAAAATCTGCTTGAATAACATCCAAAGTAGCCTGAATAGCATGCTGATAAATATTCTTATTTTTCATATCTTCAAGAATAATTACCTTTTGCTTTTTCTTCATGACTTTTTGCTTGAGGCTAATTCTAGAGATATCAAAATCTTCTAGCATTTTCTTCAATGCTTTTACCATTACTCTAACTGCTAATTCTCCTAAAAACTCTTCATCTTTAAGTAATGCCATTAGAGAAAGTACGTTAGGAAGATTATCAGCTAATTCTTCACCACAGTCATTGTTTGCTTCTCGTTGTTCATTCTTCATTTGCACTAAGAAATCTCCTCTCTTATAATCTTCTGCAAAAAGAACATAACCGATGTCTAAAAAGCAAATTGCTTGAATGTGAAACGTCTGTCCAAAAATTTCTTCTGTTTGGTGGAGAGTGTTTTTATTTACTACATCAACAAAAGGTTTAATTTCTTCATATGCTTTGGGATAATTATCCTTCAGCATAGCAGCTGTTTCATTTATGTTATCAGCATAACCCTCTTTAGGATACCTAAAGAGGTTAGCTAATAAATTATATTGATTTCTATCTTTCATGATTCCGCTTGTTAATGTTATAGTCCTCTAGCTGGTCTTTCTTTAAAACCAAAACCAGTTTCACCTTTCGCATCAGCAGTTGCTTCAAGCATTTCGATAGACTCTTCTCTGTGTGCTGGAGGAATTACAAATCTTTCTTCGAAAGTTGCTAATGAAGTTAGTCTATAAATAGCATTTGCTGTGTCTTTATCAACTTTAGCTTTCGACATTAACTCTTTAACTTGATTCTCATCTAAATCACCTACTGTAGCATTTCTTCTGTGCAATTTAACACTCAACATTTTTTCGTAAACCGTTGTAATTGCTTGTGTATCTCCATTTGAAAATAAAGAAGCTAAATACTTAACAGGAACCCTTGTTTGATCAACTGCCGGGAATAATTCTTCCGATACAGTTTGATACAATCCATTCTCATCCATTTGCGCCATTGCTGGTAACATAGGTGGAACATAGAATAGGTTAGGTAACGTTCTGTATTCTGGGTGTAAAGGCAATGCGATTTTCCACTCTTTTACAAATTTGTAAACGGGTGATTTTTGCGCTGCTTGAATTGTAGAATCATGAACACCTGCTGCTCTAGCTGCTGCTATGACAGCTGGATTATTCGGGTCAACATATATGTCTAAGTGATTGTGTAATAAATCTTTGTCAGTAGATGAAGCTACTTGCTCAATCTTGTCTGCATCGTACAACATTACACCTAAGTATCTAATACGTCCAACACAAGAATGCATACATGCTGGAGCTTGTCCACTTTCTAAACGTGGGTAACAAAGAATACATTTTTCAGATTTCCCTGTATGCCAGTTGTAGTAAGTTTTTTTGTAAGGACATGCTGTAACACACATTCTCCAAGCTCTACATCTTTCTTGGTTGATCAATACAACACCATCTTCACCTCTTTTGTAAAGAGCTCCAGATGGACAAGCAGCAACGCAAGCTGGGTTTAAACAGTGGTTACAAATTCTTGGTAAGTATTGCATTGTCATTTGTTCCAACTGGAACATAGCTTCTTGATCAGCTTTCGCTAAAGCATCAAAGTTGACATCTTGTCTAGCATAATCTGGTGACCCACCTAAATCATCATCCCAGTTTGGACCCGATTTAATGTCAATTGGTTCACCTGTTACTAAAGAAACAGCTCTACCAATTGGTTGGTCATCTCCTTCAGGAGCAGTAAATAAATCACTGTACTTATATGCCCAAGGATGGTAATAATCCTCTAAAATTGGCATATGAGGGTTGTGAAAAATATTTTTTAAACCTTTCAGTTTTCCAGCTCCTTTAAGTGCAATGGAATCTCCGTCTTTCACCCATCCACCTTTATATATCTCTTGATCTTCCCATTTTGTTGGGTATCCTGTACCTGGTTTGGTTTCAACGTTGTTCCACCACATATATTCAGCTCCTCTACGGTCTGTCCATACGTTTTTACAGGCTACTGAACAAGTGTGACATCCGATACATTTGTCGAGATGAAAAACCATTGAAACTTGTGCTCTAATATCCATAATATATATTATTAAGTTCTTTTTATCTATTATTAATACTCTACTTTTTCCATTTTTCTTACCAAAACGTGTGTGTCACGGTTGACACCTACAGGTCCCCAGTAATTAAAGTGGTAAGTAAATTGACCATACCCACCACACATTAAGTTTGGTTTTAAGTGAACTCTTGTAAACGAGTTGTTCATTCCACCTCGTCTAGGTTCTCCTTTAGATCCTCTTCTAATTTGTGATTTTGGGATGTTGTATGTTCTTTCAACTGCGTGGTAAACTATACAAACACCTTTTGGAATTCTTGCACTAACACAAGCTCTTGCTACATAAACCCCGTGATCATTATAAACCTCACAGTGGTCGTTGTCATTTATTCCAAGTTCTGCAGCATCTTGTTCACTAATCCAGCATGGTTCATTACCTCTTGATAGTGTTAGCATTCGTAATGTATCTCCATAAGTAGAGTGAATGTGCCATTTACCGTGAGGTGTTAAACAATTCAACATTTTAGCTTTACCGTCATTAACCGTTTTTCTCAAATCTCCATAAGCTTCTGGAGTAGGAGATGGTTTGTAGGTCGCAATGTGCTCCCCAAATGCGATATAAGCATCATGATCCAAGTAGAAGTGTTGACGACCAGTCAATGTTCTCCAAGGAACAAACATATCCACGTTGTAAGTATAAGCTGCATAAGTTCTACCCTCGTGCATTAATCCAGACCATAATGGTGATGAATTGTAACGCTTAGGTTGAGCTTGTAAATCACGATATGTAATTTGGATGTCTTTGTAAGGCATCCCTAATTCAGCGATTTCTGGAACACCAATCTTTTCAGATGCTATTCTATAAGCTCTATCTGCTAATTTACCATTTGTTAAAGTGGATAATTTTAAAATAGCATCAATTGCTTCTACATCATCGTGTAACGATGGATATTCTGTCCCATCATCCAATTTAGTAACGTGTTGTCTGTGGTCTAACATTTCGTCATACACATCTTCACACATGTAGTGGTTACCGTGAGCTCCTAAACCATTGTCTCTAACTCCTTTACCTAAAGAGATAAATTTGTCATAAATTTTAGTGTAGTCTCTATCTCTGAAAACAATGTTGTGCATTGTTTTTCCAGGAATAGGTTCACATTCACCTTTACTCCAATCTTGCAAGTGCATTTGACTCATTTCATCTTTAGAATCATGAACCAATGGAATGTTTATTACATCCTTCATTGGTTTTGGAAGGTATGTTTTAGACATTTCAGATACTTTTTTAGCAAGATCTCTGAAAATATGCCAATCTGTTTTAGACTCCCAAACTGGTGGAATTGCTTCCGAAAGCGGGTGAATAAATGAGTGCATATCGGTAGAGTTAATATCTGCTTTTTCGTACCATGAAGCTGTAGGTAGGACTATGTCAGAATATAATGCTGAAGTATCCATACGGAAGTTGATATCAATTATCAAATCCATTTTTCCTTTAGGAGCTTCTTTACCTTTATATGAGATGTCTTCAACTATATCACCAGCAACTTCATCCGCAATTTTATTTGTATGTGTTCCTAAATAGTGATCTAAGAAATATTCATGTCCTTTTGCTGAGGTTCCAATCGCGTTACCTTTCCAGATAAACCATACTCTTGGAAAATTAACTTCTTCATCCGGTTCGACAATAGCATGCTTTAACTCTCCTGACTTCAATTGTGCAACCATGTGGTTTCTTATTTCATCATCAGAATTACATCCAGCAGCTTGTGCATCTTTTACAATATCGAAGTTACTCTTACCATATTGTGGGTAATAAGGCATCCAACCATTTCGAACAGCTTTAACCGCCCAATCAGCAGAGTGCATATTAGCTAATTTATTATCTGGAGCGGAGTTGTATGATTTTTGATTTCCATCATATCTCCATTGGCAAGAGTTAATATAGTGCCAAATAGGTCCTTGTTGTAATCTTGGGGCTGTACCCCAATCTTTAGAACTCATAATTGTTGCCCATGAATCCATAGGAGCTAATTTCTCTTGTCCAACATAGTGATTCATACCACCACCATTTTTACCATTACACCCTGTAAGCATTTGAGCCATAATAGATGAACGATACATTAAGTTTTCGTGGAACCAGTGGTTAATACCTGCTCCTACAATTACCATACATGCACCTTCAGTTGTTTCTGCAGTACTTGCCCATTCTCTAGCTAATTGTATTACTTCTTTACGGCTAATACCTGTAAAGATCTCCTGCCAAGCTGGAGTGTATGCTGCATCTTTGTCAGCGTAATCTTTTGGATAAGCTCCTTCCAATCCTCTACCAACACCATACTGAGCCATTGTAATATCGTAAATAGTTGCTACTGCTACTTTTTTACCATTAACATCAGTAATATATCTTACAGGAACGCCTCTTAGTGCTTTTTTATCTAAACCAAATTCAGTGAATTCAACTTGAACAACACCATCGTTTTTATCGATTAAAGATAATGTTGGATCGTATTCTTTTCCAGTTTCACCATCGTTAAAGTTTAGGTTCCATTTTCCTTTTTCATCTTGCCATCTAAATCCAGTTGTTCCCATTGGGACAACCAAACCTCCAGTGTTAGCATCGTAGTTTAAGAATTTCCAGTCACCATTTTCAGCATCTTTATGATCAGCAATTTCATTTGCACGAATCATTTTACCTGGTAACATTACACCATCTTTTTCCTCTATCTTAACTAAGAATGGACAATCCGTAAATCGTTTTACGTAATCCATAAAGTAAGGTACCTGACGATTAACATGATACTCTTGTAAGATCACATGCGTAACCGCCATCCAAAATGCACCATCAGAACCAGCGTGTACTGGAATCCATTGATCAGCATGTTTTGCAACCATACTGAAATCGGGAGACATTACTACTGTTTTAGTTCCGTTATGACGAGCTTCTGAAAAGAAGTGAATATCTGGTGTACGTGTCATACCAAGGTTTGCACCCATTGACACAATAAATTTAGATTTGAACCAATCTGCAGATTCACAAACATCTGTTTGCTCACCCCAAATTTCTGGGAATGCATTTGGTAAATCACAGTACCAATCGTAGAAACTTAAATTTACACCCCCCATTAACTGTAGGTAACGTGCACCTGAAGCATAACTTAACATACTTTTTGCAGGAATCGGAGCAAATCCGATAATTCTATCTGATCCGTACTTTTGAACTGTATGAATATTAGAAGCTGCGATTAATTCAGTAATCTCATCCCAATGAACTCTTCTAAATCCACCTTTACCTCTTGCTCTTTGGTATCTTTTTCTTTTTGTAGAATCCGCTTGTAAATTTGCCCAAGCTGCAACAGGATCTCCATTTGTTTTTTCTTTTTCCTCTCTAAATAGGTCAATTAAAGCGCCTCTTACGATAGGGTATTTTACCCTAATAGGAGAATATAAGTACCAAGAGTAAGAAATACCCCTCTGACAACCTCTAGGTTCGTATGGAGGAACATCCTTATTAAATTGTGGATAATCCACTTGTTGCATTTCCCAAACGACAATACCGTCTTTTACGTGAATAGCCCAAGAACATCCACCTGTACAGTTTACACCGTGTGTACTTCGAACAACTTTATCGTATTGCCATCTGTTTCTGTAAAATTCTTCCCATTTTCTTGTTTTGGGCGATATAATATCTTCAATCCAACTCATAATTGTTGTGTATTAAACTGTTTCTAATTCAATTAAAATTTTGCGTCCCAAGCTTTATTCTGTCTTGCGAAAATCTCGTTCTTAACCATTTTTTTCTTTCTGTTGCTCCATAGAACTGTTACTGCTCCAAATAAAACGATTAAACCTATAGCTCCATAAACAAGCATTTTTACTTGTGCCATGTCTAACCCTAACAATGCACTTCTATCTTGTTGATTTGCCCTAGTAGCGCTTGCATACTTTAAAAAAGCTGTAAGACTCATTCTTTCTTCTTCATTAAGTGGATTGTTGTTGTAAGAAGCTGCCATTGCAGGAGGGTCTGGAGCACCAAGCCATCCGGAGAGACCATCTTTTAAAATACCTGTTTCAAAATAATCGGTTAAATCTTTTGCGAATAATCCTCCAGAATAAACTCCATCGTGTGTAACGTTATGACAAGTAATGCATGATGGACCTCCATTCTCAAATCTTTCTGTTCCTTGGAAATATGCCTTTCCCATTTCTGCTTGAGGTGTTATTGCAACTTCAGCAGTAGTTCCTTCTGTACTTTCACTTTCTTCTGCTCTTAGCGGAGAAAGGCATAAAACAGTCCCAAAGAAAAGGAGACTGATTCGGTTAAATGTTTTTTTGTGATTCATTTTATCTTGGTTTATAATGATCAATAATTTATATGACAAAAGTGCTTATAGAAGCTATGTGATAAAATGATTTAAATCATATAAAATTGAAATTGTAATCAGGCATGACTTTGTTTGCTAACTACTTATTTGCCTTAGATCATGTAAGTATATGATTGAAATCATAATGCTGTATTTACGAAACGTTTTTGTATTCAAAGTAATTTAAAAATAACTGTAATGGTTGTTTTACTTACTTTCTTGCTAACTTTGTATCAGATAAATGGAACTTTCTAGTCAAGAAATATATAGATATAGTCGTCATTTACTTTTAGGAGAAGTGGGTGAAGCTGGGCAGGTCAAATTAAAAGAAGCTAAGGTTTTGATTATAGGTGCTGGTGGGCTAGGGTGTCCTATTTTACTGTACTTAACTGCTGCTGGGGTAGGGACAATAGGCGTGGTTGATTTTGACACAATTGATGAGTCCAATTTACAGCGCCAAATATTGTTTAATACAGATGATATTGGAAGAAGTAAGGCAGAGGTGGCAAAGGAAAAGATGCTTGCTAAAAATCCATTTATAAATGTTGTTGTTTATAACGAAGAAGTAACAAATAAAAATGCATTAGAAATATTTAATGAATTCGATATTGTTGTTGACGGAACAGATAATTTTTCTACTAGATATTTGGTGAATGATGCATGTGTATTAGCAAAAAAGCCATTAGTTTATGGTGCGATTCACAAATTTGAAGGGCAAGTCTCTGTATTTAATTTTCAAGATGGACCAACCTATAGGTGTTTGTTTCCTACACCACCAAAATCAGGGACAGTTCCTTCTTGTTCTGAAGTTGGAGTTATTGGCGTGTTACCTGGGATTATAGGCACACAACAAGCTAATGAAGTTATAAAAATTATTTTAGGAAAGGGTAAAGTGCTTTCCGGAAGATTACAAATTTATAATGCACTTCAAGCATCTTTTATGGAGGTGAAATTGAATAAATCTGTAGAGTTAAAAGATTTTGGGATTAAATCGGTGACAGATTTTACATCTTTCGATTATAAATTTTATTGTGGTGTTTCAGTGAAAGCAACAGAAGGTGTAACACTTAAAGAATTAGAACAGTTTCCAAATGATACATTTGTTCTTGATGTTAGAGAAAATTGGGAAAAGCCTCAATTAGCAAATAAACAAAGATTAAATGCACCTTTGGATGATTTGGATGATTATATAGGTGAGATCCCTACAGATAAAGATGTTTATGTTCTTTGTCAAAGAGGAGCAAGAAGTAGAGCTGCTATAGAATATTTAGAAAAAGAGTATAAATTTACGAACCTGATTAATGTAGAGGGGGGGATGTTGGGATAATAAATTAGATTGTAAGACGAAAGATCGCTCACTGCGTTTACTTAAAGATTATGGCTTTTGTCTTAAAATCTTAAAATCTAAAATAATATGAGTGAAAAAAAAATAAAAAACGTATTTGTAGAAGGAGCAATCAGTCCAGATAAAATCGCAACATCTATTGCCCATCATCAAGTTAAAACTAACATTGGGGCACATGATATATTTCTTGGTCAAGTTAGGGCTGATGAAATAGAGGGTAAAAAGGTTGTTGCTATAGATTATTCTTGTTACGATGAAATGGCAAACCAAGCCTTTCATGATATTCGTGAAGCTGCTTTCGAAAAATATGATTTAACATGTATGCACATTTATCATAGTAAAGGTGTTGTGAACGCTGGTGAAATTTGCTTGTTTGTATTTACATCTTCTGCACATAGAAAAGAAGCAATGGATGCTTGTCGTTATATTGTGGAAGAAATTAAAGCAAATGTTCCTGTATTTGGGAAAGAGGTATTTGCTGATAATACTCACGTTTGGAAAGAGAATAAGTAGTTTATTTATTTAAAGACGAAAGGCTCTATTCCTTTCGTCTTTAAATGTCAAGTTTTATTTACAAAGCTTCTATATCTGCACGTAATAGACTCAATGAATTAGTCCCTGCTTTTAAATCAGCCAATATTATTGATTTTGTACTTTTAAACTCTTCTTTTAATTCAGAGTATAATTTTTGATAATAATCAATTCCACCTTGTAAGTTTTCTGCAAAAGTAGCCAATGATTTTTTCTGTCGATCTGTGATGGAGGCTTTCATTTCAGTGGTTTTCTTTTTTAAATGGTCCAAATAAAGACCTAGTTCTTTAACAAACATATTTGGTCTATCTGTTCTGGAAATAACATTATCTCGGCCATAAATATGGTCTGTCATTTCATGTAAACTCATTTTCTTAGAGAAGTATGCCATATTAGGTCCAGGACAAACTAAAACAGCATCTCCTTCCACTTTGTGTTCAACATCATTAACTAGTAAGGCTGATGTTCCGAGACCTACACATAGGCAAGAACTTTCTGTGATTTTGTCAAATTTTTTTCTGTATTCTTCTTCAGGTATTTCTTCTTTATCGAGTTCCACCAACTTAAGGTGTTGATATTGCCTTGAAGCTGTACAGATAGATTGCTCTGTAAATTCTTTATTTATTGAAAGGTATTTTTTAGGGCAAGAACTTCCAGGTCTTCCTTTTGCAATAAAGGAGAGTTTTTCAAGATCCTTAGTATTTCCCCTTAAGTTATTAAATGGAACACCTAAGGGAGATATATTACTTAAATATAAATCATCTTCTTTTGCTTCCATTAATTTATTCATGGTTCCTTCATCAACTGAAGTTACTTCAGGTACTAATAAGAAAGGTGTTCCCCACCCAACTGAATCTACTTTATAATGGTCAATTAAAAACTGGTGTTCTTCATTGGTTCCAACACCACCTTGAGCTGTAACTTTTAATTCTAATTTTTCTTTCGGAATAGTTCTCTTATTACTTTCCAAAGCTGGAAGTAAAATTTCATGAATGGAGTCAATTAATTCTTGACGATTATCTCTAAATTCTGCTAAAATAGGCCCCAGTAAAAACCCTTCCGTTGCAAATGCGTGACCTCCACAGTTTAATCCAGATTCAATTCTGTATTCAGAGACCCAAATCCCTTTTTTAGCTAGAAATTTCCCCTGAATTAAAGCAGATCTGTAATCGCTAACTTTGAGAATAATTTTCTTTTTGATTTCACCTTTTTCATTCGGGAAAAAATCATCAAACTCTCCAATGTATCCAAATAGTCTAGGGTTCATTCCTGCAGAAAAAACAATTGAAGAAGCTAAATCACTATTTGCATAACCTCGTAGTGCTGCATGAGCATCGTTGTACTCAGCTGGTAATTTTTCATTGTTTTTATAATGCTCCCTATCTAACTTTGTCATAATGTTAACATCGATACTTCCCATGGAAAGATTGTTTTTTAACCAATTTCCAATTTCACCGACATTAAGGTATTTTGACGTTAGCCTCCTGAACTCTTTTTTAATTGTAGAGGTTTCTGGAAGCATGTTGAAATATTCCTTAATCTCATTGCTTTTTTCAGCAGTAGCGTTTTTAAGAGCGTCGAATTTTTCCTTTGCTAAATCATTAATCAGGTTGAGGTATGATGTTATTCTCTTAGCTCTGTAATCTTCTATTTTTTCACTAATTTCTTTATAAGGGAGTTTAAATTTTTCGCAATACATTTTCCTTAATTTCTCAAGAAGCATATCGTCACTTATAAATATAACGGAATCCATACCATAAGATGCCACCTTCAAAGGTGTGTCAATTGTGAATCCGATTCCCATTACGGGTATATGAAATGAATGTGATTGTGTCATCTATTGTAATTTTTATGCAAAAATACTTTAAGAAGTCACTATATTTTATGATGCTAATCACTCACAAAAAAGGTATGAACATAGTTTATAATGATATACTGTTTTTGTAAAGAAGGGTGATGCATTCAATTACAACTTGAATTGCTGCAATTGATACGACGGTACACAACCTTATAAAGTACTGTTTTATATTATCAATAATTCTGATATGCATCATTTTTAATGGCCACTTGCAGCTCTAATTTTGGTCTTATATACCAATACGAATTGATTATGCGCATATTTACTATTTCTGTCTTAATTCCAATTGCAATATTGATTTTCAATACTAAGTCATATGCACAATGTGACCCATCGGTACCTTACTATCAAGTTGATTTATCTAGTAACCCAGATACAACATGGGTGTTATTAGAAGGAGATGCTTTAGACCGAACAGGACTTTGTTGTTCTGCATCGTCGAATGAAAATTGTATTCAATTTGAAATTACATTACATCCAGGTGCAGCCGGAATTTACTTTGATTATGATGGAGCTGGCGCTTTTGGAAGTTTAGCATGGCAGATGGATTGCGGAACATCTTATAGTTTGAAAGACACAATTTGTGTGACAGATCCAGGGCCATTTGTTATTACTTTTTGCAAACCAGGTTCTGATGGAGGGAATTACTTTATTCAATCGGTTGCATCTCCAACATTCCCAGAAGACCAAGCGATACCTTTGGGGTGTAATAGACCACTTGAAGTATTAGGCGTAACTGCAGCATCCATAACATGGTCTTCAGTTTATCCAGGGAATCCAGGAGATTATAATTATTTGTTAAGTTGCACGAATTGTTTAGAACCAATTTTAACTCCTGATGCAAGTTTACAGCCTTATGTTGAATTTGCGATGGAAGGTTATCCTTTATTAGATGCTTGTTCAGGAGCGTTTACTTTTTATGATACTGTGCGGTTTACATTTCAAGATTCAATAAAAATTGCGATAGATAATTCGAATGCTACTTTCTGTAGTGGAGGTAGTGCTTCAGTCAACGCATCGGCTACTGGTGGTGATGGCAATTATACTTTCCACTGGTACAATAGTTCCTTAGTTGAAGTTTTTCAAGGAGCTTCATTTACCACAAATAGTGCAGGTACTTATACGGTTGAAGTAAGAGATGGAAATTATGCTGTTGGATCCTGCGAAGGCGTTTCCGTTAGTTTCTCTGTGAGTGAAAGTTTTCCTCCAGTTGTTGATGCTGGAGTTGATCAGGTGTTATGTGCGACTACTCCCGAATCCAATTTAGTTGGAATCGTAACATTTGCAAGTGGTGGAATATGGTCTGGAGGTACTGGTGTTTATACACCTTCAAATACTGATTTAAGTACATTGTACACTCCAACCAATGCAGAAATAGCAAATGGTTCAGTAACACTTACGCTTACATCTACTGGAGCGGGCGGAGGATGTGTTAACAATTCGGATGATGTTGTTCTCTTTTTTGCTGATACGGTTAAAACTGATTTAATTGATTTTAGTTTAGGGTGTGATAATTCGACAACAATCTTGAATCCAATTATTTCTGGTGGTATTACTCCATATATTTATGCATGGAGTGATGGAACAACAACTATATCAAATGCTGTTGGAACAGGCACTCATTGTTTGACGGTTACCGATGCTATTGGATGTACGACTACTGATTGTTCTACAATTAGTGCACCTTCACAATTGACAATAACTACTTCTAGTACAAATGTTACTTCAGATGGTTTATCGGATGGTACAGCGACTGCAACGCCTACAGGAGGGACTTCACCTTATTCTTATAGTTGGAGTAGTGGAGGGACAAATGCTTTAGAGACGGGATTGAGTTATGGAATTTATACAGTAACCGTAACAGATGATAATGGTTGTTCTTTAGATGGAAGTGTAGTTGTTAATGAGCCGAGGTGTTTAGGTTTTGAAGCTACTACAACTTCTGTTAATGTATTATGTAATGATGATTCTACTGGTAGTGCTACAGTTTCTTTGACAGGCGGTACTTTACCATTTACCTATGCTTGGAATGATTATTTAACACAATCCGCTGCTACAGCAAGTAATTTACCAAGTGGTGTTTATACGGTTATTGTAACCGACGATAATAGCTGTGAAACATTTGCCACTGCAACAGTATTAGAAAGTGCAGCACTAATAAATACGATGAGCCATACAGATGCTTCTACGTTAGGAGGAAGTGATGGTGATGCTTCTACAAGTGTTGTAGGTGGTACTTCCCCTTATTCCTATTTATGGGATAATGCGGAAACAACTTCTGCAATTTCAGGGTTATTAAGTGCAACGTATACAGTAGTTGTTACAGACGTTAATGGATGTACGCTTACTGATAGTGTCTTTGTAAGTGAACCGCCTTGTAATGATTTTGCAGCGATTACCTCTGCAACAGATGCGCTTTGTTTTGGAAATAATGATGGTACAGCACAATTAACTGTGATTAATGGAGTAGGACCCTATTCTATTAATTGGAGTTCGGGACAAAACGACACAACTTTCGTTGATAATTTATCAGCTGGGTTGTATACTGTTGAGGTGGTAGATTCAAGAAACTGCTACACGTTTGCTTCATTCGGTGTGAATGATCCTTCCTTGCTTTCAGTTGGGTTGTCGGTAACCAATGTATCTTGTAATAACGAATTGGACGGAACGATCGATTTAACTGTTTCAGGAGGTACTTTTCCTATTTATATTTATGATTGGTCAAATGGAAAAACAACTGAAGATATAATTAACCTTGGGAGTGGGACTTATACTGTAAATATAACAGATATGAATGGTTGTGTTACAACCTCAAGTGCTACGATTACAGAACCTTCAGCTATTACCTATTCTTATTCAACAACAGATGTTACATGTTATGGTGGCGCAGATGGAGCTATTGATTTTACAGTTAATGGAGGAACTTCACCTTATGTATATAGTTGGTCTAATGGTGCATCAACTCAAGACCTTAATGGAATTGATGTAGGAGGTTATTTATTAGAATTAAATGATGGTAATTTTTGTTCACCCTCAACAGCAATAAGCGTAGAAATATTTGAACCTTCTCCGGTGGTAATTGATACAGTTATTATATCATGTCCAGCGCAAGGAGCAACAACCACTTTAGTTAATATTTCTGTTTCAGGTGGGACTTCAGCTTATCAAGTTTCTTATGACGATGGAATTAACTATAATCCACTCGGGAATTATAGTGAAAACCTTGCGGTTGCAGATGCTTATAATATTATGGCAATGGATATTAATGGATGTCTTGCTCTTCAGAATTATCCGATAACGATTGATACAAATGTTTATTCAGATAATTATACGGTAAACTATTGTTATACAAGTGGACAATTAAACGAAACTGTTTATGTAACTCCAGATGGAGGAGATGGAGGAGCTTATGAAATTTCATTTAATAATGGTATTAGTTACAACGCAGCAGGAGATTATGATATTGATGTTCCAATAAACAGTTCTTATAACCTATTAATTAGAGATGGTAAAGGATGTATCTCAGAAACATACCCTTTTGAGTTACCAAATATATTAAATGGCTCAACTGTAATAATCTCTAATTATAATGGAGAGGACATATCGTGTAACGGAGCCGCGGATGGCCATGCTTTTGTAAACGTAAATGGTGGAGGCAGTCCCTATACCTATTTATGGTCCGATGGACAAACACTAGCTAATGCAACAGGTCTTTCAGCAGGGAATTATTCCGTAACGGTAACAGACACAAATGGATGTAGCGTATTAAAGAGTGTTACTGTGTCCGAACCAGTGATACTTTCAATTACTACCAGTATTACTAGTAATTATAATGGAGAAGACGTGTCTTGTAACGGATCTACAGATGGTTCTGCAATGGTTGTTGAAAGTGGTGGAGTTGCTCCTTATACATATTTGTGGGATTCAGGTCAAACAACATCAGCAATTAGTGGAATAGGAGCTGGGAATTATTTAGTTACTGTAACAGATGTGAATGGATGTACTTCTCAAAATTCTATTTCACTAACAGAACCACTTACAGTTCAATCTAGTGTTTCGATAATAAGTAATTACAATGGAGAAGACATATCTTGTTTTGGTGCATCAGATGGTTCTGCATTAGTAAATGGTACTGGTGGTGAAACTCCTTACAGTTACCTATGGTCGGATGGACAGACAACGCAATCTGCTAATGGTCTTCCTAACGGAACGATATCAGTTACGATAACAGACGCGAATGGCTGTACTTCTCAAAGCTCTCTTACCTTAACAGAACCTTTAGAATTAGTAGCTTCGGTATTGGTTACTTCTGATTACAACGGGGAAGAAATAAGTTGTAATGGAGCCGCTGATGGGCAAGCTAGTTCAACACAGACAGGAGGAACAGGAACATATTCTTATTCTTGGTCAGATGGTCAAACTACTCCTATAGCTACTGGGCTAACCTCAGGGTCTTATACTGTTACGATAACGGATGATAACGGATGTATGAGTTTAGCTTTTGTATCATTAGCGGAACCGACAGCAATAAGTGCTACAATCTCGGTGACATCAGATTATAACGGTCAAAATATAAGTTGTTTTGGATATACAGATGGACAAGCGACAGTTGTTCCTTCTGGAGGTACACAACCCTATATTTATGGATGGACAAATGGACAAAATACGGATGTAGCCAATAATTTAGCATCTGGGATCCATACAGCCAGTGTAACGGATGTTAATGGTTGTTTTGTTACGGTTGATGTTACATTAACAGAACCAGTACAATTAAGTTCATCGGCTGCAATTATATCCAGTTATAATGGTGAAGATATTTCTTGTTATAATGGAAGTAACGGAGTAGCAATGGTGTCTCCAGTAGGAGGAACCTTGCCATACACATATAGTTGGTCTGATGGTCAAACTGCTAATGTTGCAAGTGGATTATCTGAAGGGTTATATACTGTTGATGTTACAGATGTTAATGGTTGTATCGTCAATGCTTTTATTACGTTAACACAGCCAACGGAAATCAATATTACTGCTACAATAGTTGATGTGAGTTGTAATGGAGGAAATGATGGAGCTATTGACGTTACTCCTACAGGGGGAATAACGCCTTATAGCTACTTATGGAGCAATGGAGCAATTACTGAAGATGCTACAAATTTAACGGCAAGCATCTATACAGTTATTTTGACAGATGATAATGGATGTATAGATACATTAAACAATTTGGTGGTTGATCCAACAGCTTTGGATTTGAACATTGAAATTACCAATACTTTATGTAAGAATGATTCAAATGGAAGTATTGATTTGACTGTTGTAGGAGGGACATTACCTTACAGCTACCTATGGACAAATACAGATACTACTGAAGATATTGTGAATCAAATGGCAGGAAGTTATTCTGTAACGGTTACAGATGGTAATGGCTGTTTTACAGATATTTCAGGTATAGTAACTGAACCTGATTCATTACTCTTTACTTATGTCGTGTCAGACGTTATTTGTTACGGAGAAAGCAATGGAAGTATTGATGTTAGTGTTACAGGAGGAACAGTTCCTTATACTTATTCATGGTCAAATGGAGAAAATAGTGAAGATATCACAGGATTGGAAAGCGGATATTATGAATTAGTTGTTTTGGATTCGAATAACTGCTTAATTAATGACTCAATATATATAGATCAACCAGATTCCTTATGGGCAACTATTTCTTCTCCTGAGTTTTTCCATGGGTATAATGTGTCTTTATTTGGAGAGTCTGATGGTGAAATCGAATTAGAGCCAACTGGAGGAACAGCACCTTATACTTATGATTGGTCAAGTGGAGAGAGTGCAGAAGATATTACAGATTTAGTTTCGGGTGAGTATTATGTTCTAATAACAGATGAACATAACTGCGAATATTATGCTTATATAAACCTTACGCAACCTTTAGATTTAGCAATGCCTACTGGGTTCTCTCCAAATTCAGATGGACGTAATGATTTGTTTGAAATAAGGGGAATTGATGCATATCCAGATAATGAAGTGACGATTTTTAATCGATGGGGAAATATTGTTTACAATACAACTGGTTATAATAATACTTGGTCTGGCGTTTCCAACCAAGGGAATGATTTGCCAGACGGGACTTACTTTGTTGTTGTTACGATTAACAGTGAAGAGATTACATTAAATAACTACGTTGATTTACGAAGAAAATAAGAATTGAGATGAAAAAAATTATTCTAATACTTTCGATATTTGCCATGGGATATGGTGGATATTCGCAACAAGATTTTCAATTTACTCAGTATATGAGCAGTTTATCTGCAATTAATCCTGCCTTTGTGGGGAGTAATGATTTTGGAACCATAACTGGAATCACACGAAAACAATGGGTGAAGTTTGACGGTGCACCTACAACAGGTTTATTGACCTATGAAACACCCTTTTCTAAGTACAATATGGGTATAGGAGGTGTTTTTAGTTATGATAAAATTGGTGTGACCGAGCAGGTTAATATTTCGGCTAACTATGCGTATCATTTAAAATTAGGGTCCGGAAAACTTTCATTTGGTTTAAATGCTGGGATTTTACATTATCGAGCAAAATTATCAGAACTTACGGTTTGGGATGAACAGGATGTTGTTTTTGGAAATAATTATTCTGGAAAAATTATTCCTGAATTTGGTTTTGGAACCTATTATTATGGCGAGAATTACTATGCAGGACTTTCTGTTTCACGATTGACCAATGTAAATACAGAAAAACCAGTGAGCCTTACATTAAACACTGCACCTTCATTAAATAGACATTATTATTTAATGGGAGGATATGATTTTACGATAGATGAAAGTATCCAATTAAAATCATTTGCCTTGCTAAAATATGTTGACGCAGCTCCATTACAAGCAGAAATATCAGTTCTAGCAGAGTATCAGAAACAATATATACTTGGAGTGTCTTATAGAACAAATGATTGTATAGCGCCAATCGTTCAATTTAAATTTAAAGACATTGGAAAAATTGGTTACGCTTATGATATTACATTGAGTAAGATGAGTGGCTACTCAAGTGGTTCACATGAAATTATGCTGTCTTACTATCTAAAAGGTAGACCTGAAGCGCAGAGTTCGTTTAAATCAGAGTAATTAATCAATTTCTTTAATAAACTGGTCAATTAAGTTGATTGTAGTGTGCGGATGAATCATATAGAAAAGATGCTCTTTAAAGAGTTCTTTTTCTTCAAATTCGGTTACATCAACTATGGTTGTATTATTACTCTTTTCGTAAAGATGAGGTACAAATTTGGCGATAGGGTCTATGTCACTCTTAAATACTAAAGTTGGTATGTTGTTTTTTTCAAATCCCGAGAGCCCCTTCATTTTATCCAATTCTTTAGATTCTCGTAATGCCGATTGAATTTGAATTGCAAATATTTTAATTGGCAATCGATTAAGAGTATGTTCGATAGGTATTTTATTAAGTTCAGGAAGCATGTCCATATCTGATACGAGAACCATAACCCTTTGTTTTATTGCTTTCCAAATTCTATTGTTGATAGCAGAATCAGACCGTATCATCCAATGAGATAATCGGATAGCGACATTTCGCATTCCCTTTTTAGTTTCAAAAGGAAGGAGGGTTCTAGCTGCAGTAAATATTACTTTATCAACTACCGAGATGTTGGATTTTAGAATTACATTATCCATGAATTTTGCGGTTGCGTGCTTGGTTTCAGATCCAAAAAATGGATTGCAAGCTATTCTCCCTTTTAAGTGTTTTTTTACACCGTTATATTTTTCAATATCCCTGCTAATCATGAGCATGTAGGTATTGGCCATAGAATGATCTAAAATATAAACTGGGTGACCAAGTGCACCAAAATGTTCAACGGTGTGATCAATGTTTCTTGCTACAAAATCAGAGTATTTTTTTGGCGGTAATGCATGGGGAATAGATCCGTAGTGCATAGCTGCTGCAATGTATTTTTCGGAAGGAATAAAAGCGAGTAATGCATCGAATGTATTAAGCCCTAAAAACCCATGAATCATTATGATTACGGGAAGTTTTTTTTTCTTTTTTTCGTTGTATGGTAAAGCCATGTCAACGCGAATGTGTGTATCTCCAAACTTTGTTTCTCTTTTCAATTTGGTCTGAGGCCAAGTTAATGCTTGGTCATCAATGAAAACGGTCATTCGTTTTTTTACATTATCAATGAAACGTAAAAAACTAGGGCTTTCATTTTCCTTTCCCCATCTATAGTAGAGCCATGCAAGGGGTCTTCTTTTTTCTGCTTTAGTAGCTAAAAATGCAATTCGGCCAGATTTTTTAAGAAAGTAAGGAGTATATGTTAATTCTGGTTCTATTGTATCTGTTACAACTACTACCAAATCATTGGATTTAAACGCTGTTGAATTCCTTGTTATTCCCGCAACCTGACCAGTAGGGGTTGAGGCCAAGAACACATAATCTAAACCTTCTTTATTTAGCTTCTTGAGGTATTTGGCTAACGATATATTTAAGCCATCTTTATAAGCATCTAGGTTCTCTCTATCTAAACTTCTTCCTAGAATCTGGTCTTTACTTATTTTTTCATCAACGATTAAAGCTTTTAAAAAGGAAAGGGCATCCATAACTTCAACTAAACCTCTTTGTCGTTTTAACTTAGAGTTAATACAGGTGTAGTGAATCTTTTCGGGGTGTTTTAACTCACTATAATGAGTTAGGATATATTGATATGCGCCCGATGGAGATTGTCCATGAGATAAGCCAACTAAGAATTCTTCGCCTTTTCCAGTTACAAGATTTACTTGTCTTATGAAATCTAGACCTATAGCTTCGTCAAATTCATCCTTGCTTTTACAATATCTCGTTTTAGGAGCAGCATATTTCAATGTTTCCTTGGGGGTTGGTATTATTTTAGCCTTCGCTTCTATCACCATCATTTATTGTCAAATGTCAATACAGCTTACAATATAATGGTTTATCTAATTCGTAGTGGAGATAATTGGCATTAATAATATGAATAATGACTACCTTTAGTGCTATAATACTGATTATTATAAAAGTAGAAGAATAAAAGAAAGATGGACAAACCACCAAATGTGAAAGAGATGTATTTAGCTAAAAAGTCAGCGAAAGTTCTGAAGCCTATTTTAGAGAAGTATTATCGAGCTGAATTTATTGGTGTAGAAAATATACCTGATACTCCTTTTCTAGGAATAGGAAATCACTTAGGCGTTTATTTTATGCCAGAGTCTTTTTTGTGGCTCACAAAGTATTATTCCTTGAAAAATAAACCACCAATGAAAGTGTTGGTTCATCATGCTTTACATAATATTTCAAAGTTTTTAGTTTTGCCGAAAAGTGAATTTGGCATTTTAGATGCTAATCCAAAAAACGCCATTAAGGCTTTAAAAGAAGGGAATTCCATAACTGTTTATCCAGGCGGAGATAGAGAAAATGCCAAACCTTTTTCCGAAAGAAACAAAATTAACTTTTACAATCATCTTGGGTATATTAAATCAGCATTAAAAGCTAATGTACCAATTTTACCAATTGTTGGCATAGGTGGTGGAGAGACGCTTTTTGTTTTATCATCAGGGGAGAAAATTGCTAAAAAAGTCGGTCTGACTAAATTATTCAATTTACATACATGGCCCATTTATTGGTCGTTCCCATTTGGGTGGCATGTTGGGCATTTTCCATTTTTATCTTTACCTCTTCCATCTCAAGTTACCTTAAGTATACTACCTCCTTACTCTCTGAAAGCATATACTGCTGAAGATGCAAATAATACCGAAATTCTTGAAAAGATTAACAACGAGATTGTTGCCCAAATGCAAGAGGAATTAGATAGGTTAGCAAAAGGGAGAATACCTATAATTGGTAAAATTGGAAGATAGATATTATTCAACTCCATATTTTTTCTTCAACGGCTCATTAATCGTATTTCTTAGGGAAACTTGTAATGCAAGTTTGTCACCTTTCTTAAGATTTTTAGTCGAAATTATAGGATGTATGATTACTTCTGCGATTCCAGGACTAGCCATTCCTTTCCATAGCCCTTTTCGCTGTAATCTTTTCCAGCTTGAAGTGAATGTGATTGGTAATATTGGGATTTGTTTTTGTATAGCTAAAGTTGTTGCTCCTGTTTTAAAATCAGTAAGTTTTGGTGCTGTTTTGGATATAGTTCCTTCTGGAAAAATAACAAGTGGATGACCATCGTCAATTGTTTGCATCATTCTTTTAAACCCAAGCATAGCTCCTTTATTATTATTTCTATCAACAGCTATATTCATTTTGGAAGTGTAAAAAATTCTGAATAAGGGCCATTTTTCAAATTCCTTTTTACCTGTAAACACGAAATAATCATCAAAGATTACGTATACAATTGGGATATCTAAAAAAGAACTATGGTTACCGCAAATTAAGTAGGATTGGTTTTTTGGAATATTTTCTTTACCTACTATTTTTAATCGAATTCCTGTGAAGAATAGCCACATTTTCGCGTAGATTTTCATCACTTTAAAGGCTTTAGGGAAACGTTTTTTATTAGAAAGGAAGAATTTAAAGAATGGGAAAAATACTACAAGAGAAATACCAAAGTATAATGCAAAATAGATTTTGTATAAAAACTTAAATGGAAATAATAGAATTTGCACTTTAGATTGCTGTCAGTTAGTTATGGGCAAAAATATTGCAATAGTTATTTATGTATAATGATTCACATCATATAGAGATTTTGATTCTGCTTATATAAAAAAAGCCAGAAACATTTTGTTCTGGCTTTTTAGCACATAGAGTACTTAATATTTTTCTATTATTTACATCCCCTCAACTTCTTCTAAAGCTTCCTGGATAGCTTTCTCTAATTCCTCTTCATCGAAATCAATTTCGTCCATAGCTGCTTCCATCTCTTCTTCAAAATCGCTATAATCATCTAAAGACTCTTCCATGTCATCTAAACCACCGAACATATTTCCAAGAGCAGTTCCTTCCATAACCTTAGCCATAAATTCTTCTTGATCAAGTTCTGTGTAATCATCAAGGCTTAAGTCATCTAATCCTTCTTCTCCTTCAGTAATTTTAGTAATTTCAAATTGACCACCTCCCATTGCTGTCATTCCTGATCCTTTCATCGGAAAACCTAACATAAAATCTTCAAAATCAATCTCTTTTAATTCTGGTATATCGCTCCAAATAGGAGATAATCTATCTAGTAGACTTTTACTAAACCAAATTGTTCCCGATTCTAGTCCTTCAATTTCTTTTGTGATTTCATACTCTTCACAAGTATATCCATTTATTGTTTCAGTATTTCCTGTGCTCTTCAAATGAGAAAACAATTCTTCTTTTGCTTTTTCCATTTCTTTATCAGATGGCATATCGCCACTTACTTCATCCATTGGGATATCTTGTTTTGTATAAATTTTCTTACTTGGAGAGATTGAATAAGACACCATGTTTTTTAAATCCATCATGGTTACAATGTCCATTCCCATCATTTGTTGCAAAGCATCCAGTCGGTAAGTTATTTTCTTTTGGGTGGCATCAATTGTAATAGAACCGTTTGTGTTTATTCCCATGGCACCTGCAGTAAAGTCAATTTTACCAGAAAATGGACCACTGGTTGTTCCTTCTCCACCACAACTAGTGAGGAAAATGGAAATTAAGATGATAAGGGATACTGTTATGTTTTTCATAAAAAAATGTAAGATTAATTAATTGAGTCCTTAAAGCTAAACATTTTATACTAATTTGAAGGTTGAAAGGAGTATCTTATTCTATTACCAGTCTTAAATATCCAAAATTAAAACCTCCTCCATAAACTTTAACCAAATAAACGCCTGGGATAAATTCAGATAAATTAATTTTTCCTTGTTCAACATTGTTAAAATGTAAAACTTTTTTTAGGGCTCCAGAAATAGTAAATATTTGCACATCCCAATCATCGCTTAAGTCTTGTGGGACTTCAACTACCGTTTCAATTGTAGCAGGATTCGGATATAGTTTTAATGTTGGCATAATATCCTTTGTTACCTTAGGCGCTTCTTCAAATACATAGCCTTTCCACATTTCTATTACCGTTTCCATCAAGCCCACAAACTCAACCCTTTTTTCATAACTTAGTTGATTGTTTGGGTTTCCTAGGTTTTGTTTTCCTCTTAAAATAGCATTTGACATACTTGCGTTTTTTCTATATTCACTTTCTCTCAAACTCAATGCAAATTCAACAACACATGAAGCATACTTAAAGTCACTGCTAATTTCATCATTGTAGCTATCTAATTGGTGACTTAGTAATATACTGACATTACTTTTTAATGGTTTATATCGAAAATCTATCTTTCCAAAAGAGCCTGTTGCGTCTTTTTTTCTTTTTACCTGATAAAAAGCAATAACATTTTGTCCCATGCCTAAATCTCCAGCATCAATACTATCATCTTCAAATTGCCAGTTCTCTAATACTCTATTCTCGTATCCAATTAGTCGGTATTTTTCTACAACTGTAGGGTCAAATTCTATTTGAAGTTTAACATCTTTTGCAATTACATACATAGAACCTGCAAATTCAGTATTAAATATTCTATTAGCTTCTTTCTCACTATCTATATAGCAATAGTTTCCGTTTCCATTATCAGCAAGTGATTCCATCATGGCATCATTTAAATTCCGCATACCAAACCCAAGAACACTTAAGAAGATTCCTGTTTGTCGCTTTTTTTCAATGAGGGATTTGAGAGCATCATCGTTAGTTACACCAATATTCCAATCTCCATCTGTAGCAACAATAATTCTGTTGTTTCCATTTGGGAGAAAGTTTTGTTCGGCTAATTCATAGGCAGTGTTAATTCCTTTTGATCCAGCAGTTCCACCTCCAGAAGTTAATCCATTAACTGCATCTTTAATTTTATTCTTTTCATTTCCTGAGGTTGGTTCCAATGCAAGCAATGATGCACCAGCATAGGTGACAATGCTCATTTTATCCTCAGGGCGAAGTTTTTCTATTAATTTTAGCATACTACTTTGGACTAGTGGTAGTTTGTTTAAAGCATTCATCGAACCACTAACATCTACTAGAAATACAATGTTGGAGGGAGGTAAATTATTTTCTACAGGTTTTTTCCCTTGTAGTTTAATCATTATTAGGTCGTCCTCTTTGTTCCATGGGCACGTTCCAATTTCTGTTGCTATACTTAGAGGGTGTTCGTCATTTTGTTCAGGAGCTTTTAGTTCATAGTTGAAAAAGTTTAACCATTCTTCCATTCGGATTGCATCTTTTGGAGGAAGTTTTTTGCTGTTTACAAATCTTCTAAAATTAGTGTAGGATGCATTATCTACATCAATACTGAATGTGCTTTTTTCTTCTTCTAAACTAACTACCCAATCGTTTTCTTCAAATGGATTGTACTTTTCATATTCAGAAGCAACATCTGGAATTTCTCGGTTACTAAGGTTTGAATAAGTGAGTTCTTTGGCTAGAATTAATGAATCAACAGTTGAAGTTATTTTGCTACTGTTGTCTATCTCATTAGTTTCATTCGCATAGTAATAAGAAGTAATTTGTCCGTTTGCGTTGTTATATCTTCCATTTGCGGACCAAGAGGAGAATGCATAAGATCGATTAAGGTTTGACGAGTCTCCATATGCAGCACAGTAAGAACGTTCATGGCAAGCGTTAAATACAATAAGGGTAACTGCAAAAAAAGAAAAGTAGAGTAGGATGTTACGTTTTGCTTTCATTGGGTGTAGTCATTAATAATGTTTACCCAATTTAAGGAATTATCTCCTTTTATCCAATTATTCCTGCAATACCTGGTAATGTTTTTCCTTCCAAATATTCTAGCATGGCACCGCCACCAGTACTTACGTGACTTACTTTATCTGCTAGGTTAAATTTGTTTACTGCAGCAACACTATCTCCACCACCAATTAGAGAAAAAGCTCCATTTTTAGTTGCTTCTGCAACAGCTAAGGCAATTTCTTTTGTTCCTTTTTGGAAGTTATCCATTTCAAAAACACCCATTGGCCCATTCCATAAAATAAGTTTGGATTCTAATACAACTCTTTTGAATTTAGTTATAGATTCTTCTGCAATGTCTAGCCCCATCCAGCCGTCGGGAATTGAATCTGTAGGACAAGATTTTATATTAGCTTCATTTGAAAATGAATCTGCAATTACAGTATCAATTGGGATTAATAAATTGACACCTTTCGCTTTGGCATTAGTCATAATTTCATTTGCCATATCGATAAAATCATCTTCAATTAATGAATTACCAACGTTTCCACCTTTTGCCTTTGCAAAAGTATAGGCCATTCCACCACCAATAATTAAGTTGTCTACTTTATCCAATAACTTGTTGATGATGGTAATTTTAGATGAAACTTTTGCGCCGCCAACGATTGCTGTTAATGGCTTTTCAGAGCTGTTTAGAACTTTATCTACACTGATTATTTCTTTTTCAATCAGGTATCCAAACATCTTGTCATTTGGAAAAAAATCGGCAACAATTGTCGTTGAAGCATGCGCTCTGTGTGCTGTACCAAAAGCATCGTTTATGTAAAGGTCTCCATGTTTCGCTAGTTTTTCAGAAAACGATTTGTCTCCTGCTTTTTCATGAGGGTAAAAACGTAAATTTTCTAATAGCACAACTTTTCCTGGTTCTAAATTTTCAGTTAATTCGAAAGCTTTATTTCCAATGCAATCTCCAACAAAAATTACTTCTTGCCCTAATTCTCTTTCAATTTCAGAAACAATATTTTCTAATGAAAATCTTGGTTCCGGACCTAACTTAGGCCTGCCCATGTGTGACATTAAAACGACACTACCACCTTCACTAATAACTTTTTTTATTGTCGGAATAGCTGCTTTTATTCTTGTATTGTCAGTAACAGTTAATGTCTCTTTGTTCATAGGAACATTAAAATCTACTCTGATTAAAGCTCTTTTTCCTGAGAAATTGTACGTGTCGATTGTCGCCATAGTATTAATTTTGAACAAAAATAAGAATGATATTCAGAGTAACATTTTTTAAAGGTATTTTTGATAAAATAAATTGATAATATGGCACAAAAATTAATTTCTTGGAATTTAAATGGAATCAGAGCGGTAGCAAAAAAAGGGTTAATTGACATTTTACATGATATTGATGCAGATGTTTATTGCTTTCAGGAAACGAAGGCACAAGATGATCAAGTTCTTGAAGCATTATTTGGGTTGGAAGGTTATCACATTTATTCTTTTAGTGCTATAAAAAAAGGGTATAGCGGTACTGCTATACTGAGTAAAGAGGAACCTATTTCTGTGACGAATGGATTAGGAGTTGAAGAACATGATGATGAAGGGCGAGTAATTACTGCTGAGTTTAAAGACTATTATTTAATTACTACGTATGTCCCGAACAGTAAAAATGGATTATTACGTTTACCTTATAGAAAAGTATGGGATGCTGCACTTCTGTCTCATATGCAAGAGCTTGAAAAAACAAAACCTGTTATTATTTGTGGTGATATGAATGTAGCGCATCAACCAATAGATTTAAAAAATGACAAGGCTAACTTTAATAAGACTGCTGGTTATACAGAACAGGAGATTGAAGGGATGGATAACTTTATCAAAGGTGGATTTACAGATAGTTTTAGGCATTTTTATCCAAACGAAGAAAAGTATTCTTGGTGGAGTTATCGAATGAATGCAAGAGCTAAAAATGTTGGATGGCGTATTGACTACTTTTTGGTTAATGATGGATTAATGAATAGAGTAGAGGATGCTTTTATAATGAATGATATTTTTGGAAGTGACCATTGCCCAGTAGGGATTGTGTTAAAATAAAAAAAGCCGATTCATTTGAACCGGCTTTTTTAAAAGGTTGGTAATCTTATTTTTTATATTTCTTTTTAATCTTTTTGGTCTTGTCATCAAGTTTAGCTTGACTTTCGTCTAATTTGGCATGCTTCTCATCTATTTTAGCTTGCTCTTCTTTTGCTTTATCAGCATCCATTTTCCCTTTTTTTATTTTCTTATCTAGTTTTTTCTGTTCATCTTCAATTTTACTTCTTTTATCGTCGATGCTAGATTGGCTAGATTTGATTTTCTCTAATTCGGCTTGATACTTTTCTTCAGCTGCTTTTTCTTTTTCAGCCTCTTTTGCTTCTTTTTCTGCTTCTTTTTGTTCTTTTTCAGCCTCTTTCGCTTCTTTTTCTGCTTCTTTTTGTTCTTTTTCAGCTTCTTTTTTCGCTTCTTCTTGCTCTTTTGCCTTCTCTTTGGCTTCTTTTTCTTCTTTTTCAGCGTCTTTTTGTTCGTCTTTGGCTTCTTTTTCTTTCTCTTTAGCTTTTTCTTCTATTTTACCCGTTTCTTTTTTGGCTTCCTTTTCAGCTTTGTTGACATCTTTTTTAGCATCTTTTTCAGCTTTCTTAGCCGCTTCTTCAGCTGCCAATCGAGCTTGTTCTTCCTCTAGTTGAGATAAACTTCCTTCTCTTTCTTTTGCTAACCTAGCTCTTTCTTCAGCACTTTTTGCTCTATCGTCAGATGTGTTTGAGATTTCCTTTTCTGTATCGGTACTTACCTTTGATGCTTCTTCACGCGTTTTATCTGCATCCTCTCTTTCTTTCTCCGCATTCTTTCTAGCTTCTTCCGCTTTCTTTCTTATATCCTCTGTTTTATCATTAGTTGAAACAACTGCATCTTCTGTTTTTTTAGCCTCTTCATTGTACTTTTCAGTGCCTTCATGCGCCTTTTCAGTATCAGTAACATGGTGCTCCGTTTTATCGCCTATTTTATTTATTTTATCCTCAGATTTAGAATAAATAGATTCAACTTTACTTTCAATGTTGATTGTTGTTTCACCACTTCCTTTTGTTAAACTTACGTTGACAGTCTTACCGTTGCTCAATGCGGTACCATCAATAGTGTTGCTTTGGTAACCAGATAGTGATGTAGTAATAGAAACAGTACTTCCATTGTAGTCAGAAATATTAATCGTTGCAGTTCCTTTTGCATTGGTTGTTCCTGATCCAATACTTTTACCGTCCTGCATAACTTTTACAGAAGCTCCAGGTAGTGGTTTTCCCGAATAAGATACGTTAACTGAAAACCTGATACTTGAAACAGCTATAGTTTTATTGTTGTTTTCTTTTGTTGTATTATTGATTGTAGCTGCAGTTGTATTAATTGTAGCTGCAATTATTCCAAATAGGATAAAATTCTTTTTCATAATTAGTTTACTTGTGTTACAAATGTAACGTTATTCATAAATCATTCCAATTTAATTTTTATCTAGGTTTTTTAACCCATCCATCTTTACCACTTTGTTTTAATGCCTCTTTTGCTTCATCAGAATTTGCGAAAGTTCCTAAAGAAACACTTTGCAAGTTTCCATTTTGAAAGACTTTAGCATCATTAAAACCTTCTTCTTTTAGGGCTTTGACTAGATTAATCGCATTTTTTTCCTTAGAGAAAGATCCAACAACAACATAATAGCTCCCTTTTTTAGCCTCTTGTACACGAATCTCTTCTTCGGGTTCAATAACTGTTTCTACTTCTATAATTTCTTCTTCTTCCTCTGCATCCAATGGTTGATTGTTCTCTTCAGTTACTTCATCCATTTCTTCTACTATTTCATTTTCCTCTACTATTTGAATATCCTCTTCTGTAGTTTCTGCAATTTCATGTTCATTAGTATCATCATTTTCTGTACTTGAACCTTTCTCATATTGGGAGTTTTTATTTTGAGCTAGTTGATCTGAACTTTCGAACCAACTCATTATAAGGTCTTGTTTTAGGTATCCAACAACGCCTCCTCCACTTAAAATACAGATTAATGCAATCCAAAAAATTATTTTATTTCTTTTTCTGCCTTTAGCTTCCTTTTCTAACTTGATAGCTCCATTTGTAAGTGCAACTAAATCCTCTTCTTCTGAAGAATTTTTCTTATTCTTTTCAATTTGAGGTGGTTTTGTATCTTTTTTTACCTCCTCTTTTATAGGTGGAGAAGAAGGAACCTTTTTAATTTCTGGAACCTCTTTTTTCGATACAATTGTATCTGCATTTTCTTTTTCAACAACAGTATTTAAAATGTCACTCTCTTGAGAAACCTGTTTTTTCACTTCTTTTTTCGAGCCTTCTTTAATAGGTGTAATCTTTTCTTCTTTACCTTTTTTTGATGAAGTAGCTGCTAAAATATCAAGCTCCGTAGTATCAATTTTATTGATTGATTTCAATCTTTGATTCAGGGCTTCGATAATAGTTTTCCTTTTATCCCCTTTTGTAAAATCAATGATATCTTGTTTGTCGTTGAGTGATTTTATTTTTTCTTGCGCTTCTTTAACAGTAAAATCAGATGATAGATCCCTAACTGTTTTTATAGGCTCTTTTACTTTTGGTATGTCTTTTTCAACTTTTATTACTTCCTTCTCTTTTGTTTTCTTTACTACAATCTTTTCTTCTTTATTAGGGGGAACAATAGGTTTGGACTCACTTTTTTGAAGAGTTGGTTTTTCCTCTTTTACTGCTGAGTCAGTTGCAGGCTTTTCTAGTTTAATTTTTCCATCAACTAATTTTAATGTGCCAATTTGATTCATAGAGAAACTGCCTGTAGAGTCAAGAGCCGCTTTTATTTCAGTAATAAATGTTTCGATTTTAGCATTTGCGTCTTGTTCATTAAGGTTTTCATTTTCTTGTAAGAATTTAGAAAATTTTCCGTCATTAAATTTCAGGAACTCATTAAACATGAATGAAGAGCCCATTTTCATAAACCCACCAAAATTAGGTAGACTAACACTGTTAGAATTATTGAGAGCTTTAAGTAAGGAATTTAGCATTTGAAAAATAAGTTAGTTAACAAGCAGATAAAAATAGAAGAGCGAGAGGAACTTTCAAAAATAAACTATCAACAATAGTTAAGTATTTATTGATAACTATTCAATAACCTCAACCGAAATGAATAAATCTTCAATAGGTCTATCATACCCATCTGTACTTTGTGAGGCAATTCTATCTATTACATTCATTCCAGAATACACCTCACCAAAAACGGTGAAATCGCCATCTAAGTGCGGTACTCCTCCATGTTTTTTATAGGTTTTTCTGTTTTTGTCTGAGATTTTAAATTTATACCTTTCTTCCAGTTTGTCCATATACTTTTCTGAAAGTGGTTTTTGTTGCACTATATAGAAGTTGTAAGGGCTTGATCTTTTATCTCTTTCACTATCCGGAATATCATACTGTTCATGTACGGCCATGGCTATTACACCTCTTTTATGTATGTGCTGTGGTTTAATTTCATCAGGAACTCTATACTGGCCTATTTTAGCCATTTTTACTGCTACGTTATCCCTGTCTGAATTGCCTCCTTGCACTACAAAATTGTTGATGACTCGATAGAACAGTGTTGAGTCAAAATAGTTTTTCTTTGTAAGCATTATGAAATTAGCTCTGTGCAATGGAGTGTCATCATAAAGCCTGATTTTTACAGATCCAAATTTGGTTGTAATTTTAACTTTAGTTTCTTTATTTTCAAGTCCAAATTCAGTAAGTTTTTGAACAACGTTTGAATTGTTAATTAAATTCTGCTGTTGTTCGATAACTTTAACGTCTGGTGCAATGATTGGTTCTATGCTATCAGAAGAATCATCTTGAATGTCAACTTTAGAAACTAATGGTCCATTATGTGTATCCTCCTTCTCAGAAGAACATGAAATTAGAATTACTGAGGTGAAGGCGAGTACTACTAAGCCAACTTTCATAAGAGATTTGTTCTTTATAATAAACCAACTAATAAACCTATAAATGCAAAAATAGGTAAATATGCATTTATATGTATTGATATTAAATAAAGGGTGTTTGGCCCTTTTGCTATAAAATTTAAAATCGGAAGAAAAAATAAGGTAATAAATACCCAAATTGCGATGTAAATAGAAAACCGATTATTCATTGAGGTTTTAAATGAATCGTCTTTGTGTGAAAATGATATGTTTTCATTTAAAATTCTAGACTTATATATATTAACAAAACTGTTGTACTTCAAGGTTTTGAAATTATCATGAGATAATGCTGTAGATATTTCATATTCTCTTTCCTCAATAGGTAACATGTAGTTTAGGTCATAAACGTAGTATACCACATTATCAACATTAAAATCATGGTTTAAAATGACTGCTTTTTCGACCTTAGGTTCTAATATGACATAATCAAGTAAAAGAATAGAGCCAATCAATAGGCTGCAAATACCAACTATATTTGAGAACTTGTAAAAGAAAGACTTTTTTAATTCATTATAAGAAATTGCAAGAATATTTTCTTCATACATTTCCTTGTATTTTGCATATTCCCTAGCTTTTTGCCTTCTTTTCTCTACTTCTTCTGGAGTTAAGTTTTGATTATATTTTTTATAAAATTCGCTTGATTCTGGTTGGTTGGCTTCTTCAGTAACTTCATAATTGCTGTCCAACAATTTTTCATATGCATTGCAAATTTTTATAAATTCAGATTGCGCATTTTTAGTAGGGTTTTTATCGGGATGAAATTGTAGAGCCTTTTTTTTCCAAGCTTTTTTTATCTGCTCATCATTAGCATATTCATTTAACCCCAATATCTTTAAATACTCTTTCCTCACTGGTTTTGGAACTCCTTTAAAATTTAAATAAACGATTAAAAATTGTCTTTTCAATGGATAACGCAAAAAATTAAAAATGATACAAACGGTTAATTTTTATATTTGCACAGAAATTAAGTAAAACTTTAACTTGCTAAAACATGTCTAACAATCTATTAAAAGGAAAAAGAGGGATTATTTTTGGGGCTTTAAACGAGCAATCTATTGCTTGGAAAGTTGCTGAACAAGCGCATGAACAAGGTGCTACATTTGTATTGACAAATGCTCCAATAGCCATGCGAATGGGAGAAATAAATAAATTGGCTGAAAGCACAGGAAGTCAAATTATTCCTGCTGATGCTACAAGTATTGAAGACTTAGAGAATCTAATATCTCAATCTGTGGAAATATTAGGAGGGAAAATAGACTTTATATTACACTCTATTGGTATGTCTGTTAACGTAAGAAAAGGTAAACATTATACGGATGAGAATTATGATTGGACAATGAAGGGATTGGATGTTTCGGCATTATCATTTCATAAAGTGCTACAAACATCTAAAAAATTGGATGCTATGAACGATTGGGGTTCGATTGTTGCGCTTTCTTATATCGCAGCTCAACGTGTTTTTCCTGATTATAATGATATGGCTGATAATAAATCTTATTTAGAATCGATTGCGAGAAGCTTCGGGTACCACTATGGTGTAGACAATAAGGTTCGTGTTAATACCATTTCACAATCCCCAACTATGACAACAGCGGGGAGTGGAGTAAAAGGGTTTAATGAATTTATTAATTACTCGGAAGCCATGTCGCCACTAGGTAATGCTACTGCTTTAGATTGTGCTAATTACTGTATAGCTATGTTCTCAGATTTAACACGTTATGTTACTATGCAAAATTTGTTTCATGATGGAGGGTTTTCTAATACAGGAGTAACGAGGGAAGTAATAGATAAGTTTGCAGATTAGTAGAAAATATAATTAACTGAAAAAGAGCATTGTAGATTTACAAAGCTCTTTTTTTTTGAAAAAAAATGCTTTTTTTTGTATTTGAATTGTTTTTCCATATATCTTTGACCAAACGTTCAGTCAAAAACAAACCATGGGAAACGAACTTTTAGAAAATGAATTTGAACTAAACACGGTTCTTGTTTTAAAGAACATTCAGATTGAAGAGGTAGAAGGGCAGTATAAAGTAGAATTAATTGACAAAGAAGGTGACCCTATTTTAAGAGGATTTGGTATTACACCATTCAAGGCGTTAAACGATTTACATAATAACTTGATATAATGTCACCAAGAACAAAAGAACAAAATGATGCCGTCCGATCAGAGAGAAAAACTTTGATTGAAGAAGCAGCATTAGAAGTTTTTGCGGAAGATGGTTATCATGCCGCTTCAATTAGTAAAATTGCGAAGAATGCTGGTGTAGCAAAGGGGACAATTTACACCTATTTTGAAAGTAAGGAACAGTTATTAAAGGAGTTGATAAGAGATGTTATTACAGATGTAATGAATCGCATTGATATTCCGATGGATAAAGATTTACAGGATAAAGATGTAATTAAATTTATTAATGGTAGCTTGGATTTAGTGAAAGAAAGCCCACAAAGGTGGCGTTTGTTTTTTGAGGTTTTTCTTCAGAAAGATGTAATGGCATTGATGATGGACGAGATGATGAAAATGGCTACAATGTTTATGGAGCCATTTATAAATTATTTTGAAAGTAAAGGACATAAAGATGCATCGGATAGAACACGATATTTTCATGCGAGTATAGATGGTGTTCAAATGCAGTTAATGATGTCACCTAATGAATTTCCGCTAGAGTCTGTAAAAAAAATGATTATTAAACAATTTGTAGAATCATGATGAGAACGATAACTATATGTCTAATGCTTTTGTCTGTAAATATTACAGCACAAGATTTATCAGCCAAAGAAATTATTGAAAAGGCAGATAATATAATGAAAGGAGTTACTTCTACTAAATCGGAAATGACTATTACTACTGTTCGTCCTAAATGGACAAGAACCATGGCTTTAAAAACGTGGTCGAAAGGAACCAACAATACCATGATGTTGATTACTTCTCCAGCAAAGGAGAAAGGATCCGCTTTTTTAATGAAAGGGAAAGAAGTATGGAATTGGGTTCCTTCAATTGAAAGAACAATTAAACTACCACCATCTATGATGATGCAGAGTTGGATGGGAACAGACTTTACAAATGATGATTTAGTACAACAATCTTCAACAGTAAAAGATTACACACACAAGGTCTTGAAAGATTCAACTATAGATGGAAGAACTTGTTATAAAATTGAATTAACTCCAAAGGAGGATGCGCCAGTGGTTTGGGGGAAAATTTATTCATGGATAGATAAAAAAGAATTTTTCCAATTACGTGTAGAGTTTTATGATGAAGATGATTATTTGATTAGCGTTATGAAATCAAGCAACATAAAAGTATTGGGAGGAAAGAAAATTCCAACCAAAATGGAAATGATTCCTATGGAAAAGAAAAATCAAAAAACAGTTATGGAATACATTAGCATTGAGTTTGATATTCCAATTGAAGATTCTTTTTTCTCTTTACAAAACATGAAAAGACTTAAATAAATGTTGTTAAAGTTAGCTTGGAGAAATATATGGAGAAATAAGGGGAGAACTGTTATCACTATGATGGCTGTTATGATTGCAGTGGTACTCTCCATTTTGATGATGAGTGCTAAAGAAGGTGTTTATGCCAAAATGATTGAATCGATGATCCTAAATATGACTGGGCATGCTCAAATTCATCAAGTTGATTATGTTGATGAACAAATGCTTGATAATAGCTTGAGTCTTTCTGAGGATTTAGTAAATGACTTGAACGAATCTGGATTAATTAAAGGATGGGCTCCAAGAATTCAAACCGGGGCTTTAGTGTTTAAGGATTCAACTTCTAACACTATTTCTAAAAATGCTATTGTGATGGGAATTGACCCTGATAAAGAAGCTGAGTTTATAAGTTTAAAGGAACACGTTACTGTTGGTGAATTTATTACAAATGAAGATAATCAAGTTATGCTTGGCGAAGGTTTGGCTGAAAGATTAAAGGTTAAGGTAGGTGATTCAATAATACTAGTTAGCGGAGGTTATCATGGTTCCCAAGCTTATGGACTGTACAATGTAAAAGGGCTAGTAAAGTACGGTTCTCCTGAATTGAGTAACGGAGTAGTCTTTATGCCAATTAAGGAAGCTCAATGGATGTATAGTTTGGATTCTATGTGTACCAATATCAATATTATTCTTAAAGATGAAAGTGTTTTAGAAGAGTCTGTTTCTGAGTTAAATAATATTCTGTCTGGTAAAATATTAGTTAGAGATTGGAAAGAGTTAAATCCAGAATTGATAAATATGATAGAGACAGATAGGGTAGAAGGGTACATTTTTATGTTTATTCTTTACATGGTAATTACCTTTGGACTGTTCGGTACAATGTTGATGATGTTAAGTGAAAGAACAAGAGAGTTTGGGGTGTTAATTTCTATAGGGATGAAACGTTTTAAATTAGCATCTGTTGTTTGGATGGAGATGATAATTATTTCGATTTTAGGAGTATTAGTGGGGATAGCAGTTGCTTTTCCTATTTGTTATTACTTCCATTCAAATCCTATTCAGTTTGGAGATGAACAAGCTGAGATGATGGCTGATTATGGGATGGAGGCAGTTTTGCAATTTTCAATTGACCCATCCATATTTTTAACCCAAGCAATGATAATTTTTTCAATATCATCGGTATTGGCATTGTTTCCATTTAGAAAGTTATTAAAGTTAAATCCACAAGAAGCGATGAGAGTATGATTGTAAAAGTAGCTTGGCGTAACATATGGAGAAATAGACTGAGAAGCAGTGTGATTATTATTGCTTTGTCGTTAGGGCTTTGGGCTGGAATTTTTGCCAGTGCCTTTGTTCAAGGAATGATGAAGCAGAAAGTAGAATCTGTTATTTCGAAAGAAATGTCTGATTTTCAAGTTCATCATCCAGATTATAGGGAGGAAAAACTGCCAAACCTGATTATAGAAGATAGTGAGACTATACAAGCAGATATTGCATCCAACGAATATGTAATAGCATCTACTGGAAGAGTAATAATTGAAGGGCCTGCTGTGTCAACTTCTCATAAGGAGGGGATGATTAGGTTGATTGGTATAGATCCAAAAGAGGAAGCAATGGTTACCGGTCTAGAAGGAGATTTAATTGAAGGAACTTATTTTGAAGGGATAAAGAAAAATCCAATTCTTATAAGTAGCAAAACTGCTGAAGAATATGGATTGGAATTAAAGAGTAAAATTAATTTTAGATTTTTGGATATCCACGGAGATGTTCACCAAGTTGGATTTAGAGTAGTAGGGATTTACAATAGTGGAAACCCTATGATGGATGGAATGAAGGCTTATGCATTGAGAGATGATGTTAAAAGTCATCTTGGTATAGAAACTGGTTTTCATGAAATAGCTGTTAGTTTAAATGATCATAATCAAGCAGAACCGTTAGCTGAAAAATTTCAAAATAAATATGAAAATCTAGAAGTAATTCCATGGCTCGACTTGGCTTTGGGAATGCGTTATATGATTGATGCAATGGGAATGTATACCGTTATAATTGTTGGTATTATTCTATTTGCATTATTGTTTAGTATTTTAAATACCATGTTAATGGCGGTATTGGAAAGAACAAGAGAAATTGGAATGTTAATGGCTGTGGGGATGGCAAAGCAAAAGGTCTTTTTCATGATTATGGTGGAAACTCTTTTTCTATCATTAATCGGAGGTCCGATTGGATTGTTAGTTTCTTATTTATCGATTTCTTATTTTGGATCTGCTGGCATCAATTTAGGTGATGCTGCTTATGGAGAAATGGGTTTTTCAAATATAATATACCCTTACTTGGAATCCTCTGAGTATGTTAAGGTTGGAATCATGGTGTTCTTTATGGCTTTGTTTGCAGCAATTTACCCTTCAGTAAAAGCATTACGTTTAAAGCCGGTTGAAGCAATTAGAAAATAGAAATTATGAGCAATGTAATCGAAACTAAAAATTTGTCTAAAGTGTATAAAGGAGTTGTTCCTGTTCATGCTGTGGATAATGTAGATTTGCAAATTGAGGACAATGAATTCACAGCCATAGTAGGCCCCTCTGGTTCTGGTAAAACTACTTTATTGAATATTATTGGAGGTTTAGATAGACCAACATCTGGAAATGTTTTGGTAAACGGGAATGAGCTAGCCTCTCTTAACGATAATCAACTGATTGATTTTAGATTAAAACACATAGGTTTTGTTTTTCAAAGCTATAATTTAATCCCTGTTTTAACAGCTAAAGAGAATACGGAGTTTATTATGTTGCTTCAGAAAATATCGAAGCAAGAAAGAGATGAACGGGTTGAGAAATTATTGACTGATGTTGGGTTGGGAGATAAAATGAATAGCCGTCCAACGCAATTAAGCGGTGGTCAACAACAAAGAGTTGCAGTAGCTAGAGCATTAGCTTCAAAACCAGATTTTATTTTAGCAGATGAACCTACTGCAAACTTGGATTCTAAATCGGCTGAAAATCTTTTAGATATAATGCTTCGATTGAACAAAGAAGAGGGAGTAACATTTGTATTTTCTACACATGATCAGCGTGTAATTGATCGAGCACGAAGAGTCATTACTTTAGAAGATGGAAAAATTGTGAAAGACGAAAGAAAATAATGCAGTTCATTGTAAAATATTTTATTGTTTTTGCACTATTATTTGCTAGTGGTATTGCCCAATCACAAGATTCTATCAATTGGAAAGAAAAGCTAGATGTACGCGGATATATTAAGTACATGAATTCAGCTAGTTTTACTGATTTAGATGCTGTTTATACAAATAATTTGATACACAATCGAATAAATTTTAAAGCATATCCTTCAGAGAAATTAACCATTGGTATAGAACTTCGAAATCGCATTTTTTATGGCGAGACAGTTGCTTTAAATCCCTTATTCGGGCAACAGGTTGGGATAGATAATGGACTGATAGACATGTCATTTGTTTTGGTAGACAAATCTTCTTTTGTAATGCACTCTCAAATTGATAGAGCGTATGTAAATTATGCAACAGATAAATGGGATGTTCGCGTAGGAAGGCAACGTATAAATTGGGGAATAAACATGGCTTGGAATCCAAACGACTTGTTCAATGCTTACAACTTAATCGATTTCGATTATATGGAACGGCCAGGATCAGATGCCGTTCGAGTACAATATTATCCCTCTTTATTATCAAGTGTAGAAATTGCTGTTAAACCAGACGAAGACTTAGATAAAAGTGTAATTGCAGGATTGTATAAATTCAATAAATGGAAATATGATTTTCAAGTATTGGGTGCAAATTATTACACTGATGTAGCGCTAGGTGGTGGATGGGCAGGAAGCCTAAAAGACTTAGGTTTTAAAGGGGAAGGAACCTATTTTCATCCAAAACAACCATTTGCAGACACAACAGGTGGTTTTACTATGTCGGCAACAATAGACTACACATTTAAGAAGGGAATCTATATAAATGCTTCTTATTTAATCAATACTCTAGGAACACAGTCAAGTAATTTACTTGCTATGCAGCAGTTAACCTCTTCCAACTTATCCGCAAAAATGTTGATGCCAGCTAAGCATACATTTTTCATTCAAACGAGTGGTAGTATTAATCCAACTACTAGCTTAAGCTTAGCTGTTATATATTTAGAAGGAATGAATCTAGCTTTTCTAATGCCTAGTGTTGGATACAGTATAAAAGATAACTGGGATTTAAGTTTAGTTGGACAAGTATACTTTGGCGAGGTTCAAAATTCTTTTCAAAATTTAGGAAATAGCATATATTTAAGGGTTACCGCTAATTTTTAAATTTTATGGAATTTGATTATTTTTAGGCCTATAGCTTAAAAATACTTATGAATAAAGTAAGATATATTGATTCGAACCCTTGTCAAGAATCATGGGAGAAAATGGTCCCAATTGAAGGAGGTAAACATTGCGAAGTTTGTCAAACTAAAGTTTATGATTTAACGGGCTTTTCAATTGAAGAGATAAAATCTTTTAAAGGAAAAGGGTACTGTGTTCAATTAACGGAAAAACAGGTTGATGATTTTAGATATGTTCATCCTTTAAAACGCTTCGCAGTTGCTGCATTGTTTGTTTTTGGAACATCTCTATTCACAGTGTCGTATGCTCAGGAATTAAATGATACGGTAATAGAAGTTGAAGATAGTTGTGTTGTTAAGGGGGAGTTAAAAAGGAAGGGAAGCAATAGTGTATTAGCAAATCAACCTGTTCACTTTGATGTTGAAGGAAAAAGGTATACCACAACAACTGACGAAAATGGTAATTTTGTAATTGCATTACCACACAATTCAAGAATTAGCATGTCTACATCACATTCAGCTAAAAGAATACACTTTAGTACAAAGGATAAATCAAAAAAGAATACAGGTGTTACTAGATTTCATATTCGTAGAATTAGGGGTAAATTTTAAATTTTCGTCATAAATGTTACATTTTATTTCAAGTATCATTTTTACATTTGTAGAACAATGGGATTATTTACAAAGAAAGCGGAAGAGAAGATTAATTGGAAACCTCTTAATCAAGAAGAGCAACTAACAGGTTTTATAGAGTCGTCAAGACATAAGCCAATAGCCATGTTTAAGCACAGTACAAGATGTGCTTTAAGTTCCATGGCGATGTCCCGGTTAGAGCGGGGTTGGAACTTGGATGATTCTGATGTGGATATATACTATTTGGATTTGCTGAACTATCGAAATATTTCAAATAAAATTGCTACATTATTTTCTATTGAGCATCAATCTCCTCAATTGATTGTTTTACAGGGAGGGAAAGTATTATATCACGCTTCTCATGGAGAAATTGATCCTGATGCATTGAAACAGAATTTATTGGGATAATAAAAAATTTATCCATAAAAAAAGCCACTAGTAAATTTACTAGTGGCTTTTTATTTATTAGTAATTGATAATTATCTTTTGTCAATATCAACAAATGGTCTGTCGGTTTCACCTGTGTAGACTTGTCTCGGTCTTCCAATAGGTTCACCATTTAGTCTCATTTCTTTCCATTGTGCAATCCAACCTGGTAAACGTCCAATAGCAAACATTACAGTAAACATGTCTGTAGGTATTCCTAAAGCCCTATATATAATTCCAGAATAGAAATCTACGTTTGGATATAAGTTTCTAGATTTAAAGTATTCATCTTCTAATGCTACTTTTTCTAATTTCTTAGCGATATCTAATATTGGGTCTTCAATTCCTAACGCACCAAGTACATCATCAGCAGCCTTTTTAATAATCTTAGCACGAGGGTCAAAGTTTTTATAAACTCTATGTCCAAATCCCATCAAACGGAAAGAATCATTTTTATCCTTCGCTTTTAAAATGAATTTATCTACATCCCCACCATCAGCTTTTATTGCTTCTAACATTTCTATTACTGCTTGGTTTGCACCTCCGTGAAGTGGTCCCCAAAGTGCAGAAACACCAGCGGAGATAGATGCAAATAATCCAGCATGAGAAGAACCTACAATTCTTACAGTAGATGTAGAACAATTTTGTTCATGATCTACGTGCAGGATTAATAATTTATCCAATGCACTTACTATGTTCTGATCGATGTTGTATTTTTCTGTTGGAATTTCAAACATCAGTCTTAATAAATTCTCAACGTATCCCATTGAGTTATCATAATAATTTAAAGGATGTCCAACATGTTTTTTGTAAACCCAAGAGGCAAGAACTAGGAATTTTCCTAAAGTCTTACAAACAGCATTGTACCTTTCTGTTGTAGAATTAACATTCACTGATTTAGGATTAAAAGCGGTAAGCGCACTAGTTAATGAAGAAAGAACGCCCATAGGATGAGCTGATTTAGGAAAACCATCAATGATATCTTTCATTTCCTCATCAATCATTGTATGAGATCTAATGTCGTCTTCGAATTTTGTAAGTTCGCTTTTTGATGGAAGATTTCCAAAGATTACTAAGTATGAACATTCTAAAAAAGTAGCGTTTTCAGCTAAGCTTTCGATAGAATGGCCTCTGTACCTTAAAATACCTTTTTCGCCATCTAAATATGTTATTGCACTTGAGCAAGAACCAGTGTTTTTAAACCCTTGATCAATTGTAATATAACCTGTTGTTCCTCTTAGTTTAGAAATATCAATTGCTTTTTCATTCTCCGTTCCTTCAATTATCGGGAAATCAAATTCTTCTCCATCAAGTATTAATTTAGCTGTCTCACTCATATTTAAAAAGGTTTTTTTTTGTTCAAAAATAGAAGCGTAAAGGTAATAAAAATGTCGAGTTTTAAAAGCTTTTCGGCGCTTATTTCACATGACTATTATCAGGAAAATAGTTTTGTCTTTGCTTTGACTGAAAAAGTAAGCTAGAAAAGTAGAATATGTAGGTTACCTTAAGATTTTTCGAACAAAGGCAACAGTAAAATAACTCATCATAAATACACCTGTCCAACCTTCCAGAGGTGCAATTATTTTGAAGAAACCTTCAGGAGTACATTCACCATAGCCAATAGTTAAAAAGGTTACCGCACTAAAATAGAATGAATCTATTATTTTATCCCATGCAGGCATATTATCAGCAATACAACTTATCTGACCATGCCCAGTTAATTCAAAAATCACATAAATAAGGCTATAGAAACCATAAACCATAAAGACGCTGAAAAGTACTCTAAAAGGGCTTGTAGCATAAAGTCCCATGTGATCAAATATTAGCTTTTGTAAAAAAGCAGATGGATAGGCCCAAATTGCACTCCATTTATTCTTTTTGATTTTATCAAGCGTATGGTACTTAAGCTCATACCTTTTAAACTCTACATAAGCTTTATCCTCGTCATTGTATTGACCAGAATCATGAAAATCTTCTTTTAGAATACGATATTGATCCGCTTTTTGAAGAGGTGTCGTTTTGGTTTGTTCTCCAATTAATTTGGGAATATTGTTAAATCTCCACGATACAAATATTTTACCCAAGTTTCTTACACCATAGATATAAAGTGTGTCTATATCAACACTTGAAACACCTGGTTTTAAATCTATAATATCTCTAATTATCGTATTCGATAAATCTAGTACTTTACATTTTTCGACTCTTAAGTCAACATAGTTAGATAGTAGACAATTTTTAAAGGAGATTTTTCTTGCCTCTGCTTTTAAAAGAGAAAGGTTGCCTGTTCCGAATTCACTTTCGTCAAAAATAACATCGGCATCTCCAAATAGTGCCATTTTGAAAGAGATAGTACCTGCTCCAAATTTTACTCTTCTAAAATTTACTCTTTCACTTCCGTGTTCAATTTCCTCAAACGAGACATCAGCATCTCCAAAATCGGCTCTTCTGAAATCTAGTTTTCCATTACCAAAATCTATTTTACTGAAATCAACTATTTTCCCATTAAACGTAGCTTTGTCAAAGAAAATATTTCCATCGTCGAATCTAGAGAACTGAAACTCAACATTTCCGTCTCCAAAATTTACGTTTTTAAAGTTTACATTTCCTTTTCTAAAATCAGCGTTTATAAAAGATATGTTACCATTAATGAATGAGGCATTTTCAAAAGTAACTTTACCATTTCCAAAATCAACGTATTGCCAGCTATTGTTTCCTTCACTATAAGAAGTGTTTGAAAAATCTACGTCAACATCTTTAAATTTACTTCTATAAAAGCTCAAATTACCAGAACCAAAATGTGCACTTTCGAAGAGTGCTTTTTCACCAGTAAAATTGCAATAGGAGAAATCAACAGTTTTGTCGGATTCAAAAAAAGCATCACTAACATTAAAATTGTTGATATCAATGTATTCGTCTCTTCCTAGATTGAATTTTATTCTATAATCATTAGCTGAGAAATTACTGATATAGCAATGGGTTAAATCTATATCATCACCCATTTTTATTTTATCATAAAGAGATTCTATATCAATGACACCGTATTTTCTTTTTTCGATAATGTTTTTATTGCTATCGCGGAAAGTAATGCGTGCTGTTTGATCACACATTCTATCATTACCAATGTCGAAAGGTTCGTCGGTAATTTTTATTGCATACGAAAAAACAACTCTATTTAATTTCATAATCTAATATCCTCGGGCTATTTAACCTCTTTTAATGCATTTTCAATTAATAATAACAAATGACTTTTATGTGCTTTTGAAGATACATCTCCAGTAGAATTAGCTGCCATTTTCTTTATCGATTTCAAATTGTAAATAGCAGTTGATCTAACTGTGTGACTATGTAAACTGCTTTTAGAGCCTGTTACCATTCCGATTAACATTTTAGTGTATTCTATTTGTAAATTTTGTCTGAAGCTATTTACAGTTCCGGAGATATCACTTTTGAATATACTGTTATTTAAATCAGTCATGTAGTCAGATAGTTCATATGAATTTCCATATAATTCTGAATTTACAATACGCTGCAAAGTGTTTCGATGCAATAGGTGCTTAAGTACGTTTTTTTGATTTGCTAATACACTTTCGTGAATCCTAGGGTCTTCTCCAGCTCCATAAAACCCAAAACCTCTTCTTTGTAATTGTAAATAATTGTAAATCTCATTTGGAAAAGTAAATGCATCTGGTGCAAAAACATAATCTTCTAATGCTTTCATTGCCGCTTTTTGTTTTTCCAGTTCAACAGGAATAAAAGGCTTTGTAGCACCTTCTTGTCCGATAAAAGCTCTATCAACATAAATACCTCCAATATATCTCGAAATTGTAGTAGCCGACTTAGACTGTTCTCTTAATAATGCATGATATGAAACTCTATGATCGTGGTAAGATTTTCCATCTTCCTTTAAGTTCTTTAATAAGCCTTCTCCAACTAAACGAGTTAGTTTAAATCTTTCAACCGCATAATCAATAGCGTCACTAGTTAAATCGCCTACGTTTACTCTAGGGTCCATTGCTTTTCCAGGGGAGCGCATATCATCGGCGTCGTTTCCAAACATCAAGTCGTGTTGAGTAGATTGAGCCATCAAATCAATTGTTTGTTGTTCAGTTCGTCCTGTTTGGTATGCAAATTTAATAGCCCACATGTCATATGGTCCAGGTCGCATAGTCCAATATTGACCTTGTTTTGCAGTGTCAAGAGCAAAATTAATTGAAGGATAATCCATCACAGATCCAATTAAACCAACTTTCGAAGTTATTTCTTGGTTATGAATATTCGCCAATGGGTGTAATTGACTTGACTTCATGTTATGATTGAACCCAAGTGTATGTCCCATTTCATGTAATACCAAATAATATAAAAACTGTTCAATAATTTTACTTTTCTCAATTTGTTCAGCTCCTAAAGTTTTTAATGCAAAAGTTGCAAATACGTTGTCCATTTGAGCCATGTCTCCTGCATAACAAGTTGTATGGTTACAATGTGTTAAGTCAATCGGTAATTCCATTTCCTCTGAACGATTATTTCCCAATAATTTTTCTATTCTAATTTGATTGGTAAGTGACTTGTATTCGAACATTATATCTGCACCTAAAATCTCTCCAGTTTTAGGGTTTACAAAGCTTGGCCCATATCCGCCAAATGGAGGGGTAGGAGAGGAAGTCCATCTTAAAACATTATAACGTATATCACCAGCATCCCAATCCGCATCATCAGGTTGCTGCTTTATAACGATTGCGTTTCTAAATCCAGCTTCTTCAAAAGCAAGGTTCCATTGCTCTCCAGCTTTTTTGATTATTGGTCTAATTTCTTTAGGTGTTGTGTTTTCCATCCACCAAACGATTGGTTCTACTGGTTCTGAAATTTTAGCATTCGGGTCTTTTTTCTTTAAATTCCAACGATGCACTAAATCTCTATAGTTAGTAGAAGATATCGTCGTCATATCTGTAACCTTTGTTGTAAAGAAACCAACTCTAGGATCATCGATTAATGGTTCATAATCATTATTCGGCATTTCAATTAGGCTGTGATAAACCTTTATGCTAACATTTCTACCATCCACAACAGCTCTTGACCCTCCGTTCCATGTATTTGGTTTAGAGTAAACATATTCAATTGCCAGATTAGTGTTTTCTGGATAGTTTTTAATTCTATTTATTTTGGTTTTACTCTTATCCAAACTCCCTAAGGTAAAAGCTAAAGGTGATTGTTTAGGATATTTCCCTGGTTTTACCTGGGAAAATGTTTCACTTAAAAATAACTTGTTAGCATCAATTAGATAAGCACCTTTGTCCGAATCCGAATTTTCAATTTTAAGACTAGCTAAAACACCCCTACTCATATTTGCATCAGATGATTTAGAAACAGCGTTCTCTGGATTAAAATAAGAAGAAGTGTTTTGAACGATAAATTCGATTTTATCAAAATATTTTTCAACTTTAAAAACTTTTGCGTCTCTATATGAACCTCTATGCGCACCAGCTTCTAAAACGCCATCAGCAATTTGACTAAAATAGATGTACTCTTTCCCAATTTGGTCCTCTTTTACGACCATTTTAATGTCACCTGTAACACTATCTTGGTAAATCATAAAAAGTCCCTCAAATGGGATGCTCTTTTTAGCAATATCTTTTATTGGTTTTTTATCCGTTTTCTTTTTTACAGGAGCCTCTGTTTTTCCTTTTTTAGATTTCTTTTTTTTCTGAGCAAGAATTGGTTGAACACCAAATACAAAAAGGGCTAAAAAAGTAACAGTGAAAATTTTCTTTTTAAAAAGACGAGATGACTTCATTGTAATAAAGTTGGTTAAAATCAAAATTGAAAGTACCAAATATAATGAATGAAGATTAGAATAAAAGTCTTATTCGAAACTTTCTAAAATATCCTGAAACTCGTGCTGAGTTGTTTGACTTTGGTCACTTATATACCATTTCTGCAAAGCTATTTTGAAGTCTTGTGGACTCATTACTGGGTGCGCTTTGTTTTCCATAACCATTTCTTGAGCTGGTTGTGGTCTAGGTCCCCAAAGAGCTAGTTCATTGAAGTCGTCGTCTAAAAAAATAACTACTGGAATTGACTTAGCTCCATTGGTAAGGTAACTGTTCATTACTTCTGGATTAGCATCACGCAAAATTAGTCTTAAGTTAATGTCTTTTCTAGCCTCAGCAAGTTTTACAATTACGGGTAAACTATTCGCTCCGTCTCCACACCATGCTTCAGTAATTAGAACCCAATTTTTAGCTTTCGTTCTATTCAAGGATTCGATTACATCGCTCTCAATTACCGTAGTTTTTAATCCACGTTTAACTCTCTGGATACCCAATTTAGTAAAGTCAATGAATTTTTGAGATTGATCATCACCAGTTGTTTTTCCTTGTGCAAATAAATCTTTAACGTGTTTGTCATACGTATCAAAATCCATTGCTTTATCAAATATTTCTTTGGTTATTTTCATAGTTTTAGGCTTTGTGCAAAGATAGGCTTCAGTTGCTAATTTGATTGTAACAAATGCGACACATCATTAATTTAATAATGCTTGAATCGCTCTTCCAATTCCGTGCAAAGTTAGAGGAAACATATTGTCGTTAACTATGACTTTCATCATACCAATTGAACGCGTATAATTCCATTCTTTTTCTGGAACAGGGTTGAGCCAGACCACATTGTCAAATTGTTCAGTTATTCTACGCATCCACGTTTCTCCTGCTTCTTCATTGTAATGTTCAACACTACCATACTGAGAAGCTATTTCATAGGGAGACATACTTGCATCTCCAACAATAATAACTTTATATTCTTTGTTGAATTTGTGCAACATATCATAAGTAGAAATATGTTCGTTGTGTCTTCTAATATTGTTTTGCCAAAGATTTTCATAAATACAATTATGGAAATAATAATGCTCCATGTGTTTGAATTCATATTTAGCTGCAGAGAACAATTCAGAGCATAATTTTATATGATCATCCATACTTCCTCCAATGTCAAAAAACAAAAGAACTTTAATGTTGTTTTTTTTACTTGGAACCATTTCTAAATGGAGCATTCCTGCATTATTGGATGTGCTTTTAACCGTTTTTCTTATGTCTAATTCTTCCTGCTTTCCCTCTCTTGTAAGCGTTCTTAATTTACGAAGAGCCATTTTCAGGTTTCGTGTTTCTAATTCAACATCATCGTCTAAATTTTTAAATTCTCGCTTGTCCCAAACTTTAATAGCTTTTCTGTGTCTACTTTCGTGTTGACCTATTCGAATTCCTTCAGGGTTATATCCATAAGCTCCAAATGGGGAAGTACCTCCAGTGCCAATCCATTTCCCACCACCTTCATGTCTTTCCTTTTGTTCTTCCAGTAATTCTTTTAACCGATCAAGAACTTTGTCTAACCCTCCCATTGCTTTTATTTGCTCCATTTGTTCTGGAGAAAGCATCTTTTCGGAATTCTTTTTCATCCATTCTTCTGGAATTTTATAGAATTCTTCATTGGTTATGGTTTCTATTCCTTTGAAGTAAGTAGCGAAAATTTGGTCAAATTTATCGAGGTATTTTTCATTCTTAATAAGAATGGATTTACTTAAATGGTAAAAGTCATCAACTTTTTGCTCAATGATATTACTTTTTAGAGCTTCTAATAAAGAAAGGTATTCTTTTAAAGTAACGGGTACTCCTTGGTTTTTTAATACGAGGAAAAAATCTAGGAACATATTTTCTAAGATATTAGATTTAAAAGACACTAGACGCTAGATTTGATTTATAAAAAGTCTGAAATCTGGCATCTAAAAGTCTAGTATCTATATTCGTAACGTTACCAAATCCTGCTCATTTTTTAAAAGTGCTCCCGAATAAGGAAAATCGCCGTTACCTGGTTGCCAACCATCTAATTCTTTAGCTGTTATTTTTCCAATTGTCAAGAGTTTAATCCAGTCAATTATTTCAGATGTAGAAGGTCTTTTTTTAATTCCTCGAATACTTCTTAAATCATAGAATAAACGCATCGCTGAATTGATTAATGTTTCTTCTAATCCTTCGTAATGAACATCAATAATCGCTTTTAACGTTTCTCTTTCTGGGAATGATATATAGTGGAATAAACACCTTCTTAAGAACGCATCAGGCAGTTCTTTTTCATTGTTGGAAGTAATGATAATAATAGGTCGAATTTTTGCTTGAATTGTTTTCTTTAATTCATAACAATAGAATTCCATTTTATCTAATTCTTGCAACAAATCATTAGGGAATTCAATATCAGCTTTATCGACTTCATCAATTAATAAAATAACTTGTTCCTCACTATCAAAGGCTTCCCAAAGCTTCCCCCTAACGATATAGTTAGCGATGTCATTTACTTTTTCATCTCCTAATTGAGAGTCTCTTAATCTAGAAACAGCATCATATTCATACAGCCCTTGTTGAGCCGTAGTTGTTGATTTTACATTCCAGGAAATGAGTTTCTTCCCTAAAGATTCAGCAATCTCTTCAGCTAATAAAGTTTTGCCAGTTCCTGGTTCTCCTTTTACGATTAATGGTTTTTGTAATGCAATAGATGCATTAACAGCCACTTTTAATCCGTCTGAAGCAATGTATGTTTTAGTGCTTTGAAACCCCATAAAATTCTATATATCTTACTTCATTAATGAAATTACTTCTTAAAATTATCAGCAACAATTAGGTCTTTTGTACCGTGTCCCCAAGAATAAAATCCTTCTCCAGATTTAATACCTAATTTTCCAGCAGTAACCATATTTACTAATAAAGGACAAGGAGCGTATTTACCATCACCGTATCCGTCTTGTAAAACTTTAAGAATTGCAAGGCAAACATCTAATCCAATAAAATCTGCTAATTGTAATGGACCCATAGGATGTGCCATACCAAGCTTCATCACTGTATCAATTTCTTCAACTCCCGCAGTTCCTTCATGTAACGTTATGATTGCCTCGTTAATCATAGGCATCAATATTTTGTTAGCAACAAAACCTGGGTAATCATTAACCTCTGTAGGAATCTTTTTTAAGCTTTTAGAAGTTTCCATTATGATATTCGTAACTTCATCTGAAGTAGAGTAACCTCTAATGATTTCAACCAATTTCATAACTGGAACAGGATTCATAAAATGCATTCCAATTACTTTGTCAGGACGAGAAGTTACTGCTGCAATTTTAGTAATAGAAATAGAAGAAGTATTCGTAGATAAAATAGCACCTTCTGGAGCAAATTTATCCATGTCTTTAAATATCTTTAATTTCAAATCAACATTTTCAGTTGCAGCTTCAACTACTAAATCAGCACTTTTAACACCTTCTTCAAGGCTAGTGAAAGTTGATATGTTATTCAGTGTAGCTGTTTTTTCAGCTTCCGTAATTTTTTCCTTTTTAACCATTCGGTCGAGATTCTTTGTGATGGTAGCAAGTGCTCTATCTAAAGATTCTTGTGCAACGTCAACTAAGGATACTGAATAATTGTTTTGAGCAAAAACATGAGCAATTCCATTACCCATTGTACCAGCTCCAATAACTGTTATATTTTTCATGAAAAAATGATTTTAATTTTAGAAAGGCGAAGATAGGAAAATGGTAGAATTGGAATATGATTTTAAATAGCTTTTAGTGAGAGACTATCTATTACTATTTCCCAGAGCCTTTTAATACAGTTAACACAGTGTAAATAAGGATCTTAAAATCTAGTGCAAGTGACATATTCTCGATGTATAGAACATCGTATTTTAACCGAGCAACCATTTCATCTACGTTTTCGGCGTATCCATATTTTACTTGGCCCCAGGATGTAATTCCTGGTTTAACTTTCTGTAAGTGTTTATAGTGAGGGGCGACTTCCATAATCTTGTCAATGTAAAATTGGCGTTCTGGACGCGGTCCTACAAGAGCCATGTCACCTTTGATAACATTAAAAAACTGAGGCACTTCATCTAATCGTGATTTACGTAAAAACTTTCCTATAGGTGTTATTCTAGAATCGGTAGAGCTAGATAGTTGGGGACCGTCTTTTTCAGAGTTAGAGTACATTGACCTAAACTTGTAAATGTAGAATGGTAACCCATTGATTCCTATTCTTTCTTGTTTAAATATTATTGGTCCTTTGGAGGAAGCTTTTACCAATGCACATAAAACAATAAGAACCGGTGCAAGAAGAATTAAAGCGATGATGGAAGCAGATAAATCTATAACACGTTTCAGAGTAACTTGCCATTGCGGCATTATTTCTTGGTTGACTTCTATTAATAAAGCTCCAAATAATGCTGTCATTTTAACCGATCCAGTAAGAATGTCATACGTATCAGGAATCAGTTTTATAGAAACATTACAATCGCTTAAATCATCAATAATTCGTTTTAAATTTTCATGTTCTGAGGATTCAATAGCGATAATGACTTCTTCTATTTTTTCCTTTTTTATAACCTCTTTTATGTTTTCGTATTTACCGAAATAAGTTATTGGGGTATCTAACAATACTCGATCCACACCGTTTGTACTGACAAAACCTTTAAAAGAGTAACCAGGGTTTGCTCGTAGATTTTTAATTTCATTATAGATTCCTAGTGCATTTTCATTTCCTCCCACAATTAAAGTAGGGAAGCCAATTTTACCATAGTGGATTTTTCGAACCGTAGCTGATGTAATTATTAACCTTGGAATTAGTGTACAAGTAAAATGAAACCCAAAAAGTGCGATTAATAATTTGTAGTAATCTTTGTATTGATGTATTTCATCATCTAACAATAAAACAAAAAATAAAATTAGACACCCAATTGCAGAAATCATTAGTGTTTGGCCTGTTTCCTTTAATCGATATCTTCTGAAAATATTTTTATAGCTTCCTATAGAGGCGTAAAGAATAATCCAGTAAATAGGTACCATAGCAAGCCCATAATAGAAATTATCACTTGTGGTGAATATAGATTGCTCTATACTTGTTTTTCGGAAATAATAAAACGCTATCCAAGCTACTAATGCCATTAGTATGTCTGAAATGACATATTTAGATACTTGCAGCTTTCCGTTCATTGTTATTTATAAATGACTTTAATGTTGTCGAAATAAATTTCAATATCATTTATAGCATCTGAATTGTATGCTTGGATAAAAAAATCAAAATCTGTAGCTGAAGGAAAGAAATTTGTGCCATCTGATAAATAGACATAGGTTTTATTCCATTGCGGAACTCCATTATCGTCATAGGTTGGATAAAAAGTAACTAAATTGAATGTTTGGTAAGTTGGTACAGAATTATCTTTATGTAATAGTCCGATGTAAAATTCATGATTGCTTTTATAGTCGAATTCTAGATACGCTGGAATGTCTAATTGAGTCGGTAAATTGTTAAAGCTTAACTCGTTTGTTCTCATTTCGGAGGAGAAGTTTGCTGCATCCATAAATATTGCACCTGCACTTCCTTCTTTTAAGTCTGTATATGGAGGGTTCGAAACAATAATCATTGAAGTATCACTAGTAGAGTGATTATAAAGTTTGATTCCAGGATCTTCAAAGTCCTCTACCCAAATGTTAAGACCACTTTCATATTGTGTTGTTGGAGCAATTGTAATAACTGAATCTTGGATTAGTTCTATGTTTGCTTCATAACCAGTATAAAATGGATATTTAACTCTATAACTCGAGGAACCATTTTTTTTAATGCCTGGATGTAAAGTTATTGTATGAGCTCCTTTGTAATGTAAAGGAATAGTAGCAGGTAGCTCCCACATCCCAGCTAAATTGTCGTCAACATACACCCAAACATCCGTGATTTTATTGCTATTGGAACCTTGGTTTGTTGTTGTTTGAAAATCAAAACTTTCAACATAAATAAAAGAAGGAACTTCTTCTGGTTTATCAATGATTTGACATCCATTTAAAAGGACCAATAGCATTAAGGTGGATATAAAAAATACAATTGATTTCATGTTCGCTAGATTTCGAACGCAAAAGTAAAATTATTATTGTTCGACAGGGAAATTAAAGGTGCAAATTCCCTAATTTCAAAAGAAAAACCTTGGTTTAGGATTACAATTTTTTCATGATTTCATAGGCTACTTGAAGAGCTTTGTATCCATCGTAAATTGAAACGGGAGGTGTTAAATCATTTTCTATTGCATTTATAAATGCTTTTAATTCGTCTTCAATGGCGTTGTTTGGTTCTATATCTTCAGATAGGATGTCTAGTTGCTTTTTACCTTTTTCGCCTAAATCAATAGTGACAGCAAAAGGATCTTCAACTGTTACATCATGCATTTGAATAACTTCATTTTTCTTTTCTAAAAAGTCAACCGAAACATAAGCATCTTGCTGGAAAAATCTTGATTTACGCATGTTTTTCATGGAAATCCTACTTGCAGTTAGATTTGCGACGCATCCATTGTCAAATTCTATTCTTGCATTAGCAATGTCAGGTGTATCACTTAATACGGATACGCCACTGGCATTTATGGATTTTATTTCGGAATCTACAACGCTTAAAACGATATCTAAATCATGAATCATTAAGTCTAAAACAACCGAAACATCCGTCCCTCTTGGATTAAATTGGGCCAACCTATGCGTCTCAATGAACATAGGGTTTTGTAAATGTTTTTTACTAGTTGTAAAAGCGGGGTTAAATCTTTCTACGTGTCCGATTTGAACTTTTACTTTTGCTTCTTCTGAAAGGCTAATTAAAGCCTTAGCTTCTTCAATAGTGTTGGTGATGGGTTTTTCAATAAATACATGTTTGAAAGAACGCATTGCCGTTGCTGCACAATCAAAATGTGCAAATGTTGGCGTTACAATGTCAATAATATCTGTTACTGAAATTAATTCTTCGATGGAATCATATGGAGTAATATCCATTTCATCTTTTACAGATTTCCGAACCACTTCACTTTGGTCATAAAATCCAACTAATTCTACAAAGTCAGCATTTTGCAATATTCTAAGATGAATTTTCCCTAAGTGGCCTGCACCAACAACTCCAATTTTTAACATAAAACTTATTTTTCTGGAATCAAAAATAACCCTTATGTATGGCGGTTATTTGAATCAAAAATGTAATTATCAACAGACATTTTTTATAAAATGAATAACTTAATTTATAAAATATTGTTTTAGCGTATTATTTTTGAATCATGAAAGACACATTTAGAGATCAAGGGAAGCGGAAACTACTTGTTCAGGAGTTAAAAGAGGTGAAAGGGATTAATGATGCTAATGTACTAAAAGCAATTGGGAATGTTCCTAGACACTTGTTTTTTGATAAGGTCTTTCATGATAACTTTGCCTATAAGGATGTAGCTTTTCCGATTGGAGCTGGACAAACAATTTCTCAGCCTTATACTGTTGCAACTCAATCTTCATTGCTGAAAATTGAAAAAGGAATGAAGGTTTTGGAAGTGGGTACTGGATCAGGTTACCAAACAGCTGTATTGCTAGAGTTAGGGGCAAAAGTATACTCAATTGAAAGACAAAGAGAATTGTTTCAATCGGCAAAAGTAACCTTACCGAAACTCGGATATAGAGCCAATTTATATTTTGGAGATGGTTATGTAGGGAAAGAAGCTTTTGCTCCATTCGATAGAATCATAGTTACTTGTGGAGCTCCTTATATTCCTGAAGAACTAATCAATCAATTGGCTACAAATGGGAGAATGGTGGTTCCAGTTGGTGAAGGAGACAACCAAACAATGATTTTGATAGAAAAATCTGAAAGTGGAGAGATTACACAAACAGAGCATGGAAGTTTTAGTTTTGTTCCAATGTTAAGTGATAAGCAATATTAAATTACTTAATTCGTTTAGAAATCACGAAATAAAAAATAGTTATGAAATACACTAAATATTTTCTAGTACTGATAGCTTTAGGAATGTTTATGCAGCCTTTTTCTCAGGATACGATAGGCAAGTTGACTTTTGAAACACGTTATCATTTGAGGCAAGATAGTTCTTATGTGCCCAATTTACAATTTAGATACTTTATAAAAGAAAGTAATGCTATTAGAGTAGGATTCTCTTATCAGTATTCTAGTGTAGTTAATGAAATAATTGAGGTAGGAGGAGAAGGAGTTGGAACCGTAGAGAATCTAAATGATATGTTCTCATTTAATATTGGATATGAAAAACATTTTAGAAATAAGAAGGTGTCTCCTTATTTAGGAGGAGAACTTCAGTTTGGTGTCGGAAAAATTGAGGAGTATGGTTCAAGAACAGATTCAGTTATTTTTATTGCAGATTATAATTATTCAATAAAGAAACCACTGAGTCAGTTTGGAGTTCATCTATTTTCGGGAGTAGATTTTTATGTTTTCGAAAACTTATATATTGGAACAGAGTTAGGTGTTTTGTTTTCAAGTGTTCAAGTCAAAACAGGTGAGTATAAAATAAAAGATGAGAGTTCATTGACAGATCCAGAGATTACAACAAACATCCCATCTGTAAAATCTAAATCATTTGACGTTACCAATGCAGGTGTGATTAGAGTTGGTTGGAGGTTTTAATCTATAATGAATTGTTAAAATGGAAACAGCATTATTTACCCTTTTAGGAATAGTTGTCGGAGGTCTTGTTTCATACCTATTGCAATGGCAACGGTTTAATCAAGAATTGAAAATAAAACAAGAAGAATTCAAAACAGAATTTATGGCAGAAAGCACTGCAAAGCATTTTCTGAGTCATAAGTCTTATACTGATAGGTCTTTTGCAACATTAAAAAACCATCTAGGAAGATTTGAGGATGAAGAATTGCGGAAAATATTGGTTAGAGCAGGTGCTATTAGGACGTATAGAAAAGAAGATAATTCTGAATGGTGGAGGCTTTTATCGAGAATGGATGAATATATTGAAAATAAGAAAAAGTAGATAATACCTTATGATTTCTCCTATTGTTTCTTCAGGATGGTTAAATGAGAATCTAGATAATCCTGATTTAATACTATTGGATGCAAGTCAACCAAGTAATACGACTGATGATAAACATGAACAAATAAGAGGAGCTAGAGTTTTCGATATTAAGAACAATTTTAGTGATAAATCAAGCAATTTCCCTAATACATTTCCTTCTGAAGAACAATTTGAAAATGAATGCCAAAAATTGGGAATTCACGGATCAAGTATAATTGTAGTTTACGATAGCAAAGGAATTTATACAAGTCCAAGAGTTTGGTGGATGTTTAAAACTATGGGGCATAACAATATAGCAGTCCTTGATGGTGGTTTCCCTGATTGGAAATCAAAAGGTTTTCAAACAGAAAATAGGGTAGAAAAGAAATACACAGAAGGAGATTTTATAGCTAAGCTTATTCCAAATAGGGTTAGAAGGATTGATTTTATTAAAGAAAACCTAAATAAAAATGAGTCTGTAGTTGTAGATGCTCGTTCTTCAGATCGATTTAATAGTTTAGTCCCAGAACCAAGAGTAGAATTAAGAAGAGGGAATATTCCAAATTCAATTAATATTCCTTTTCAAGATGTTCTAAAAAACAGACTTTTTAAATCTAAAGAGGAGTTGAAAGCGGTTTTTTCTAAAGAAGACTTAGTAAATAAACGACTAGTTTTTAGTTGCGGGTCTGGAATTACTGCTTGTATTGTTTTATTAGCAACAGATTTAGTCTTTGAGGCAGATAAATCAGTTTACGATGGTTCTTGGACAGAGTGGGCTCAGTTAGAAGATTAAAAATCTTTCTTTAGCCTGTCCATTTCACGCTTTGCGTCTTTGTCTTTCATGTCTTCTCGTTTGTCATGCAATTTCTTCCCTTGAGCAACAGCAATGTCCAATTTTGCTCTTCCTTTTCCATTAATAAATAATTTAATAGGAACTAATGTAAGTCCTTTGTTTTTAAGTTTTTTCTCAATTTTGACAATCTCGGTTCTATTTAAAAGAAGCTTTCTATCCCTTTTTGGAGAATGGTTGTAATGCGTTCCATTTTCATACTCTTGGATATACATGTTACGCAAGAAAATTTCTCCTTTTTCAACCACACCATATGATTCCATGATACTTGCTTTTCCTAATCTAATGGATTTTATTTCTGTTCCCGTCAATTGAATTCCAGCAGTATATGTATCAATAAATTGATATTCAAATTTTGCTTTTTTATTTTTTATGTTAATTGCGTTGCTCATGATATGCTCTGAAGACAAAAGTAACAAAGGTTTTTGAGTATTTCGAAATTAAATTGAACCAAAGCGAACTTTGGATGTATCTATCTCCAAACTAAAACAAACAAACATGAAAAATTCATTTCTTTCTTTAATCGTATCTTTTTTTATTTTCAATTTTAGTTATTCCCAAATGGGAGTTACTAGTGCAGAGTTTGATGCTCGAATGATGAGCGAAAGCCCTTCTGTATTTGATAATGTTGCTGTAGGGAATTCTTATGAAGTAATTAGCATCGATGTTGATGTAAAAATGAAAGATCAAATTGCTGAGGTTTCTGTTACACAAAAATTATTGAACTCTACGGATAGAGATTTGGAAATTGAAATATTCTTCCCTTTACCTAATGGAGGTATAGTGCAGAACTTTATGATGATGGTTGATGGTGTTGAGGTGCCAGGAGAGTTGATGGAAAAGGATAAAGCAAAATCTATTTATGAAGGAATAGTAAGAAGAAAGCGAGACCCAGCATTAATGGAATATGTTGGCTATGGTTTGTTTAAGACAAGCGTGTTTCCAGTTCCAGTTGGTAAAGAAAGAGATATCACAGTTCGTTATACACAAGTTTGTGATAGAAAATTGGATATGATTAATTTCTCGTATCCTTTTGGAACACAAAAATTTTCATCTAAACCACTAAGATCTGTAAAGTTTCATGCGAGGATTCAGTCAACTGAAGAGATTAAAAACATTTACAGTCCTACTGATGATATTTTAGTAAAAAGAGGTAATGATAAGACAGCTGATATCAGTTTTGAGAAAACATATTATACTCCAGAGAATGATTTTAAAATGACTTATTCATTACAGAATGGACCAGTTGGAGCAACAGTTTTGTCTTATATGCCTGAAGAAGGAAAGGACGGTTATTTTATGCTATTGGCTAGCCCTTCTGTTGCGGAAGATGTTGTAAATAAAACGGAGAAGAATATCATTTTTGTATTGGATAGATCGGGCTCAATGTCTGGAAAGAAGATTGAGCAATCTAAAAAGGCATTGGAATTTGTTTTAACGAATTTAAATGAAGGTGATAATTTCAATATTATTGATTATGATGATCGAGTTGAGATGTATAAACCAGAAATGCAACGCTATACAACGGAAAATTACAAAGACGCTATAAATTATGTAGGAGGTATTCGTTCAGGTGGAGGAACAAATATCAATGATGCTTTGGTAAAAGCGTTAGGAATGTTTCAAGATGAAAATAGACCGAACTATATTTTATTTTTAACAGATGGATTAGCTTCTTCGGGAGTGACGAACGAAATGCAGATTGCTAAAAATGTTTCTGATGCCAATGGAATTGGAGCAAGAATCTTTGCTTTTGGTGTAGGAAATGATGTTAATGCAAGATTGTTAGATAGGTTAACCTCTAACAATGGAGGAGTTACTGAATATGTAAAACCGCATGAAGACATTGAAATTGCAGTAGCAGATTTATATGGTAATATAAGTAGCCCTGTTATGACAGATATTCGAGTTAGTTTCAGTAATACTGATGTAAGGAGCACTTATCCAGATAAATTACCAGATTTGTTTAAAGGCGGTCAATTAGTTTGGGTTGGTAAATACAATAAGGCTGGTAATAATACAATTACTGTAATGGGGAAAGTAGGAGGTAAGGATCAAAAATTCGTTTTCAAAGTAGACTTAGCTTCTGCAAAAGACGGAGATACATTTGATTATTTAGAACAGATATGGGCGTCAAGGAGAGTAGGGTATTTAATAGATCAAATTGATTTAAATGGAAGAACGGATGAGTTAGTAAATGAATTGGTAAGTCTCAGTAAAGAGTTTGGTATTTTGACACCTTATACCGCGTTCCTTGCACGTGAAGATGTGCAGTTATCGGATAATAGAGCAATGCAGGAGGAAAGCGATAATGAGTTAAAACAGTTAGAAACTGTAAGTGGTTCTTCAGCCAATAACCTTCGGAGTCAAAAGAAAGGATTTACATCAGAAACAAAAATGGCACCAGCTGGTGAAGCAATGTCTTATGAAGATGCCGAAGGTGAAGTTCAAACAGTTAATACTATTAAGCAAATTGGAACTAAAACTTTTTATTTAAGAGATGGAAAATGGATTGAAGGAACATTGGAAGAGAAAGAATTAAAAGCTGCAATTGAAATCAAGAAATTTAGCGATGGTTACTTTAAAGTAGCTAAAGGACAGAAAGCAGAGTTCAATAAGTATTTAGCTTTTGAAGAGGACATAGTGGTTAAGATTGATGATAAAGTTTATAAGATCGTGAAGTAGAAAAATGTTTGAGTATAAGTAAGCCACTAGAGTTGAGTCTTTAGTGGCTTTTTATTTTGTTAGTTTTTTCAGTATATTCGTACTGTTCCAAAAATAATTTATGAAAGTTGTTATACTAATTGTTTCAATAATTTGCAGTTTGTCCATGTATTCGCAAGGGGGAACATGTATTACTTCAGTGGAGTTTTGCACTGATTTTGGTTATACTTATGCTAGTGAACTAGATTCTAGTGCAGAAGTTGGACCTGATTACGGTTGTATGGCTACACAATTGAATGTCCAATGGTTTCATTTTCAGATAACTCAACCTGGTGACTTAGAATTATCAATTACCAACACTGATGGATTTGGAACAGGATATGATGTAGATTTTGTTGTTTATGGACCTTTTGGAGACCAATTTACTCCATGTACTGCTCAATTAACGGCAGCAAACATTGTAGATTGTAGTTATTCAACTGGAACTATTGAAGTAAGTAATTTAATCAATACCAATATTGGAGAATATTATTTAATGGCCATTTCTAATTTTTCGAATACACCTACTGATATTTCAATGAACCAAACAGGTGGAATTGCAGCAGCATCTTGCATAAATATCAATGATTGTTTTGGTTATTTTGATAACTCCAATACAGCCCAATGCGATAGTTTGTCCAATTCATACAATTACCAAGGAGATTTTATTGCATTTAATACTCCGACTACAGGGGAGTTAATTATTAAAAACTGTAATGGAGATTCTTTGATATTCTCAGCTCCTTTCTCTGATACAACATCGTTTAGTTTCTCTGGTAATTCCTCTGGAGGTAATTGTTCTTTGCTAGCCTATTTTACAGATAGTTTGCAATGCTCTTCAAATGGGACTTATTTAATTCCTTCGGGTTGTATATGTAATTCAACAGGATATAATTTTAATTTGACAGCGAATGTTCAAAATACTTGTACTAGTGATTGTTTCGGTGAGGTTTCAGTGACTCCTATAGGAGGTGTATCACCTTATTCCTATTCTTGGCAAAATTTTCCAAATGACACGTCAAGCGTATTGGATTCATTATGTGTGGGTGCTTATAGTGTGGTAGTTACTGATTCAAATGGATGTGTTCTACAAATGGATACAACTGTAATACCGAGTTATTCAATAGATAATATTTCGGTTAGCTCATGTGATTCAGCTACAAATTATTACTTGTTAACGGGTGATTTTATTTCAAATTCTGCTCCGTCATCTGGACTATTAATTGTATACACTAGCAATGGTGATACTTTGATTTATTCTTCACCCTTTTCGGATACTACATCATTTACTTTTGCTAGTAGTTCTTTAGGACAAATTAGTAGTGTTAGTGCTTATTTTACTGATAATTCTAATTGCGAAATTGAACAAATGTTTGTTGAGCCAGTCTTGTGCAACTGTAACGCGTCAATTTATAATTTTAGCCTTAGCCCTATTGATGGGGTTACTTGTTTGGGGAATTGTGTTGGCGAAGCATCCGTATCTGTTACTGGAGGAACACCTCCATATCAATATACTTGGTATGATCCGTTCTTTCAAACCACAGCTATTGCGAATAATTTATGTGTAGGTGATTATTTTGTTGAAGTTACAGACTCTTTAGGTTGTTCGTTAACGGAGAACGTAATAATTGATACCGCTTCAGTAAGCAATAATTATTCAATTTCTGGAACACAGTCTATAGTATCTGGGGGATCAGTTCCAATTTGTGTTAATGACACTGCAGGTGTCATTCAATCGTATTTATGGAGTACAGGTGAACAAAGTCAATGTATACTTGTTTCACCTACTCAAACAAGTTATTATACTGTTCAAATTTCCTTTTGTGGAGGTAATATTACTGATTCTGTTCTTGTATTAGTAGATTCAGTAAATAATATTTTATCTTCTTCAATAGCTATTCAAACATTGATTTTTCCAAACCCTGCAACGGATGAATTGAACCTAAAAATTGATATTACTAGAGATTTTACTGCTGATGTGGTTATAATTGATGGCGTTGGTAGGTTACTTTTAACGAATCCATTGAAATTAACAAAAGGTAAAAACTTTCATAAGATTGATTTGGGAAGTGCTGGAATTTCAAGCGGTTTATATTATTTGAAAATTCGAACCAAAGAAGGAGAGTCAATAAAGACTTTTGTTGTGAAATAAGAGGTTATTATTTGTACAATAATTCTTATCGGAATATTTTAAGTTTAATGAAAACTATATTAGACAATGAATTTATTGCCTTTACAGAGCTTTAACAATTATCTAATATATGCTTAACATCACAGTAGGATAAATCCTTGATATTTGTCCCATGAAAGAAGTAGGAGTTCTACAAGATTTTGTTTTTTTATCGCTTTCAAGTCAAGAGCAAATAGCTATTTGTACTAGTAAAGCAGAACAGGCCGATCGAAAAGGTGATAATAATGAAGCCTTAAATTGGTTTATAAAAGGATTAAATATTGCTAGAGAACAGAGTAATGAAAATAAGATCAAAGAGTTTACTCAGTATATTCTAACACTGATTTAAACGAAAACATTTCATTTTAGAATGAAAATCACAACCTGAAAAGGTAGGGAGAACAAGATTCTTTCTACCTTTTTTTATTTTTACTCCTCCTTCACAATTCTCAAAACAGCCTGTTTATCATCAGCTTTAAGTTTTATAATATAAACTCCATTTGCCAATGAGGTTAAGTCTAAATCAAGATTATTTTTATTTCCAAATTGCTTATTTATTACAATCTTACCATCAATGTTTATTACTTCAATATCAATTAGATTAAAGCTTTCTCCTAGCTGAATTTGAAGTAAACCATCTGTTGGGTTGGGATAAACGATCAAGTTATTATCAAATGTACTTTCTAACAATCCAACACTATTAACCAAATAACAAGCAGAAGTATCGATACATCCATTTTCTGTTAGTTGTACTGCATAATTTCCATTTGAAATTGGTGTGAATGTTTGATTGTTTTCTCCTGTTATCTCAGAATTTGTTGAGCAGTTAATCCATTGGTAGGTTACTCCTAAATTGTTTGCTTCTAGAACGATTCCAGATTGGGTGATGGTTGTGTCGACGGTTTTAATGGTTAAGTTGACTGTGATAATAGAGTCACAGCTATTTATGTTTGAAATTGTGTCGGTATATGTTCCGCTCGAATCATATGTAATTCCATTTAATGTAAAGGTGAAACATTCAGTTTGACTAAATGTATATTCAGAACTTTCATTAATATGAACATCAATAGTAACTAAACTGTCACCTATTGGATTTTCAATATACTGCCAATAGGTTCCACTTTGACTGTAGTTCAGTCCATTGTAAATATATTGATCACAAATAGTATCGATTATAGAAGTGTTTGTAACAGGAGTTGAAATACCTACACTATCATTAATGGAGTGAACTGTTTCATTTGTAATTATTGGGTCATTAAAATCAAAGTATATATCTGCATCATTTAATAGTTGAGTACCTTGTGGTAAATCGGGTTGTTGACCTACCTTGAACTTTATAAAACCATGACTACCAGGTTCATCAGTAGTGCTGTCAGGAAGTAAAATATTGTTAAAAGTCCATTCCAATACTCTTGGTCCATACATGATAAAATCGTAATCGTGACTAGACACACCGGATTGTACGGAAAAGATATTAAAGTTCTCATCTAAAGTATCTCGAATAACTACTGTAAAAGCTGTATCCGTTCCAGTATTTTGAAAACGAATCATATACTCTAGGTGCTGGTTAGACCTAATTTGATGTTCTTCAGTGATTCCGGTTGGAAAACCTCTTTTGTCATTTGGATCATAGCTTCCAGTAACGATTCCACAGTATATGTCTGTAATTGGATCTGCATCGTTCATGGGAAGGATGTTAACTAAATCAGAAGTCCAATTATTGGCATTGCCGCACAGTTCAACAGTGGCATTTGGATGTGAATTTCCAGGATGAAACGGATGTTGGTCAGCTTCTAATCTCCAGGTTCTACCATCGCCAGAATAACAAAATGAAATACTTTCTGTTCCAAGTAATTGGATTGAGTCTACTGATATTAATTGACCGTCAATGTATAATCGGACAGGAGCATAACAACTCATGTTACCATTTCCAAAATCACCAGTATTGGTAATTACAAAACAAATACTATCGTTTTGGCAAGAGCCTTCAACACTTAGGCTGGATTTGTCCCAAGGAGTATTACATGGGCTAACTCCAATGTATGGTTCAGGAATTGTGTCAAATACACAGCTGTCTCCAGGGTATAGGTTTGCTTCTAAGCAAAGCGTTTGTCCCAAAATAGCATTGCAACTTACAGTTGTATTGATGTTAAAGTCTAAACATTGGCCTGGGTAAAGAGTGTCAACAAAGAACTCAAGCTGGTTGTTTCCTAAATCTGTATAGGCCATGCTTGCTGAAGTTGGAGTTATCATACTATCTAATTCTATAATTACATAAGCACTATCTAATGTACTTGTTGCAATGTATCGGTTACATACTTGTACGTAAATTTTTTGACCGTTGAAGCAAGGTCTCATGAAAGGCATGTTTACTGAAATGTCAGGACCAGCACAAGGTTGGGTGCTGATTAAACCAATTGATGGTGCAAAAGTAAGAATGTCTGGGTTTGTTACTGTAAAAGCCTGAGTAGCGGAACAGGAAGTTACCCAATTTCCGGAAGTGTCTATGGTAATAGTATAATTTCCGGATGCAAGCGAATCTAAAAACCATACTCCATTTGAATCGGTTTCCACTACTATATTTCCAGGTTGGATAATAGCTAATCGATTAGCTATACTTGGCTCTAGGTCGATTAAGCAATTTTGGTTAATATCATTAAATATATAACCGTATATACCTCTTAATTTATAAATTCTAACATGACCCGCATCAAGTCCATTTCCATTGTTATTATACGGTGCCCCAATAGCAACTGTATAGGCATTTGGCATGCTAACTGATTTTCCCAAATCATCGCCAATCGATTCTCCATAAATATCCTCTCCTATTTGAAACCATATTGAACCATTCCATTTGTAAATACGAACACGACCTGTAGGTGTAACACCTCCAGGGTAGTTATTGGCACCAATAGCCAATGTATTAGCATCAGGCATGCTAACTGAAATACCCGAATCATCATTTGAGAATTCACCATTTATGTCTAAACCTTTTTGTGCCCAAAAAAATCCGTTCCATTCATAAACTCTGACATGACCTGCATCTGTTCCATTTCCATCATTTTGATATGCTCCAATAGCAATTGTGTTAGAATCCGACATATTTATTGCCCAACCAGAAAAATCTTGTGCTGCTTCACCATCTATGTCGAAACCTTTTTGTATCCAAGCACTTCCATTCCAATTATAAACACGAACATGACCTGCACTTGCGCCATTTCCGTCATTGTTATAGGCTCCAATAGCTACAGTATTTGTATCAGGCATACTAACCGAAATACCGGATTGATCACTAGTTGCTTCACCATCAATATCTAAACCTTTTTGTATCCAAGAAGTCCCATTCCATTTATAAATACGAACATGGCCTTTATTAGATCCGCCTCCGTCATTATTATAGGCTCCGATAGCAACGGTATTAGCATCTGGCATACTAACTGATACACCAGAATTGTCATTTGCGGATTCACCATTAATGTTTATTCCTTTTTGTATCCAAGAAGTCCCGTCCCATTTATAAATACGAACCTGCCCTGCATTTATTCCATTTCCGTCATTGTAATAGTCTCCAATAGCAATTGTATTGGAATCTGCCATACTAACTGAAACACCAGAATAATCGTTAATTGCTTCTCCATCGATGTCTGAACCTTTTTGTAGCCAGACTGAACCATTCCATTCATAAACCCGTACATGCCCAGCATCAATTCCATTACCATTATTATTATATGGTGCTCCTATAGCAACGGTATTCATATCTGGCATACTAACCGAAATGCCGGACTTGTCGCTAGCTGCTTCACCATCAATGTCTGTGCCTATTTGTATTTGGGCAATAAAGCTAACAGAAAATAATGATGCTAAAACGAGTAAGAGTAGTTTTGTTTTCATAACAATTACTGATGGTGTATTCAAAGGTAGACTAAATAAGGAATGGAAACAAAAACGCCACAGTGATTATTCACAGTGGCGTTTTTAATTTTGTTTTAAAATAAATATTAATAACAATACTCATTCTTCTCAATCAACTTAATAGCAATTCTTTGTCTTGCTTCTTTAGCGTTGTAAGGACCATGTTTTGTGAATCGTTTAAGACCCATTAACATCATTCTCATTTCATCACCTTCAGCAAATGCATTTAAAGCATCTTTACCAGATTTGTTAACTGTATCACAAGCATCATAGATAAGAACTCTCATCATGTCTAATTGTTCTTGACAGTTTTCTTCACCTTTTAAACCAACCATTTTCTCTACTCTTAATAAAGTTGATTCAGTGATGTAAACCATATTGATCATATCAGCAATGTTCATTACGATCTCTTGCTCTTTGGCCATTTTTTCACCAATTTTTTGAGCAGCAGAACCAGCAATCATCAAAACAGATTTTTTCAAGTTTGCAACATAACCTTTTTCAGCAGCAAAAAGAGATTCGTCTGGAGCTCCGAAATCAGGAATACCCATCAATTCGTTTCCAACTGCCATAGCTGGTCCCATTAAATCTAATTCACCTTTCATTGCTTTACGAAGAATCATTGATACCGTAAGCATTCTATTAATCTCGTTTGTTCCTTCAAAAATCTTGTTGATACGAGCATCACGATAAGCTCTTTCGATGTTCGTTTCAGCACTGTATCCCATTCCTCCATGAACTTGTACACCTTCATCAACAACAAAATCTAATGTATCAGATCCATAAACCTTTAGAATAGCACATTCAGGAGCGAATTGCTCAATTCCTTTTAATGTCGCTTTCGCTTTGTCCATTCCTCCATCAATTAGTGATTGGATAGAATCGTCAATATTTTGTGAAGCTCTATAAACCGCACTTTCTGTAGCAAATGTTCTTACACATTGCTCAGCCATTTTGTGACGAATTGCTCCATATTTAGAAATTGATCTTCCAAATTGTTCTCTTTCGTTTGCATAATTAACAGTTTCAGTAATAGCAGCTTTACAGCCACCCATTACACCACCACCTAATTTAGCACGACCAATGTTTAGAATGTTAACAGCAATTTTAAATCCATTTCCTCTTTCAGATAACATGTTTTCAGCAGGTACTTTTACATTATTGTAAAATACTTGTCTAGTAGAAGAACCTTTAATCCCCATTTTCTTTTCTTCTGGGTTAGAAGTAACACCTTCCCAATCTGCTTCAACTAAAAATGCAGTTAAATTTTCGTCATCTTCGATTCTAGCAAAAACTGTATGTAACTGTGCAAAACCTGCATTTGTAATCCACATTTTTTGACCATTCAATTCGTAATGAGAGCCATCTGCAGATAAAGCAGCAGTAGTTCTTCCAGAGTTAGCATCTGAACCAGCACTAGGTTCAGTTAAGCAATACGATGCTTTCCATTCTCCAGTAGCTAATTTTGGAATGTATTTCGCTTTTTGCTCTTCTGTTCCATAATATAATAAAGGTAAAGTACCAATACCTGTGTGAGCTCCATAAGCAACAGAGAAAGAATGTCCAGCACCTAATGCTTCAGTTGCAAGCATAGATGTTTTAAAATCCATTCCCATTCCACCTAATTCTTCAGGAACTGACATTCCTAAAAGACCAAGTTCTCCAGCTTTATCCATAATGCTAGGCATTAGGTTGATGTCTTCTTGTTTATCAATTGCATCTAGATGTGGGTGAACTTCTGCAGCAAGAAAATCTTTACACATTTGTGCAATCATTTTTTGCTCTTCATTCCATTCCTCTGGAATGAAAATATCGTTTGCTGCTGTTTCTGTTATAAGGAATTCCGCTCCTCTTATTGTTTTCTTTTTTTCTTCTGTTGTTGACATAATTTTTTGTTTTTCAAAAGACGTTAGATGCTAGACACTCGACGCAAGATTTTATTATCTGCATTCTTGTTCTATCCTGCTACTATTCATCTTTATTATTCATTATTTTATTATTAATAGTCTAGTGTCTTTTGTCTAAAGATCTAGCGTCTTATTTTACTTTAAAAATTCAAAAATTCCAGCAGCACCTTGACCTGTACCTACGCACATTGTAACTGCTCCATATTTTTGATCTCTTCTTCTCATTTCATTGAATAATTGTACTGATAACTTTGCTCCTGTACATCCAAGTGGGTGACCCATCGCAATTGCTCCACCGTTAACATTAACGATATCTGGATTCAATCCCAATTCGTTGATAACCGCAACAGATTGTGAAGCAAAAGCTTCATTCAATTCTATCTGGTCCAAATCATCTTGTTTTAAACCTGCTTGTTTCAATGCTTTTGGTAGTGCATATTTTGGTCCCATTCCCATTATTCTTGGTTCTAGGCCGGATACGCTGTAAGAAACTAATCTAGCAACAGGCTCTAATCCTAATTCCTTAACCATTTCTTCGCTCATAACCATTACAAATGCAGCTCCATCAGATGTTTGTGATGAATTCCCCGCAGTAACAGATCCGCCTTGAGCAAAAACAGGTCTTAATCTACCTAAAGCCTCTACTGTAGATCCAGCTCTTGGCCCTTCATCGGTATCAGCGATAAAACTTCTTTCTTGTCGTTTTTCGTTTTCATCTAAGTACACCTCGTTAACTGTAATTGGAACAATATCATCTTTGAATTTACCTTCTGCGATTGCTTTTAACGCTTTGTCATGAGATTTTAAAGCAAATGCATCTTGATCTTCTCTTGACACGTTATATTCCTTAGCAACTGCTTCTGCAGTTAATCCCATTCCCCAGTACCAGTCTGGATTTTCTTTTCCAACCTTTGCATTTGGAACTAGTCTCCATCCTCCAAAAGGAATAGGAGTCATTGTTTCTACACCACCTGCAATGACACAATCTGCTGCTCCTGACTGAATTTGCCATGAAGCTAAAGCTATCGTTTGCAATCCAGAAGAACAATAACGGTTAACCGTCATTCCAGGAACTTTCTCAGTATCTAATCCCATTAAAGAAATCATTCTACCAATGTTTAATCCTTGTTCTGCTTCAGGAGTTGCATTTCCTACAATTACATCATCAATTCTATTGTGATCCAACTGTGGAAAATCTTTTAATAAATGTTTGATTACATCTGCAGATAAATCATCCGCTCGCATTGTTTTAAACATCCCTCTAGGTGCTTTTCCAACTGCTGATCTGTAACCTCCTACTATATATGCTGTTTTCATTATAAATAGATTTTAAGATAAAAAAGACGCTAGACTCTAGACTAATGATTTAGCAAAGCCTCTAATCATCTTTTGTATTTCATTTAATTGTTCAATTATATTTTTTGTTTCATGATTTTTAAATAGACGATTCACAAGGATCAATTGAGTTTCTAGTTCATATGAAGAACCTAAAGCAATGTTTAGGAATCTCACAAAATCTTTGTTAGAGTTTCTACCAGAACCTTCTGCTATATTTGAAGAAATTGAAACAGATGATCTATTCAGTTGACTAACCAATCCAAATTTTTCTGAATCTGGAAGGTTTTTAGTTAAAGAGTATACTTCCTCAACTAAGTCAATCGATTTTTGCCAAATATTTAATTCTTTAAAATTATGCATGAGTCTAGTGTCTTTTGTCTAGCGTCTTTTTAAGTCAAGAAATTTTAATTTCGTAATATTCGTCCCGTTTGTAATAAACTCTGTAATCTTTCAAGTGTCTTCTTTTCAGAACATAGTTCTAAGAAAGCTCTTCTTTCTAAATCGAGTAAATATTGTTCAGAAACGTCAGTTGGAGCACTTAAATCACCACCACATAGAACGTATCCTAATTTTTCTGAAATAACTTTATCATGTTCAGACATATAGTTTCCACTCCACATTGAGTGTGCACCAACGTAAACGATTCCCATTCCTTCATTTCCAACAACTCGAATGTCTTTTACTTTAGCTGGTTGCTGATAACCTTTGTTTGCCATATCTAAACAAACTGCTTTTGCATAAGCTAATTGATGAGCTCTTGAAACAACAACTTCATCCTGGCCTTCTCTTAAGTATCCTAATTCAAAAGCTTCATAAGCTGATGTAGCAACTTTGGCTTGACCAACGGTTAAGAATTTATTTCTTAATGCATTGGTACGGATGTCACCTTCTTTCATCTCTTGAGAGAATCGTTTAGCGAACTCTTTGGTTCCACCACCACCAGGTATTAGACCAACTCCCATTTCAACTAATCCAATGTAAGATTCTGCATTGGCAATTACTTTATCAGCATGTAAACAAAGTTCACATCCACCACCCAATGTTAATCCGTGTGGAGCAACAATTACAGGAATAGAAGAATGACGTAAACGCATGGTAGTGTTTTGGAAAGCTCTAATAGCAAAGTCCAATTCATCATACTCTTGTTCTACAGCCATCATAAAGATCATGGCAACATTTGCTCCTGCTGAAAAGTTTTCACCTTCATTGGAGAGAATAACCCCTTTATAAGCTTCTTCTTGTTCGGCCATGTCAATGGCTTTATTAATAGCTTGTAAAGTTCCACCTCCGATTGTATTCATTTTAGAATGGAATTCAACATTTAATATTCCATCTCCTAAATGTATTATTGAAGCATCTGCATTGTTCCATACAGTATTTGTTTCTTTAATGTTAGCTAGAGATACTAAATCTTCCGTTCCAGGAATTACTTTATATTCTTTAGCAGCTACATCGTAAAATTGACGGACACCGTTTTCCAGTTTGTAGAATGATGTAATACCATCCGCAACCATGTCATATACAAATTGAGCAGGTTTCTTTCCTAACTCTTCCATTGTTTTTAATACTTTCTCAAACCCGATAGCATCCCATGTTTCGAATGGTCCCATTTCCCAGGCAAAACCAGCTCTTAAAGCATCATCGATCTTGTAAAGTTCATCAGAAATTTCAGGAATACGGTTTGTAACATATTGGAAAACACCACAAAATACACTTCTATAAAAATCACCTGCTTTGTCTTTCCCAGAGAAAAGTATTTTTGTTCTTTTCTTCAGGTCTTCTTCCAGTTTAGCAGCAGCCAATGTCGCAAATTTTACTTTGCTTTTTGGACCGTACTCCAATGTTTTAAGATCTAATTCAAGAATAGTTTTCTTTCCGTTTTCATCTTTTGCTTTCTTGTAAAAACCTTGTTTAGATTTACTACCTAACCAACCATTTTCTACCATTTTAGAAACGAAGTCCGGAATCGTAAACACATCATTACGTTCGTCATCAGGACAGTTATCCTTAACACCGTTTGCAACATGTACCAAAGTATCTAGACCAACAACATCACATGTTCGGAAAGTCGCAGACTTAGGACGTCCCATTACAGGTCCAGTCAATTTATCAATTTCTCCAACTGTCAATTCCATTTCAGTAACTGTATGGAATAAATCTTGAATTGCATAAACACCAACACGGTTAGCAATAAAGGCTGGAGTATCTTTACAAAGAACAGTCGTTTTTCCTAAAATTCTTGAACCATAATCCATTAAGAAATCTACAACGCTTTGCTTTGTATCTGGTGTAGGAATTATTTCCAATAACTTTAAATAACGAGGCGGGTTAAAAAAGTGAGAACCACAAAAGTGTTGTTTAAAATCATCACTTCTTCCTTCCAACATGGTGTGAATAGGAATACCAGAAGTGTTTGATGTTATCAACGTACCGGGTTTTCTATATTTTTCAACGTTTTCAAAAACGATTTTCTTTATATCTAAACGTTCTACTACAACTTCAATGATCCAATCGCATTCCGCAATTTTATTCATATCGTCAGTCATATTCCCTGTTTCAATTCTATTAGCAAAACTCTTGCTATAAATAGGAGAGGGTTTAGATTTTAAAGAAGCTTTTAAAGCGTCGTTAACTAATTTGTTTCTTGCAGCTTTATTATCTGTTTCTTCTGCTTCCTTTGGAACAATGTCTAATAAAAGAACACTGCATCCTACATTTGCAAAATGACAAGCAATAGCGGATCCCATAACTCCGGAACCTAAAACTGCTACTTTTCTGATGTTTGTTTTCATTCTATATATATTTAAAATATGTTATTCTTATCAATAATTTGGTTCACTTTATTCAATGTATTAAAACATTGTTCCAATTCTTTATCAGGAATTTCTTCTCGAATTTTTTGATTGAATTGTACAACGATATTGGTTGCTTGTTTTCTTAATTTTTTCCCTTCTTTAGTTAAAAACAATCGAACCATTCTCTTGTCTTCTTTATCTGCTTTCTTTTCGATTACACCGTTGTCCTCCAAAGTTTTTATCATTCTTGTGAGACTTCTTGGCTCCATGCCCATTTTAGGAGCAAGCTTTGTAGAAGGTGTACCTTCCTTTTCTATATTCAGAATTGTTATAGCAATTGCCATAGATCCTCCAAACTTTGAAGCTTGTAGATTATACATTCTGGAAATGTTATACCAAGCCCATCTTATATGAAAATCTATAGTGTCTTCTGGCTTCATTTGCCCTTTATTCAATTCCTTTTTCTCACTCACGGATGACGAATATAAATAAAATATGTTATGCAAGCATACTAAAATTAAAAAAGTTATGCATGCATACTATGTTTAGTCATATAATCGACATATAATAAGTGATGTTTTACGAATAATAATCTGCAATACAGTATTTTAATAGGGTCAATACCTTTAGGTTATTATGAGAAAAGCACTTTCAATTATTTTTATTTATTCGCTACTAATAAGCATGTTCTCTTGTGATTATGAGGTGAAAACCTTACAGTTATTATCAAATGCAGGGAATGAACCAATAACAAATCCAGAGAATGAGGAATTACCATTAGCAGTACTAATAGACTCATTTCAAGTAAAGCAACATAATATTTCTATTTTGATTGATAAAAGTGATTATACGTTGTTGGTAATGAATAAGGAGAAAATTCTTAAGTCCTATCCAATAGTGCTTGGAACGAACCCAAAAGATGATAAACGAATGCAGGGAGATAGATGTACTCCAGAAGGAACGTTTCACATTGTATCGAAGTATCCTCATAAGAGTTGGCGAAAATTTATTTGGATTGATTATCCAAATGATGAGTCACGAAGGAAATTTAAAGAAGCAAAAGCGAATGGCCAAATCCCAAAAGATGCTAAAATAGGAGGCGAGGTTGGTATTCATGGAACACCGTCTGATTGCGATTATTTAATAGATGATAAAGTCAATTGGACTTGGGGGTGTATTTCGTTAAAACGAAAGGATGTAGATGAGATTTATCCTTATATAAAGGAGGATACGGATATTGTTATTCGTGCATAATTACACTTTTAGGCCAATAACGCACACGTCGTCTATTTGCTCTATTTCTCCTCTCCATTTTTCAAATGTTTCATCCATAATGTTTTTTTGTTCTAACATGGTCTTGGATTGAATTGAGAGCAGAAGTTCTCTAAAAGCTCTAGACTTAAATTTCTTACCTCTTTCTCCACCAAATTGATCAACATACCCATCTGAGAATATGTAAACTGAATCTCCGATTTGGAGGTCAATAACATGATTGGTAAAGGGCTTCGCATGTTCAAATTTACCGATAGGTTGTTTGTCAGCTTTAATCTCCATTATTTCATTTTCTCTAACTATCCATAAAGGGTTATTTGCACCTGCGTATTCCAATTTCTTTCCTTCTAATGCACAAAGAGCGATATCCATTCCGTCTTTCACATCTTCGTCGCTTTTTTCGAATTCCTGAATAACAATTTCTCTTGTTTTATTTAGGATGCTAGCGGGCGTTTGCAAATTAAATTCTCGAACGGATCTATTCATAGCATTGTGACATACCACACTCACCATTGCTCCTGGAACACCATGGCCAGTACAATCTGCGGCTGCGAAAAATACTTTATCACTTTTTTGTTCCATCCAGTAAAAGTCTCCGGCTACAATGTCTTTTGGTTTATATAAGATAAAAGACTCTTGTAAATATTCCTTCACTAATTTTGCTGGAGGAAGTATTGCAGCTTGAATTCTCTTTGCATATTGAATGGAATCAGTAATTTCTTTATTCTTTTCCTGAAGTTCAATTTTTTGGAGATATTCTTCCTTTTTCTGTTTCTCAATTTCCTTTTTTTGCTCTCGTATTTTACGTATCCTACTGAATAGGACAAAGGAGAATCCTATAACAATTATTATTATACCTCCAGAGAGGTAGAGCATCAATTGTTTTCTAGAATTAATAGCTAATTCCGTTTTAATGTCAGCATCTTGTTTAGCAATAGTGATGTCTTTCTTCTCTGATTCAAATTCTTCTTTTAATTGAAGTCCAACTCTTTCTTTTTCTTCATTGAAAAGCGAATCATTAATCTCAATATATCTTAGCAGAGCATTAAATCCGTTTTCAAAATCACCAATATCTGCATACACATTGGAAAGGGCTCCTTGGTATTCCTTTTCCTGATCATAATAATGATATTCTTGTGCGATGGTTAAAGCTTCATTGTAGTGATATAAGGCTTTATTGTAATTTTTTAAATCATGATAGATAAACCCAATATTGAAATTGTTCGTAGCAATTGATTTATAAGCATTTTTAGCAATGTTAAGCTTTAAAGTCTGCTCCATTAATTCCAATGCTTTTAGTGTATCTCCATTTTCATAATAAAGTGCTCCAAGGTTATTGTAAACTTGTGTAAGTGTTGCTTCTTCTCCAATTACTCTTCTTATTTCAATAGCCTTGTTATAAAGCTCAATTGATTTGTCAAAATCCTCAATATGGTCATAATATGCTGCTAGGTTCGCTATACTCATTGACCAACCTAAACTATCGCCAATCTCTAATGACATGTCTATTGAAAATTGATAATATTTTTTAGCATTTTCTAAATCATCAAGCAGCTCATACATTAAGCCAATGTTATTGCTCGCTTCGCTTTGACCTAGTTTAAAGTCAATTTCTTCATATAGTTTCAGGGATTTTATATAAAATTGAAGAGCAGTGGAATAATCACCAGCAAAATCATATTCCATTCCTACGTTATTATATATTCGACCTTCTTTTTCTTTATCTCCAATTGACCTAAATATATCACCAGCTTTTTCGAAGTTTTTAATTGTTTTGTCGAAACCATCTTCAACATATCTATATGACGCTGCAAGTGCAGCATAACTCATCGCTTCATTATAACTTTCCTTATTGCTTTTTGACAAGACAATTGCTTTTTCTGCAAAAATAATTGAAGAATCCACATCGTTGTCTCTATATACTTTACAAAGATCGATAAACACAAGAGGGTCAGAGCTAGTAATGGAAACCTTTAATAAGGAGTCTATATAAGGTCTATCTTTGTGTAAGTTTTGTGAAATTCCTAAAAAGGAATTCAGTAAAAGTAATATGAAGGCAATTTGTCTAATAAACAATTGGTTTTGTTGAGATTAGAAAGTTAAAGATTTCTTTTGATATGGCAATCATTATTATTCTCAAATCAAATTTTTGTACATTCATTCATAATTTGATTAATAAGTAATGAATAAAGTAATAATTGTTTTCATTTTAGGTCTCTTTACAACTACTTTTTTTGCTCAAGAAAATAATAGAATTGATTCATTGTTAACTGAGGTAAATAAGAGTGAATCGGATTCAAATAAAGTTGAAAACTATATTCTTTTAGCAAATGAATATTATACTTCTGATTTAGATACTACTCTTTATTATAGCGAACAAGCTCTTGAGTTGTCGAGGACAATTGGTTATGATTATGGAATTGCAAAGTCCATCAGTTGGGTTGGGTATATTATGGAAATGCAAGGAGATCCGGATGCAGCGATTGAAAATTATAAGGAATCATTAAAGCTATATCAATCACTAAATGATGATTTAGGGGTTTCAGAATCTTATGCGAATTTAGGGTTGGTTTATTATGCAAAAGGAAAGGTTGAGAAGGCATTGGAATATCATTTTAAATGTTTGACAATTAGAGAGAACCTGAATGACGAAAGGGGAATAGCAGAAGCTCTCAATAATATAGCAATTGTATATTATGATAATGGTAAAATCGAAGAAGCAATTGTAAATTTCGAACAATGTTTAGCAATTCAACATAAGATTGGAGATCAGTATGGTAGAGCATATTCTTTAAATAACCTGAGTGCAATTTATTATGGTCAAGGTGAGGTGGAAAGAGGATTAGATACTTGCCTTGTTGGTATTGAAATTAGAAAGGAAGTTGGAGATTTATGGGGGTTGGCATTTTCTTATAACAATGCAGGTATGATGTATGACATGTCAGAAGATTTGGAAACAGGATTATCCTATTATATTATGAGTTTAGATATTCATAAAGAACTAGGAGATTTGGTTGGTATTGCTACAATGTCTTTTCAGATAGGGGAGTCATACCTGACACTGGGGGACAAGCAAAAGGCAATGGAATTTGCTGTTATATCCCTTGAGAAATCTAAAGTAGTGGGTTACCCGAGTTACATTCAAGATGCTGCTTTATTGCTAAAAAAACTCTATTTTCAAGATGGCAGGTATAAAGAAGCTTATGAAATGCTAACTCTTTATGGAGATATGAAGGATAGCGTAATGAACGAAGAAAATAGAAAATCATTTTTTGAGCAAAACGAGAAGTATAAATATGAGAAACAAGCTGCTGCAGATAGTGTAAAAACTGCTGAAGAGAATAAGGTTACTCAGGCTCAATTATCAGCTCAAAAGGCTCAAATTAAGCAAGAAGAGACAATGCGATATACTTTATATGGTGGTTTAGGACTTTTGATAGTTTTTGGAGGTTTTATGTATAGTCGTTATCGAGTTACCAATAAGCAGAAGAAAATTATTTCATCACAGAAAGATGAAGTTGAAAAGGAAAGACATAAAGCTGAAGTTCAGAAAGATTTAGTAGAGGAGAAGAACAAAGAGATCATGGATTCGATCAATTATGCTAAAAGAATTCAGTCTGCCATTCTGCCTCCAAGTAAAGTTGTTAAAGAGTACCTTCAGGATTCTTTTATTTTGTATAAACCTAAAGATATTGTTGCAGGGGATTTTTATTGGTTAGAGCACCAAGGAGGTAAGGTCTTGTTTGCTGCCGCAGATTGTACTGGTCATGGTGTTCCAGGAGCTATGGTAAGTGTGGTGTGTAATAATGGATTGAACAGAAGTGTAAGAGAACATGGTCTAACGGATCCAGGAGATATTTTAAATAAGACAAGAGAAATTGTAATTGCAGAATTCGAAAAAAGTGAAGAGGATGTGAAAGATGGGATGGATATAGCTTTGTGTTCATTAGAAGGAATGATATTAAAATATGCAGGCGCAAATAATCCATTATGGATCATTAGGGATGGAGAAGTTTTGGAAACAAAAGCCAATAAGCAACCTATAGGTAAATTTGATAAACAATCACCTTATACTACACATACTTTTGAATTGCAAAAAGGAGATTCGATATACATTTTTTCCGATGGTTATATCGATCAATTTGGAGGCGAAAGAGGAAAGAAGTTTAAAGCAAAAGCTTTTAGAGGATTGCTGTTGTCTATTCAAAACGTATCAATGGAAGAGCAACGACTATTGATTGATAACGCCTTTGAGGATTGGAGAGGAGACGTAGAACAGATTGATGACGTATGCGTTATTGGTGTGAGGATATAGTTAGGCCATCATTTATCTATGTACTTAACATTTAAAATATCGTTAAAAAAAGGCCTAATTACTTTATGCTTTTCTGGACGATATTTAGAAACAGTAACATAAATTGAGTCGCCTTGTTTAATATCATTAGTTATAATGAACTTTTCCGAAGAATAATACGTCTTGTCTTTGTGAAAATATTTATAACTAACATGCAAAACGTTGTTTTGTTTTCCAAAATTTTCGAAGTGCGAACCATAAACATACCCTTTAACTTGAACTGGGAAAAAGATTATAAAGAAATATGCATATATGGCATAAATAATAATTAGAAAGCCTGATAAAATACTAATGCCTCGTTTAATATTTCTTCTTCTTTGATTTTTTAGTCCTTGTTTTATTTGTGATCTTCTTTCTTCTGTAAGAACCATATAGAACTATTCCTTATTCTCAATAATTCCACCAGTCAACCTTGTAAGGTTGGTTTTTGATTCCTCGATGTTATAAATAGCTTCAAACAATGACACACCCGTTTGTAAATAGACCATTTCGATATTTCTTAAATCGAATGAATTTATTAGTCCAGAATTTTTACGCAGTTTTGCAATATCAAAATTCTTTTGAGCTACTTCAAAGGCTTTTTTGTTGACTTCAAAAATGGCTATACGGGTATTATAAATTTCAAAATGATTAGAAAGTTCTTGTGTTAATTGGTGTTTCAGTTTGTCCATATTCAAGTTGGTAATATCATCTTGAATTTGAACTGCTTGAATAGCTCGTTTAACTTTTCCTCCATCGAAGATTTTAAAACCTAATGTGAAATTTGCAAAATAGTTGATGTTAGCACTATTCGAAACATTAGCACCAGGCATAGGGAAGTCATTTATTTGGAGCCTACTTGTGTTATAGCTTGCTCCTGAGTTGAATGAAACAACAGGGAACATAGATGCTTTAGCCAAGGTAATATCCTGTTTGAGAATTTCCATATTAACCACTTGATTTTTAATGTTTGTATTGTTTCCAAGCATTTTAGATTCTAAATCTTCGTAATTGTACATTACATTTTCTGGAAGTAATTTATCTGATAATGACCATATTAGGTTAATGTCTACACCTAGAAATAAATTAAGGTTTTTCATAGCGTTTTTATAAGCCAACTCTTGCATGATAACAGCAGAAGAGTCTGTTAAATAAGCAGATTCAAATTGAAGTTGATCCACTGTGGTTGCAAATCCCATGTCGCCTTTTTCTTTTTCATGCATGTATTTGTCTCTTGATAACTTTAAAACATTTTTCAAAAGGTCCATCTTTTCTTTCTGCAAGTTGGTACTGTAATAGGATAAGATTATTCCTTGTATGGTGTTTTCAATAACCAACGATGCATTTCCTTCACTCTGAGCCTCCAGGTTGTTTAATTTTTGTTTGTTTGCTTTTACTCTAAAACCATTAAATAATACCCAGTTGAGATTAGCAGATCCTTGTATGGAATTTTGATATATTAACTGCTGAACAATGGATAATGGGTTGTTACTTTGGTCAGAAATACTGTTTCCTTGTTGCACATTGATATCAACGGTTGGGTATCTGCCAGCCTGTCCCCAAGTATTCTGCAGTTTATTAATCTCAACGTTTTTAGCAGAGATTTGAATATCAAAGTTTTTCTTTAAACCAATTTGTATTGCATCTGATAGAGACAGTGAATCTTGAGCAGTACTGCTATTGGTTAATAAAGAAACCATTATTGCAAGCAAGAAGTATGTATATATTAATCTCATTGTATTTAAATATCTTCAAATTCTGAATCCTCGTAATCTATACCATCAATTTTAGTAGATGTTGGTTTTTTCTCATCTTGCTCCATAGGGATAGTATGCTGAAGGCCGTCCATTTCAGCAACTCTAATAGCGTGTTTTGTAATTGGTTCTACTTCAATTCTAGAAGGTGCATTTTGTCCACCTCTCCATAGCCACCATCTAGCTCTTCTAATATCAGCAAAGTATCTAAGTAGAGGAGGGAAGAAGAACAATAAAATAAGTGTACCGAACAATACTCCATAAGCAACAGAAATTGCCATTGGAATTAAAAACTGTGCTTGAAAGCTTGTCTCCAAATAAATTAAAGGAAACAACCCAGCAACTGTTGTAAGGGAAGTTAAAATAATAGGTCTAAACCTAGATTTTCCTGCTACAATTCCAGCTTCTTTTGGATCCATCCCATTTTTTAAGTTTCTGTTATATTGATCAAGCATTACAACCGCATCATTTACCAAAATACCTACCAATGCAATAATTCCCCAGAAACTAAACATAGAGAAAGGAATGCCAACAATTCCATGCCCTAGAATTGCGCTTGCAATTCCAACAGGAATAACCATCATAATCAATCTGGCTTGATAAAAAGAAGAGAAGTTTAGGGAAAGAATAATCAAGATTAAGAAGACTCCTAACCCGAATGCAATGCCTAATCTTCCCGCAGAGTCCGCCGCTTTTTCAGCTTGGCCTTTTATTTTGTATTCAACTTTAGGGAAAAACTCCTGAATATGATCTAAATATTCTCTTTTGATATCGGCATTAATTACAGAAGATAATTCACCGTTATAAAGACTTCCAAAAACTCTAACCTCCTGTTTTCCGTTGATGTGTCGAATAGATACTTTACCTCTTTTAATTTCGTAATCCGCTAAATCGATTAATGGGAACTCTTGGCCAGTATTCGTTTTGATTCTCAAATCTTCCAAGTCACCTATTGAGTTTCTATCCTGTAATGGGTAACGCGTCCATAATTTGACTTCATCTCTTCCTAAAATAACCCTCTGAATTTCTTGCCCAAAGAAACCTTGTCGAATTTGTGTTAAAATAGCAGATTCATTGAGACCTAGCATAAAAGCTTTTGGCTTTAAGGTTAAATGAACTTCTCTTAATCCAAGCCCTGCATTATCATTAATGTCTTTAACATCAGGAATTGCTTTAATTTTAGCTAGCAGCCATTTGGTTGCTAAGTTCAATTGTTCCCCGTCTTGACTTTGGAGAGATAAAGAAATATCCTTTCCAAAAGGTGTTTCTCCTCCAATTGAGAACTTCTCCAATTTTGCTAGTGAATCTTCATTAATTCTTTTTTTCAGCTCTGTTGAAATATCGAGTGTAGAAATATGATCATTCTCTTTTACGGAAACTCTAATGTTACCACAGTGACTTCCTCTTTCTCCTATTCTTTCTGTAGAACCTAGGTTTAGAGAATTATAGGTAATTATAGTATCGCCAAAATTTTCTATTAATTCATTACCATAATCAGAAACAATGCTATCTAAATACCATAAAAACTCTTCTGTTTGATCTTCTCTGTCCCCTGGTTTGAATGCTATGTCAATTCCAACATTATCGAAAGGAATGTTAGGGTAGAAGGCTGTTTTTATAATTCCTGCCACTGTTAAGCCAATGATTACCACAATAAAAATAAGCGGCCCATAAACAGTAAATCGATACCATTTTGTAAATCCACGAGCTATTCTTTCATAGCCATTTCGAAGCTTGTCAATTCCTCCATTAATCTTGTTTCTTGATTTTTTATACCACCCAATTTCAGTAGCTTGTAAAGTGTGTTTGTGAGAAAGGTGAGCTGGTAATATTAAAAATGCTTCAACTAACGAAAAGAGTAAACAGCCAATAACACTAAAAGCCATTTCTTCCATCATAGCCATATCGCCACCAACAAATAATAAGAATCCAAAAGCAACAATAGTTGTAAGTACTGAAGTGAATACAGAAGGTAAAACTTCCATTGTTCCATCAAGAGCAGCTCGCATAGGTGATTTTCCCCTTTCAAAATGAGAATAGATATTTTCTGCAATTACAATTCCATCATCAACCAGAATTCCAACAACCAGTATCATTCCGAAAAGAGAAATCATATTGATTGTCATTCCATATAAACCTCCTAATGCAAACATCCCAATCATGGAGAAAGGGATTCCAAATGCTACCCATAAGGACAATCTTAAACTTAAGAAAAAACCTAAAACAACACAGACAAGTAATAGTCCCAGCAACAAGTTAGAAGTCAGCATGTCAATTCTTTGATCTAGCATGTCACTAAACATAAACAGCGTTTGCATTTCAAACCCATTGTCCTCATTATTGAATTTCTTTATATACCCTTTTACATAGTTAGATATGTCTTTGATGTCTTCACTCCCTAATTTTTTAATAGCGAATGTGATGCTTCTTTCACCATTGACATAACCTTTTAATGGGATATCTGAAAATTCGAAATTGACATCAGCAACATCTTTTAATCGAATGAGTTGCCCATCAGGAAGTGCTCTAATTACATAGTCTTTTATAACATTAGGATCGGTAGATTTACTCATCGATCGTATGTAAAGTTCTTCTTTACTAGATTTTATTGAACCTGCTGATATATCTTGATTACTTGAGCGAACGATGGAAGAAATTTGTTCAAACGTAATACCATAACGCAATAAGTCATTTTCTCGAATGTCTATAGCTATTATTTGTGGTGGATAACCTAATACCTCCACTTGTGAAAGTATTTTAGAAGCTAGCATGTCTTGTTCGATTTGGTCTGCTACCTCCTTTAGCTTCCTTAGGTCGTCTGGTCCGTGGAGAGAGACAAAACCTACGGTTCCTCCCATTCCAGCCATTCCCCTAGCTTTTTGTGCAAAAACAATTGGGCGTTCAGCACCCAATGGCATAGAATTAATGCCATCCACTGCATTTTTAACTTCTTGTAAAAGTTCGTTTAAGTCCGTTCCTTCAAATGCTTCAATATTAATGTTGGAAAGGTTTTCAGATGAAGTAGAGGAAGTTTCTTTTATTCCTTCTAAACCAACTAAAGCTTCTTCAATTCTTGTTGTGATTCCCTCTTCAATTTCTTCAGGAGAGGCACCAGGATAAACAACATTTACATAGATTCTATTCGGATCTAACTCTGGAAAGAAAGAACGGTGCATGGTAAATAGGCTTAATAAGCCTGCCATTGCCGTTACAATCAATATTGCATTGGACCAAATAGGGTACTTTATAAAAAAGGCAATAAATTTTCTCATTAATCTATTTTCTTATTACAACTTTATCACCTTCATTTATATTGACAACAGATTCTGTAACAACATTTGTATTGTTTTTAATACCCGAAACAGTTACTGTATTTTCCTTATAATCAATCACATTAACTTCTAAAGAGGTTAGTGAGCTATCCTTTGCCACAAAGTAAATTTTGTTATTACTTATTAATGCTTTTCTAGGGATTTCGACTACATTATCAAAACCATGTCCGGTTATATTTGCATCTAGATACATACCATTGTATAAACCATCTGTTTCGCTTGTGATTTCTACAAAAACAGGAACCGTTTGTGTTTGTTGATTGATATAGTCTCCAATGCGAGTTATTTTGCCATTAAATGATTTGTAATTATGATCGATTAATGCCACATCAGACCCAATTGAGACTTGTCCCACTTTTTCAGAAGGAATTGGAATTTCTATTTCCATAGTGTTGTCTCTAATGATGTTTAGGACAGGTGTGCCATGGTTTACAATAGCACCTACATCTGTAAAAGCATCCATTATACTTCCATTAAAAGGAGCCGAAATCGAATATTTTTTTAGTCTTTCTTCATCACTTTTTATTTGGTAGAATTCGGTTAAGACTTTTCTAGAAATAATAAAGTTCTTTTCCTTTGCAGAGGTGAAATTTGGGAAGTTTGGAATTGGCTCATTTACTTTTATTGCTTGATAGAAATTATTCCAGTTATTAAATCTATCTGGGAAGTCAATTTTAATATCTGGCAATATACTAGTCAGTAGGCTTAAGAAACCACTTTTTCTTGCTTTAAGGGCAAGTTTAGCGTCCGAGCTATTTAAAGTAAATAGCGTTTGTCCTTTTTTGAAATGAATTCCTTTTTTTAATGTGATAGCCGAAGTTATTTTTCCTTGAACTTCTGCTGAAACATTTATTGAAGATGTTGAAACGACTCTTCCATACCCTTTAATAAGAGAAGGGATGCTATCATTTGAGATTAATTTGGCAGTAACACTTTTGAATATTAATGAATCACTACCTCCTTCGCTTTTCGCTTTTCGCTTTTCTCTAATCTCTTCAGCATTTGCTTCTCCATATCCAATTCCAGCACCATATCCTATCGTGAATAATAGATACATTACAATTAATAGTATTATAGAAGAAACAATTATTAATACTTGTCTAGTTTTCATGCGTAATAATTTGTGGGTACAAATTTAAGTTTCATTACGTTAGGTAGAAAGCAAATAAGGATAAAAGGTTGAAACTATATTTTTGAGGGAAGCCAGTTAATTAAAAGTGAACTATGTATAACTTTTATTAAGTGAAGTTATAAAAGGTTGGGAACTAATTATTTTCGTTTAATGCGTCCATTGTACCTCTTTATCATGTTATTTCTTTCCTCCCAATTTATTGGGCAAGAAGTACAAGTATCGCATAGTTCAGGAAAATATGAAGAATCCTTTTCTCTGGAATTGGAAGGTGATTTTACAAAAGTATATTACTCAGTTGATGGAAGTAAGCCCTCCAAACGATATTCAAAACCAATTAAAATTGCCAAAAGCACTTTTTTAAAAGTACGGCCTGTATTTTCTGGTGATTCAATCGATACAATAATTTCGAGAACTTATATTTTTGATTTTGAAACAAAACTTCCGATTCTTTCGATAGGTGTTGATGAAGAATACTTTTGGGATGATGAAAAAGGGATTTATGCGCTAGGAAGCCATGCGCATAAAGATACTTCTGGACATTGGCACAACGCTAATTATCAAAAGAAATGGGAGCGACCGATTCATATTATTTATTTGGATACGAATAACCAAGAAGGGTTTAATCAGAAATGTGGAATTAAAATCTTTGGTGAATCAACGCGCCGTCAGCCAGATAAATCCATGAAAATAATTGCCCGAAGCGAGTATGGAGTAAGTCGCTTTCAACATAAAATATTCCCTCAAAAAGATATCACTGAATTCAAGCAATTGGTTATCAGAACTTCTGGAAATGACTATAAAGGTTCCCGTTTTAAAGATGTGTTGAATGCATATCTGGCCAGAAATCTAGGTATAGATTATATGGCATATCAACCTGTGCAATTATTTATAAATGGTCAATATTGGGGACTTTACAATTTACGGGAAAAAGTGAACGAACATTACCTGTATGATAATCATGGAGCGAATAAAGATAGCTCAAGTATTATTATGGGGAGGTGGGTTCGCCAGCATGGGAATAGTTCGGATTATATGGAAATGTATAATTGGTTTATGACTTTGGATACAATGGACAACAAGGCTTATGAAAAAGCTAAGACCATGCTTGATATTCGTAACTATATTAACTATCGAGTTTTTCAGATATATTTGAATAATACAGACTCTAGAGGGAATATTCGTTATTGGAATTCCAAAGATTTAGATGGAAAATTCCGCATGATACTGTACGATACAGATTTAAGCATGGGAACGGCTTCAAGAAAGTATTTAGTAAAGTGTTTAAGTTCTACTCGAACAGATTGGTTTAATCCTGAATGGAGTACATTTTATTTAAGGAAATTAATGCAAAATGAAGAATTCAAAAATGACTTCATTAATCAGATGGCTCATCTAATGAATACAGCGATTCACAGAGATACTATTATTGCTGCTGTAGATAAGTTAGAAGGTATGTATAAAGATGAATTACCAAGGAATGGCAGGTTACTAGCTCCTCATTTAAAAAAAGTACCGTTATCTGAAGAAGAATGGTTGGATAAGGTGGACCATTTTAGAAAGTATGCAAAATTGCGCCATAAGTATTTAAGACCTGAAATGGTTAATTTGTTAGCTCCAAAAGGGATGTTTACCTTGATTTTTAAAGGTGATACAGGCAGCATATCTATCAACAGTAATTATGCTATAGATCTACCCTTTTATGGGGTATATTATAAGAAGATTCCTTTGCCAATAGAAGCTATAGAGTCTGAAAATTGGAAATTTGTAAAATGGAGTGATGGTGTAACGGATAGAATAAGAGTAATTCAAAACTTAGAAGATACAATTGCCATACAACCCTTATATGAGTATGTAGAAGAAATTAAAACAGAAGAAATAACAAAAGATATACAGCTGCCTTTACTGGAGGAATCCAATAATAATATAATGCTGTATGTTGGTTATGGACTTTTAGGGTTGGGAACTGTTTTACTTCTTTTGTTGCTGATTTTAAAAATGTTAAGACTATAAACTTATAATGCACTATTTACTCTTTCACCCTATCGGGCTTTCGCCAACATTAAAATAAGTTTTACAAAGTAGTGGGGCATTGTCTCTTAAGTGGCGAGGTATCTTTTTACTTTTGAATTTAATTTCTTTCTTTTCAGCAATTAATAACAGACTTGGTTTTTGATTGCTGACGGAATTTTCAAAAAGTACAATTAAGTCGAAGAAAGAGTAGAAGAAGTCTAAGTTTTTAAACCCTTTTTTGTATTTACTTTTTATTAATTCTGGAGGAACATTATGACCTCCTTTTAGTACACGCAGTCCAACTCTACGAATAGCAATTTCGATACTTGCAACGCTTACAAAAATTAATGCCAGTTTATAATCGCTGTCTAAAAAGAATTCATTGTAATAGGCTAGTGGATGTTGATCAAAATTGGTTTGGTAACTGAAGTCAGCCCCTTGATCAGCAGCTTTTTCAATGGCTTCCATGAATTCGTTGCGAGCAGCTATTAAACTTTCATTCTCGTTATTACTTAGGTCAAAATGCTTTTTATAACATAAATCAAAATCGAAAGATTCTAACCCTTCAGGCACAATTGATTTATATGTTTCGGATTTGCCAGCTCCATTGCATCCTGCAACAATGTATAGAGTGGGCATATTTTATTGATAGCTTTTCTTTGACTTTCTAAAATTACCTTGCTCAATAAGAAAATCAGAATCCAATGTAAGTTTTCCTTCTTCAATTAGCTTGAAGTATTCTTCATTTGATGGTATGATATTTTCGTCAAAAATCTTTTTAAGAGAATTGTTGAAGCGATTAGATAAATAGTAATCTATCAAATGAGTAAATGAGCTATTCTTTTTTTTCTTGTTCATTTTGAATATATGGTATTGTAATAATACGAATAAAACTTGAAAAAGTTGTACAATAGTATAACTTAATCAGTCTTCATATCTTCAGTTTTGAGTTTAACTTTAAGAGTCTCAGAAGTTATTCTACAGCCAAATTTGTTTAGACCGCTTACTTGGTAGTTTCCTTCCTCATTTATTATGTAGGAAGCACCGTTCTCATTCTTTATTTCAATTCCATTGAGAAACCATTGATACTCCCCAATAAGATTACATTCTAAGTTCCCTTCAATTTGTGTAATGTATGATTTACTATTAGGGTTGGTTTTAATAGTTTCTACACTATCAATTATATCTCCTTCTCTATCAATCGCAATATAGGTAACAGTGTCTCCTTTTACATCAAATCGGACATATTGATTTGTATATATTTCTGTATCAATATTAGGTGATTCACTGTGTCTTTTTTTGTCCAATTTAGATGATCCAGCGCCTCCGGATATAATGTATTTTACACCGTTCATTTCTCCTCGTTGGTAACAATGAGAATGCCCATTTAAAACAAAGTCAACTTCATACTTCTCAAATAATGGTACCAAAGAAGATCGCATATCTTCATTCCCTTTGTAACGGAAATACTCAAAAAAAGGAAGGTTATAATCCGCACTCCAGGCATTTGTCCACGGAGGGTGATGAAAGAACGTAAATAACCATTGTTTGTCGTTACATTTTAATTGCTCTAACAGCCAATTGTATTGATCTGTTCCTTCAGTATAAGGTATGTTTGAATCGAGACAAATAAATTTAGCATTTCCCCATGTATACGAGTAGTATCTCTCAGAATTTTGAGGATTGTTATTTGGCAGGTAGAAATCATCTAAATAGGTTTTTGCATCATCTACATACGTATCGTGATTTCCAATGCAAGTAAAATGACAGCTGTTTTTTAAAAGGTCCTTGTAGACCCCAAAGAAAACCTTGTCATAGTTATCTCCATTTCCTTGATCAACATCACCAGCTACAATTCCAAAGTCCGTATCTTCTTTTTCCATAAGATCGGCTATATCATTTTGAATAGTATTGTTGTAGCCACAATCCCCGTAATGTAAAAAGGAAAAATGATTCATGCTATTCTCTTTTGAAGTAAAGAAATAATCAATTTCTGATTGGAAAAATCCAATTGTCTCTGTTTGATAATAATATTTCGTGTTAGGACTTAATCCTGTTACCTCAAACACATGTTTTCTAATTGAATTTTGAGAAACAATTGAGTCAGTTAAGTACAGAGAGTCTATTCCCCATTTGATTGTAGAAGTTCCAGGAGTTGATGTTCTCCAGGCAACTGTAACAGAATTTGCAGTAGGTTTTTGGATGTAATTATATCGATCCTTTACTTGGCCGATAGCAAGAAAAGGAATGAAAATAAATATTAAAAATAGTTTTTGCATTAGGCATCAATAACTCCACTTCCTAGTAACTCTCCATTATTATACCAAGCTACAAATTGCCCAGGTGTAATTCCTCTTTGCATTTCGGTAAAAAGTATAAAAAGACCCTCTTCTTTCTTGTAAAGAGTTAATTCCGTTAATTCTTGACGGTAGCGAATTCTACCCATGTAGGTTCTTTTCTCTCCAGGAATCATTGTAAGATCTGGTCTTATCCAATGAATTTCTTCATTTTTTACAAATAATCCTTTTCTGTAAAGTCCTTTATGTTCAGTTCCTTGACCTGTGTAAACAATGTTTTTGGTAGTATCTACGCCAATTACAAAAAGCGCTTCAGGAGTTCCTCCAACTTGCAATCCCTTCCGTTGTCCAACTGTAAAATAGTGCGCTCCTTGATGATTTCCAACTACTTTGCCCATTTGGGGTTCTAATAGAAAAGGTTTAACCAATGTGGTTAATTCATCATCAGGATATACAAAAGTCCCATGATCATTTTCTATTTCCAAAATCTTACCTTCTTTTGGTTTCAATTGTTGTTGTAAAAAGACAGGAAGTTTGACTTTTCCAATAAAACACAGCCCTTGAGAATCCTTTTTTTCTGCTGTATTCAATCCAATTTTTTTAGCAATTTCTCTCACCTCAGGCTTTTGAAGGTTTCCTATAGGAAATAATGCTTTACTAAGTTGTTGTTGATTCAATTGGCAAAGAAAGTAGCTCTGGTCTTTATTGTTATCAGCACCCGAAATAAGACGGTATAAAATTTTGCTGTCAATTTCAATTTCTTCTTTTTGACAATAGTGCCCTGTAGCAACAAAATCGGCTCCTAATTCTAAAGCTTTATCTAAAAAAATGTCAAATTTAACTTCTCTATTGCAAAGGACATCAGGATTGGGTGTTCTGCCTTTTTCATATTCTCGGAACATATAGTCAACAATACGTTCTTTGTATTCTTTACTAAAGTCAATTACTTGAAAAGGAATCCCTAACATTTCAGCAACTTGAAGTGCATCATTGCTATCGTCTATCCAAGGGCACTCATCACTTATGGTAACTGATTCATCGTGCCAATTTTTCATAAAAAGCCCAATTACTTCATAACCTTGTTCCTTTAACAGGTATGCAGCAACACTGGAGTCAACACCTCCTGATAAACCTACCACGACTCTTTTCATGCTGCAAATTTAATTCTTTATTTCTTTGTAATCAGTAGAACAGGGGCAAACAAATTTAAATATTTTAGTATTGACCAATGATTGTTAAAATCTGACCGTTTATGTATAATTACTGACAAATGTTAGTTTTTGATAGGCTAAACATTATTTTTTATCGATATTTACGCAGAACAACCCACAAAACCACTATGATTATGCAGAAAAATTTATTATTGTTATTCGCGGTTTGCATTGGAATTGCATCAACAGCGCAGGATAACCTATATGCAACCTCTAAAAAATTAGATAAAACATATATAAAGGACAATAAGCGTGTTCCAGATACGCAATATCAACACAAGCTTAGGCATCAAAAAGCATGGCAAGATTACTTGACAGAAAATGGAACTTGGTATGTTACGTTTAACGAAGAAAACGGAAAGCCTCATAGTGCCTATGGCCAACCAATTAATGTGTCGGGTGTAACCCCTGAAATGAAAGTTAGAAATTTCATTAATAATAAGCTTTCTGCGTTTAACATTCCTTCGAATGATTTAGTATTGAACAACGTTGGAGAAACCTCAAAACATTTATTTGTTACTTTAAATCAGAAATACAACGGATTGGATGTGTTGTTTGGAAAGTTTACTGCAAAATTAACACATGATAGCAGGCTAATCTCATGGGGAGCTGATGTATACACAGATATAGATATTTCAATACAACCTTCTATTGATGCGCAAGCTGCTATTAGTTCGGCAAGTGTTGATATGGTAGAAACGATTACAAACGTTAGTGTAAATCCTTCACTTAAGGTATTGCCAGTGCCCTATTTTAAATCCATGAAATACAAATTGGTTTATGAGGTGAATGTTGAAACAATGAGTGCATCAAAAGTTCCTTCAAATTGGTTTACTTGGATTGATGCTAATACAGGAGAGGTGTTGTATCGTCAAAATTTGGTTCTTCACTGCACAAATGGTACATGCAACCACGCAGATGAATTTCACGGAAAAGATGATTTCAAAAAGAAAATTGCTGCTTCGAAATTAATTAATATGCCTCCAGGTGATATTGAAGTTGTGGTAGAGGCTACAGTTTACCCTAATAATCCAGACGATGGAACAGCAGTTGTTCAATTGGCTAATTTAGATTTTACAGTTGGTGGTACAGCTTATCAAACTGATGGATTAGGGTTTTCAACTACTACAGAAACCGGAACACAATCGGTAGTGCTTAGTTTAGAAGGTCAATGGGGTAAGGTGGTTAATGATGGGACAGGAACAACACCAAGTTTTACTACGACTGCTACAGCAGGAACTACAACTACTATCTCTTGGGATGGAAATGCATCGTTAGAAGAATTATGTGGGTATAATAATGTAAATGCGATTCACGATTATCACAAAACGGTTTTACCTTCTTTTACAGGAATGGATTTTCAATTACCTATTAACATTGATATAACTCCAGCGGAATGTAATGCATTTTATAACGGTTCGTCAATTAACTTCTACTTAACACAAGCGGCTTGTAGATCATATTCTATGGTTGCAGATGTTGTTTTTCATGAATATGGACATGGAATTAATGACAAGTTCTACCAGAGCCAAGGTTCATTTTTCCAAAATGGAGGAATGGGTGAAGGTTATGCAGATGTGTGGGGGTTTGCAGAATTAGAAGATCCTATTTTAGGGAATGGAAGTGATCCTACTGATCCAACAGCGTCTATTAGAAGGTATGACACTTTAGCGAAAGTATATCCAATTGATATTGTAGGAGAAGTTCATGCTGATGGAGAAATTATTGCTGGAGCTTGGTGGGATTTATATGTTTTGTTAGGAAACGATATGCCTGCTACAATGGATTTATTTGCATTGGCTTATCCAGGCCTACAAGCTGCAACAGCTAATGGGAACGAAGGGACTGCATTTACGGAAGTTTTACTAGCAGTTTTGGAAGCAGATGATGATGATGCGAATATAACGAATGGAACTCCTAATGGAATGGCTATTATAACAGCTTTCGACATGCACGGAATTACTTTAGTTTCAAATGCTGAATTGGTTCATACAGCTATTGACACAACTTCTGCAACTACTGATATTGATATTTCAGCTGATTTACAATTGTCATTTCCTTGGACAAACTACTTGAATAGTGTTAGTTGTTGGTACAAAATAAATAATGGGACAACTTGGACGCAAACAGGTTTATCAAACACATCAGGAACAACGTATGACGGTGTAATACCAGGACAACCTACAGGAACAGTTGTAGCATACTATATTGGAGCGGAAGATATTAATGGAATGGTTTCGGCTGTAAATCCAATTGGATCTGAAAAAGTAGTATACCCAAATCTTCCAAATTTCATCTTAGTAGATATGGTTGAAATAGAGAAAGAAGATGGTGGCGATAATAACAGTGACTGGGGTAACTGGTCATTAGGTGCAACTGGTGATAACAATACAACTGGAACGTGGGAATTAACACTTCCACTTGGTTCGTTTGCGGATTTAAATGGAGATGGGAACCCAGATGTAGGCGTTTTGTCTTCTCAGGTAGCACCAAGTGTTCAACATACAACTAATGGAGATTTATGTTTCTTAACTGAGAGAGCTGGACAAGCCTCTGATGGATTAGGAGTAGCGGATGTTGATGCTGGACATACGACGTTATTATCACCAGTTATTGATTTATCGAATTACACTGCACCAGTAATGTCTTTTTACAGATGGTATACGAATAATCCTGCTTCAGGAGCAAATCCAAATGCGGATTGGTGGCAGGTTTCTGTTTCGGACGATGGAGGTTCAAGTTGGACTTATGTTGAGAATACAAAAACAGGAGATAGAGATTGGAGAAAATTTGCATACAGAATACAAGATTATGTTTCTGTAACAAGTACTTTTCAAATTAAGTTTGTTGCTTCAGATTCTACACATTTAGGTCAGAATTTAGATGGTGGTAGTTTGGTGGAAGCAGCGGTTGATGATATCTCTATTTGGGATACTGCTGATTGGTCCTCTGTAGATGAGAGTTCTAGTCTTGAGTTTAACTTATTTCCGAATCCAGCAGAGAATTTAATTCGTTTAAATTTTAGTGGTAAATTAAATGATGAATCTACATTTGAAATAAGAAACCAATTAGGACAGTTAGTTAATTCTGGTCAGGTGATGAATGTTAATACTAAAGAGATTGACATTTCTGATATTAAACAAGGAATCTACTATGTAGTTATTCGATCAGGAGAGATTAGAATGACTAGACCGTTTACAAAGCTTTAAGGCAATACAATTGTTAACTATAAGGTTCGGGTCTTTATTGATTCGGACCTTTTTGTTTTAGAGCAAATCGATTTATCAAATATCTAATTATATTTGTATGAATTAAAAAATAGTATGTATGCATAACAAATATCCAAAATTATTCGAACCACTAGATTTAGGTTTTACAACAATCAAGAATAGAACCTTGATGGGATCTATGCATACTGGTCTTGAAGAGGTAAAGGATGGTTATAGTAGAATAGCTGCTTATTATGCTGAACGTGCAAAAGGTGGTGTGGGTCTTATAGTTACAGGAGGGATTTCGCCCAACACTGCTGGATGGGTTGCTCCATTTGCAAGTAAGCTGACAAATGTTAAAACAGCCGATAAGCACAAAGAAATCACCAAAGCAGTTCATGATAATGGAGGGAAAATTTGTATGCAGATATTGCATACAGGACGTTATGGTTATCATCCATTTTCTGTAGCACCTAGTGCGACAAAATCTCCTATTTCTCCTTTTAAACCTTGGGCTTTAAGTAAAAGAGGAATAGAAAAAACCATTAAACATTTTGCAAGAGCAGCTAAATTGGCTAAACATGCAAACTATGATGGTGTTGAGGTAATGGGGTCTGAAGGTTATTTGATTAACCAATTTATTGCACCCAAAACAAATCATAGAACAGATGAGTGGGGAGGAAGTTATGAAAACAGAATTAAATTCCCGCTTGAGATAGTCAAGAGAATACGTAAAGAAGTAGGGACAGACTTTATCATCATTTTTAGGTTATCGATGATTGATTTGGTTGAAAATGGAAGCAACTGGGAAGAGGTTGTCATTTTAGCCAAAGAACTGGAAAAAGCAGGTGTAACAATATTGAATACTGGAATTGGTTGGCACGAGGCACGTATTCCAACAATTGCTACAATGGTCCCACGTGGAGCATTTACTTGGGTGACTAATAAAATGAGAAAGGAAGTAAATATTCCTTTGATTACAACCAACCGTATTAACATGCCTGATGTTGCTGAAAGGATTTTAGCAAATGGAGATGCAGATATGGTTTCGATGGCACGTCCTTTTCTGGCAGATCCTGAATTGGTCAACAAGGCAGAACAGGGAAGAGAAGATGAGATAAATACTTGTATAGGATGTAATCAAGCTTGTTTGGACCATATTTTTAGCCGTAAAGTGGCTTCTTGTTTAGTAAATCCAAGAGCATGTAATGAAACGGAATTAAATTATACACCGACATCAAAAGTTAAAAAGATTGCTGTAGTAGGTGCTGGGCCAGCTGGGATGGCTGCTTCTACAACTCTGGCAAGTAGAGGACATAAAGTAACTTTATTTGAAGCTGCATCCGAAATCGGAGGTCAGTTTAATATAGCCAAACAAGTACCAGGAAAAGAAGAGTTTTACGAAACGATTCGTTATTTTGGAAAGCAAATAGAATTGACAGGTGTTGAATTAATATTAAACACCAAAGCAGACCTTGAGATTTTAAAGGCATTTGATGAAGTCATTCTTGCAACGGGAATCAAACCAAGGACTCCAAAAATTGATGGAATCGAACATCCAAAGGTTCTAAATTATATAGATGTTCTAAAAAACAAAAAAGAAGTAGGGAAGAAGGTGGCAATAATTGGTGCTGGTGGAATTGGATTTGATGTTGCAGAGTATATTACTCACGATGGAGAAGCTACTTCACAAAACCTATCAGCTTTTCTGAAAGAATGGGGTATTGATGAGAATAATGAAGTAAGAGGCGGAATAGAAGGTGTTACTCCTCAAGTTGCACCATCACCAAGAGAAGTTGTTTTATTGCAGCGTAAAGAATCTAAAATAGGTGCTGGATTAGGAAAAACAACTGGTTGGATACATCGAATTTCTTTAAAGAATAAAAAGGTTAAAATGCTTAACGGTGTTCAGTATGATAAAATCGACGATCAAGGTTTGCATATTACAAGGAGAGGGAATTCAGAAATAATGGATGTTGATACTATTATACTTTGCGCTGGTCAGTTAAGTAATATTGACCTTTTGGAAGGTCTAGAAAGTAATGGAGTAAAGACACATCTAATTGGAGGAGCTGAAAGAGCAGGAGAGTTAGATGCAAAAAGAGCGATTGAACAAGGTAGTAAGTTAGGGGCAGCTTTATAATGGCAGGAAACTCGTTTTATAAAAATGTGAAGATGATTAATTGGTACCCACCTTATATTGGAGCGGGTATCAAATTAAAGAAAGTCAACGAGAATAAAACTCGGATGGAAGTTGAGCTCCGTAAAACATGGTTCAACAAAAATTTATTTGGAACGCATTTCGGAGGTTCGTTGTATGCTATGTGTGATCCATTTTTTGTTTTCATTGTCCATAATTATTTAGGAAAAGGCTACATTGTTTGGGACAAATCTGCAGAAATAAAATTCAAGAGACCAGGCACAGGGAAAGTGAAAGCAATATTTGAAATTTCCACAGAAAGACTTCTTCAAATAAAAGAAGAAGTAGATATAAAAGGCAAACAATCTATTTTTTTTGAGACAGTAATCACTAACGATCAGCAAAAAGTAATTGCAGAAGTAAGTAAGGAAATTTATATTCGAAAAAAGTCTTAAACCCCAAACTGACTCAAATGATGATCTAAATGTTTATAAAACATATTATTCCATTCCTGAGAAGTTAGCGGACCAAAAGAGTGTGAATCTTTATTGTTAAAATGACTTTCACCTAATTCTTGTGTTTTTGTAATGTGGTCTATTAACCTCTTTTTTTCTGCTTCAAAGTTTTTATCACCCTTGATTTTAAATTGAGGAGCGGTGCCACTGTCTTTTTTATAGGTTTTTTCTCCTACAACAGTTGGCTTAATAAGCCATTTAACAAGCGTTTTCTTGAATCCTTTAGGTTTTGGATGAATATCATCGTAGACCATTTCGTATGTCACATTACAATGTGCTAACATCTGAGCAACGTCCATTTTCCCCCACAACTGTTTCGTTTCAGGAGTTAGTTTACTTATTCTGTTAATTATCGTTGTTGTTTCGCCTAAATCAAATATGTTTTTCATGAATTCAATATATAAAAAAAGCCCTTCGAATTATCGAAAGGCTTTTAATTTTAATAAATATAAATCTAGTGATTAAGCATTACTGGCATAACCAACATCAATACATCTTCACCTTCATTTTCTGGTTGTTCAGGTAATAGAATCCCTGCTCTGTTAGGAGCGCTTAATTCTAAAACAACTGACTCAGCTCCCATGTTATTTAACATTTCAAGCATAAAGCGCGAATTAAATCCAATTTCCATGTCTTCACCTTCGTAAGAACAAGTTAACCTTTCGTTTGCTTCGTTAGAAAAATCTAAATCTTCAGCACTAACAGAAAGTTCACTACCATTAATTTTTAAACGTACTTGGTGTGTCGTTTTATTAGCGAAAATTGATACCCTTTTAATTGAGCTTAATAATGATAACCTATCGATTGTTAATCTGTTTGGGTTCTCATTAGGAATTACAGCTTCATAGTTTGGATAGTTACCATCAATCAATCTACAAATAAGTGTAAATCCTCCAAAATCAAAACGAGCGTTTGATTCATTGTAAGTAACCATAACATCTCCATCAGCATTCCCTAATAAACCTTTCATTAAGCTCATTGGTTTTTTAGGAATAATAAAAGAAGAAGGACTATCAGCTTTTACATCATTTCTTTTGTAACGAACCAATTTGTGAGCATCAGTAGCGACAAATATTACACCGTCAGTTTCAAATTGACAAAAGATACCGCTCATTACAGGTCTTAAATCATCGTTTCCTGCAGCGAATATTGTTTTTTCAATTGCTCTTTGTAAAACTTCTGCTCCAATGGAAACAGAAGAAGGTGTCTCTAATGCTGGAGTTTTTGGAAACTCATCTCCATTTTGTCCACTTAATTTATATTTTCCGTAATCTGAAGATATTTCAATTCCAAAAGTCTTTTCATCGATTTTAAATGTCAATGGATGATCAGGGAAAGTTTTTAAAATATCTAAAAGTAATTTTGCTGGAATAGCAACATTACCATCTTTTTTAGCTTCAACATCTAACTTGGTAGTCATGGTTGTTTCTAAATCGGATGCAGAAATGGTTAATTCTTTTCCTTTAATTTCGAATAAAAAGTTATCCAAAATAGGTAATGTGTTTGAGCTATTTAATACTCCTCCAACAGCTTGCAATTGCTTAAGTAGGGAAATGCTTGAAACTATAAAATTCATTGTCAATTTATTATAATAATGTGGAAACAAAGATAACCGAATATGCTTAGGTGCATCTATATACTTTTCAACAGTTTATAGGCGGTTATTAACAACCTTGGGGTGTATTATGAAAGCGCGTAAATCGAACTATATTTTCGAAAAATTCAATAAGAAAAACATCCCGTGTTTAGTGCCAATTGTTAAGTCTCCGTTTAATTGTTCGCTAAGAGATTCTATTATTTCAAACCCTAAAGAATTTAAGTTTTCAATGGAGAAATTATCTGGGAGCCCTTTTCCATTATCTTTAAACTGTAATTGGTAATTGTGTTGATCTTTTTGTTTTACATTAATACTAATTTCTGCAGTGTCAACGTCATCGAAAGCATGCTTTTGACTATTAGAAATTAGTTCACAGATAATGAGACCCAATGGAACTGCAGTATCAACATTAAGATGAATGTTTTTTATGGTAATAGTATAGTTTACTTTTTTCTTAACGTTATTAAAATTTCCCATTAAATTAGATAACTCATTTACATATTGCTCTAAATTAATTTCGGTAATATTCGTATTCTGATACAATTTTTGGTGTACTAAAGCAATTGCCTGAACTCTATTTTTGCTTTCTTCTAAAGCTTTTAGGGCATCCTTATTTTTGAGCGAATAGGTTTGAAGATTAAGGAGGCTAGAAATCATCTGAAGATTGTTTTTAACTCTATGATGGATTTCCTTTAACAAGAGATCCTTTTCCTTAAGGTTAATGTCAATTTCTTTTTTTGATTCTTCAATGATTACATTTTTCTTTTTAATCTTTAAATAGGAGAATAACGAAAGAAATGCAACCAATCCAAGTGCAACTATTCCAAATAAAAGAGAACGAGAGAACTGATCATTTTTTATTTTTTCCAATTTTGCATCACGAATTAATTTATCCTGTTCTCTTAATTTCGATTCATTTTTTTCCTTTTTGTATTTTAATTGTAATTCATCTACAATGTGGCCGTGGTTAATTTTATTAATACTGTCTCGGAAGGAATGAAGTTGATTACTGAAATTAAGCGCTTTTTCAAAACTACCTTGTTCTTTGTATACGTCACTTAAGCTCTCCAAAGCGTATTCTATATCGTCAATACTTTTAATCGATTTACCAAATTTTAAAGTGATGTTAAAATATTTTTCAGCTTCAGCGTATTCCTTCAATTTGAAGTGAACCTCACCAATATTGTATGATGTGATACAGATACCTAGTATACTTCCTACTTTATCATATAATTTATATCCTTCAAAATAAAAGTCTTTTGCAGCTTTAAAATTATCTTGCATATACTTAATATTCCCTAGGTTAGTAAAAATACCGGCCGTCATAGAAGCACTCGTTTCACCCGTTTCTTCAAGTAAGTTTATGACACTTAAATAAATTTCTTCAGCTTTTTCAATACTATCTTGATAATAAAAGGTGTTTCCCAAGCCCTGATAAGGAGCTACTTGAATCTCATTGTGTTTTTCTCCTATTTTAATAGCGGATTTGAAATATTCCTTTGCCATTTCATTTTCATGAGACAATGAATAGCAAGTTCCTATTAATGCTTTTGTTTTTACAGCACCTTTGTAATCAGCTAACTCATCGTAGAATTCTAACGCTTTAAAGCTGTATTGTAAAGCAAGTGTGTATTCACCTTTGTTTTTTTTAAGATGACCTAAATGGAGGTAGCTTTCAGCCAATTGGTGAGCATCGTTATTTTTTTCAGCTTCTTTTTTTGCCAAGTTGCAAAAGTAGATAGCACTATCCATATCGATTTTTTCAAAGCGATAAGAAAACTCTAAATGTTTTTGAAATAAGGAAGAATCTGCTTGTCCAAAAGCAATCTTGGAAAGCGTTACAAATAACACTATTAGTAAATGATATTTTAGGGAAGATACTTTCACAATTTACAAGAGGCGGAAAACAAGCAAGTATATTACAAATATATGTCTATTTTTGCAGAAGTTCTTTAACAAAAGAGATTGTAATGAATGAAGTTGTGCATAAACGGTTTTATTTGTTTTTTTATGAATCAAGGCATTTTTCGCTTTTATAGCAGAGCTATTGAAAAGAAAAATAACGATGAGTAAGAGAAAAAGAAAAATAGCGTTGCATTAATTTATTTGTTATAATCTTTATGGGGCCGACCTTGGATTTGACAGCGAGAGTATCGGTTTTGTAAGCATGTCGAGATGTGTGAGTTGGCTCGTAAAAACTAATTCTCATCCAATTTAATTGGAAATAACAACTACGCACTTGCTGCATAGTCACTTGATGTGACTCTGCTTAATCGCGCTACTAGGTAGTCGACAAGTACCCTGGTTATAACTACCCGTTTATCGGTTATAACTATATGGGTTCGTTGGTATAAACTAGCATTAACAAGGTCTTGGTGTTAATGCGAAACTAAAAAGACTAAGCTATAAATTGGGTGCTTGCTTCCGGTTTATTGTCGAAAATTAATAGTGAGATAAACATGTAGAAAGCACTACTTGAACCTTGTTTGGACGAGGGTTCGAAACCCTCCGGCTCCACTCTGATAAAAGCGCACCCTTTAGGGCAGCGCTTTTATTGTTTTAAGGTGAAGCTTGCTTCAACCTTGTAAAACAATAAAAGAGCTGAATGAGCGAAGCGAATGCGCTTTTATCCACTGCACGTTAGTTATTGGGTTCACGAGCGCAGCGAGTAACGAGAACCATGTACTTGTTTAAAGTCGAAGCTTGCTTCAACCTTGTAAAACAATAAAAGAGCTGAATGAGCGAAGCGAATGCGCTTTTATCCACTGCACGTTAGCTCAAGGGTTCATGAGCAAAGCGAGTAACGAACCGTATGCTGGTTTTAAGGTGAAGCTTGCTTCAACCTTGTAAAACAATAAAAGAGCTGAATGAGCGAAGCGAATGCGCTTTTATCCACTGCACGTTAGTTATTGGGTTCACGAGCGTAGCGAGTAACGAGAACCATGTACTTGTTTAAAGTCGAAGCTCGCTTCAAACTTTAAATAAAAAAAAGAACTGAATGAGCACAGCGAATGCGCTTTTATCCACTGCACGTTAGTTATGGGGTTCACGAGTGCAGCGAGTAACGAACCCGGTTACGCTGCAATAAGTTTGCCTGCAAGATTCTTTGTTTTAATCATTTTTTAACGAATTGTCCTTTTTTAATTAAGAAAGTATGCCCACTTATCGTTACTTTTTCACCTTCTCTTAAGTCCATTAAATTGCTAATATCCTCTTCAATTGTGTGAATTGAACCTTTTGTTTTTCTGGCTAAGTTTAAATACTGTTTGTTGATTCCAAAATGTGTTCCGCACAAAATAATACGTACGGGCTTTCCTATTTCTTCAATGAACTTATAATCCCGCATATTTGCCCAATTATCAGCAATTAATATAATGTCATTACAATTTTCACATTTTTTTAATCCTTTTAATATTGCTTCAATATCATTTTCGGGCGCATCACCACCGCCACCATTTTTCATGCACTTGTATGCTTTTTTTTGCAATTGTTCAAAATCATTAGGTACGGAATGATAAACGCCTCCGGTTGAACCAGCTATTTTTCTATTATCTGGAGTGTAGTCACCATCATTGAAGAACACGAAGTGTTGTACTCTGCTCTTGTCCATATTTAATTTATGCCAAACAAGAAGTTGAGCTGAATAGGGGGACATACTCCCCGTCAAGTCACAATTAATTAGCATTTTGTTCCAGTGTTTGTTTCGGTTAAGCACTGTTGAAACAGTTGAATCCTTAAAGTAACTTCCATAATTAAATGTACCTGTGGGTGAAGTGAATACAGAATCAGACAATGCAATACCCATTTCACTAACATAATGGTCTCCTGCAATGATAGTTACTGAATTTTCAGTATTGAATGTGGTAATTAATGTTTTGGTATCGCTTACTGGAGAGATAAAAGTCAAAACAGAGTCAACCATACTTTTCATATATTCAATTTCTCTTGTTATACTTTCAGGGCTTGGCAAAGGTCTGTAATTAACAATAAATCCGTGAAATAAATTTTCGGCTTCATCGGTAGATGTTGCTCCTGTTTGCATGACTGTATTCCATTCAATCTCTTCTTTATTGAATAGTTCTGGCATTAGTTTCTTAAGGTTATAAAGTCGTTCTCTGTTTAATTCAAATTGTTTAAAATCTTTAACTGATTTATACTCAGAATAAACGTAAGTAATGTATTTGATGTGAACATTTTCAAGATTACTGATTGTAATAGAGTCTTTAAGATAATTTGATCCAAAGTCTACTGGAATAAGAATATGCTTAAAAGGAGAGTTGGATGTAAAATCATACTTGGTTAAAACGGTAGGATCGTTTAAGATTTTATCAAATTCACCAATCATTTTATTTGGTATCCTGTTTTTTTGACAAATACCAAGGGTTGAAATTAATAGAAATAAGATGGTTATGTTTTTCATAATTTTCATGTTTTATAACCTTAATGTCTATTAATTGAAAAGGTAAACCAGAACAAGAACATTCCAGAATTGATTTACCTAATGAGCTATGATAACAAAAGAACAACGTGAAAAGATTAAAAAGAACCTTTTGAAAGGTGACATGAGCATCATTGCTCGGAACCTAAATATGAGTAAATCCGCGGTTTACTACTTTTTTCGTGGTGAAGGGGAGAATTTACGCATACTTAACGAAGCGGTTTCCCTTGTAGAGCGTAGGAAAGACCTAGCAAATAAGGTGGATAAATGGTGAATTACCTTGAAATTACCCTACAATAGCTTGCTATAACCATGTTAATTACACGCAAAATCAACGTAAATACAGCGAAATTACAGGGGGAAAGCAGGTTATTTCAAGGAATAACAATGCTTTTTGATGGTTTATTTATGCAAAATTTAGTTTTTACAGATGCATTATTAACTTAGTTTGGATGCATTATCTAGTTATTGTGTGGTTTTTCGAGCTTTTTACAGGTTATTTCTGGATATTTCACCTTGTCCGTTTAAAAACGGATTTTCCATCTCAATAAAATTATAGATATTGCGGATGTTTTAAATTTGAAGTATTTTCATTGATTATTAACGTTTAAATCTCCCCCTATGAATTTCAAAGACTTAATTTCAGTTTATTCCTTTTGGGGAGGATTGCCGTCAGATGAGAAAAGGAGGGTTCTTTTTATTATAATTTCAACACCATTAATACTTTACTTTTCTTCTATACTGTACATGTATTTAGAGGGGGATTATCGATTGATTGATTTAACCAGTCAGGATGAATGGTCTGATTTTATTGGGTCAGGAAGAATAGTTTATACCTTGTTTATATTTATTGTAATATTTTTTCTATTTAATTTTGTACTAACCATTATACTTGAGTTATTCTATAATTTAATTATTACCATGGCTAAATATTTCATAAGAAAAAGGAGAGAGAAAAGACCGAAAAATTCAAAGAATTTTTTTGAATCAATTTATTTAATCTCTTTTGATTCGGATACGCAAAGATTTAAATTCCTATTAAATCTTCAAAAGAAGGCATTTGAGTGGAATAAAGATATGATAAAGACTTTGTATCCCTTTAATTCTAAAAAAAATGTAAAGGACTCTAAGCTATTGTTCATTTTCTTAATCTTTTATTTTATTGGTTTTAATCAAATTCTTATTCAGTCATTTAGTTTTCCAACATGGGGGATATATATAGTTAATGCTGTTATGGGATACATGGTTTTATCATTATTGTTAGTTAGTTTTCTTCAGCAAGTCTTGTATAAATATGGAGGGAAAATAATTTATGATCTGGAAAGGATAAACAACTATATGTCAGTCGAATCGGATGCTACATCTTCATTCCATGTTGATAAACCTATATTGACTACAAAGCAAAACATGTTACCTGGAAGAACTGAATTCTCTTCAGTGTTAAGAGATTCCATAACGAAATATAACCAAAGCGATTGCTTAGTAATAGGAGTTTTAGGAAAGTGGGGAGAGGGGAAGTCATCAGTAGTTAATATGGCATTATCAGAGTTGGTTATTAACTCTGATGTAAACTCTCATCATGTCTTGTATTTCAATCCTTGGAATTTCGAAAACTCCAGTTTTGTTATTCAGAGCTTCTTGGTTGAGTTAAAGAAAGAGCTTATTAAGTTGATTGGAAACGAAGAGTATGAAGAAACAGGAAGCAGGCTTGATACATATATAGATTTAATTTCTGGAAAACCAGAAGCTAATGATATAGAAGGTGATGTGTTTGAAAGCATAGGTAATCTTAAGGAAGAGATAGATAAGCAATTGGCTACAATTTCCAGTAAAATAATAGTTGTAATTGATGAATTGGATAGGTTGTCTGGAAACGAGATTAAAATGGTTTTCAAGCTTGTAAAATCAATTGGTAGTTTTTCAAATCTGATTTATGTAATACCATTTGATAAAGCCTATGTTATTGACCAGATTAAGGATGATACAATTGGAGATCAATATTTAAAGAAAATTTTTCAGATTCAAATCGAATTACCTCCTGTAAGTTATGTTGAAATGTATGAGGTATTAACTAAGTCATTAGTTAAATATAGTAGGTCCAGTGGTGAAAACGGGTTAGAAAGTAATGCTAAATGGAAGAAAATATTTCAATCAGGATTAAGGGACTATTTTCAAAATCTACGGGATGTATATTCTTTTCTAAATTCATTAGATATTTATATGAATTTAAAAGCGAAAGATTTAGACGATTTGGATTTCATAGCCATAGTCGCAATTAAATTGTTTGACCCGCAATTATATGATTACATTGGAAATAATCGAAATGGGTATTTATTTCCATGGGATCAAATGAGCGAAAAAAATCAATCAGATTCTTCTTTAAGTGATAGAAGATTAGCTCTGTTAAAAGATTCATTTGAATTATCAATAATTAAAAATAAAATCAGTTTTGATGAATTTATTTATGCATTATTTCCTGGGTTTAAAAATAAGTTAAAAACATCTACAGAAGAAATCAGAAAATATCGAATCAAAGGGTATATCTGTAGTCCATTGCATTTTAGTCAATTTTTATTCTATCCCTTAAGTGAGAAAATAATTACAAATAATGAGTTAGAGTTGATTTTGGAATCGTCAAATGATTTTGACAGTTTCACAGAGAAATTAAAAAATCTAATCCAAGAAAATAAAGCCCATACGTTTTTAGATCGATTAGAGGATTATATAGGGGATCAAATAGTAGCTGATAATTGTTTAAACATTCTTCTAGGTTTGCTTCAATCAAGAAATGATTTTGTTAGCGATAGGAAAGTATTTGATTTTTCCGGTCAAACTTATGTAGGAATATTAATTTCATTATATGAGATGCATTTCTTATCACCTGGTTCTATTGATGAAGTTAAGTGGAGGGCTGTTTTTAACTCTGAGAATGTGTCTATAGGTAATTTGATGCTCTTTTTCTTGGAGCTTAGTGAACATAGAGGCGTGTATATGGATAAACAGAATAATTATAGGCAAATTTTTGGAAACGCAAGAGTAAATGATGAGATTGGTGGGATTACCAAGCTGTTGTTAACGAGATTAGAGAATTTGGATTTAATTAAAATTATAGAATCGGAACATGTAGGTAAAATTCTTTTCTGGTGGAACAAACTGGATTCAACCGCAAAATTGAATATGGATGAAATAAAAAGTTATTTAGAGAGTAACGTAAAAAGCTTGATAAGCTTTTTAGAGCGTATTAGACAAACTGACGTAACTTTTGTATATGGGAAAGGAAATGTAATAACCTATTATTTTTCAATTGATAGTTATATTAAAGATTTCATGGATATCTCTTATTTATACTCCCTTTGTAAAAAGAGTTTGAAAAGTAATGATAATGATATACTTCAATTATTTATTGATTGTGTAGAGGGTAAAATAAATCCTAACTTGAATAGGTAACATTGTTTCAGTAATGTTTCAATCCTGATAGTTAAAAACCCTATAACTCAACAATACTAAAGGAAGGTATTTAGCTATTTACTCCCTCCGGCTCTACATAGCTAGCTCACTTTCCTATTCTTGTAATTCAGTGTTACTTTTTTTTCTGTTCATCTTCCATTCGTTTCTTCTTCATTCCAATAATAAAGAATAGTCCACCAACTGCAATAAATACTATTCCTACCGAACCAACAGAATCTTTTAAAGTTGTTGTAAAAGTAATTCCTAGCGCTGTAATAACTGCACCTAAAAATAATGGACGTTTATATCCTTCTAGTTTTTCCATAACTTATTTCATTACTCTAACTCTTTATCAAGTCGTTTTTTCCCTAAAATTGAAAGTAGTATCCAAAATCCCATTATTAGTCCTATGATAGCTACAACAATTATTATTTTGTCAAATAATTGTTCAAATGATAACCCTGGGCTTTGAAAGATATTATATTTAAAATATGTAAATAAACTGCCAAGAACTACAAATGCAAGATATATTAATAACAGACTTTTGACTTTTAGTTTTCTAATTTGAATTGCTCCAAAATATAAAAGAGCACTTACAAGAAATAAAGAGTTTATGGTCATTATGATAGCAATATCTTCAAAGTCACCTAATTCTTGTCCAAGAGCAAACTGGCGATAAAGAACAATTCCTTGCATAGCAAAAATTGTAAGGAAGTACATAATGGATATTACTTTATAAGCGATTTGCTTATTTCTTTCATCCATATTTAAAAACGGTTTTTTATTCTTTGTTTTCATACCAAAATAAATCATTTAAAGTTTTATCTAATACTTTAGCAATCTTGACACATAAATTTAATGATGGATTATATTTTCCTTTTTCGATTAAACCAATTGTTTGCCTTGTTGCACTAACCAAATCTGCAAGGTCTTGTTGAGAAAGTCCTTTTTCCACTCTTGCTATTTTTAGTTTTATGTTCTCCACGATGTAAATGTAATATAAATATTACAAAATGCAATATATATATTGCATAAGTTGATGCAGTTTAATGAAGCTTTGTTATTATTTAGAAAAATTTGACAGACTTAAAAAGTTATATATTAATCAAGTACAACGTTTTTACAGCTTTCAAAACAACCATTAACTTCTTCAAATTTAGCTTGGCTTGGTTCAAGAAATAAAGCTCAGGCTCTACAATAAAATAAAAAATGGAATAATCCTATTTGGTAACCACTTACCACTCGAATTTTGTCATTTATACTTTTTTAACAAACCTGAGGTAAAGATTAGTCTAATTTCGTAGCGTAACTTTATAATTGAATTACATTATAGAGATACGTTAAATTTGAGAAACAACCTAAATGAAAAAACTACTAATTTGCTTGTTATTAGCAGTGATTGGTTCTACAGCAACAGCACAAGACCTTACTATTAAAGGTAATGTTGTTGATACTTTGAATAAACTTCCGCTTACAGGTGCTGTTGTAATGGCCGTAAGATTGAGTGATTCTGTGTTACTAGACTTTCAACGAACAGATTTAAATGGAGAATTCTCTTTCTCTAATTTACCAGTAACAACGATAGAGCTTTTAATAACGCATCCAAAATTTGATGAACGTTCTTATTTTATTATTGGAACTCCAGAAAAAAAGGAATTTACAGTTCCTGGAATAATCCTACCTAGCGAAAGTCAGATGTTTGATGAAGTTGTCATTTTTGCAAATGATGAACCTGTATATTTTAGAGGTGATACTCTTGTTTATAACGCAGATTCTTTTGCTGTTGGACAAAATGCTGTAGTTGAAGATTTATTAAAAAAATTACCTGGAATTGATGTAGATGAGGAAGGTAATATAACTTCTCAAGGGAAATCTATCTCTCAAGTTCTAGTAGATGGTGATGAGTTTTTTGGATCGGACCCAACAATAGCAACAAGAAACTTAGGTGCAGATGGTGTGGAGTCGGTTCAAGTTTACGAAAAGAAGAACGATGATGCAGAAGATGGAGAAGATGAAACCATTCAAGTTATGGACCTGAAACTAAAAGAAGATGCTAAGAAAGGATATTTCGGAAGAATATCTGGTGCAACTGACGGTGATCAAACACCTGGAGTGGCGAATCCCTTTTACGAAGGTGAAGTGCTTTTAAATAAATTTAATAAATCGCAAAAAATATCTGTTTTCGGGTTAGGATCAAACACACCTCGTTCTAGTTTTGGTTGGAGAGATATGAATAAATTTGGATTAGATAACGAAACAGGTGGTGGAAATAGATGGGACCCAAATTCAACTACTACTGCTTCTGGAATTCCCAAAACATTAAGAGCAGGTTTTTATTACAGTGATAAAATTGGAAAAAAGACAAAAATAGGGTTAAACTATTCCTACTATAACACTGAATTAGATGCTACCTCAAGTAGTTTGTCTCAGTATTTTTTAACGGATTCATCTTACTATACAGATAATTATTCGAATAGCTTTACAACGAATGAATCACATAGAATTAACTTGAAGTTGATTTCAGATTTAGATTCATTGACATCTTTAGAAATTAGGCCAGGAATTACATTTGATGCAGCAACGCAACAAGATACTTCGGTTTCATCATTTCTTACCGAGAATGCAAATGAAACATTGAGAACATCGATTAAAAACTTAAATAATTCTGAAGGATACTCAATAAATTCAAGAGCCAAATTAAAAAGGAAATTTAAAAAGGAAAAGCGTGAATTGATGATCAAGTATAACCTATTAATGAATGATAACAAGAGTTTTGGTTCTTTATTGTCAGCTACGACCTATTTCGATAGTATTGTTTCAAGTGATGTAGTTGATCAACAAAAAGAGAACATTAATTCTAGCCAAAAACACACAGGTATTTTAACCTATACTGAACCTTTAAGCGAAAAGATTAAGCTGGAATTAGAGTACGAATATGAATATGGATTGTCAGATTTAAGTATTACTTCTTACAACAATGTGAACGGTGAATACACAGAGCTAGTAGCAGATAATTCAAATATTTTTAAAAATATCAGACAAGAGAATAAAGCGGGTGCAAAATTAATATACGAGTCTAAAAAACACACGGTTAAAGGTGGTTTAAGGGCTAGGAATATTGCTATAACGAATGATAACTTGATTTCTGACACAACGATATATCAAAATATAAATAACCTATTACCGAATTTTAGCTATATGTTTAAACCTACACGAAGTAAGAGGATGTCAATGACTTATAATACGTCTTCTACGCAACCATCAATAACAGCATTGCAGCCAGTTCAGGATAATAGCGATCCCAATAGGATATCTATAGGGAACCCAGATTTAGTGCCAGATTATCGCCATTCATTTAATGTCAGTTTTAATACTTGGTCAGCATTATCGGGGCAATATATTTGGACAGGAGCTACATTAACCTTAATGGAAAATGCTTTTGCTAATACAACTAATTATGATTCTTATGGAAGAACTATATCTCAAACGGTTAATGTAAATGGAAACCAGTTTGCAAATTTATACGGGGGTGCTGGGTTTCCTATTTATAAAAGAATATTGAAGTTAAATCCTAATGTTAATGGAAGTTACAGTAAATACTCAAGCTTTATAAACGATGAAGAAAATATAACGCAAAACACATCTTTATCTGGAGGGCTCCAATTGGAAATGGATTTAGATTCATTGGATATAACAATAGGGAATAATTTTTCTTACAATCAAGCCAATAGTACTTTGTATAATAATACCCCTTATTACAGTCAACGATATACAGCCAGGTTAAAATGGCAATTACCTTTGCACTTTCTAATAAAATCGGATGTGTCTTATACAGTTAATTCTCAATTGTCAGATGGGTACAATTTGAATTTCTTTATCTGGAATGCAGAAATAAGTAAGGCATTCTTAAAAACGGAGAATTTGATTTTATCACTTATTGGGAACGATATATTAAATCAGAATGTTATAGCACAAAGGCAAATTAATGGGAATGTAATAACTGATAATAGAACAACAATCATTAGTCGTTATTTCTTGTTAAAATTAACATTGAAATTCAATAATAACAAAACCAAAGAAAAAGACCCACAGGGTTGGCATTAGTATTATGAAAGTATTTATTATAGGTTTTTTAGTTTTTGTTAGTTGTTCTGGAATAGGGCAGATTACTTCTGGTAAAATTGTGTTCGAACGAAGAACAAATTTATTGAAGAAGTTTCAAGATGAAAGAATGCGTGCTTGGTTAAAAGATAAAAAAACCAAGACAGATATGTTTGAATTGTACTTTAATGATACCATGTCTGTATTCAAACCGCAAGAAAGTGATTTAGCTGACCAAATGGATTGGTCAACAACAAAAAACACAGTTTATCAGAATTTAAATCAAAATCAACGTTTATCGGTGTTAGGAGTATGGGGAGATAATGTTTATGTATTGGATACATTAAGTGTTAGAGAGTGGAAAATGACTTCTAGTAAACGGAAAATAGCGGGATATGAATGCCGTAGAGTTATATGGCAAAAAGATGATACAACAAGAATACATGCTTGGTATACACAAGAGATTATTCCATCAGTTGGTCCAGAATCGTTTGGTGGCTTACCAGGAACTATTTTAGGATTGGCGACAGAAGATGGAGGAATAGTATACTTTGCTAAAAATGTTGAAATAGGAGTGAAAGATATTGAATCACATATTCCTGAATACCCTGCAAAAAAGGTAAAAACAGAAGCTGCTTTGAGAAAAGAATTGTCTGAGAAATTCGGAGACAAACCATGGGGAAAGCTAATGCTTGAGAGTATTTTTGCCTGGTAGCTACATAGATTTACTTAGCTCATTTTAAAATCAATAGCATAAGAATAGAACCTTTCTATACTATTTAAGTATAACGCTTTACATTTATAATTTGATAAATTTTAAAAGTGTTATTATGAAAAAGTTACTTTTAGTATTAATTACATTTTCCAGCATGAATTATTTTGCTCAAATCACATTGGAAGATGGGGAAAATTGGGCGAAGGAGAATGGAATTAAATTACATTCAGATTTAACCAGTTATATAGGTAAAGCTAATTTTGCAGCTCCAGTTATTATTACAAGAGATGGAGGCCTCATGCTTATTGGTGAATACGTTGAAGGAGGTTCTACAGGAGCTAAACTGGTGTTTTTAAACGAAAATAAAGACGTTATTTGGTCACATTTTTTCGGAGCTAAAAACGATAATACTGAGGCACAAAGTATAATTCAAGATAGAACAGGATACTTTTATGTGTTTATGGAAGCGCATAATAAGAAGGATGTAGCTGACACGAGAGAAAGAGTTGTGAAAATAAATGCTCGAGGAGAAATTCAATGGGATTACGCATTAGAAGAAAAAGAAGAAAATTATCACCGTCATTGTGCTTATGTAAAATTAGATGAAGATGGTAAACACCTCGTTTTGTTTGGTACTGTTCAACCTGATAAGGTTGCGATAGAAAACAATGAACATTACTCTTGGCAAGCAAAATTGGATGGTCATGGAAAATTAGTACATGATATTGGCGAAATGTTAAAAGACTAAAAGATTAAATATTTCCTTGTTAAAACCCGTTTTCGACAAATGTTGAGGATGGGTTTTTATTTTATATCGAATGCATAATGAGTATTTTGCCTATATTAGATTGTTAAATAAAAAAATAAAAAGTATAATTTCAGTATGAAGAAAGCGTTTTTTACTCTATGTCTGTCGTTGATTGTTTTTAATGGATACTTTGCAGGAGAAGTTAAAGTAACACATACGATTGAAAAAAATTCAGAAAAGAATGAATATAAAATAACCTCCTTGTTTCTAGGTGCTTCTAAGGCAGAATTTGCAAAAGTATCGTTTCAAATACCAGAAGGTATAGAGGTGGTTACCCCATCTTCAGGTGCTAATGTTGCTAAAAAAGAAAGCGATGGTATTTCATTTTATGCACTTTCAGTAAGTGATAAAGGAATTACTACTGTATTTTATGTTCAGCCATCCAACGAGCAAGAAATAACAATTGGGGTAAAGTTTGTGTATGCAGTTGGAGAAGAGAAAATGAAACCAAGTATTGAAGATTTAATTATTTCGACTACCTCAATGGATTATGCTGATTATACTGGAGAGACCCCTGAGGACAATTCATTTGTTATAAAGGATTTAGAGAAATCTAATTCCGAAACTACAAATTCAGTTGAAGAGAGTGGTAACTATTCAATTCAATTATTATCACTTGCAGAATATAGTGATGAAAGAGTAATGAAGTTTTGTATAAAGCATAAGCTTAAAACAGGTGATTTAATCAAAAGAGATGTAGGAAACTTAACCAAGGTGTCAATTGGACGTTATTCATCGAAGGAGGCTGCCAATGAGGCGAAAAAGAAAATGATTTCGGGAGATGCACTATTGGATGATGCATTTGTTGTCTCCTTGAAATAATAAATTATAAAAGCATAAAAAAAGGGTTCTGAATTTCAGAACCCTTTTTTTGTTGAGTGCTATTTTCTTACTTGTTGATTACAACATTGAAGTTAGAAACATTTCCATTCTCCAATACTGTATGGAATACATACATGCCATTTGGCATATCAGAAACACTGATTTTTGTTACCTCATTCGATAAAATCGAAACGGATACTGTTTTAACAATTTTTCCAGACATATCTGAAATTGTAATTGTAGCATCTCCTTCTAATTTTCCAAATGGAATACTGATATAATCAGATGTAGGATTTGGGTAAGGTGTAATATTAACTACTTCTGTCTCAGAAATACCAACACCTGTTTCCAAATGCATAACAATTGCAGGAGCTTGTGTAGTCAAGCCACCTTCTCCAGTTCCTCCACCAAACGCTGGTTGAGTTGGAGCAGTTTCTCCCACAGGGAACATTGGCATTTTATAAGTTAATGAGTTTAATTGATAATCTATACTATTATCATACCCTAAAAATACTGCAGCATCTGTTGCTGTAACACAACCTAAATACCATTGATTATCCAATAAAGGATAATGAGGTAATAATTCAGCATAAACAGGTGTGGATTGGTCATCCGCTAAATAAACGTATTCTCCGTATGATACACCATTAAGGTTATCGAAAGTAGCGTCATTTACATCTGTAAATACATCTCCCCACTCATAAAGAGTTAGTTCCATATATTTTCCAATTAAATCATCAGGAGAGTTTGTCAATGCAGCAAATGTCATTCCCGTAGGAGCTAGTCCAACTGTAGAAGCATTAGCATTTTTAAAAGCGATACAAGCAGTAAAAGAACCTGTTCCTCCACTAGTTCTTGATCCTCCTGTAACAATAGGAAGTAATGTTGTACTATCCAATGCTCCATAAGAATACATAGTGTCGTTTACTACAAAGTTTGTAGTAACACTGTTGTCGTAATCAAATTGATCAGTTGCAGTAGCAGCAACATTATAGTTTAATGTGTAATAACCATTAAGATAAGACGATTGTGAGAATGTCGGTAGTGATATGTAAGCACTATCACTTGAAGGAATACTAATAGGTGTAGAAGCCTGTGTGTAAATGTTTGAACCACCTAAATTAATATTAGCTGTCAATACTACATTAGATTGAGCGTTTACTCCAAAGTTATAAATCCACGCGCCCACTTCAACTTCAAATTGTGATGCATTTTGCGATATAGGACTTGCATTCGTAAAATTCTTAGCTCTCATCACATGATTTTCATGAAAACCTAAATCATCATCAAAATATCCATATTGAGAACCAATATAAGCTACCATATTTCCATTATTAATAGAATCTTTAAATGAAGCTCCAAGAGCACTGTCAATCATAATAACTGGGATTGTAACATTTACCCCATCAGTTCCTCCTCCAGGATTGATACTTGCAGTTCCAACATTGTTAATGATGATTACCGCTCTTGCTCCAGCGTTTTGAGCATTAAAAGCTTTTACACCAAACTGGCAATCTCCTCTGTATAAAACTGCAATTTTCCCATCTACTTCTGGTCCAACAGTATTTGAACAAGATAAAGAATCACCTGTTGTACCATCATCTACAAAAGCCAGAGTGTCCAGTACAGCATTAATTGGGTCTGTCATGTCTGGGATTCCCCAATCAGCAGAAATAGCTTCCATGAAATCATGGTTTCCTGATAAGTTTGCTGGAGTTTGAACGTTAAAAATAACTTGGGCATTGGTGCAAAAAGCAATAAGTGCCAAGCTTGTTATAAGTAAAATTTTTTTCATAATGCGGGTTGTTTATTTTTTGATAATAATGTTGTTATGGCTGCAAAAGTAGTTAAAAAAGAAAGTATTTGGAGGTGTCGAACCTTTAAAATGTTCTTTTAGTCGGTGTTTTATGTTAATTACTCCTTGTAAATGCTTGATTAATCAGTAGTTTAACAGAATGTTAATATTATGTGATTGCTATATTAATTTTAGTTGTTTGTGAAAAATAATACAACAATGACATTTCATTTATTATATTTGGTATGATGCGGTTGTTGCTATATATACTATTTTCAATAAGTTTTTTTCATGTATTAGATGTTACATCGCAGGATGTCGATCTTTTAGATAGCGTATTAATCAGATTAGAAAATCCTGAAAATGACTCTATAAAAGCTGATTTATTAAATACGGCAGCAGCTCAATATCAAAATTCAGATTTAAATAAGGTTAAGTATTATGCCGATAGCGCATTAAAATTATCCCAAAAAATTGACTATCCAAATGGTGTAGTTCGTTCGTATTTTAATTTAGGTAATCTAAATTATATTAAAGGAGACTTTTCGTTGACTTTAGACTATTACACCAAAGCATTGAAAGTCTTAGAAGAAGAAGGAGACCAAAAGGGGGTTGCTAGTGCTCTTATGGGAATTGGAAACGTTCAGAGTATCATTGGAGAGCATGAAAAAGCCATTGAATATCAAATGAAATCTTTAGCTATTAGAATTAATCTGAATGATTCTATAGGTATTGCAGGAAATTATAATAACCTGGGCTCCATATATACGGATATGAAAGATTATGAAACTTCCTTAGAATATCATTTTAAATCTTTAGATATAAAAATAGCATTGGAGCATTGGAAAGGAATGTCTTCAAGTTACGGAAATATTGGAGGGATATACAATACAATGGGAAGATATGTAGAGGCTTTAGAATACCAAAGGTTGGCATTAGAGATTAGAGAAAAGTTGAATAACAAAAAAGGAATATCAATGAGTTACATTGATATTGGTAATATTCATTTTTCCCTAAAGGAATATGATAAAGCACTTGAAAACCAGCAGCATTCGTTAAGGGTTGCGCAAGAGGTTGGCTTTGGGAAAGGTGTAGTAAATGCTTTGCTATCTATATCTAGTACGTATGAAAAATTAGGGAAAGAAGGTGATGCTTTAAATTATTACAAAGAATATAAAGCTACTCAGGATAGTTTATTCAACCTTGATAAAGCAGCTGAAATGGCCAAAATTGAATCTCAATATGAGTCAGAAAAGCAAGAGCTCGAAATAGTGAACCTGAATAAGGAAAAAAAGATTAACGAAATAAAACGAGAGAAAGAAAGGGAAATAAGCACTATTCAACTGGATCAGGAAAAAAGAAAAGGTTATTTGATGTATACTGGTCTAATTGCGGCTTTAGTAATTGCATTTTTAATACTTATTGCATTAATAAATAAAAGGAAGGCGAACAAACGAATTCAGGAACAGAAAAAGGTTGTTGAAGAAGCGAAAGAGATAATCGAAGAAAAACAAGAGGAGATATTGGATTCAATTTATTATGCTAAGCATATTCAAAAGGCAATTTTACCTTCCCAAAAATTTATGGATGAACACATTCCAGAATCATTCGTTTTTTACAAGCCAAAGGCGATTGTTTCAGGAGATTTTTATTGGATGGAAGCCGTAAATGATAAAATTATATTTGCAGCGGCGGATTGTACGGGGCATGGAGTTCCAGGGGCTATTGTAAGCGTGGTTTGTCATAACGCATTGAATAGAGCTGTTAGGGAATTTGGACTTTTGGATCCAGGGAATATTTTGGATAAAACAAATGAATTAGTAGAAGAAACGTTTGCGAAAAGTGAAGAAAAGGTAAGGGATGGAATGGACATAGCTTTATGCGTTATTGATTTAAAAAATAATGCCATTCAATTTTCTGGAGCTAAAAACCCCTTGTGGATTGTACGGGACGGAACGGTTGAAATAGAAGAAGTAGCTGCTACGCCTAGACCTATTGGTTTTAACGATGGTAGAGTAGCGTATGTTTCTAACCAAGTTGAAGTAAATATTGGAGATAGTTTTTACATGTTTACGGATGGTTTTCAAGATCAATTCGGTGGTCTAAAAGGAAAGAAGTACAAACAGCGCAAGTTTAAGGACTTTATTGTTCAAAACAGTATCCATCCAATGGCTCATCAAAAAAACCGACTCAGGATGGAATTAGAAAGTTGGAAAGGGGATATTGAGCAGATTGATGATGTTTGCATTATTGGTTTTAAACTTTGATGAAAAACTCCCGATATTCTTAGGTTCTAGTTGTAAAAGCTAGGCAAGTAACCAACCATAAATTACTCAAAAAAATAGATTTCTTTGGATTAATGTGATATTGGTTACAGACTACTCTAAATAAAATGGGCATTTTTGTAATGCAATTTGTTTAGGAAGAATGAAAACGACCAAATCCATTATATCTGTACTTTTCTTTGCAGGAATTATATTGTTCATTCAATGTGAAACAGATTCTGTTATTATTAAAGAAGTAAAGAATGTAACTCCTCTTACAAACAGTTGGGATATTGCAGTTCCCCATCAAGAAGTGCCAGAAGGACTATCATCTTTAAGTGCTAAACACTGTGGAGCTTGTCATCAAGATCATTATAACGAATGGAAGCTATCAACACATTCACATGCTTGGACGGATTTGCAATTTCAGGCCGAGTTAAAAAAAGAGTCAAGTCCCTTTATGTGCATTAATTGTCACATTCCACTTCAAAACCAGCAAGAATACATTATAAAAGGGTTAGAAGGTGGGGATATTTACAAACCTGTAAAAGAGAAGAACCCAAATTTTGATATTGACTTGCAGCAAGAAGGAATTAACTGTGCAAGTTGTCATGTTAGAGATGGAGCTGTTATTGGACCTACAGGAACAAGTAAGGCACCACATAAAACGGTAAAAGACCCATTATTTCTTTCAGAGTCACTTTGTATTAATTGTCACAATGCTGTAGCTGTTGTTACGCCAACATTGGCATGTTCATTTGAAACAGGAGACGAATGGGAAGCTGGACCTTATTTTCAAGAAAAGAATTGTATTGATTGTCACATGGAGCAAGTTAATCGTGAAATAGTACATGGGTATGGAGAAAGATTGAGTCATTTTCATTCATTTCCTGGTTCAGGGATCCCAAAACTGGATACGGTTGAAACAGCTATGTTAAATGGGCTAGGAATTTATCCATCAGTACTTGATAGAAGCTATTCAATAGAGGATAGTGTTCAGTTTTCTTTATTGGTTAAAAATGAATTTGCAGGTCATAAAGTGCCAACTGGAGATCCAGAAAGGTTTTTTCTAATAGTTTTTAATTTGGTAAATGAAGCTGGAGATACATTGGCAACAAAAACAGATAGGATAGGAGAGCATTGGGAATGGTATCCAGAGGCGAAAAAGATTTCAGATAATAACCTGCTTCCTAATGAAGAGCGCGTTTTTAAATTTTCACACTTTGCTGCCGTGAAAGGTAAGTTGAAATTATTTGTGACAATTACAAAAAACAGGATGAATCAAGAAACTGCTAGGTATAATAAGTTGGGAAGCAATTACCCCTTATTTATTACCATCTTTAACGAAACGTATCAAATTGAAGTAAAGTAATATTTGATTCTGAAACGTACTGATATTTTCACTTTCTTTGGGGTATTAACATTCTATGAAGCATATTCTATTTGTATCAGTTCTTTTTTTGCTTGTGAGTACAAGCCAAGCGCAAGAAACAATTGATGCTCAAAGACCAACAATGACGGAGTCGAATACGATTGTAGGTCAGAAGGTAATTCAAGCTGAAAATGGATCAACTCTTATTAATGACAGTCTGGAGTTTAATACTTTTATCCGGTTTGGGTTAACTGAGCGATTAGAGTTCAGGATTGCAAGTTCATTTGATTCTCCGTTTATAGTTATTGGAGGTAAGGTTTTTATTTCTGAAGGTAAAAAAGCTTTACCAGGTCTTTCTTTTGCTCTAGATTATGATTTGATGAGTGGTGTTCAAAATTATGTATTTTCTGCTACTGGAGCTCCTACTGAGAGCATGTTTTACACTTTGAATTTCGGCAATGATAGTGATTGGTGGGGGATTGTATTAGCAGGATATTCTTTAGGAAATACATCAGTATTTGCAGAATACAAATATCATGAAAACTACGAGCAGTTAAATGGAGGTATTACTTATGTGATTAAAGGAGAAGTTCAGATAGATGTTCATGGAGGCTTGATTGACTACAAGACCCCGTATATTGGTGCAGGTATTTCTTTTAGGTTAAAACCGTTTTAACTTTTTGTCTTCATTCGAACTTGAATGATTAATGCGGAAAATACTGTAAGTCCTCCAATTAGAGCTAGCGAAGTTTCGATATTCCAAATATCTGCTATAGTTCCAGTTATAATTGCCCCAAATGCATACCCAGAATCTCTCCATAGTCTAAATATTCCAATACTTTGGGCCCTTTGTTCTGGATGTGTGAAATCTCCAATTCCTGCAAGAAATGTTGGGTATACGATTGCTGTTCCAATTCCTAGAATTGAAGATAAAATGGCATAATTCCAAAAGGATGTAGCGTAAATCATTAATAAAAGAGCAATTCCTTGAAGTAACATTCCTAGAAACAGCATTTTCTTCTTATCGAAAATATCTGCCATTTTACCGGTGAATAATTGTCCTACTCCCCAAAAAATGGGGTAAATAGCTACAATGGTTGCTATTTCTTCCAGATCAAAATGTTTGGAAGCCAATAGTATTGGAAATAATCCCCAAACCATTCCATCGTTTAAGTTGTTTACCAATCCAGCTTGCGAGATGGATCCTAGATTTCGATCTTTCCATGTTGTTTCCCAAAAAATATTCTTCAGTTTTTTAATACTGCTATTTGCTGTCTCCTTGGCCACATGGTGAACTGTGTCTTTTACCAAAACCCAAGATCCAAGTAATCCAAGTACGGAAAATCCAATTCCTAGGTAGAAAGGGTAGGGTCTTAAACCATATTCACTGGCTATCCATCCAGAAAGAAAAGCAACACCACCAACCGCTAAATATCCAGCGGATTCATTAAGACCCATTGCTAAACCTCTTTGTTTCTCACCAACCAAATCAATTTTCATTACAACAGTACTAGACCACGTTAGCCCTTGGTTAATGCCTAATAATACGTTTGCAAAAATGACCCAGTTCCAACTAGAAGCATGCATTAAAATAAAAGGAATTGGAATAGCAAATAACCAACCTATCACAAGCAAGTTTTTTCTGCCGATTTTATTGGCAAAAGCTCCAGTAAAGTAATTAGTAATGGCTTTAGTAAATCCAAATACGATAATAAAGGAAAGTATAACAGCATTTCCTTCAAGTCCAAATTCACTTTCGGCTAATTCTGGTAAAATGGTTCTTTCCATTCCAACCATTCCACCTACAAATGCATTGATGAGAACCAGTAAAGAAAATTGTTTCCAGTTTTCCTTTAACCCTAATTTGACTTGAGACATAAGCTGCAAATATATTAACTTCTGCGCAACGTAACGTGATGTTAGTTACCTGGTAATATGTAAAATTGAAAGGATACTCCTATTAAGAAGATAATCTTTATACTTGCGGGTATAAATCTAAGATATGCCAATTCCTATTTCCTTTATTTCGAAAAACCTTTCCATTCCTGAAAATCAAGTCAAAAGTACAATAGGTTTATTGGAGGGGAAAGCAACGGTGCCTTTTATTTCTAGGTACCGTAAAGAAATGACTGGAGGGTTAGATGAGGTTCAGATTGAGAATATTCAAATTACATATTTAAAACTGAAGGAATTAGAAAAGCGGAAAGCAACAATTATAGAAACAATATTGGAGCAAGGTAATTTATCACAAGAATTAAAAACTAAAATAGATACCTCTTGGGATAGTAATGAGATAGAAGATTTGTATTTGCCTTTTAAACCTCGAAGAAAAACAAAAGCTGATAAAGCGATTGAGTTAGGGTTGGAACCACTTGCAAAAATGCTAATGTCTCAAAAGGGAAGTGATATTTTTTCAATGGCAGAAAGGTTTATTAAAGGAGGAATCAGTAATGCAGAGGAAGCGGTAAAAGGAGCTCAAGATATTGCAGCTTTATGGGTAAGTGAACGCCAAGCTATTCGTCAGAAAATTAGAAGTTTGTTTTGGAGGGAAGGTTCCTTAAAATCTAAAATGGTTAAGGGAAAAGAAGAGGAAGGAGAAAAATTTAAAGATTACTTCTCGTTTGAAGAACCAATAAAAAGAGTTAAATCACATCGGTTTCTAGCGGTTTATAGAGGTCAGAAAGAAGGTGTGCTTCGCGTTTCTATTGAACCGCCTATAAAAGCTCTGAAAATAATTTCTGATTCAGTGTTAAAGCAAAATGGAGATTTTAAAGAAGAGATGCAGGAGGTTGTTAAAGATGCTTATTCTAGATTAATCAAGCCATCCATTGAAACAGAGATTAAAAAAGATTTAAAAACAAAAGCAGACGACGAAGCAATTAAGGTCTTTGCAGAAAACTTACGACAGTTATTATTGCAATCACCTCTCGGAGGAAAAAGGACATTAGCAATTGATCCAGGTTTTCGTTCTGGGTGTAAAGTAGTTTGTTTGAGTGAGAATGGAGATTTATTGGGGAATGCTACAATTTTTCCACATCCACCTCAAAACAAAACAACCGATGCCATGAAGAAAATTTCTACCATGGTACAGCAATATAAAATTAATGCAATAGCTATTGGTAATGGCACAGCTGGTAGAGAAACAGAAAGTTTTATCAAAAGAATTCGGTTTAATACAAAACTGAATGTATACATCGTAAATGAAGCAGGAGCTTCTATTTATTCGGCTTCCAAAATAGCAAGAGAAGAATTTCCAGATTACGATGTAACCGTTAGAGGAGCTGTTTCAATTGGAAGGAGGTTAATGGATCCATTGGCGGAATTGGTTAAAATTGACCCAAAGAGTATTGGAGTTGGACAATACCAACATGATGTTGATCAGACTGTTTTAAAACAACGATTGGATTCTGTTGTGGAAAGTAGTGTGAATAGAGTAGGAGTGGATTTAAATACTGCGAGTAAGTATATTTTGACTTATGTTTCTGGTATAGGTCCTCAAATAGCAGAAAACATTGTTGAATACAGAAAAGAAAACGGAGATTTTAAATCCAGAAAAGAATTGGGTAAGGTGCCTAAATTGGGAGCAAAAGCATTTGAGCAAAGTGCAGGTTTTTTACGTATTTCAAATGGTGAGAATCCATTGGATAATAGCGCTGTGCATCCAGAGAATTACACGCTTGTTAATAAAATGGCAAAGGATGCAAAGTGTAGCATTGATGATTTAATTGGCAATGAAGAAAGTGTAGGTCAATTAGATGTTCAAAAATACATTTCCGCCGAAGTAGGTGAATTAACCTTGAGTGAACTGATTAAGGAATTGGGTAAGCCCAGCCGTGATCCTCGTAAAATTGCTAGAGTATTCGAATTTGATAAACGATTGAGAAGTCTAGCTGACGTTGAGGTAGGAATGGAAGTAGTTGGAATCGTAAACAACGTTACCAACTTTGGTGCATTTGTAGATATTGGAATTAAAGAGAACGGATTAATTCATATTTCAAACCTAGCAGACGATTATGTAAGTAACCCTGCTGATATTGTGTCTGTACATCAGCATGTTAGCGCACAAGTAATTTCAGTAGATGCAGACCGGAAACGGATAGGATTGAAATTATTGGATTAATTTGTATATATTGGGTAACCGCATTCTAATAAATTAAAAATGAGCCCATGAAATTTCCAGCAGATTTTTGCCCTCCTGAAGGAGTTGAAGTTTCTGATTTTTATACAGTTATAAACTGGTTTCATCAGGGTACATTATTTGTTTATGCAAAACCAGATATTCAACACAGTTTAGATGATGCAAAGAAACAAGTAGACTATTTAGCAAGAGTGAGTCAGAATAAAGGAGGAAGCATCTTTATTGATATTCGGAATGCACCACCAGTAAGTGTAGAAGCTAGAAATTATTATAGTTCTGATGAAGGAAGGAATAATATTACTGGAATATGTCTTTTAATAAATTCTCCTGTAGCCAAAGTAGTTGGAAATTTTTATTTCCATTATATCAATGATAAGATGAAAACAAAAATGGTTAATAAAACGTCTTACGGATTGGATTGGTTGGAGTCATTGAAATGTTAATTTAAAGCGCCCTTTTCAATGCCATAACATATCCAAAGTGCAGCCCTTCATGTACGTTATTAAACGCTATTGCCTTTTCAGTACTATCTAAAGTAATGTTATAACTAGTTGTATATTCAGAGTACTCTGTAAATAAACCATTGTTATAATCTTGTTGCATTATCTTAACTGTAGAGATTAAAAGTCCTTTAATCTCATTTATTTCATTCTCTGAAACATTACTCAAGGCTGAAGAATCCTTTCGATACTTATCAATCAGCTCATTAGGGATAACTGGACTTTGCCCTCCTAGTTTATAAACTAACAACTGCTGCGTCACTAAGTTATGTGCAACATTCCAGATAATATTGTTATTAAATCCGTTTGGAATTTTATTTAAATCATTAACTGATAAATCTTTGATTGCGTTTAGAATGTTTTTTCTTGTTATCAGTAGTATTTCGAATTGTTGTACCATCTGTTGATAATAATATGACTAATGCACTCCTATTGTAAATGAAAAATTACCCGCTTTATTTTTATCTAATTCAGACATGCTAAGTGTGTTTCCAGAACTTTCAATTGTCCATTCACCGTACCCAGGATAATCCGTTCCTGGGTGGTCTACGTGTTCAGGATATTTTGAATTAAAGAAATTAGCAAGTTTATCTCTCAGTGCAAGTAGGTCAGACTCGCTTTCCCCTGGATTTTTAACCATCACTTCAATGCCTGTTGTTATGTTATCTTTTAGTAGACATTCTAATTTGAAATAAGTTCCCTCTCCATACTCAATGCTAAAACTTCCGTATGATACGTCAGATTCTATTTCAAAAACATCTTTATTTTCAGTTTCAAGCTTTGATGAAATAGTAGGCCATTCATCACCAATAGATATACCAGCAAGCATTCCATCTTGTTTTGCTAATATATTATAAACTTGATTGTGATCCATCTTTTTTGCTTCACCTCCACAAGATGTAAGAAAGAATAGGGCTAAAGAAATTATGAAAAATTTTGACATTGTAAGTAGTTTTATATCGTTATATACTACGAATGTAAGCAAAAAACACTATGCTTTTTAATTTATTCCTGGATACATTTAATCTTTTCTGATGATTAAAAATTATCCCTAGAATTAGCTGTGTGATATAATAATAAACGATCGTAAAACCCTGCTGGATCTTTATAGAAAACTTTAAAAATGTATTCATTTTCCGTATCAAAGTGAGTTCCTTCTATAAGCGAGATATCTGCGCTTTTTGCAGTGTCGTTTACATATAGGTAGGTGTAGTTGTAAACACCTTGTTTTAAATAGATTTCTGCTTTATAGGCAAGCGCATCGTAATCGTATTTCAGTCTGTATGCATTATCTATTTCCCATCCAGTTAATTGACCATATAGATATAGGTCACCTTTGTTGAGAGGTTGAGAATAAGGAACTGTAAAAGTAGTGTAGGCATAATCGCTTTCTAAGTTATGATCAAAAGCATCTATGTTTTTAATAAACTGCCGACCATTGGCATCTCCCATTTCGAGGTACTTTTTATAGGTTCTTTTAATATCTGGTTTTATTTTCACCTTATAGGAATTGTTTCGGTCATCTATACTTTGAACTCTTTGTGTATAGTTTTTAAGCGTCGAAATATCAATAAAGCGAAATTCATTGCCTCCATCGAATACGTTTTCTTCTTCATAATTATAAACCAACTCATTTTCTTTAACAAAATTTGGGGTTAATTCAGTGCAGGAGTTATCTGTACGATGGTTCTGTTCAATGTGTACTTTTATATTTGCATAGGGGTTAATTACTTGAGTCTTATTGTAGTTTAATGTGAAATCGACTTCCTGTCTATAATACTTATCATCCAAATTAGCAGGGTATTTCACTTTCGGAATAACTGTCATACTGTTCTCTGTTACGTAAAATTTCTGAGTTAGAACAGGGTATTGTTCTTCATTTTCTGGGTAAACACTAATAATATAATTGCCAGATTTTGTCAATTGAATATTCTCATTTGGAAATTCGACCCAGTAGTGAACGTAACTTTGGTAAGCATTAAATGAATATTTGCTATTGTCGATGTAATTCTCATCAAATCCATCAATGTAATCCATTCCTGTTAAGTTACTCTGTGTCCAATCTGCATTACAATGAATAATTTTATATTGATATGCTGTTATATCTCCGTCAAGTTCATCAAACCGCAATTCCAGTTTTTCTTCAGAATTTAATTGTATCACGGGGTCAGAAAGTTCCCAGCCTTTTTTGTAAAGAAGTACAGTGCCTATTTTATCATTGTACTTTTGGTTTTTGTATTGGATAGCGTCTTCTTCAAAGTATTCTTCTTTTTGCTTTTCTTCTTTAACAGTTAAAGAAGTATCACTTTCCGAAGTATTAAATCTTTCTTCTGTAGAAACTGCTTTTGGAGTACAAGAGTAGGGTATTGCTACTAGCATTGTTGCCAGAAGAAATATAGATGTATTCGTTTTGTTATTTATAATCATTCTAAATTAGAGTTGAATAATTGAATTAAAGATATAACGCTTTATTAGAAACGGCAAATTTTTAATTTTGCGAAGTTAATTATTCGAAAAATTACCTTATGTCAAAATCCATAAAAATCCGTAAAGGGTTGGATATCAGAATTAAAGGAGATGCCGATAGAAGCTCTGTTGAAGCGCCATTATCATCTACTTATGCCATTAAACCAACTGATTTTCACGGTCTTGTACCTAAGTTGTTGAAAAAAGTAGGAGAACCAGTTAAAGCAGGAACGCCTATTTTTCAAGATAAGTATAGAGAGGAAATTAAATTTGTTTCTCCAGTTAGTGGAAAGGTTCAAGAAATCAAGAGGGGTGCTAAAAGAAAAATTTTAGAAGTTATTATTGAAGCAGATAAAGATATTTCTTACGAAGAAAATTCTCCTGTTGATATAGCATCTATAGATAGAGACAAAGCAAAAGAAATTTTACTAGCTAGTGGATTATGGCCATTTATTAAAATGAGACCAATTGACATTGTTGCTAATTATACAGATACACCAAAATCAATTTTTATTTCTGGATTTGATTCTAGTCCTTTAGCTCCTGATTATGATTACTTGTTACATACGAGAGATAAAGAATTTCAAGCAGGGATTGATATCTTAAATAAGTTGACAGATGGTAAAGTCAACTTACAGTTAAGAGCTAAAGGTGGTGCTGATGCAGCGTTTACTCAAGTGAAAAAAGTAGTAGCTAATAAAGTTGATGGAGTTCATCCAGCAGGAAACGTTGGACCACAAATTCACCAGATTGATCCAATTAGCAAAGGAGAAGTTATTTGGACAGTTAATGCACAAGATGTAGCAATTATTGGTAAATACCTTTTAACAGGTAAATACGATGCTTCTAAATTAGTTGCACTTACAGGATCTGAAGCTACTAATAGAAAATATTATAAAGTTATTATCGGAGCAAACGCTAGCGATGTATTTACTGGAAATACGAAAACGGATAATGTTAGATACATTAGTGGTAATGTGTTAACAGGCTCTCAAATAGAAGCGGATGGTTATATTGGTTTTTATGATTCTCAATTAACTGTTGTTCCAGAAGGAAATGAGTACAAATTCTTTTTAACCAGTGGATGGTTAGGATTAGGATTCAAAAAACTATCAAATAATTCAGCTTATCCAAGTAAAGTATTAGGACCAAAGAAATTTGATGTAGATACTAACTTGAACGGTGAAGAGAGAGCTTTTGTAGTTACAGGAGAATACGAGAAAGTTTTTCCATTTGATATTTACCCTGTTCATTTGGTAAAGTCAGTCATCATTAATGATATTGATGGTATGGAGAAGTTAGGAATTTACGAAGTCGCACCAGAGGATTTTGCACTTTGTGAATTTGTTTGTACTTCAAAAATCAATTCGCAAGAAATTATTAGAAAAGGATTAGATGTTATTCATTCTGAATGCATGTAATTAAAACTTGATTTAATTTAAATATATTAAATAGTGAAATTTTTAAGAAAAATATTTGACAACGCTCACGCCAAGTTGAACAAGTCAGAAAAAACTAAAAAGTTCTTTCCTTTAGTTGATTCAGTAGATACATTGATGTTTACTCCAAATCATACAACAAAAGGTGGAGCACACATTAGAGATGGTATCGATTTAAAAAGAACCATGATGTTTGTAATCTTAGCATTAATTCCATGTTTACTTTTTGGAATGTACAATGTTGGGTATCAACATGTATTGGCAAATGCTGAAGCAGCAGATTGGACAAACGTGGATATGTTCCTTCACGGAGCATGGAGAGTTTTACCTTTCGTAGTAGTTTCTTATGCAGTTGGTTTGGGTGTTGAGTTCATTTTTGCTATTAAAAATGGACATGCAGTTCAAGAAGGGTATTTAGTATCTGGAATGTTAATTCCTTTAATAATGCCAATTGATACGCCGCTGTGGATGGTTGCTTTTGCAGTTGTTTTTGGTGTTGTAATAGGGAAGGAAGTATTTGGAGGAACGGGAATGAACGTTTTAAATGTTGCCCTTACTACCAGAGCCTTTGCGTTCTTTGCTTATCCTACTTCAATGTCAGGTAACAATGTTTGGGTTTCTGGATTTTCAGATTTAAAAGCGGCAGGTAACTTAAATGTGGATGCTGTTTCGGGAGCAACGCCTCTTGGAGATTTAGCATCATTTGCTCAAGATGAACCAGCTTATTCAACATTGGATGGATTTATCGATAATGGTAACTCATTGATGGATGCATTTTGGGGATTATATCCAGGTTCTATTGGAGAGACCTCAGTATTCGCAATTTTATTAGGTGGCGTATTTTTATTAATGACAGGTATCGCTAGCTGGAGAGTAATGTTTTCATTCTTTGCAGGTGGATTAGCAATGGCGCTAGTTCTTAATCAAGTAGCTGGCGAAGATGTATATATGCAGTTACCAGCGATGCATCAGTTGATGTATGGAGGGTTTTTCTTTGGAATGGTCTTCATGATAACAGATCCGGTAACAGCAGCTCAGACAAATTCAGGTAAATTTATTTATGGAGCTCTAGCTGGAATCTTGGGTATATTAATTAGGATAGTAAATCCTGCATATCCAGAAGGAATAATGTTAGCAATATTAATTGCCAACGTATGTGCACCTTTAATTGATCACATGGTAATTAGCGGAAATATTAAAAGAAGATTAAAACGAGTTAAAACAGCTTAATTATGGCAATCAATAAAGAAAGTAACGCATATACTATAATCTTCGCCGTAATAATGGTGACAATTGTAGGAGGTTTATTAGCTTTTATTTCAATTTCATTGAAACCTATACAAAAAGCTAATGTCAAAAATGAAAAGATGCAGAATATTCTTCAAGCAATAGGAGATTCTACATTATCTGAAATTACAAGAGAAGAAGCAGGAGAGTTGTTTAATCAATATGTTATTAAAAGAGTCGTTCTTGATTACAATGGTAATGTTATTGGGAAGGAATTAACAGCGGAAGATGAGATTGATGATAAAAATGAGCAAGATCCTTTTAACGTCAATATGAGAGGAGAGTATGTAAGTGAACCAGATATTACAAAAAGAAACTATCCTTTATATGTGTTAGAGAAAGATGGAGAAAGATATTTTGTTGTTTCTTTTAGTGGTAAAGGTCTTTGGGACGATATCTGGGGTTATATTGGTATTAAATCTGATGGAGCAACTATTAGCGGAGCAATTTTCGATCACAAAGGTGAAACTCCTGGTTTAGGTTCTAAAATTACTGAAGATTGGTTTCAAGATGCATTTATTGGAAAATCAATCTCAAATGATGGTGTTTTTAAAGCATTAAAAGTTGTTAAACCAAAATTGGTTTCAGAATTAAAACCACATGAAATTAATGGTATTAGCGGAGGAACATTTACAAGTGTAGGTGTTACGGAAATGTTAGGTAGAACGATTGAAGTATATGTAAAGTATTTCAATGCTAATCCAGGAGAATTAAAATAATAAAGCTAAAGATTTATAATTATGAGTGAAGTAGCTGAAAGAGAACCATTGTTCTCAAAGAAAAATAAAAAATTAATTACAGATCCGTTAAATGATACGAATCCAGTAACGATTCAAGTATTAGGTATCTGTTCTGCATTAGCAGTAACTGTACAAATGGACAACGCAATTGTAATGTCTATTGCAGTATTATTCGTATTGGTTTTAGGAAACGTAATTGTATCCTTAATGCGTAATATTATTCCTGGAAAAATTAGAATTATTGTTCAATTGGTAGTTGTTGCAGCATTAGTGATTATAGTAAGTGAAGTTTTAAAAGCATATGTATATGATGTGTCTAAATCATTATCTGTGTTTGTCGGCTTGATTATAACCAATTGTATAATAATGGGTCGTTTAGAGGCATTTGCATTAAGTAACAAGCCTTGGGCAGCGGCACTTGATGGCGTTGGTAATGGATTGGGTTATGCTCTTGTATTAGTTGTTGTTGCTTTCTTTAAAGAACTTTTAGGTTCAGGAACGTTAACAATACCTGGTTTAGGCAAAATAGATGTATTAGCTAGTCTAGCAGAATCTTCTTGGTATGATAACAACGGGTTAATGGTATTACCTCCATCATCTTTGGTATTGGTAGCAATCTATATCTGGGTGCAAAAGAGTAGAAACAAAAAATTAATTGAACAATAATATTTAGGGAAATGGATTTATTAAAATTATTTATTAGAAGCGCGTTTGTTGACAATATGATTTTCACATTTTTCTTTGGAATGTGTTCATATTTGGCGGTGTCAAAAACTGTTAAAACTGCAGTAGGTCTTGGAGCTGCTGTAATATTTGTATTGGTAGTAACGATTCCTGTGAATTATTTACTAGAAAATTATGTATTAAAAGAAGGAGCATTAGCTTGGTTAGGACCTGAGTATGCAGATATGGACTTAAGTTTTTTAAGCTTCGTAATGTTTATCGCTGTAATTGCCTCCATAGTTCAGTTAGTTGAAATGCTGGTTGAAAAGTTCTCTCCTGCTTTATATGGTGCATTGGGGATATTCTTACCATTAATTGCGGTTAACTGTGCAATTCTTGGTGGTGCATTATTTATGCAACAAAAGAATTTTGGAAATGTAGGTGAAGCAACAGTTTATGGCTTTGGAGCTGGATTCGGTTGGTTTGTTGCAATTGTGTTAATTGCTGCGATTAGAGAGAAAATTAGATATTCAAATATACCCGCTCCATTAAGAGGAGTTGGAATGGCATTTATTCTAACAGGATTGATGGGATTGGCATTTCAAGGGTTTTTAGGATTTAATGTTTAATAAATTATTTATTTAGAATTTAATAGATCATGGGAGAAATAATTATAGTAACCGTAATCGTATTCTTAGTAGTTGTACTAGCATTAGTGGCTGTATTGCTATTTGCAAAGGCAAAATTAATGCCTTCTGGAAAGATTAAAATTACCATAAACGGAGAGAAAGAATTAGAAGTTGATGGAGGTGGTACTTTATTATCTACGCTAAGTGGAGCAGGTATCTTTTTACCTTCTGCTTGTGGTGGAGGTGGTACTTGTGTTCAATGTCTTTGTCATGTTCATTCTGGCGGAGGGAGTATTTTACCTACTGAAGAGCCACATTTTTCTAGAAAAGAAATTGCAGCTGGATTACGTTTAGGTTGTCAAGTCAAGGTAAAAGAGGACATGGAAATCGAAGTAGAGGAGGAAGTACTTGGAATTAAAGAATGGGAAGCTACTGTTGTTTCTAACTACAATGTTGCTACTTACATTAAGGAGTTTATTGTTGAGATTCCTGAAGATATGGATTATAAGGCTGGAGGTTATATCCAGATTAAAATCCCTAAATGTGAGGTTAAATTTTCTGATATGGATGTTAAAGCACATCCTCAAGATCACCCAGGTGAGCCAGATAAATTTGAAAAAGATTGGGCAGAAGGTAAATTTGCCATGAGAGGATTAGTAATGAAGAACCCTGAAGAGGTTGTAAGAGCATATTCAATGGCTTCTTACCCAGCTGAAGGAAGAAAGATTATGTTGAATGTTCGTGTTGCTGCTCCACCTTGGGATGGAAAGAATAATGCTTGGATGAAAGTTAATCCAGGAATTGCTTCTTCTTATATCTTTAACTTAAAAGAAGGTGATAAAGCAATTGTTTCAGGACCTTACGGAGAATTCTTTATTAATGATTCTGATGCAGAAATGCTATATGTTGGTGGTGGTGCTGGAATGGCTCCAATGCGTTCTCACTTATATGAGTTATTCAAGACTTTAAAAACAGGAAGAAAAGTATCTTACTGGTACGGAGGTAGATCTAGAGCTGAACTTTTCTACATTCACTATTTTAGAGATTTAGAAAAAGACTTTCCAAATTTTAAATTCTACATGGTATTGTCAGATGCTATGCCAGATGATAATTGGAAAGAAATGAAAGATATTGACGATACAGAAGGAGATGGTTTTACAGGTTTTGTTCACAATGCTGTGATTGATCAGTATTTGAGTAAACATGACGCTCCTGAGGATATAGAGTTTTATTTCTGTGGTCCACCGATGATGAACGTTGCTGTTCAGAATATGTGTGACGATTGGGGGGTTCCTCCTGAAAATGTAAGATTTGATGATTTCGGATAATTATTAATTAATTAGAGATAAAAAATCCTTCTGCTTATTAAGTAGGAGGATTTTTGTTTAGAGAATAAGATGAAAGTTATAATTCTATTATTAATATCAATACTCGTTGTAGGGTGTGGTGAAAAGTCCAAGCCATCTGGATTAGAAAATGAAATTGTCTTAGAAGATTATTTCCAAGTAACAGGTTATGCTCAGGGGACTACCTATTCTATTATTTACCAAGATACTTTAAAACGAGATCTTTCTAATTCAATTGACTCCTTGTTAAAAGATTACGATAGCTACTTATCAACGTATGTAGATACCAGTTTAATTTCTCAATTCAATAATTCTGAATATAGTCCTACATCAACAAAAACACAATGGGATAATATATTTATGGATATGAGTATAAAACCTGATGGAATCTTTGAAGAATGTTTTAAGTCGGCTAAAGAGGTTTATCATGCTACTGACGGTGCATTTAATCCTGCTATATATCCATTGGTGAAATATTGGGGCTTTTTTAATGGGGAAATGAGAACAACTGCTTTGGATTCGGAAATAGATTCGTTACTAAAAATCGTTGATTTTTCGGATTCTATGATAAGCCTATATATAGATACTGTGTCTAAGGGCGGTATTATCTTTGGTTCGACTCCAATGGTGGGGAAAATGAACGGAAATGTCAAAATTGATTTTAACGGAATTGCCCAGGGTCACTCAGTAGATATTATTGGAAAGTACTTATTGTCAATGGGCATTGACAATTATATGGTTGAAATAGGTGGTGAAGTATTGTGTAAAGGAGTTAATAATAAAAATACATCTTGGCAAATTGCGGTAGACAAACCAGTTGAAAATTCATCACCAGGGAGTGAAGGTTTTCAGTTCGTAGTAAGTGTTAATGATGGTGCAGTAGCAACTTCTGGTAACTACCGAAAGTTTTATGAAAAAGAAGGAGTAAAGTATGCTCATACTATCAACCCTAAAACAGGTTATCCAGTTCAGCATTCGTTATTAAGTGTAACCGTGATGACGGATCAATGTGTTTTCGCAGATGGCTATGCAACTGCCTTTATGGTAATGGGAATGGAGGAGACCAAGAAATTTATTAGCTTAAATTCTAAATTAAACCTAGAAGTGTATTTGATTGCTTCAAGTGCTGAAGGTAAGTATGATGTATGGATGACCGATGGTTTCGAGCAACTGATAAGTGAATAGTATTCTAATCTTCTACGATTTCCATTTTCTTTAGAAGGAATGATGCATTCATATTTTGACAAATACCTTCTTTAAATTTATAATCAAAGTTTAATTCGTCATTGATTATTTCTGCATCGAAGTAGTTGTTGATTACTTCTGGGAAACGTTTGTGGATTTCACATAATCCCAAATCATGAGTCGCAATAATTCCCGTTGACCCAGATGCTACCAATTTTTCAACGAATTTTTTAGACCCCATTTCTTTATCCTTGCTATTGGTCCCTTTTAGAATTTCATCCAAAATGATAAAATACTTTTCCGTTTTGATATTATCTACAATAAATTTTAGTCGTTTCAATTCTGAAAAGAAATACGATTCCTCTTTCTGCAAAGAATCCGAGGTTCTCATGCTTGTAATCAGCTTAATAGGAGAGTAGTGAAATTCTTTTGCACTTGTTGGTAGTCCAGCATTTGCGAGGACTATGTTTAGCGATAAAGTTCTAAGGAAGGTACTTTTCCCAGCCATATTAGCACCTGTGATAATGATAAAGTTCTTTTTATCAATACTAAAATCATTGTTAATTCTTTTTACTTCAGGAATTAAAGGATGTCCAAGCTCTTTTGCTTGAATAACCATGTGATCTTGGTTGATCGTAGGGAAACAAAAAGCTGGATGGTTGTAAGCATAATTAGCACTAGACTGAATAGCATCAATATAATAGATGGCATCGAACCATTTTTCTACTTGCATGGAGTAGTTGTTAATCCACTTTTCAAGCAAGTGAATAGAAAGTACATCCCAAAGCAACAAAGCATTTCCGAAAATCCCGACAATAAAGTTATTTCGGCTATTTAATCTATCTAAAGCTCTTCCAAGCTTTTTAAGAATAAGAGATGCATTTGCTTGTTCTGTTTTAATTTTTTCTTGTTGTTCAACAAGTAATTCTGATTTATAATTGGAGGATTCGATTATCTGCAGTAATTCAGAATATTGATTAATGGTATCCGTGATTTTATTGGCTTCGTTATAGATAGAATTAACCTTCTTTAAAAAAGCTCCAGTAATAAAAAGCCCTATAAAAAACCAAATGACAAATATCATCGTGTCGATTAGATCAACAGATAGTAGACCTATCATTACTGCGGAAGCGATAGGGAATAAGAGGACTAAACCTGAAATCAATTTGCTTAATGCAAAAGTTTTATAGTTCTTTAGCCAATCTTCAACTGTTTTAGAGGTTGTTTCGGTTTGAATTGTTCCTGCGCTTGCCCAGAAGTTTTGACGACCCTTACTGTCTTTCGCTAGTTCCTTAATGGCATTTTGTTTTTGTTCAATGTTTTCAATGTCATTACTTACAAGGATGGATTCAAGCTTTTTTCTACCTCCTAAAGTTTTGGTCCGGTTGAAAAACTGAAAGAAAGAACCATCACCAAATAAATCGATATCATAACTGTAATGATGATCCGGATTTAAAAACTCTTCTCCGTTTTCTAGATGCTCAAAGTTACCGTTTAAAGCTTCAATTTCAATTTGGTTGATTTTGATTAGCTCTTCAAAGTATTTCTTTTTGCGATCTAATTTAGAATGAAATTGTACCATGTAAACAAAAGACAGCGCACCAATTACTCCCGTTGCAATAGCAATTCCCGCATTGAATGATAAAAAGTAACAACCAAAACCCGTAGCAATGAATACCAAAACACGAAGGATTACAATTTGCGTAATCTTCTTTTTTACATTACTTAAGTTGGATGTATTCTTTTTAATGTTTGCTTGATACTCCGCTAATCTTTCCTGCATAAGTGTGCAAAGATAACGTTCATGTCAACATTTGCAATTTAATAAAATACGAAAGGAGAAAAATTAACGATGAAGGGAAGTACTATTTTAGCTTAAATATCAAATTAACATGAAATATTTATTGCTTGTAATACCCTTTTTTTTGATGCTTTCACCAAAAGCACAGGACTTTACATTAGAAGATTTCTTCTATTATAACCCTGAGCTGGATAGAAGAATTGATGAACAGTTTAGTTACATGAACGATACATTACGTGTTGGTCAGTTAATTGTTCCTGCTGTTGGTAAACACGGTAAGCCGACGGAACATGTTGTTAAGTTGATGCAACAAGGTAAAGTAGGAGGAGTACTTTTATTGAATGGTACGGTAGAAAGCTTTACAGCATTTGTTAACCAATTTGATAGTATCTGTGATGCGCATGGATATTTACCTCCAATTTATAGTGCTGATGCAGAACCTACTTTAATCAAATATAAAATTAAAGGAACAACGCCTGTACCAAAGACAAATGCCATTAAAACAGAAGAAAAGGTTAAAGAAGTAACCAATACTATTTCTGCAGATTTAAATAGAATTGGAATTACACAGAATTTCGCACCTGTAATTGATGCTTCTCCTAACAAAACAGTAAGCAATAGAAGTTTTGGTTTGGATATGGATACTGTTATTGGGTTTTCAAACATCTTTATTCAGGAAACACAAAAGAATGGAATCGTTGCAACGGCGAAACATTTCCCAGGGCATGGGTTTGTGGTAGGAGATACGCACGAAAAGTTGGTGTATATTGATGGTGAGATGAAAGAAGTTCCCAATTACCAACCTGTTATTGATAATGGTGTATTGTCGATAATGGTTGCGCACATTGCTGTTAAGAATAACGAGAAATACAATACGGAAGGTTTACCATCTACTTGTTCTAGAGAAATTGTAACGGATTTATTAAAAAATGAAATGGGTTTTAAAGGATTGGTAATAACCGATGCAATGAATATGGGAGGTGTAAGAGCGGTTCCAAATTCTGGACTAAAAGCTGTAATGGCTGGGTGTGATCAATTATTAATGCCAGTAGAAGAGGAGAAAGACATCAATGATATACTTACAAAAATGAATGAAGATGAAGATTTCCGTTTTCAAGTTTACACCTCTGTGAAGAAGATAATCAGATTAAAGTACTGCCTTGGGTTGATTGATTAATTTTGATTGACAATTGTGTCGTCATTGGGTGAAATTGCTGTCGCTTTGCCTACTTATATCTATGTTTTATCTGTTAGGGTAAAAGGTGAAAAAATGATTAAAATTGTAGTTCAGTAAGATTTTATCCCTAGTAATTTCATAGGGTTTGGACAATTCTCTTTGTATAAATTCAGCTGATTTAAACTACTGACGCCTGGGTAGTCACCGAAGTTTCCTTGCATGTCCTTAATGATTTGAAAATGTAGATGGGGTGCGTAATCTCCATTAATGCTAGAATCACCCAATTGAGCAATTTTATCGCCTTGTTTTACAATGTGTCCAGTTTGGATATTCTGTATAGATGTTAAGCTTAGGTGTCCGTATAGTGTGTAAAAAACAGTTTCTTCAACGCTGTGCTTTAGAATAATGCAAGGTCCGTAATCGCCATAGTTTGTATTGTTTTTAAAACTATGTATTTCTCCATCTAATGCAGCCAGAACTTTGGTTCCTGATTTAGCCCATATATCCACTCCAAGATGGATGTTTCTTTCATCGTTTGGGTCTGTTTGTTTATTGAAATATTTACTTCTCTTGTATAGGTTTCTCGTTTCAAGGTAGCCGCCTATTGCAACTTTTGCGTTTCTTGCTTTTATAAAGCCGCTAATGTAATCTTCCATTTCTTTGGGAGCATTTACATTAATTTCATTGAGCTTATGATTGCTCGCCGAAAGGTCAATTTCTGTATAGTCTGATTTAGAAAAAGTTTTATCTATTACAAAAACATTCTTGGTATCTATTGACTTTAAAATTGAATAATTCATCACTTAAAAAACAATGGTGTTATAGCGGAAGCTAGCACTACGGTAAATGAAGCTAGCACTTTCAAGTTGTCTTTCCATCCTGAAGAGTTTTTAAATAATTCATACCAAAATAATCTTTGAACAGACATGATAAACATTAACGCTAAACATATAGTAGCGATAAATTCTGACCAAAAATTTTCCATTCCCCAAAAAAGTTTAGAATGTCCACCTACAATCATAACGTCCCATGAAAAGGCAATTGCAATTCCGATATAGAAACTATATAATGGGTCTAGCCATTTTGTTTGTTTTGCGAGTTTCGGATTAGCCTCTCCACTAACCATATATACTTCGTAGAATAACACAAAAAATGAAAACATCATCAGACAGATTTGAAAGACTTTTCCAGTGTCTGGTACGTAATCTAGTTTTCCATACATATATGAAAATGAGCCAAATGTGAAGTTTATACTTGTGCTAATTCCAAAAATAAAAAAGAGGGTTAAGAATATTTTTTCTATGACATTTAATTTCTTACTGGGTACGTTTCTGGCTATGTCTCGTGATTTTTTTATTCTTAAAAAGAGACCTAAAATAAAAACGAAAAGAATAAAAACCCCTTGAATCATATCAGTCTCGTGAAAGACTTTGTTTTGTTGGTTTTCTAATAATGGAATACTGAGTATCAGTATAATAGAAGTGACAATATTGGATACAACAAACCTGGAGTTAATACTTTTCATAGGTTTTATTCCTAATAACCAATAGTTTCAATCTGTTTGGTGGTTAAAAGCATCATAAACGCATGCATATTTTCTTTCGTTCTAGGAAGTAGTTTTGATTTTTGTAATTTCCGTTCTTGATGAGAATTTGGTTTCGTATAGTCGAAACTGTGAATCTTTTTGTAAGCAAAATCGACCCAAGTGAGTATGGTTGATTCCTCGTAGCTTTGTATGTAAAATGCTACCAATTCATTTTTAGGGTAGCTTTCAATCAGAATAGGGGACCAATCATCCTGTTTGTTCATTTCGGCTTCTATTTCAGCGAATTTTTCTGCTGAAAGAATTACATAGCCACCTTCTTTTTGGATAGAGCTAACGTTTTCTTGCGCAAAATTACTTACCGGTTCTCCAATAAGAAATGCGATAACCAAAAAAGAAGATAATAGAACTTTCATAATTTATAAAGTATTTAAAGCTTCAACAACAGCTTGTCTTTTACGTGTGGAAACAGGAACCGATGATCCATCTTTCATCATTAAATAACCACCATCAGATTTGATAAATTCTTTTACCAAGCTAGAATTGATTAAGTGAGATTGGTGAACCCTTATAAAGCCTAATGGAGATAACATGTCATCATATTCTTTCAATGTTTTAGTCACCATTAGTCTTGATTTATCATTAAAGTAAAAAGTAGTGTAGTTTACACTTGATTCACAACGAACAATGTCTTTAATTTCTACAATTAGAATTTTCTCCAAGGTATTTAACGCTAACCGCGTCATTGATTTGTGGTCTTTAATGCTTTCTGAAAGAAGATTAAGATTTTCTTTAGGTAAAGCTGATGAGTTTTTTAATTTTTCAATAGCAGATACCAGTTCATCCGGATCTATTGGTTTTAATAGGTAGTCAATGGCGGAAAATTTAAAAGCTTTTATAGCGTATTCATCAGATGCAGTAGTGAAAATTACTTTAAAATCAATGTCTCCTACAATGTCCAATAAATCGAAGCCAGTTCCGTCTTGCATTTGGATATCCAAGAAAACAACTTCTGGTTTTAATTCCCTTATTGCCTTAGCACCAGTAACAACGCCTTCTGCTTCTCCTATTATTTCTACTCCTGCGCAATATGTATTAATATCCAAGCGGATATTGTCTCGTGCATCTTTTATGTCATCAATTATCAAAGCTTTTATCATGTAGCTAAGATAGGTATTAAAGAAGTTAGATAAAAGATTTTAAGATTATAATGTTTGGTGTCAAAATTTATTGATAATACGAGCTACACTTTCTTTGTATCCGCCTCCAAAAAGGTTTACGTGAACCAGTAATGGGTAAAGTTGTGAATAAGGTACTCTATTTTTCCAGTCAGCTTCTAATGGGTACGTTTCGTGATATATTTTGTAAAAAGCTTCATCAAAACCACCAAAAAGCAAGGACATTCCTAAATCCATTTCTCTGTGGCCATAGTAAACAGCAGGGTCTATAAGTACTGCTTCTTCATTGTTGTTAAACAAGAAGTTTCCGCTCCATAAATCACCGTGTAACAATGCAGGGGGTTCTATTGGGTAAATGGATGGGAGTTCTTTGTAGAATCGGTTAAAAGTTTTTAAAATGCTATTTTCAAAACTACCATTATCATAAGCTTGTCGAACCATTGGTTCTAGCCTTTGATTGATGTAGAAAGTACCCCAGGAACCGTATTGGATATTTGTTTGAGGCAAAGAACCGATATAGTTATTGTGTTCCAGTCCAAAAGAATCGTTTGAATTTTTATGAAGGTTCGCTAACCCTGAACCAAGAGAACCCCAGCTTTGAATAGATCCCTTTCCGTTTTCGATTAGTTCTAAGATAAGATATGATTTCCTTGAATTGTTATCTAGCGTAATAATCTCAGGTGTTTTAATGCAACTTTTGGATTGAATTAGTTTTAGTCCTTTTGCCTCTGATTCGAACATTCTTGGATATCGTTCTGAGTCATTTTCTTTAACAAAGAAATTTCCTTTTGAGCTGTTGATAGAATAGGTATTGTTTATGCTTCCCCCACTAATTGGTGATTCTTTAGCTATTGAAACTTCTTCTTCAAAGTATGCTGATAGAATGTTTTGCAGGGTCATATATCTAAAATACTTCAATAATTGGGATTCTTAATATTACTTGCGTTCCAGTTGGGTCTTCTAAGTCAATAATTTCAAATGACTTTATTGGTAATTCATTACTTAATGAGGCTAATCTTTCTTGGGTGAGCACAAGTGCAGTGGATTTATGATAGCTCGATTTTTGATGGCGAACTTCCTTTGCGGCTAGTCTACCACGGCCATTATCTATAACGGAACATTCTATGTAGGATTCTTTCCACGCAAATTGAATGGTAATCTTACCTCTATGATCTAATTCTTTTAGTCCATGTACTACTGAGTTTTCAGCAAAAGGCTGGAGTAGTAGAGGAGGGATTCCATAAGCGTCTGATTGAATATTTTCGTCCACAATAATTTCGAAATCAAAATTATCTTCATTACTTAGTTTCTCAAGGGTTAAGTAGTTCTCTAAGGCTTCTATTTCATCATGAATCGTAATTAACGGACTTCTACTGTTCTCGAGAACTTTACGCATAAGTTTTGAAAACTTAGCTAAATAATACCTTGCAGCCTTCTCGTCTTTTTTAGCAATGAGCGCCTGAACTGTATTCATCGCATTGAAAATAAAGTGAGGATTCATTTGTAGTCGCAAAGCTTTTTGTTCCATTTCAAGGACGTTTTTTTCTAACTGAAGCCGTTCTTTTTCTTCTTTTAATTGCCTTTGTCTGTTTCTGTAAATGAGTAGAATTATTGATAATGAAATGATAGAAATTAATGAAATAAACCACCAAGACTTCCAAAAAGGAGTGAGGATAACAAAAGAAACTTCAATTGGCTCAGTCCAAACATCATCTTCGTTACCAGCTTTCAACATGAAATTATAGCTACCTGAGGGAAGATTAGAGTAAGTGGCAACATTGTGTTTGTCAATGGGTGACCATTCGTTTTCAAATCCTTCTAACTTAAATTGATAGTAAACTTCTTCAGGGTTCTTAAGATTTACACCTTCAAAATGAAAGCTAATGTGGTTCTCGTTGTAGTTGAAATTAAGCGTATTGTCTACATTGTACCAGTCGTTTACATCTGCTGTTATACTTTCGTAAAATAGGGTTATATCACTCATACTAAGCTTTGGCGCAGTTGTATTTGTTTTTGATTGAATAGGGTTGTGGCGGTTAAGCCCATCTAATGTGCCTATCCATACATCTCCATTGGGCGAAACCGAAATAGCATTTGTGCAGGTTTCACCACCTAAAAAGCCTTCATTCTTCCCGAAGTGTTTAATATCTGAAATTTCTCCAGATTTTGTAAAGGATACACGATCAGTACCTCCACCTGCTCCTAGCCAGAGTTGTCCAAGTTTATCAAATTGCAATAAGTAAATGTTGTTGCTGTTTATTCCGTCTTTCTTTTTGTATTGATTAAAGGTAATGAAGTTGCTGTTTAAATTTGTCTGAAACAGCCCTTCGCCTTCGGAAGCTGCCCATAGCTGGTTAAATTCATCAAATGCAATGGATTTAATAACGGATCTTTTAATACCATCATTCGCTCCGTAATGAGTAATTTTCCCATTTTGAATGTAGCCTATGTGTCCATTATTTGTTCCGAACCACATTCTGTTTTCATTGTCTGGAGCAAGTGTGTTAATTCGGTCATCAGGTAGTCCATTTTGCTGTCTGAAATTCTTAATTGTGAATTCTAATTCTGTGTAGTTTGTTGGGATGAGTTTTGAAATTCCACTCACGGTTGCTATCCAGACATTGAAGTCTTTGTCTTGAGTAATTGACCGAATCCAATCATCTGTTAATCCTTGATTTCCAGTTATTTGTTTATATTTATCTCCATTGTAGATGTAGATACCTTTCCCTTCTGTTCCAATCCAAATATTTCCGAGGTGATCTTCGAATAAGGCTTTACACTTATGGTTGTAGAAATCAGTATTTTCATTGTGGTAAATAAGAGAGTCATTTTCCATTTCTACGAAACCGAAGTGACCAGTTCCTGTCCAAACTTTATTATCAGACCCACCTAAAACGGAGTAAAATTTACCGTCTAGAAAACCTTCTTCTAAATTAAAATGTTTGAACTGTTGACCATGGTATTTATTGATACCTCCACCAGAAGTTCCAAACCACATATTTCCCCAACTATCTTGAAGGATTATTCGCACGTTATTTGCCGAAAGTCCTTTTGTGTGGTTGTAGTTTTTTCCTGATTTCTTTTTCAGGTTATAGCTAATAGCTCCGTTATCTTGGGTCGCAACCCAAACATTTTGCTTGTCATCTACAAAAACATCATGTATAATTTCATTTGATTTCCCTAAAACATACCAACCATTTTCGTTATGAATGTTTAGACCATGTCCATATGTGCCGACTAATAAATGTCCGTTAAGTTCATTAACACTCCTTACTTTGTTAGAAGATAAACCACTTTTAACAGTAAAGCGACTTACATGCCCGTTTTCGATTTTAAATAAGCCATTGTCATTCCCTGTCCAAATAGCCCCCTCTTTATCGACAAACAAACAGCTTATATTGTATTTCAATTTTGCATTATTCGAAACAAAAGAGATCCATTTGTTGTTTTCGAAATAATATAAACCTGCATTGGTAGCTGCCCAAATCGTATTATTGTGATCTTCAATAATTGCCGATACTACGATGGCATATTTATCAGAAATAGGAAATTTCGTGAACGAAATACCATTGTAATGGGTAATTCCATCACCTGTTCCAATCCAGATGTTGTGTTGACTATCTTCAAACAGTGAATAAACTTGATCTCCAGAAAGCCCTTCTTCTTTTGTAAATGTGGTAAACTCTTTACCATTGAACTTGGATAAACCACCACCTTTTGTACCCAACCAAAGCAAACCTCTGGAATCTTGTATCATTGCATATACTTGTGACTGAGGTAGCCCTTCCTCTACAGAATAATGCTGAAACTTGAATTGCTGGGAAAGATATTCTCCTGCAATTAAAGAGATAAATACAAGTATGAATAATTTACTTTTCAAAGTTCTAAATCTTTGTCAATGTTAATGTTTTTTAAATAAGAGTTAATTGTTTCTTTATTATTCGTGATTTCAATCCATTCAATTAAATCAAATCCGATTTTAATCCAAACTTCAATGTAGGTTCCGTTTAAATCGTATAAGTGAACTATATGAGATATATGTTGGCGACTAGCGAGGAAAGTCCCATCGCGCTGAACTAAAGCTCTTTTGTCCTCAATTGATAGCCTATTAAATGTTTTTTGATTCATCTTTTCTGAAATTACATAAATATATTCAAAGTGCTAGGATTTTTGATAGCGATAAATTCATATATTTACTAAGAACAATAAAAACAAAGACTTATGAAAAAACTACTTACACTTTTAGCAATCGCATTATTTGCTGGGACTTCATTTGCTGGAGAACCGAAGACAACTGCAACAGATGAGAATACGACAATATCTAGTGAAGATGCAGTTGCAGTAACACTTCGTTATTATAACAAAGATTCAAAATCACATACTTTTAAAGTTAAAATGTCTGGATCTACGAAAGAAGTAAAATTTGACGCAAGCAAGACATCTTCAGTTACTATTCAAGGAGGTTCGGATGATTGTGTTATTATTTGTGATTGTGGAGAGGTTAAAGTAAAAGGAGGAGATCATATTACAATTAAAAATGGTTGTATTACAGTAGATTAGATCTTTATTGAAATAGATTATAATTGAAAAAGTCATGGTTTTTACTATGGCTTTTTTTTATGCAAAACATTTATTTAAAGCTTGTGATTATAAAATGATTTGGATATTGTTTCAATTCGTAACTTTGAAACATGGATTTCAAGCTCGTTTCAGAATATTCTCCAACAGGGGACCAACCACAAGCTATTGACCAGTTGGTGGATGGTGTTAAAAGTGGAGAAAAAAACCAAACACTACTTGGGGTTACAGGTTCTGGAAAAACATTCACAATAGCTAATGTGATTAAAGAGGTGAATAAGCCTACCTTGATTTTATCTCATAACAAAACTTTAGCGGCTCAGTTGTATTCAGAGTTTAAAGCATTCTTTCCAGAAAACGCAGTTGAGTATTTTGTTTCCTATTATGATTATTACCAACCTGAGGCCTATTTACCGGTTACCGATACTTTTATAGAAAAGGATTTACAGATAAATGATGAAATTGAAAAATTACGTTTACATACGACATCTTCATTGTTGTCAGGAAGACGAGATGTAATTGTTGTCTCATCTGTATCTTGTATTTATGGTATTGGAAACCCTGAAGAGTTCTATCAAGGAGTAAGCACGATTAAAGTAGGTGAAGTAATTTCTAGAAATAAGTTCTTGCTTGGATTAGTTGAAAGCCTATATTCTAGAACGACAGCAGAGTTTACCAGAGGAACATTTAGGGTAAAAGGAGATACTGTAGATATTTACCTGGCATATACAGAAGTAGCTTTGCGTGTTGTTTTCTGGGGAGACGAAATCGAATCGATAGAAACATTTGATCCAATAAATAACAATACAGTAGAAGAGTTTCAAGCGTATCAAATTTTTCCGGCAAACATATTTATCACGAGTAAAGATACCATCAATACTGCCATCAATGAAATTCAAGATGATATGATGGCACAAACAGAATACTTTTCGGAGACAGGGAAACACCTAGAGTCAAAACGTCTTAAAAGTAGGGTAGAGTATGACTTAGAAATGATGCGTGAATTAGGTTATTGTTCTGGAATTGAAAATTACTCTCGCTATTTTGATAGAAGAGAGCCAGGGACAAGACCTTTCTGTTTGTTAGATTATTTCCCTAAAGACTTTATGATGGTAATAGATGAGAGTCATGTTACGATACCACAAATAAGAGCAATGTATGGTGGTGATAGAGCACGTAAAGTTAATTTAGTAGAGTATGGGTTCCGTTTACAAGCTGCGATAGATAACCGTCCTTTAAAATTTGAAGAGTTTGAAGAAATAATTGATCAGACAATTTATGTAAGTGCCACACCAGCAGATTATGAATTGGAAAAATCAGAAGGAATCGTTGCCGAGCAAATAATTCGCCCAACGGGATTGTTAGATCCAGAAATATTCATTCATCCAAGCTTAAATCAAATTGATGATTTACTAGAAGAATTAACTGTTGTTACAGAAAGAGGGGAGCGAACGCTTGTCACTACGCTTACAAAAAGAATGGCAGAGGAGTTGGATAAGTATTTAGCTAAAATGGGCGTTAAATGTCGTTATATTCACTCTGATGTAGATACTTTGGAGCGTGTTGAGATTTTAGCAGACTTGAGAAGCGGAATTTTTGATGTTTTAATAGGTGTTAACTTATTAAGAGAAGGGCTTGATTTACCGGAAGTTTCTCTAGTCGCGATTTTGGATGCTGATAAAGAAGGGTTTTTGCGTTCGGAGAGGTCGTTGGTTCAGACAGTTGGTCGGGCTGCTCGAAATGTTAACGGAAAAGTGATTATGTATGCGGATAGAATTACCAACTCTATGCAAAAGACAATTGATGAAACTACGCGTAGAAGAGGTGTACAAATGCAATACAATGAGGATAATGGAATGGTGCCAACTCAAATTATAAAAGCACAGAGAGACACTATTGGCCCTCGATCAGACCAAGCTGGAAACGCTTCCTACAGTTCCAGCGTTGATATTGGTATTGCAGCAGATCCAGTTGTGCAATACATGTCCAAAAATGAATTAGAATTATCTATTGAAAGGGTGAAATCAAGGATGGTAGATGAAGCTAAGAAAGAGAATTTCATTGAAGCAGCAGTGCTCCGAGATGAAATGTTTGCTTTAAAGAAATTGTTATTGGCTAAAATGGATTAAAGATTCGAATATCCAATACATAGGATAATTGCACCTTTTAATTTAACTACTACTTCATCACCGTATTCATTGGTTTCGGTAGTCCTGTCAACAGCTGGGATAATGTAATTGATAAATATTTTTTTCAATCGCATTTCTTCAACAACTTTTGGGTCAATTCCTCTATCTAGTTTTGCTTGTTTTAACTTAGCTACCATATCGGTAGTTTCAAAAGAAAACTCATTTCCTCCGACACCAGTCTTTTCATAAAGTAGGACCCTACCTTTGGCAGTACTGGGTTTGTCGTAAATCTTTATTTTAATCTTATCATGGTGTATTCCATTTGCGTTATACGAAAGTCTGTATTCTGCATTCTGAATTGTTGCAACTTCAATCTCTTTTAAGTATTCAAAAGATTTGTAGCTAAAAAAGGTAGTTTTAACACCATCGTACCGGTAAGGTTTTAAGGCAACTCTGCAATCTTTTTTGTAACCAATAAGCTCTTCTTTGAAAGCAGCGTTAGGATCAATTTGTCCTTTTTTCTTTTTCTTTTGTGCAACAGCCATATCACTCAAAAGAATAATTAATAGAAACGATATGATGTATTTAATTTTCATTGGTTTAGGCTACTGAACGATAGATTCTCGAAGTTCAACAATCTTGCCAGACATAAGAATTATTTCTTTGTTAGTTAATACAATATCGATATAATCTACTTCATCTCCAAGTTTTAATACAGATTCCAGATTATTATAAGTATCGATTAAGTCTTGAATAGAGTCAATTAAATCATCAATATCATCACTTTGTTCTTCAATATGTTCAAGTCCTTTTAAAAGAATTTCTGCAATAGTCATCTGTTCAGAAATCAAAACACCAATTCTTTTTTCTTGGTTTTTCATAACAGTGTTAGCGCCCATGTACATCCCTTCGATCCAAGCGCCTGTATAATAAATAACGGATAAATCTACTTTTCCATTTTCCTCTATATAATCATCTGTGTTTTCCTGAACGTATATTAAAATGTCAATAATAGAATCTTGGTTACCTACATTCGCTTCGAAGCGTTCAACTAAGTCTTCAGAGTTAAAAACAGTTTCCAATCCAATTTTGCTACCTAAAGTTCTGAGGGTCTTTAAAAATTCACTTGCTTCGTCGTATTTTTCGTGCATAACGCTGTATGCTAAGTCAGAAGAGTATACACCAAAAGCAAGTGATTGATAAAATTTTGTAGAATATTCATCTACACGACTTCTTGGGTTTGTCAACTTTAAGTCGTAGACGAGTCCAGCTTTCTTGAAAATTGAAGCTACTTGCAATGTGGAAGGAGGGATGAACTCGTAATCAGCAGAAACGTCATTGTCGATATCTTCCTCAATCTCTGCTTGTGTAATTTCGGGAAAGTGTACTTCTTTCTTTTCTTCCGTTTCTCCACAACTGTTTAAGAGAGTGAAGCAACTTAATAGAAGTGTAGCTCGTGTAAATTGTTTTAAGACATTCATTATCAAACCTTTTGTGATAGGTAAATTTACCGTAAATTATTCATCAGAATCGTCAAAAACTTCAATTTCTTTTGAAGTCATGACCAAATCTGTAAATTTTCCTTTGTAACGAGTCGCTTTTACTAAGTGGTTGTCTATCCAGTGGTAGTTTCCTCCCCTAGGTTTTCCGAATAAGATTCCATGATATTTGAACCCATGTTTATCCAACCAAGCTTCGGTTACCGGACGGTGCTCTTCAACTCTAGAAGTAAAGAATGTTATTATGTGGCCTTCGTCATACCATTTATTCAATGTTTCCAAAGCATCAGGAAATGGCTCACAAGTTGACATTCTTTCTGGTTCTTCATTAGGAATGTCGTCAGTAATAGTGCCATCAATGTCAATCATGTAGTTTTTAACATCGCTAGGCAATTTTGGGCTAATAGGTAAGCCATCTTCACCAAGTACTTCTTCTAATTTTTTGTCTGTAATCGCCATGATTGGGGTTTAATAGTATATCAATCTTCTAACTTTAGCTACATGTTTAGCTAATCTGATTACTTGTTTTGTGTATCCATACTCATTATCATACCAAGCATAAATTGTTACACTTTTTCTATCTCCAGAAACGATGGTAGCATTACTATCGAAAACAGAAGCACAAGTATTGCCAATGATATCGTTAGAAACCAATTCCGGATTTATTTGGTAATTGATTTGATTTACCAAAGGTCCTTTTATTGCTGCGTTTTTCATCAAAGCATTAACGTCATCAACTGATGTTGCTTTGTTTATGTGAATGTTGATAATTGCTAATGATCCATTTGGAGTTGGAACACGAACAGCATTTGCTGTCAATTTACCAGCTAAAGAAGGAATTACCTTAGTAACAGCTTTTCCAGCTCCAGTTGAAGTTATTACCATATTAATTGGTGCAGAACGGCCTCTTCTTGGTTTGCTATGCATGTTGTCCAATAAGTTTTGGTCATTTGTATAAGCGTGAACGGTTTCGATATGCCCTTTTTCGATTCCAAAATTATCTTCCATAACTTTTAAAACGGGACTAATTGCGTTTGTTGTACAAGAAGCGGCAGAGAAAATGTCATGCTCATCTAAGTTGAATTCTTTTTGGTTAATACCATAAACAATATTTGGTATTCCACCTCCAGGAGCTGTTAACAATACTTTAGAAGTTCCTTTTGCTTGTAAGTGCCGTCCTAATGCTTCTTTGTCTTTAAAAACACCTGTACTGTCAATAACCAGTGCATTGCTAATTCCATATTCAGTATAATCAATGCTTTCAGGAGCAGGAGCCTCAATTATTTTAATTATCTGACCATTTATAATCAGGGCTCTGTTTTCTGTATCTGTAATTACGGTTCCTTTAAAAGCTCCGTGTACGGAGTCATTTCTAAGTAGATCAGCTCTTTTTAGTAATGTTTCTTCAGTTACTTTTCTTAAAACAATAGCTCTTAATCTTAATTGTTGTCCTTTTCCAGCTTGTTTGATAAGCTCTCTTGCAACTAATCTTCCGATACGACCAAATCCATAAAGAATTACATCTTTAGGTTCAAAGGTGTGTTTGTCTTGACCGATAAATTCAGAAAGGTTGTTCTTTAAGAAATCTGTATAAGAACCTTCGTTACCTGCCAAGAAGTATTCAGAAGTCAATCTTCCTATGTCAATTTTAGAAGGTGCTAAATCAACTTCTAACATTGCTTTTGCCAATTTTGCAGACGTCTCGATATCGATAGGTTTGTTGACAACCTTAGCAGCATAGTTTGTAAATAAATTAATTACTTCAGAAATGCTTATGTCAACTAAGTGATTTCTAAACAATACTAATTCTACACCTTTGTCATACATAAGTGTACCAACAGCATTTATTAATTCTACTGCTGATTTTTCTTGTTTAACGTAATCGTTAAGACCTGCTTCGTAACCTGATTGAACTTTTGTTGTTTCCATTTTAAAAAAAAGTTAAAAAAAAATCGCCGAGCATTTTGCCCGACGATTTAATGATTGTTATCCTAAATATGTTTTTAATAATTTACTTCTTGACGTGTGTCGGAGTCTTCGAATGGCTTTCTCCTTAATTTGCCTAACACGCTCTCGAGTTAAGTCGAATTTTGTTCCAATCTCTTCAAGTGTTAAACCATGTTGTAACCCAATTCCAAAGAACAGTCGAATGACATCTCTTTCTCTTTCTGTTAAAGTAGACAAGGATCTTTCAATTTCTCGTTGTAAAGACTCCATCATCAATTCTCTATCTGCTTTTGGAGAATCATTATTAACCATTACATCTAAAAGAGAGTTGTCTTCACCGTCCACAAAAGGAGCATCGACAGATACATGTCTTCCACTTACCTTCATTGTATCTTTAACTTTGTCTGCTGGTAAATCTAATTCTTTTGCTAATTCATCAGCACTAGGAGGTCTTTCGAATTCCTGTTCTAATCTTGAAAAAGCTTTGTTAATTTTATTTAACGAACCAACTTGATTTAGCGGTAAACGTACAATTCTTGATTGTTCTGCTAATGCTTGAAGAATAGATTGACGGATCCACCAAACTGCATATGATATAAATTTGAAACCTCTAGTTTCATCAAACCTTTGTGCCGCTTTAATTAAACCTAAGTTTCCTTCGTTAATTAAATCGGGTAATGTTAAGCCTTGATTTTGGTATTGTTTTGAAACAGAAACGACAAAACGTAAATTAGCTTTAACTAATTTTTCTAATGCTATTTCATCACCTGCCTTAATTCTTTGAGCTAACTCTACTTCAATTTCCGCAGTAATTAAATCTTCTCTTCCAATCTCCTGTAAATACTTATCTAAGGATGCGCTCTCTCTGTTGGTTATTGATTTGGTGATTTTTAGTTGTCTCATGTAATAATTATCGATTTTAAGTTAATAAAAAACCTCCTCTAAAAGAGGATGCGAAAGTACACCAAAACACGTATTCGTGTCAAGTGTATTTGCATCTATTTTTTGAAATTTTATCCGTCTGTTGAAGGTTGTTAATAGAAGTCTCTTTTCTGTTAACGGTTTCAGGTAATAATTAAAAGTTATTAACCATTTTGTTTAGCCGTCTAAAGTCCGAATCCAAAATACCCTTTTGCTCCATTTGCATAGATGCCTTCAACTAAAACGCCTCCTTTTTTTGATTTGAAAAAGACAACTACTGCCTCTGGATTGGTGACAGGTTTTTTATCAATTTTTGTAATGATAAAACCTTCTGTAATACCAGCATTTCTAAGTTTTCCAGAAGAGATGGATGAAATTTTAACACCGCTTTCAATTCGTAGGTCTTTTAACTCTTGTGACGATAAGCTTTTAAAAGTAGCGCCAAGAACAGTCAGCTTATTTACATCTTCTTTTTTTATTGTAGAAGTACTTCCTTCTTTGTTTCTTAGAACAACAGTAAGAGTCTTAATCTCAGAACCTCTCCTTATTGTAATTGAAGCTTCTTCACCTGGTCTAAAACTACCAATTTGCTCTTGTAATTCTGGAACATCATTTACTTCAATGCTTCCTACTTTTAAAATCACATCATCTACTCGAATTCCAGCTGATTTTGCTGCCCCATCTTTTGTAATTCCATTGACCATAACACCCTTTAAATTAGGTAAGTCATATTCATTTGCAACTTGTTGATTTACATTTTGAATACTAACTCCAATAAACGCTCTTTGTACAATTCCGTATTCTAATAAATCTTCAGTTACTTTCTTAACAATATTAGAGGGGATAGCAAAAGAATATCCAGTGTAAGAACCTGTTTGTGATGCAATTGCAGTGTTTATCCCAATTAGGTCTCCAGATGCTGAAACTAATGCACCTCCACTGTTTCCAGGGTTTACTGCAGCATCAGTTTGAATAAATGATTCTAAAGGAAAGTCTTTAGCTCCAGAGCTTCTTTGAAGAATATTAATGTTCCTAGCTTTAGCGCTAACGATTCCAGCAGTTACAGTAGATGTTAGGTTAAACGGATTACCAACTGCTAAAACCCATTCTCCAATTTTAACTTCATCTGAATTACCGAAATTGACAAAAGGCAACTCTTTTTCGTCAATCTTAATTAAGGCTAAATCGGTATTGGGATCAGTTCCAATTACTTTAGCGGTATAGGTTCTTTCGTTATTTAATGTAATTTCAATTTTATCTGCATGATCTACAACGTGATTGTTTGTTACAATGTAACCATCTTTGGAGATAATGACTCCTGACCCTGTAGCGATTTGAGTTGATGGAGCTCCGCCGCCAAAAAACTCAGCAAATGGATCTCGACTATTTATCATTTCGTATTCGGTTGTAACATGTACAACTGAGTTGACTGTTTTTTCTGCTGCATTGGTAAAGCTTATATCCGATTCAAAAGCTGGTGATACTATTGGTGTTGTATAATTAACTTGAGAAATAAAGCCATCTTGATTTTTGACTGAAGTAGAAGAGACTTCTTGTTGAATTGTTTGTGATACTTCTGGTTGTGTCACTTTGGTTAAACCAAAAGACAATAATCCACCTACCATTCCTGCTGCTATAATTTTAGTGCTACTTTTTATCATTTTGAATTATTTTAGAGAGTTAGAAACTGTTTAATTGCTATATCTTCGTACTTTTGAATTAATAGTATTAAAGTAACGCAATAAATCACATTTGTTACATGTGACATTTGTTAAATAATGTTAACCGTATAAAGCGTTACAGCGATAATTAAAGATGAAATTAGAGTTTGTTAAATACCAAGGAACAGGAAATGATTTTATCATAATCGACAACCGTAATAAAAGATTTGATAAAGCTAATGTTGATTTAATTCAGCATTTGTGCGATCGCAAATTTGGTATTGGTTCTGATGGTTTGATTCTGATAGAAAATCACAAAGAGTGGGATTTTGATATGTTGTTTTTTAATCCAGATGGTTCCCAAAGTTTTTGCGGTAATGGAAGTAGATGTGCAGTGGCATTTGCTAAAGAGTTAGAATTGATTTCTGATTTTGCAAAATTCAATTCTACCGATGGGTATCATGAAGCTAGTATTAATAATCTAGGAGAGGTTAAATTGAAGATGCATGATGTCAACGACATTGAGATAAATGAGTTGTATCATTATATGGATACCGGTTCTCCACATTATAATTGTTTTAAGAATAATATTGATACGATTAATATAGTTGAAAAAGGTAAAGAAATCAGGTATAATGAACGATTTAAGGATGTTGGTACCAATGTGAATTTCATTGAACAACTCTCGAAAGGGATTAAAGTTAGAACCTATGAGAGAGGTGTTGAAAATGAAACATTATCTTGTGGAACGGGTGTGACAGCTTGTGCTTTAAGTACTGCATTGGTAAATGAGATTCAGAAGGGAGAAATAAAGGTAAATACAAAAGGAGGCGATTTATCAGTTTCTTTTTCTCAAACTGAAAATGGTTTTGAAGATATATGGTTAATTGGTCCAACAATGTTTGTTTTTAAAGGAGAAATTGAAGTGTGATGGTTGCAGAAGGATTAAGAATAATTGAAAATATCACTCCCTTGTCCAAGGATAAGCTGAGTACGGGGACTTTTCTTTGTCTTTTTGGGACGGATAAAATACCCCCTCATTTAGGGTTGATTGTAAATGGTGAATATTATTCTACAAGTGCTAAAGGGAGTAGAGTTGGAGAAAAAATAGAATTGATCTTACGTAGAGTTAATCAAAGTTTGATTCCTTCTTTATTTATCCAATTAGATATTGAAGAGAACATTCCGAAATTGGTAAGTATTTTTAATAAATACCCAAAGTTGAAGGAAAGCCAAACTTGTTTGTTGCCTATTAAAGATTATATTGATAGTGTGGGAGAAAACGTTTCGTCGGCTAATTTTGTATTTGAATTAATTCCAATTTTAAACGAACGCAAATTAATTCTGAATGCTTATTCATTGTACATGAAGGAACTTTCTTTTGAATTGGCTATATATTCCAAAGAGGATATTGCTAATAGAATTGTAAAACTACAAGAGACATGTTAGTAGGAAACCAAATTTACCTAAGAACGATTGAACCTTCAGATGCAGACTTCATTTTGAAATGGGAAAATAATCCTGAAAATTGGAGAGTGAGTAATACGTTGGTGCCTTTTTCAAAAAAGTTAATAGAAGATTACGTAAATTCAGCCCAGGATATTTACGCAATAAAGCAGCTACGCTTTATTATTTGTTTAAATGAAAATGGCAAAGAAATTGGAACAATTGATTTATTCGATTTTGACCCTTATCATTTGAAAGTTGGGTTAGGAATTTTAATTGCTGAGCCCCAAGTTAGGAGAAAGGGGTATGCTCTGGAAGCGATTGAAGTGGTACAGCAATATTGTTTCAATCATTTAAACCTTCATCAAGTCTATTGTAATATATTATCTGATAATCAAGCAAGTATTGATCTGTTTGTAAAAGCTGGGTTTACACAATCTGGAGAGAAAATAGATTGGGTTAAATCCAATGATGGATGGAAAGATGAATTGATGTTTCAATCAATCAATTTATAATCACTATTTTTTATTGTGAAGGTTATCGTTTCTTGTCTTTTGAAAGGAATGTCCCAATACCCTTTGTATTTAATTAATTGGGGGTGAATAATACCATTTTTCACTTCGTTGATGACGTTGATTGAGACATCAAACTGAAATAGTATAGAATTGTAACGCATCGTATATTCTCTTTTTAGCACGGCTAATGTCTCTTTGTTAAATACAGTAACTAGGGTCTTTGTTACTGTTTTGTGTTCTTTAAATTCAGGTTTTGCAATACATGAGAACTGATAACATTCAATACCATTATAATTGATAAGGCTAATTTTGTAGTCGTAATATTGTACCATGTCATCGTCGAAAATTGACATTTTCTTTCCAACTATTGGCACACCACTAATATCTTCACCTGGATTAAACATCATTAACTTTATATCATGTTTGTATTTTGATTTTTTACTATTGCCTACAGGCTCTTCTTTTACTTTTGTCATGTTGGTAGAAACGGGGATTGTATCTACTGGAAAGAAAGTGTTGTAATACATTTCTGCGGTTGTAAAACGGTATTCTCCTTTTTTTGTTCTTAATTTTCCTGTTGCCGATATTGTCTTGTGATTCTGCCACATTTTATTGTCTTTCAGATGTTGAGTTACATCTACTTTTTCAGAGGCTTTTTCTTTTTCTCGTTTGTTGTAAACCCAAAGATTTCCAATTGCTTTGTGTGGGTAGTAACGTAAATTTTTAAAGGCTTGATAAAAGGTAGTGTCGTCTTTTATTCGTTGAATAAAGGTTTTAACATCGAACTCGTTCGAAGCCAATATCGTTAATGTATCCAACTCTATTGAACCATAAATTTTTTCATCCTCTTGAGCGAATAAAGAAAACGAAATACAAATAAAAAGTATGGTTAGAATAGATTTCAATTTACTCTTTTAAAGTATATATATTGTTGCATATGAAAGTATACTTCGTAGTTGGAACGGAAACTGGCCAATCTATTTGGATAGAGTCAACAATTATATTACTTCCCAGCCCAAAGTGTAGAAGCAGTTGTTTTTGAGATCCACATCCACCACCTGATTGTGATTGAACTTCTTGATGTTGTATTAGATTTCCGGAATAAACAGTTACCCTTGCTCCAATTGCTGAGCGATTGCTTGAAGTTCCCTCTAACTTTACTTTAATCCAGTTGTTGTCATTTCCAGAGTTTTTAAAAAACTGATTACGCTGATTTCCTCCATTTGCAAGGAATAAATCCAAGTCCCCATCTAAATCATAATCTACCCAAACAACCCCGTTAGAATTACGGGAGCTGTCACTAAATCCTTTGATCAGTTGTTTTTCAAATTTCTTACCTTCAATATTTTTATACAATAGGTTCGTTCCGTCATTTGTGACACATAAATCTGTGTATCCGTCATTGTTATAGTCCCCCCAGCAAGAGCCTTCTGAGTAATTGTAGTCGCCATTAAAAGGGAAGATTATCTTTTCAAATGTAAATTCACCCAGATTTTTGTAAAGCCAGTTTTTCCCAATAAAATTGACAATAAAGATATCCATTAATCCATCATTGTTATAATCAGCAATAGAACAACCATAAGTCTGGGTTGTGTCCATTGTTAAGTCTGAATGCATCTGTTTAAATTTAAAGTCTCCCAAATTTTGATAAAGCTCATTGACAGAGTCGTTACAGACGATAAGGTCCTGAAATCCATCGTTATTTAAGTCTGACCAAGCCGCATTAAAACTACTGTTTCTTTCATTTGTAATTTTACTTGATTCAATTTTGAGAAATTGCTGCTTTTCAATTTTGTAGAAGTGGTTTTGTTGTTGGTGGTGATTGGTAATGTATAATTCTAATTTCCCATCATTATCTACATCGGCAAATGAAGCTCCATAGGACCAACTTTCATTGGATTGAAGTCTTTTTTTATCATAGCCTCCACTCTTATTTCCAAAATATATTGAGTTGGGTTCGTTTTCGAAATTGGCAACACATAAGTCAATTATTCCATTATTATCGATATCCACAAAACTGCAGCCATTTGAAAATCCGCTGTCTTGTGCAAATAAGAACGAATTGTCTTTTTTTAGAAATCCATTTTCATTTTTATAAAAATGATTGTGATCACCTTTCCAGCTGTTGGTTACATACATCTCAGGGTAATAATCATTATTCAAGTCCACGACAGCTACTGCTTGTGAATATAATGAATCGATTACTGGGTTGCCAGTTGATAGTTCTGTAAAAGTAATTACTTGATTGGGTTCAGATATTTCTTTATTTTCAGCCTCACAAGAGCCGAAAACGAATAGTACTGAAACTATGATAAGAATGTTGTATAAATGATACCTCATGTGTATTTGAGGACAAAATTAACCAAATTTCAAATATTGAGGCACTTACCGTTTGTAAAAGAAGAACAAACTTATATATCCAGTAACAGGTTGATTGTAGGGAGGTAAGAGTCTTTTGTGATTCCATTAATGTATAAATCAGGTTATATGTTCAGTTAAATGAATATTTTCGTACCGAATAAAATTTAGAGAAATGAAAAGATTATTGATAGCTGGTTTAGCTTTGGTTGGTTTTGGAGCAAATGCTCAAAACGTTAAAGTGGACTTTGAAGAGTATGATTTAAAAAATGGATTACATGTTATTTTACACGAAGATCACAGCACACCTATTGTTGCCGTGTCAATAATGTATCATGTAGGTTCAAAAAATGAAAACCCAGAAAGAACTGGATTTGCTCACTTCTTTGAGCATTTATTATTTGAAGGTTCTGATAATATTCCAAGAGGAGAATTCTTTAAGTACATTGAGAATGCTGGAGGGAAGAACAATGCAAATACAACAAACGATAGAACTTTTTACTATGAAATTCTACCTTCTAATCAATTAGAATTAGGGCTGTGGTTAGAATCCGAAAGATTAATGCATGCTAATATTGATCAAAAAGGTGTTGATACGCAAAATGAAGTTGTAAAAGAAGAAAAGAGATTAAGAGTAGATAACCAGCCGTACGGTAGCTTTTTAGGAGAAATGAATAAGAGAGCTTACAAAAAGCATCCATACAGATGGACTACTATAGGTGAGATGGAACATTTAGATGCTGCCACCTTAGAAGAATTTCTTGAGTTTTATCACAAATTTTATGTTCCCAACAATGCGATTTTATCAATTTCGGGTGATTTAGACATTAAAGAGACTAAAAAATTAATTGACGCTTATTTCTCTCCAATTCCAAGAGGGAAAGAAGTTGAGAAAGTAAATATAGTTGAACCTGCATTAGGAGGAGAGGTTAGAGATACTATTTATGACAATATACAATTACCTGGTGTTATGATGGCTTATAGAATCCCAGCACAAGGAACGGAAGATTATTACGCAATTGATATGTTGTCTCAGGCATTATCGAGCGGAGGTAGCTCTAGACTAAATAAAAAATGTGTTGAGGAAACACAATCAGCAATGTTTGTTGGTTCATTCCCATTTGCTTCGGAAGATCCAGGTCTTTCATTTGTATTTGGAATAGCAAATGCAGAAGTTGCTCCAGAAAAATTAGAGGAAGAAATTAATGGAGAGTTTGATAAAGTGAAAAATGAATTGATTACTGAAACTGAATTCCAAAAGCTGAAAAATATGGTAGAAAATGATTTTGTCTACAATTTTAATTCTCAGGTAGGTATTGCTGAAAATTTGGCCAATTACAAAATGTATTTTGGTGATGCAAACCTAATCAATACAGAGTTGGAACGTTATATGAAAGTGACACGAGAAGATATTCAACGTGTGGCGAAAAAATATTTTGTTAAAGAGAATAGAGTAGTTCTGTATTACTTGCCAAAAGAAGAAGAATAAAAACATTAACTGATTAATAGAATTAAAATGAAAAATATATTAACAACTATATTATTAACAGCCAGTGTTTCTTTATTGAATGCACAGGGTATAGATAGAACAACTGCACCAAAACCAGGTACTGCACCACAAATTAATATTGGAACTCCTGCAAGTTTTACTTTAGACAATGGTCTAAAAGTATTTGTTGTGGAAAATCACAAATTACCAAAAGTATCTTTTCAATTAACGATTGATAAAGATCCTGTTTTGGAAAATGGAACAGTTGGTTTAGCTGACATGATGGGAGATATGCTTAGTGCCGGTACAACTAGTAAAACAAAAGCTGAAATTGATGAAGAGATTGATTTTGTTGGAGCGTCTGTTTCAACTTTTTCTTCAGGGTTTTATGCGTCATCATTAACAAAGCATGCTGATAAAGTTTTAGGAATAGCATCTGATATTTTATTGAACCCTGCTTTTCCACAAGAAGAGTTAGATAAGAAAAAGAAAAGAGCATTGTCTTCATTGAAATCACTTGCAACTAATGCAGATGCAATTGCAGGTAGAGTAGAAAGTGTTTTAAAATATGGAAAAGGTCACCCTTATGGTGAAGTTCAAATGAGAAGTGATATTGAAAACATTTCAATTGATGCTTGTAAAAAATATTACAATACTTACTTCCGCCCAAATATTTCTTATTTAGTAGTAGTAGGCGATATTACTGTTGATGAAGTTAAGAAATTAACAGAAAAGTATTTAGGGAAATGGGAGAAAGCGGATGTTCCAGAACATAAATACGAAATGCCAACTTCTACTAAAGGAGTGCGAGTTGCATTTGTAAACAAACCGGGAGCTGTACAATCTGTTGTTAAAGTGATTTACCCATTAGACTATAAAATTGGAGCATCTGACGCTACATCTGTTAGTGTTATGAGTAGTATTTTCGGAGGAGCTTTTTCTAGTTATTTAAATGCAAACCTTAGGGAAGATAAAGCTTATACTTATGGAGCTCGTGGGGGTGTAAGAGCTGATAATAGAGTAGGTTCTTTTAATGCTGGGGCAAGTGTAAGAAATGAAGTGACTGATAGTTCTATAACGCAGTTCTTGTATGAAATGAACCATATTAGAAATGAGAAAGTATCTCAAGAAGATCTAGATCGGATTAAAAATAATATGAACGGTGGGTTTGCTCTTTCTTTAGAAAATGACCAAACAATTGCTCGTTTTGCTTTAAACATTGAAAGATATGATTTGCCGAAAGATTATTACCAGACCTATTTAAGTCGTTTGCAAAATGTTCAATTTGCTGATGTAGAGGCTGCAGCTAAGAAGTACATTCACCCAGAAGATTGTATTATTCTTGTTGTTGGAAACAAAGATATTGCAAGTACACTTGAGAAATTTGATAGTGATGGGAAAATTGAATTTTACGATATAAACGGAGATGTTAAAGTTGACAAACCAGCTAAAGAACTTCCAGCTGGTTTGACAGCTGAAAAAGTATTAGAAGAGTATTTTTATGCTATAACAGGTGAATCTTCTATGAAAAAAGTAAATAAAAAGTATTCTAAAATTAAGGATGTTACTATTATAATGGAAACGGAAATGCAAGGGATGAAATTAGAAATTACATCTAAGCAAATGGCACCAAATAAATCACTTTTCGAAATCAACATGAATGGTATGATAGTTCAGAAACAAGTTTTCGATGGTGAAAAAGGTGGTTCTTCTGGAATGCAGGGTAAGAAAGCATTGGAAGGCGATGAGTTAGAAGCTATGAAAGATCAGGCTATCATGAATAAAGATTTGAAGTATAAAGAATTAGGTTATACATTAAAACTTGAATCTATTGAAGATGTAAATGGTAATGATGCTTACAAAGTGTCAATTACGGATTCGAAAGGAGATGTTAGTTACGATTATTTTGATGTAGAGTCTAAGCTTAAAGTTTATTCTACTTCTACAGAGAAAGGCCCTGATGGTAGTGAAATGGAATCTTATTCTGAATTGAGTGATTACCAAGAGGTAAATGGAATTAAATATCCTTTTACTCGTTCAAGAAACATGGGACCACAGATAATGGAACTAAAAGTTAAAGAAATTAAAGTAAACACTAAATTAAAAGCTAGTGAATTTAGCTGGGAATAAAATTTGTTAATGTTTTATAAAAGAAAAGGGCTGTCAATTTTGATAGCCCTTTTCTTTTATTGGGTTAATTTGCTTTTACATTTTAATTAGTTTTCTTACAGCGATTGCCTTTTTATCGTCCGTAAATATTCTAACAAAATAATTGCCTTTTGAAAGAATATTTCCAACATTGATGATAGTAAAATTACTGTTGATACTTGTTCTAAAGATTTCCTTTCCAAGTAAGTCCGTGATAGAGATAATTCCACTTGATAAATTATTTGTCTCAATTGTAAAGTATTCTGTAACAGGGTTAGGATACAGATTGATGTTAAATAACTCTTCTTCATTTATCCCTGTACATTCATCAACAAATATCGTTGCAGAACTAGAATCAACACAAGCGGCTAATGATGTTATGCTGTAATAAATAGTGTGTGTGCCAACACCCGCTATTGATGGATCGAATTCTTCCGAAGAAGTATTTACGCAGCCTCCACAAGAAGATGTCCAAGTACCTCCATGTTCAATGGAGTTTAATAATTCTGCTTCGCCGTTAATACATAAAGTATCTGGGGTAGTTATGGTTGCATCAGGAGAACTATTTACTACAATTTCAATTGAGTCAGTTGCACCACATGAACCTGATATAGTGTAAATAATTGTATGTGTCCCTGGTCCTGCCACAGCAGTATTAAATAAATCTCCAGTTATTCCATTTCCAGACCATGTTCCTCCTGCATCAACAGCGTTCATTGTAGTTATGGCATCGTTACTACAAAAATTGGAAACAGGTGAAATGGTTGCATCAGCATCGCATAATACAACTACACTTTCTGTATCAGTACTTGAGCATGCACCTGAAAGGCTGTAGGTTACTGTATAGGTGCCACAACCAGCAACAGATGGAGTGAAAACACCGTTAGCATCAATGCATGAAGAACATGTGGATGACCAGGTTCCGCCAGCTGTTGCAGCTACCATATTAATTGGTGCTGCAGATTCACACATGTTACTTGTTGCTGATATTGTTGCATCTAGTGTAGAGGTAACGGTGATAATTTCTGTATCAAAATCACCACAGGTTCCTCCAATAGTGTATGTTATTGTATGTGTCCCTATACCGGCAACAGCGGGATCAAATGTTCCGTTACTTGCACTTGTAATACCCGTTCCAGACCATGTTCCTCCAATATCTACAGCAGTTAAATTAAGTGCTGCATCTCCAGTACATAAACTTGAAGTAGGTGATATTGAAGCATTAAATGCTGCTGAAACAGCAATGGTTTCAGTATCCATGGCACCACAAGCTCCTGTAATTGTATAGGTAATAATGTGATTTCCAGACCCTGCTGTAGTAGGATTAAATGTAGATCCACTTACTCCAATACCTGACCATGTTCCTCCAGCATCTACAGCTGAAAGAGTCACGCTAGCATCGTTTGCACAGAATGGACCTGTAGGAGTAATTGATGCATCAGCAGAAGGTGAAACAGTAGCAGTAACTGGTGTTCTAGCGCTTATACAGTTATATTCTTGTACTTCCCAGTCATAAAAATGATAATAATACGCTCCGCCAGCACTGCTAGATGTAATACTAACCAATCCTGCAATATCATAAGGGAAAGATGGTCCAGAATCGTTTCTAAACAAATTTGGGCTACTTCCTGTTAAAGTTCCCAATTGATAATTAGTTCCAATAGGGACGTCAAAATTTAATACAACTCTGCTTTGTCCATCTGGAACGTTTACCGTTATACTTTGAATAATGGTACCTACATTATCTCTTAATTCTATCGTTCTGCTAGAAGCTCCATTGGCATCAACCCAAACTGATTTTAATACAAATGGAGTAGTACAATCAAAAATTAGGTGTTGGTCTCCCGTAAAATAACCTCCACTACCAATTGAATTGTCAGTTGGTCCAACATATTGAATTGCTGCTGGAACTTCTTCTTCTACATAATATGTTGTAGAGGAAGTTAATGTTGGAGTTGTAAAACTATTTCCAGTAGTGATTAAATTTCCGTTTGTAGCAGCGTCATACCAATTAATGATGTTCGTTCCTGTTGCTGATAATGAAGCAGTGTTGTTTTCGCAAATAGCATCTCCAGTGGTAGAAGGAGATGTAGGCATATTAATAACAATATAGTTTGTTTTTGTATTTATGTCGCTTCCATTTGCATTTGAGGAAGTGAGAACAACTGTGTAAGTTCCGTTTGCAGTATAAGTATGGGGTGGGTTTTGAAGCGTTGATGTATTTCCATCTCCAAAACTCCATGACCAAGAGTTTGGGCCGTTGGTCGATTGATCCATGAAATTGATTGTTCCTGTACAAGATGTTAGAACATCCGAATTGAATTCAGCTATGGGTGGGGAAGTAGGTAAATTACATGACCAGTCAATTTGGTAACCTGCCATTTCTAATCCAGGATCAGAATGAAAAACCAATGTAATTGAAGAACCAGTTGAGCTTACTGTTGTTGGAATATTATTGTTGCAATACTTTCCAATTAGTGGAGAGCTTGCATTAGGACCATCATAGATATCTATATAATCATAATCACAAGAAGTTCCTGTACCTGGTTCAATATCGAATAACACAAAGTTTAAGTCAACGGTAGAAGCACCAATTGGAGATATTGTAATTTGAGCATCTTGATCAGGTCCATAATCAGAAGATGAGCCTCCTGAATCATAAATGGTTCCTGAACAGGCGGTTTGTAAATCTCCGTTTCCAGAACTAGGGAATGTTATTATGCATGGATTACTTGGGTCAATATCAATAAACGCTGTTTCAATTGTTACATCATTTCCACAAATTCCTCCATCAGCAGTAAGTTGGACATTGAAAGTTCCAGTTGTTGTATAAGTGTGAGATGGACTTCCTAGTGTACTTGTTGTTCCATCTCCAAAATCCCAAACAAATGTAGCTGCATTGTTACTTTGATTAGTGAAATTTACTGTAAATGGAGCACTACAAGCACTTACAACAGGAGCTGTAAATGCTGCAACAACTGTTGGATTGTATATCGCTCCAACTCCAACAGCGTACCATGCATTGGTGGTTTGCTCTACTTCTGGGGAGCAAGGTCCAAATAAATCCATAGCAGATTGTATTGCAAAAAATCGTGCATCGCTAAATTGTGAATTTGCAGATAGGTAAACGGTTAGATTTCTAAATGCTATTGAGCTTGAACTAGCAAACCCAATTCCTGTAATATTATAAGAATTGCTATTATCATTTGTTCCAGATCCACCATCGGTAAGTAGGTAATACCAATAATTCTGAACGCTACTATTTGTATGAACGCCTCCATTATCACCGCCAGTTAAGGATGCCCAGTTGTTTCCAAAATATGTGTCAGGGTCACCATATGCATTTGGATTCGACATAGATCTAAATGGACTTCCTAAATCTTCTCCAAGGGTCCAATTCCAGTTAGTAGGTCTAGCATAGTTTTCTATAGAAGCACCAAATATATCGCTAAAAGATTCGTTCAAGGCACCAGATTCAGCCTGGTAAGCAAGGTTTGCGGTGAATGTTGTTAATCCATGAGTAATTTCATGTCCTGCAACATCTAATGATTGAAACGGGCTTGAGCCTGTCCCATCACCATATGTCATACGTTGCCCATCCCAAAAAGCATTATTGAAATTGTTATCATAATGAACATAACTGTTTAATTGAAATCCGTTTCCATCAATACTATTTCTACCATGTATATTAAAGAAATAATCATAAGTCATTTCTGCTCCCCAATGAGCGTCGGTTGCATACTGATCCAATTGCGCATTTGCATTATTCCAGTTATTGTCGGTATCAGTAAAGTCAACAGCATTTCCATAATTTGTTCCTTCCTCCATATTAAGAGTTCGAATTCCGTTTCCTCTTCCCGTTTCTTGCAATCTATAGCTGCCACCAGTATTATCAGCAGTGATAGTCCTAGTTCCGCTGTATCCAGTAACTGCTGTTCCAGGAGTATCTATGTTGTGAATTATTACGTTTTCAGATATTACTTTACCTGTAGATGCATCGACATAAACATCAGCACGGTATAAAGGGGAATGTGCGTAAATATTAAATCGATATGCTAATCTATATGAAGTACTATTTAAATTATTGTCGCTTGAAACATAAACTTTTTCTGCTTTTGGAAAGTAGGTTGCAGATTTGTTATCGGATTCCCATTTCAAATGCTTTTCTTCTTCAGGTAATTCCCATTTGTATTTATCGGCACCTACAAATTCGATTGCGCTATTTAATGCTGCTTCCTCATTTAATGAAATTCCACCAGGGTTGCTTAAATCTGAATAGATTAAACCATTCATGGAAATGACTTTGTCACCTTTGGTATGTAGAATCCAAATCGCGCCTTCAATTGGAGAATTGGAATAGGTTTGTTGATATCTATAATGGGTAAAACCTAACTTGTCAGATTCCTTACGCATTAGATCAAATCCGATAGAATTGGATAGCTTTAAGTTTTTAATTAACCAAGGAAAAATTACATCGATGTCTTTCTCAGTACCTTTTTTGAATGAGATATATGAAGGTAAATTTGAAAATTGACTTTTTCTTACAACTTTGGCATCTATAAAAATTGAGGAGGCTTTAATACCTGTATAAACTTTTTGAGAAAATGACGAAAATGGAGTAGTGATTGCAGTTAATACAAGTAAAACTACAATCCTTGAAATAAAGTTGTTTGTCATGCGTAAGGTTTAATTGGTCATTAAATATAGGTCAAACAAACCAGAAGTGCAAACCAGAACTTTAGATATAACGCTATTCGAAGTAACTGTTAATAATTATAAAGCAAGTTAATTATGCCTCCTCAAAAGCAATTAGATAGTTTGTGCCTTCTTTTGGAAGTATAACTACTTTACCATTTAATTGTTCTGAAAGAGTCTCGATTAATTGTAATCCAAGGGATTCAGATTTTTCAATTTCTTTGTTAAAGTCAAAGCCTAATCCATTATCACCAATTTTAAGAATTAGCTTTTTATTTCCTACATTCTCAATGCTAACATAAATTAGCCCTTTGGACCTGTCTTTGAAACCGTATTTAATTGAGTTGGTTAATATCTCATTAATTATTAATCCTAATGGAACTGCAGTATCGATATTTAGGTCAATTTCTGGAGCATTAATTTTTAGCTCTATATCACAGTCTTCTACTTTTAGGGCAGTAATTAAAGAACTCCCCAATTTATTAAGGTAGCCTTCATAATGAATAAGCCCCATATTTTCTTTTTTGTACAACATTTCATGCACCATTGCCATGGCTTGGATTCTGTATTTACTTTGTTCAAATAGCTCAATGATTTTCTCATCTGTTTGACTACTTTGTTGTAGTGAAATAAGGCTTGAAATAATTTGCATATTGTTCTTAACCCTATGATGAACTTCTTTTAATAATGTTTCTTTTTCTTGAACAAGATTAACTTCGTTTTGATATGATTTTTGGATTTTAACGTTTTTTCGCCGTACTACTCTTAATCTATAGTAAATCAAGGCAATAATACTTAAGAGCATTGTAAATCCAAAAATCACCACATAGGTAACATAGCGTTCATTTTTAATTTCAATTTGATTTATTTTCTGCTCATTCAATAATTTTGAATAGGCTTTTTCCTCTTCTTCAAATTTTAATTTCAATTGTAGGAATTCTACATTTTGACTTATTTTGCTAGTATAAATGGAATCTTTTAATCCGTAGTATAATTTAAAGAAGCGGAGTGAATTATTAAAGTCACCTATCTTTTCATAAACTTTAGACATCGCTAAATAGTTGTCGTACCTCTCTTTTCTTAATTTTTTACTTGTAGCAATTTTTAAGCCTTCTTCAGCGTATTTTAATGCTTGTTGGTTGTCTCCTTTAAGTAACGATAATGCCGCCAATTCAGAATTTATATAGGATTCCCATCTATAGTTACTATCTTGAATAAATGTGTTTAATGCGATATTATAATAGTGGAAGGTACTGTCAAGAATATCATGTAGCTGATAATATTTCCCTATTGCCATGTGGGCTTGCGGGCTATGTTCTAAGTTATGTTTATTATCAATTATTTTCTGGTAATAAACCAAAGCTTCTTTAATTCTATATTCCTCTTCTAGGAAAGCTCCCATGTATACACAAATGTTTGAAATGTTTTCATAATCATTATTTATTTCAGCTATTTCTAAAGCTTCGTTGTAATGGGATAAAGCATTATTTATATCTTTCCAAGTATAGTGGATATAGCCCATTTGTTGCAATACTAAAATTTGATACTCGCTGTTGTTGAGATCTTGGGCTATTTTTAGAGCTTCATTGCTATAACTAACACCTTTATTAAAATCAAGTAAGAAGTTTATGTAAAGGTTACTTATCTTATAGGCCGATTTCATCGCTCCTATACTGTCACCATTATTTATTTGAGAATTGTATTCGGCAATGAGTGTTTCAACAACAAATTGATAATTTTCAATTTCTTCAATTTCTTCAATTTCATCTAGTTTTATTTCAGAATTAACTCCAAAACATGAAATCGATACTAAGAGCATTAATAAAGCGCTTAATCCTATCTTTTTTAATATAGAATTGAATGACAAATTCATTTATGTAAAGCTACTTTATTTTTTGGGAATCAAAAAACCCTTGGAAACAATGAAGTTACCAAGGGTTTAAAAAGTAAATATTTGAGTAAGCTTATGCTACAACCTCAGCTACTGTAAAATGAAAATTACTTTCAATTTCAGCATTTTCGTCGCTATCTGAACCATGAACAGCATTACGTCCAATAGATTCTGCATATTTAGCTCTAATTGTACCTTCAGCTGCATCAGCAGGATTAGTAGCTCCGATTAATGTTCTAAAATCTTCTACAGCATTGTCTTTTTCCAAAATAGCAGCTACTATAGGACCTGATGTCATGTATTCAACTAATTCTCCGTAAAAAGGTCTTTCAGCATGAACTGCATAAAATTCTTGTGCTTGTTCAGTTGTCAATTGTCTCAATTTCATTGCTTTGATAGTGAATCCACCATCAGTAATCATTTGTAGGATGTTTCCGATGTTGTTGTCTTCAACTGCATCAGGCTTAATCATCGTAAAAGTTCTTGTACCAGCCATATCTATATTGTTTAATTAATTTTCGTTTTAAATTTGGCTGCAAAAATAAGGAGTTTATCTCAATAAAAAATGACTAGAAGGTACATTTTAACTAATTTTTACATTAGTAATATTTTACGATGAGTATATTTGTTGCAATTAGATGGAAATAGAAAACCAAAATATTCAAATTTCAATCGTAGTTCCTTTATTTAATGAAGAGGAGTCTATAGGTGAATTAACCACTTGGATTGATAAAGTTTGTTCAGAGAATAACTTCAGTTATGAAGTTGTGATGATAGACGATGGTAGTACTGACAAGTCATGGGAGAAGGTTGAAGAGTTAATGCAGAATAATAATCGGATTAAGGGAATTTCCTTTAGGCGTAATTATGGTAAATCTGCGGCATTAAATGTAGCTTTTGAAGCAGTTCAAGGAGATGTTGTAATTACTATGGATGCCGATTTGCAAGATAGCCCAGATGAAATTCCAGAGTTATACCAAATGATTACTGAAGAAGGGTTTGATATTGTTTCTGGTTGGAAGAAAAAAAGGTACGATCCAATAACCAAAACTATTCCTACTAAATTGTATAATGCTGCAACTAGAAGGGTGAGTGGAATTAAACTACATGACATGAATTGTGGTTTGAAAGCTTACAAAAAAGAAGTGGTTAAATCCATTGAGGTTTACGGAGAAATGCACCGTTATATTCCTGTAATTGCAAAATGGGCTGGATTTAGTAAGATAGGAGAAAAAGTAGTTCAACACCAAGAACGAAAATATGGTGTAACTAAATTTGGATTAGAAAGATTTGTGTTTGGATTTTTAGATTTATTCAGCATAACATTTATAGGGAAATTTGGTAAACGACCAATGCACTTTTTTGGCTCTATCGGGACATTAATGTTTATTATAGGTTTTTGTTTTTCTTTATGGATTGGAATTGATAAGCTTTTTATTGATAAAACTGGGACACTTATTGCTTCAAGGCCTAGCTTTTATATTGCAATGACAGCAATGCTTATGGGAGTTCAAATGTTTTTAGCTGGGTTTTTAGGTGAAATGATAGCTCGTAATTCTCCTAATAGAAATAACTATCTTATAAAAGCAAAAACATCTAATTTAGATGACTAATAAAAAGAAAGTTGTCATTGTTGGACCCGCATTTCCTTTGCGTGGAGGAATAGCCAATTTTAATGAAGCTTTATCAAGAGAAATGAACCTAAAAGGGTTCGAAACAGAATTGATTTCATTTTCTTATCAGTATCCCAAATTTCTTTTTCCAGGTAAAACTCAATTTGCTGAAGGAAAAGGTCCAGAAGATTTAAAAATTAGTACAAAAATAAACTCTGTCAACCCTGCAAATTGGTTGAAAGCAGCAAGTTATATAAATAGTTTAAAACCTGATTTTGTAATAATTCGATTTTGGTTACCTTTTATGGGGCCAGCGTTAGGAACAATTGCAGGTAAATTAAGAAAGAATGGTATCAAGGTATTAGCAATTACGGACAACGTAATCCCACATGAAAGTAGAATAGGAGATAGAGGTTTAACCAAATACTTTTTGAAAAGATGTGATGGTTTTATTACGCTTTCTAAATCTGTTTTGGAAGATATTTCGCAGTTTACCGATAATAAAAACAAGATAATGTTACCACACCCTGTGTACAATATCTTTGGTGAATCAGTTAGTCGTGAAATTGGCCTTGAAAAATTAAATCTAGATTCTAATTCTAAATACATCTTGTTCTTTGGATTAATCCGAGGGTATAAAGGACTTGACTTGGCTTTGAAAGCTATGCAAGATTCTCGTATTAAGGAAATGGGAATAAAGCTTATTATAGCTGGTGAATTTTATGATAAAAAAGAAAAGTACACCGCCTTACTAGAAAAGAGTAAAGATTCAGTCTTATTGTTTGATCATTACATTCCGCAAGAAGAGGTAAAGTATTATTTCGCAGCTTCAGATTGTGTAGTACAGCCATATAAAACAGCAACACAAAGTGGAATTACCCAAGTAGCTTACAATTTTAATAAGCCTATGATTGTTACCAATGTTGGAGGTTTGCCTGAGATTGTGGCCCACGAAAAAGTAGGGTACGTAACAGAATTGAATGAAATCGCAATTGCTGATGCTATAGTTCGCTTTTACTCAGAAAACAAAAAGGAAGAATTTGAAAAAAATGTGGAGCTGGAGAAAGAAAAATTCTCTTGGGGACATTTTATAGACAGCTTGGAAGATTTTGAAAAGGGTGTTTAAATAATACAAACTCATCGATTAATACTCTTACAACTGCTCAGTCAAATCATCCCAATCGGGATTCGAAGTTTCAACTAGAACTATTTTTTTCTTTCTGGAACCAGCCTTTATTATTTTTTCTTCAGCTATTGCCTCTGTGATTGATTGAAAGCCCTTATAATAAACAAGTTTATTGATGTTGTATCTACTGGTATAAGCTAGTTGATAAATTTTCATTTTATGTTGATACATACGTACAGGTAAGTTGCTTGTAACACCAGTATATAGTACATTATTGTTTTTGTTGGTTAGTATGTAAACGGCTCCGCCTTTGGTCATAATAAGAATGTTTTTAGGGGTTGTTAAATTGGGGCAACTCTAACGTCATAGCGAACTCATGAAATAAGTGAAGCAACCTTTCTCATGACGGTGAGATTACTTCTGTTCGCTTTACGAACCTCGTAATGAGGTTTTGTATTTGATTTCAACTATTGTTCCTGTATGTTATTCATTACACCGGTTCTGTCGTAATTGCGAGTGAATGAAATGAGCGAAGCAATCTCTTCGTTTGTGTAAAACTATTTTCAATGATAGTACGTCTAATTAATAATAATGAACAGACTGTGTCTCATAGTCTGAAGAGAATGTCGGGAAATAGAGAGGCTCTATACATACTGAGGAATCAACAGAGTCCATCATTTTTTCAAATTCTTCATTGGTTAAATCGAACATAATGTTTTCTGATATTTGATTGAGTTTACGTAGTTCACCAATTGAAAGTCTGTGGTCATCTGTGATTGGTTGTTCTGGGGTATTTGTGTTTGACATGTTTAATAAATTATTGGTTATATATGTGATTAGAAAAAAAAGCAACGCTCACTAGGGGCAAGTGAGCGTTGCTGTCTAAGTAATTACATTATTGTTTTTTACCTAGCATTAAAAAATCTTGTACCACTATTTCGGTTACGTATCTTTTATTTCCTTCTTTATCATCATAGGAGCGGTTGTTCAGTTTTCCTTCTACGCATATTTCTTTACCTTTTTCAAGATATTGTTCGGCAACTTTAGCGTTTGGTCCAAAAACCACAAGGTTGTGCCATTGCGTTTCTTTAATGATTTCCCCGTCTTTATTCTTGTAAGACTCATTTGTGGCGAGTGTAAGCTTTACTAGTTTTTGACCTTTTTTAAATTCAACTACTTCTGGTGCAGTTCCTAAATTTCCGATTAATTGTACTCTGTTTCTTAAGTTATTCATAATAAATGTGTGTTTGTTTTGTTACTAACTATTTAATAGATAGCGTAACGGGTTAGTAATTAAATATTAGTTTTATTCTGTCTATTTTCCGGAATCGACGATGCAAAGGAATGGAGGTTTCAAAATGTTATCCGTACTTTAATTAGTTAACATTCGTTTAGTTTCGTAAGTAATCGTTTAAAAATGAATATAAAGTTAATTGTGAGTAAGTTAGGTGTTTTTTATTTTTTAATAATTTTTGCATTATTTTCTTGTGAAAATGAAAAAGTAGCTAAAAATGATGCTTTACCCACTTCTTTTAAACTAGAAATTGATAGTATAAATGCCTCTGAATTCGCAATTTTATTTATCCAGGATATTTACAATTCAGATACAATTAGTGCTAGGAATAAAATTGATATTGAATTTGAAGGAGATACTTCTTGTTGTTTTGATTTATTATCAATTCATGAAGTATTTGATGAATTAGATTTATTTACCCAATTGAATAAACAAGTAGTATTAGGAGCTGATTTAAGTTTGTTGAAATATTCGGAAGAAACGGAGCAAAAGAGAATTCTTCTAAGACTCTTTAGTGCCCCCCAAGAAGTAGAATATTATGAATTGATATTAGATGTTCACAATAATAATATTGTTGTTGTTGATTATAAATCGGTTTATAGTAATTGGAAAGCTTCGGAAATGCTAAATGAGCTTATAGATATTAGCTGTAGCAATAAGCTTGATTTAAGTAACATTGAAAGGAGCTTTCTGTATCTGGATTCTATGCAGGGTGCATTTAATAATTTTAATCCAGACCTTGCTCAAAGCTATTACAAAAGTATTTCTCCAATTCTTATTAATTCTAGGTTAGTCAATCGAGTTAAAACACTTATTGGTTTACATTCTGATGAAGAAGTTAGAATCTCCTATTTAATGAATGAGATTGATGAAAGCAATGTTAGTAATAGTAGATATTGGCTGTTTTCTTTTTACCTAGATGTATTGCAAGAAGAGAATAATCAAGCGCGAATCAAATTAAATAGGCTAAAAGAAATAATAGGTGAAGACCCTATTTTAATTTATTTAGAAGCTACTACTTATTTTGAAGAGTACAATTACAATAATGCTTTGGAACTATATAACGATGCACTTGTTTTAGACGCAACAATTCCGAATATTCACTTCGCCAAAGTGATTTGTTTAATTGAAATGAAAGAATACGTACAAGCTGTTGAAAGTCTTTTAGTTATGGAAGATTATTTTGAAGTGATTAATATCAATTGGGATAAAGAGTTTATGGGGTACCCAGATTTTTTAATCAGCGATGAGTATTCAAGATGGTTAGAAAGAGTAGGAGCGAATAATGAAGAAGAGTTACTTTAATGACTCTGGTCTTTTATGTTTCCATCTCTTATGACTCCATAGCCAAAATTCAGGATTTTCTTTAATATCCTTTTCAAGTTTCAATGTGTGTGCTTTTGAAATCTCACCATATTCGGTGTTTGCTGGCTCTTCAAATAGCAATGTGTATTCAAATTCGTAATAACCTCTTTTTATTTTGTGGATGGCTCCAAATACAATAGGTAAGTTATACTCTTTACCATATTTTTCTACTCCAAATGAAACAGGAGTATCTTGGTTCAAGAATTCCATCCAATAAGCTTTACTTGCATTTCCTGGTCTTTGATCAGCTCCAAATATGAGAGCTTTTGGTCTGTCCATATTTTTATCGAAATGTGCTTTTGTTTGTTTCATAGGGCACATAACTAAACCATATTTTTGTCTTGAATCAAGCACCTTTTGATTGAAGAATTTGTTATTTAATGGTTTGTATATTCCTATTGGAATATGTTTTGTGATTAAACCAATTCCAAGAGCCAGCATTTCCCAGTTATTATAATGCCCACCTACAAAAATGATATCTTTACCTTGATCGAAATATTGGTCAGCAACTTCAGGATTTCTGACTTTCATTCTCTTCCTGACTTGTTTTTCCGAAATTGTAAAACCTTTTAAGCTTTCAAGAATCAAGTCACATAAATGACGGTAAAATTTCCGCATTATTTGTTTGTGTTCTTTTTCTGTTTTTTCAGGAAAGGAATTTTTAATGTTTTGAAAAACTACTTTTTTACGATATCCCACTAAGAAGAACATGACAAAATATACAAAGTCAGAAAGCGCGTACAATAAGAAGTAAGGGAGAATAGAAATAGGTAGAATAAAAATGTAATAAGCTATTTTGCTTCCCATGGTTTTTAATTGAATTGCAAATGTATCTGAAAAATTGAAACTCGTTACAATTTTTTAACATCGAGAGTAATTTCAGCTAGCTCGTAACATTCTTCTTCGCAGTTCCAAAAGGAGGACTGTTTTATTTTGGCTCCGTCTAAAGCAATAATGGTTGCATTTACATCATTGTAATATGCCTCTACGGCATATCTATTTCCGAGTGGTAAATAATAACTGTTCTCTTCAACCCAAAGAGTGTCATAAAGTAATATCTCGTTTTCATCGGCATATCCTTTATATAAAACTATAGGGATTCCATTTCCTTTAAAACTTACCTGTATATTAACATACCCACTGTCGTAAGGCAAAGTGTCACAATACTTGTCTGGGTCACAATCGTCGTCGTACTTAGTACATTTACTAAAGCTAAAGGCAAGCCCTATTAAAAACACAAATAATATGTATTTAACTGATTTCATTACATAATAAAGTTTAAACCCAATGTGATTCTGGAATCTGGAACATTAACCAAGCCATCTGAAAAGTATATATAGCCAAATTTGAAATTAATATTCTCGGAGAAGTTAAAACAAATCCCAGCCATTGGAGTTGTAATAAAAGTTGGCTTTCGATTCGATTTAGTCCCTTTATAATTTCCTAATAAAAAACCAGTACGTGTTCCTGCAAAAAATTGTGTATCCGTTCCCCATAGGTTAAAGTGTAAAAATCGTTTATCTATATCAATAGATATAAAATATTTCACCTCTTTATATTGTCTTATGATGTTGTTGTCTTCTCTAATTTGAACTTTCTTCTCAAACGGACGGAATTCAAAATTTAATTTTGCTCCCCATTCATTTTGTACATCTTCGATTCCTCCATTGAATGACCAGAACAAATCATCCATGTTGAAGTCAAACGTTAATACTGAAAAAGCTCCATGAATATTGGTTCGTTGAACATCCTTTCCCTCTTGTGAAAAGGAAATCAATGGTAATAGCATGAAAAGAAATAAAAACTTCCTCATGTTTCAAATGTAAGGAATTATCGGATTAGATAAATTGAACCTTCTTTTTCTATGTATTTTCCATCAACTGATGTCGCTTGAATTTGGTAGGTGTAATATCCTTGTGAAACGATAGCCCCTTTATGATATCCATCCCAGCCTAAAGAAGGGTGATGAGTTTCAAAGATCAAAACATTTTTATCTGTATAAACTAAAAATGAATAAGAATCAGGGCAAATTGCGTATGCTATTGGTTTAAATTCATCATTAATTAAGTCGTGATTTGGTGTAAAGGAATTTGGGATTTGAATATTTTCTGTAAGCGTTCCTATATAAAAAATCGTAGAGTCGTATAATTCCCAATTGCTATCGTATATATAAAGAGTGTAATCCGCAGAAGTAGTGACTATAATCGAGCTTGCTGTGTCACCAGTGCTCCAAATAAAATTGTCGGTATTTCCTAACCAATCATTAGCTCCTAAAACGTAGGTTAAACCATCAATGTGATTAATGTAATTACTATAACTAGATAGATATATGGTGTCATTTGAGCTTGTGTAAGGATTACTGCATTCTGTCGATGCGAGGTTCTTTTTTTTACAAAAAGTAAATGAAACAAGTACAACTATAACAAGAAGAATATGTTTCATGATTCCCGTTTTTTAATTTTGAATAAATACGCCAATTTAATAGAAACTACATGCGCGTAATCCAAGTGCCTAGGAGTTATTGAATACGACGCCTCTGCATGGATATTGTTTAATAAAAACATTCCTCCAGAAAACGTGTAGTTTCTAGAATCTTCAATTTGAATTCCTCCTGAAACGAAGAATTTGTTTCGGTAGACAGAAACTAACTTAATATTCATGTGGGTTATGGACTGAAACTTTGTGATATCAAATACTGGAACGATGTCAAAATCTTTTATTTGTAGAGCGTAACCGATATTAAAGTTAAGCTCCATTGGCTGTTTAGATACTCCTTTAGTTAAACTAGTGTTCGGTTGTGTTATATCTAATGCATATACTCCTAATCGAATGTTTTTATAATTGTGTGTTATTCCAAAGTGATAAGATAATCCCGAAACAATACCACCTCTGGGAAGATCATTTGTCATATAAATAAACCCTCTTCTTGGGTCAATCATATCACCAAAAGTTGAGTTGTTCCAAATGAATGATGTATAGAAATATTCTGCACCCAATCCAAAGGAGGTTGTATGCTTCTTTATTTTCAAGTCTTTACTCAAGTTAATTCCAACGTGAGTAGATTTTAGTTTATAGTTATAGTTTTCTTTTCGATAATTCGCCCCAATTCCCCAACCATCATTTTTACCAAAACTTTTATCAAACCCTACAAATAATTCCGTTACTGGAAAATCGTAAATATTAAATTGGTAATTGGCTTGAAAGTTATTTCTATTAAATATTCCTGCAGTTGCTGGATTAAGCGTGTGTCTTTGAACGTAGTTGGTAATAACTGAATCGTAACTTGGAATTTGATTTTCAACTCGGATGGAGTCGTTTTGACTCCATCCTAAAGTTGATACAAGCAGAAAAGTTAGGGTAGTAAATTTTCTCATTATTAGTTTAAGTTATTAGTAGAACAATTCAAACCCTCCAAAAGTTACAGGTAGATATTTATTATGGTTAAATCCCTTTCAAAATCCCCTTTCAAAACGTATATTTGCAAGCATTAAAATTACGTAAGAAGATGTTTGATAATTTATCCGATAAGTTTGACAGAGCCTTTAAGGTGTTAAAAGGTCATGGTCAAATAACAGAAATAAATGTTGCAGAAACCTTAAAAGAGGTAAGAAGAGCGCTACTTGACGCCGATGTTAATTTTAAAACCGCAAAGGATTTTACTACAAGAGTAAAAGAAAAAGCTTTAGGTCAAAATGTATTGACTGCCATTTCTCCAGGTCAATTAATGACCAAAATTGTCCATGACGAGTTGCAAGACTTAATGGGAGGAGAACAAATGGATATTAGTTTCCAAGGAAATCCAGGAGTTATATTAATGTCAGGTCTTCAAGGTTCTGGTAAGACAACTTTTTCTGGGAAATTGGCTAACTATCTTAAAACAAAAAAAGGAAAAACCCCATTATTAGTAGCTTGTGATGTTTATCGTCCAGCTGCGATTGATCAATTACATGTCGTTGGAGATCAAATTGGTGTTGAGGTTTATTCAAATAGAGATTTAAAAGATCCAGTTGAAATTGCTCAAAAAGGGATTCAACATGCGCGTAGCAATGGATTTAATGTTGTTATTGTCGATACAGCTGGGCGTTTAGCGGTAGATGAGCAAATGATGGACGAGATTGAAAAGGTGAAAAGAGCCATTCAACCTACTGAAACGTTGTTTGTTGTAGATGCGATGACAGGTCAAGATGCTGTAAATACGGCAAAAACTTTTGATGAAAGAATTGATTTTGATGGAGTTGTATTGACCAAGTTAGATGGTGATACAAGAGGTGGAGCTGCTTTATCTATTAAGACTGTAGTTAATAAGCCAATTAAGTTTATTGGTACGGGAGAGAAAATGGAAGCATTGGATGTCTTTTATCCAGAGAGAATGGCAGATCGTATTCTTGGAATGGGAGATGTTGTTTCTTTAGTTGAACGTGCGCAAGAAAACTTTGACGAAGAAGAAGCTAAAAAGCTTCACAAGAAAATACAAAAGAACAAATTCGACTTCGATGATTTCTTATCTCAGATTAAGCAAATCAAAAAGATGGGGAACATGAAAGACCTTATGGGGATGGTTCCTGGAATGAGAAAAGCTATGAAAGGTGTTGAGGTAGATGATAACTCATTTACACCTATTGAAGCAATCATTAATTCTATGACGCCACAAGAAAGAGCTAATCCAGAATTGCTAAAAACAAGTAGGAGACAGCGGATTGCAAATGGTAGTGGAACTACTATTCAAGATGTAAATAAACTGATGAAACAGTTTGAAGATATGCGTAAAATGATGAAGCTTATGTCTAATAAAAAGAACATGGCTAACATGATGCGTCAAATGAAAGGAATGGGCGGTAAAATGCCTTCATAATTTAGACTATAGACTTAAAGACGCTAGAAAATAGATTTTTATATTATTTGTCTAGCGTCTGATGTCTAGTGTCAAAAATCATTGTATATGGTATTACTAGACGGAAAAAAAACATCACAAGACATTCAGTTAGAAATAGCTGAAAAAGTACAACAGCTCAAAGCAGAAGGGAAGAAAACGCCTCATCTAGCTGCAATATTAGTTGGTGGTGATGGTGCAAGTTTAACCTATGTAAATGCAAAAGTAAAGGCCTGTGAAAAGGTAGGATTTGATTCTACTTTGGTTCATATGGATGATTCTACATCCGAAGAAGAATTACTAAATAAAATTGAGGAGTTAAATAATGATGATACCATTGATGGTTTTATTGTTCAGTTACCGCTTCCAAAGCATATTGATGAAACTAAAGTAACGCTTGCAGTTTCTCCAACAAAAGATGTAGATGGATTTCATCCAGAAAGCATTGGGAAAATGTGCTTGAATTTACCAACGTTTTTACCCGCAACTCCAAATGGTATATTGGAAATGCTTAAGCGTTATAATATTGAAACATCTGGTAAACATTGTGTAGTAATTGGAAGAAGTCATATAGTAGGTTCTCCAATGAGTATTTTAATGGCACGAAATGGTAATCCAGGAAATGCTACAGTTACTTTAACACATAGTAGAACTAAGAACCTTAAAGAAGTATGTTCTTCAGCAGATATATTAATTGCTGCTGTGGGAAAACCTTTATTCGTTACAGCAGATATGGTTAAGCCAGGGGCAGTGGTTGTAGATGTTGGAATCCATAGAGTAGAAGATGCTTCTAAAAAATCAGGGTTCAAGTTGTTAGGCGATGTAGATTTTGAAAATGTTGCAGATAAATGTTCTCATATATCTCCAGTGCCAGGTGGAGTAGGACCAATGACTATTGCGTCATTGATGATGAATACTTTGGCTGCAATTGAATTAAAGTAGTAGTTTTTTATTTCTGACAAAGTGAAACGGAGATCAGGAACTTTTCTCAGCGCAGCTAATCTTATTCTAGAAATATGAATAATCACTCATAAGATTCCTGCTTTCGCAGGAATGAATAAAACATAAAAAAAGCCTGATGATTCATCAGGCTTTTTTTATGTTTTATTAGGTTTAGATTAAAGTCCTACCGCACTCATAACTGAGTCAGCAACCATGTCAATTCCCTTGTCAATAACTTGATCAACAGCGTCATTAATTTCGTCACCAATAGCCTCATCAACAAAATCAGTGATGTTGTTTAAGATTTGTTCCCCTTTCGGTAATTCGAAATCAACTTTCCAGAATTCTCCTTCATGAACTAATTTGTATACTGCTGTTTCTTTGTTTTTAAAAGTAACTGTACACTCACATGTAGTTTCAGCGTTTTCTGGGCAGTCAATTTTTTCAATTTCACGACCTTCAGTTTCGTTTACGTTAGTTCCAAGAATCACTAAATCGTCAAACATGTTAAGTAAAGAATTCTCAGCACTTTCTAATTGCTTTATTCCATTTGCAGTAGCATTTTTCTTTGCAGTTTCCCAATCATGACTTTCAAGCGCATTTGAAAATACTTCAACAGCTTGTTGAGGAGTCTGTTGTTCTGTACAGGATGTAAATAAAATTGTAAGAAGTGAAACGATTAATAGTGTTGTAGATTTCATGTTTTTTTTATTTAGAAATTATAATTTTTTTAGTTGAATTATTCCCATTCTCGTCATTAATGGAAACCAAATATAGGCCATTTGAAATACCTTCCAAATTGACAATAGCATTATTTTTAACTTCAGACTTTATATCAATCTTATTGATAACCTTTCCAGTTAAGTCAATTATTTGAACACTATTCATGTTCTTTGAAGACTGAATCATCAATGTTTCCTTTGCTGGATTCGGATACATGTTAAATGAAAAAGATGTGGAAAGATTAATATCCGTCATAGAAGGATCCAGAATATTGATGTTGTCTAGATAGATATTGTTTCCACCACCACTTTCAAACTTAAATTTTACCATGAAATTATCTACCCAATAACCTGATGTAATATTGGTAATAACAGTAGATTTCCATTCTTCTGTTCCATTTGGAGTAAATGGAGTGATTACTGTGTCTGCATTGGAAATTAACAGTGTAGAAACCAAGGTTTTTCGAACGTCCCAAGTTAAACCACAATCGTTACTTGCTAGAACCAGTAATTTGTCTAAGTCACTATTGGTTTTACGAGAAAATGCATAGTCAAACGACATACTGATTGAAGTAGCATTAGATAAATTGAATGGTCTAGAAACCAATTCATCTGTTTGTTGGGTAGCATTATCAAAGTTATTTAGCTTAGCACATCGGTTGCTGTTGTGTCCTTGTGTTGAGTCAATTTCCCATTCTATTTGACCATCAGGGTTGTTGGCATACCACATTGAATTTTCAAATGAATAATTACCCTCAAAATCATAAGTCATGTATTCCTGAAGTCCAGTGTTCTCAAATACTTCTATCATGTTAGTTGTAATCAGACTGTCTAATTCGATTCCACTTCCAGCAATTAGTTTTACCTGATAAATACCTGGAGTATTATAAATTACAACAGGGTTTGTGTCGTTTGAAACACTTGGAGTTCCCCCTTCAAATTCCCATGTCCATGAATCAATTCCGTTGAATGACATATCTGTAAATTGAATTGTTTCTCCTACACAGATTTTTGTTTTATCAGAAATATAATCGGCAGCGCAAAAATAATTAGCTCCATCAGTTCCTGTAGCTATCAAATTAGAAGTTGTCCAAAGATTATTTCTATTGGCAATAGAAGAGTTTAATGAGGCGTGCATCCTCAATTTTTGACCTTCTGTAAACATTACTGGACAATAAGCATATTCCATAAAGTTCTGGATATTGTCTAAATCTCCGCAAGACTGTCCGTTTAAAGAACATGTTTGCCAACCAATCGTATTGGGAGTGTCAGAAACGCCATCGTCAAAAGAGCAGTTTCCAGGGTCCGCAACAGGTAGGTAGGGGTAGTTGGGTACATTATTCCCCCCCCACATATGTTGTAAGTTGAAGTAGTGGCCAATTTCATGTGTAAGAACAACTGATGTAGTAGGAGAGGCAGTTCCAATACTTCCAACAGATCCGTGAGCCATCACAATGCCATCCCATTCAGGAATTGTGTCTGCGGCAGAAGGAACAAGAGCATGTCCAGCTAAACCGGCTGCTTGGGCACAAACGTAAATGTTCAAATATTTATCTGGATCCCAATGAATAACATCCTTAACAGAATGATCTCCTACTAATGTGCTTGTATGTGCAGTTCTTGTAATTCCACTTGTACAATTACCGTTAGGGTCTAATTGAGCTAATCTAAACTCTATTTCACAATCAGCAATTATGGGTTGGAATGCTGGAACTACATTAATTGTATCTGCATTTCTTTTTTGAAAATTTTCATTGATGATTCTCAAACCATCTAATATTTGTTCGTTACTAATATTCTCAACACCATAATTATGAACAACATGAAAAACAACTGGAATCACATAATTAATAGTTTGTTTGTTAGTTGAAGGGTTTTTAATGAAGTTCTCAGTGAATTTTTCAAGTTCCGAATTATTATCAATTATTTTTTGATGAATCCCAGGAAATCCAAAGTATAGTTTTTGATGCATTTCATCTGTTCCGCATTGATTAGTCTGCGCATTTATAAAAATAGAAGTTAAAATTAAAGAGGTGATTAATAATAGGTTTCTCATAGTAAACTATTCTTGTAAGTTTTGTCAAATGTAGTGAAAAATAATTTTCGGCACAGCCTTTGCAAAGCACAGATTAAATTAGTTAGAATCAATAAATGACACAATTAGAAAAATCTTTCGACAGTATATTATCCAGTTTTGAATTGGATTTGAAACACGAAATATTAGTGCTTTATAAAAGTGATATATTCTTTATTTCGATAGAAAGGTTGCTGTTGAGTTTAACAATTCTTCCAATGAAACAACAAGATAAAGTTTTATTGAAAGTTCAAAAATATCAATCCAATAAACTTCGGTTTATGAACTTATTACACGATTTGGCAATGCCTATGTTATCCATCAAGGTATAAAGTATTTAAGGTTGTTTTATGGTGGGTGAACCTCGATTTCAATTCAATAGAATTGATTTCGAGGTTTTTTTTGCCGTATAATAGGTCAAAACAATCGCTTACTCATTCACGTCTCTTTTTCAAAATGAACTTTCTTAAATTGAATGTGTAATCATAGGTTATCAGATTCGGTTTATGGAATAGATTGGTTTTTACACCTATTAGTTAAATGTAACCATCTGAGTGATTTGAATTATTAAACATAGACAAGTGTAAGTGAGTGATATAATAAAAAATACAATTTTTTCTAAGTGGGTTTGCATTTTTTGTGGAATGCTTCCTGTTTCTGCTATTGCATCACATGTAATGGGGTTAATCGATCTTTTCTCATTTTACCCAGTAATTATACTGTTATACAGTTTAGTAATCTTCCTTTCTATTAACAAGCCCGAATTACGTAAGACAATTATTATGGGTTGGTTGTCTGGATTAATTGCAGTTTCATTTTATGATTTAAGTCGTTTACCTTTTATGGCAATGGGTTGGGAAGATTTTATTCCCAAAATAGGCGGTTGGCTAATTGGAGAACAAGAAGAGTTTACTTTAGGTTATTTGTGGAGATACATAGGGAATGGTGGAGGTCTTGGTATTACTTTCTTTGTTCTTATGTCGTTCTTGAGAAAAAGAAAAAGCTATATAATTCCTGGAATATTATTCGGTTTATTTATTTGTCTTTGTTTGGATTTAACGTTGTTAATTGCTCCAGGTAGCGAATCATTAATGTTTGAAATAAGCCCTCTAACCGTGGTTGGAGGTACAGTTGGTCACGTTGTTTATGGTTTGACTTTAGGTCTACTTGCTAATTTCATCTATCGAAAAGAACGTTTCTAGTTCTTCTTTTTATTTCCTCTTTTATAGTATCTTTAGGCTCAATTTTATTTCAAAAAAATGAAGAAAATACTTGTAGCCAATAGAGGAGAGATTGCATTACGTGTAATGAAAACATGTAAGGCAATGGGAATAAAGACTGTAGCAATATATTCTGAAGCTGATAAAGAAACACCTTTTGTGAAATTTGCAGATGAAGCAGTTTGTGTTGGGCCACCCCCAAGTTCTGAAAGTTATTTATTAGGAGATAAAATTCTTCAAGTTTGTAAAGATTTAGGTGTTGATGGCGTACACCCAGGATATGGGTTTTTAAGCGAAAATGCAGATTTTACACGAAAAGCCACAGATGCTGGGATTTCATTTATAGGCCCTTCTCCAGAAGCAATGGAGTTAATGGGAAATAAATTAGCTGCAAAAGCTACCGTTAAGGAATATGGAATACCAATGGTGGAAGGTGTTGATGAGGCAATTACAAATGTTGAAGAGTCTTTGGCAAAAGCTAAAGAAATAGGTTTTCCAATTCTTGTGAAAGCTGCTGCCGGTGGTGGAGGTAAAGGAATGCGTGTTGTAGAAAAACCAGAAGAATTTGTAGAGCAAATGAATTTAGCTATAAGCGAAGCTGAAAGTTCTTTTGGTGACGGTTCGGTTTTCATGGAAAGGTATGTTGGATCACCACGCCATATAGAAATACAAGTACTGGCAGATTCACATGGTAATATTGTTTATTTATTTGAAAGAGAATGCTCAGTTCAACGAAGACATCAAAAGGTAATTGAAGAAGCTCCATCTGCGGTTTTAACACCAGAGTTAAGGAAAGCAATGGGGAAAGCAGCTTGCGATGTTGCTAGGTCTTGTAATTATGTTGGTGCAGGAACTGTAGAGTTTTTGTATGAAAAAGGAGAGTTTTTCTTCTTAGAGATGAATACACGGTTGCAAGTTGAACACCCAGTTACTGAAATGATAACTGGATTGGATTTGGTTGAAGAGCAGATTAAAGTTGTGAGAGGTGAGAAGCTTTCATTCTCTCAAGAAGATTTAAAAATTAATGGACATTCTCTTGAGGTAAGAGTATATGCTGAAGACCCTCAGAATGATTTCTTACCGGATATAGGAACTTTAGAAGTTTACAAAAGACCAACAGGTGACGGCGTACGTGTAGATGATGGATTTGAAGAAGGAATGGAGATTCCTATTTATTATGATCCAATGATTTCTAAATTGATTGTACATGCTCCAACAAGAAATGAAGCTATTGCCAAAATGACAAAGGCAATTGGTGATTACGATATTGTTGGGATAAAAACGACATTGGATTTCTGTAAATACGCTATTAACCACGAAGCTTTTGTCTCAGGTGATTTTGATACGCACTTCGTAAAACATTACTTTTCAGATACAAGTGTTTTGAATAATTCAGATAAGAGCACTATGGAAACTGCAGCAATGATGGCGAATTACTTTTCTGAAGAAAGTTCTGAAAAAGCGACTTATGAAGCTTCTGACAGCTTTAATAGCTGGAGTTTGAATAGACAGTAGACCATGTAATTATAAAAACTCACCTAAGCGAATGAAAAACTTATTTTACTTTTTTAGTTTTATTTTCTTGGTCTTTGCTAGGCAATCTATTCTTGCTCAAGATTATGCTGACAAGAGTTATTACCTCATAGATTCATTAGATATGGAAGGCTTAACAACAGACGATTCTCTCTTGTTGGAAACTTCATTGAGTATTTATCATTCTGCAAATAAAGATACCACTAGAATAAATGCTATTGGTGAGATATGTAGTAATATGATGGATAACGCATGGGTAAAATATCAATTTTTTCAAATGGAATTAATTGATAGGGCGATGTTAGGAAATGTGACAGAAAGTGAAAACAACATGTTGCAAAAAGCACAAGCAACTGCATTGAGTAATTATGGATATATCTATCAAGATTTGGGTGAGATAGAAAAGGCTTTGTCCTATTATGATGAGGCGGGTGAAATTCAGCAGCAAATTGACGATCAAAAAGGTTTGGGGAATACATTCAATAACATAGGAACTATATATGATTCTCAGGGGAACGTTCCAAAGGCTTTGGAGTTTTATCAAAGGGCTTTATTGATTAGAAAGGAAACAGGTGATAAAAAAAATCTAGCTGGTTCTTTTAATAATATAGGTTTTATTTACATGGCTCAAGGAGATTACGACAAGGCTTTGGAGTATTTTTTAAAAGCTTACGAAATGTTCGAAGAAGTGGGTAATAAAAAAGGAATTTCATTTGTCGTAAACAATATTGGGGGGATTTATTTTAAGCAAGGAAATGCAGTAAAAGCAATAGTGTATTATGAAAAGTCCTTAAAGATAAGAAGGGAGATAGGAAATAAAGGAGGGGTTGCAAACTCTTTGAATAATCTTGGGGAAATGTATCGTCATCAAGGCAAGTATGAAAAGGCAGCGGGATATTATGAAGAGGCTTTGGCGATGTTTGAGGAGATTGGAGAAAAAATTGGAATCGCATATGTTTCATACAGCATAGGAATGATGTATAATGACATAGAAGATATAGAAAATGGATATTTATACGCTCTTAAATCTTATCAAGTAAGTAGAGAACTAGGTTTTCCAAATAGTCAGAAAAAAGCAGCAAACCTTTTAAAATACATCTGTGTTGTTCAAGCAAAAAGTTTTGAAAAGGAAGGTAAAGTGCAAAAGGTTGCTAGTAAATACGAAGAAGCAGATAGATATGCTTTGGAAGTTATTGATTTTAATAATAGAGCCATTTTATCGAATTTTTCGGTTCTGTCAGAAAAAGGACAGGAAAAATATTTTAAACAAGTTGAGCCCGGATATATGAGTTTTAATTCTTATGCATTAATGCGTAAAAAATCAAAACCAGAAATAGTGAATATTGTTTTTGATAACATTGTGAAAAATAAAGGTTTGCTATTGAAATCTTCCACAGCAATGCATAATGCAGTGTTTAATTCAGGAGATACTGTACTTATTAGTAATTATAAGGATTGGATTGAGTTAAAAAAGGAAATTGCAAAGTTATACAGTAAAGGGAAAAACACTGAAGCACTCGATGAAAAAGCAAACAGTATTGAAAAGGAATTGGTAAAGCGCTCACAAGTTTTTTCAGAATTTAAGCAGTTGCAAAATATATCGTGGAAGGATGTACAAAAAGGACTAAAAGAAGGGGAAGCGGCATTAGAATTTGTTCATTTCAAATATGTAGATTATTCAGGTGATGACTTTGGTGATTTTATAGATTCCGTAATGTATTGTGCTTTGGTGGTTACGCCTTCATGTAAAACACCTGAAATGATTCCTTTATTTATTGAAAAAGAGTTAGAATCTGTTTTAGGGAAATTTGGAGGTAATAATTCTAGTTATATAGAGAAGCTTTATGGTAGCAATGCAAAGCCTCAAACGGAATTGTATAAAATGATTTGGGGGCCTATAGAATCTTATTTATATGGAGTGAAGAAAGTGTTTGTGTCCCCTTCTGGTTTGTTACATAAAATAAGTTTTTCTGCTTTGGCAAAGCAGAAGAATATTTATTTATGCGATAATTACAATATTGAAATAAAATCCTCTTCAGGTAAAATTACAGAAGAGACTAAATCTACTATAACTGATAGGGGAAATAATACTTCTGCTACGGTTTTTGGAGGAATAACCTATGATACAGATAGTACAGAAACCAAAATATGGAACTATTTAGCGGGGACAAAAACGGAAATAGAGCAGATAAATAAGATTCTTAAAAAAGGTAAAGTGGATGTGGGCTATTTTAGTAATAGTAGTGCTACCGAAGAAGAGTTTAAACATATAGCTAGTACTTCTAATATTTTGCATATAGCTACACATGGCTTTTTCTATCCAGATCCAAATGAAATTAGAGAAGAAGTGGCGCAAAGTGAAGAAGTGGGAGAGATTAATTTTAGAGGTGGGAGCAGAGGTTTTGGTGTTGGCTCTTTTGTTGAGAATCCTAATCCGTTAATGCGGTCAGGATTGGTTTTTGCGGGAGCAAATGATGTTTGGAGCAAGCAGAATGAGGATAGTTTGGATGATGGAGTGTTGACTGCTCAAGAGGTTGCTCATATAGATATGCGTAATACAGATTTGGTGGTTCTTTCAGCATGCGAAACAGGATTAGGTGATATAAAGGGAAGTGAAGGAGTGTATGGTTTACAGCGTTCCTTTAAAATGTCAGGAGTGAAGTATATAATTATGAGCTTATGGCAAGTTCCAGATAAAGAAACATCTGAGTTTATGACTGTTTTTTATAAGAATCTGATAAAAATGAATGATGTAAAGAAGGCATTTTCTGTAACGCAAGCACAAATGCGTAAGAAATATGATCCATATTATTGGGCTGCATTTGAATTAGTCGAGTAGGAGTGTATGATGTTGTTAAATAATGCAATAACAGTTGGTTTCATTCACCAATTCAGAAAGCCAATTCACTAAGTACAGGTAAGAACTTTTTACAAGAAATTGGACCTTGCACTTAGTGTATCGTAAAGTAGTTTTCAGATATCTGGAACAGCTCACTTTCTATGATACCTAAAAGAGAGAATATGAGTAAACAAATTCAGTATTTTTTATGCGTAAACAATTAATAAAAACTACCACTGAAAATATATCATATACTTCATTGCAATAATGGTGAAATATTATACGTTAGCATTCTATTAAAGGTGTTTTAATGTTTTTAGTTCGATTACGTATTTTAATTTGTGCATTGTCTGTTGTTCAGTGCGTATATTCACAAAATGACTCTATTTATGGACTGCGTACAAATAGTTTCTACTTTGAAGCTGAGCTATTAAAAATTAATCCAATTGATGGTGGTTATAGGTTGCTTTCAAACGCTCCTCTTAATTTTAGTCCAACAGAAAAATCTCATGCATTTATTGATAGTCAAAATGGGTTGTATGTTATTCCTGTTAAGATAGGAGGTGAGGGAATGGATAGCATTAATCTGGCTGATCAAATAATCCTTTATAGTATTGATATCCAAACAGGAGATTCTGCTAATGCAGTATCTTTGCCAGAAAGAGCCGTAAGCGTTGAATTTCATTGCGAACATCAGAGGTTCTATGGAATTAAAACAAATCCAGCTGGTACAGAAGTTGATTTTTTTAGTATTAATCATCTGACTGGAGTTATAGATATTATTTCATCTTCCCCTATTCCTGCGGTTCCGTATATGTTACAAGGAAGTACTCCACAGTATCCTGTATTGGATCCTATAAATAATTTGTTTTATTTTTATGGTGTAGATAATCTATTCAATGTAACATTATACTCAATTGATATAATTACAGGACTACTTAACTCCTCAATAATTGTTACGAATCTGGATGAGGTTCATCAATTGGTATTTAACCCATTGGATGATTTGATGTATGCTTTGCTAGTTAATTATTCTCCAAATGAGCGGTCCTTAGTTGTAGTAGATCCGAATGATTTGTCTTGGAGTCAAGTTTCTGCACTTCCTTCAAACATTTGGTATAATCTTATAACAGTGCCCATAATTAGTAAATTTCATCGCTCTTACATATTCACAGGAATAGATAGTACTCTTTTACAATACTCATTGTTTAATTACAATATCAATTCAGGAATACTTTCCACAAGTCAAATTCCAACAAACGATAGCTTAGAATTTCTAGCAGCATGGAACGATTGTGTGCCAAATAATATTTATGAATCACCAATAAGGTCAAAAATTGATGTCTACCCAAACCCATGTTCACGAAATGTTACAATTACACATGAAAATTGGAAGGAGTTTCAAGTTCAAATCTTCAATAACCTTGGGCAATTAGTAATTAATGAAAAATCCTTTTTGAATACAATAAACATTGATGTATCGTCGCTCAATCATGGGTATTATATAGTTCACTTAAAAAATGATATAAGTACTGATGTCATTAGTCTTATTGTAGAGTAGGTTATTTTAAGATACTTGATAGCTTACTAATCATTCCTAAGGGTTGCCTCTTCTAACACAGTAACAACTCCCCTCCTGTGTCAATCAACATTCAACAATAAAACAACCGTTTAAAAACCGTAAAAAAGATTCAAAAAGTTTCACATTTTGCTTTCCATCCTAAGCACAGTTAAACCTTAAACTATATGATTGAGGTGGCTCATACTCGTGCCGATTCGGTAGCTGTATGATGTGCTAAGAATATAACTACGGTAACTTATCAACACCAATTCACAAACCAAAAGCTTTTTCGTATCATTGTCAACTCTCAAAAGCAAGAAAGATGATAAATGTAGAAACGGCAAAATTAGGACAGTTAGCAATACATAGAGTTGGTAATAAACATAGGGGTGAAAACATTTTTGTTTCACAAGAACCAATAAAGCTTACGGATGAGTTGACGCAATTGCTGACGGATTACTTTCTAAAGCCTTTTACGAAAACTACGGAGAAATTCCATTTTGTTCATGATGTTGATTTGAGTTACAATCCTTTAAATGGTATTAGTGAAAATATTTTTTCGGATAAAACTTCTTTTTTTGAAAACTCAGTATTGATTCTTCGTCATTTGTTTGATCAATCCAATCACCCGCATATAAAGTCGGGCGATTTGTTTGTGGCGTATTTCAATGAAATGTATCATTTAGGAGAGCGAGTGAAAGCTATTGGCGTTTTTAAATCGGAACGTAAAGATTCTTTTTTACAAGTAGAAGAAAAGAATAAGAAATTGACAATTAATACGGAACAAGGCATTAGTGTTAAGAAATTGGATAAAGGATGTTTAATTCTGGAAACAGAAGAAGGATTGAAGGTATTGTCGGTTGATAACAACAATTACGATGCTGAATACTGGAAAAAAGATTTCTTAAAAATTGATTATGTTCATGACGAGAATTATGAAACGGATGCATTTCTTGATTTATGTAAATCATTTGCAAAAGATGTAATAGGTGAGGAGACGAAGAAGGATGAAATAGATTTTGTCAATCATTCGATGCGTTTTGTGGAAGGTAGCCAAGAGGTGTCTATTGATGACTTTAGTGATGCATTGTTTTCGGATGAAGAAACCAAAGGAGATTTTAAAGATTACAAAAAAGCTTTTGAAGAGGAGTATGAATTGGAAATGGCAGAATCTTTTCAGGTTTCAGAGTTGGTTTTGGAAAAACAGAAAAGAACAGTTAAAAATTCGATTCAATTGGATACCAATATTCAACTACGTTTTAATTTCGATGATCCAGATTCAATGGGGAAATTTGTTGAAAGAGGATATGATGAAGAGAAAGAGATGCATTATTATAAAGTCTATTACAACGAAGAAATCAAGTAAATTTTTCCACACGAGTCGAGGAAAAGATTCCCTGTCTCCTTATACTCTGTATGGGATGAGGTGGTTGTAGTTTTTTTTTGTTTTAGTCTCATTTTAGCAATAGTGACTGAAGGAGTGTAATTGCGTTCGATCCCGATAGCTATCGGGGGAGAAAGAAGCATGAAGCGACGGGAATGTCACGTTACGCAGTAATTGCCTTTATGAGACTTGAGTTTTTTATTCATTCACTTTTATTTCTTTATTAGTATTCATGAGAGCGCTTCGCTTAGTTGGTTCGTTTTTGTGTCAAGACAAAAATGAATGAGAATAAGGTTATTGTAAATTGCTGGTGTATTTCCCTAACGTAAATAAAAAACACACATCAAAATAAACTTTCAAACAAAAGGCAACCTAACATCCTATAGTGTCGTCTATAAGTTCCTTATAGAGTCAAATTAAACTAAAAACAATTTTGTAGTTTAAACTTTTTAGAGGATTTTTGTTAAAATATTCATCTTTAATTAGTTGAGTGTTGCTTAAAGTAATAATTATGAAAAAACTATATATAGCTCTGGTAATGTGTGTTTTATCAATTTCTTTTTCTTTCGGGCAAGAGAAAAAAGGAAATGATGTTAAACGAACTTTTTACTATTCATTTACAAATGTTGCATCCATAGATCAAGTGGAAAGCTTGAAAGAAGATATTGAAGCATTGAAAAGTGTAGTCAAAGTTAAAACAGAATATAAAGTTGAGAAAGGGGCAGGACAGGTTGTTGTGATAGTTTTGGAAAAAACAAGAACAAGTGAAGGGCAAGAATTTTTTAGTATCACTGATCTAAAGAGGTTGATAATTGAAAATGACCTAACCCCTAATACACTGAAACAAGAAGAAATCATTTTACAGAAATAATTTATTGTATGAAAATTTTTAATAAATACGTTGCTGTAATTGGTCTTTTGTGTACTGGTTTAACAACAAACGCGCAATCAGATGGATGTTCTGCAGCAACACCAATTGCCGTAACAGCAAACTGTTCTACGCCAACGGCTGGGACAACAACTGGTGCAACGCAAACAATACCTGGTTGTGTAGGAACAGCCGATGATGATGTTTGGTATTCCTTTGTAGCGACTTCAACTTCTCATCAAATAACAGTTGATGGTGCAGTTGGATTTGATGCTGTTGCTCAATTGTTTTCAAATACTTGTTCATTGCTAACATCGTTGAATTGCCAGGATGGTACATTAGATGGGGGAGTAGAGACGATTTTTGCAACCGGGTTAACAATTGGAAATACCTACCGAATTAGAGTTTATGATTACTATGCAGGTTCAGGTACAGGTAATTTTACAATTTGTGTAACGGTTGGTCCTACACCACCTTCAAATGATTTTTGTGCAAGTGCAATTCCTTTAGCGGTAAACGGTTCTTGTTCATATACTAGTGGGACAAGTTTAGGAGCTACTCAAACAATGGCAGGCTGTTCTGGTACAGCAGATGATGATGTTTGGTTTAGTTTTGTTGCAACCAATTCAGTTCAAACGATAACAGTAGACCCTTCTTCAAATATGGATCCAGTAGTTCAATTGTTGGATGGAGCCTGTATTACATTTACTTCTTTGTACTGTGAAGATGCTGGATTTACGAACGGAAATGAAGTTATTAGTGCGGTTGGTTTAGTGCCAGGAGCAACCTATTACGTTAGGGTTTATGATTACTATAATGCAACAGGTGGAGATGCTTTTGATATCTGTGTTACAGGAACAGCTACTTCAGCGCCTGTAAATGATGATCCATGTAATGCTATCCAATTACCACCCGTTACTGCGGCTTGTGATTATCTAAACTTTACTACTACTGGAGCAACTGCTTCTTTAGGAGCGCCAACTCCTGCATCGTGTGTAGGTGGTTCTGCACCACAACAAGGTGGGTTTAATGCTTCTTCAGCTGATGTTTGGTTTGCCATAACTGTTCCAGCATCGGGTAGTATTTATGTATCTCCTGAACCAAATTCAGGAATAAATGATGCTGTAATGTCTTTGTATAGTGGTACTTGTGGTTCTTTAACTCAGATAGCTTGTTCAGATGATCATAATTTCCCAGGAGGAGCAAATGATTTTAAGCCTTATATTGCAGAGACTGGATTAACTCCAGGTTCTACGGTATATTTAAGGTATTGGGGCTATGGAACAGCTCAAGGAGATTTTGGAATTTGTGTGTCGGCTCCAACGAATGATGCTTGTGTGGATGCACTTTATATTTGCGATATTAATGGTTATAGTGCTTCTACAAGTGCTGCTTACACGCCAGATAGACCTGGTACAGGAGCTGGTCAAATGTATGGGAATAATGAATTACCTGATGGAACTCCACAGCCAAATGGGACAAATACTGGAGGGCCTTTTGGTGGGGCAGTTATTGATGTTGAAATTGATAACAATTCATGGATTCAATTTACTGCTTCAGCAACTACAGCTACTTTAACGGTAACGGTTTACGATTGTTGGGTTGGAAGCTTCCCTTCAGGAGGTATCCAAATGGAAGTGTTCTCAGGAACGAATTGTGATAATTTTGTTTCTGTATCAAATTTTGAGGAAAACTCTACAGGTTTTGTTATTACTGCCACTGGGTTGACAATCGGTCAAGATTATTATTTAATGGTAGATGGTTATGCTGGTGATATATGTAGTTATACAATAACTGCTGATTCTGGTGTTCAATTTCCAGAGATTACCGCTGTGCCTGAAACGATTTGTGCAGGTGCGTCTACGACATTAACAGCTCCAACAGGAGCAACAGGGTATTTATGGTTCCCAGGTGGACAAACAACACAAGCGATAACTGTCAATCCATCAACAACAACAACATATACTTGTGTGGTGGAAGGAGTCTGTGATTATAAGCAAACTCTGTTAAAAACAATTACAGTAAACCAATTGCCTACAATGACAAGTACAACGACTCCAGCGGATATCTGTTCTGGGCAATCTGTAGGACTTAGTTTAATTAGCGATTTGGCATCAAATTACTCATGGATAGCAACTTCCAATGGAAGTGTTGGAGGAGAAAGTACCTCAGCGCAGTCAGGTAGTACAATTTCAGATGTTCTTACAAATGTTACAGGATCACCTCAAACTGTTACTTATACTGTAACACCAACTTCTACAGTTGGAGGATGTGTTGGGAATCCGCAAACAGTAACGGTTACGGTTAACCCGATTCCATCTGCATTAACACTTTCGAGTAACACACCTGTTTGTGTAGGAGATCCAATTAATCTTACTGCTAATACAGTTGGCGGCGGAACGTATTCATGGACGGGTCCAAATAGTTTCACCTCATCTTCTGAAGATCCAACAATAGTATCAGCGGTATCGGCATCTGGAGGAACGTATAATGCAACTGTAACAGTTGCTGGATGTACAAGTCCATCTGCTTCCACTTCAGTTGTTGTTAACTCGATTCCTTCAGCTTTAACACTTTCAAGTAATTCACCTGTTTGTGTAGGTGACCCTATCAACCTTACTGCTAATACAGTTGGTGGAGGAACGTACTCTTGGACAGGCCCAAATACGTTTACATCTTCATCAGAAGATCCGACGATTGCATCTGCGGTATTAGCATCTGCAGGAACTTATAATGCTACCGTAACTGTTGCTGGTTGTACAAGTCCATCTGCTTCGACTTCAGTTACTGTAAATTCAATTCCTTCTGCATTAACTTTATCTAGTAATACACCTGTTTGTGTGGGAAGTCCAATTAATCTTACTGCTAATACAGTTGGCGGTGGAACTTATTCATGGACAGGTTCAAACGGATTTACATCTTCATCAGAAGATCCGACGATTGCTTCAGCAGTATTAGCTTCTGGAGGAACTTATAATGCGACAGTTACAGTCTCAGGTTGTACAAGTCCATCAGCATCGACATCGGTAACGGTAAATGCAATTGACAATGCATCGTTTACTTATCCATTAGCAACTTATTGTGCTACAGGTTCAGATCCAATAGCAACTATAACAGGATTAGCTGGAGGAACTTTTACAATATCAGGAGCAGGAGTAATTAATGCAAGTAATGGTATAATAGACTTAGATGCAAGTGGAATAGCAAGCTATACTGTAACTTATACTACGAATGGACCATGTCCAACTTTTTCTAATACAACAATAGATATTACTGCTTCCCCTGATGCTACTTTTAGTTATTCAGCTGCTGGTTATTGTCCAGTAGGAACAACAACAATTAGTCAACCAGTAGGTTCAAGTACAGGTGCATTTACTGTAGCTCCTGCAGGTTTATCAATTAATGCAACAACTGGAGAGGTAAATTTAGCTGCTAGTACTACAGGTAATTATACGGTTACAAATACAATTGTGGCAGCTGGAGGTTGTGCTTTGGATGTAGCTACAACATCGATAGAGATTTATGCATTACCAACTGTAACAGCTTCTGCAACTGCACCAAGCATTTGTGATGGAGCTAGTGTTACTTTTACGGGAGGTGGAGCATCAACGTATACTTGGGATAATGGAGTGACAAATGGCATTGCTTTTACACCGGGAAGTACTGGTAATACAACTTACACTGTAACCGGAACAGATGGAAACAACTGTGTAAATACCTCCACTGTAGATGTACTTGTAAATACATTGCCAACTGTTGTTGCGAACGCAAATAGCATAAGTCTTTGTGATGGAGCTTCATTAACATTGACAGGAAGTGGCGCATCATCTTATACATGGGATAATAGTGTTACAGATGGAGTTGCTTTTACCCCTGCTGTTGGAACAGTTAATTATACAGTGACTGGAACGGATGGAAATAGTTGTCAAAACACAGATGTAATAGCGGTAACAGTAAATGCATTACCAACTGTGGTTGCAAATGCCTCTTCAATTGCTGTATGTGATGGTGATCCTGTAACATTAACAGGAAGTGGCGCAACATCTTATTCTTGGACAGGTGGAATTACAGATGGGGTAGCATTTACACCTCCTGTAGGCGTTAATAATTATACTTTAATTGGAACAGATGGTAATACATGTACGAATACGGATGCAGTTACAGTTACTGTAACTGCTATAGATGATCCTTCATTCAATTATGCAACAGGCTCTACCTATTGTGCTTCAGGAACAGATCCTATAGCAACAATTACTGGACTAGGTGGAGGAACATTTTCTATTGATAATGGTGGAACTATAAATGGTGCTGACGGAACAGTAGATTTAGATGCAAGTGGAATTGGGGCGTATGTGATTACTTATACAACTAATGGAACTTGTCCAACATCAACAACTACAAATATTAATATTACAACTGCTCCTGATGCAACGTTCGGTTATACTTTACCATCTTATTGTGCTACGGGTAATACTACTGTGGTTTATCCAGTTGGGTCAAGTGGAGGAGCATTCTCAGCAACACCAGCAGGTTTGGCGATAAATAGTTCGGATGGTTCAATTGATTTGTCAACTAGTTCTGCTGGAGTTTACACCGTAACCAATACTATTGTAGCGTCAGGTGGATGTGCTGCAGATATGGCGACTACAACAATAGAGGTATTTGCATTACCTACTGTTACAGCTTCATCAACTTTACCAAGTATTTGTGATGGTGGAAGTGTAACCTTCACTGGAGGTGGGGCATCATCTTATATCTGGGATAATGGAGTAGTAGATGGAGCTGCTTTTACACCAGGGGCTACAGGAAATACAACTTATACTGTGACTGGAACAGACGGAAATACTTGTTCTAATACAGCTACAGTTGATGTATTGGTCAATACACTGCCAACTGTTGTAGCAAGCGCAAATAGCATTACCCTTTGTGATGGGGCATCACTTACCTTAACTGGTTCTGGTGCTGCTTCTTACACTTGGGATAATAGTGTAATTGATGGTGTAAGTTTTTCTCCAGCAGTAGGAACGGTTAATTATACGGTTACCGGAACAGATGCTAATACATGTGTAAACACAGATCAAATTAGCGTAACAGTGAATGCATTACCAACAATTGTAGCAAATGCTTCTTCGATTGCTGTGTGTGATGGAGATCCAGTAATATTAACAGGAAGTGGAGCTACTTCTTATACATGGACAGGTGGTGTTACAGACGGAGTTGCTTTTACACCTTCAGTAGGAGTAAATAATTATACAGTAACTGGAACAGATGGGAATACTTGTTCTAATACGGATGTCGTTACTGTAACAGTGACAGCAATAGATGATCCTTCGTTTAATTATTCAACGGGTTCAACCTATTGCGCTTCAGGAACTGATCCAATTGCTACAGTTACTGGGCTAGGTGGAGGAACATTTTCTATTGACAATGGTGGAACGATTGATCCAACAGATGGAACTGTCGATTTAGATATCAGTGGAATAGGAGCGTATGTGGTTACTTATACAACTAATGGAACATGTCCAACTTCAACGACTTTAAATATTAATATTACTACTGCTCCTGATGCTACTTTTAGCTATTCTCAGGCTGCATATTGCCAAGTTGGAACAACTAGTCCTATCTATCCATTAGGTTCTAGTGGAGGAGCCTTTACTGCAGCTCCTGCTGGATTGTCAATAAATGGTACTACAGGTGATATTGATTTGGTAAACAGTGCTCCAGGAACGTATACAGTTACGAATGACATTGTAGCTTCTGGAGGGTGTGCACCTGCAAACGCAACAACAGTAATAACAGTAACACCACCAGACGATGATGGTTTTACTTACTCGTCTTTAGCTTATTGTTCTACGGATCCTAATCAAATTCCAACCATTAATGTTGGTGGCGGAACATTTGTTGGAACAGCAGGTTTAATTATTGACCCAACAACAGGTGAGGTAGATGTCGCAAGTACACCATTTGGAACGTATGATGTTACTTACACAACAAATGGAACATGTGTTAACGATTCTACAGTTTCAGTAACTATATCAGGTCAATTAGATGCAACAATAGCTCTTTTAGGAGGTGCTTTATGTGAAACAGATGCTGTTACTACATTAACTGCTACTGATGGAGGTGGAACTTGGTCTGGTAATGGTGTAGATGCATCCACTGGTGACTTTGATCCTCAAACTGCTGGTGTAGGAGTTCATACAATTGTTTATGAGATAGTAGGTTCTTGTGGTGATATTGATTCGATTGATGTAGTGGTAAACCTTACTCCAAATGTTACTGTTCTAGGAGATACGATTTGTGATGGGGCTGTTCCAGTTCTCGTTGCTACTGGAAATGGAGGAGTGATAAATTGGTATTCAGATGCTGGGTTAACAACTCTAGTTGCTGCAGATACAAACATATATTCTCCTGTTTTATCTGAAGGGATTTATACTTTTTATGTTCAAGAGACATTAAATGGTTGTTCAGGATCTATAGATTCTGCAAATGCAAATGTGTTTGATGTTTCTGCATCTTTTACTGCCTCTCCAGAAAGTGGGAATATTCCATTACTAGTTGATTTAACAAATACAAGTACTGTAGTTGATACAATTAATGATGCGTTTGATTGGACTTTCGGAAATGGAGAGACAAGCCTTGATTTTGAACCAAGCGTTACATTTAATGAGCCAGGTACATTTACGATTACTTTAACTGTGACGAATGAAGAAAATATGTGCTCTGATTCATATTCTGTTGATATAGTTGTTAATGGAGAACACACGATTACAGTTCCAAATATATTTACGCCAAATGGAGATGGACAAAATGATGTTTTTGCAATAACTTCAGAAAACGTAATCACCCTTGAGGCAGTTATTTTTGATAGATGGGGATTGTTAATCTACGAATGGGATGGCGTTAACGGTGGTTGGAATGGAAGAACCAAAGCAGGTATTGAAGCTAGTGAAGGAACCTATTATTACTTGATTACTTTTACAGATTATAAAGGAGAAGTATTTAATTTACAAGGGCCATTCAATTTAGTTAGATAGGATTATGAATAGAGTTATTGTATTTGTTGGCATAGTTTTCTTTTTATTTTCCTGTGAGCAGCCAAAACCTGAGGCAAAGGGATTAGTTGAAATAAAGGAAGGCTCTGTAGCTTCATCAGTTGATTCATCGAGTACTGTACAGGTTGATTCTATAGATAATTTTGAAGCTGTGTTTGTTTCAACGGAAGCTACTGTGCTTTCAATTGGAGAAGAATTGATTATGCCAAGCGATTATCTTACAACGACCATGCATGTTGTAACAGAGGAAGGAGATACGCTAGTTTTTCTCAATATGTCTGAAAGTGATGCTAGTATAGGAGAACGAATAGCCCTTAGCTATAAAATGGAAAAAGCAGAAGATGCATTATTGTGCCTAGATTGTAAAGGATACTTAGGCAGTGCTAAGTTAATTGATGTAACATTGATTCCAGGAGATATTGTTTTTAAGTCTTTAAAATTGATAAAATGCACACCAGATGATTATTTAGTGTTGAATGCAAATTTTCAGATGGAAGATGCTGAGGGAATCAATTTAGATTTTAAAACCTTGGATTATAAAATGATTGAGGATACAACTAAAATGCTCGAAGGGTTTTATTCGTATGGTATAGTATCTCAGTATTATCCCAAGCTAGTAACCTTTGATGAATTAGGTGATTAGTCTTTCTTTTCGGTAAAATACGGAACTAGATCCACTGTCGAGTATGCGATAAGTTTATTATTGTACCTAAAAGTGGACCGACATCAATTAAACTTACAATATTTTGTTTAAACAATTTAGAGGATAAGAATAATCTATTTAGTGACTATTAATTTCTTGCTAACCAATTTGTCATCAGATGAGGCTATTATAATATAGCTTCCAGCTGGAATTTTGTTTTCAAGATTAAGTTTTTCAGTAATTACGTTTTTATTTCCAACAATAATTTTGCTATAAAGTTGCCTTCCCTGTATATCTCTAAGAATCACTAAAACTTCTTTGTTTTCAAAGCCTGTTACTTGAATGTTTAAATTTTCACCGTCAGATGGATTTGGAAATAATAAAATATCATCTATTCCATTTCCATTGTAATTCACAGGCACTATATTAGAATAAGTAAATGCGTTATTGAAATCTACTTGTTTCAGTCTGTAATAGGATTTTCCAAATAGGGGAGTATTATCGATTTCAAAATAATTAATTATAATACTGCTATTTCCAGCTCCTTTAATATTGAAGATATTCTCCCAATTAAGACCATCATTACTTCTTTCAATAACAAAATAATCATTATTAATTTCTGAGGCAGTTGTCCAGCTTAGTTGAACTTCATTTTCGTTGAGAACAGCATCAAAAGAAATTAACTCAATTGGTAATGGGTTCTCCGAGTTGGTGGACCCAATTGTAAATGGGCTATAATTACTAATAGACCCTGAACTTGTTACAGTTCCTGTTGCAACTGTACCAGTTGTTGAAGATTGACTATGGTCAACCCAATTTCCTCCATCCCATCTGGCAACAATAAGTGCATTCATTGCGTCCACAATGCCACTTCTACTTGTTTCCCAACTAAGAGTTACAAAAGCATTTGTGATTCCTCCAACATTTCTATCCAAAATCCAAAACTCATTTCTGCTTAAGTGATCAATAGTTATATCATGTATTGTGCTGTCATAGCCGGAATCATGTGCAATAGAAGGAAAGTATTCGGCTGTAAAATAATCTGTAGCAACCGCAGGTGCCAATCCAGATATACTCAATGGGGCATAAATGCTTCCATTGTCACCAATTGGAAATTCAAAGTCATCCGTTCCAATTTTTCTCATTGGACCATCAATAAAAGATGTGCTTGAACCTCCTACTTTAGAAGAGCCATCAGCCATGATTAGTAATTCAGCAGCTGTAGTTTTAGCAACTCCATCCATAAGTGTTAAAACACCAGTGACGGTCACATTCCCATCTAGAGTAAATTGTGGAGTTGTGCCAAAAGTATTGTTCAAAGTTAAATTTACATATTCAAAGGTGTCGCCTGTGCCGCTACCATTGCTTTCAGCTATGTTTTGACTTCCAGTTCCATTAAAGGTCACAATTGAGGAATTATTACAATCTAATATGCCATAGTTTCCAACCGGTTTATTAATGTTTCCTGAAATTGTAAGGAGAGAAGAATTATTCAATTCTATTTCCACTTTATTATCTGAACTTGCTATGTAATCTATGTTTCTCCAAACTGTAACAGTAGAGTTATTATTAAATTGGGAGTATATCTTAGCTCCTCCAGTATTATTTAATATTAGGTCTTGGTTTATTGTTAATGAAGAAGTTCCCAAAAGAGTTAAAGTGTTGTCAATGGTATTACCTCCCGAAGAAATCCATTCAAAATCTTTATTAACCGTCATGTTCGAGCCACTAGCTAAGCTTAATCCAAAAATATTGGCTCCTCCAGAACGAGTAAATGTGGCATTGTCTGTAATAGATAATAAACGATTTGTTTGTACAGTAACTTGTCCATCGAAATTGGCTCCGGCATTACCCATGTTTAGTTGACCGGAAATAATTAAATCTCCACCATTAATATCAAGCGTGGTTGTATTAGCAGCAACTGTCATGTTAACTTCGGCGCATTCTTCATTACCCGTTAGAGTTACAACATGATCTTTAATATTTGCTACATCTCCAATCTCAGGAAATGATCCCGCAGCTACACCAACATGGCTAATAAGAGACCATGTATTTCCGTTGTCCCAATCTCCTGTAGCGATAGAATAGTAAATGTCATCAATATTGTCAATGCATAATGTGAAACTACCATCATAGCTAGCGTTAAATGCATCGACAGATATATAATATACGTTTCCTGGAGTTAATGTACCATTTACAATGGATACATCTTCATCATTAAATGTATATATATTACAGTCAACCTCAGTGGTGCCATCATTTTGCCATAGTGCAAGTTGAGTCCTTCGCTGTGTTCCTTTAGTCCCGCCTCTATCAACTGTAATTGTTACGTTTGGTGAAACAGCAGTAAATTTAAACCAGCGGTTATACCTAGGTCCGGTATTGTTCCAGCACGAACCTGCATTTTGATCAGGAGAAGCTCCTAATGTTGTGTATTCAGCATCATTTGAACACCAGTTATTTAAATTAGTTAATTCTATTGCACCTTCATAAAAATCGTAATCTACATCATCGTCCAAGCATAAAGTAAATGACCCATCATAGCTAGCGTTAAATGCATCCACAGAAAAATAATATGTATTGCCTGGAGTTAAACCAGATGCTCCAAGAATAACATCCTCATCATTATATGTATATATTTTACAGTCAATTTCAGTGGTTCCATTGGCTTGCCATAGAGCTAATTGTGTTCTTCTTTGTGTTCCTTTAGTTCCACCTCTGTCTACTGTAATATTTATCTTTCCCGTGAAAGGAGCAGTAAATTTGAACCAACGATTGAATAATGGACCAGAGTTGTTCCAGCAAGAACCTGCATTTTGATCAGGAGAGGCACCAAGAGTAGTATATGCAGCATCTGCAGAACAGC